>VOFG01003246.1_pt1 | contig 139821 bp, 153 predicted proteins | sample 5384171 | NCBI WGS metagenome assembly VOFG01 (sample SAMN12384726, study PRJNA508395) | human gut metagenome | isolation source: healthy gut F | host: Homo sapiens
CGGCGTACGACACCGATCTTGTTGACCTCGATCTTGTCGATGTGGGGCGAGTAGAGGGGGAAGATACGCTCCACGCCCACGCCGTTCGAAATCTTGCGGATCGTGAACATCTTGGTCTTGCCCGAGCCTTTGATCTGGATAACCACACCGCGGAAGCTCTGCACGCGCTCCTTGTTTCCCTCGACGATCTTGTAGGAGACGGTGATCGTGTCACCGGCCTTGAACGACGGCACGTCGGCGTCCGTCTTGGGCCACATCTGCTCGTTGACGAGCTTGATGATTGCGTCTTTGTTCATTGTTGCAACAATTTTTGTGTTTCGCATTCGACATTCCCGCTGCGCCGGGGCTACCATACAGGTCCTTTGCCTGTAATCCCGCGAATTGGTTTGCGCTGCGTCTGAAGCATTCGCTTTCCGCCCGCCGTACCCGTCCGCATCTGCCGTAGCGCCCAATGGAAGAGGTTGATATACGCCCGAAAGGGACTGCAAATATAGGAAGAATTTTCCGAACGGTGCAACTATTGCATGAAAAAAGCGCGATATTATTCGTATCTTTGCGGGAAAACGATTGGAAAGATGAATGAAAGACTGATACTCGTAACCAACGACGACGGATACGATTCGAAAGGTATGGAGGCCGCCATAGAGGTCGCCCGGGCCTTCGGCCGCGTGGTGGTCGTGGCTCCCGAGACGACGCAGAGCGGCATGAGCCAGGCCATCACGATGTACAATCCGCTTTACCTGCGCCGCATCCGCGAGGAGGAGGGCGTCGTGGTTTACGCGTTTTCGGGAACGCCGGTCGACTGCGTCAAAATGGCCTTCGACTACCTGCTGCGCGACGAGCGCGTGGACATGGTGATCTCGGGCGTGAACCACGGCTCCAACTCGGCCGTCAACGTCCTCTACTCCGGGACGATGGGCGCCGCCATCGAAGGCAGCTTCTACGGCTGTCCGGCCGTCGGGCTGTCGCTCGACGACCACGGGGCCGACGCCGATTTCGCCGCTGCGGTGGTCTACGGCCGGCGGATCGTCGGCGACATCTTCGCCGCGGAGGTCGAACTGCCGCTGTGCCTGAACGTGAACGTTCCGGTCGGCAGCGTCGGGGAACTCAAGGGAATGAAACTCTGCCGCCAGAACCGCGGTTTCTGGCGCGAAGAGTTCTACCGCCACGAAGACCCCCGGGGCCGGGAGTATTTCTGGCTCACGGGCGAATTCGTCAACGGCGAGCCTGAAGCCACCGACACCGACGAATGGGCGCTGGCCAACAAGTACGTGGCGGTGGTTCCCGTGCAGGTCGATCTGACGGATTACCGCCAGCTGAAGAATCTGACGAAGGTCTTGAAGTGACCGGAGAGGGGCGCCGGACCGGAAAATCGGCGGAGAGCAGTCCGAAGGCGGCATTTTTAATGCTTAATTCTTAATTTTTAATTATTTTTGTCAAAAAATGTCCGCCTATGCTGATCAAGATCCTGTTAGTCATAGCCATCGTCATCCAATGCGTCGCCACGGGCTATGCCCTGCGGTTGGTGCGCACCACCAAATACAATTCGGTGTGGATTCTTTTCATCGTGGGCTTTTCGCTGCTGTCGGTCGAACGCCTCATCCAGCTGCTTCTCGTATCGGGCTTCGAGGTCATTCCCCGCTGGTGGTTCGGTTATCTGGGGATCGTGATTTCGGTCTGCCTGTCGATCGGTGTGATGTACGCCCACAAGCTGTTCAAATACATCAACCGTCTGAACCGTCAGCGGTCGCTGCTCAACAAGCGTATCCTCACGGCCGTGCTCCGCACCGAGGAGAAGGCCCGGTCGCGTTTCTCGAAGGAGCTGCACGACGGTCTCGGGCCGCTGCTCTCTTCGGCCAAAATGTCGCTTACGGCCCTCGCGCGTGAGGAGCACGACGCCGAGCAGCGCGAGATCATCGACAATACGACCTATGTGATCGACGAGGCGATCCGCTCGCTGCGCGAGATTTCGAATAACCTTTCGCCCCACGTGCTCAACGACTTCGGGCTGGCACGGGGCGTGCAGAACTTCATCGACAAGAGCGCTGCGATGCACGACGTGAAGATCCGTTTCACGACCAACCTGCGTTCGGAGCGTTACGATACCGACATCGAGGTGATTCTCTATCGCGTGATCTGCGAGCTGATCAACAATTCGCTCAAGCACGCCGCCTGCTCGGCGATCAACCTTTCGCTGTCGCAGAACGGCTCGGAGCTGACGCTCGACTATACCGACAACGGCCGCGGGTTCAATCCGCAGGCGATGATGGACTGCGGCATGGGGCTTTCGAACATCGCGTCGCGCATCAACTCGCTGGGCGGCACGTTCGACATCGCCTCGGCCAAGGGCAAGGGCATGCGCGCCGCCATCCGCGTCAATACGCAGGAGGAGCCTGCGCCGCTGAACCGCAACCACAACCGCAAACGCCGTCGCCGATAATGGAACCGTACAAGATCATCCTGGTCGACGACCATTCGCTTTTCCGCAACGGCCTGCGGGGATTGCTCGAACGCTGTGCGGCGTGCCGCGTGGTCGGCGAGGCAGCCAGCGGCGAGGAGTTTCTGGCGATGCTCGGCGGCGTCGACGCCGATGTCGTGTTCATGGATTTCGCCATGCCGGGGCTGGACGGGGCGCAGACGACCGAGCGGGCGCTGGCGCAGCGTCCCGACCTCAAAATCATCACGCTCTCGATGTTCGGCGAGGAGAGTTACTATTCGCGCATGGTCGAAGCCGGAGCGCGGGGCTTTTTGCTGAAGGATTCCGACATCGGCGACGTGATCGAGGCTGTCGAGACGGTGGCTGCGGGCGGCAGCTATTTTTCGCCGCAGCTGCTCTCGTCGCTCACGGGACGCATGCGCACGCGGGAAGACGCCGCGGACGAACAGCTGTCGTCGCGCGAACGTGAAATCCTGGTGGCCGTCTGCCGGGGGCTGTCGAATCAGGAGATCGCCGACGAACTTTTCATCTCGAAGCGCACGGTCGACAAGCACCGCGCCAACATCCTCGAAAAAACCGGCTGCAAGAACACCGCGTCGCTGGTGGTCTATGCCATCCGCAACGGCATCGTCGACATTTAGGGTTCGATTTTATGCGGCAATTTCCGCACATCCCTCACGCGGGGCGAACGGGACGTACGTCGGTACTACCTGTCCGCCCCGCGTCTTACGATGCACAAAACTTGCCGGTCTAAAATCCCCCCCCCTCCGCCTTTTAGGCGGGATTACAGCAGCGGCGAGAACACCCGCATCAGCGACTCCGCCCAGCGGCGCGGCCGCGGGCGGTTGAACCATTCTCCGGGCGTCAGGGCATGACAGCGCGAAGCGTCGTCTTCGAATACCCCAGCCATGCGGGCCGTGAACTCTGTGTCGTAGACGAAGGCGTTGACCTCGAAGTTGTGCTCGAAGCTGCGGAAATCCATGTTCGCCGAGCCGATGACGGTCAGGGGGTCGTCGATGATCAGCAGTTTGGAGTGTAGGAAGCCGGGTTTGTAGAAGAGAATCTTCACCCCGGCCTTCATCATGTCGTCGAGATAGGAGTGCGACGCCAGGTCCACGACCTTCGAGTCGGAGCGCGCCGGGAGCATCAGCCTTACGTCGATGCCGGCCAGCGCCGCCACTTGCAGGGCCGAGTTCAGCACGTCGGACGGGAGGTAGTAGGGGGTCTGTATCCAGATTCGCTTCCGGGCGTTCGAGACGGCGTAACTGTCGGCCTGCAACAGTGCCCGCCACTTGCCGAACGGTCCGCTCGGCACGATCTGCAGGATGTCGTCCGTATGGCGTTCCGCCGCGGGGTAGTACTCCGCGCCTGCGATGTGCCGCTTCGTGGTCGCCGACCAGTCGCTCAGGAACGACGCCTGCAACCCCGCCGCGCCGCTGCCCTCGATCCGGAAGTGGGTGTCGCGCCACGATCCCCACTCCGTGCCGCGGACGTAGCGGTCGGCGATGTTCATGCCTCCGATGAAGCCGACGCAGCCGTCGATGACGGCTATTTTGCGGTGGTTGCGGTAGTTGACCTTGCTGGTGAAAAGCGGGAACTTGACGTGCAGGAACGCGAACGCCTCGATTCCCTCGCGGCGCATCCCCTCGAAAAAGGACTTTTTCACGCCGCTGCACCCCACGTCGTCGTAGAGGATGCGCACCTCGACCCCTTGCCGGGCTTTCGCGACCAGCGCGTCGCGCAGGCGGCAGCCCGTTGTGTCGTCGCAGAAGATGTAATACTGGATGTGGATGTGGTGCTTCGCCCGGGCGATCTCCGCAAGCAGCGCCTCCATCTTCGACTTGCCGTCGGTGTAGGGCGTGATGCGGCTGCCGTAGAGCGGCACGGAGTGGATCGTCGCGGCGAGCAGCCGGGCCAGCGGGAGGTGCTCGTCCGGGATGTCGGGCCGTCCGTCGTCGAGAGCCTCTTCGAGCTGCATGGTGATGCGTTTGCGCGTGCGGCGCGAGATGATGCGCTGCTTGGAGAGGTTCTGCCCGAAGAAAAAGTAGAAGACCAGCCCCACGACCGGGGCGAACACCAGCACGATGATCCATGGCAGGGTCTTCAGCGGGTTCCGGTTGTCGGTGATGATGACCAGGACGATGCCGAGGATCGTGACCGTGTAGATTACAAGAAAGGCATATGTCAGTATCTGCTGCATATCCGTCGGTTTCTTCTCATCGCGCGGTTGGGCGTTGCGCGCCGGAAGCGGGGGTTACTGCCTGGGGAAACGCACCGAGTAGAGCAGGTGTTCGAGCCCCCGCATGTAGTTGCGCTTACGAGGTTTGTTCAGATCGGGGGCGTAGACGTAGCAGTCGAGCGTGAAGACGCGGTTGGTGGCCGTGTCCACGGTCGTATAGCTGACGAACGGGCCTCCCATGAAGTCGCCGTGCACGTCCCAGAATCCGCGGAGTTCGCACCACAGGCGTCCCTCCATGCGGAACAGGCGGTAGTCGGGGGCGAAAGCGTCCGAAGTGATCATGTACGAACCCTCCGACGGGCCGGGAATCTGCGCCGCGTACTTGTTGCGTGCGGCTACCAGCGCCTCTTCCGTGAGCGACTGCTTGCCTTCGTAGGGGTAGGAGTAGATGAAGAATCCCTGACTGGCGGTCGGGTATTCGTTGCGCGCCCAGATGAAGTCGGGTTTCTGTGCGGCCAGCGTGTAGCCCTTCGGAACCTTCATCTCCACGCCGAACGTTTTGAGAATGGCCGACTCGATGCCGGGGTTGCCATAGGTCTCGTTGGCCTTCACGGCGCGGTCGCGTTCGGCCTTTTCGAGCGCATAGACGAGGTTCTCCCGGTTTTCCGAGAGGTATTTCACCAGCGCTCCGTCGCTGGGGCCTTGCAGCGTCATCACGATCTGCGGATCGGACGTCACGTCGTACTGCACGGCGGTCGTGGTCTCCTTCAGCTCCGGATCGACCAGAATCTTGAGGATGTTGCGATGATCGGCGACCATGCCCGTGAAGCCGCGTTCGGTGACGCGCAACACGTCGAAGATCGGCTCGATCTGGTTCAGATAGGGCACCGGGGCGGTGAAGATCGCGCGCAGCGAATCTCCGACCTCGCCCGTCCACTCCGCCTGGGGACATACCACGATCAGTTCGTAGGGTTTTCCCTGTGCACTTTTTTTCGAATTGTTCAGGGTCTTGAAGGCGTCGCAGCCTGCTGCCGTCGCGACGATCAGCGCTGCGATCGTTATCCGGAAAAGTGTTTTCATAGTCGGTCGATTCGAGTTGTCTTTATCACAAATATACGTATATTTTTCCAAATGGCGCGGAATTTCACTATTTTTGCCGCGTTATGCGTTTGAAACCGCCAAAAATAGTCCGGCGCCTGATGCCGGACCTGATCTGGGAGATCGACGACGAGGACGGCGTGTTCCTGACCTTCGACGACGGTCCCACGCCGGGCGTCACGGAGTGGATTCTTTCGACGCTGGACAAGTACGATGCCAAAGCGACCTTCTTCGTGCTGGGCAAGAACGTCGAGATGTATCCCGACCTCTACAAGCGCATTCTCGACGCCGGGCACAAGGTGGGCAACCACACCTATTCGCACCAGAAGGGATGGGGCATGAGCCTCGAACGCTATACGGAGGATGTCGATTTCGCCAACGATCTGATCCACAGCGAACTGTTTCGTCCGCCCTATGCGCGCATCACCCCGGCGCAGGCGCGTTTCCTGGGCCAGCGTTACAAACTGGTGATGTGGGACATCATCTCGCGCGACTACAACCGCCGCTTGTCGCCCCGCACTTGCCTGAAGAACGTCACGAAACACCTCGCGCCGGGCGCCATCGTGGTGTTCCACGACAGCGAAAAGGCCTTCCGCAACATGCGTTACGCACTTCCCCGTACGCTGGAGAAGATCCGGCAGATGGGCCTCAAATGCAAGGCGATAGAGCTTTGAGGCCGTTCTGCGGGCGTTTGCAGCGGGCCGTGGCCCCGGGAATAGGAATTTCCGGATTTTTTTCGTAACTTCGCGGCGCGAAAAAACAACAATTATAAACCATATTCCTATGACAATTACAGCAGCTGACATCAAGATCGGCATGTGTATCGAAATGGACGGCAAGACGTTCCTTGTGGTCGATTTCCAGCACTGCAAACCGGGCAAAGGCCCTGCCTTCGTCCGTTCGAAACTCAAGAATCTGGAAAACGGCCGCGTGCTGGAAAACACCTTCTCGTCGGTAAGCCAGAAGATCGAGCAGGTGCGCGTCGAGCGCCGTCCTTATCAGTTCACCTACGAGGATGACCTGGGAGCGCATTTCATGCACACCGAGACTTTCGAGGAGATCAACATCGACCGGAACCTGATCAACAACTACGACCTGATCACCGACGGTCAGATCGTCGAGGTGATGTTCCACACCGAGAAGGAGGCCGTTCTTTCGGCCGAACTTCCTCCGATCGTCGACATGGAGGTGACCTACACCGAGCCGGGCATCAAGGGCGACACGGCGTCGACCAACTCGCTGAAACCCGCGACGGTGAATTCCGCGACGGCGAAGGACGGCGCCACGATCCGTGTGCCGCTGTTCATCAACACGGGCGACAAGATCCGTGTCGACACCCGCACCCGTGAGTACTACGAGCGCATCAAATAGGCGGAAGTTACGGCTTCGAAAAAAGGGAGGACGATGCAGTCCTCCCTTTTTCGTTTCCCTCCCCTCTTCGGGTCACTCGATTGTCAGGCTGCGTCCTTTGGGATATTTCACGGCGTAGCGCAGGCGCAGTTCGCGCTGCTCGCCGGGTTTCAGCTCCAGTCTCCAGGTGACGATGCCGCTCTCCTTGTCCAGCTGGCCTCCGCTCAACTCCTCGGCCGATACAGCGATGGCGCTGTTGCGCGATACGGGCAGCTGGTCGGCGAGCGTCAGCACGACGGGTTCCGGGCGTGTGTTGCGCACGGAGAACTTCCACGCCACGGTCTGTGTCTGGTTCGAACCGATGGCGCGGCGCGACGAATAGTCGTTCTCCTTGGTGCGTTCGATGCGGATGCTCCGGTCGCGGCCCATCGAGAAGCGGAGTGTGTCGCTCGTCTGACCGGGATCGAGGATGCTCTTGCCGACGAACGTGTTTTCGAAATAGACGTTCGCCTCGCCCTGCAACAGGTTGAGTCTCTCCCAGCCGGTGGCCTCCGCCACGAGGAAGGCGTCCTTGTCGATCTTCGGCGTGCTCTGGTAGATATAGGCGGCCGGCAGGTCGAACCTCCCGATTTCGGCTGCGACGCTCTTGCCGTCTGAAGGGATGGTGTAGGGCTGTCTGATTTCGAACTCGTAGCCCAGCTGGCTCTGCGTCTGCTCCACCTCCATCACGGCGCTCTCGGCGTCGAAGTCTGCAAAATCGACTTCCGCCACCTTTCTGTCCGAAGCCGCTGTGCCGCGAATCCGGACACCCGGTGCGGCGCCTGCCAGTTGATTCGAGACGCCGTATCCCATGACGACCACGTCGTCCAACTTCGTCGCATCCTCCTGCATCACGACGTTCATCGTGTTGCCCGTGATTCTCTCCGTTCGGGGTATGTAGCCGACGTAGCTGAATTGCAGGCTGGAAGCACCGTTGGGAACGGTGATCGAGTAGCTGCCTCGGGTGTCGGTGACGGCGCCGATGGTCGTGCCGGGAATCAGGACGGTCGCTCCGGGCAGGGGTTTGCGCTGATGGTCGAGGACTGTTCCCGACACGGTGTTGCTCGTCATGTTGAGGTTGTAGCGGGGCGGGACGAGACCGTAGTCGAGCCGCCAGGTCTGCAATTTCGGGGCGATGCTCCCGGTATTGGGGTTCGACGAGGAGAGCGTCAAGGCGACGTTCTTCCACTCCTCTCCGGTGTTCTGGAAAATATTGGCCTTGTAGGAGATCTCCACCGGCTCCGACAACCCGCCCGAACGGATGTCGTACGAGGGGAACCAGCCGGCGTTGCGGACGTAGTAGGTCAGCGTGAACGACGCCTTGCAGGTCGCGGGGGCTTCGATCCGCACCTCCACTTCGCTCATCGGGTCCGACTGTCTGCCGCCCAGATTCACCAGTTCGGCCAGAATCTGCCGTCTGCGCTCGTTGATTTTCTCTTCTTCCGCGTCGAGGGAGAGCGTCTTGCTTTTCAGCGTTTCCAGCCGTGCGGCATAGTACTCGTTCAACTCCCTGATGGCGGCCAGCGGGGTGGCGACGTTCCGGTTGGCGACCGAGCAGTTCGTTTTCAGCAGTTCGCTCTCCGCATCCATGACCTCGCGCGAGGCCTTCAGCCGGTCCAGCTGCCGCTGCGTCTCTTCGAGCGTCTCTTCGAGCGTCTTTTGGCGGGTCGAGCGTTCGAGGCTGTCGGTGTGGTTGAAAAGCCGGTTGACGGCCGTCACCGTGAATGGGCCTTTGGCGCTGACCTGCATGCTCTTGTCATCCAGATAGGGCGACAGTCCGGTGAATACGACCGTCGAATTTCCGGCCGGTAGGTCCACCTGCCGGGTGCGCGTCACCTGCGCCCCGTCGATGAACAGGGTCACTTTTTCAACGGAGGTCTTGACTTTCTGCGGTCCGGCTACGGCCGAAATAGCTGCGGACAACGCCAGCAGCAACAGCATGCGTTTCAGATTCATTGCTTTGTCGGTTTGGGTTGGTTACAGACAAAGTTAGTCAATTATTCCGAACGGCCAAACATCCGCGCCTGTTGCCCGCACCGCGCCTGCATCTCGCCGCCGCGTCTGTTGCCTGTCCGCGCCTGCTTTTCGCCGCCACGCCTGTTGTCCGCCCGCGCCGCGCCTACTCGAACTCCTGCATCACGCGCTCCATCTTGCGGCGGATCTGGGCCGTGCAGAGGTTACCGATGCTGCCTTCGTGGGTGTGGCGCACCTCGCGTGTGGGCGTGTATTCGCCCCTTTGGACGGCCATGCCCACCTGCTTGTAGGCCTCGCGGAAGGGCGTGCCCGCCAGCACCATCCGGTTGACGTCCTCCACCGTGAACAGATAGTCGTATTTTTTGTCGTCGAGGATGTGCTCGTTGACGCGGATGTGCGCAAGCATGAAGTCGCACATCGCGAGCGTGCGTTTGATCTCCGTCGTCGCCGGGAAGAGGATGTCCTTCAACAGTTGCAGGTCGCGGTGGTAACCCACGGGGAGGTTGGTCGTCAGCAGCGCGATCTCGTTGGGAACCGATTGCAGGCGGTTGCAGCGTCCGCGCATGATCTCGAAGACGTCGGGATTCTTCTTGTGGGGCATGATGCTCGACCCGGTGGTCAGCTCGTCGGGCAGCGACACGAACCCGAAATTCTGGCTCATAAACAGACATACGTCCATCGCCAGCCGGCCGATCGTCGCGGCCACGGCGGCGATGGCGGCCGCTGCGGCGCGTTCGCTCTTGCCGCGGCTCATCTGCGCCGCCACGACGTTGTAGTGCAGCTCCTCGAAGCCCATCAGACGGGTGGTCATCGTGCGGTCGAGCGGGAACGACGAGCCGTATCCGGCGGCCGATCCCAGCGGATTCTGGTTGGCGATGTGCCACGCCGCGGCCACCAGACGCATGTCGTCCGCGAGCGTCTCGGCATAGGCCCCGAACCACAGCCCGAACGACGAGGGCATGGCGATCTGGAGGTGGGTGTAACCCGGCATCAGCACCTCCTTATACTTTTCGCTCTGCTCCTGCAACCGGTCGAAGACCCTCTTCACGGCGTCGGCCACCTGCCGCAGTTCGTCGCGCAGGAACAGTTTGAGGTCCACGAGGACCTGATCGTTGCGCGAACGCCCCGAGTGTATTTTCTTGCCCGCATCGCCCAGCCGGCGGGTGAGCATCAGCTCGACCTGCGAATGAACGTCCTCCGTGCCGGGTTCGATCTCGAAACGCCCGGCTTCGATCTCCGCGGCGATCTCTTTCAGCCCTGCGGTGAGTTTTTCGAGTTCTTCCGCCGTCAGCAGTCCGATGGTCTCGAGCATGGCGATATGCGCCAGCGACCCTTCGACGTCGTAGCGCGCCAGGCGCATGTCCAGTTCGCGGTCGTCGCCCACGGTGTATTCCTCGATCATTTTGTCCGGCTCGTAGCCTTTATCCCAAAGTTTTCCAGCCATATTCCTGTGCTAATTTTCCGATGTACTTTTCATAAACGGCGATTCCCTCCGCGATCTCCTCGAGAAGGACGAATTCGTCGGCCGTGTGCGACCGCGACGATTGTCCGGGACCCATCTTGAGTGCCGGGAAGGGCATCAGCGTGCGGTCCGAAGTGGTCGGCGAAACATAGGTTTCGCGTCCCGCGGCGACTGCGGCCTTCACCAGCGGATGTTCCCCGCCGACCGCCGCGGCGCGGATGCGCGTCGACCGCGGCACGGCGTCGGAGCGGAGGGCCGCCCGCAGAATCCCGACCGTCTCCTCGTTCGAGTAGGCGTCCGTCGTGCGGACGTCCACGACGAAACGGCACGTGTCGGGCACGACGTTGTGCTGCGTGCCCGCCTCGATCTGCGTCACCGCAATGCCGATGGGTCCTAACAGTTCCGATTCCCGTTCGAAGCGGAAAGAGCGCAGCCGCGCGATGTCGTCCAGCGCGATGTAGAGGGCGTTGACCCCTTCGCCGCGCGCCGCGTGGCCGCTCCGGCCGTGCGCCGTGCAGTCCAGGACGACCAGTCCCCGTTCGCCTGTTGCGGCCTGCATCCCCGTCGGTTCGCCCACCAGCGCCATGTCCACTTTCCCCAGGGCGGGCAGCAGGGCGCGGATGCCGTTTTCGCCCATGCACTCCTCCTCGGCCGAGATTCCCAGCACGAGGTTGAAGGGCAGCGGACGTGTGCGGAACGTGAGAAAAGTCTCCAACAGACATACCACCGAAGCCCCTGCGTCGTTGCTTCCCAGTCCGTAAAGCTTTCCGTCCTCGACGGTGGGCGCATAGGGGTCCCGCGTGTACGATGCCGCCGGGCGTACCGTGTCCTGGTGCGAATTCAGGAGCAGCGTCGGTCGTGCGGGGTCGAACCCCTCGGCCCGTGCCCAGACATTGTTCGCAAGCCGTTCGGGCGCCGCTCCGCGTTGGGCGAGGAATGCGTGGAGCAGGTCTGCCGTGCGCGCCTCGTCGCGCGAGCGGGAGGGCGTCGCGATGAGCTGTTTTAAGAGTTCTACGGCCTCTGTGATGTGTGCGTCCAAATTTTAATTTTAATAGAATTAGCTACATTCGTGTTGCAATCGACTGCGGTTCGGAACGACGCCATCCCCCTCCTTGAGGGAGGGCCGGGGTGGGGTCAGATTTGAATACGACGCCGAAGGCGGCGAGTACGGCGGCTGACAGCATCCGGGGCATGGATCAGGCAATTACGACATCGAACTATTCTAATTGTGAATTATGAATTCCGGATCACCGTTCCGATTCCGTTCGACAGGTTTTCGGAGCTTCGGATCGTCACGCTCCGCACCCCTTTTTCGACGGCTTTCAGGGCGTTTTCGATCTTGGGGATCATCCCTTTGCTCACGACGCCGTCGGCCTTGAGCGGCGGATAGGTTGCGGCCGTGATCTCGCGGATCAGCGACGTGTCGTCGTCCGGGTCGCGCAGAACCCCGGCTTTCTCGAAGCAGAAAACCAGGTCTGTCGGGGCAATTTCCGCCGCGCCCAGCGCTACGGCCGAAGCCACGCTGTCGGCGTTGCAGTTCAGCAGGGTCCCTTTTCCGTCGTGCATGATGGCCGAGAAGACGGGCGCCATGCCGTCTTCGAGCAGCCTGCGCAGCAGCGCGGAGTCCACCCGTTCGATGTCGCCCACGAACCCGTAGTCGACCGGCTGGGGGCTGCGGCGCCGGGCCGTGACGGCGTTTCCGTCGGCGCCCGACAGCCCGAGGGCGTTGCATCCTGCGGCCTGCAATCCGGCCACCGCCTGCTTGTTGATAAGCCCGGCGTAAACCATCGTCACCACGTCGAGCGTTCCCTTGTCGGTGATGCGGCGTCCGTCGACCATCTGCACCTTCAGCTCCAGCCGCTCGGCCAGCCGCGTGGCCAGTTTTCCGCCTCCGTGCACGAGTATTTTGGGGCCTTCCAGCGCGGCGAACTCCTTCAGGAAGCGTTTCATCGCCGCGGGGTTGTCGATGACGTTGCCGCCTATTTTTACGACTGTGATCCGTTCCATCAGTTCAGACCCTCCAGCAGTCGTTTGAGTACCACCTGGGCCGCGATCTCGCGGTTCGCGGCCTCGGGGATCACCAGCGAACGGGGCGATTCGATCACCTCGTCCGTGACGATCATGTTGCGCCTTACGGGCAGGCAGTGCATGAAGCGGGCGTTGTTCGTGAGCGCCATCTTCTCCGCATCGACCGTCCATGCGCGGTCGCGCGACAGCACTTGCCGTAATTGGGGTCCGTATAGGCGGCCCAGTTCTTGGCGTAGACGAAGTCGGCGCCTTCGAGGGCCTTGCGCTGGTTGTATTCGACGCGCGCCGCGCCCACGAACTTCGGGTCCAGTTCGTACCCTTCGGGGTGGGTGATGACGAAATCGTAGTCCGCGGCGTTCATCCACTCGGCGAACGAGTTGGGCACGGCCTGCGGCAGGGCGTTGGGGTGCGGCGCCCAGGTCATCACGACCTTCGGACGCTCCACGGCCTTGTGCTCCTCGATGGTGATCAGGTCGGCGAAACTCTGCAACGGGTGGCGCGTCGCGGCCTCCATCGAGAAGACCGGACGGCCCGAGTGGCGGATGAACTGCTCCAGCACGCGTTCCTCGTAATCCTCGGCTTTGTCCTGAAACCGTGCGAACGATCTTACGCCGATCACGTCGCAGTACGATCCCATGACCGGAATGGCTTCGAGCAGGTGTTCGGCCTTGTCGCCGTCCATCACCACACCCCGCTGGGTTTCGAGTTTCCACGCCCCCTGGTTGACGTCGAGGACCATGACGTTCATGCCGAGGTTCATGGCGGCCTTCTGGGTCGAGAGCCGCGTGCGGAGGCTCGAATTGAAGAAGAGCATCAGCAGGGTCTTGTTGCGCCCCAGCCCCGTGAACTGGAAGCGGTCGCGCTTGATCTCCAATGCTTCGGCGACAGCCTGACGAAGGTCGCCGATGTCTTCTACGCAGGTGAATTTATCCATGGATTCGTTTTTTTGTTTTTTGTTAAATTATCTGGCTTCCATCTCGGAAGGCTGTCTCTGGATCGTCCTCTAAACCCCGCCTTTTAGGCAGGCGGCAGCTCGCGGGGGAATGCTATGAAGCAACGCGCAATAGCAGGCCTTCGCAGGGCGGAGCTGCGGCCTGCCGGCGTAAAACGCCTGTTTTATGGGGTCCGGAGCAAAAGTCGGCCTTTTTCACCTTTCACTTTTCACCTTTCACCTTGTCGAACGCCGTGAGGAAGCGGTCCGCCATCTCTTTTGTCAAGCACAGCGCCGGCAGCAGCCTGACGGTCGAAGCTCCCGCCCCGCCCGTGAAGATGTGCTTGTCGAAAAGCAGTTTCTTGCGCAGCTCCGGACCCGATCCGTCGATCTCTATGCCGATCATCAGGCCGCGTCCGCGCACCTCTTTCAGTCCGCCGATCTTGTGCAGTTCGGCCAGAAGGTAGTCGCCGATCTCGGCGGCGTTTTCCACCAGAGCGTCGCGCTCGATCACCTCCAGCACGGCGATGGCCGCCGCACAGGCCAGGTGACTGCCGCCGAAGGTGGTTCCCAACAGCCCCGGACGCGCCTCGAAGTGGGGCGCTATGAGCACGCCGCCGATCGGGAATCCGTTGGCCATGCCTTTGGCCGTGGTGATCAGGTCGGGGCGGATGCCGGCGGCCTGGTGGGCGAAGAAGCGGCCCGTGCGGCCGTATCCCGACTGGATTTCGTCGAGCACCAGCTGCGTCCCGGTCTCGGTCGCCGCGGCGCGCACGGCGCGCAGGAACTCGTCCGTCGGGCAGTGGATGCCCGCAACGCCCTGAATGCCCTCGACGATCACCGCCGCGAACTCCCGCGTGGCGAGCTTCGCGCGCATCGCCCCGATGTCGTTCAGGGGGGTGAACTCCACGTTCGGCGTGCGGTTGAAGGGCGACGAGATCGCCGGATTGTCCGTCACGGCGACGGCTCCCGACGTGCGGCCGTGGAAGGCCTTCGAGATGGCGAGCGCCTTCGACCGGCCCGTGTGGAACGACGCCAGTTTCAGGGCGTTCTCGTTGGCCTCGGCCCCCGAGTTGCAGAGGAAAAGGCGGTAGTCGTCGTAACCCGAGATGCGGCCCAGTCTCTCCGCCAACTTCACCTGAAGCGAATTCTCGACCGAGTTGGAGTAGAATCCGAGACGTGCGACCTGCTCCTGCACGGCCCGCACGTAGTCGGGCTGCGCATGCCCGATCGAGATCACGGCATGGCCGCCGTAAAGGTCGAGGTACTCGGTTCCCGCCGCGTCGTAGACGTAGCAGCCCTTGCCCCTCACCGGTTCGATCGGATATAACGAATATACGTTGAAAAGTTCCATATGTACAAATTTACATTTATTGTCTTAATCGCAGTCTTTGACCGTGAAATTCTTTGTACTTTTTGGCCGCAAAAAGTACAGATCGCAGTCTGCGACTGGTGTTGTTTGCCGCTTTTTGGTCGGCTGTTAACCGCGGTCTTCGCCCGCGGGGTACTTTGTACTTTTTGGCCGCAAAAAGTACCAAAAGCTCTCCGACGGATGCCTCTGCCTATGCCGTCCCGGCTAACGCTGGCTCCGGGCGCCCGCCTAAAAGGCGGGTTTTAGGGGGCTGCGCGAACATTCATAAAACAGGCGTCTTACGCCTGCGCTTTTAGCCGGGACTTCGTTTGACGGCTCGGCATCGGGCCGGATTCATTCGCCGCCAGAGGCGGCGTGAGAAGAGGCGCAACAACCGAATCGGAACGCGCATCCGGCCATCGCCTCTGGAAGCGGTTTTGGTGCTTTTAACTTCGCTGCGCTCGTTTTCCTCCTTCTGGCACGGCATAGCCCGCAAGCGGTCTCTGCTCGTGCTGCGTGCGTCGGTTGCCACCAAAAGGTAGTGCAAACCACGGCGGTACGCCGTGAATAACACCGGTCCGGATTAAAATGCCGAGGCTTTCAGCCGCAAACCCTCCTTTTCGTCCAGCCCGAACATCAGGTTCATGTTCTGCACGGCCTGTCCCGACGCCCCTTTCAGCAGGTTGTCGATGACCGAGACGACGTGCAGTTTCCCGCCGTATTTGGCTGTGTGGAGCAACGCCTTGTTGGTGTTGACCACCTGCTTGAGGTCCACGTCGCGTTCCGTGACGCGGGTGAATGCCGAGGGGGCGTAGAAGTCGGCGTAGAGCTTCGATGCCGCTTCGCCGTCGAGCGGACACGCCGTGTAGACGCTCGCCAGGATGCCCCGCGTGAAGTCGCCGCGCATCGGCACGAAGTTCACTTCGCGGTCGAACGACGGCTCCAGCAGCCGGAGGTTGCGCCCGATCTCCAGGAGATGCTGATGCGTGAAGGCCTTGTAAACCGAAATGTTGTCCGACCGCCAGCTGAAATGGGTCGTGGCCGAGGGTTTTACGCCTGCGCCCGTCGAACCCGTCACCGCCGTCACGTGCACCTCGTCCTGCAACAGCCCCGCGGCGGCCAGCGGCAGCAGCGCCAGCTGGATCGCCGTGGCGAAACAGCCCGGGTTGGCCACGCGCTCCGCCCGGCGGATGCGTTCGCGGTTCAGCTCCGGAAGCCCGTAGACGAATCCGCACGACTCGTCGCGGAAATCCTGCGCCAGGTCGATGATCTTCACGCCTGCGGGGATCGAGTTCTCCTCCATCCAGACCCGGCTCTGCCCGTGGGCCGAGCAGAGGAACAGCACGTCGATCGCCCCGAGGTCGTACGCGTCGCAGAACCGCATGCCGGTGTCGCCCTCCAGTCCTCCGTGCACCTGCGCGAGGCGGTTGCCCGCGTTCGAAGTGCTGTGGACGAAGGCGATCTCCGCCTGCGGATGGTTCACCAGCAGGCGGATCAGTTCGCCGGCGGTGTACCCGGCGCCTCCGATGATGCCGACCCGGATCATTTCTTGTTGCGTTTCTGGACGTTGTAGAAAATCTTGATCTGGTTGCCGAGGATCTTGGTGAATCCCTTCACGTCGTCGGCCGTCCACGCCTTGTTGACCTCGCCGTACTCGCCGAAGTCGGTCTTCATCAGGTCGAACGTCGAGTCGACGCCCACGAGCGTATAGTTGCGCGGCCGCAGGATCAGCTCCACGGTTCCCGTCACGTTGCGCTGCGAGGAGAGGAGCATCGCCTCGATGTCGCGCATCACCGGTTCGAGGTACTGCGCTTCGTGGAGGAACATGCCGTACCACGTCGCCACCTGGTCTTTCCAGTAGGTCTGCCATTTGGTCAGCGTGTGTTTTTCGAGCATCTTGTGCGCGGCGATGATCAGCATCGGCGCGGCGGCCTCGAAGCCCACGCGGCCCTTGATGCCGATGATCGTGTCGCCGATGTGCATGTCGCGGCCGATGCCGTATTTCGCCCCGATGGCCTCCACGGCGCGGATGGCCTCGACCTTGTCCGTGTAGGGCGTGCCGTTGACCGCCGCCAGCTCGCCCTGCTCGAAGGTGAGTTTGAGCCGCTCCTCGCCCTCGGCCGTGATCTGGCTCGGATAGGCCTCCTCGGGGAGCGTCTGCTCCGAGTGGAGGGTCTCCTTGCCGCCGATCGAGGTTCCCCAGAGGCCCTTGTTGATCGAGTACTCCATCTTCTTGTAGTCGGCCGTGATGCCGTGCTTGCGGAGGTAGTCGATCTCGTATTCGCGCGTCAGGGTCATGTCGCGCGTCGGGGTGATGATCTCGATCTCGGGGGCGAGGATCTGGAACGTCAGGTCGAAGCGCACCTGGTCGTTGCCCGCGCCGGTCGAACCGTGGGCCACGGCGTCGGCGCCGATCTGTTTGGCGTATTCGATGATGGCGATGGCCTGGAAAATGCGCTCCGAACTTACCGAAATGGGGTAGGTCCCGTTGCGCAGGATGTTGCCGAAGACCATGTAGCGGATGCTTTTCTCATAGTACTCCTGCTCGATGTCGAGCGTCGCGTGTGCCGTGGCGCCCAGCTCCATGGCGCGCTTCTCGATCTTTTCGAGTTCGGGTTTCGAGAACCCGCCCGTGTTGGCGATTGCCGTGTAAACGTCGTAACCCTTCTCCTCGGAGAGGTATTTTACACAAAACGAGGTGTCCAGACCGCCGCTGAACGCCAGAACCACTTTCTTCTTGGTTTCCATGATATTCTGTTTTTTTGTTTTTTTATTCATGCTGCCGGAGTGCAAATCCTCCGGTCGTTGTCGCCGCCTTCGGCGTCGTTTGCAATTCTGACCTTCCCCTGAATCCCCTCCTCGGAGGGGACTTGTCGCGACGCGACCGGGTTGTCTCGAATGATATTTCCGTTATTTCAGGTGAAACAGTTTTTTTACTTTGTTCCGGAAAAACATCCGGTAGGGGGCCAGCCGCGACTGTTTCGCGGGCGGTTCCTTGGCCGGGTCGTAGAGCATGCCCGTGCAGAGGCACATGCGGCGGTTGTTGCGTTGCAGGATGTCGTAGTTGCAGCAGCCTTCGCAGCCGCGCCAGAACTCCTCGTCTTCGGTCAGTTCCGAGAAGGTCACGGGGACGTAGCCCATTCGCGAGTTGAGCTTCATAACCGGCAGCGACGTGGTGATACTGAATAACTTGGCATACGGGAATCGTCGTCGGGCCAGCTCGAAGGTTCGTCGTTTGATCTGTTCCGCGAGTCCCATGTGGCGGTACTCCGGATCGACGATAAGTCCCGAGGTGGCGACGAAGTCGCCGTGACCCCAGCACTCGATATAGCTGAACCCGACCAGTTTTTCACCGTCCAGCGCCACGACGGCCTTGCCACCGGTCATTTTTGCGGCGATGTATTCGGGCGACCGCTTGGCGATGCCCGTTCCCCGCTGCAGGGCCGACTCGTAGATCAGATCGCAAATACGCGGTGCGTAATGTGCGTGCGACGAGTCGGCGAAAACGACGCTGATTGTGTTGTTATTCATTTATCGTTTGTGTGGGTAAAAAGTTGTTTGCGGAATTAGTTGACGCGGTAGGCGCGCTGCACGCCCTTGATGCGCATGATCTGGTGGATGAGCGTGTCCACGACGGCCGTACCGGGCACTTCGACGGCCACTTCTCCCGCCACGCAGCCGTTCCCGGCGGGTGCGAAGTTCATCGAGCGGATGCCCAGTTTGAGATCGCGGACGATGACCTCGGTGATGTGGTTGGCCATGCCCGTCGTGTCGGCCGCCACGATGCGGATCGTGACGCGGAACGCCCCTTCGGCCGACTGCCGCCAGCGGGCGTCGATCACGCGGTAGGGGTAATTCTCGCGCATGCGCTTGGCGTTGGGGCAGTCGCAGCGGTGGATGGTGATTCCCGCGCTGATCGTCACGAACCCGAACACGTCGTCGCCCTTGATCGGGTTGCAGCATTTGGCCAGCTTGTACTGGATTTTCGAGATGTCGTCGTCGATCACCAGCGCGTCCTGCGGAGCGGCCTTCTCCTGCGTCCGTGCAGCGCGGCCTTCTGGCGTTCGATTTCGGCGGCCGCGGCGCGGCGCTCCTCTTCGGCTTCGCCCGAAAGGTGGCGTGAGAGGATCTCCTTGATCGACCCGAAGTCGAGCTTCTGGGTGGCGATCAGCGCGTAGACCTCCGTGCCGAGGCGCAGTTTGAAGTATTTGGCCAGGTAAGCCACCGCCTCGTCGATCGTGATGGCGAATTTCCAGTTCTTGAGTTTGCGTTCCAGCTCCTCGCGTCCCATGCGCGTGTGCTTGGCCTGCTCCTCGCGCAGGTAGGACTTGATCTTGTTGCGGGCCTTCGAGGTCACCACCAGCGACAGCCAGTCCGACTTGGGTGTCTGGTTTTTCTGGGTGGTGATCTCCACGATGTCGCCGTTGCGCAGCTGTTCGCGGATCGGCACGGCGCGGCCGTTGACCCGTCCGCCCACGCACGTCGATCCGAGCGAGGTGTGGATGTCGAAGGCGAAGTCGAGGAGCGTGGCCCCCTCGGGGAGTTTGCGCAGGTCGCCGTTGGGCGTGAAGACGAAGATTTCGCCCGACGCGGGCTTGGCGTCGAAACGCTGCGCCAGCGAGTGGGTCGTGTCCTCTATCAGTTCGCGCAGATGTCCCAGCCACATTTCGCTGGTCTGCGCCCCCTGGTTGACGCCCTTGTAGCGCCAATGCGCGGCGATGCCTCGCTCGGCCACGGCGTCCATGCGTTCGGTGCGGATCTGCACCTCGACCCAGCGGCCTTCGGCCGACACGGTGGTGTGCAGCGACTCGTAGCCGTTCGACTTGGGGATCGAGATCCAGTCGCGCATGCGCTTGGGTTGGGCGTGTAGAAGTCTGTCACCACCGAATAGGCCGTCCAGCAGAGCTGTTTCTCGGCCTCCTGCGGGCAGTCGATGATGATGCGGATGGCGAAGATGTCGTAGACCCCCTCGAACGGGACGTGCTGCTTGTGCATCTTGTTCCAGATCGAGAAGATCGACTTGGTGCGGCTCTTGATGTGGTATTTGATGCCGAGGCGGTTTAGCCGCTGCTCGATCGGCACGAGGAACCGCCCGATGAAGGCCTTGCGCTCCTCGGCGCTCTCTTCGAGTTTTGTGACGACGTGCTCGTAATCCTTCGGTTCGAGGTATTTCAGGGCGATGTCCTCCAACTCGCTCTTGATCGAATAGAGGCCCAGTTTGTGCGCGATCTGGGCGTAGAGGTTCATGCTCTCCCAGCTCTTCTTGCGCCACTTCTCGCGGGGGAACATGTCAAGCGAGCGCATCACTTCGAGGCGGTCGGCCAGTTTGATGAGGATCACGCGCGGGTCTTCGGAGTAGCTCACGATCAGGTCGCGGAAGTTGTCGGCCTGCTCCTTGGCCACCTTGAGCTTCAGCTCCGAGATGTTGGCCAGACCCGAGCGTGATGCCCACGACCTGATCGCCGAAGCGTTTGCGGATGTCGGCGCTCAGGGCGAGGAATTCTTCGGCGGGCAGCTGCTTGTGGGCGAGGCGCACCACGTCGTGCAGGATCGCCGAGATGGTGGAGTTGCGGCCCAGGCCCACCTCCGAGATCACGATCGAAGCCACCGCGGCGGCATGCTCCAGCAGGGGCGAGCCGTCGTAGCGCACCAGTCCGGCGAGTTTCCCGCCGGCATACTCCAGCGCCTCGTCGACGAGTGCCCGGGTCTGCTCCGAGAAATTCGCGCGCACGAGCGTGCGGAGTTTTTCGTACCGTGAAAAGTCCATTTTTACCTAACCAGATGACCTATGCTCGCAAAGATATGAAATTTTTTCATAAATTTGGCATGTACAATTGAACAGTTGTGTTATGGACAAGAAAAAGGCAGTTTACGTGCCGACCGTAGGCGAGGAAATCGGCAATGCCGTGTCCCACGGCGTGATGTCGCTGTTATCGCTGCTGGCCCTTCCTTTCGCCGCCGTGTGGGCCTATGCGCATGACCCCGGCGGGGTTCTGGCCTCGGTCTCGGTGTCGGTTTTCGTCATTTCGATCTTCCTGATGTTCCTCGCCTCGACGCTCTATCACTCGATGAACCCGCAGTCGAAGCACAAGGAGGTTTTCCACATCCTCGACCATATCTTCATCTACGTCGCCATCGCGGGCAGCTATACACCCATCGCGCTGTCGGTCATCGGCGGCTGGCAGGGGGTGTTCATCACCGTCCTGCAATGGGCGATGGTGATTTTCGGGGTGTTCTACAAGTCGCTCTCCCGAAAGTCGATACCGGCCGTCAGTCTGACCATCTACCTGGTCATGGGCTGGACGATCGTCTTCTTCCTGCCGCTGTTCATCAGCCACGCTTCGACGCCTCTCGTGGCGCTGATCGCGCTGGGCGGCGTGCTCTATACGCTCGGCGCGTGGTTCTACGCCCGCAAGGGCTTCCGCTACCACCACATGGTGTGGCATCTGCTGATCGACCTCGCGGTTGCGGCGCACTTCGCCGGGATCGTGTTTTACCTCTACTGATTATGGCCGCATATGACCTCCACATCCATTCCGGATACAGCAGCGACGGGGAGAGCTTCCCGTCGCCGCAATCGTCGGTCTGTGCGCCGCCCGCGGGCTGGACGCCTTTTCGCTGACCGACCACAACTCGGTGCGGGGCGTCGGCGAGGCCGCCCGGCTGGCCCGGGAGCGGGGCATCGGGTTCGTCCCCGGCATCGAGATCGACTGCAACTACCGGGGACGGACCTGCACCTGCTGGGCTACGGCATCGACTGGCGTTCGGCGGATTTCGCGCGGTTGGAGGAGGAGGTTGCCGCCAAAGTCATGGCGTCGTTCGGGGCCATGGTCGACAACCTGCTGAAACTGGGCTTCCGGGTCGATGCCGGTGCGGTGCTGGCCGCCGCCGACGGAAACCGCCGACGGGCGAACTGATCGCCGAGGTGATGCTCTCCGACGCGAACTGCCATACGCCCCCGCTGCGGCCCTATATGGAGGGCGGCGAGCGGAGCGACATGCCTTACATCAACTTCTACCTCGATTATTTCGCACAGGGCCGTCCGGCGTTCGTGCCCGTGGAGTATATGGATTACCGCGATGCGGTGGAGCTGGTCCGCGACAACGGGGGCGTGCCCGTCGTGGCGCATCCGGGGCTGAATTTCCGGGGCCGGGAGGAGACCGCCGGGCGGCTGCTCGACCGCGGGGCCGCGGGACTGGAAGTCTTCAACAACTACCACACCCCCGAACAGGCCGTCTATTTCACCTCGCTGGCCCTCTCCAAAGGCGCTTCCATGACCTGCGGAAGCGATTTCCACGGCAAGACCAAGCCCCGGATCGCCGTCGGGCGATTCCCGTCTGACAGCCGTTTCGACGGCCGCCTGTCAGACTTTGTAAACCACATACATGTGATCGGCCGGCAGGGCGTATAGCCTGCGCTCGGCCTCGGTGAAGGTTGCGGCGTAGTCGATGTCCGCGACCTGGAAACCCGCCTGGCGCAGGCGGTCGGCATAGTCGGCGCCGTAGATGCGCCGGTGGTCGTACTGCCCGAAGATGCGCGTGCGCTCGTCGGGATCGGTGATCGAATCGTCCTCGTAGGTCTGTTCGTAGTCCCGGTCCACGGGCGAGAGGACGATGCCCCAGCCGCCGGGTTTGAGGACCCGGTGCAGTTCGCGCATCGCCCGCCGGTCGTCGGCGACGTGCTCCATGATGTGGTTGCAGATCACCACGTCCACCGAACCGTCGGCCAGCGGGATCTGCTGCACGTCGAAATGCAGGTCGGCCAGCGGGCTTTCGAGATCGGCCGTGACATACTGCCCCGGATGCGACTTGAAGTGGGGCTTGAGGTGACGCATGATACAGACCTCGGGAGCAATGTGCAGCGTGCGCGGAAAGGCCGTCAGGAGATCGGTTTCGCGCGTTAGGTAGAGCCACAGCAGGCGGTGCCGCTCCAGTGACAGACACTTGGGACACAGCGCGTTGGGCCGCGGCTGCACGTAGCCGTAGGGCATGAACTTCCGGTATTTCGCGCCGCACACGGGGCATTCGGCTCCGCGCCCCTTGTAGAAGAGCCCCGCCACGGGTACGGCCCATCCCGCGATGCGTTGCAGCACGGGGCGCGGGATGTGGTTGAGCGAGAATTTGATCAGTTGTTTTATCATTGCGCGACTATCTGTTTTTTGTGCCGACCCTCCGGAGCGTACGCCATCTCCCTCTCCGGGGGAGGGTCGGGGTGGGGTCGGATTTGTCAATGACGCCGCAGACGGCAACGGCCGCATTCAGGAGCGGCTGGCGGAGGATTTTACGCATGCAGCGGGATTACTCTAAAATCTTGTTCACGTCGGCTTCGGCCTTGCGCAGCCGCGCCTTGCACGAGGCGATCAGCTCCGTGGCGCGCTTCACCTCGGCGGCGAGGCTGTCCACGTCCATCTCTTCGTTGCGCAGGCGTGCGAGAATCTTCTCGATCTCACCCATCGCCTCGGCGTAGGTCACTTCTTTTTTTGCCATATTTTTCCGGAATTTACGGTTGCGTCTATCTTGCCGTCGGAGACCTCGATTTCGACCTGCTCGCCCTCCGCGACGCTTCCGGCCGAGGTCACGGCACGGCCTCCGGCGCGCAGGACGGCGAATCCCAGCCGGAGGATGCGTTCGGGCGAACGTCCGGCGATCAGTTCCGCGGCGTTGCCGAGCCGCACGCCCTGCCGCGCGAGGAAGTCGCGCGCCGCGTCGGGCAGCAGCCCTGTGAAATGTTCCAGACGCAGCGTCTGCCGCGTGAGGAGTTCGCCGCTCAGCCGCCGCACTTCGCCCGAGAGGCGTTCGAGACGCACCTCCGAGGCGTGCATCGCGGCCTTCGTCATGTCGTTCAGTTGCAGGGCGGCGCAGTCGAGCCACCCGTCGGTTTCGGCCATCCGTTCGACCAGCCATCCGGCCACCGCCGTCGGGGTCTTGAGCGCCGTGTGGGCCACCATGTCGGCCACGCTGGTGTCCTTGTCGTGCCCGATGCCCGTCACCACCGGCAGCGGGAACTGCGCCACGTGGGCGCAGAGGCGGTAGGCGTTGAAGCAGTTGAGGTCGCTGCGCGACCCGCCTCCGCGGATCAGCACCACGGCGTCGAATTTTTCCGGCCGGGCCGCGACGTTGCACAGGGCTTCGATGATGGATTCCTCGGCCGCTTCGCCCTGCATGAAGGCGTCGAACAGGGTCAGCTCGAAACGGTAGGCGCTTCGGGCCAGCTCCTTGCAGAAGTCCTGATAGCCGGCGGCGTTGGCGCTCGACACGATGGCCACGCGCTGCACGACGGCCGGCATCGGCGCCTCGCGGTTCATGTCCCAGACGCCCTCCTGCTGCAACTGCGCGATGGTCTGCTGCCGCTGCCGCTCCATGTCGCCCAGCGTGTAGGAGGGGTCGATGTCGGTGATCTGGAGCGAGAAGCCGTAAAGTTCGTGGTAGGTGACCAGCGCCTTGGCCAGTATTTTGATGCCCGCGGCGAGCCGCTGCCCCGTTTCGGCCTCGAAATAGCCTGCGATGCGGGGGTAGTTCGAACGCCACACGACGGCCCGGGCCTGCGCCGTCGGCACGCCGTTGTCGCCGCCCTTCTCCACAAGCTCCAGGTAGCAGTGGCCCGAGTAGTTGACCTTGATTTCCGAAATCTCGGCGCTCACCCAGAGGGGCAGCGCGAACTGCCCTTCGAGCGCCGACTTCACGCGGCGCTGCAACTCGCGCAGGGTAATGTGTTGTGATTCAGTCATCGGCCCAGCAGAATTCCGAGGGTGAACAAGGCTCCGAACAGCAGGATGTTGCGGGCCGTTTCACCCAGACAGACGTTCAGCGCGTCGCCGTGGTCGATGCGCACCATCTTGCGCCATGTGGAGATATGTGCGGCGAGGTAGGGAAGGGGTAGCAGGGCGGCCCACGTGCGGCCTGCGAAGAGCAGCGTGAGACACAGCGCGACGGCCGCGGTTCCCAGGGCGAGATAACCCCAGCGGCCGACGCCTGCGCCGAGGCAGACGACGATCGTGCGTTTGTTGCAGCGGGCGTCCTCCTCGCGGTCGCGGAAGTTGTTGATCATCAGCATTGTGTCGATCACGAGGCCGCAGGCCAGCGCGGCAACGAGAACCTCCGGGGTCCACGCGCCGGTCTGGATGTAATAGGAGAATCCCACGGGGACCAGTCCGAAAAAGAGGATGACTGCGGCGTCGCCCAGCCCGTGGTAGGCCAGCGGGTAAGGGCCGGCAGTGTAGAACCAGGCGAAGACGATGCAGGCGGCGCCTGCGGCGACGAGTTCCCAGCCTCCGTAGCGGAGCGCGCCTGCGTGGAGCGCCCAGACGAGCAGCGCGACGCCCGCGGCGCAGGCCGCGAGGTGTGAATCCCGCAATGCCCGCCTTCATGGCCCCGAGGGTGATGTAGCCTTTGGCGAAGGCGCGGTCGGGACCCAGCCGGTCGGGCTGGTCGGCCCCCTTCAGGAAGTCCCAGAGATCGTTCACCAGGTTGGCCGTGCACTGCATCAGCAGGGCGAATGCGAGGCACAGCACGGCCGGAAGCCAATGGAATCCGCGGTCGGTCCAGGCCAGTGCGGAGCCGATCAGGACGAGGATGACGGAGTTGCCGAGGCTGTACGGCCTGACGGCCAGAATCCATGCGGAGAGGGAGTTGGTTTTCACGTTTCGGAGTTTTTCAGGGGCTTTTGCAGATGAGGTTTGCGGGTTTCGGGAGCGGAGTTGTCAGCGGATGACCAGCTCCGCCTGCCGCGGCATGCGCCGGCCTTCGGGAAGCTGGATGCTCAACACGCCTTCGCTTTCGACCGGCGCGCCGTTCTTCTGCGCCGGATGCCAGCGCGGGGCTTCCGCCACGGCTTTCAGCACGCGCCGCTTGAGGCGGTTGTCGGTCGATTCGAGCTCCTGTTGGACGACGGTCTCGCCGTCGGGCGTGATCTTGTAGCGCAGCACCACGCGCGCCGTGGGTTCGCTCTCGTCCCAGCGCACCTGCCGGGCGATGTAGCTGCCGAAGGCGGAGTCCGCGGGAAGGAGGCCGGCCGGTCGTAGCGCAGCGTAATGAGCATCACGCCGTGTGCGGCCCGCTGGCCGTAGCGGGCGATGGTCTCCTCGTCGGCGGGGAGCATCTCGACGTTCTCGATGTCCTCGGGCGGAATCGAGCGTATCTCGGACGTCTCCTTGCCGTTGACGATGTACAGGGGCTGCGGCCTGGGCGTCGCGGCACGGACGGCTGCGGCGAGAAACAGGATGTAGAGAAGCAGTGCGTATCTTTTCATACCGTAATCTTTTTTTGCAAAACGGCCGGCAGGGCCGGGATATTGCCTGCGGACTATCCGATCTCCTCCCAGCCCGAAGCCGAAAGGTCCACGCAGCCGTTGGCCCGGAAATGGACGCCTTCGGCTGCGAGCAGCTCCCGCTGTCCGGTCCATCCGGGCGCTGTCCGGCCCTGGCTGTTGACGACCCGGTGGCAGGGCAGACCTTCCGGAGCCAGCGCCAGCGCCCGTCCCGCGCGGCGCGCATGGCCGGGCATGCCGATCAGCCGGGCCAGCTGCCCGTAGGTCGCGACCCGTCCTGCGGGAATCTCTGCGACGACGCTCCAGATCTCGGCGTCGAAATCGGCGGGAATCTTCATCGCTTGTTTCGTTTATCTGAAACGGCCGGAGCCGAATCCGGGGCGCAAGTCCGGCCCCTCCCTCCTGAAAGCCGTTTTTTAGACGGCCCGGGGTTTCGGCAGCGGTTTGTCCCGGCAGCGGCTCATGCCCCCTGCCCCTGCTGCCCCTGCTGCCCCTGAAAAGGGCTTTTTAAGCAGCTAAAGTTCGCTCTCTTTGAGGCGTTCGGCGTTCTCGGCCACGATCAGGTGGTCGATGCAGTCCTGGATGTCGCCGTCCATGAAGGCCGCGAGGTTGTAGATCGTATAGTTGATGCGGTGGTCGGTGATGCGCCCCTGAGGGTAGTTGTAGGTGCGGATCTTGGCCGAGCGGTCGCCCGTCGAGACCATCGTCTTGCGTTTCGATGCGATCTGGTCGAGGTATTTCGAATATTCGAGGTTGAAGACGCGCGTGCGCAGCTCCTCGAAGGCCTTGTCGAAGTTTTTCAGCTGCGATTTCTGGTCCTGGCACTGCACGACGATGCCCGTGGGGATGTGCGTGAGCCGGATGGCCGAATAGGTCGTGTTGACCGACTGGCCGCCGGGCCCCGAGGCGCAGAAGATGTCCTTGCGGATGTCGTTCATCGAGATTTCGACGTCGAACTCCTCGGCTTCGGGCAGCACGGCCACCGACGCGGCCGAGGTGTGGACGCGCCCCTGCGTCTCGGTCTGGGGCACGCGCTGCACGCGGTGCACGCCCGACTCGTATTTGAGCGTCCCGTAGACGTTCTGTCCCGATACCTTCAGCACCACCTCCTTGAAACCGCCTGCGGCGCCGTCCGACGAGGAGGTGATTTCGTAGCGCCAGCCTTTCGACTCGATGTATTTGGTGTACATGCGCAGCAGGTCGCCGGCGAAGATCGCCGCTTCGTCGCCGCCCGTGCCGCCGCGGATCTCCATGATGGCGTTCTTCGAGTCCTGCGGGTCTTGGGGATCAGCAGCAGCTTGATCTCCTCCTCCATCTGTGCGAGCTGCGGCTCCAGCTCGGCGATCATCTCGCGGGCCATTTCGCGCATCTCCTCGTCCTTGTCCGTGGCCAGCGTGTCCTTGGCTTCGGCGAGGTTGGCGATGGCCGTGCGGTAGCGTTCCGACGTCTCGATGATCGGTTCCAGCTCCTTGTATTCCTTGTTCAGCTGGATGAACTGCTTGACGTCGGCGATCACTTCGGGGTCGGTGAGTTTCTGCCCCGTCTCCTCGTATTTGAGTTTCAAACCGTCGAGGCGGTTCAGGATGGTGTTGTCTGCCATAAAAATGTGTCGTGTCTTTGTTTTGGGGACAAAGATACGACACATTTAATTAAGAATTGAAAATTAAGAATTAAAAAATTAAGCGAAGGCCGCAGCGGCTCTCTCTCGGGACCGGCGTTCTTTCGCAAGGAAAAATGGGAAATAACCGGCAAACGGCAATGCACGGACCGGAGAAACCGACGGAGGGAACCCCTCGTGCGGGATTCCCTCCGGGATGTCGTCGCCGGGCGGCCGTCCGGTTCGTTCCGGTTCGTTCCGGTGTGCGGCTGCCGGGGCGCGGTTCGTGCCAGGCCTGCTTATTCGTTGATCCGGCGGAGCCAGTCCAGCACGGCGTCCTGCCACTGGGCCTTGTAGCGGAACGAGTCGCGGATGCCCCAGCCGTGGCCGCCCGAGGGGTAAATGTGCATCGAGGCTTCGATGCCGTGCGCCTTCAGGGCGTTGTAGTAGAGCGTGCTGTTGACGGGCGGAACGGTCTTGTCGTCGTCCGAGAGCAGCAGGATGGCGGGCGGGGTGTCGGCCGTCACGCGGCTCTCCAGCGAGTAGGCTGCGTCCTGCTCGGGGGTGCGCTGCTCGCTCAGCAGGTTGATGAACGATCCCTGGTGGCGTTTGCCCTGCACGGCCGTGATGACCGGGTAGAAGAGGACCGAGAAGGCCGGTTTGAAACTGCCGATCGTCGAGGCCATCGCCGCGAGGTGTCCGCCGGCCGAGAGCCTACGATGCCCACTTTGAGAGGCGGAGCGTGTCGGCGCCATACTGGCTTACGATGTCGTCGGGATTGACCACGTTGAACATCGACTTCGACATCTTCTCAATGGCCCAGCCACAGACGTACTTGCCGTCTTCGAGGACAAACTCGGCGTTCTTCAATTCGGGACGCCAAGCGCGGAAGGCGTCGAGGTCGAGGATGTCGGCGTGGACGATGTTCACGTCGACGTGGATCGGCGTGGTGTCGTACTGGTCCTTCAGTCCCTTGGAGACGAAGACGGGGTGTTCGGCAGCGTCGGCTGCATTGATACGATAGACGAAGTTGCTGCGGCCCTGGATCATGCCCTGGTTGACCAGTCGCTGGAAGGGCTCCTCCTTGCAGCTTACGCCGAGGTCGAAGAGGAACTTGTTCCAGAAGCGTGAGTAGATGAGGTGGCCCGTGGCGTGCTCCGTTCCGCCGACGTAGAGATCTACGTTCTGCCAATACTCGTCGGCCTTCTTGCCCACGAGTGCCTGATCGTTGTGCGGATCCATATAGCGGAGGTAGTAGGCGCTGGATCCAGCGAAGCCCGGCATGGTGCAGAGCTCGATGGGGAAGACAGTCTTATGGTCGATGAGTCGCTTTTCGACCACGCAGCGCTTCTCCGTGTCCCAGGCCCACTTCTCGGCGCGTCCCAATGGAGGCTCGCCATTTTCGGTGGGCTTGTAGGCGTCGATCTCGGGCAGCTGCAGCGGCAGGCAGTCTTCGGGAATCATATAGGGCATGTCGTCCTTGTAATAGACGGGAAAGGGCTCACCCCAGTAGCGCTGGCGGGAGAAAATGGCGTCGCGCAGGCGGTAGTTGACCTTGACCTGTCCGATGCCCTGCTCGGCGATAAACGCCTTGGTCTTGGCGATGGCCTCCTGGACGGTCAGTCCGTTGAGCGTGAGCGTGGAGTTCACACCCTCGCGCGGCGAGTTCATGACCGTGCCCTCCTTGGCGTCGAAACTCTCCTGGCTGACGTCGGCTCCCTCGATGAGCGGGATGATGGGCAGCTGGAAGTGGCGGGCGAAGGCATAGTCGCGTGAGTCGTGGGCCGGGACGGCCATGATGGCTCCCGTGCCGTAGCCCGCGAGCACATACTCGGAGATCCAGATGGGGATGCGCTCGCCCGTGAACGGGTTGACGCCATAGGATCCGGAGAAGACACCCGTCACCTTGTGGTCGGCCATGCGGTCGCGCTCCGTGCGCTTGGCGACATAGGCGAGATAGGCCTCTACCTCTTCGCGCTGCTCGCTGGTGGTCAGCTGTGCCACCAGTTCCGACTCGGGGGCCAGCACCATGAAGGTGACGCCGAAGATCGTGTCGGCACGTGTGGTGAAGATGGTGAAGTGGCCGCGGCGTTCCTCCGTGCCCTCGGGTGTGATGCTCTCGAAGCGCATCTCCGCTCCCTCGCTGCGTCCCACCCAGTTGCGCTGGGTCTCCTTGATGGAGTCGCTCCAGTCCACGAGATCCAGTCCGTCGAGCATCCGCTGCGCATAGGCCGAGACGCGCAGGCACCACTGGCGCATCTTGCGCTGGACGACGGGGTAGCCGCCGCGCACGCTCACGCCGTCCACCACCTCGTCGTTCGGCGGACGCCGTTGCGGCCCCGGCGACGCGGGCCACGATGCCGCGGCCGCTGGCGCTGCGGCTCGAAGGGGCGAATGAGTACGACAGGATCAAGGGCTATCACCTCGCTTTCGGAGAATTCGATCCGACGGATGGTCTGAAAGGGCAGTCGTTCGTGGTCGACTGGGGCGACGGGACCTCCACGAAGGTGGAGTTCGACCTCTACGTGGTCTGGAAGAAAAACCGCAAAGAGCGCATTTACGAGGCGGAGGTGCACAGCCCGATCCGTGTCGACGGCGCGGCGCGCGGCGAGGGTTATTACGACGCGTGGATCATTCGGATCACCCGGTGACGGGCGGTCTGCGTGCCGCAGTGCGGCTGCATGGAAAAAAAGGGGGCGCGGCCATTCGGGCGCGCCCCCCTTTTTTCGTTTGCGGGATGCGTCAGTCGTAGAGCGGGACGACGTACATCGAGTAGGCTTCGCTGTGACCTGTGCCGTCGGAGAGCGTGTATCGGATTTCGTCGCCGTGCCATACGACGGCGGTCCGCGTCGTGCCGAAAATCGTTCCGGCGGTGAATATGTCGTCGTAGCAGACGGCGACCGAATAGGGCATCGAGCCGCTGCCCGGGCCGTCGGAGAGGTCGAACAGCTCCTGTCCCTCCTTCCAGACGACGCCCTCCTCCTCGAAGCCGTCGGTGTGGTAACCCGCCGTGTAGAGCGTGTGTCCGAACCGGCAGACGGCGGTGGCTTCGGCATAGGAACTGCCATCGGTCAGGGTGTAGAGCAGCTCCTTGTCCTTCCAGACCGCTGCGGCGCCGCCCGAGTGGCCTGCGGCGTAGAGCGTCCTGCCCGAAAGGCAGAGCGCGTTCACTCCGGCGGGGGTCTCCCCGTCGGAGAGCGTGTAGTGCGCCTTGTCGTTTTTCCAGACCACGGCGAGCGGCTTCGTGAGCCCGCTTTGCAGACTGCCTGCGGCGTAGACGTCGCCGCCCGAGACGCAGACCGACCGGGCCTGCGAGACGGCCGGGCTGACCGAATAGGCGTAGAGCGCATCGCCGTCTTTCCAGATTTTCGCCGTCAAGGCTCCGCCGCTCTCCTCGCTCCCGGCCGTGTAGAGGCTGCCGTTTGCGGCGAAGACCGAGTAGGCGTACGAGTCGGCGCCGGGAGCGCCCGGGGTGTATTTCAGCGTGCCGTTTTCCCAGACCTTCGCCACGATCCGGTCGCCCTGCCGTTCGTAGCCGGCGGCATAGACCGTGCCGTCCGAAACGCAGACCGCGTAGGCCCAGGCGTCGTTCGTGCCGTTGGTCAAGGTGTAGAGCAGCTGCCCGTTTTTCCAGACCGTTGCGACGGCCTTCGATGCGGGCGTGGTGTAGCCCGCCGTGTAGATGTCGTAGCCGGAGGGTTTCGGCGGTTCGGGGGCGTCGTCGTCCGAACTGCACGCCGCGAAGCCGGCGAATGCGGCGAGAAGCGCCGGTAAAAGCGTGTGTGTGAATCGTTTTCTGATGATTGTCATGGTTTTGCGGTGCAGTTTGTTTTCGGGCCGTTCCTGTCGGGAGGGGCTGTCTGCACGCCGTTTGCGGGGCAAAGTCCGTGCCGGGGATCAAGGCCCGGAACATTCGGTTTATGGCGTTGATAATAAATCCGTTGTCAGTTTATGTATAACCAGAATTTATTTTATGATAAATTCTATAAGTAAAAAGTATTGCAAACGGCGTAAAATCCTGGGAAATGGCGAAAAAAGACGTGCATATATATTGTATTTCCGAAAAAATGCGTACCTTTGCAGTCCATTTTGGACAATGGAGATAGATTTTTTAACAATTAAAGGACAAAAACGTTTTAGAAATGCCAACTATTCAACAGTTAGTGAGAAACGGCCGTGTGAAGATGGAGGACAAGTCGAAGTCTCCCGCACTGGCTGCGTGTCCCCAGCGCCGAGGCGTATGTACGCGTGTGTACACGACGACCCCGAAGAAGCCGAACTCGGCGATGCGTAAGGTAGCGCGTGTAAGATTGACCAACGGCAAGGAGGTCAACGCCTACATCCCCGGAGAAGGCCACAACTTGCAGGAGCACTCCATCGTGCTGGTCCGCGGCGGTCGTGTGAAGGACCTCCCCGGCGTGCGTTATCACCTGGTGCGCGGTGCGCTCGACTCGGCAGGCGTGGACGGACGTCGTCAGCGTCGTTCGAAGTACGGAGCCAAACGTCCCAAGGCAGGCAAGTAGTCAACAACAAGAGAGTTTTTAACAGATCATTTTTAAATAGCAATGAGAAAAGCTAAGCCAAAAAAGCGAATTCTACTTCCGGATCCCAAGTTCGGAGACGTGGCTGTGACGCGTTTCGTGAACAACCTCATGCTGGACGGTAAGAAGAGTATTGCCTACACGATTTTCTACGACTCGCTCGAAATCGTGGGCAAGAAGATGAAGGATGCTGATAAATCTCCGCTGGAAGTCTGGAAACAGGCTCTGGAGAACATCACACCCCAAGTCGAAGTGAAATCGAAGCGTATCGGAGGTGCGACGTTCCAGGTTCCTATGGAGGTTCGTCCGGAGCGCAAGATTTCGATTTCCATGAAAAACCTTGTCCTTTACTCCCGTAAGCGCGCCGGCAATCAATGGCAGAGAAGCTTTCGGCAGAGATACTGGATGCCTACAACCAGCAGGGTGCAGCCTTCAAGCGCAAGGAGGAGATGCACCGCATGGCCGAGGCCAACAAGGCGTTCGCACACTTCAGATTCTAATAAGGAGACCGAACAGATGGCAACCAGAGATTTAAAATATACTCGCAATATCGGTATCATGGCTCACATCGACGCCGGTAAGACCACTACTTCGGAGCGTATCCTTTTCTACACGGGCAAGACTCACAAGATCGGTGAAACGCACGAGGGGTCGGCCGTCATGGACTGGATGGCTCAGGAGCAGGAACGCGGTATCACGATCACCTCGGCGGCTACGACCGCATTCTGGAACTACATGGACAACCAGTATCAGATCAACCTGATCGACACTCCGGGACACGTCGACTTCACCGTCGAGGTGGAGCGTTCGCTGCGCGTGCTGGACGGCGCCGTGGCTACCTTCTGCGCCGTAGGCGGCGTGGAGCCCCAGTCGGAGACCGTTTGGCGTCAGGCCGACAAGTACAACGTGCCGCGTCTGGGTTACGTCAACAAGATGGACCGCACGGGCGCCGACTTCTTCGCCGTATGCAGCCAGATCAAGGAGCACTTCGGAGCTACGGCGCTTCCGATCGTTCTGCCGATCGGCGCGGAGGATAAATTCGAAGGAATCGTAGACCTTATATATAATAACGCGTACTACTACTACGACGACAAGACCGTCCGCGACAATTTCGAGGTGAAGGAGATTCCCGAGTCGATGAAGGCCGAGGCCGCCGAATGGCGCGCCAAGCTCATCGAGGAGGTGGCCGCCACCGACGATGCGCTGATGGAGAAGTTCTTCGAGGACCCCGATTCGATCACGCCGACGAGTTGATCGCAGCGATTCGCAAGGCGACGATCTCGATGACGCTCGTGCCGATGCTCTGCGGCTCGTCGTTCCACAACAAGGGCGTGCAGAAACTGCTCGACTACGTGATGGCATTCCTGCCCTCGCCGCTCGACCTGCCCCCCGTTACGGGCATGAACCCCAAAACCGAGCAGGAAGAGGTTCGCCACGCTTCGGAGAGCGATCCGTTCTGCGGTCTGGCGTTCAAGATCGCTACCGACCCCTTCGTAGGCCGTCTGGCGTTCGTGCGCGTCTACTCGGGTAAGCTGGATGCCGGTTCCTACGTGCTCGACTCGCGCAGCGGCAAGCGCGAGCGTATCAGCCGTATCTACCAGATGCACGCCAACAAGCAGAATCCGATGGAGACCGTCGGTGCCGGCGACATCTGCGCTGCCGTAGGTTTCAAGGAGATCCGCACGGGCGACACGCTCTGCGCCGAGAACGCACCCATCGTGCTGGAGCAGATGACCTTCCCCGAGCCGGTGATCGGTCTGGCCGTGGAGCCGAAGACCCAGAAGGACCTCGACAAGCTGGGCATCGCCCTGGGCAAGCTGGCCGAAGAGGACCCCACCTTCACGGTGCATACCGACGAGGATTCGGGTCAGACGGTGATCAGCGGCATGGGCGAGCTTCACCTCGACATCATCGTCGACCGTCTGCGCCGCGAGTTCGGTGTCGAGATCAACCAGGGTGCGCCCCAGGTCAACTACAAGGAGGCGCTCACCACGACCGTCCAGCACCGCGAGGTCTTCAAGAAGCAGACCGGCGGCCGCGGTAATTCGCCGACATCATCTTCGAGATCGGTCCTGCCGAAGAGGGCGCCATGGGTCTTACGTTCGTCGACGAGGTCAAGGGCGGCAACATTCCCAAGGAGTTCATCCCCTCGGTTCAGAAGGGCTTCGAGTCGGCCATGGCCAACGGTGCGCTGGCCGGCTACACGATGGACTCGATGAAGATCACGTTGCTCGACGGTTCGTTCCACCCCGTCGACTCCGACCAGCTGTCGTTCGAGATCGCAGCCCGCAACGGCTACCGCCATGCGGCTCCCAAGGCCGGTTCGGTCATTATGGAGCCTATCATGTCGGTGGAGGTGGTCACTCCCGAGGAGAGCATGGGCGACATCATCGGCGACCTGAACAAACGCCGCGGACAGGTTACCGGCATGGAGTCGAAGGGCACCGCCCGCGTGGTGAAGGCCAAGGTTCCCCTGTCGGAGATGTTCGGCTATGTGACCGTGCTGCGTACGATCTCGTCGGGCCGCGCCACGTCGTCGATGGAGTTCTCGCACTTCGAGGAGGTTCCCGCTAACCTTGCCAAGGAGATCATCGAGAAAGCGAGTGGTAAACGTAAGGATATAGAATAAGAAAACGCGATATGAATCAGAAGATTAGAATCAAGTTAAAGTCGTTCGATCACAATCTCGTTGACAAGTCGGCCGAGAAGATTGTGAAGACTGTGAAGAGCACGGGCGCCGTCGTGAGCGGCCCGGTGCCCCTTCCCACGCACAAGCAGATTTTTACGGTCAACCGCTCGACTTTCGTCAACAAGAAAGCCCGCGAGCAGTTCCAGCTCTGCACCTTCAAGCGTATCCTCGACATCTATTCGTCGACGGCGAAGACGATCGACGCGCTGATGAAGCTGGAGCTTCCGTCGGGTGTGGAGGTAGAGATCAAGGTGTGATCGGACAGGATGTCTGCCGGTTTTCCGAGCTGTAACCCGGGTTTCTTCGAAAGAAGGAACCGGGGGCGGGTCGGCTCGGCGAGCGTTGCCCCGGGCAGGGGAACGGGAGCGGGGCAGGACGACGGGAACCGGAGGTGATTGATTATATATAGTGTACCAACCGTGCGGAGCGCACGCCATCTCCCTCCCCGAGGGAGAGGCCGGGATGGAGCCGGATTTGTCAATGGCGCCGCAGGCGGCAATGGCGGCTGAAAGCGATCGGTACATCGAAATATATGATAACCAGACGGCAAGACAAAAAACGTTACATCACTTTATTACTATTTATAACAAACAATTGACAACAAATGTCAGGACTTATTGGAAAGAAAATCGGAATGACTTCCGTTTACAGTGCCGAGGGTAAGAACATACCATGCACTGTCATTGAGGCTGGACCGTGCGTTGTTACGCAAATCAAGACCGTCGAGAAGGATGCTTACGAGGCGGTTCAGATTGCCTATGACGAGAAAAGTGAAAAGCACGCCACCAGCAGTTTGTTAGGTCACTTCAAGAAAGCCGGCACGACTCCGAAACGCAAACTTGCGGAGTTCAAGGACATGCCGGAAGTGAACCTCGGCGACACGCTCACCGTGGACATCTTCTCCGAAGAGGACTGGGTGGACGTGACCGGGATTTCGAAAGGCCGCGGCTTCCAGGGCGTTGTGAAACGTCACGGTTTCGGCGGCGTCGGCGGCCAGACCCACGGCCAGCACAACCGTCAGCGCAAGCCGGGTTCGCTGGGCGCGTCGTCCTATCCCTCGCGCGTCTTCAAGGGCAAACGTCTGCCCGGCCAGATGGGCGGCGAGCAGGTCAAGGTTTTGAACCTGCGTGTATTGAAAGTAATCCCCGAGAACAACCTGATCCTCGTGAAAGGTTCGATTCCGGGAGCAAAAGGTGCTTATTTAACGATTGAAAAGTAGTATGGAATTAGCTGTATTGAACACTGAAGGAAAAGAGACGGGTCGCAAGGTTGTCCTCGCGGACTCGGTATTCGGCGTGGAGGCTAATGACCACGCTATTTACCTCGACGTGAAGCAGTATCTGGCCGACCAGCGTCAGGGTACCCACAAGTCGAAGCAGCGCAACGAAATCGCAGGTTCGACCCGCAAGCTGAAGCGTCAGAAGGGTACGGGCGGCGCCCGTGCGGGCAGCATCAAGTCGCCCCTGTTCCCGGGAGGCGGCCGCATCTTCGGTCCCCAGCCCCGCGATTACAGCTTCAAGCTCAACAAGAAGCTCAAGCAGCTGGCACGCCGCAGCGCGCTGACCTACAAGGCTCAGGCCGGCGCCATCAGCATCGTCGAGACGATGTCGCTGGAGGCTCCCAAGACCAAGTCGGTCGTGGCTCTGGCCGAGGCGCTCAAGGTCGACGACAAGAAGGTGCTGCTGGTTCTCCCCGAATCGAACGTCAACCTGCAGCTGTCGTGCCGCAACCTTCCCTATGTGAAGCCCGTGCTGGCTCAGAACGTCTGCACCTACGACGTGATGAACGCATCGGCCATCGTGATGGTGGAGGGCGCCGAGAATGTATTGAATACGATGTTAGCTTAAAAACGCAAGTTACAATGGACATTATTATTAAGCCGGTTTTGACCGAGAAAATGACGATTCAGGGCGAAAAGTTGAATCGCTACGGTTTTATCGTTGACGTGAGAGCTAACAAGCTGCAGATCCGCAACGCCGTAGAGCAGATGTACAACGTGGTTGTAACGGATGTGAACACCGTGAACTACATGGGCAAACTCAAGAGCCGCTATACGAAGGCGGGTCTCTTCGAAGGTCGTGCTAACAACTTCAAGAAGGCGATCGTCACCTTGAAGGATGAGGACAAAATCGATTTTTACAGTAATATCTAAGGAAGATGGCAGTAAGAAAGTTTAAGCCTGTAACCGCAGGTACAAGACATAAGATTATCGGCACGTTCGACGAGATCACGACGTCGAAACCGGAGAAATCGCTGCTCAGCCCCAAGAAGAGCACGGGTGGCCGTAACAACGCCGGCAAGATGACGGTCCGCTACATCGGCGGCGGTCACAAGCAGATGTATCGTAACGTCGACTTCAAACGCTCGAAGGACGGCATCGCCGCAACTGTAAAAACGATCGAGTACGACCCGAATCGTACGGCACGTATCGCCCTGCTGGTCTACGCCGACGGTGAGAAGAGCTACATCATCGCACCCAACGGACTTCAGGTGGGTCAGACCGTCATGAGCGGCGCAGGCGTCGCTCCCGAGGTCGGCAACACGCTTTTCCTGAGCGAGATCCCCCTGGGAACGGTCATCCACAACATCGAACTCTACCCCGGTCAGGGGTGCCGCTATGGCGCGTTCGGCCGGTTCCTACGCCCAGCTGCTGGCTCGTGAGGGCAAATTCGCCATCATCAAGCTGCCTTCGGGCGAGACTCGTATGGTACTCGTAACTTGCCGCGCTACGGTGGGTGTCGTGTCGAACGTCGACCACAGCCTCGAAAGCTCGGGCAAGGCAGGTCGTGAGCGTTGGCTCGGCCGTCGTCCGCGCAACCGCGGTGTCGTCATGAACCCGGTGGATCACCCGATGGGTGGTGGCGAAGGTCGTGCGTCGGGTGGTCACCCGCGTTCGCGCAAGGGTCTGTTGGCTAAGGGTTATAAGACTCGTAACCCGAAGAAGACGACCTCGAAGTTTATTATTTCCACGTAAGAAAAAATAATTAAAAGAGTAACATAATGAGCCGTTCATTAAAGAAAGGACCGTTTATCGACCCGAAGCTCGAGGCGAAAGTCGTCGCTCAGGCGGAAGGAAATAAGAAGTCGGTAATCAAGACTTGGTCGCGAGCAAGTATGATTTCGCCTGACTTCGTAGGTCAGACGATAGCTGTCCACAACGGAAACAAGTTCATTCCGGTGTATGTAACAGAGAACATGGTCGGTCACAAGCTCGGCGAGTTTGCTCCGACGCGTAACTTCCGTGGTCATGCGGGTAACAAGAAAAAATAGGTAGAAAATGGGTGCAAGAAAAGCAAATAAAGCCGACACAGTTAAAGGCTGAAAAGAAGCAGAAGGCTATCGCCATTATGCGTGATTGCCCGACCTCTCCCCGCAAGATGCGCCTGGTGGCCGACATCATCCGCGGCGTGGAGATCAACAAGGCTCTGGGCATCCTTCGTTACTCGAAGAAGGAGGCGTCGATCCGTATGGAGAAGCTCCTCAAGTCGGCTATCGCCAACTGGGAGGCCAAGAACGAAAACGAGCGTCTGGAAGATACGAAACTCTGCGTCAAGGAGGTATTCGTAGACGGTGGCCGTATGCTCAAGCGTATCCAGGCAGCTCCCCAAGGTCGCGCACACCGTATTCGCAAGCGTTCGAATCACGTGACGATCGTAGTGGACAAAATGGTAATCGCAGAAAACAAGTAGCACAATGGGACAGAAAGTAAATCCGATAGCAAATCGTCTTGGTATCATCCGCGGTTGGGACTCCAACTGGTTCGGCGGCAAGGACTTCTCCGACAAGCTGGTCGAGGACGCCAAAATCCGCAAGTATCTGAATGTCCGTCTGGCCAAGGCGTCCATCTCGAAGATTATCATCGAGCGCACGCTCAAACTGGTGACGGTCACGATTTCGACGGCCCGTCCGGGTATCATCATCGGCAAGGGCGGCCAGGAGGTCGACAAGTTGAAGGAGGAGTTGAAGAAGCTCACCGGCAAGGAGATCCAGATCAACATCTTCGAGGTGAAGCGTCCCGAGGTGGATGCTGTGATCGTCGGCCAGAACATCGCCCGCCAGCTCGAGGGCCGCGTATCGTTCCGCCGCGCCGTGAAGACGGCCGTCGCTTCGACGATGCGCATGGGCGCCGAGGGCATCAAGGTCCAGGTTTCCGGCCGTGTCGGCGGCGCCGAGATGGCCCGTACGGAGACGATCAAGGAGGGACGCATTCCGCTGCACACCTTCCGCGCAGACATCGACTACTGCCTCACCGAGGCCCTCACGAAAGTGGGTATCCTGGGCGTGAAGGTGTGGATCTGCCAGGGTATCGTCTACGGCCAGCGCGACCTGTTCGAAATCGCAGGCGCTTCGGCGCAGGCACCTTCGGGCGACCGCGGTGAGCGCGGCGACCGTCGTGGCGGACGCGGTGACCGCGGAGACCGTCGCGGTGGAGACCGTCGCGGCGGACGTCGGGGCGGAGACCGTCGCAATAACAATCAGTAAGTAGGACCTTTTTAAAGCAGAACTAACATGTTACAGCCGAAAAAGACCAAATTTAGAAGAATGCAGAAAGGCCGTATGAAGGGTATCGCTCAGCGAGGCAACCAACTTGCATACGGATCGTTCGCAATCAAGGCACTGGAATCGACATGGATCACGGGTCGTCAGATAGAGGCGGCCCGTCAGGCCATTACGCGTTACATGAAGCGTGAGGGACAGCTGTGGATCCGCATCTTCCCCGATAAACCCATCACGAAGAAGCCCGCCGAGGTACGTATGGGTAAGGGTAAGGGTAATCCCGAAGGCTTCGTGGCGCCTGTTACGCCCGGACGCATTCTCTTCGAGGCAGAGGGTGTGCCCCTGGCGGTTGCGCAGGAAGCGCTGCGTCTGGGCGCCCAGAAACTGCCCATCACCACCAAGTTTATCGTAAGGCGTGACTACGTCGAAACCACAATTTAAGGGAGACACAACATGAAAAGTGCAGAAATCAAGGATATTTCGATCAAGGACCTGCAGGAGCGCATCGAGACCGAAAAGGCACAGCTCGCCAAGCTGAAGGTGCAGCACGCCGTGTCCCCCGTCGAGAACCCGTCGATCATTAAGAAGAACCGCAGAGATATAGCTCGCATGCTGACCGTTCTGCGTCAAAAAAACGCTAAATAACGAGAACAACTATGGAAAGAAATCTTAGAAAAGAGCGTATCGGTGTGGTTGTCAGCAACAAGATGGAGAAAACCATTGTGGTTGCAGTGGCGCGTAAGGTGAAGCATCCCATTTACGGTAAGTTCGTGAACAAGACGACGAAGTTCGTCGCCGAGTGCCTGGACGAGACCTGCAAGGAGGGCGATACCGTACGCATCATGGAAACCCGCCCGCTGAGCAAAACGAAGCGTTGGAGATTAGTACAAATCATTGAAAGAGCTAAGTAGTTATGATACAACAGGAAAGTAGACTCATAGTAGCTGATAACAGCGGTGCGAAGGAGGTCCTTTGTATCCGGGTGCTTGGCGGCACGAAGCGTCGCTACGCATCGATCGGCGATAAGATCGTGGTGGCCGTCAAGAGCGCTTCGCCCTCGGGCGATGTCAAGAAGGGCGCCGTGTCGAAAGCCGTAGTCGTGAGAACCACGAAGGAAATCAGACGTGCCAACGGTTCGTACATTCGTTTCGACGACAACGCCGTGGTGCTGCTCAACAACCAGGGTGAAATGCGCGGTACTCGTATCTTCGGTCCCGTCGCTCGTGAGCTGCGCGACCAGTACATGAAGATCATCTCCCTCGCACCCGAAGTATTGTAATCATAAAAACTATTTCGGATATGTCAAAATTACATATTAAGAAAGGGGATCAAGTTCAGGTTATCGCCGGTGACAGCAAAGGCCAGACGGGCAAAGTCCTGAAGGTCGAGGTTTCGAAGCAGCGCGCCATCGTCGAGGGCGTGAACCTCTGCAAGAAGGCCACGAAGCCCAATGCGAAGAACCCCCAGGGAGGCATCGTCGAGAAAGAGGCTCCGATTCACATTTCGAACCTCATGCTCATCGACCCCAAGTCGGGCAAACCCACCAAGGTCGGCCGCAAGACGGATGCAAAAGGTAAATTAGTTCGTTACGCTAAAAAGTCAGGGGAGGAGATCAAATAATGGCAGCATACGTACCTACACTCAAGACACAGTATAAGGAGCAGATCATACCTGCCCTTATGAAGGAGTTCGGATACACGAGCGTAATGCAGTGCCCGAAGCTCGAGAAGATCGTCATCAACCAGGGTATGGGCCAGGCTGTCGCCGATAAGAAACTGATCGACGTGGCCGAAGCCGAACTGACGACGATCACCGGCCAGAAGGCCGTTCAGACCCGTTCGCGCAAGGACATCTCCAACTTCAAGCTGCGCAAGGGCATGCCTATCGGCGTGCGCGTGACGCTGCGCGATACGAAGATGTACGAGTTCCTGGAGCGTCTGATCGCCGTGGCGCTTCCCCGAATCCGCGACTTCAAGGGTATCAACGAGAAGTTCGACGGCCAGGGCAACTACACCCTCGGCATCACCGAGCAGATCATCTTCCCGGAGATCGACATCGACAAGATCACCAAGATCTTCGGCATGGAGATCACGTTCGTAACGACGGCCAAAACTGACGAGGAGGCTTACGCCCTGCTCCGCGAGTTCGGTCTTCCTTTCAAAAACGCTAAAAAGAACCAATAAGCTATGGCAAAAGAATCGATGAAGGCCCGCGAGGTGAAGCGTGCGAAACTCGCAAAGCGCTATGCTCACAAGCGCGAGGAGATCGCTGCCAAGGTGAAGAGCGGTGAGATGGATCACGAAGAGGCATGGCAGGCGCTTGCGAAGCTGCCCCGCAACTCGAATCCCATCCGCCAGCACAATCGCTGCAAGATCACGGGTCGTCCCAAGGGCTACATTCGCCTGTTCGGCATCAGCCGTATCCAGTTCCGCGAAATGGCCTCGAAGGGGCTGATCCCGGGCGTTACGAAAGCCAGCTGGTAGCAGCCGCAGGTGCGGGGAGGGGCGAGCGTGCGACCGCCTGAAACCCGCAGATCCTGCGATTCTGAATAAAAGTTCCGTTTTCCGGAAGGTGAGGAGCCTGTGGAGAGCGAGTCTCTCGGAAGGAAACGGGGCCGATAGGGGTGTTCAGCCCGTGTAGATACGTCACAGTGTCGGGGAAAGTGCCGCCGCAAGCGGTAACTTCCCGATATGTGGGGCGTAACGAGGGGTTGGGCGCTTGGTTACAAATTTCTCGGACCAGGGGCCGGAAGGTTGATGCCGTGGCTGCGTGAGCGGAGGGCGGATGCCGGAAGGTTTAGCCGAAGGGACAATGCGGAAGTTGCGCAATGCGGCGGAAGCGGGGACTTTCAGGCTGCCGGAACGGAGGGACGAAACGGGGCTGCGTAGGGCGGTCCGTGTGGCGTTCCGAAGGGCGGGAATCGGGACCAGGGTGCGGCGAATGCCGTGCCGGAGGAACCGAAAGACTGTCGCCGAAAGGGAATTTTGTGCGGATACATGTTAGCAACATCGGGTGCTAACATTGTCTGCGTTCCGGAGGCAGGGCTAAAATCGCTAAAAATCAGGCGATAACTTGGCTGTTTGGGAAATAATGCGTATATTTGCGCGCTTTAGGCCCTCGCGTGCGTATGCGGGTGGGGTTGCCGGCAAGAAAAGGGGTGGGGCTAATATCCTGAACCTCAAAGAAATAAAAACAAAGGGCTGCCGTGAAATATCGAAGGCCCAGCTAATTAACTAATTTTTAATTTTTAACTTCTATTCGTTATGACTGATCCTATTGCGGACTTTCTGACCAGAATTAGAAACGCGGTGAAAGCCAACCACAAGGTGGTTGAAGCTCCCGGTTCAAAAATTAAGCAGGAGATGACCAAGATCCTCTATGAGCAGGGTTATATTCTCGCTTACAAATTCGACAAGGACGAGAAAGGTCATCCGTCGATCAAAATCGCTCTGAAGTGGGACCCCGCCACCAAGACCAACGCCATCAAGGACCTCAAGCGCGTCAGCCGCCCGGGTCTTCGCCGTTATGCGTCGGTTTCGGACATGCCCCGCGTCCTGAACGGTCTGGGCATCGCCATCCTCTCGACTTCGAAAGGCATCATGACCGACGCCAAGGCCCGTAAGGAAAACGTGGGCGGCGAGGTGCTGTGCTACATTTACTAATCGCAAATCATTAAAGAACAACACAATGTCAAGAATTGGTAAATTACCTGTAAACCTGCCGGCCGGCGTTACCGTGGAGGTAGCTGCCGACAACACGGTAAGCGTGAAAGGGCCACTCGGGACGCTGAGCCAGAAAGTTGACTCGGACATCAAGGTAGAGGTCGGCACGCACACGGACGTTCACACGGGCAAGGAAGTTCCCGCCGTTCTGGTGACCCGTCCCACCAACCAGCCCCGCCACCGTTCGCTGCACGGGCTGTACCGCGCGCTGATCAACAACATGGTCATCGGTGTCTCGAAAGGCTATGAAATCAAACAGGAACTCGTCGGCGTCGGCTTCAAGGCCGAGGTCAAGGGCCAGGTGCTCGAAATGAGCCTCGGCTACTCGCACGACACGCATTTCCTGCTGCCCAAGGAGGTGACCGCCACGGCCGTTACCGAGAAAAAGGGCAACCCGATCGTAACCTTCAAGTCGATCGACAAGCAGCTTATCGGCCAGGTCGCCGCGAAGCTCCGTTCGCTGCGCAAGCCGGAGCCGTACAAGGGCAAGGGTATCAAGTTCGTAGGCGAGCAGATCCGTCGCAAGGCCGGTAAGTCGGCAGGTGCAAAATAGTTAATCGTCTGAAATTATGTCACTGAACAAGATAGAAAGAAGAGAGAGGATCAAGATGCGTATCCGCAAAATCGTCAGCGGTACGCCTTCACAGCCTCGTATGACTGTATTCCGCAGCAACAAGCAGATCTATGTGCAGTTTATTGATGACCAGGCCGGGGTTACCCTCGCTACGGCTTCCTCGCTGGACAAGGAGGTTGCGGAAGCAGCCGCCGGCAAGAACAAGTGCGAAGTCGCCGCCCTGGTAGGCAAGCTGGCCGCCGAGCGCGCCGTTGCCAAAGGCATCAGCGAAGTAGCCTTCGACCGCAACGGCTACCTGTATCACGGAAGAGTAAAACAGCTGGCCGAAGCAGCACGCGAAGGCGGACTTAAATTCTAAGCGATTATGTCAAATACCAACATAAAGAAAGTACGCACGAGCGATCTCGAACTCAAGGACCGTCTCGTCAGCATCCAGCGCGTTACCAAGGTTACGAAGGGTGGCCGCACGTTCAGTTTCTCGGCCATCGTCGTCGTCGGCAACGAAGACGGCGTCGTGGGCTACGGCCTGGGTAAGGCTTCGGAGGTTCAGTCGGCCATCGCCAAGGGCGTGGAGGACGCAAAGAAGAACCTGGTGAAGATTCCGGTTATCAACGGTACGATCCCCCACAAGCAGGAGTCGCGTTACAGCGGTTCGCTCGTGATGATTCGTCCGGCCGCTCCCGGTACGGGTGTCATCGCCGGCGGTGCCATGCGTGCCGTTCTGGAGTCGGTGGGCATCAAGAACGTGCTTGCCAAAAGCAAGGGCTCTTCGAATCCCCACAACCTGGTGAAGGCGACCATCGGCGCACTGTGCGAGCTGCGCGATGCCCACAGCATCGCCCGCGTGCGCGGTATCTCGATGGACAAGGTGTTTAACGGTTAATTCTCAAGAAGAACATGGCAAGATTGAAAATCACCCAGGTCAAAAGCCGCATCGGCTCCACGGAGCGTCAGTGCAAGAACCTTGACGCGCTGGGTCTGAAAAGGATCAACGCGAGCGTCGAGCACGACGACTCGGTGATCATAAAAGGTATGATTGCGCGCGTGAAGCACCTCGTGAAGGTCGAGGAAGTAGCCCCCGCCAAGAAGGCTGCCCCCAAGGCCAAGAAAGCCGAGGTCAAGGAGGAGGCTGCACAGGCCGCAGAATAAGTTTAACAGCTAACGGACTATAACAATGGAACTCAATAATCTCAAACCCGCAAAGGGTTCAACGCATCACGATAAACGGATCGGCCGCGGTGCAGGTTCGGGCCACGGCGGCACGGCTACCCGTGGACACAAGGGTGCACAGTCGCGTTCGGGTTACTCGCGCAAGCTCGGCTTCGAGGGTGGCCAGATGCCGCTTCAGCGTCGCCTCCCCAAGTTCGGTTTCACGAATCTGAAACGAGTTGAATTCAAGGCCATCAACCTCTCGACGCTCGAGGAGCTGGCAGCCAAGAAATCGCTCACGGAGGTTACGGTCGACACGCTCATCGCCGCAGGTTTCATCTCGTCGAACGACAAGGTGAAGATCCTGGGCAACGGCACGATTTCGAAGGCGCTCGCCGTCAAGGCGCATGCGTTCTCGAAGAGCGCCGAGGCGGCCATCACGGCAGCCGGGGGCAGCGTCGAAAAACTGTAAGCAACCTTAGAACCCAAAAATTATGAATCAGTATCTCGTTGTTGGTGTCGTCTTTTTGGTGGTAATCGCTCTTTTGGCGACCAACAAGAAATTGGTAGAAACGCTCAAGAATATCTACAAGATCGAGGAGCTTCGCAAGCGTGTCATTTACACGATCGGGCTTCTGCTGGTCTACCGCTTGGGTAGTTTCGTCGTGATTCCGGGCATCAACCCCAACGCCCTGGGCGAGGGTTCGGCGTATGCCAGCCAGCTGGAAGGCAACGGACTTCTGGGTCTGTTGGACGTCTTCTCCGGCGGTGCGTTCGGCAACGCCGCTATTTTCGCGCTCGGAGTCATGCCGTACATCACCGCCTCGATCATCATCCAGCTCATGGGTATGATGGTTCCGTATTTCCAGAAAATGCAGAAGGAGGGTGAGAGCGGCCGCCGCAAGATGAACCAGTGGACACGCTTCCTGACGATCGGCGTGCTGATCCTGCAAGGTCCGGCGTACATCGCCAACCTGTACCATCAGATGCCCACTGCGTTCGTTTACGGCAATTCGTTCGGCTTCGTTGCCTATGCGACGACGATCCTGATCGCCGGCACCATGTTCATCATGTGGCTGGGCGAGAAGATCACCGACAAGGGTATCGGTAACGGTATCTCGCTGATCATTATGATCGGTATCGTGGCACGTCTCCCGCACGCGCTGTTGGCCGAGGTCAACGCCCGCTTCCAGACTGCCTCGGGTAGCGCCATCATGCTGATCCTCGAGCTGGTGCTGCTGTTCCTTGTCTTCATGGCAACGATCGCTCTGGTACAGGCGGTCCGCAAGGTCCCTGTACAGTATGCAAAGCGTATCGTCGGTAACAAACAGTACGGCGGCGTACGTCAGTACATTCCGCTGAAGATGAATGCCGCGAATGTGATGCCGATCATCTTCGCGCAGGCTCTGATGTTTATTCCGGCGCTGTTCTCCGGTACGGCCTTCGCGGCTGCCTTCAGCTCGATGACCGGCTTCTGGTACAACTTCACGCTTGCAGTGCTGGTAATCGCTTTCACCTACTTCTACACGGCGATCATCATCAATCCTCAAATGATGGCCGATGACATGAAGCGAAACGGCGGCTTCATCCCGGGCGTGAAACCCGGCAAGCAGACCGTGAACTACATCGATACCATCATGACGCGCATCACGCTTCCGGGTTCGTTCTTCCTGGCCATTGTGGCGATCCTGCCCGCGCTGGCGATGAAGTTCCTGGGCATCCAGCAGTCGTTCGCCTACTTCTACGGAGGTACGTCGCTGCTGATCATGGTCGGCGTGGTGCTCGACACTCTGAAGCAGATCGAGAGCTACCTGCTGATGCGCCATTACGATGGTCTGATGAAGACCGGACGTATTCAGGGTCGTCATTAGGAGTTTTTCCGAAGAGTTCTTAAGCGAAGAAATGATCTATTTAAAGACAGACGAGGAGATAGAGCTGCTCCGGGAGAACAACATCCTGGTGTCGGAGACGCTGGCGGAAGTGGGTCGCCACATCCGTCCGGGCGTCACCACCAAGGAGTTGGATTCGATTGCCGAGGATTTCATCCGCGCGCACGGAGCAGTTCCCGCCTTCCTCGGGTATCAGGGATTTCCCGCTTCGTTGTGTATATCGGTAAACGAACAGGTGGTTCACGGTATCCCATCCTCGAAATGCGTTCTCAAAGAGGGCGACATCGTTTCGGTCGATTGCGGTACGTTTATGAAGGGGTTTGTTGGTGATTCGGCATATACGTTTGCCGTTGGCGAGGTTGCCGGGGAAGTTAGGCAGCTGATGGACGTCACCAAAGAGGCTCTTTATAAAGGTACGGCGCAGGCCAAAGCCGGCAACCGCGTAGGCGACGTGTCGGCAGCCGTGCAGGAGTACGCCGAAAGCTTCGGCTACGGAGTCGTGCGCGAACTGGAGGGACACGGACTGGGTCGGAAAATGCACGAAGACCCCGGTGTTCCCAATTACGGCGCACGCGGCAGAGGACCGCTCCTGAAGGAGGGCATGGTCATCTGCATCGAACCCATGATCAACATGGGGACCAAAGCGGTGGTTTTCGAACGGGATGGCTGGACGGTCCGCACGCGGGACCACAAACCGGCGGCGCACTACGAGTTCGCCGTTGCGGTCCGCAAATCGGGACCCGATGTCCTGACGGACTTCAGTATCATCGAACAGGCAATAAACAACTAAGACTCTATGGCAAAACAAACTGCGATCGAACGGGACGGTACGATCATCGAGGCGTTGTCCAACGCGATGTTCCGCGTGGAGCTGGATAACGGCCACGTGCTCACGGCCCATATCTCCGGCAAGATGCGAATGCACTACATCAAGATTCTTCCCGGGGATAAAGTAAAAGTGGAGATGACGCCCTATGACCTTACGAAGGGACGTATATCTTTCCGGTACAAATAATTAGATTGCTTGAAAATCATGAAAGTTAAAGCATCCATCAAGAAGAGAAGCGAGGATTGCAAGATTGTGAAGCGTAAAGGCAAACTTTATGTCATTTGCAAAAAGAATCCCAAGTTTAAAATGCGCCAGGGGTAATGTTTTTTAAACAAGTCAAAAAAGAAAAAGAATTTATATGGCACGTATAGTCGGTGTAGATTTACCGAAAAACAAAAGAGGCGAGATCGGCCTGACCTATATCTACGGTATCGGTCGTTCGACGGCTCGTAAGATTCTCGAGACCGCTGGCATCAGCTACGATCTCAAAGTACAGGATTGGTCGGACGACCAGATCGGTGCGATCCGTTCGACGATCGCCGACCTGGGTCTGAAAGTCGAGGGCGAATGCCGTTCGATGGTCCAGCTGAACATCAAGCGCCTGATGGACATCGGCTGCTACCGCGGCATCCGTCACCGTCTGGGTCTTCCGGTCCGCGGTCAGTCGACCAAGAACAACGCGCGTACCCGCAAGGGCCGCAAGAAGACTGTCGCAAACAAGAAAAAGGCAACGAAGTAATCTTTAGAGAATTATGGCAAAGAAAACTGGAACAGTTAAGAAAAAGGTTGTTAAGGTCGGTGCGCTGGGCAATGTCTATGTACACTCCACTTTCAACAACGTAATCATCACCATCACCAACGAGGTGGGCGATGTCATCAGCTGGTCGTCGGCCGGCAAGATGGGCTTCCGTGGTTCGAAGAAGAATACTCCGTATGCAGCACAGACCGCTTCGGCGGATTGCGCCAAGGTCGCTTACGACATGGGCCTGCGCAAGGTGAAGGTTTATGTGAAGGGTCCGGGTGCAGGTCGCGAGTCGGCCGTGCGCACGATCCACGGCGCCGGTATCGAGGTGATGGAGATCATCGACGTTACGCCGCTGCCGCACAACGGCTGCCGTGCTCCTAACCGCCGCCGCGTATAATTCAGGCACAGGTTAAGGATAATTTCAAGGTTTTAAAAAAAGACAGAACAATGGGAAAATATATAGGACCTAAATCGAAAATCGCCCGTAAATTCGGCGAAGCTATCTATGGTGCGGATAAGGTGCTCGAAAAGCGCAACTATCCTCCCGGACAGCATGGTCTGGCGCGCAAGCGCAAGAAAGTGTCGGAGTACGGCACGCAGTTGAGCGAGAAGCAGAAGGCGAAGTACACGTACGGCCTGCTGGAGAAGCAGTTCTCGCGCACCTACGAGCAGGCTGCCCGCATGGGCGGTATCACGGGTGAGAACCTGCTGAAGCTGCTGGAGTGCCGCCTGGACAACGTCGTTTACCGCTTGGGTATCGCCCCGACGCGTGCGGCTGCCCGCCAGCTCGTTTCGCACTGCCACATCTGCGTGAACGGCAGCGTCGTGAACATCCCCTCGTACTCGCTGCGCGCGGGTGACGTGGTGTCGGTTCGCGAGAAGTCGAAGAGTCTGGAAGTGATCTCGGCATCCCTGGCCGGCTCGTCGAAGAGCCGCTACGCCTGGTTGGAGTGGGACAACGCCTCGATGAGCGGCCGTTTCCTGCAGAAACCCGAGCGTGAGGAGATCCCCGAGAACATCAAGGAGCAGCTCATCGTCGAGTTGTACTCGAAGTAGTAATCAAAACAAATTCACCTATTATGGCAATATTAGCATTCCAGAAACCTGAGAAGGTTATTATGCTTGAATCCACTTCGTCGTTCGGGAAGTTCGAATTCCGACCGCTGGAGCCCGGATTCGGTATGACTGTCGGTAACGCTTTGCGTCGTATTCTGCTCTCTTCGCTGGAGGGTTACGCAATCACGACTGTCAAGGTAGCCGGTGTCGATCACGAGTTTGCCGCTATCCCCGGTGTGATGGAGGATATGTTGAACATCATCCTCAATCTGAAGCAGGTTCGTTTTATCCGCACAGTCGATAATCAGGATGCCGAAAAAGTATCCATTAACGTTGCGGGTGTTACGGAGCTGACTGCCGGATATATCTCGAATTACCTGTCGTTCTTCAAGGTCCTCAATCCCGACCTGGTGATCTGTCACCTGGCCCCGGGAACGAAGATGCAGATGACGCTCACGATCGGCAAAGGCCGCGGCTACGTGCCTGCCGAGGAGAACGCTCCCGCTGAAAGCGAGTTCGGAACGCTTCCGATCGACTCGATCTTCACGCCGATCAAGAACGTGAAGTACTCGATCGAGAACTACCGCGTCGAGCAGAAGACCGACTACGAGAAGCTGAATTTGGAAATTACTACCGACGGGTCGATTCACCCCAAAGAGGCGCTGAAAGAGGCCGCAAAAATTCTCATCCAGCACTTCATGCTCTTCTCCGACGAGAAGATCACCGTCAACATGGAAGACACGAACGGTGCCGAGGAATTCGATGAGGATGTACTCCACATGCGTCAGCTGCTGAAGACGAAGCTCTCGGATCAGGACCTTTCGGTCCGCGCCCTGAACTGCCTGAAGGCCGCCGATGTCGATACGGTGGGGGACCTCGTGAAGCTGAACCGCAACGACCTGCTGAAGTTCCGCAACTTCGGCAAGAAGTCGCTGACGGAGCTGGACGAGTTGCTGACCTCGCTCAACCTGAAGTTCGGTATGGACGTATCAATCTACAAACTTGACAAAGATTAATTATGAGACACAATAAGAATTTCAACCACCTGGGCCGTCAGGCAGGCCACCGCAAGGCCATGCTGTCGAACATGGCCACGTCGCTGATCCTGCACAAACGCATCGAAACGACGGTTGCCAAGGCCAAGGCCGTTCAGCGTTTCGTGGAGCCTCTGGTCACCAAGTCGAAGGAGGACACGACGCACTCGCGCCGTATCGTATTCTCGTACCTGAAACAGAAAGAGGCCGTTACGGAGCTGTTCCGTACGATCGCGCCGAAGATTTCGGAGCGTCCGGGCGGTTACACCCGCATCCTGAAGACCGGTTTCCGTCTGGGCGATGCTGCCGACATGTGCATCATCGAGTTCGTTGACTTCAACGAGCCTTACACGCTGGGTATCGCTCCCGCAGCTGCTTCGGAGGCAAAACCGAAGACGCGCCGTTCGCGCAAGTCGGCCGCCAAGGCTACCGACGCCGTCGAGGAGGCTACCGTCGTCGAGGGCGAGGCTAAAAAGGCCGCACCCAAGAAGGCTGCCGCCCCGAAGAAGCCCGCAGCGCCGAAGGCCGCTTCGGCCAAGGCTGCGGCTCCGAAGGTTGCGAAGAAGACCAATGTGGGCAAAAAAATGTAGCCTTTTGGATTTGTAAGCGGATATTCCCGCACATCCTAAACAAAACCCGAATGGGACGTCCGTCAGGACTACCCATCCGGGTTTTTTTATTACGATGCACGAAAAATCGGTTTCGGCTTATGTCGTGCTTGAAGCCTTTCGCCTGCAATCGAAAATCGCCGCAACAAAAACAGGGACTGTGTAAACAGCCCCTGTTTAATTTACGATCCGTTTGGCGCTATTGGAAATGATAGAGAAACACGACCGTCGCATCGAGGGCCGTTTTGGGGCTGTCCTTGATTTCGAGCGACACCTTGATCTCCGCCTTGGCGATGCCGCGGAGGTTTGCGAGCGACACCAGCGAGGCGCGCAGCCGGACTGCGTCGCCTGCCAGCACAGGCCGGTTGAAGCGCAGTTTCTCGATGCCGTAGTTGACCAGCATCTTCACGTTGTTGACCTCCAGAATTTGTCCCCAGAGGTAGGGGAGCACCGAAAGGTTCAGGTAGCCGTGTGCAATGGTCGATTTATAGGGGCTTTCCGTCCGGGCGCGCTCCGTGTCCACGTGAATCCACTGGTGGTCGAGCGTGGCGTCGGCGAAAAGGTCGATCTGCTCCTGCGTGATCGTCAGGTAGTCGGAAACACCCAGCTCCTGACCTATGTGCTGGGCGAATTCGTTGAAATTGTTGATGATTAACCGGCTCATGTCGTTTTGTTATGTGCTGTAAATATACGAAAAAAGTTTGTTCCGGCCGCATTCGGCCCGTTTTTGAACATCTTTGCGGAGGGCATGGAAATCCCCGGCCGTCGACGGGCCGGGGATTTTTTAACGGGTGCGGGATTACAGATTGATCTCGATCCGGGGATGATCCTTCTCGGAGTACCACATGTTTTCGACGGTGACGTCGAGCGGCTTGTCACGTCCTACGGTGGTCATCAGCGTCGAGAACGGCTTGAGCACGACGGGATTCTGCCCCGGGAAGCGGAGGACGTACTCCACCGAACTGCCGTTCGTGAGGCTTACCGTGCGGCGGCCGTTGCTCGGGTCGGTGTGGAGCACCTTTGTCCGGACCGATGCCGTGAAGAGGTCTTTCAGCAGTTGTTCGTCACCCGCGATCGTACCGAACGAATAGGCCAGCGTGCGGCGCGCTTCGAGCGCCTCGCGCAGCGCTTCGAGCGAGTTGTTCCGGGCGAAGATCAGCGTCATGTTGCGGCTGTGGCCTCTGAAGCCGGTAGGTCTCGGCCGTCGCATCGTGGATGTCGGTATTCGCCGACACGAACAGTTTGCGGGCGTGGGCGCGTGCGATGGCTTTGGGGTAGAACTCTGCGCCGTTCATAATTTCGATGCCGTCGATCAGCCCTTCGCCGTAGGCTTTGACTTCGAACTCGGGGTGTTCGAGGCTCTTGCGCCGCCAGCCCGGATGGTTGTGCATCACCAGCGCCCCCTGCGCCTTGGCGTTGCGGAGCGATTGCAGGGCGTCGGTGGCGTAGAGGGAGTTGTTGTCCGTGGTGAAAAGGGCGTTGTAGTGGCCGTAGGCGATCGGTTCGCGGGTGATCTCGGCGCCGGGAATGATCGTCAGACCGTATTTTCGGGCGGTCTCCCGGGCCAGTTTCACCGGGAGGTTCAGATCCGACTGGATGCCCCGTTCGTCGGCGCTCCTCCGGATGATGTTGTTGTTTATGGCCTCCGTACCTTCGGGAACGTAGCCTTTGAGGAAGTTCAGCATCTTGCCTTCGTGGCTGCGGTATTCCACGTGTTCGGTGATCGCCAGCACGTCCAGGCCGTCGTACCACGCTTCGCGGACGCGGAATTCGGGCGTGCAGTCGCCGTCGGAGTAGATCGAATGGGTGTGCAGGTCGGCCTTGTAGACGGTGTAGCCGCCCACTTCGGGCAGTATGAATTCCGCGCGCTGTGCGGCGATGCGCCCGGTGTGGCGCGTGATGTCGGGATTGTAGGCGTCGGTGTAGTAGCCTTGCGCGCTTGCGGCGCATGCCGCCGAGAGTGCGGCGGCGAGAAACAGCAGTTTTTTCATGGTGTCGTAGTTATGGTTGGGAAATCCGGGTCGGATAAAGAGACAGAGGCCCCTTGCAGGGGCCTCTGTCCGTAAACGCTGTCGTTGTATTACTTCGAGAACCCCTTGCCGATGGCGAGGAAGTCCTCTGCCTTGAGGGCTGCGCCGCCGATCAGGCCGCCGTCCACGTCCTCCTTGGCGAAGATTTCGGCGGCGTTCGAGGGCTTGCACGAACCGCCGTAGAGGATCGCCGTCTCCTGTGCCGCTGCGCCGAACTTGGCGGTGAGCACCTGGCGGATGTAGGCGTGGATCTCCTGTGCCTGCTCGGCCGAAGCGGTCTTGCCCGTACCGATGGCCCAAACCGGCTCGTAAGCGATCACGAGGTTCTTGTACTGCTCCTCGGTGAGGTTGTAAACCACCTCTTCGATCTGGGCCTTCACCACGTCGAAGTGTTTGCCGGCCTCGCGCTCGTCGAGGTTCTCGCCGACGCAGTAGATGGGGATCAGCCCGTTTGCATAGGCCTGCGCCATCTTCTTGTTGAGCGTCGCGGAGGTCTCGCCGTAGTACTGGCGGCGCTCCGAGTGGCCGAGGATCACGTATTTGCATCCCAGCGCCGCGATCATCGAGGCAGCGATCTCACCCGTGTAGGCGCCTTTGGCTTCGGTGGCGCAGTCCTGCGCGCCGAGTGCGACGTCCGAACCCTTCAGGGCCTCGGCAACCATCGCCAGATGGGTGAACGGCGGGCAGACGATGAAGTTCACGCACGAGCAAACCTCTCCGCGGCCTGCCACGACGCCTTTGGCCAGTTCGACACCTTCGGCGGGAAGCGTGTTCATCTTCCAGTTGCCGGCAACAATTTTCTTTCTCATAGTTGTAATTCTTTTTTATGTTAATAAGTCTATCCTTTGTTTAGCAAGAATCCCGGTTTCGCATGCGCGGCGTTCCGCCGCGTTTGCAATTCTACCCTCCCCTAAATCCCCTCCTCGGAGGGGACTTTATCGCGATGTTTCCGGGTTTTGGGCCGAAGTCGCGGCCTGCCGATCCGCTTCGGGCGAATCGAAAAATTTCTGACCGGGGCGTTCCGTAATTTTTAATTCTTAATTTTTCATTTTTAATTTGCGTCGCACCAGCCTTTCACCTCGTCGATCGAGGGGGCTTTCAGTCCGAGCTTGTTCTTCTTGTTGAATCCGCACAGGTCGTTGAAGAACTTGCCGGGGGTGAGTTTGCGGAGCGACTCGACGGTGAGGTACCCCATCTTCTGAATCACCGGAACCCACTCTTCGGGAACGCCGATGGCGGTGTAGGCCTCCGCGGGATCGTTCACGACCTTCTTCTCGGGGCGCATCTGCGGGAAGAACAGCACGTCCTGGATCGAGGACTGGTCGGTCATAAACATCGTCAGCCGGTCGATGCCGATGCCCATTCCCGAGCAGGTCGGCATGCCGTATTCCAGCGCGCGCACGAAGTCCATGTCGATGAACATGGCCTCGTCGTCGCCCTTCTCCGAGAGACGCAGCTGCTCCTGGAAGCGCTCCAACTGGTCGATCGGGTCGTTCAGCTCCGAATAGGCGTTGCACAGCTCCTTGCCGTTGACGAACAGTTCGAAACGCTCCGTCAGGTCGGGGTTCGAGCGGTGACGCTTGCACAGCGGCGACATCTCGCGCGGGTAGTCCGTGATGAAGGTGGGCTGGATCAGCTCCTCCTCGCAGTACTGGCCGAAGATGGCGTCGATCAGCTTGCCCTTGCCGAAGGTCTCGTCGACCTCGACGTTCAACTGCTTGCACGCTTCGCGCAGCTCCTCCTCCGAGCGGCCCGTGATGTCGTAGCCGGTCTTTTCGCGGATGGCGTCGGTCATCGTCAGACGGCGGAACGGGGCCTTGAATGAGATCGGCTTGCCGTCGATCGTCAGCTCCGTCGTGCCGTTCACGGCCATGGCCACCCGTTCGAGCATCTGCTCGGTGAACTCCATCATCCAGAGGTAGTCCTTGTAGGCCACGTAAATCTCCATGCACGTGAACTCGGGGTTGTGCGTGCGGTCCATGCCCTCGTTGCGGAAGTTCTTGCCGAACTCGTAGACGCCGTCGAATCCGCCGACGATCAGTTTCTTGAGGTAAAGTTCCGTGGCGATGCGCAGGTAGAGGTCGATGTCGAGCGAGTTGTGGTGGGTGATGAACGGACGCGCCGATGCGCCGCCGGGGATGGGCTGGAGGATCGGGGTCTCGACCTCGATGTAGCCCCGTTCGTTGAAGAACTCGCGCATCGTGGCCATGATCCTGGCGCGGCGGACGAAGGTCTCCTTCACCTGCGGGTTGACGATCAGGTCCAAATACCGCTGGCGGTAGCGCACCTCCGGGTCGGTGAAGGCATCGAACGTCTTGCCGTCCTTCTCCTTGACGACGGGCAGCGGGCGGATCGACTTCGACAGCACGGTGAACTTACGGCAGTGCACCGACAGTTCGCCGGTGTTGGTATGGAAGGCGAATCCCTCCACGCCGATGAAGTCGCCGATGTCGAGCAGTTTCTTGAAAACCGTGTTGTAGAGTGTCGGATCGCCTTCGGGGCAGATGTCGTCGCGGCGGATGTAGACCTGAATGCGGCCCGTGTGGTCCTGTAGCTCGAAGAACGAGGCGCTGCCCATGATGCGGCGCGACATGATGCGGCCGGCGATGCGGACGTCCTGGAAATTCTTCTTCGCGTCGTCGTAGTTATCGGCGATTTCGCGCGCCGTGGCCGTCACTTCGTAACGGGCGGCGGGGTAGGGTTCGATGCCCAGATTGCGCAACGCCGTGAGCGACTGTCTGCGAAGCTGTTCCTGTTCGCTGAGTTCGATTGCCATATCGTGTGTTTTTGATGTATCGTTTTATATCCGTGCAAAATTAGTGAAAAAAGGGCAAAGTAGCAACTCTTTCCGCAATCGGCTGCAACCGCGGCGCGGCGGCCCGGGAAAACCGGGCGCGGGCGGTTGTTGTTTATTTGGTTTTTATCGCTATATTTGTTTGTGTGTCTGACTAAAACCTGAATTATGAAACAACTCTCCATTCTCTTTCGCGGCACGCTGGGTTTCCCCTTCCCGGTTTCAGGGGCGTTCGCCCTGTGCCTGCTGCTGCTCGCCTCGTGCGGCGGCGACGACTCTTCGGACGAGAGCTATGCCGCCATTGAATCCGCATCGTTCACCTTCGACGAAACGACTCCGGCGAACAATGCGGTCCGTGTGATCGCCAACACCGGGTGGCAGGTTTTCTGGACGCCCGAGTCGGCTGCCGTCCGGGTGGAGCCGGCCTCGGGTTCCGGTAACGGAGTGTTCTACGTGTGGGACATGCCCAAGGGCGCTTCCGTTCAGGTGGGCGTGCGCGCCGCCTCGGGCAAGACCTCGGGCAAGCCGGTCACCGTGACCCGTGCCGCCGATGCCGTCGGGGTGACGCTCTCGGTCGCTCCCGCCGAACTGCTCTACGATCCGGCCTCGCCCGCATCGAACGTCGTCACCGTGACGACGAACGCTTCGTGGAAGGCGGCATGTCCCAATTCCGCGCTGAAGTTCTCGCCCGCCTCGGGTACGGGCAGCGCCACGATCACCATTGCCGACGCGCCCGCGGGGCAGCGCACCACGCTGACCGTTACGGCCGGAGAAGGCTCCGGCGCCAAGACTGCAACCTGCGTGATCGTGCGCAATCCGGAGACCCCCGCCGAGACGGTTTTCAGCCTCGATTTCGGCAACGGAGCGGGCGGCGTCTGGGCGGGCGCGAATCAGGAGTGGAAAACCCAGACCGGCACGGGAGCCTCGACGGTGACCTATGCCGTGAACAATGTCCGTATCAACAATGACAATTACGGTTCGGCGGGCAAATACTCCGGGGCTTCGGGAAAAGCCTACGCCAAGATGTTCTACAACGCGTCGACGGACTATTTCGTGATCCAGGACATCTCGCTGCCTGCGGGGCAGACGAATTTCACCCTCGCTTTCGGTGCGATCTTCCCGGCGGATGACGTTTCGCTGACGGTGAGCGCCGACGGTGCGGTCTGGAAACCGCTCGTCTATACGGGCGCGTCGGCCTACAACACGTGGACCGGGACGACGGTGGGCTTCACGCTCGCGCAGCCTGTTCCGAAACTGTGGATTCGCCTTGCGCCGACGGGTACGGAGCGCGCCTACGGACTGAATTTCGACGACATCCGGCTCACGACGGGCGGCGGCGGTCAGCAGGTCGACCTCGGGACGGGTGCGGGCCTTCGCTGGGCCGAGCTTCCCTCCAATTTCGAAACGCCCTCCTCCGACCAGTTCGTGCATACGACCTGGACCACGACCGTTTCGGGCGGCAAGCGGGTGCGCAACTACACCTATTGTTACGATAAGCGCCGCCACAATCCGGTTTGGGTGGCCTATCCGCATCATCGCTGCTACCTCGAAGGTTCGGGGCGCTCCGACGAGCCGTGGGCGGCGGACCCGGCGCTTCCGGAAACGCAGCAGGCGAAGATCTACCCTTCGTCGGCAGGCGACGTTTACCAGTATTGGGTCGCCGATCTGGTGACCGGCCGTTACGGCAGCGGCTATTGGTCGCGCGGGCACCTCTGCATGTCGCGCGAGCGGCCCGGTAAGGGGTTGGAAATCAACATGCAGACCTTCTGGCCGACCAACATTGCGCCGCAGGCCGCCGAGCCGAGTCCCTTCGGGAAGATCTGGGGGAATATCGAGGAGGCGATTTCAGGCGGCGCGATTCCCGCCGACACGCTTTACATCGTGGCCGGATGTTATTACGAAAACGACGGCTGGGTTCAGAAAGACGCCTCGAACAACGGTGCGTTGAGTTCGCTTTCGAAGGATTGCGTCATGCCGACGCACCAGTTCAAGATGGCCGTGCGCAAGAAGACGGTCCAGGTGGGCAAACCCATTCAGGAGTGTACGGCCGACGAACTGGAGACCATCGCCTTCTGGGTCGAAACTCTGACGACGAGCGCCGCCACGGAGAAGTCGCAGTTGGGGCAGTTTATCGTTCCCATATCGGAGATCGAGTCGAAGATGCGGATGAAATTCTTTCCGGGGATTCCCGACGCGGCCAAGAGCCGGGCCGGCACGCTGTCGGCGTGGTATTGACGGAAAAGGAGCTGCTATTGCAGCTCCTTTTTTGGGCGGGACAGTCTCCGGTAGGTCCAGAAGGCCGCCAGTCCCAGCGCGATGCCGACCGCCGTACCCCACACGAGGTCCATCGGGTAGTGTTTGCCCAGATAGATGCGTGAGTAGCAGATCAGGAGGGTGGAGAGAACCATCAGTCCCGTGAACCACCGCCGGCGGATGACCGAGGCCGACAGCACGGCCAGCGTGACAATGACCGCCGCATGGGCCGAGACGGTCCCGAAGCGGCCGCTCACGGCCTCGACGGGGACGTGTACGACCCAGTCGTGCGTAACGCCCGCGGCGGCGAGCGAGTCGGGCGTCAGCCAGCGCAGCTTGCGCAGCGAGTCGGGAGCGATCTCCAGCCCTTCGAGCGACGGGGGTGAACATCGGCCGCCAGCGCGGTTCGAAGTCGGGCAGCAGCCCGCCCAGCACGCCGTTGTGCTTGAAGATTCCCGAAATCATGTCCGAGAGGACCAGCGCGGCGATCATCAGCGCCGTGAAGAGGATGACGTTGCGCCATCCGTCGCGGCGCCACACGAGCCAGAGGATCAGCGCGTAGAGCGGCAGCCACATCGTCGTGCCCGAGACGGTCAGCATCAGACGGTCCATGAAGGGGCCTCCGTCGAATTCAGAGCTAAAAAGAGGTTATGGTCGCAATTCATAAGCTAAAAGTCGAAGGTGAAAGTTCGGGCAGATAATCCGGTTGCCGGATTGTCCGCATTCGGTTGCGTCGCGACAAGCCCCCGGCAAGGCGAGGGTTTGGGGGTGGGTCCAATTTGTAAACGCCGCTGCAAGCGGCGAAAACGACATTCCGGGATGCATGAGCGGGTCCATATACGTATCAGAACTGGAAATAGATAAACGGCTGTATGTCGCTGGATTTGATCTGCATGACGCACCAGATCATCGCCGCGGCCATCAGGACCTGCAGAACCAGCGGCGCATGGACCACGATCCGCTGCGCGACGGCGTCGACGGCCGACGGCAGCAGGTGCAGGATGTAACCCGCGGCGATCAGCGCGAAGACGGCGGCGTAGCCCGTCACGACCTGCGGGATCATCGCGGCGTTGAAGTTTTCGAAAATCTGGTGCAGCATCAGCGAGACGGTCTGCATCGACTCGGCGCGGAACATCAGCCACCCCAGGCAGACGATGTTGAACGTCAGGAGCATGCCCGCCGCGCGGCTCCACCAGTGCATCTGCGCTCCGGTGGCCTTGGCGCCCGGAACGAGGGCCATCCAGAGCTTGTGCAGCGCCAGGGCCGCGCCGTGCAGTCCGCCCCAGAGGATGAAACGCACCGCCGCGCCGTGCCACAGTCCGCCCAGCAGCATCGTCAGGAGCAGGTTGCCGTAGGTCCGGATGCGGCCCTTGCGGTTGCCGCCCAGCGAAATGTAGAGGTAGTCGCGCAGCCACGTCGAGAGCGAGATGTGCCACCGCCGCCAGAACTCGGTGATCGTCGCCGACTTGTAGGGTGCGTCGAAGTTCTTCGGAAGCGGAAGCCCAGCAGCAGGGCGATGCCGATGGCCATGTCCGAATAGCCCGAGAAGTCGCAGTAGATTTGCAGCGCATAGCCGTAGATGCCCATTAGGCACTCGAATCCCGAGTAGAGCAGCGGTTCGTCGAAGATGCGGTCGACGAAGTTGAGCGAGATGTAGTCCGAAATGATCGCCTTTTTGAACAGGCCCGTGAGGATCAGGAAGACGCCCGTGCCGAACATCTCGCGTGTGACCACGACCGGGTTCTGCCGGATCTGCGGGATGAAATCCCGGGCGCGGACGATCGGGCCGGCCACCAGCTGCGGAAAGAACGACAGGTAAAAGAGATAGTCGAGCCAGTTAGACAAAGGCTTCAGCTGGCCGCGGTAAATGTCTATGGTGTAGCTCATCGACTGGAAAACGAAGAACGAGATGCCGACCGGGAGGAAGATGTTCTGGAATTGCAGGAAGCCTTGTCCGAACAGCTGGTTGGAGATGTCGATGAGGAAGTTCGTGTACTTGAAATACCCCAGCATGCCGAGGTTCACCGCGACGCTCAATACCACCAGCCAGCGTTTCGTCCACCGGAAGCGCGCCCGGTAGATGCCCCGGGCGATCAAGAAGTCGCTCGCCGCGGCGAAGACGAGCAGCAGGAAATAGATGCCGCTCGACTTGTAGTAGAAATAGAGCGAGAAGGCGATGACGTAGACGATGCGGGCCATCGGCGCGCGGCGGAAGACGCTGTAAACGAGCAGGAATCCCGCGAAGAGGAACAGGAACAGCCCGCTGCTGAAAATCAGCGGCGAGGAGGCGTCGTAGGCAAACAGCGCCTGGAGCCTGTCGGTGATGCCGTCCGTTGCGGGAAAGGTCATTGCGCGCGCGGGTTAAGGGGTGCGGAGGATGGGGCCGGGAGGATGCTGCGGTCGACGGCGGCCCTGCGCGCCGAGTCGAGGACGGCCTGCGCCGCCGTGCGGCGCAGGCTGGCGATCCGCTGCTCGGTGTAGACTTCCGAGACTCCGGCGTTGATGGCGTCGAACAGCGCCCATGCCACGCGGCGCCCTCCGGCGTAGTTGATGTGGGTGTAGTCCTTGCCCGCCCAGCCGTTCTTGACGAACTGTTCCATGCCGCCCAGGGCGCGCATGGCGTCGCACGTGGGCCAGAAGGCCGCGCCCGTGTTCCGCGCCGCACGGCGCTGGCAGTCGAGCATGTGTGGGATGGCGTCCATCGGTTCGAATCCGGCGTCGGTCTTCACCGAACGGTCGCTGACGCCCAGCACGAGCACCGCCGCCCCCGGGAAGCACTGGCGGACATAGGCGATCATCTTCTCGATCTGTCCGGCGTAGTTGGTGTAGTTCTTCACGCCCGGCTGCATGATGTTCAGCCCGTACTGGAGCACCACCAGATCGTAGCCCAGCATGGCGTTGATCTGGGCGTTGACCGACGGGTTGGTCCAGAACATCGCCTGCCCGTTGTTGCTGCGCACGGAGTAGTTGTCGACCACGACGCCCCGGCCTTCGAAAACCGCTCCGTAGCCGACGAAGTCCTCCGCGCCGGAGAGCACCTTGAAGGCGAGCGAGCGGACACGGGGGGGCCGAGACGGCGATCTGCCGCACGGCGTCATCGCCCGCGATGTCGAATTCGCGGCGCTGGGCGTCGTTGAGCGTCACCTCGACGCGGCTGTCGCGGGGCGAGAGGAAGAAGACGCGCGCCGTGGTGCACGAATCGAGGCGTTTGCGGTAGTCGGTGCTCTCCCAGCGGGTCGAAGCCCCGGCCGCAGGCTGGCTCACCCAGCCCGAGACGTAGAAATTCTCGCGCAGGCGCGCGGGCGCGGCTTTGCGCTGCATGATGTTGTAGGTCGTCCAGCCCTTCGACTGGGTTTTGACCGTGCGCCGGAACGCCGTCAGCGGCGAGGCCATCGGGGCGAATCCCGCGCCGCCGCCCGAGTAGGCCGACTGGAGCCGTTCGCGCAGGTCGGCCGTGAGGATGTCGCCCTCGACGAACGAGTCGCCCAGGAAGGCGATGCGCACCGGGCGCGGAGCGTTGAGCAGCGTGTCGCAGAAGGCCTGGATGCGTCCGCTGTCGCTGAAATCCTCGATCGGGGTCAGCGTCGCGACGAAGCGCGCCGAGTCGGGCACGGCGCGTTCGCGGCGGGCCGTGTCCTGCGCGAGGAGCCATTCGTAGGTGATCTGCACCTCGCGCGGGGTGGTGTCGGCCTCGATGCGTTCGGCGACGGCGGCCATGTCGATATGGAACTCCTCTTCGTCGAAGAGCGCCGGCTCGGCGGCGGGTTCGGCCGCTTCGGCGTCGTCGAACGAAAGGAGGTCCGAGAGGATGTTGGCGCGGCGGAGTTTCACGCCCCCGACGCTTTGCGGAGGGATGAAACTTACGGCCACGAGCACTGCGATGAGCGCTGCGGCCGCCAGCCAGCTGTGGTGGGTGTAATCTTTTCCGGGGGTGTTCATCGGTGGGTCAGTCGCGCCGTCCGAGGATCAGGAAGACGTAGTAAAGCACCGACGCGATGGCGCTCAACGCCGCTACGAGGTAAGTGCGGGCCGCCCACGAGAGGGCCTCCTTGGCCTGCGCGAGCTGTGCTCCCTGCATCGTGCGGCTGGTCTGGAGCCACTCCACGGCGCGGGCCGAGGCGTTGTACTCGACGGGCAGCGTGACGAGCGAGAAGAGGGCCGACATGGCGATCATGCCCACGCCGATCCAGCACAGCAGTTCGTTCTGCGTCGAGGCGAGGATGACGAGACCCAGGATGATGACCCACGTGGCGGCCGTCGAGGCGAACTGCACGACGGGAACCAGCTGCGAACGCAGCGTCAGCGGGGCGTAACCGCGGGCGTGCTGCACGGCGTGGCCGCACTCGTGGGCCGCCACGGCCGCGGCGGCGACGCTCGACGACGAGTAGACCGAGTCGCTCAGGTTGACGGTCATCGTCTGCGGGTTGAAATGGTCGGTGAGGTGTCCGCCCACGTGCGTCACCTTCACGTTGTGGATGTTGTTGTCGCGCAGCATCTTCTCGGCGACCTCGGCGCCGGTCAGCCCGCCGGGGAACTGCACCTTCGAATACTTCTTGAACACCGATTGCAGGCGCGCCTGCACGATGAACCCGATGACGCCGATGGCGATGATCAGGACGAACATGCCCATCGTCGCGGCGTCGTAGCGCGCGGCGTGCGGCTCTGCATAGTAACCTGCCTGGAGCAGGGCAATCATAGGAAATGTCATAGCGTTGTCTGTTTTGTTTTCCGGTGCGTGTAATACGCTCCCGCCTGCTGCGAGGGCATCAGCACCATATCATTAACGTTCATATGGGCGGGTAATTGTGCCGCCCATGCGATTGCTTCCGCAATGTCGGCGCCGGTGAGCGGTTCGACGCCGTCGTAAACCGCGTCAGCGCGCTTCTTGTCGCCGTGGAAACGCACTTCGGAAAATTCGGTCTCGACCATTCCCGGGCGGATCTCCGTCACCTTGATCCCGGCCGAAAGTAGGTCGGCGCGCATCGACTGCGAAATGGCGTGCACGGCGTGTTTCGAGGCGCAGTAGACCGCGCCGTTCTCGTAGGCCTCGGTCCCGGCGATCGAGCCGATGTTGAAGATGTGCCCGCGGCCCGCGGCGACCATCTTGGGCGCGATGACGCGCGTGACGTAGAGAAGCCCCTTGACGTTGGTGTCGATCATGGCGTCCCAGTCGCGCGTGTCGCCTAGGTCGATGTGCTCCAGTCCGGCGGCGAGACCCGCGTTGTTGACCAGCAGGTCGATGTTTTCGAGCGGAGAGAGGTTGCGGCGCACCTCCTCCTCGGAGCGCACGTCGAAGGCGAGCGTCGTGCAGCGGCCGCCCGCCGCTTCGATCTCCGCGCGCAGCGTCGCGAGCCGGTCGGCCCGGCGGCCCGTGGCGATGACGGCGTATCCCTCCTTTGCCAGCCGGAGCGCCGTGGCGCGTCCGATGCCCGAAGTGGCTCCCGTAATCAATGCCTGTTTTTGCATACGAAAAACGTTTGTTTTCCGCAAAGATACAAAAAAGTAGGATGGCTGCAAAACAGAATTGCGGGCGCGTTTGTAAAACCTTCCGGCTGATAAAAAGTGTCGTTACGATACCGGAAATACGAAATTTATATGTTACTTTGTACAAATTTTCGACAAGACAGCGCACCGTGAATCTCGCCTTTTTCATCGCACGCCGCATGGCGCAGCCCGCGCCCGGGAACAAGCCCGGGGTGATGGAGCGTATCGCCGTGGTGTCGGTGGCGCTGGGGATGGCGGTGATGATCCTCGCGATGGCCGTCATCATGGGCTTCAAACGCGAGGTGGCGCGCAAGATGACGGGGTTTGCGGCTCACGTCGCGGTGACCGACATAAGGGGCGTGAATGCGCTCGATGCGCAGCCCGTGCGCCGCAGCGCGCATGTCGAGGAGCTGATCCGCCGGACCGACGGGTTCGTGGCGATGGCTCCCTATGCCGTCAAGGGGGGCATCGTCCGCACGGCCGACGCCGTGGGCGAGGTGATGCTCAAGGGTGTCGAGGCGGATTACGACTGGTCGTATTTCCGCGAATGGCTCGTCGCGGGGGAGCTGCCCCGTGTGGGCGGCGAGGTCCGCACGAAGGACATCCTGCTGTCGCGCACGCTGGCCGACAAACTGCTGCTGGGCGTGGGCGACAAGGTCGAGATGCTGTTCGTCGAGCCGGGCGAAATGCCGCGCCGCGACCGTTTCAAGGTGGCGGGCGTCTACGAGTCGGGGATGGAGGAGATGGACGGCGTGGTGGTCGTGACGGACATCCGCAACGTGCAGCGGCTCTCGGAGTGGGGACCGGACGAGATTTCGGGCTACGAGATCCTGACGCGCTCGCTGGCCGGCGCCGACACGTTCGCCCGGACGCTGGGCCGGACGCTGTTGTACGATGATGCCGAAGATTCCGAAAACCTCGCCGTGACGAGCGTCCGGGAGCGGTACGCCAATATTTTCGATTGGCTGAAGGCCCACGATGTGAACGCCGCGGTGGTGATCGTCATCATGCTCGTGGTGGCCTTCTTCAACATGACCTCGGCGCTGCTGATCCTCGTGCTGGAGCGGACGCGGATGATCGGTCTGCTGAAAGCCTTCGGGATGCGCAACGGCTGTCTGCGGCGCATCTTCCTCTGGCGGGCGGCGCTGGTGACCCTGCGGGGGCTGGCGTGGGGCAATGCCGCCGGACTGGGGTTGTGCCTCGTGCAGAAATGGACGCATCTGGTGAAGCTCAGCTCCGAGGGATACCTGCTCTCGGAGGTGCCCGTGTCGCTGGGTTGGGGCTGGTGGCTGGCGCTCAACGCGGGGTTCGTCGCCGCGATCGTCGCCCTGCTGGTGATCCCGACGGCCGTGGTCTCCACCGTGAAGCCCGAAGAAACGATTAGATACGAATGAAACCATACAATACAGATCAGACCAAAAAGGAGGAGGTGCGCGAGATGTTCGACAACATCGCGCCGAAGTACGACCTGCTGAACCATACGCTTTCGATGAGCATCGACCGCGTGTGGCGCCGCCGCGTGGTCGGCGAGGTGCGCCGCGCAAAGCCCGGCCGCATCCTGGACGTGGCGACCGGAACGGGCGACCTGGCGATCGCCATGGCCCGCCGCATCCGCGACGTGCAGGTGCTCGGGGTGGACCTTTCGGAGCAGATGCTCGCCGTGGCACGCCGCAAGATCGAGGCCCGGGGGTTGGACGGGCGCATCGTCCTCGACCGGGGCGATGCCGAGCGTCTCGCCGTGGCCGACGCGTCGGTCGATGTGGCGACCGTGGCGTTCGGGGTGCGCAACTTCGGAGACCTCGGGGCCGGGCTGCGCGAACTGGCCCGCACAATAAAACCCGGGGGCAAAGTCGTTATCCTGGAGTTTTCGCGTCCCCGCAACCGGGTGTTCCGGGCGTTGTACGAATTTTATTCCTACAAAATCCTGCCCCGCATCGGCGGGCTGGTGTCGCGCGACAAGCGGGCCTACGAGTATCTTCCAGCCTCGGTCGGGGAGTTTCCCGCGCCGGAGGAGTTCATGGCGATGATGGCCCGGGCGGGATTTCGCAACTGCCGGGCGCGGAGCCAGAGTTTCGGTATCGCACAAATATATATAGGAGAAAGATGAAGATGATACAACGTTATTCGGTGTACGTATTGCTGCTGGCGGTCGCGGTGTCGCTCTCTTCGTGCCGCCGCGCCGTGGAGAAGGCCCGGCGCAACATCCGCTTCGAGGGCATTGAAAGGGTCGAGCGTCAGGGACTGACGGGCGCCGAGGTGGTCGTGCGGGTGATGAACGATACGGGTTACAAGCTGGTGCTCGATGCCGCGGAAATGGGCGTTTACTATGCCGGCGGCCGTGTGGGGACGGTCGTCCTGCGCGAGGCGGTCGAAGTGCCCCGCCGTACGACGGACAGCTTCCGGACCTTGTGGCAACTGAAAATCTCTGACCCGCTGGCGCTCTACGTGCTGGCCCGGAAGGTGAAGTCGGGCGATCTGTCGCAGGTCGAGGTGTCGTATGCCGTGGAAGGGCGCGGAGGCCCGGCTCCCGTGAAAATTTCGCGCGAACGGATGCCGTTGTCGGATTTTTTGAATACCTTTGGCCTTACGATAGAGGACGTTAAAAAACAGTTGAAATAATGCGCAGATTGCTTTTCCTCATGCCGATTCTCCTGTGCGCGGCCGTTTCCGCGCACGCACAGTCGCTCGACGCCTTCAAGCAGCGTCTGGCGGAACCCACGCCCGGGGCGACGCTTTTCAACCGGGCGCAGGTCACCGTCACCGAGCATGACGACGCCGCACGCGCCGTGGCCGACGCCGCGCGCGCCGGGCAGCGGCTCTATTTCGAGGGTTTCCACCGGGTCTGCGTCTTTTCGGACAACGGGCCTGCGGCGCGCGACGGGGCTTTTGCCGCCAAGGCGCTGTTCGAGGAGACTTATCCCGACGTGAAGGTTTACGTGGATTACGAGATTCCCTATTTCATCGTTTCGGCGGGCAACTGCCTGACCAAGGAGGAGGCCATCATGCTCAAGGGGCGTGTGTCGGCGACCTTCCCGAAGGCTTTTCTCAAGCAGCTGAAGAGGGAGAAATCCCCGATTTCCAACCTTTTGGACCAATAAAAGTCCGGTTTCGAAAAATAATTCTTTTTTCTTTGCTTTTCCCGGGCGAATATTTAACTTTGCGGCGTTACGGAACAATTAACAATTAAATGTTTAACGCCATGAAAAAGATTGTCTCTTTTGTCATCGTCCTGGCTGCCGTCGCAATGGTAGGCTGCTGTGGAAATTCGAACAAGAAGGCTGCCGAGGGCGCTGCCGCCGCTGCCGCTACCGAAGCTTCGGCTTGCGCAAACTGCGCCGAGAAGTGCGATTCGACGGCTGCATGCTGCGCCGAGAAGGCCGATTCGACCAAGGCCTGCTGCGAGAAATCGTGCTGCGAGAAGGCCGAGGCAAACAAGTAGTCGCCGGTTAGGCTTGAGAGTGAGGGAGATTCTTCGGAATCCCCCTTTTTTGTTGCCGCACGGAATTGCCATGCGGTTTTAGATTCGGCGCGGAATGTGTACGGGGAGTGGAAAAAATGATTGTTTTTGCATGAAATACCCGCAATTATGAAAGTACTGCTTATCAACGGAAGTCCCCGCCGCGAGGGGAACACCTTCATCGCGCTCTCCGAAGCGGCCCGCGCGCTCGAAGCCGAGGGCGTCGGGGCGGAGATCGTCTCGATCGGAACCAAGGCCGTGCAGGGATGCATCGCCTGCGGAAAGTGCGCCGAACTGGGACGCTGCGTCTTCAACGACGCGCTTTACAACGAGGTCCGCGAGAAACTCGCCGGGGCCGACGCCCTGGTGGTCGGTTCGCCGGTCTACTATGCCGGGCCGAACGGGTCGCTGTGCGCCCTGCTGGACCGGCTGTTCTACTCCTGTTCCGACCGCCTGGCCTACAAGCCTGCCGCGGCGGTGGCCGTATGCCGCCGGGGCGGGGCGAGCGCGACGTTCGACCGGCTGAACAAGTATTTCACGATTTCGAACATGCCCGTCGTGTCGTCGCAATACTGGAACAGCGTCCACGGGAGGCTGCCGGGCGAGGCGGCGCAGGACGCCGAAGGGTTGCAGACGATGCGCGTGCTGGCCCGCAACATGGCGCGGATGCTCCGGGCCGGACTGCTGGCTTCGGAAGGCCGTCCCGAACCGGAAGAGCGGGTCGTGACGAGTTTTATCCGCTGAAAGGCCCGTCCGCAGGGCGGATGAACGGAAAAAGAGCGCCGCTATTTGCAGAATCGGGAAATATTGTGTACTTTTGGGGCACCTTTCGGAAAGATGCAGGAGTGGTTGAACTGGCCCGCCTGGAAAGCGAGTAAACCCCTAAAGGGTTTCAGGGGTTCGAATCCCCTTCTTTCCGCAGCATGCGAAAACCGGGTTGCAAGCGATCTTGCAGCCCGGTTTCTTTTGCGGTTCAGGGTCAGTCGACGCGGGTTTTCCGGCCGGGGTGCTCCGTCTCTTTCTCGCGCACGACGGCGAGCACTTCCTCGACGATTGCGGTCAGCGTCCACGAGGCGTTCGGCCTGCGGGCATGCAGGCGGTCGCACGCGAGCCGGATGGCGTCGAGCAGTTTCAGCGCGATCAGGATGTACGGCGGCAGTTTGAGTTTCGAGATGTCGTACTTCTCCTTGTTGAGGTAGTTCAGGAACGTGTCGTAGGTCGTGCCTAACAGATACTTGCCGAAGGTCTCGAAGACCAGTTTGAGGTTACGGTTGGCATTTTCGCGCTCGAAGTGGAACGATTTGAGGGCTTGCGCAATCAGAATGCGCCATTTCAGGTGTTCGGAAACGTACATATTAAGCGGATTTTGATGGTTGATGGGAAGCCAACAGAATCTACCCGGACTTACTGAAACAGCGATGACGGATGGGATGGTGAACGTGTGTTTACAGAGGCATTCGGAGTTTCGGGAGGAGTCGTAGTCATATTGGCTGTTTTTGTTCTTTCAAAGGGGTAATCTGAACAAAAATGCAGATCGGAATTTGTGCGGGCAACTACAACCTTAACCCTTGGGTTTGTTTTCGTATTGAAAATTGTATTCTCGTAAATTCGGTATTATATGGCAGCTGCAAGCTGTCTCTTCTCCGTGCATTTGGTGCTTGCGGAATGGCCGGAGAATCCGGGCGCTCCGCCGCGTTCCGGACCGGATGGTCGGAATGATATGCGCAGATGTCCGGACGGGACCGGTTCGTCCGGCACAGCCGCTGTCCGGGGACGAAGGGGCATGGCGCAGGTGCGGCAGCGATGCGGCATGCCGCCGGGAATGGCGAAAGGGATTTCTGCGAACGGGAAGTGACGGCCGCGATTTCTGCGGACCGGAAAGGATCGAAGGGACGGATGCGGACGCCGAAGGGCGGCGCGTCCGGAGGCCTTTGGCGCGGGTATGGCGGCGGGCGTCCTGCCTTGCCGGAGCGGACGTTTAGAACGGATACCCGATGGCCAGGTGGAATCCGAGACCGTCCTTGAAACTGGAAATGTTGTAGTAGCCCTTCTTGTCCGGGTTCGGATAGGGGGTGTGCAGGCCGATGCCGAGGTCGGCGCGGATGACCAGGTAACTGATGTCGTAGCGCAGTCCGAAGCCTGTTCCCAGCGCGATGTCGTTCAGGAAGCCTTTCCATTTGAGTTCGGCTCCGGGACGTTTGGGGTCTTTCTTCAGCAGCCAGATGTTTCCGGCGTCGAGGAAGACGGCTCCGTTGAGCCGCCCCATGATGCCGAAGCGGTATTCGATGTTGGCTTCCAGTTTGAAGTCGCCCGTCTGGTCGAGGTAGCCGTTGCGGTCGTCCGCGGGCGGGCGGTAGCTGCCCGGGCCGAGCGACCGGATGGTGAAGGCGCGGATGCTGTTGGCACCGCCGATGTAGAACTGTTCGCTGTAAGGCATCACCTCCGAATTGCCGTAGGCGTAGCCCACGCCGACGAGGAGGCGCGTCGCCAGCCAGTTGTTGCGGCGGCCGATGCGGTGGTAGAACTTCACTTCGCTGACCTCCTTGACGAACTGCGAAAAACGGTTGCCGAAGAGGGTCTGGGGCTGCCGCTCGCCGAAGGCCCGCAGGATGCCCGAAAGCAGGTTGCCGGCCGACGTGACGCTGTTCTGCCAGTAGAAGCGCCGGTTGCCCGTGGCGCCGTAGGTCCGCTCGAAGGTGTAGGTGTAGTTGATCGAGGGCACGAACTGGTTGCGGAAACTCATGGCGATGGCCGGATTCTCGTCCATCGTCCGGTCGAAGGAGTCGGTCGTGTGGAGCAGTTTGTTGTAGGTGAGCTTGAAGACCGTCAGCGAATGGCGGCTGTACGGGGAGGTCTGGAAGTTGTAGCCCGCCGAACCGCTGAAGGCGATCAGCCGGAAGAAGCTGGGACGGTTCATCAGGTCGACGCCCAGCTGGAACGACGTGCTCCCCGGGTATTTCTGCCGGCGCGTCATGCTCCGGGGCAGCAGCAGCCTCGGGATGTCGAGGTTGGCGTTCAGCCCCAGTTCGTAGGAGTTGAGCCGCGAGGAGCGTCCCCCGGAATTCTTGTTGCCCGTCTGCCATTCGTAGGAGCCGTTCAGCTTCACGGAGAGGACCTCGCCGCCGCGGAAGAGGTTGTTGTTGCTGACCCGGAAGGTGACGCCCGGGCCGATGAAGCTGTTCGACTTCGAGGTGACGTCGGTCTCCAGGGCCGCCTCCAGCGGGTAGTCGAACCGGGAGTCGATCTCCACGTCGAGCGTGTCGGAGCCGCGCAGCGAGTCGAGCGGCGTGACGCTCAAGTTGACGGAGCGGAAGATCCCCAGTTTGTTGAGGTCGGTCTGCGTCCGGTTCTGGGCGTCGACGGTGAAGAGCTGCCCGGGCCGGAGCGTCAGGGCGCGGGACAGGACCCGGGGGCGGATTTTCAGCGGCCGCCGGGCGATGACGGTCGCGTCCGGCAGGCGCAGCGTATCCGCAGGGCCGGGTTTGATGTTGGTCAGGCGGACCGTGACGTCGCCCACGCGGTAGGGCATGAGGGCCGCCTGCGGAACGTTCGGCCGGAGGTTCAGGCGCAGGGCGACCTGCCGTCGGCCGGCGGTCGTGTCGGCCAGGTACTCCATGTATTCGGGACGGAAATAGTAGTAGCCCCGGTTGCGGAGCAGCTGGGAGATGCGTTTGCGTTCGAGCGTGAGCGAGTCGAGGTTGTACTGCGCCCCGACGCGCAGCAGGGAGGTGGCTTGCAGGCTGTCGATCAGCTGTTTCAGACCCCCGACGGCCTGCGGATAGGCGATGGACGAATAGTGCCATGCGGGTGCGATGCCGAGCGTGTACCGGACTTTCGCCTTGCGGCCGCGCTTGCGGTAGAGCAGGGAGTCGGCGGCGCGGGAGCCGAAGTATCCGTAATTTTCGAGGACCTGCTCGGCGACCTTCGTGCGCAGCTGCGGCTGTACCTTGGAGATCAGCACCGGCTGTTTGGCCAGCCGCTTGTAGAACCAGTATTTGAATCCTTTCTCCTTCGGCGTATAGAGGTAGTTGTAGGCCCACAGCCCGACGGGCAGCGGGGTGCGGAGGTAGGGGCTGTAAAGCGGATTGTTCGGTGCGACCGACAGCGGTTCCTTCACCGCCGACTCGGCCGCCGGAGTGAGCACGACGCCCGAATCCGGCTCGATGAGGATCTTTTTCACGCCCGTATACAGCACCTCGTCGCTCCCCAGCCGCCGGGTGGTGGAGCAGGAGGCCGCCAGCAGCACGGCGCAGAGGGGCAGAACGATGTTTCGGATGCGCTGCGGACTCATTTTTTCGGTTTTTTGGTTTTGGGACGCATCGGCTTGAACAGGTCGCCCAGCCGCGACAGTTTCTTGCGGATGACGAAACCCACGCCCGTTTCGGTGATCTCGCCTTCGAGGATGCTCTCGTAGCCCGTGTGGCGGAAGACTTTCAGGTACATGTTGTCGCGTTTGGTGAGCATGTATTCCAGCGAAATGTCGTCGATCAGGTTCTCCTTGAGGTTCTGCGACGGGTCGGCGTCGGTGCTGAACTTGCCGCCGATGACCGCCCGCACGCGGTTGTTGAAGAGGTTTTTCGAGAGCCGGTAGGAGTAGTCGGTGCGCTGGCCGTTGGGGTCGTCTTCGCCGTGGGAGTCGATGCCGAAGGAGAGGTCCACGCCCTTGAGGTTGTTCTGCGCCCATTGGTTCAGCTCCTTCTGGATGAACGTGTTGAGCGGATTCTCGGAGCTGACTTTCGCGGTCGTTCCCGGGCCGGTGTAGGTGTTGTAGATCAGCAGGTTCATCGCCTGGTTGGCGCGCTGCTCGGCCGTCAGCGAGTTCAGCTGGTTCTGCATGGCGAGGTCCTCGGGGGCCGCCAGGCCGAAACTGATCGCCAGGTCGTTGAGCGAGTTGCGGATGTTGATCGAGATGTCGAAATTCACCGGCCGGGAGTCCTGCCCGTCGGAGGAGACGTTGGCCCGCACGGTCTCGACGGCCGTGATGTTGAAGGCCGGGTCGGCGATGTCGCCGATCCATTCGACGTAGCTGTCCGGCGTGATTTTGAAGATTTTCTGCGAGATGACGGGCGGGTTGTAGCGCACGCTTCCGCCCGAAAGCACGTATTTGCCCGACAGGCGGACGTCGCCCAGCGGGTTCATCGTGTAGGTGAGGTTGCCGCCGCCCCGGAGGTCGATCCGGTTGCTGCCGTCGGCCGAGAGGTCCACGGCGGCCTGCACGTCGTTGTTGATGTCGACGTTTATAAGCACGTCCATGCCCCCGATGCGTACCTCCTGCGGCGTGTCGTCCGGGGTTTGGGTGTCCAGCTCGCTGAACGAGACGAACGTCACGACATTCTGCGGGCGTTCCTTCACGTCCATCGGCGAGTCCTGCATGACGTAGTTGATGTCCGTGCCGCCCAGCAGGGCGACGTTGCCGCGGACGACGAGTTCGTCCACGGGACCTTTGGCCGTGGCGCCGAGGTCGAGATAGGCCTTGCCGTAGACCGCCGTGCCGGCCTTGCGGGCCACGTCGACGAACTGGAAATCCGAGGCCCGCAGCGCGAGGTCGGCCGTCATGCGCCCGAAGTCGGCGAGGCTGACCTCGCCGCCGACGGTCAGCGCGCTTTTGTTCGGGGCGTAAACCGCGTATTCGTCGAACAGGATGCGGCTGCCGGCGATGCGGATCGTGTCCGCGGAGAGGCCGAACGACGTGCCGATCATCGGGACGCGGACGTCGGTCCCGGCGAACCGCACGCCTCCGTCGAGTTTCGGCCGCTCGGGAGTGCCGCCCGCGTGGACCCTGGCCTGAAGGCTGCCCGAAAGGCGGAGCAGGTCGGCGGGCAGGAAGACGTTGGCCCGCTGCAAGGGGAAACCCGGGACGGTCACCGTCAGGTCGAGCGGGCTTTCGCGCCCCTCGCGGTAGTCCCCTGCACGGTCAGCACTTCGGCTCCGTCGAGCGTCAGGCGCGCGTCGGCGAGGTGTCCCCGGTCCTGTTTGTAGAACAGCCCGAGGTCGACGCTGCCGAAACGCTGTTTGTCGTAGGTCAGCTCCGCCACCGAGACCCCGCCCCGGAGGGAGAGGCTGTCCGCCGCGAGATTCAGCGTCAGGTTCGCGCCCAGCACGCCGTCGACGGGCGGGGCCGAGGGGAACAGCCCCAGCGCCGGACCGACGTTCAGTCCGGCGATGTCGAGGCGGATGTCGTCGTCGTCACCGCCGCCCGGGGTCGTGCGGATCGCGAACCGCTGGTCGCCGTGGGTCATGTCGAGGTCGGCCTCCACGCGCTTGTCGAAGCGGTATGCGAGGTAGTTGCCTCGATTGACCGTCCACGGCTCGAAACCGAACAGCGGGTCGGGAGGCGTCACGCTCGCGCGGACCAGGCTGTCGGTCCACGTCACGTCCAGCCCGAAGCGGAATCCTTCGCGGCCGGCGCGGTTGCGCTGGTAGAGGTTCGCCTGCCCGGTGTTCCGCACGAGGTGGCCGTACAGTCCGGCCCGGGCGATGTTGTCGAGGTTCCCGGGGGCGTTCGCCAGCCCGAGGGCGTATTCCAGCCGTTTCCCGTTCTGGCGGATGTCGGCCGTCACGGTGTCGAGGACCACGTTCCCGTAGGCCAGTCCCTCCGTGCGCAGGCGGATCGAAACGGGCAGCGAGTCGCAGTTCGCCCCTTCGGCGTTCAGCGCGTCGAAGGCGATCTTCCGGGATTTCAGCAGGCTGTTGAGGATGTTGTCGGGACCCGCCGAGACCCGCAGGGCGAAGTCGGGGAGCGCGGGTTTCAATTGCTCCATGTCGATGCTCTGCGCGTCGATCTGTCCGGCCAGCGCCCGGGCGCTCCGGGTCAGCGCCGCGATCAGCGAGTCAGCGGATTGGGGCGTGGAGAACGTCAGCGACAGGTCGCCGGAAGCCGCTTCGGCCCGGGTTGCGGCCGAGTCGGTGTGCAGCGAGACGCTCGTCGGGCGGATGCGGTCCGTCCGGTGTTTGTTCCGGATTTCGATGCTGTCCAGCGCGATGCGGGCGGCGTAGGCCCCCTTTCCGGCGGCGGATGCGGAGGCATCGAGGGCGAACGATCCGCTGATCGGCTCCGGGCTGACGCCCAGCGCGGCCAGGTCGAACCCGAAGACGCTGCCCGAGAGGCCGATGCGCTGTTCGCGTTCGGTCAGCGTTCCGGAGACGGACAGCAGCAGCCGGAGCGCCTCGTCGCGGTCGGAGATCCGTCCTGAAAGACGCTGGCTGTCGAGTTCTGCGTCGAGTTCGATGCCCCCGAAGTCGCGTCCGCCGAACTCCGCGCGGCCGATCTGCGCCCGGAGGCTCGTCCGGGTCCGGGGCAGCAGCGGGTCGAAGCCCGTGCCGCGGGCTTGCAGGGCCAGGTCGACGATCCCCAGCGAATCGGCCGGGAGGAAACTGTTGAGCGGGAAGCTGTCGGCCCGGATCGCGGCGTCGTAACTCTGTTCGCGGGGGTTGAACCGCCCCTTCACGGAAAGTTCGCCGCCGTCGGCCGAGAGTGTCGAAGCCGTCGAGAACGTCCCCCTGTCCGCCCCGGCGGAGCCGCGGAGCCGGATCAGGGCCGGAATCGCCACGCGCCGCCGCAGGGCCGTGTCGGGGAGCAGCGCCTTGAGGAACGCAAGGTCCCGGAAGTCGCCCTCGAAGCGGGCCGACGCCTCCATCCGGTTGGCGTCGAGCAGGTTTTTCGCCGCGGCGTCGGCCTTGAGGTCGAGGTGTCCGGGCGACGAGATTTCCAGCTGCGTCTTTCCGAGGTCGCCCAGAGTTCCCGCCGCGGAGAACGACAGCCGGACGGTCCGGTCGTCCAGCACGGGCGGGACCGCCTCCGGGGAGAGGTATTTCAGGTCCTTCGTGTTCAGGTCGGCCGAAAGGACGGCGTCGAGCGGCGAAGCCGGCTCCAGTTTCAGGATTCCGGCCCCGGCGGTGAGCTCCGCCCGGATTCGGGAGAAGGCGGTTTGCAGGTCGAGGCCGGAGAGGACGATGCCCGAGGCGTCCATGCCGAAACGTCCGGTCAGGTCGCGGACCGAAAGCCCGCAGCGTTCGGTGAACGCCGTCCGGCGGATTTGCAGCGCGATGTCGGCGCCCCGGTTGTACACCGAATCAATCGTGAGGTCGAGCGGCGCGAGGGCGATGAACGCCGGGTCGAACCCCGCGGCGGGACGGTGGCCCAGCCGGCCGTATTCGACGCTGTTGCCGGTCAGCGCGATGCGGCCGACCCGGACGGTCCATGGTGCCGACGCTTCGGTCGTCCCGGCGGAAGTCCCGCTTTCCGCTTCGGTCGGTTCGGTGAGGTAGGAGTAGGCGCCCCGGTCGAGCAGGACGCTTTTCACGGAGACCTGCTGGCTGTCCAGCAGCACCCGGCAGGTGTCGACGCTCCCGTCGGCCAGGCGGACGGAGAGTTCGGAGACCGCAGGGGAGGTCCGCATCCCGAAGGCGAGGCTCGAGACCGCGATTCTGTCGAGTCCCACCGTCCACGGCAGGGCGGCGGCGCTCTCCTTTTTCTCGGCGGGAGCCGCTTTGGTCAGGTTCAGCCGGATGTCCGCGTCGGCGAGAACGAGCCGGGAGATGCCGGCCGTGTTGGCCGAAAGATCGGCGCGGACGGCTTCGAGGGACAACTCTCCCGCAGCCAGGCGCAGATCCATGCCCGCCAAGGTGTCCTTGTAGTGGGCGGCGACGCGTTCCAGCGCGAAGCTCCGGATGGCGACCTCTTTGCGGATCAGCGGCCACAGGGCGGCGTCGAGCGAGAGCCTTCCGCAGCGAAGGAGCGTGTCCGTCCTGTCGGCCAGCAGGGTGTTGTCCACCGTCAGCCGCAGCGGAAAGGCGAGGCGGATGCGTTCGACGGAGACCTCCATGCCGAGCGTCCGGGAGGCATAGGCGACGGCCCGTCGCCGGGCCAGGTCCTGAACGGCCGGAACATAGATCAGCGCCGGGACCAGCAGCAGGACGAGGAGAATGATGAGCAGCGTCCGGAGCGTATGTTTGAGAATTTTTTTCAGCATTTGTGGAAACAGCGTGTTTCGGAATCCGGCAAAAGACAGGCCAACGGCCTGTCTTTTGCGCGTGCGTGTTTGCGGCAAAGCGGCAAAATCGCCGCAAATTACAAAAAAAACGATGATCCGTCAATGGAACGCGCCAAAACAAACGGGCCTATTCGAGGCATATCCCGGCGTTCTGTCCGGTCTGTCCGGCCGGAAACGGAGGAGGCGCCGGGGACGGCGGGGACGGTGGGGACGATGGGGCGGGAAGCCGGAGCGGCTGTCGCACCGGGCGGGTCCGGAAAAAGAAAAACGTCCGGCCTTGTAGCCGGACGTTTCGGTGCAGTTCGCTGTCATTGAGCGTCTCCTGGCGGAGAGAGAGGCTCTTCTGACTGAAAATTAAGCATTTACCTCCCAATAAAATTCGAGGCCGGATTTTTGCGTTACCGAATGGCCCTCGCTGAATTTCCGCGTTGCTCCCTGTTTTGCATACGGTATTGCAAAATAGGTAATAAAATGAACAATCCAAACTTTTTGCCGATAATTTTTTCTCTTTTTGGGTGGCGGAAAAAAGAGCGTGAAAAGCACACAAAAAAGACGCCCCGGGAGCGGAGATTCCCGGGGCATTTCTTGTTATTATATATAGGTGGGTCGATCGCTATTCCGGATAGATCATTCGGATGGTGGCACCGCCGTCGATTGTCAGGGTCTGCCCGTTGAGAAAATCGTTTGCCTCGTCGCACAGGAAGAGGCAGGCGCGGGCGATGTCTTCCGGGGTTCCGACCCGGCCCGAGGGGTGGAAGGCGTGATCCTCGGGTCGCAGCTGCTCCTCTTCGCGGACGTGGATCCAACCCGGGGCAATGGCATTGACCGTGATGTGGAACGGGGCCAGGGAGACGGCCAGCGAATGGGTCAGCGAGTAGATGCCGCCCTTCGAAGCGGAGTAGGCTTCGGTTCCGGCCTCGCTCTGCAGGTAGCGGGTCGAGCAGAGGTTGATGATGCGGCCGTAGCTACGGTTGCCGTTCTGCTGGCGGTGGAGCACCAACTGGCGGGAGGTGATGAAGACCGGGCGCAGGTTGGTGGCGATTACCCGGTCGAACTCCTCGATCGACAGTTCGGTGAGCGGCTTGAAGGGGCTGATCCCGACGTTGTTCACCAGGATGTCGATGTCGCCCCAGGTATCGAAGAGCTCCCGCATGCATCTTTCGAGGCTGACGGCATCGGTAACATCCAGCTGACAGAACTGGGCACCGGTTTCAGCTGCGGTTTGGGTGCCGAGGACGGGGTCGAGATCGCAGAAGACCACTTCATCACCTTGCCGGGCAAAGGCCTCGACAATTCCCTTTCCGATTCCGTGGGCACCGCCCGTAACGAATACGCGTCTTTTCATGGATTTCGGATTTTTCCACAAAGATAGCGCAGGCTGGTCACCGGAACAAAACTCTGTCGCCGATTTTTCGGTTAACGAACCGGATGAAGCTACGCCGCGGAGAATGCATTCTGCAAGGACTTGAAACATGTTTGGAAAAAGGGAAATAACAGTTTCTTATTTTTCTGTACGAGATTATAGTATAAATAAATGATTGTATCCAATATAAAATAGAAAACACCTTAAGGAAATATATGTATCTTTGTTTATTATTTGACAACATCTTGGATGTGTTTATATTGAGCTCTGTTCATAAATAGACATTTTGCGCTGAAATAGCCGTTGAATTTTTTAATTTTAACCCAAAATAAATTTTTATGACACGTTTTTTCCCTCTCTCGGCACTTTTGTGCCTGGTTTCCTGTTCTTCGGAAAACGGTAAGGTTGATCCGACCCCGACTCCGACGCCCGATCCGGTGAAAATCCCCATCAACATTTCGATGGATGTCTGGACGCGAGTGACGGATACGGCTTATGAATCCGGAGACAAGGTAGGTATCTATGTGGTTAACTACCAGGGTGCATCCTCCGGAACCCTCCAGTCTTCGGGCAACTACGTTGACAATATGTGCTTCACCTACGCGGGCAACTGGACGCCCGAGTCGGAGATCTACTGGAAGGACGAGACGACGAAAGCCAATTTCTATTGCTACTATCCCTACGGTGAGCCGTCCGACATTGCGGCCTATCCCTTCTCGGTCAAGACCGATCAGTCGCAGCAGGCTGATTACAAGGCTTCCGAGTTCTTGTGGGGCAAAGCATCCGGGATCAGCCCGACGGCCAATGCCGTGCCCATCATCACCAACCGCTCGATGAGCAATATGCTCATCTATGTGGCTCCGGGCAAGGGCTTCACCGAGGAGACGCTGGCAGCAGCCACCAAGTCGGTCCGCATCTGCAATGTGAAGGCTTCGGCTACGGTTGATCTCCGGACGGGCGTAGCTACGGCAGTTGGATCGGCAACGGAGATCGTTCCCTACAACGAGGGTACCTATTACCGGGCCCTGCTTGTTCCGCAGACCGTGGCCGACGGTTCGAATCTGGTTACGATTACCGTCGACGGCGTGGACTATACGCTGGCCAAGGGCTTCACCTTCAAGGCCAATACGCAGCACAAGTTTACGGTCACCGTCAACAAGGCCAGCAGCGGAGTCGACATCGGTGTCGGCGATTGGGAGATCGACGATACGGACAACGGCGGTGCTGCCGAATAGCCGTCAGATGGCCGAAAACAAATTGTTTCATACGCTTTTGTAGTAAGTAGAAACGCCAATCATTATGAAACTCAAAAATTTATTGGCATACGGCATCCTCTCCGTCGTGTTGGGAGCCTGCTCGTATGAACCCGACGAGATGGTCGTCGAGGTCGACCAGTCCTATCCCATACAACTCTTCAACGAGATCGAACAGGTTGCCACCACGCGTGTCAACGACGAAGGTTTCTGCGACGGTGACGGTGTGGGCATCTATGTTGTCAACTATGACGGCGGGGTTCCCGGCCAGCTGGTTGTCGAGGGCAACCAGGCCGACAACGTCCGTTATGTCTACGACGAGGCCAACGGCAAGTGGATTCCCAACGAGTCGGTCTACTTCCGGGACAAGAATACGCACGTCGACATCATCGGTTATTATCCCTACGGTTCGCCGTCGTCGGTCGACGCCTATGCGTTCGAGGTGGCCAAGGACCAGTCGACCGAAGCTGCCAACGGCCTTCTGGGCGGATACGAAGCCAGCGATTTCCTGTGGGGCAAGGCGGCCGACATCGCCCCGACCTCGCAGCGTATCGCCGTCAAGTTCCAGCACCGGATGGCCGGTGTACTAGTGACGCTGTCGGAGGGTACGGGCTTTGACACCGGCGAATTTGCCCAGCTGGAAAAGAGCGTCCTGGTGACCAACACGATCCGCAAGGCGGTGATCGACCTTTCGACCGGCGAGGTGTTCCCGACCGGCGAGGTGCCGACCACGGGAACCGTCCCCTACAAGCGGGACGGCAATTTCCGGGCGGTGGTTGTTCCGCAGACCGTAGCGGCCTCGACGCAGTTATTCAGCATCACGGTCGACGGCGTGCCCTATGTCTTCCGCAAGAGCGAGCCGTTCAGCTATATGAGCGGCAAGCTGCACAAGTTTACCATCGAGGTATCGAAGAAGAGCGCCAGCGGTCTGGAGTTCAAACTGCTGGGCGAGAGCATCACGGCGTGGGAGACGGATAACATCTCGCACGATGCAACGGCGCGTGAATACATTATTGTTGACTGTCCCGAACCCGGAACGTTGAAGGAGTGCATTACGGCCGCCGGGAAGGACTATACGAAGGTCAAGAACCTCAAGGTGACCGGAACCATCGACCAGCGGGACTTCGAGATGATGCGGGACGAGATGACGGCTTTGCAGTCGCTCAATCTGCGGGAGGTTGAGATCGCGAAATATGGCAGTTCCGCCGCCAATGAGATCCCGTATAGAGCGTTCGATGGAAAATCAACCCTTATCCGTTTTGTTTTCCCCGAGAATATTACAAGGATTGGAGAACGTGCTTTCTGGCAGACCAATATTTCAGGCTCCCTGATTATTCCAAATAGCGTAACAGAAATATTATCTGCTGCTTTTTGGGAGTGTGGGGCTTTATCTGGAACGTTGACTTTACCTAAATCTCTGATTGCAATAAGGAGTTCTGCATTTCGTGGTTGCGCTTTTGTTGGAGAATTGCACATACCTCAAACAGTTAAAATTATCGAGAAAGGAGCTTTTGAAGGATGTAAGGGTTTTACTGGTAATTTAATATTGCCAGACGGTTTGCTAGAATTAAGTAGTGGTTCTGAATTTAATAGTGGGGCTTTTTGGGGGTGTTCTGGATTTACTGGGTCTTTATCAATTCCTTCTAAAATTAAAGAAATCGAAGCTGGATGTTTTGCATATTGCACTGGCTTTGATGGTCAACTTGAATTGCCAAAAGATTTAATAGGCATTAAGGAGTATGCGTTCCAAGAATGTCAATTTCGAGGATCGTTGGATTTACCTGATGGCTTGAGTTATATAGGCGTGGGAGCATTTCAATTTAACATGTTTTCTACGGAACTAAAATTACCACAGAGCTTGTCTGTTATCCAGGAAAAAGCGTTTGCAGGTTGTTCTCGACTTTCCGGCGTCGTTGAACTTCCTAATGATTTAATTTCTGTTGCACCTTCTTTATTTGAAGGATGCTCAAATCTAGAAGGAGTACTAATAACCAAAAATGTAGAGGTAATTAGAGAAAATGCCTTTTTAAATTGTTTCCAACTCAATTCGATTGTTTGTGAAGCACAAAATCCTCCGCAGTTGGCTGCGACGGCTTTCGATGGCGTTGCGAAGGATAACTTTACGGTCGAGGTGCCCGAAGAGTCGGTCAATAGTTATATTACTGCTCCCGGATGGATGGAGTTCAAGCGCTTTGCGGCTCATCGCGACTTCTCGATCTCCCGCAATCTGTTCCGGTCGCTGAATGCCTCGCTCGCAAAGACATTGGTGTTACGCGCTCCGAGCGGAGAGGCGTGGAGTGTGGAGTCCAAACCCGACTGGGTGACGGTTGAACCGATGAGCGGAACGGGCAAGGTCGAGGTGACCGTCACGGTGGCTGACCAGCCCAAGGGGGCCGGATCCCGCGAAGGCGAGGTGGTCTTCTTGCTCGATGGAAAGGACTACCGGACCCGGACCAAAGTCGAGCAATACGACTACGAATATGGGGATGGCGAGGTGCTGACCGTGCAGACGGCAACGAAGGGCGCCGGTGTCGACCTGGTATTCATGGGCGACTGCTTCGATGCCAAGGATATCGCCGAGGGCAAATACCTCGATGCCGTAAATGAAGCCATCGGTTACTTCTTCGCTGTGGAGCCCTACAAGACTTATCGCGACTATTTCAATGTCTACACCGTCTTCGGCCTCTCGCCCGATAGTGGGGTGGGAGATGTGAACACCATCCGGGAGTCGAAATTCGGTTCGGCCTATGCGCTTGGAGGTATTACTCCTGACGAACAGATCTGCTTCGAATATGCCTGCAAGGCTCCGACTGTCACCGAGGATCGGATCAACAGAACGTTGATTACGCTGATCGAAAATACGGCCGATTACGGTGGAATCACCTACATGTGGGGCGACGGCTCGGTGATCGCCTGCTGCCCGATGAGCGAGGATGTCTATCCCTACGATTTCCGCGGCTTGGTACAGCACGAGGCCGGCGGCCACGGTTTCGGTAAGCTCGGTGATGAGTACATCTATCACAATGACTTTATCCAGACTTGTCCCTGTCTGTGCTGTCCGCATGTTGATGAGTTCAATGCCAACAAGTCACGGGGTTGGTATGAGAACCTCTCCCTGACGGGAAACATGTACGACGTACCCTGGAGCCATCTGATCTTCGATCCGCAGTATTCGAATCTGGTCGATGTCTACGAAGGCGGCTACATGCATATGCGCGGCGTCTTCCGCTCCGAGCCGAACAGCTGCATGAACAACAACATTCCGTACTTCTCGGCTATCTCGCGCGAAGCAATCGTGAAGCGGATCAAAGAGTATGCGGGCGAAAGCTATTCGTTCGAGGAGTTCAAGACGCTCGATGTCCTCGATGCATCGACGGCCGCAAATATAGTGATTCTTGATTTAGAACAACACGCCGCGGCGTGTTGTTCTTATTTTTGTGTTATAGTCTTCACTCGGGAAAATAAAACTCGATCTAGGTCGATTCGAGGCTCCGGCCTCAGATAGGATTTCTTATCCATGGCCGTTTTGCCCATCAGTAGCAGTACCGACTCCTCGCTGGGCATGGCTCCCCGCATGCGTGTAACCCGTCGAAAATCCTTCTGCAGACGTTCGATCCAGTTCGTCGTGTAGATCATCGACTGAATTCTTGCCTCGTAATTCAGATAGGTGAAGTAGGCCTTGTAGGCCGGATCCTCGCCACGTCGTCGAAAACTGCGGTAATCCTGACCCCATTTCTTACAAAGTCTCTGCCATTGTTCCCAGGCCCTCTCCACCGTATAGCTGCGATCCCCCGTACGGAAGACCTGTCGCAGATCCTCGGCCAGATCTCCCTTGTCGCCGTTGCGTACGCAGCTCAGCAGATTGCGTTTCAGGTGCGTCGTACAGCGTTGCAGCGGCGGTCCGGGAAAGACCGCACTGATGACATCCTCCAGACCCTTCAGCCCATCGGCACACACCAGGCCAATCTTCCGAACACCTCGTTCCTGCAGTTCTGCGAGCATCTCGCCCCAGCCCAGGGCGCTCTCCGTGGGTTTGTTGAAGATCCCAAGCACCTCACGCCGCTTGTCTTCACGCACGGCGAGGACTACGTAGAAAGCTTCTGTTTCTACGCTCCGCTTGCGGTGGATCTTCATGTGTACGCAATCGATGAAGACGATCGGGTAATAAGCCTCCAGAGAGCGCGTGAGCCATTGCGAAACATCTTCACGAAGGTAGTCCAGCATCCGCGAAATACTCGCCTTGCTGTAGTGCTCGCCATAGATATCCTGGAATACCTCACCGACCTGTTCCTGCGTAAGACCTTTCGTGTAAAGTGTTCCGGCTAGGCGCTCGCATTCATCTTCCTGATGGCGCAGGATCGCCAGAATCCGGGGATGAAAGTTCCCGTAGCGATCTCGAGGTATCCGGAACGTCAGTGTTCGACCATGACCGTAACTATGTCCCGGGCGAAATCCGTTGCATTTGTTCCCTGACGTGGAGTTTTCCCGGAGATATTCCCGGCGCTCCGAGACCATCATACTCTCCAACAAGATCTCCAACAGATCTTGAAGACCATTTTCCCGCTCCGATACGGTAATTGTATCCGATAGCGATATGCTGGTAGTATGGATATGCATCACGGGCCTGAGTAGCATACCACATGATTTCATTCGCCTCTTCTGGATTTCGACAGATAAGTGCACCTCCACCAGAGGTTGTAATCATCTTGTTCCCGTTGAAAGAGAGTACTCCGTAGCGGCCAAAAGTGCCGAGGACTTGTCCGTCAAAACGAGATCCCCATACCTTCGGCTGCATCCTCAACCACCGGGATACCATATTTGTCAGCGATCGCCATAATTTTATCGATATGGTATGGCATCCCATAAAGAGCAACCGGGATGATGGCCTTAGGATATTTGCCGGTCTTCTCTTTCCGGTCGATGATGGCTTTCTCCAGCAATTGAGGGTCCATATTCCATGTTTCGCCCTCTGAACCTACGAAAATTGGTTTGGCTCCAAGGTAGGTAATCGGATGAGATGAAGCACAGAATGTATAACTCTGTACCAATACCTCATCTCCTGCCTTTACGCCACACCCGATGAGAGCCAAATGTACAGCAGCTGTTCCGGCAGAAAGACAGACTACCTTTCTGTCGAGTGGCTGACTGCCATCGCTTTTGCTATTGGCAAATGCTTCCAGATCCTTTTTCGAAGGCATTCACGTTCGGGCCCATGGGAACCACCCAGTTTGTGTCAAAGGCCTCTTTGACATATTTCTGTTCCCATCCCTCTTCTGACATATGAGCTAGACAGAGATAAATCGTTTTTCTTTCTTCTGACATGGTATTATTGATTTTATGTTTAGAATATTAGTGACTGATGTGCTGCATAATGTATTAGACTTCCTCGCCGGCGAACTTAACTTTGAAGTGAAGTACTGTAGCAAAGATGATCTCAATGTCTTTGAGAAATGAATAATGTCTGTAGTAATAACAATTCAGGCGAACCTTGTCCGGATAAATTACTTGATCGTTATATTCTGTAGCAATTACCTGCATCGGACGAGAATCTCCTGCTGCTTGTTTTTTATTTACATATTCGGATATCATCTCATCTTCCAGGCGATATTTCAATGTTGCAGGGCCGGTTATTCCGGGGCGAAGTTTAAGTACATCACGGTCATCACCTTCGAGTTTGTCCGCATAGCCGGGTACATCCGGACGGGGACCGACAAAGGACATGTTTCCGATAAGTACATCCCACAAACCAGGCAGTTCATCCAGTTTATAGTGACGCAGCGTTGCTCGAATGGAGTGATTCGCGAGTCTCCCGCAACGGATACAGTCGAACCATTGTGATTGATGGTCATTGTGCGGAATTTATGGCAGTTGAAGAGTTTCCCGTCTTTACCAACACGTTTTTGGACGAAGAAAGCCGGACCTCCAGGCATCTTAATTTTTACCATGATCGCTACGATCATTAAAACTGGCCACAAAAAAAGGAGTCCGAAAAACGCTACGATTCTGTCAAAAATCCATTTCAGTATCATATTATCAGTCTTTCAAGATTTCAAGATATAAATCTCCATTAGCCATTTTGTCAATCACTTTGACCTTGCTGGCCGATATCGCGCTTTTGTATGAAGCCTCATTATTTTTATTCACTGTTTCAAAAAGCCGCAGGCCAATACTAAATCCTACCTCATTCAGTAGGCAGTTCATCATTGTGCCAATACCACGGCCTCGATAGTTAATATCCACCATGCGTCCTCGAAAACCTTTACCATGGAAGAAAGACCGGTTAAAAAAATAACCAACAATGTGTCCAGAGGATTCTTCAATTAAGACATATGCTAAAAATGCCTTATTCTCTTTTAGTCTTTGTATACTTTTAGGGTCAAAACCATGAGGCCGAAAGAATTTGTAGGCTTCATTTGGTTGATGTGCGAAGAATTTAACCAAAGCATCAGTGGGTATATTGCAAATTGGAATAATCTGATAGTTTTTATGAGGAGTCTTAAATCTGAATTTTTTAAGTTTATGCCCATATCGTAGTGAGAAAAGAACTGAATTGAGTTGATCCACTAGATTCCATGCCCATGGCATCTTATCTCTTAGAAAATGTGCTAATACGTATAACATATTTATTTCATCATGAATTCTCACAAATATTTGCGCATAAATTTTTACTCAACATGTATATTGGGTGGGTATTTTGTTATGAGTTGCATCATTCTTAACATACTTGCTAGGTAATGAGAATATTCTTAATCTTACGCTTTTTGAGATTATATAAGGTGTAAGGTTATTTGTCACTGGATCATATTATTGTACAAGCAAAGTTGTTCTATTATTCTATAAAGCATTGATAACCTAATAAATATTCTCTATATAACCATGTAGATATGATTACTATTAAGCAACTTATTTCTAACTTCTATAGTCCTGCCTAAAAGGATTTAGTTGAAAAATTGTGATAATAATTTTGATTATTCTCTCTACCTATACATGTGCTGGTGAGAGTAAGTATACTTACTTGCTCTGCATTTTTTCTATTATTACGTCTACGGCCTCTGCTATCTTTTGCGGTTTTCAGTGTGCTGTTCAGCGGTCCAATGGGCAATTTCATTCATGCGATTACGTACTTTTGCTACTTCTTCAGCAAGGTTTATTTTGCGTGCATTCTTATCAACTCCCCACAACTCCTTTAAAAGTACGACTCAAAATGACAGAGGTAGAGCCTAAACGAACATGTTCTCCAAGGATGTTGTCTGAAGGCAGATCACCTTCACCGATGCGGGCTATACCTCCGAATCCGAATGGCATACCAACGTTGTTGCACTTGTTTGCAATATACTCTACTAGACCATCGCTCAGAAGTTCAAACATAAAGGTCAACCCCATAGAAATATGCAGATCGTTTAATCCAATAAAAAGTTCATCCACTCCAGGAACTGCTAAGATTTTGTCAAGACGAGACATAGCGGCAGCTGTCTCAATCATGATGCAAATCTTGGCTCGGTCGTCTACCATTTTTACATACTGTTCCACATCATGCTGATCCATCACCATTGGGAGCATCAGAATATCGGCTCCATAGGTGATAGCCTTATCAATTTCAGCCTTTTGAGTAGGCGTGAATAGGGTTGGTACGAACTATAAGTTCACTCTCTTTCAAGACCTCTCGTACAGTCGGAATATCATCTATGTTATTATTTGATTTTACTGTATTACGGCCGTGCTGACGTTCTGCTTTACCAATCCACTCTAAATCGTAGAAAATACGGTCTATACCCGCATTTTGCGCCTCCCGTGCCGACTGAGGATCTGCAGCAAGGATCATTAAATTCATGTGTTTCATGTCTATTGTATATTTTTATTCATTAAACTCATTCTATGTTCATATGTCAGTTTGAGCATCCGTTGGCGGTTGAATAGTTCTTCACAACGTTTTCGTCCGGTAATGGCCATTTGAACCATGCGCTTTTTGTCAGAAAGCATTTGCAATAAGCCCTTATAAAGTGAGTCTGCATTACGTGGTTGAACTAGAATACCTGTAACACCGTCATCAATCACCTCCGAAGGACCTGGGATATCTGTTGTAACTATAGCCAATTGCATTGCCATTGCCTCTTGTATCACCATGGAGAAACCCTCGCGATAGGACGGATGAGCAAGTATATCACACGCTGCCATATACTTATTTACTTCATTTGTATAGCCAGTAAAAATCACACGATTATATTTGGTGATAGGAATTAGATACTCTGGAATTTTCCCTTCGGTGGTACCTATCATCAGTAAAGCAACATCTTCACGCTCTTTAGCAAGACGGTCAAATGCTTCCAGCAATTCGAAACTTCCTTTGTCTTGACTCAATCGTCCTACCGAACAGATGACGAGTTTATTTTTTCAATACTGGATATTGTTTTATTACAGCATTTTTATACTCTTGTTTGCGACTTAGATCGTACTTGGTTAAATCTACACCTATGGTGCCGCCATTGCCAATTATTTTTGCCTTGTCAGCTTTGAAGAGACCCTCACTAACGGCATATTCTAAGTTCCTTTGGCTTGCAGAACATATGTCAGTCGAGAGTGTGCATGTCAAATGCTCTAAAACTTTAAGTATCTTCCGCATTATACCACTTGTCCCTACATATCGGATACCCCACTGGCAGTAAAGACGGATAGGAACTCCTGCTAACCAAGCCCCAATAGCGGCAAACAAGCTAGCATTAGGTGTGGCATACTGCACGAAATCAAACTTTTCTTGCTTAAAGAATTTTAGGAAACGCCAAGGCATGATTAATATATCAGAAATGCTCATGCCTCTCTTCATAGGCATGTCGACATACCGGAAAGCATCCCCTTTTTTTCCTTTCTTACTTTTGTGGTATCAGAACAAACAAGAGTCACCTCATATCCGCTTTCAACGAACTGATACATGGCATCAGCTACAAATGAACACAGAGTGACATCAACCGTAGTGATACAACATATCTTTTTCTTCTTCATGTTTTTAATAATTAATTACCTGGCTTCTATTCTGTTACATGATCGATCTATAGGCTTTGAATTATAAGCCTTTTGAGATTTTTCATTTACTGAAAGTATAACACAACTTTTAATGAAGTAAACTTTTTCAGGAGAAACCGTCCAACGGATCGTTTGATTTGCGAAAGAGTAGATTGTGTTTTATCCGCGTTCTCCAAGAGTTGTCATATAGTGAGCATATTAATATGCTCCCCTCAGTTTCATTTATAGCTTGGCAGATCATTTTATTGCATTGCACATTGTGTTAATAAAACGCTTGTTCATCATGTTTTTTCTCATGATTACGGACTGCGCAATTAAATGCCTTCTCTCCGTATTCGTCCACGATATTAGGATTTTCCACGATACGTTTTATTTGTCTGAGGATTTCATCTTTTGAATGGGCAATCAAGGCAGAATCGTTGCGCTGGAAATAGTCGATAGGTGCAATATAATCCTTTCCAATAGCTAGCACGCACTTACCATTGGAAATATAATCTGTAATCTTGGTAGAGAAAGATAGTTTTGCCGCATTTGCTTCTTTCCCTTCTAAAGCCTCTGCAAAGATAACCACATCAGACTTGATTTGTACATGTAATACCTCGTCTCGACTGATACGTCCGCAGAAATGTGCTGCGCCATTATTGATCCGCTGACGAATGTTGTCGCTAGGCTCTGTTTGGGAGTAGATGTATAGTTCTGCCTTTACTTCTCCATATTGTTTGTTGATTTCGTTGATAGCATCTGCTACAAGAGCAAGCGTCTTATCACGGCCAATGACCATACTGCCTGTATAGACAAACTTTAGCGGATGATTAGGTGTATGATGCTGATAGTCCTTTTCTGTGAAGTCAATACTTTTTAGTTAGGATCTTGCTATCTGTACCAAAACGAGAGTCAGTGTCCTCTTTCTCCTTCTCTACGATTACAAACATATCCTTACAGTTACGAGCGATGGGGCCTACGTGATGTCGAAGCCAAAAACGATGAACATATTGAAGGATACTTTTACAAGAATCATAGCTATAGTTGTCATCTGCCAAATAACAGACAGTAGGCTTACCGGTCAACTTGGTAATATAACGCTGAATGCGTCCCATGTACGCATTTGGGTAGATAGGGACGAAGATGATATCCGGATTAAAGTCCAGCACAAACTGTTTTAATGCCGGGGTTCTCCACTGGCCAAATTTCCATACAATCTCTCGGAGAAAAGGCATCCACGGAGAATTGCTCTTATGTGCTTTGGTATAGCGCGCATGTTCTGCTTCTCCCTCTACATTTTTTTTACTACGGGGTATTTCCAACAATCCGGCCAACCCTCATCCATGGCTTCAGAACACTATGAATTATCTGACTTTCGCTAATCTGGAAATAATATTTGCAGACTTCTGTATTTGGCATATCTGCGCGCGTGTACACCAAGGCTATGCGTTCAGAATCCCAGCATCTGAAGATGTCCATTAGGGTATGAGCCGTACCATCCTCTCGCCAAGCATTAATACCAATTACCAAAACCTTAGGCAATTTATTTTCATTATTCATTTTACCAAAGATTTTTCAAGAATCTATATTTCGATGATAGTTGTTCAACGATAAATGAAAACCCAAGAGTTAAGGTTATGAATAATATGTATATATATGGCTGTGACCATGTTATAATCGTGTCTTTCACGCAGATTGGCAGTATGCTAGGGATAGCAGATAGGAATAAACGTTGACCTAAGAAAATCAACATACTTAGATTGCGACAATGTCTCCATATTGGCTTCTGTGTAATATCAATCTTTATCAGCGTATTGATCATAAAGAAGATTGCGAAACACATGAAGAATCCCATATCTGTTGCACTGCTTAGCTTATAGTGAGAGATGCAAAAAGCTTCAAGGATAAATAAAGAGCAAAATATAACAGTAGCTAGAGCGGAAACATTCTTTGGAATTTTTGTGCCAAAGTCTTCTGAGAGTAAAATGCCAATAAACACGTATGGAACGCCATTAAACAGCCCATTTCGCCATGTGATAAAGATTTCCATGTACCATTCGTTAAAAGATGCAATGGTTGGTATTCTTGTAATAACATTAGTATAACTACCAAAAAGGGTTCCAATCACAAATAAAGTAATAATGATAACCCATATTGCACGTTTGCTAACATGCTGTTTCAGCCAGTAGCAGATGCTTACACCAACCCATAGGGCAGGCAAGAACCAAATGGTTGAATATGTGCTAAACACAAAAACTCGATGTAGATAGTTAATAATCTTCTCTAGAGTAAATCCATTTGATATCCACATGGTAAGCACAAAGCAAAAGTATATAATCGACCATATCAAATACATCTTGCCGATTCGCATTGACCATTGCTTATAATAATTTTTTTGTTCTTTCCAGTTAAGCATATTCAATTTTGAAAAGAACAAGAAACCTGAACAAGTAAAAAAGAATGGAACAGCAAAGTTGCCTAATCCAAAGAAGGCGTGTATAAGTCCAGTAGAATGTGCCCATTCGTTACAGGTATGCTGAGTGAGAATCAGCATGGCCATGATGAACTTCATTATATCCAGAGAAGGATAAATCTTTCTTTCTAACATTAGTTTGTCGTTTTATACTATCTGGTTAAGAAAAAGCTTCTCCAGAATGGAGCCGTTTCATATTCTCATAAATCAGACTCTCTAACTTTTGTTGATCTCTTGGGAGATAGCTGTAACTCCAGGGAGAACCAATACGTTGCACATGCGACGATATGGATTGGTTATGGGATTTGGGATTTTTCGAACATATCCAAGATGGCTGTAGCATCCTTATGAGATTTAAGAAAGGCAATGAAATCCGTATCATTGATGAGTTTCTTACGTCCGACGTTTACTATTGTTACATCCGACTTCATTAGATCAAACCAAGTTTTATTAAGGAGTCCTTCTGTGGATTTGAAGAGTGGCATACAGTTAACAATATAGTCGCAATTGCCCAAAAATTCAGCTAATTTCTCCTGATTGTATACTTTCTCAAAATATGGACGATTGTCGGTCTTGAGATCATAACCCCACACGTGCATGTCAAAAGCCTCTAGTCGTTTAGCTATTTGCTGGCCAATATTGCCAGCTCCCAAAATTCCAACAGTTTTACCTGCAAGTTCTGTGATATAACGATAGTTTCGCATTGGGCGGAGGAGCCGGTTTTTGATGCTATGGTTGTAGCGTTTGGCTCGCATCAGCATAGCATATACTACAAATTCAGCCATACCCACGTTATATACATTAGCTGCATTGCATAGGTGCACACCCTTTGATTGGAGTAACTTTGGATCTATGTTGTCAAAACCTGCACTAAAAAGTTGTATAATTTTTAAATTCGGGATATTCATGTATTGTGCCACTTGAGCAACATCGCGAGAACAGATTAAGGCCTCCACTTCTGTATTGCCTTCATATTGTTTGATGCTTTCAGTATTCACGATCTGCATACCTCCCAGCTTTGGGCACTTGCGTTTATCTGAACAAAGTATCATTGCATTAACGTATTTTTGGACGAACTTGAGACCGTAAATTAGACCTTTTATACCAACAAGTTTTACTGCTTTACGAAAGATTATAACTCTTTTATTATTGCTATATTGCAACAAATGTTTTTTTTATGAAGTAGCTGAGGTAATAAATCTTTGGCATCATCTACTTTAGCATATATAATTAGTGCACTGCAATATTGTTTAGCCAGACTTCCCCATACGACACGTGCGCGAGCATCATTAGGTGCTTGTTTAAGTATATTTTCCCATTTGTCTAGAACATATATTTGATCTATGAGATTCTTTCTTGTGGTTGTAGTGGTGGTGGATCCTTGTCGTCTTCTATATATGTAAAGCGGCTCATCAACAAGAACAAGACTTTTTGGCAACCATTACAACATGATAATACCATTCGTTATCTTCACCCACAATCCCCTTCTCAAAACGAATGTTGTTGGCCATTAAGAGGTCGCGGCGAATGATCTTGCTCCACGCACTATTGTAGTAAGCATCATTATCTATGAGGTCACAGTAGATTTATGCCACAGATCGCCCTTCAGTTGGTACTTTGTAGTTGAATTTACAATCAGCCACACGGCCTTCAGATTCAAACCATTCTTTAAACTTGTAATGAACGATGTCTGGATTATCTTTAGTCTTATTTGCCAATAGTTGAAGGACTTTATTATCTACTAGATAGTCGTCGCTATCGACATAGCAAATATAATCACCTAAAGCAGCCTCTAAACCTACGTTGCGAGCATCAGCTTGTCCGCCATTAGGCTTATGAATGACTTTTACACGACTATCAATTGCGGCATACTCATCGCAAATCTTTGGACTTGAGTCGGGAGATCCATCGTCTACAAGGATTATTTCAAAATCATTATATGTTTGTTTGAGAATACTATCAACACATGGACGAAGATATTTCTCAACTTTATATATCGGGAGAATAATAGAGAATTTCATTTATGTTCCTGTATTTTAATGGTATTTTGCATCATACTAGATCATTCTAGAAAGAGTATTTAGCCATAAAATAATAAAAGGATCAATATCAGATTTTACAAACTATAAAACAGACTTGAGAATGAACTATATATAATGAACAATACTTTAGAACTATGCTTAGATGTATTTTATCTATATCGCTATTCAGTAATATATCTATTGAAAATGTCTATTAAGCAAAACAACCTTTTTTCAGGCATGACAGACATTAGCAAAGGAATTAAGAATACAAAGACAAATTCAATACTGATAGTGTTAATCATGCACTGAATAATATTTAATAGAAATACAGTCAATATATAAATATATTCTGGTCTCTTGCCATAAGGCAAAATGAATATCCTATAAAGACGTTTAAACATCCAAACAATTGCTAGGAATCCTAAGATTCCGAATCTTGCCATAGAGTCTAAGATAAATGAATGTCCGCCTATATATTTGTGTGTATCATTGACGTCTGTAGTAAAATATACACCAGTAAAGAAATTCTCAAAGAAAGTCTTAATCGACTTACTCCATAAAAAACAATCGAGTCCCAAAATCGCTATCCTCTTCCAATTGTTGGCCATGTAAGGACATTGATAATTCTGAAAATCTTTGAGATATTTGTTCACTACCAATTTCAGAGGCAATAAAATTCATGATTCCTCCTATGAGAGGCAAAGATAACAGCGTAATAATCAATATTGAACTAGCCATTTTCTTTGCAACTTGGGCGTTTTTTTGATATAGGTGAGATCAAAAAAAGTGTTGATATAACAGATAATAGTAAGGCCGTCGTATATTCTGTTTTATATATTGTAAAAAGAAGTAATGCTGTAATTAGATAGCAAATTTTTTTTCTGTGGTAATTTGATAAACATAATACAAGCGGAATTATCAATACAGAAGTATATATATATTGGAAATTACCAATATTCATACTTCTATACATAGAAACAACTTCTGTTTCGTTTTCTGCAAAATCACCATTTGCCATAGCGCGAGAGGCGCTAGGAAATAAGGTACAACCATAGCTAGTCGTGAGTGCTGTTATTGATATACACAGTAAATATACCCACAGGAGTTTTTTTGAGCTTTTAAAGTAAGATTTTCGGCTACAAATATACCAAGAAGAGGCCATGCAAACCATTGAAATAAAACATAAAGCAGATTGACTAATGGAATATTTCCTCTGTTTGCCGCTATCAAGTTTAGAAACGGCACAATATATATTGGTACCATTAATAGAACTTTGTGTACCAATCCTCGTCCCCTATTAATTGCATAGAAAACTAGAAATACCAATAAAGGGAAACTTATAAAGAATGGAGTCCGAAGCTCGAGTGCAGGTGAGAACTGAGTAAATAATCTTACAATTAAAAGAATTACAAATAAATAATGATTATTCCTCATTGTATTTTGTGACTATCATTAAGTATGACTAATTGTTTATTCTATGGCGATTTAATATAGTTTCATAAATGTCAATGAAATCAGTATTGACATTTATAGCAAATCTCAATTTACGCTCCTCTTCTTTCCCGCAGCTTCCTATTTTTTCAGCTAACTCCTTATCCTTAAAGTAACGGACTATCAATGATGCAAGCACTTCGGGCTCATTAAAGCGATAGAAGAAACCATTAGCTCCATCTTTGTAATATTGAGATATCCCACCTACATAACTAGAAATGGTAGGGATGCCCACAATCATAGCCTCAATAAGACTAGAACTATGATTTTCACAACTTGATGGCATGACATATACGTGACATTTGGATATACGTTCTGCCATCTGCTCTGGAGAAAGTTTACCTGTAAGTACGATATTGTCCTGTAACTGGTGTTTCTTGATAATAGAGTATATGTAAGTATCGTAAGTCGTTTTCATTAGTCGACTACGAAGATCTGTAGCAAAAAGATTACTTGCTCCTGGTATGTATAGTTTTGCATCTGGATACAACTTAACGACTTTAGCGAATGCTTTCATTAACATATGATGGCCCTTGATTGGATAGCCACCAGCTACAGTAAAAATGCTGTGTTTTTCACATTCCTTGTAGTTCCAATTGTATTTGGCAAATATGGGATTGATAGGTAAATAGCTATGATAGACGTTACAATGAGGTGCTATGGAATGGCAATTACAGGCACACCAATCCGACTCGACGATGACATTGTTTGCAATGTTTAGTATTTGTGCTTCTCGTTCTGCTGCTTTGTAAAATTTATTCTTTTGTTGCCAGAGCAAATTGTTATTTTTAATATCTATAAGGGTGGCATATTTCATCTGATCTAATAAACCAATACCATCGCAATAGTGGTTGGCAAGTTGATTGAGCATGCCTTGGATATAAACTACAGACGGTATTTTTACCACTATGTGCTTTTAAAGCACATAGTGATAATGCATACCCGTTCCCCATATATGTATAATATCCGGGTGAAATATTTCAAGTACTTTAGCCCATTGGCTGAGATTATATGAATCGTTTGGATCATAAGATCCTATAGACTGTTTGCTTGGTACGGCGATAAATGCATTGCCATCAGAACATTCCTGCAGAATTTGAGATCCGTTGTATATAGTTGCAATACCAAGTGTGATGCCTTTTGATGTCTTGAGCGATGCGTAAGATGTTTCCATCCATCCTCCACTTTGGCTGATAGGCAAATTCAACATCTTGCGGAGATGTGCTATTGGCTGGTTTGTAACCCATAATACTCTCATAAAATGTCTAAAATAATTATCCCAGTTGGGTAACAAGTTTACAATATTGATTAATTACACTTTCTTTAAGAAATCTCTTACCATAATTTCTATCGTTGGTGCAGATTGATGGATAATCTTCTACTACTTTTGTAAGAAACTTTGAGATTCCATCTACATCATCATAGTAGAATGGATAATTACCAGTTTTTTTTCAGCTCATCTCGTACAACACTATGTTCTGTTGTAATTCCAAGGATAGGCTTTTGATAGCAAAAAATATTTGAGGATTTTAGATGGATAGAATAGATTTGGGTTGCAATCGATATCAATTATCAAGAACATATCCGATATCTCATAGTAATGATGGCACTTTTGTTCTGGAATCTTCCTGATTAAGTTTATTGTGTACTGAAGTTGATGATGATTAATTAATTTTATATCTTCCTTAGTAACATTTCCTACGAAATTCACTTTTATTTTCTTACGAACAGATTCGTCAAGTTTGGCAAGTGCTTGAATGAATACTGAAGCATTGCGATTTTTACTAAAACTCCCAATATGTGAGATTATGATCTGTTCAGATTCTTTTTTTATGTAAGATGTTTCCTCTGGGATCTCTGTAATAAAGGGAAGTATTGTTAGTTTGTCCTTTACGACTTCACCATATAATGCTTTCCAATGCTCTATCATAGCATCACAAGGATGAATTATCAGATCTGCATTTTCTGCCACTAGACGTTCCAATTGTTCGTCTAATTGTTGCATCTTGTGGCCTTTAAGTGTGCGGAACGGATTTCCGGACCAAGGGTCATAGAACTGTGCAATCCATGGAATATGTAATCGTTTTTTATTTCATAGGCAACAATGTGCGATGAACAAGGCATGCAAATAGAGTGAATGATATCGAACTTATCTTTCCTCGCTAATCTAAGCACCTCCTTTATGGCATTATTACCCCAACTGAACAAATTTTTATCAGGAACATTACCAATATAAGAGAAGGGGGTATGGAACATTGCTCTACAAGCATAATCTATCCACTTGTTGAAATGGGTTCTCTTGAGTATGCAATGGTCTGTCTGAATACAATCTCTCCATTGTTCGCTACATAAGATGGTTATTTTGTATTTATCCTTTGGAATATTGGGGAAAAAGTGACGCTCAATCTGACCATTTGCACATCGCATTTTACAATAGGTAGGAGCGATTACTAGTATATTTTTCATCTTTGAATTTTTGCCAGAACTATTGACTTATATTGTGAGATTAACTCTCGCTCTCTCGAGTCTGTTCCGAGAAGTAGCACACATAAAATCAATACTATTTCTGAAACACACATTCCGCCTAAATGTCCCCAAATTGTATTTATTGTAAAATTTGAATATGCAAGGTAATAAATAACTAATGGAGGAGCCATTACCGCAATTTTTATGTATGAAATCTTAAAGAATGGTTTGATGTCAAACTTATATATATATTTAAGGAGTATCATTTTCAAGATTGCACCTAATCCATAAATTACACAATAGATGACAAGAATTGCAAAAGGTTTACTTCCATAATAATAAAATAGGAAGGCGATAGGTAAACCTAGCAGATTAAAAGTATGAAAAAAAAAGTTGATATGGTTTTATATTTCCTGTAGCACTAACAAGAGCAGAAATGCCTTCGCCTAAAGAACTAATTAGAGTCCCAAGGACAACCAATTGTGCAAACAAGGTTGCATTCTCAGGAACTTTCTTTAGCCAGATTCCGAGTAAGAAATCCATTTCCAATATAACTGGGAACGCAACTACTAACATTAAAATAAATGTATATTTCGAAATGTAGCATGTCAATTTGACCGAACGATCTGTACATCCGCCACTAAAATTTTTAGTAATTTGTGGAATAGCCGCATTACCTAAACTTCGTGCAAACATTAGGATAAAACTCTCTACCTGGTTGGCTACAGCAAATGCCGCATTTACGATAGTGCCAAAGAAATAATTTACAATAATCGGCGTTCCACTTGATTTCCCGATCATGGCAACAGCTCCAAATAAGCACCAGAATGTATAAGATATCATTTCCTTGTATAGCGACCATGTAGTGTATATTTTAAAGCGAACGATATTTAGGTAATTTTTATGACAAAAGAACATATAGCATAAACTTGCGACAATATTATAAGTCATATTAATTAGACTATATGTGCGTATTCTATCCCCATCTCCATAGATGAACAAGAGAAGAAGAATAAATCGGATGAAACATGTTAGTATATCAATTAATGCATTGACAGAAAATTTCTCAAATGCAACCAGCATCCCTTGGTAAGGAACGAGCATTGTCGAAATCGCCGTAGTCAAAAGTGAAATGTGAAAAACAAATCGTGCATCATCTAGTTTCCCTGCATCAACATTCAGATAATTCGCTATGTAAAACTCTCCAATTGTAAGGCCGATTAGAACAATTAATCCTGCATAAGCAACATGAATAAGGAAGCATGTATTAAATATTTTCTTGGGATCTCCTTTGTCTTTTTTTGCCAATCTCGAAAGCAATATACCGATAGGTAGTAGACATTGTTGCTCCATTTATTACATTTAAAAATGTAACAATACTGCCTACTACGTTGTATAATCCGTAATCTGATGCTCCTAGGGCATCAAGGACCAATCTTGATGCAAAAATTCCTATCAAACTTGTTATTACAAGTCTGACTAATATTACAATTGAATTAACTGCTATTTTTGAGTTATCATTCATAAGTATGGTACAAACGTGTTATCTAATGCGTTTGAGCTCTCAATTATTTTGTTTGTCGGTACTACAATCGTATTGGGTTTGATTGTTTTTACTACTACTGCGTTTGCCCCTATTCTCGAATTGTGGCCAATATAGGCATTGCCAATAATCTTTGCTCCGGCACCAATATACACATTATCCTCGATGGTGGGAGCTCCATAAGATTTACTGGATTTAATCGTATTTGCACCAATTGTGACTTGCTGGAATACCACAACATTTTTGCCGATATTAGCAGATTGAGTTATAAAAATGCCGGTTACACCATGTGGAAGAATCAAAGGAGAAGCAATAATTGCATCAATACTAATGCTGGCGGCATGCTTTTCCATATAATAATTCCATATTTTTTTTTCCATTGACTCTTATTCTTATGATAAGAATTATACAACAGCCAAATATTGCCTCTATATAAAATGGATAATAAAATTGATGCAAACATATTAATTATAAAAAATTAAGTATCCCAATGCATGTTGTATATATTTTTTTCATAGATATAAATACTAAATATTTGCCATGTCAATCTTCTTCTCGTCATAAATACCCTTTACGACATCTTGTATTGTCTGGTAGAAGAGCTCGTTGAGATGTTGAATTTCAAAGCTATTATGAGTTCGATTATACATTTTAATACCTATCTCACGAGCTTTGGCAGGATTACTCATTATGAACGTGAGTTTTTGACGTAGAGCATCAATATCTCCTTCTGGTACAATCATGTCATACATGCCAATCTGATATGGGACAGAACCAGAAGTGTTGCCAATAACAGGTTTCTTGGTAATCTGAGGTTGAACTGCAGCCAAAGAGAAGGTCTCAACCCATTTTGAGGTTGTTCGAGGAACATGAATGGCACAATCTACTGCATTCCAGTATCTTGCCATATCATACCAGTCTATAAATCCCGTCATTATTACCTTATCCGAAAGTCCATTCTTCTGAATTAGATCGGCCAATCGTTTGTTATCATTATTAGATCCTTTCCCCATCATAAGATATTTCCAGTTGCCTTCTTTGGGCAGCGCATTGATGATATCATCAATACCTTTGTCTGTGGTGAAACGGCTGGCACTTCCGAATACAAATGCGTCTCCGAGATTATATTTCTCTCGGATTGCTTTTATGGGCTTCTATATCTTCATGAAACCACTCTTCATTGACGCCTACTTGTGTTTGCATATAAAGGGGACCAGTAAAACCCTCTTTGCGGAATGAAGCAAAAGCATCTGGATAATGACAGAATACCGCATCGATGTTTTGGTTGAAGTAATTTAAAGAATGCTTTTTTGCCGAAAATAGGTCCATATGGAACGAAGGTATCGATAAGGAGAGCCGTTGAACAAAGGTTTCTGTAAATCGTGACAAGGCCCACGCATGCTGAAACACATCACCTTGGTATGAGGAAGATACTTTTTGTCAGATTGATAACCTGAAAGAGCGACGGCTGTTGATGAGTGCCAACATTATATATAATATCTGGTTGTATGTCAAGGAATATATCCTTAAAATCAGGTGATGTCCAATCACCTCTTTGGGGATAAACAGCTCTGAATTGGCGATGAAAATTCGCCTCGTCGATTACTTTGGCGTAGAGTTTCTTCCCTCCATCATATGTGTAATCTTTATCTTTGTACCATTCGTATTCTGTCGGAGCTAGAAGTGTGACATCAAGATCTGGATGAGTATGTGCTAAAAGTTGCCATCTTCGATAGAAATACCGTACTTGATATGAGTGGTTTATCAATACTATCTTCATAATTAGATGTTTTTGAATAAATCTATGTATTTCTGATAGGTGGTTTTGATGTCATAGTTGTTGGCTATAAATCCAAGAATGCCTTGTTGGTTTGCTTTAGTATGCTGTTTACGTACCTTCTGAATAGCATCGTATAGCTTATCGGCATCGCCTACAAGAACACTGAAACTATTAACGTTATCAACAGTCTCTTTGGGGCCAGTTTGATCAAAGGTGACAACAGGTGTCCCGCAAGCTTGAGCCTCAATGTTTATAAGTGACATGGAGTCTTCGCGAGTAGTATTCGCGAAACAATCCGCCATGGTGTAGAGTTGTGCCAGTTCCTTTCGATTCTTGGTGTAGCCGTATGTTTTAACTTTGGCCTCTGGTAGATTGAGGGAGTTTAAGTAAGCAACCGATCTTTCTGCCCATACTCCGAAAAGCAGAAGTACTTCGTCTGACTGCATTCGTTGAACGAAGCGGATAAGGACATTGCGATTAATAGGCAAAAAGCCATTTACTGGCAGGACCTAGGATAACGTATTTGTTCTGAAGTTGTAGTTTATCTCGGAGGTCAGATGTAGTAGGCTGGAATATATCCATATCTATTCCGTTGTAAATAATATAATTAGGTACGTTCCTGAGGAATGACTTTTTTTGAGGCTCGTGTGCCATCCATTCAGAAACACCTGTGATATATAGACGTGGAATAGCTAGTAGATATTTCTTTCGGTCTGCAAGAATATTAGCTGAATGTTTTTTTGAGAACCGCTGGCGTGTCAGATCTCTGCTTGGGACAATTTTTGCAGTCTATAAGCCACTTGCGGCATCCAGCAGCAGTATAATGGAAACAACCGCCGGTGTAGAACCAACAGTCGTGAAGTGTGATGATAGTTTTTATATTCTTTTCTGCGAGATGTTGGAGCAACTTATTCAAATGAATATAGTTACTATGAAGATTATGCAGATGGATGATGTCTGGTTTAATTTCATCTATCCAGCGGAGAAAGTGTTTCGTTGGTATATGCGAGTAGTAGGCTTGTTTCCCATGTATACGAGAAAGGAACGCATGAAGTTTGTGGTCGAGAGCATTGCCAATGACGTACCCCTCGTTTTGCCTCTCGCACCTTAGGATCCGGACTGGCAACATAGCATTCTATGCCTGATTGTTCACATAATCGCTCAATGTCACGCACAATAGTGCCCGTGCTGCCTTGGCCATATACAGCATTTATCTGTAGAACCTTCATAAATCTTTTATATACTTAGCAGGAACTTCCCCATAGACTGTATTAGATGGAATGTCTTTGTTTGCAAAACTATTGGCTCCAATAATTACGTTGTCCCCTATAGTTATCTTTCTGCAATGGTACAATTGCTATATATGACAACATTATTTCTAATTGTTGGATAACCCTCTCTACCTGCTCCAATAGTAATATGCTGATAAATTTTGCAATTGCTTCCAAGTGAACCATACGAGAAATTACAATATCTAAAGCATTGTGCTTTTTATGCTACTTTAGCAAGTGCAGCAGGAGGCTGTCTTGGTATCTAGGCAGAGGACGTCCCTTTTGTTATAGCCATTCTCTTCATCATAGCCTATCACCAAGGCTATGATGAAGAGAATGGCACTCCATTTTGACTTTATGGTCTGTTAGTACGTCTACTATTATCAGATAAAATCATATTAAGGTCCTTGTTTCAGTGTAGCTGAGAAAAAATATAATCCACTCCGGCTATAGTGAAATTCTCAGCCTTGCGTTTTTTACAGCCGTTGCCTATGTGGATTTTACTTTTATGGGCTACATCATCAAGACGGATAGCCGGAAGAAAATGTCGCTTGTCATCCCGTTTCGTCTCGTTATGGGAAAATACGGATTTTACGGATGTCGTTGTTTCAGAAATGACGAAGTCCTACATTACCGGAACTATCCGTATCGTATGGGAGATTAAAATTCTATCTTTAGATTTAAAATGATTTTAATCTTTCTTGTTAAAGATTACATCTCTTTCCTCCACACCATCTTGTTCACTACGCCCACGTAGCTCTGGATGATCTTCACCACCTTAGTGGAGACATTTTCATCCGTGTAGTCAGGAACCGGAGTGCCGTAGTCGCCGTTCTTGACAAGTTCTACAGCCGTGTCGACGGATTGGAGAAGTCCTTTGGTGTCGATGCCGGAGAGAATAAAGCCTGCCTTGTCGAGAGACTCGGGACGTTCGGTCGAGGTGCGGATGCAGACTGCCGGGAAAGGATGCCCTACGCTGGTGAAGAAAGAACTCTCCTCGGGAAGGGTCCCCGAATCGGATACGACGGCGAAGGCGTTCATCTGCAGGCAGTTGTAGTCGTGGAATCCCAGCGGCTGCTGAACCTGTACGCGCGGATCAAGCTTGAATCCGGTAGCCTCGAGACGATGACGGCTGCGGGGGTGGCAGCTGTAGAGAATCGGCATGTCATACTTCTCGGCCATTGCGTTGATCGCATTGAAAAGGCTGAGGAAGTTCTTCTCCGTGTCGATGTTCTCCTCGCGGTGAGCACTCAACAGGATGTAATGCCCCTTCTTGAGTCCAAGTCTCTCGTGTACGTCGGATGCCTCGATCTCGGCGAGGTTCTGGTGGAGTACCTCGGCCATGGGCGAACCGGTGACGTATGTACGCTCACGGGGAAGTCCGCATTCTGCCAGATATCTTCTTGCATGCTCGGGTAGGCGAGATTGACGTCCGAGATGATGTCCACGATGCGGCGGTTCGTCTCCTCCGGCAGGCATTCGTCTTTGCAGCGGTTGCCGGCCTCCATGTGGAAAATCGGAATGTGAAGGCGTTTTGCGCCGATGACACTCAGGCAGCTGTTGGTGTCACCAAGGACGAGTACGGCGTCCGGTTTGGTTGCGGCGAAAAGCTTGTAGCTGCAGTTGATGATGTTGCCGCAGGTCGCGCCGAGGTCATCTCCGACCGCATCCATGTAGACCTCCGGCTCGGCGAGCTTCAGGTCGCGGAAGAAGATGCCGTTGAGGTTGTAGTCGTAGTTCTGTCCCGTGTGGGCCAGAATCACATCGAAATATTTGCGGCATTTGGAGATGACGGCCGCGAGCCGGATGATCTCCGGGCGGGTGCCGACGATGATGCAGAGTTTGATTTTGCCGTTATTTTGCCAGTGAATATCACTGTAGTCGAATTTCGGAGTTTTGGTTTCCATAGATCGTTTTGATTATTCAGCCATCTTGCGGCCTTTATTCGCTTACTACGGGATCGAAGAAGGTGTCCGGCTGCTCCGGGTTGAAAACCTCGTTGCAGTACATGACCGTGACAAGATCCTGAGTCTTCGAGAGGTTGATGATGTTGTGCGTATATCCGGGCAGCATGATGACGCTCTGAATCTTGTCGCCCGAGACTTCGAACTCGATAACCTCGTCCGTACCCTCTTTCCGCTGCTGGATCAGGCCGTGGCCGGAAACAACGATGAACTGCTCCCATTTGGTGTGGTGCCAGTGCTGGCCTTTGGTGATACCCGGTTTGCTGATATTGATGCTTACCTGTCCGCAATTGAGCGTGTGGACCAATTCGGTGAAGGAGCCGCGGTCGTCGCAGTTCATCTTCAGGTCAAAAATGGCCTTGTCCTTGGGAAGGTAGCTCAGATAGGTGCTGTAGAGTCTCTTGGCAAAGCTGTCGGCCGGAATCTCGGGATCATCAGCGTCTTCGGCATGTCGAGGAACTGGTGCAGAAGGTCGACGATTTCGCCCAGCGTAGCCTTGTGAGTGACGGGGCAGTAGCAGTAACGTCCTTCAGCCGAGGGCAATACGGTCAGTCCTTCGAACTCGCAGTGGTGCTCCTGGCCTTTCAGCGCGGCGATCATCTCTTCAACAAGGTCGTCGATGTAAAGGACCTCGAGCTCCACTTTTGGATCGTTGACCGTGATGGGCAGCTCGTTGGCGATGTTGTTGCAGAACGTGGCGATGGCGCTGTTGTAGTTGGGGCGGCACCATTTCCCGTAGAGATTGGGGAACCGGTAAACAAGAACTTTTACGCCGTTTTCCTCGCCATATTGGAGGAAGAGATCTTCGCCCGCCTTCTTGCTGCGCCCGTATTCGCTGTTGCCGAAACGACCGGTAAGAGAGGCCTGGGCCGAACTCGAGAGCATGACTGGGGCCTTGTTCCCATGCTTCTTCAGCGTGTCCAGAAGCGTTGAGGCAAAGCCGAAGTTGCCGGTCATGAACTCTTCGGGGTTCTGAGGCCGGTTCACACCCGCAAGGTTGAATACAAAATCGCATTCGGACCACCAGGCATCCAGCTGCTCCATGGTGCTGTCAGGTCATACTCAAAGACCTCATCGATCTGAAGGTCTCCGTAGTACTTGGCCTTGCCTGTTTTGATGTTATTAAGTTGGGAGCAAAGGTTCCGACCAACGAAACCCTTTGCTCCGGTTACCAGAATTTTCATCTGTTATTCGCTTCTATAGTCGCGGGACTTTGCTTTGGGCTGCAGACCGAGGTCTTCGCGGATGAAATTGAGCTTGAGGAGCAGCGCCTTCATGCCTTCGACATCGAGTCGCTTGGTGTTGTGGCTGTGATAGTCCTCCATGCGGCTGATGGCATCGTCGCCTTCCGTGAAGAATTTGTCGTAGTTCAGGTCACGGGCGTCGCAGGGAATGCGGAAGTAGTTGCCGCAATCTTCCGAACGAAGCATCTCTTCACGCGTAACAAGCGTTTCATAGAGTTTCTCACCGTGACGGGTGCCGATGATTTTCACCTCGGTCTCTCCGTATTTGGGATTCACCTTGGCGTAAACCTGCTTGAGGGCCTCTGCAATACGTCGAGGGTTGCGGCCGGGGCTTTCTGAACGAAGAGATCGCCGTTGTTGCCATGCTCAAAGGCATACATGACAAGATCGACAGCATCATCAAGCGTCATCATGAAGCGGGTCATGTTGGGATCCGTGATGGTGATCGGCTTGCCCTCTATCATCTGCTCAACCCAAAGCGGAATCACGGAACCACGGCTGGCCATTACGTTTCCATAGCGGGTGCAGCAGATGGTGGTCTTTGCATCCGGCCCCAGTGCACGCCCCTGGGCAATGGCAACCTTCTCCATCATGGCCTTGGAGATACCCATGGCGTTGATTGGGTAGGCTGCTTTGTCCGTAGAGAGGACGACGACATTCTTAACACCATGAGCTATAGCGGAGAGAAGTACATTGTTGGTGCCTTCTACATTCGTACGCACAGCCTCCATCGGATAGAATTCGCAAGAGGGTACCTGCTTCAGTGCGGCCGCCGAGAAGACATAATCGACTCCGTTCATTGCAAAATCTATAGCCTCACGGTTGCGTACATTTCCAATATAAATTTTACTTTGTTCGAAACGTCCGGACGATTAGCCTGAAGGAAGTGGCGCATGTCATCCTGTTTCTTCTCGTCGCGGGAGAAGATACGAATTTCCCGGATGTCAGAGTCGAGAAAACGACGCAGAACTGCGTTGCCGAAACTTCCCGTACCGCCTGTGATTAACAGGACTTTGTCTTTGAAAATGCTCATAATATGAAGATTTATAATGTATTGTGTCTTTTATTTTGAAAGCGTTTGTCGGATACAGCCTTTGTTTAACAGCATGCAGATGCCAATAGATGTTGTTAGGTCAGTGGTTATTCCTTGCCGTGAAACTTTGCATACCATTCTGCAAACACTCGCAATCCGTCCTTTAAGGATGTCGCCGGTTTGAACCCAAAATCTTGCTCCAACGGAGTGGTATCGGCGTATGTTACAGGGACATCTCCCGGCTGCATCGGGACGAGTTCTTTGTGTGCTTCAAAATCATAATCCTCGGGCAGGATGCCGGCTCGTACTAATTCCTGTTGCAGGATATCGACAAAATCCAACAGATTCTCCGGGTGGCTGTTGCCGATATTGTAGACTTTGTAAAGGAGGCAACGGCAGGCCGTCTTCTCAGTTATACGCTCCGGTGTATGTTGCATAACCCGAACAACACCCTCGATAATGTCGTCGATATAGGTGAAATCTCGTTTGCAGTTCCCGTAATTAAAGATGCGGATCTTCTCTCCTTTTACCAGCTTGTCCGTAAATCCGAAGTAGGCCATGTCTGGACGACCGGCGGGGCCATAAACCGTAAAGAAGCGTAATCCGGTCGAAGGTATGTTATACAACTTGGGTATGCGTGTGCCAGCAATTCATTCGACTTTTTGGTCGCGGCATACAACGATACCGGATTATCAACTTTATCATCCGTCGAATAGGGCACCTTTTTATTCGAACCGTATACGCTGGATGAGGAGGCGTAAACCAGATGTTCAACCCCGGTTTGTCCGTTGTCGTAGCTGTGTCGACAGGCTTCCAGAATGTTGTAAAACCCGATGAGGTTACTTTCGACGTAGGCATCAGGATTGGTAATGCTGTATCTGACACCAGCCTGTGCTGCCAGGTTTACAACGATGGAGGGTTTATATTCGTCAAACAAACGGATGATGATCTCCCGATTTGCAATCGAGTCGTGAATGAACACAAATCGATCACCAAACTCTTCCAGACCTTTCAGTCGGTCATATTTAAGAGTAACATCATAATAGTCGGTGATGCTGTCAATACCGACTACTCGCAGATCTGCATAGTCTGTCAAAAGCCGTTTGGCAAGATTCGATCCGATAAAGCCGGCAACTCCAGTTACCAGAACTGTTTTGCCGTTTAATGTTATATTGTAGGGTAGCATATGATGACTGTTTAGTCTCTTCTGAAAATATCTCGTGTATAAACCTTTGCCTCGACATCGTCCAGACAGGGGTCATAGCGATTGGCGATGATAGCCGCACTCGTCTGCTTGAATTTTTTCGAGATTGTTGACGACTTCGCTGCCGAAGAATGTCGATCCATCCTCAAGTGTAGGCTCGTAAATGATAACCGTTGCGCCCTTGGCCTTGATGCGCTTCATAACGCCTTGAATCGAACTCTGGCGGAAATTATCGCTGTTGGATTTCATGGTCAGACGATATACGCCGACAACCAGGGGCTTTCTCTCTGAGCATCCCACTGACTGGATGCCGTATAATATCCTGCCTTTTTCAGAACCTGATCCGCAATGAAATCCTTGCGGGTGCGATTCGACTCGACGATGGCCTCGATCAGATTCTCCGGGACATCCGCATAATTGGCCAGCAATTGTTTGGTGTCTTTCGGCAGGCAATATCCGCCATAACCGAACGACGGGTTATTGTAGTGAGTCCCAATACGGGGATCCAGACCAACTCCGAAAATAATGGCTTGGGAATCCAATCCTTTTACCTCGGCATAAGTATCCAGTTCATTGAAGTAGCTGACTCGAAGGGCCAGGTAGGTATTGGCAAAGAGCTTTACAGCTTCAGCCTCTTTCAGACCCATAAACAGCGTATCGATATCCTCTTTGATGGCCCCTTCCTGCAACAGTGCAGCAAACGTATGGGCGGCCTTCTCAAGCGCCGGAATATCTGCGATGGCTCGAATGGCATCATTCTCCTCCTTGAATCGCTCATCGTTGATAATTTTGGGAATACCCACAATAATACGGCTCGGATAGAGATTGTCGTAGAGAGCTTTGCTTTCACGCAGGAATTCGGGTGAGAACAGCAGATTGAACCGTTTTACCCCCTTTTGCATGTACTTGATATACAAACTCCGACAGTAACCTACGGGAATCGTCGACTTGATAACCATGACAGCCTGAGGGTTGACCTCCAGGACCAGATCGATCACCTCCTCGACGTGGCTTGTGTCAAAATAGTTTTTGATAGGGTCGTAGTTTGTCGGAGCGGCAATCACGACAAAATCCGCATCCCGATAGGCCGCAGCACCATCCAATGTGGCTGTGAGATTCAGCGGTTTATCGGCTAGATATTTTTCAATATAGTCGTCTTGAATCGGAGACTGTTTCCGATTCAGCATCTCCACCTTCTCGGGAATAACATCAACTGCGGTTACTTGATGATGCTGGGCCAACAATGTGGCGATAGACAAACCGACATAGCCGGTTCCGGCTACGGCAATCTTTAAGTCTTTGTTCAAATCTGTGTTCATTATGGTTGATTTTACTTTGTTTCTTTATCGAACTCTTCGAATCGGGGAGTTCTTGGACTTGAACTCGGGAACGATCTTCTTCATCAGGCGAACCATGTCCGGAATGACGACGGCGCGGCAAAGCTCCTCCAACTCCTGCGCACCCTTGAGAGCATCGGCGTAGTCGTACTCGCGGACCTTGGCGATGCGGATACGGTCGTGTGACGTCGGAAGCGTGTTCTCCGTATTCGACAACACCTCCTCATAGAGTTTTTCGCCCGGGCGCAGTCCCGTGTATTCGATCTTGATGTCCTTGTCGTCCTCCAGACCGGCCAGTTCGATCATGCGCCTGGCCAGGTGGGCGATCTTCACCGACTTACCCATGTCGAAGACAAAGATCTGGGTGCCCGTAGACATCGTGGCAGCCTCCATTACCAGACGACAGGCCTCCGGGATCGTCATGAAGAAGCGCGTGATGTCGGGGTGCGTAACCGTAACCGGACCGCCCTTGGCTATCTGCTCGCGGAAGCGCTGGGATCACCGAACCGTTCGAACCCAGCACGTTGCCGAAACGCGTAGTGACGAACTTCGTCTTGCCCTTCACCTTGCCGGCCTCGATGGCCAGACCGAGCGACTGCACGTAGATCTCGGCCAGACGTTTTGTACAGCCCATGATGTTGGTCGGGTTGACGGCCTTGTCCGTCGAGATCATAACCATCTTCTCGACGTCATATTCGATACACTTGTCCGCCACGTTGCGCGAGCCGGCAACGTTGGCCAGAACGGCTTCGCAGGAATTCTCCTCCATCAGCGGCACGTGTTTGTAGGCTGCTGCGTGGAAGACCACCTGCGGACGATAGGTGCGGAAGACGAAATCCAGACGCGGAATCATGCGTACGTCGCCGATTACGGGAATGAACTTCAGATTGGGGTAGCGATCCTCCAACTCGAGGCGGATGTTGTGCATCGGCGTCTCGGAGTTGTCGAACAGCACGAGTTCCTTGACTCCGAACGTCGCCAGCTGGCGGCACAACTCCGAACCGATGGACCCCGCCGCGCCCGTAACCAGGATCGTCTTGCCACGGAAGTTGGCGATGATCTCGTCCATCGAGATCTTGATCTCTTCACGTCCCAGCAGGTCCTCGATCCTGATCTCGCGGATTGCCTGACGCTGCACCTTGCCGTCGACCACCTCGTCGATCGAGGGAGCGATCAGCACCTTGAGGTTGCAGTCCGTACAATAATGGATTAGGCGCTCCTGCTCTTCGCGAGCCTCATGGACGTGGGCGAAGAGAATGGCGTCAATATCCTTGCAGTTGTGCAGGTACTTGACATTCTCTTCGGTCTCGAAGTAGTAGACAGGGAGATCGGCCAGCATATGATTCTTCAGTGTTTTGCCGTAGGTCAGGAAACCGACGACCTGATACTCTTGAGAATTTTGGAGTTGGGTCACCAACGAAACGCCCTTGTCGCCGGTTCCGTAGATCAGAATCCGCTGGCATTTGCAATGCCTTTGACGGCTGTCTTTGAGCCAGTCATAGACGACAACCATGGCAACGCGCATAATCACCAGTCCTGAAAGGCTCAACAATATGTCAAACAACAGAGTGATCCAGATCGCTGGAAATGTCGGGCCAGCGACACCCAAAGCCAATATAACTGCGATCCCAATTCCCTTGAAAACAACGGCGATACTCAAACGGCCCAAACCCCGCAAGGTGGCGTGACGGATGATTGATTTGTGGGTTTGGAGCAACACGAACGCGATCCAGGAAAAGACAACGGATCCTCCGAGCCACCAGCCGATTGTTTTCCAGATAAGGGCTTCAGCACCCAAAAGAATGCTTGCAACTAACAGTGAGATGATCGAGGCCCCGGCCGAAACCAGCAGGTCCAATGCAAGAATCAACCGCGAACTGACATAGCGGTCCAGACGTAATTTCTCAATTAAGCGATACATGATAAATTTGTATTTTGATTTAGATTACGATCAGATGGGGAGGAGGCTATTCGCCCCCATGGCCGAACTGCCGGTCGAAATCGGCCAGGTGGCGGATCAGCTGCGCCTTGCTCTTCTTGGGCGACTCTTCCGCGAGCCAGGGATCGATCAGGGCGTGCGCCTGGTCGTAGTAGAACCGATTGTCCGTGCACCCGTAGAGCGTCACGAGCAGAAGGGCCCTGGATTGCTCGGCCCGCACGGCCGGCAGCATCTTTTGGATTGTCACGAGTTGACTCTCTCGCTTCGACGTTTCGTCGAGAATCGTGTAGGCTTGCAGCAGCAGGACATAGAGTTTGCTGCGCATGATGTCGGAGTCGAGCGTCAGACACCCGTACTCCTGCAGTACCTCGGTGGCGATTCGGCGATCCTCTTCTGCGCCTTTCTTGGCCAGATGCCTGCATAGGGCGTCGTGTAGCCGGTCGAGGAGTTTGCTGTTGTTCAGTCGGGAGTAATAACTTGGGGTCTCGGCATTCAGTTCGACCACCTCATACTCCCCGGGCTGGACCTTCAGCAGCGGGACGCACATCCAGTTGTCGATCGAGACCAGAATCTCCTTGTGGCGGGAGGGGGCGTTTGTGACGACTTTGGCCTCAATTCCCGCAAAACGCCCTTCCGTGATACGAATCCGGTCGCCCTTGACCAGCCAGGCGGGATCCGCGGTGCAGACCGGGACCGGCTCGGCATACGAACGCGCAATCCATTGAAGATCACTCATGGCCTTGTCGGTCAGATAGGGGTAGTGGTAGCTCTCCTTGCTATCCTTTACGCGCGGGAGCAGGTTGTATTGGGGCAGGCGCTGCTTGATCCGGTAGATTTCGCACTCCGACGCGTGTACGAACAGGTAGTTGTACAACAGCGAACGTCGGGTTGTCACCAGCCGCCCATTCATCTTTCTGGCCTCGACAAGAACCGGAGCAAAGTACTCGAACAGAGGTTCGTTGTCGCGCCGCCTGCGGGCCAGTTCGCGATCCAGCTCTTCGGTCATGGCTTGGTTGCTGGTCGGGTAGACCATCACGTACCAGCGCACGATGTGGCGGTTCTGGACCTCGGACAAGGGGGCTGAGGCGGATTCGGATGGATTGGCGGTTTGGGAGAGTGCGGACGACACGGATTTTGCCATTCATTCGGGAGACTGCGCTCCGCGACCTCATCAGGCTAAATGTAATAGCCTGACAAATAATAAATTGTATATTTCTTTTGAGTGATGCTTAAAAATTTCATACAGTTTCGCACGTGTGTTTCAACCGCACATAATCCCGCACTCCTTTTGCTTTCCCGTAATAGAGTTTCCTCCCGTTTATGCGGGAGTAAGGTCTCTATTTAAGAAATCACACATCACTGCCGCAAAGGTAGAAAAAAAGGGGGTTAGTACAAAAAAATCATCATATTTCTTACGCTTGTAACATCCTCTTGTGAGGCCTTTATTTGGTTCATACTCCGATCATTAAAACCGTCACGTTCTTCCAAGACCTGTCAGAAGTTCCAAAATCCGCGTCCCAGATACTCAGGACGCCGATTGTGCCATAATTTTACACAAAATGCACCTCCCGAATGGATGGTAAAACGGTCAATATCCGTATGCTTTTGACGGCTAAACAATTTAGGTCTAGTATGGTTTCTTAAATAGAGACGTGAGGTTTTTGGGGTGAGTTTGGCCGATCGACTGGATTCTGTTGTCCAAAAATTTTCACGAATTGTCTATTTTTTGAAATCTAATTTACTGAATGTCAGCGCATTGTGGTTGCGTATTGACAAGGCCGGGATTTGCCCCGGGATGAGATGAATCTCCGGCAGTTTTCACTTTCGACTGCAAATCATGGCAAGTTCGAACAAAATCGGTTGGAACTGGACAGATTCGGTCACGGAGCAACTTCGTGCCAGAAAGAACAGTAATGCCGTCAGATGGTATGTGCTGGCCCTTCCGACGTCGCGCAAAGGCCACTATCAGGGGAATCCGGCCCGGGCCCTGCAGATGGAACTGGAGCGTCGGGCACGGAGCGGAGAGCCTGTTTTCGAATACTTTGCCCCTTCGTATGTCGAGGTTCGGAAACAACACGGGGAGTTGGTCCGCACGAACCATCCGCTGCTCTACAACTACGTCTTCATCCACGCCTCGGAGGCGGAGATCTACCGGATGAAACGTTTCTTGCCTCAGTATAACTTCCTGCCCCGTGTCCGCGAGAAGGACGATGCCTACTATCCCTACCTCTCGGACGAGGCGATGGAGAACCTGAAGTGGGTGGCCGCCTCCTATTCCGACGTGCTGCCGGTCTACACGCCCGGCCCCGAACGACTGATGAAGGGCGACCGGATTCGCATCACCGAGGGGCAGTTCAAGGGGGTTGAGGCCAGCGTCATCATTCAGCCCGGAGGGGGCCGCAAGGAGGTGATGGTTTGTGTGGAGAACTGCATGTATGTGCCGCTGCTCTGTGTCGAACCCGGGCAATATGAGGTGATTGCGCTGAATGCGGACAACCGCCATGTCTATACGCGCTTGAATGGCGACCGTCTCCCGGCCGGACTCCACGAAGCGCTGAAACGCTACCACTCGCCCGAGGGGGTGACGGACGCCGACCGGGCCTTGGCGTCGGAGGTCCTGCAGCAATATGCCAACCTCCAGCTGGACAGCGATGTGATGCGCTGCAAACTCTATTCGATGCTGCTTCCGGCCTATGCCATCCTGGGCGACCGCGAAGCCTTCGATCAGCTGCTCGGGACCGTTCGGAGTATTCTTCCTCTGATCCGGGCTGAACAGTCGCGGTCGCTGCTGCTGGTGACGCTTTACGGCTGCACGAACTGCTGTTTGGATTATGAACAGGCCCACGCAGCGGTTGATCCGTGGCGCGGGAGCAGCCGCTCAAGAAGAGCAAGGCGCAATTGCTTCGCCGTCTCGATGATTATGACTGCTGGTTAGAGCATCGGTAATAAGTTCAAGAATTGCAAATACCCATCAATAATAAAAGCTCATGGATACAGACGTAATTACTCTAAACGAATGTAAAAATGATGGATCGTATGTATATATGTATTACAGCCCCAGATACAATACGTGGGTTGCATATGGTTTGTCTGCTTATGGTTTGAGACTATTTTGTAAATCATATGGATGTACGAATCTTCGAGGATTTTCGAAAGAGGCTCAGATGCCATGTACGTTAATTGGTCCGGAGTCTATTCCAACTGTATTGGAAAACATGACCGTTCTGCAGCAGACAAGTGATTCTGAGATTTCGCTGCGGATGTCAGATGCTGTAGATAAAGATGCTTATGCGAAATGGACCAATAAACTGAAGAGTTGTCATCCTCGGTTTGATGATGATATTGAGGTGAGTACTCCAATTAGTCAATATGTGCCGAAGGATCGGTTTATTCCAGACAATATGTCGGCTTTCGCCCGAAGCGTAAAACGTATCGGAGATTGTATATTATCTTTTTTTGCGTTGATCATTTTCTCGCCGTTATTCTTACTCTGTTATATCGCGGTACGACGGGAGGATGGCGGACCTGCTATTTTTAAGCAGGAACGTATCGGGCGTTTTGGCCGACCTTTCAATATTTACAAATTTCGGACGATGCGCCTTGATGCTGAGAAGTTTGGTCCACAATTGAGTCATGCGGGAGGAGATGATGATCCACGCCTGACCAGAATTGGGAAATTTTTACGTGCGCACCACTTGGACGAACTGCCTCAATTGTGGAATGTATTCTGTGGTGATATGGCATTTATCGGTCCGCGTCCCGAACGTAAATTCTATATTGACCAAATTTTGGAACACGATATTCGTTATTCATACCTTTACCAGATCCGTCCGGGTGTAACGTCCTATGCAACGCTTTATAATGGTTATACGGACACGATGGAGAAGATGCTTCGTCGCTTGGAATACGATCTTTATTATCTGGGACATCGTTCTTGGTGGTTCGACTTCAAGGTGTTGTTCAACACATTCTGTTCGATTGTTTTCGGAAAAAAATTCTAATGGGATTTTGTAAATGACATTGGCATCGGGGAATAACAGAAGAATAGCAAAAAATACAGTTATGCTGTATATCAGGATGCTATTGCTGATGTTGGTGAACCTCTATACATCTCGAATAGTAATCAATGCTTTAGGGGTTGAAGATTATGGGCTATATTCAATTGTAGGGTCGGTTGTGATCTGTTTGGGCTTTGTAAACTCCTCAATGACTGCAGCATCCCAACGATTCTTAGCTTATTCAAAAGGTAAAGGGGATATTAGGGAACAAATCCGAATGTTCAATTCCGTTTCTATCGCGCATTATATTATTGCATTTTTTATATTTATTATAGCTGAAACTGGCGGAATTTTTTATATTGAGAATTATTTAAATGTAGCACACGAGAAGATTCCTACCGCCCATTTTGTTTTTCAATTTTCACTATGCTCGTTGCTCATTAAAACCTCTTGTGTCCCCTATAATGCATCTATTATAGCCAATGAACGGATGAGTGCATTCGCTCTTTTTAAGTATACTAGAGGCCGGATTGCAGTTGTCTGTTGCAATCATTTTAAGATATATCCTCGCTAATCAGCTGATTTGGTATGCTTTCATGATGTTTTTACTGTTTTTTGTACTCAAATGGGATATATGCTATATAGCCGTACGCATTTTCAAGAATGTAGATTGTGTCATGCTTGGGATAAAAAAACAGTTAAAGATGTATTTTCATATTCGGGATGGAATTTACTTGGAACTTTATCAAGCGTAGCAATTGATCAAGGGGTGAATATGTTGCTTAATTCCTTCTTTGGTGTCATAGTTAATGCTGCTAGGGGAATAGCATTTCAAGTCAGTGGTGCAATTGCTTCCTTGTCGGGAAACTTTCAGCAAGCGATGAATCCCCAGATAGTAAAATCTTATGCATGCGGCGATCTGGCTAATATGCATCAATTGATTATGAAAGGAACTAGATTTTCGTTTTTTTAATCTTAATATTTTCGGCTCCGATCTTCTTTAATATCACCTCTGTTCTAACCATTTGGTTAGGTTTTGTGCCTGAATACGCAGCTGTTTTTTGTCAATTAATACTGATAAACGCCCTAATATCGGCTTGTTCTGGACCTTTACTTACCGGCGCTATGGCGACCGGACAAATAAAAAAATATCAATTGATTGTAGCAAGCATTAATTTGTTGAATCTCCCAGTTTCTTGGGTTGTATTAAAGTTTTTTCCAAACCCCTATCTTACGGTGTATATAATGATTGTTTTATCAATCATTGCTTTTGTTACGAGATTATTTCTTGTCAGTGAAATGATCGGATTATCAAAAAAACAATTTTTAAAACAAACAATATCTCGTGTATTTGTTGTAGCTCTTATCATCGGTTGTGTTTTGGGGATCATTTATACCAACCTAGCATCCTCTGTTTCTCTCTTATTACTTTTAGTTCGGATTTTTTTGTCATTTCTGTTCGTTGTTGGTGTTATCTTGATTATTGGGATTACTCCTAATGAGCGACGCAATATCATGCAGATTATAAGAACAAGACTCTCTCATATATGATTCTTGCGAACATTAAAGATTGTACCGCTTGTATGGCTTGTGTAGATATTTGTTCTCACCAAGCTTTATCAGCGACAATTGATGCCAATGGCTATTATAAAGTATTAACAAATAAAAACGCATGTGTAAGTTGTGGCCTCTGCTCCAAAATTTGCCCGATCTTAAATCCGCTTAATACCATACAAGATTCATCTCAACCTTTTGCTGTTTGGAATAATGATTCCATATTCAGAGCTAAAAGTGCCTCAGGAGGGGCTTTTGCAGTTGCTTTAACTATACTAGAAAGAGGAGGTGTTGTATATGGAGCGGCTAGTTCAGGTTTTAAAATTATCCATCGGCGGATTACGTCAACAGGAGAATTGATAGATCTTTTGGGTTCGAAATATCAACAAAGTGAAACCGTAGGGGTATATCGGCAGGTTCGCCAAGATCTTAAGGATGGAAAGATTGTTTTATTCTCTGGGATGGCGTGTCAAATTGCGGGACTAATCTCATTCTTAAGAAATACAGATTGCCGCAAACTATATACAATTGATACCATTTGTGGTGGAGTATCGACCATGCTTCCCATGCTATCATTGGAAGAGAGTGGAAAATACGTTTCAATCTATTCTTTTCGAGACAAAAAAAAAAATTGTTGGTGGATGGAGAAGTCGAGGCTTTAAATATGCCTTGCAAATGCAAAATAGAGAAGGATCTATCGAAAATTTGGGTTTGGATAATATGGTCTTGAATACGTTCTCCTCAAAGTTACTCAAAAGAAGTTCTTGTCTGGATTGTCATTTCACGGGGCAGAATCATTTTAGCGATTGTACTATTGGTGATTTTTGGGGAGATTCCAATTTTGTAGATCAACACAGTAAAGGCGTGTCTTTAATGATTCTTCACAACGATCGATTTGCACATTTGATTGAAACAGCGCCTCTTTCCATGCATCGGGTCGATTTTGAAGATTTTATACCGTATAATCATAATTATATCTGGTCGAATCAATCGTTTATCCGTTATTTCATTAGTCGAAAAATTGCTCTCTGGGCAATGAAAAAGAAGTATTGGAAGATAGCAAAATACCTAATGAGTCCTAAATCTATATCAGGTATTATCATGAGCCTATATCTGAAGATTAATGATTTGTCTTATCGTAAGGCCTATCGAAACTTTTTACAATCAAACTCATCTCAAAGATGAAAAAAAAAGAGTATATATTATTACAATTCACAAAGAGCCTAATTATGGCGCTGTTCTACAGGCCTTTGCTCTTTATAAGGTAATAGAGCGACTGGGTGCCGAATCATATCTAATCAATTTATCGATGGATTATCGGAAACTTCCTTATACGATGATGAATCGAGTATTGATTACATTAAAGAATTGGATTAAAGGATATCAGTATTGTTTTAGAAAAGCTTCAGATTTTATATTTCGTCAATGTCCTCGATTGATTGGAGATTTTCATACCGTTGAAGAACTAAACAATTATCCGTGGCCTATGGATGCAATATATTTGGTGGGAAGTGATCAGGTCTGGAATCCTGGTATAACAGGAAGCCTTGCTCCTGCATACACACTATCTTTTTTGAGCGAAAGATATCCTAATAAATATGCATATGCATCTAGTTTCGGAAATATAAAGAATGAAGCCCAAAGAGCAGCTCAACTGGATTTGGGTGCATTAAAAAGGTTTAAACAGATTTCAACACGCGAAGAGTTTGGTGTGGGCTTTCTTGCAAAACACGACATTCATGCAATTACATCAATAGATCCGACTTTGTTGATCGAGGACTATACTTTTCTTCTCCAGCGACCGGTAATTCCTGAAAATTGTATACTATTCCTGTCATTGTCAGATACAAGTGATATTAATAGGTTTGTGCAAGATGTATCTGTTCAATATAAACTTCCAGTAAAAAAAATTCTATGGATATTTACAGCCGCAGCAAAGCAAAAAGAATTTAAAATTCATTGATGTTGAAGAGTGGTTAAAGCAGATTGCATCAGCCTCATTGGTTATTACGGATTCTTTTCATGCTACAGTTTTCTCAATTTTATTCAATCGCCCTTTCTATGTATATATAAGTGAGCCGAATAAAATATATCGCATCTCGGATTTATTAAATCGACTGAATCTTCAAAATAGAATTGTGAAGTCCACGTCGGAAATAAATCTGACTGAAGAGATTAATTATGAGGAAGTAAAGGCGAGACTTTCTGACTATAGAAAACAATCGCTTGAATATCTTTCATCAATAATTTCTGCCAAATGAAAGTTGCTATTTGTAATGTTCAGGAGTTTAATCCGAAAATCGGAGGGATTGAGCGTGTTTCTGTCTCACTGGCGGAACAATTGATCAAACTGAATGTAGATGTAATATTTATATCGTGTAGGAGGTCGCAATATAAGATTGAATACACGCTTCCAGCTCCTCAGTTCTCATTGCCGGAGTCTGACGATTATTCAGAAGCAAATAAGCAAGCGTTTTGTAAAATACTTAAATCTGAGCATTGCGATATCTTTATCAATCAAAACGCGCATTCCCGAAAATATAATCGTCTTTGTAATGAGGTCCGAGAACAAACCCAAATAAAGTTGATTTCCGTTTTTCATTTTTGTCCAGACATGCGAATTCGGGCAAATCGGAATATTATAGACCGAAGATTCTTTTCTCTCATGGAGAACATAGTCAACATGGTTCGTACAATTTGTACCTACTGGCCCTTGCGACCTTTTACTATGTATTCCCAATACAGATTATATAAAAGAGATGTATGAAGGATCTGACCGAGTTGTGCTGTTGAGTGAACAATTTTTCGATGGCTTCTGTAAAATTGGAAGATTGGCTGATCGTAGAAAGTTGGTTGCAATCAATAACATGCTGTCGTTTGACAAAGTGGTAACTCCGACGAATAAGCAAAAGCAAATACTTTTTTGTGGGAGAATGACATCTCAAAAAAAACCATATCGTGTTTTATATGCATGGCAGCAGATACAAGTTCATTTGAGCGATTGGGAGCTGCTCTTGGTTGGAGATGGACCTTGGCTTGACAGATTGAAACAGTTAAGTCTTAAATTGAAGTTAAAAAGGGTCCAATTTTGTGGATTCCAGGATCCTATGCCATTCTACCAAAAAGCGTCCATCTTATGGATGACTTCGAACTTTGAGGGATGGGGGGCTTGTTTTAACAGAAGCAATGCAGTTCGGGTGCGTCCCAATTGCATTTAACTCTTTTGGTAGTATAAGTGATATTATTGACAACAATCAATCCGGTTGCCTTGTACCGCCCTTTAATATTAGACAATTTGTGTACAAAACACTTGCTTTGATTCAGTCTGGGAAGTTACCGGATTATGCTTATGCCGCATCACGGTCAGTTCGGCGTTTTGCTCCCGATTATATAGGGGTACAATGGAGATCCTTATTTGAACAAGTCTTATCTGGAGATATTATTTAGTTTGGCTATATTGGTTAAAAATGTGGATCATTATCATATACGCATTGTTATTTCTCGTAATTGCGTCATTAGTTCCTAGATCTTGTTCTTCTGTTTCTGCTCAAAAGAAAATAGAAGCAATTCTTTGTGCATTTTTGATATTCATATTTTTCGGCCTACGGGGGCTCTCCGTCTTAAATGATACTTCACACTATTATCATGCTCAATTAGTTCTAACTCAATTTGGGGATCTATATACTAATTCAATCTTTGATGTCGACAAAACCTTAAATTTCGAAATTGGATTTCAAGTTCTCCAGCGTTTTATTGGAAAATATATATCTTCAGATCCACATGCACTAATTATTATCTCTGCATTGATCTTAACAATAGCGACGATATGGTATTTTTCAAAAAGCACGAATAAAATAGCCGTTTGTATATTTTTCATGCTGTCCACATTTACTTTAATGGGGCAATTTAGTGCAATCAGGCAATCTTATGCAATTATGTGCTTTTATGTAAGTTGTTTCTTTTATGAGAAACAAAAATATGCTTTATCGTTCGGATTAATATATCTAGCAACGCTCTTTCATTCTTCAGCAATAATTTTGTTTATTCCACTTTTAATTTCTTTTTACCTGTTTCAAAAAAGAATATTTTAATAATTATTGCTATTGGCTTATGTGTAATAATAGCGTTATATCCGATTCTCTATACTCTTGATTTTGGAGATTCAATATATGTATCTTCTGCTTTAGCGCGGCAATCAATAGCTTTAGCGTCGTCTTTGTCCGCAATATTCATCTGCATATTATTAGGATGTAGTTTATATCTAGCGAACAAGTATAACATAGCTAAGCCATCATCTCTATTTATCTGGACATCCATAATATGTCTACTTTTTGCTATTTGTGCGATTCGTATTCCGGTTTTTGATAGGTTTGTAATGTATCTGATGCCTTCTGTGATTTTGGTATTTACGCATTATATATATCATACTCCTAGAGCTCCCCGAAAAATATTATACTCAATCTGTATACTTGTATTAGTGTTAAGGATGGCGGTTGTGTTGGAGTATAAGAATGAATGGTATCATTTAGTCCCATATAAATTTTATAATTTTAATGAAGTTGCACCCGAATATGAATTTGGATATTAGGACCCAAATTGCAATTTTATACATTTGCACCGGAAAGTATAATCAATTTTTCCATGAATTTTATACGTCTTGTGAAAGATACTTTCTTGTAGATCAAGCTATCAACAAACAATATTTTGTTTGGACCGATGACGTGTCTCTTTGTAATGCAGACAATGTTCATCTTATCTATCATGCATGTCAAGGATTCCCGGCAGATTCATTGTTCCGCTTTGATATGTTTTTACAAAAGAGAACGAATTGTGTTCTTACGATTATATCTATTTTTTAATGCAAATGCACTCTTCTGCCAACCTGTTGGTGAAGAAATTTTACCAGATGATACAGGTCTTGTTGCAGCTCAATGGCCTGGACGCACTTCTCAGCCAGCATTGTTATATCCATATGAAAGGAATAAACAATCTAAAGCCTATATCGCGCCGTTTCATCCACCGTATAGGTATTATATGGGGGAATCAATGGGGAACAGCCAAAGACTATTTAGCTATGGCTCAAATATGTGCAAGAAATATACGGGATGATTATGACAATGGAATTATAGCACGATTTCATGATGAATCCCATATTAATAAATACTTACGAAGTCATCCTTGTAAAATATTATCCCAAGAGTATTGCTGGCCAGAAGAATGGCCTTGTCAATTTACACCTAAAATTATCTTCCGAGATAAAGTAAAATTTGATTCCTATTTTAATAAAGGACGGGATCGATCTTGGTGGAATAAAATTAAAAAAATAGTAACGGTGTTATATGATGCAATTCGTTGGTATTTATAATTTCTAACAACATGAAAATAGTTAATATTATTGGAGGTTTGGGGAATCAAATGTTTCAATACGCATTAGCTAAATCTTTGGAAACGAAGTTCGGTGATGCCGTACTTGTTGATACCTCTCTTTTTGATACCTATAATGTTCACAATGGATTGGAAATAGAACGTGTTTTCAACCTAAAACTTCATCGAGCTAATGAATGTGACATCAGACAATTAACGCGATATACTCGCCATTATTCGTTATGGCGAATTTATCGACGAATCTTGCCACACAAAAAACGGTGTGTAAAGAAAGGCAAGATGGCAGTTTTGATGAGAGTGTTTTATCTCTTGATATTAGTAGATATTATGATGGATATTGGCAGAATTATCGTTATTTTGAATCATGCGAACGGGAAATTCGGAGGTTGTATAGTTTTCAACCATTCAAAGATAACAAAAATATACAAACAGCTGAAAAGATTCAATCTTTTGAGCATTCTATAAGTATTCATATTCGCAGGGGAGATTATTTAAAGAACTCTATCTATAAAAGGGATTTGTACGATCTCGTATTATAAATCGGCAATACAGTTTATTAAACAACATATAAACAGTCCATGTCATTTTTTTGTGTTTTCAGATGATATAGATTGGTGCAGAACTAATCTCAATCAACTTCTAAACAACGATAGCTATTCTTATGTTGATTGGAACAAAGAAAAGAATAGCTATTTGGACATGCAGTTGATGTCGTTATGTAGGCACAATATTATAGCTAATAGTTCCTTTAGCTGGTGGGCTGCATGGTTAAATCAGCATAATAACAATATCATAGTTGCGCCGTATAAATGGCAGCAATCCAATTATAACAATCATATCCAGATGCCTCAATGGATATTAATGTAGAAATTTATTTATGGCTATAAAGGATAGGCATGTTTTCTTGATAATAGCACATAATGATTTTCAGATTGCCTGATGGAACAACTTGTAATATGAGAGAAATTGAATGGGATCGTTCTGTTTGTCGGAATGGGACCTCATGTATTTTAAGATTCTGATGAGGAAAAGATCAGACATGTTTTTTTGCAAGGAAATTCAGTTCTAAATATCCTTATATAATTGAAGGTGTTATCTTACTGAATAACTGATAAATGTCCCGAACGAATTTTTCGGTTCTGCTTTCCGTGTATTGGAAAGAGAACCCTGATTGGTTACGCCTTTCCCTGAAAAGTATCTGGGAGGACCAGTCGTTGAAACCTGCTGAAATTGTGCTTGTTAAAGATGGGCCTCTGACGGATCGGTTAGAAGCGGTTATTAGTCAATTTAAGCAATCTGCGCCGTTAAAGATTGTTCCATTGTCACAAAATCAAGGGTTGGGGCGAGCTCTGAATGAAGGATTAAAATTTTGTTCTTTCGATTTGGTCGCTCGAATGGATACGGATGACATCTCCAAGCCGGATCGTTTTGAAAAACAAATTCGATTCATTTCTCAACATCCTGACATATCCGTGGTCGGATCTTGGGTGGATGAGTTTATTGACACCCCCGATCATGTAGTATCTGAGCGAAAATTGCCATCAACGCCAGACGAGTTGTATCGTTTTGGTCAGACTCGGAATCCGATGAATCATCCCACTGTTCTATTCCGTAAGAAGAAGGTTCTGGAAGTAGGAGGGTATCAGCATTTTCCCTTATTTGAGGACTATTGGTTATGGTGCCGGATGTTACAACATGGCTGCAAATTGGGGAATATCCCACAGTCATTACTCTGGTTTCGCACTAGTCCGGATGTTTATAAACGCCGAGGTGGATGGCGTTATGCAATGACGGAACTTAAATTTCAAAGGGAACTATTCCGCTTGGGATATATTGGATTGCCTCGGATGATCCTAAATGATATCAGTCGTTTTGTCGTTCGAATCATGCCGAATTACTTACGCCGTATTTTATACAATAAACTGGCTCGTAAATAATACTTGAGATCAATTCCTTTTAAGGGAAATCACAACTATAATTATAAAAAAATGAAAACAGCCTTAATCACTGGGATTACAGGCCAGGACGGCTCGTTCCTGGCTGAACTGTTGTTGGACAAAGGTTATGACGTTCACGGCACGATCCGCCGTTCGTCGACCGATTACCGCGAGCGTATTGCTCATCTGGAGGGAAAGCCTCATTTCCACCTGCATTACGCTGACCTTGGCGACTCGATGAGTATTCTGCAGGTCGTTGGAAAAGTACGTCCTGATGAGATTTATAACCTAGCGGCTCAGAGCCATGTACAGGTTTCGTTCGATGCTCCGGAGTTCACGGCCGATGTCGATGCTACGGGTGTGCTGCGTATTCTTGAGGCCGTTCGCCAGTGTGGACTTGCCGATACCTGCCGCATCTATCAGGCTTCGACCTCGGAGCTTTACGGCAAGGTAGAGGAGGTTCCGCAGAACGAGAAGACCCCGTTCCATCCCTACAGCCCCTATGCCGTGGCCAAGCTCTATGGATACTGGATCATCAAGGAGTACCGCGAAGCCTACAATATGTTCTGCTGCTCGGGTATTCTTTTCAACCATGAGTCCGAGCGTCGTGGCGAAACCTTCGTGACGCGCAAGATCACCCTCGCCGCCGCCCGTATCGCCCAGGGCAAACAGGACAAACTCTACCTGGGTAACCTTTCGTCGCTGCGTGACTGGGGATATGCCAAGGATTACGTGGAGTGCATGTGGCTGATTCTGCAGAACAAAAAGCCCGAAGACTTCGTAATTGCCACGGGCGAGCAGCACTCTGTCCGGGAATTTTGCTATCTTGCCTTCAAATACGTGGGCATCGAACTGGAATTTGTCGGCGAGGGCGAGAACGAAAAGGGTATCGACAAGGCCACGGGCCGTGTGCTGGTGGAGGTCTCGAAGGACTTCTATCGTCCGACGGATGTCGTAAACCTGTGGGGTGATCCCTCGAAGGCCAAGGCCGAACTAGGTTGGAATCCCACGAAGACCTCGTTCGAGCAACTGGTGAAGATCATGATCGATGCCGACATGGCAAAAGTGGCCGTGGAGCGTGCCGGTGATGAGATCCGCACGAACCTGGCCGAGTACCTCGAGAAGGGTATCGTAAAATAGGACGCCTTATGATGGAGAAAAACGCAAAAATCTATGTCGCCGGACACCGCGGCATGGTCGGTTCGGCCATTGTCCGCGAGTTGCAGCGCCAGGGTTATACGAACATCATTACTCGCACCCACAAGGAGCTGGATCTGACGCGTCAGGAGGATGTAGAGCGCTTCTTTGCCGAGGAGCGTCCCGAATATGTCTTCCTCGCAGCGGCGAAGGTCGGCGGTATCGAGGCCAACCAGAGCGCCCTGGCCGACTTCATGTACGACAACATGATCCTCGAGATGAACGTCATCCACGCCGCCTGGCAGAACGGCTGCAAGAAGCTGATGTTCCTTGGTTCCTCCTGCATCTATCCGCGTATGGCTCCGCAGCCGATGAAGGAGAACTGCCTTCTGACCGCGGAGTTGGAGAAGACGAACGAGGCATATGCGCTGGCCAAGATCCGGGGCTGAAGTATTGCGAGTTTCTGAACCGTCAGTACGGCACGGACTACATCAGCGTGATGCCGACGAACCTCTACGGTCCGAACGACAACTACCACCCGACGCACAGCCATGTGCTTCCGGCTTTGATCCGCCGCTTCCACGAGGCCAAGGAGCAGGGGCTTCCCTACGTGACCTGCTGGGGCGACGGCAGCCCGTTGCGAGAGTTCCTCTATGTGGATGACCTGGCCAATCTGTGCGTCTTCCTGATGAACAACTACTCGGGCAACGAGACGGTGAATGCCGGTACGGGCAAGGAGTTGACGATCAGGACACTGACCGAACTGGTAGCCAAAGTGGTCGGTTACGAGGGCGAGATCCGCTGGGATACCTCGATGCCGAACGGCACACCGCGCAAGCTGCTCGACGTCTCGAAGGCCACGGCATTGGGCTGGACCTACAAGACCGAGCTTGAGGACGGCATCCGCCTTGCCTACAAGGACTTCCTGGAAAATCCGATGCGGGCCGAGCGATAAATCGACAGGGCTTATGACAGCCAACAATCGTTACTGCGTCATCATGGCCGGAGGTGTCGGCAGCCGGTTCTGGCCGGCCAGCCGACGCCATCTTCCCAAGCAGTTCCTCGATATTCTGGGCACCGGGAAGAGTTTCATCCGCCATACATTCGAGCGTTTTGCGCCGATCATCCCGGCGGAGAACTTCCTTGTCGTTACGAATGCCGCCTACCGGCAACTGGTTCTCGAACAGCTCCCTGAGCTCCGGCCCGAACAGGTGCTGTGCGAGCCCGTCGGACGCAATACGGCTCCCTGTATCGCCTATGCGGCCTTCCGCCTCAAGGCGCTGCAGCCCGATTCGACGATGGTCGTGGCGCCGTCCGACCACTTCATCTTCGATGAGGAGGAGTTCCGGCGCAACATCACCTCCTGCATGGAGTTCGCCGAGACGCACGACGCGCTGGTTACCATTGGTATCCGTCCCTCGCGCCCCGATACGGGCTACGGCTACATCCAGACTGCATCCGCCGAGGAGATCTCGCCCGTTGCATCGTTCCGCGAGAAACCCGATCTGAAGACCGCTATGAGCTATCTGGCTGCCGGCAACTACCTGTGGAATGCCGGTATCTTCGTCTGGTCGACGCGGAGCATTCTCTCAGCGCTCGAAGGCCATCTGCCGGAGGTATACGGCCTCTTTGACGGGCAAGCTGACAGATTCGCTACGCCCGAGGAGCAAACCTCCGTGGAGGAGATCTTTGCGCGCTGTCCGTCGATTTCGATTGACTACGGTGTTCTGGAACAGGCCGATAATGTCTTTGTGCGGAGTTCGGATTTCGGGTGGAACGACGTTGGGACGTGGGGATCGCTCTACGAACTCTCGGCGAAAGATGCCGACGGCAACGTCGTGCCGACCTTCTCGAAACTCTACGATACGACCGACAGCCTGATCAAGGCGGCCGGAAAGAAGGTCGTCGTCGTGGATTCGTTGCATGACTATATCGTGGTTGATACGCCGGATGCCCTGCTGATCTGTCCGCGTTCGCGCGAGCAGCATATCAAGCAGGTTCTCGAAGATCTTACGCCGCTCGAGGAGGGTTGCTTTGTGTAGATGCCGCCTCGTTTGAACAGAAAGGGCCGGTTTCGAACTTCGGAACCGGCCCTTTTTTGTCCTCAGACGGGCTGTCTTTGGTGCTCGACGCTGCCGAGTTGAGGGTGGAAATTGAGCGGTTGAGCATCGAAAATACGTACCTGAAACCTCTTTCTGAAAAGCCGGAAAACACGTATTATAGCGCCAAATTTTATGCAGGCGGGCCTTGAATAAGCGCTCTGAATTGACCAAAACTAAACTGCAAATCGAGCATTTATTCGCGAAAAATTGAATCGAATCAAGCCTTTTTTACGGGGTAAATCCAGCGGGATTTGCCCCGTTTTTGTGTGCGGTAATGTGCAAAAACAGAGCTCTGCGGAGCTCTCGGCACACGGGGTGCCCGGTAAAAAACGACGACTTCGGAGGAGTTTTCAACCCCCTTGCGGGCAAGCTGTTTTCTGTTACGAAATCTATTTCGCGTAACTGAAAACACAGCTTGCTGAGTCCCGAAACATATAATGCTCCGAGGACTCAAAAACAGGTCGAATATCACGTCCCGTTCCCGCTTGTTCGCCGGCCAATCTGAAGAGGCGAACCACCCGTTCCCGAAGCCGACATCGGGAACAAAACCGGTCAAAATGGAAGGGCCCGGAAGACTCGCCCTTCCAAAAAGTGACTGACTGATTGACGTCAGTACTGACTGACTTCAGTACTGACTGAATGACTGAATTCAGTACTGACTTCAGTACTGACTGACGTCCGGAAGTCTTGACGACATGGCGTCGTGAAGTCTTGACACCCAGAATTCATGACCTTCTGATTTCCAGTTGTGCGGTTTTGTTGTTGTGTCGTTGTACAGTTGTGTTGTTGTATTGTTTTGGTGTTTTGTTATTGTGTTGTTGTGCTGTTTTATTTCGGGTCATGCTCCCCTAATATGTTTTGCTGTTTTGTTGATGTCAGTATGGGTGGGCCGATGGAGATCCCGATGCCGGGTGGGAGGTCGGAGGTTTTCCGGGTCGGTGGAGGCGAAGCGGGACGCCTCTCCTAGGAGCGTACACCTCCGAGGCCGGTTGGCGGAATCGGGTAGGGGAGGACTACCCGCGCTGTGGAGGAACGCGAAGGAGGTCCTTCGTGAGCGGAATCTCGGTGCCGTAACGGAGCCGGTGCGGATGGTATCCGGGTTCGGACGTCATCCTCCACCGCGGAGCCCGGCCCGGGACGGATTTTTGACGCCGATACGCTCGCCCGCCGCCCCTGAAACCTCGACCAGCACCGGCGCGTCGAGGAAGATCGGCGGCAAAACCGCCTGCGGCTCGATGCGCCCCGGCCCGACGGCTCTGCGGTACCTTTGCGGCCGAAACGGATGCCATCCGCCCGGGCGGCACTCCCGGGCCGGCGCGGAATCCCGGGACACCCCGTCTGCATTCCGTCCCGATGCCGATTCCCCGGCGTGCCGCCTGAACCCCCGGGCGACACACCCGGACCGGCGCGGAATTCCGGGACACCCCGTCTGCATTCCGTCCCGATGCCGATTCCCCGGCGTGCCGCCTGCCCCCCCCCGGACGGCACGTCCGAATCCAGCTCTTTGGGAGGCGTCGCACCCCTGCAACCGACGCCAACCGGTGCCACACCGACGCCAACCACTGCCATAGCGCACCGATGGCGGATCAATCGGTCCGGGATGCCCTATCTTCGTTCCCGAAACCCTAAACGCACAAGATTATGGAGTACATGATGGTTGAAAAACGGAGTTACGACCGCCTGGTCGCACGCATCGAGGCGCTGGCACGGCGGGTGTCGGAACTGTGCCGGCGTCAGGACAAGACGCTGCAGCACTGGCTCGACAACGAGGAGGTGTGCCTCCTGCTGAACATTCAGAAACGGACCTTGCAGCGTTACCGCGAACGCGGCCTGATTCCCTGCACGCAGATCCGCCACAAGGTCTACTACAAAACCGCGGATGTCGAACGGCTGCTGGCCTCGGCGGCCTACCGCTGTCGGCGCCAGTCGTAAAACGGGACGGTTATGGACAAGCAATTGGTTTTTCAAACGGACGACCGTCCGGAGGAGCTGCTCCGCACATTGGAGCAGTGGAGCGGGATCTGGACCGCTGTGTGGAGTTGAGTCGTCCGACACTGGGCGGCGAGCGTTACCTGACGGACCGCGAGTTGTCGGAGCGGTTGAAGATCAGCCGCCGTACGTTGCAGGAGCATCGCTCCTCGCATGAGATTCCCTATTACTGCATCTGCGGCAAGATTCTCTATCGCGAGTCGGATATCGAGCGGATGTTGGAAGAGCACTATTTCGCCTTGCCGTGATGGCGGCGGGGCTTGTCGGCAAACGAAAGACGGCCCGGAGTGCTCCGGACCGTCTTTGGCGCGTCAACGTGGGGGGAATTACTCCACCTTTCGGAAGTCGATGGTGATGGTCTTGCCGTCGTACGTCCACTGTCCCTGGTAAATTTCCAAATTGTCCGGTTTCGTATCGTTGTCGAACCAAGCCGTGACCGGGAATGTCGACACCCCGTCTCCAGGATTGTTTTCGCAGGACAACCACGTCAGCGCCGTGTTCGCACTGACATCCAGCGTCGTCAACGAATTGGAGGAGCAGTCCAACTGCGTCAGCGCCGTGTTTTTGCTGATATCCAGCGTCTCCAACGAATTGTAGGAGCAGGACAACCACATCAGCGCCATATTCGCACTGACATCCAGCGACGTCAACTGATTGCCGTAGCAGTACAACTCCGTCAGCGCCGTGTTCGCGCTCACATCCAGCGTCGTCAACTGATTGGAGCTGCAGGACAACCCCGTCAGCGCCGTATTCACGCTGAGATCCAGCGACGTCAACTGATTGAAGGGACAGGACAACTCCGTCAGCGCCGTGCAGCCGCTGACATCCAGCGACGTCAACGAATTGTTGTAGCACCACAACGTCGTCAGCGCCGTGTTCGCGCTTATATCCAGCGACGTCAACTGATTGTAGTAGCAGGACAACTGCGTCAGCGACTCGAAATACTCGATTCCTTGCAGGGATGTCAGGGTGCCGGGGTTTTCATAAGTTCCCGAAACATCCAGTTCGGTCATTGTGGCGATCTTTTCCATATCCTCCGGCGTGATATTCTCCGCGTCGGCAATAATACCCTGTTTCTGCAACTCCTTCGCAAAGTCCGGGTCGAACAGGGTGGTGAAATCCGTGTCGTCGGATGCCGCTGCCTGGGTGACGGTCAGCCGCACGCTCTGCTCCCCGCAGACCAGATCGGCATAAGCTGTGCGGTCCGATGTCCGGTAATTGCGGGTGGCCGACAGTTCGACGGTCTGTTCGCCGGCCGTACCGCTCGCGGGCGTGACGGTCAGCCAGTCGGCGGCGGATTCGGCATCGTCGTACACGACCGAAAGCGTCCAGCCGGCCGCGGCGGTAAACGCGACCGTTGCGGTCCTATTTTCAACGGCGTCAAGCGCATATTCGGTCTTCTCGATGGTCAGGGTCCCGGGAAGGGGATTGCCGCCATCATCCTTCTTGCAGCCGGCGAAGGCAAGGGCGGCAGCAAGTGCCAGCAGGTAAAATGATTTCAGGTTTTTCATGGCGTATGATTCATGATCGGTTAAAACTCGGTTCCTGGGGTGAGGTTATTCCGCCTTCCGGAAGTCGATGGTGGTATCCCGATTATTGTATACCCACGATAAGTAGTTGATCGACAAACTCTCCGGACGCGTCTCGTTGTCGAACCAGGCCGTGATCGGGAATGTCGAAAGTCCGTTGCCGGGATTCCTTTCACACCGCAAGTAGTTCAATGCCCGGTTTTTGCTGATATCCAACCCCGTCAACAGATTGTCAAAGCAATGCAGCTCCTGCAATGCCGTGCAATGGCTGATATCCAGCGACGTCATGCCATTGTCGCAGCAGTCCAATTTCTGCAGCTCCGGACATTGGCCGAGGTCCAGCGTCGCCAACTGATTGTCGCGGCAGTTCAGTTCTTTCAGGGCTGTACAACCGCTGATATTCAACGACGTCAACCTGCCTTTTTTGCAGCTCAGAATCTCCAACGCCGTGCACCCGCCGGCATCCAACGACGTCAATCTGTCCCCTTCGCAGTCCAATGTCCGCAACGCTGTGCAGCCGCTGACATTCAACTTCGTAAATTCTGTTCTTAAACAGTATAGTAGTGTCAGTGTGGAACAGCCGCTGACATCCAGTGAGGTCCAAGCCGTTTCTTGGAAACCCAGATGTTTCAGCGATTTGAAAAACTCGATACCCCGCAGGTCGGTCAGAGATTCGGAACTGCTGTGGCCACTCCCAATTTCCAGTTCGGTGACGCTGGCAATCGTTTCCATGTCTTGCCGCGTGATCTTTCCCACATCGGAAATAATGTCTTCCTGTTCCAGAAAATCCGCGAATACCGGGTCGAAGAGCGAGGTGAAATCCGCATCGGCGGATGCCCCTGTCTGGGTAACGGTTATCTGCACGGTCTGCGCTCCGCAGGCGATGTCCACATAAGCCGTGCGGGACTCCTCCGTGATTCGGGGCGCGGCGGTCAGTGTGACGCTCTTACTGCCGGCCGTGCCGATTGAGGGCGTGACGGTCAGCCAGTCCGAGTCTTCGCCGGTGACGGAGAGTGTCCAGGCGGCCGAGGCCGTGAAGGAGAGGGTCGTAGAGCGGTTGTCGATGGCGTCGAGCGTATACTCGGTTTGTTCGATGGTCAGAGGCTGTGGGGTGTCAGATCCTTCATCCTTGCTGCAGGCGGCAAGGGAAAGGAGGGTTGAAAGGGTCAGCAGGTAAAACGTTTTCAGGGTTTTCATCGCGTTTGTGTTTGTTATCGGTTAGGAACAAGGGTTAGGGTGGCTATTCCGTCTTTCGGAAATCGATGGCGATCGTTTTGTCGTCGTAGGTCCACTCCATGGGCAATATTCTGAGATTCGCCGGTATGTTCGAGTTGTCGAACCAGGCTGTGATCGGGAAGGTTGAAACTCCGTCGCCGGGATTGTTCTCGCACATCAATGTCCGCAACTTCGTACAAGTGCTGATATCCAGCGACGGCAGCTGATTGCTGTCGCAGGCCAGCCCCATCAGCGACGTACAATTGCTGAGATTCAGTGTCGTTAACTGATTGTTGTAGCAACTCAGGATGATCAATGATGTGCAACCGCTGAAATCCAACTCCGTCAACTGGTTGTCGGTGCAGTCCACTTCTGTCAGCGACGTACAGCCACTGAGACTCAGCGACGTTAACCCGTTCTTGTTGCAAGACAGGTGCTGCAGCGGCGAGCTGCCGTTGAGCTTCAGCGACGTCAACCCGTTCTCATTGCAGTCCAGGTACTGCAGCGACGAGCTGCCGTTGAGCTTCAGCGACGTCAACCCGTTCTCATTGCAGTCCAGGTATTGCAGCGACGAGCAGCCGCTGACATCCAATGACGTTAATTGGGCCCTGTAGACCATTATCTCCTGCAACGACGTACAGCCGGAGACATTCAGCGATGCCAACTCACTGTTGTAGCAGGTGAGCGTCTTCAATGCCGTACATCCGCTGACATCCAGCGAGGTGATCGGATCCGAGCTGCAATGCAACTCGATCAGTGACGGATGATTGCGGATAACCAGCTCGGTCAGGTCCGTATCGGAGCAATCCAGTTTTCGCAGCGACTCGAAATACTCGATTCCTTGCAGGGAGGTCAAGGGTTCGGTATACTCGCTCAAATTGTCCAGCTTGATCACATTGGCCAGATATTCCATATCCTGTCGCGAGATCTTTCCTGCATCGTAGATATGGCCCATCTCCTGCAATCCGCGGGCGAACGACGGGGCGAACCGGTCGGTGAAATCCGTGATGTCGGTCATGTGCTGGGTGACGGTTACCGGCGCGGGTTGCTTGCCGCAGGAGATTTCGAGGCGGACTATGCGTTCCGCCTTGCCGAAATTCCTTCGGACCGCCAGTTCGACGGTCTGGCTGCCGGCCGTGCCGCTTGCGGGCGTGACGGTCAGCCAATCCGCGTCTTCGCCGGTGACGGTGAGTGTCCAGTCGGCCGAAGCGGAGAAGGTGAGGGTTGCAGAGCGGTTGTCCAAGGCATCGAGCGTGTACTCGGTCTGTTCGATGACGAGTCCGGTATCCGCGGGGCTCGGATTGGGATCGGGGGTTGAGTCGTCGTTGCTGCAGGCGGCAAGGGCAACGGCGGCAGCGAGTGTCAGCAGGTAAAATGATTTCATAGGTATACTTATTCTATTGAGTTTGTATGTGCGTTTTTTGTCTTCGGTATGGGCGGCTCATTGCCATTGCCGGGCTCCAGACAGACCGGTTGGAAAGGGTTTCTGCTCCTGTGTGGTATATGGGGTGTTGGAAATTTTTGTCCGAGGCAGTGCGTCCGAAGGTGCATGGACAGACTAAAGGTAGGTGAAAAAATCGAGAAATCCGAGGCTCCGAACACCCCGATGTGCTGAATTTGTCAGAATCGCACATTTTTGTCGAATGGGCATTTTCTGTAATTGTTGTTTGGGCACATTTTTGTTGTTTGAGCACATTTCAAGATGCGCCGCCGACCGCCTCCGGCGCGGGAAAACCCCTTGGCTCCGACGCACGGGCGCGAGCCTTGATCCGCGGTGCAGGCATCCCCACAGGGGGCTGGCCAAACAAAACGGACGCCGCCTCCGCAACGGGAGACAGCGTCCGCTGGTGTGTATATGGGTTTGGGGGAAGGGTTCCGGATTCCGGACCCTCGCCGAGGCGCCGCCGATCAGCAGACCGGCTCCTCGCCGGCGATTGCCACGAGCCGGATCTCGGGCCCGGCGGGTCGGAGCAGCCAGCGGCGGAAGGCCTCGCTTTCGAGGCTCCGCAGCCGGAAGGCCAGCGCCGCGATCATCTCCAGACTGTACAACTCCACGCCGTGAACGATCCGCAGCGTGCGGCCCCTGCGCAGCGCCTCCGAACGGTAGATCGCCCGGATGTTGGCCCGCACGGCCGCCTCGAAGACCCCGAACAGCCGGGCTATTTCCAACTGTGTGAGCCATACCTCGCCCCCGGCCGTGCGGCGGACCGTGACCCGCTCCCCGTCGATCGTAATCGACCCCGTGAAAACGCTCTCCATCGCCGTCGGCATTACAGGTCGGCGGGCAGGGCGTTCATCTCGCGCAGAATGGTTTGGTCGAGCACCTTGGCGTAGTGGCGCGTCATCTTCGTGTCGGAGTGTCCGAGCATTTTGGCGACGCTCTCGATCGAGACGCCGTTGGCCAGCGTGTAGGTGGCGAAGAAGTGCCTTGCGCAATGGGTTGTCAGCTGTTTGCGGATGCCGCAGATGTCGGCCAGCTCCTTCAGGTAGGCGTTCATCTTCTGGTTGCTCGACACGGGCAGCAGCACGTTGTGCGCCACACACTCGGGATCCGTGCGGTAGCGCTGCAGAATCCGCGCGGGGATCTCCAGCAGCGGGATGTTGCACATGTTGCCGGTCTTCTGGCGCGGCTTGCGAATCCAGCGGTGGCCCTGCATGTCGGTGACGATGTGCTCGGGTGCGAGCTGTTTGATGTCCGAGAAGGCGAGCCCCGTGAAGCAGCAGAAGATGAAGAGGTCGCGCGTCTGGGCCAGCCGCGGGATGTCGATCTCCTTGTGCATCAGCCGCTCGATCTCCGCCTTTTCGGGCATCTCGCGCTTGACGGGCTGCAGCGAGAAGCGGATCTCGGCGAAGGGGTCGCGCTGCATCCACTCGCGGGCCAGTGCAATGCGGGTGATCTTCTTGAAGTTCTTGAGGTACTTCGTCGCCGTGTTGTGGCAGCAGCCGCGGTGGGTCTTCAGGTAGAACTCGAACTCCTCGACGAAACGGCGGTCGACCTCGTCCAGATAGATGTCGTCGCGGTGGTAGGTGTGGCGCATGAACTCCTGCGTGAGCTTCATGCAGGTCTCGTAGCGCTCGGCGGTGGCAGCGGCCAGATCGATGCCCACCAGCTGGTGGCATTTGTCGTTGTGCTCGCGGAAGAGCTCGAAGAGCGTGTGGCGGTTCGTGGTCTTGCGGCCGAGGTAGAGGTCCAGCACCTGCTGGGCTGTGAAGGGCTGCTCGTCCATCTCCAGGTCGCGGTGGATGCGGATGATGCGGGCCCGCACGGTGTCGATGTAGAGGTTGATGGCCTTGCCGAGCGTGGTGCGGGGCGATGCCTGGCCGCGGATGGCGTCCCACTGATCGGGGAGGATGCTCTTGCGGATGGTGGTGTCGGCGCGCTGGCCGTTGACCGTGATGCGGACGCACACGGGGACCTCCCCGTGCTTGTTGGGTCTCGTCCGACGCACGTAGAACGAGATCCGAAAAGTACTTTTTTGTCGATTCATATACTCCATGTGTTAACGGGTTGTAAATTTACGCCACCGTGTTACTTTCACAGAATATCATAAAACTGCAAACAACTGATAATCAAGTGCAAATTACAATATAGAGTAAAACTAAATGTTTCTAAATGTCTTTTGCTATCTCAATAATTGGGTGTATATTTGGGTGTAGAATTTCAAACGCACCCAATTATGAATATCAAGCGCAACATCATTTTTGCATTGGAGAGCCGGAAAAAGAACGGTGTGCCAATCGTAGAGAACGTACCCATCCGTATGCGTGTCATCTTTGCCAGCCAACGCATCGAGTTTACAACGGCTACCGGATTGACGTAGCCAAATGGGATGCAGATAAGCAGCGGGTAAAGAACGGATGTACCAACAAGCTAAAGCAAAGTGCAGCCGAAATCAATACGGACTTGCTGAAATACTATGCCGAAATCCAGAATATTTTCAAGGAATTTGAGGTGCAGGAGGTCATGCCAACGACCCAACAGTTGAAGGAAGCTTTCAACATGAGAATGAAAGACACCAGCGAAGAACAGCCGGAAGAAGCCCCTGTCAGCTTTTGGGAGGTGTTCGATGAGTTTGTAAAAGAGTGCGGTAACCAGAATAACTGGACGGCATCCACCTATGAGAAATTTGCAGCAGTGAGGAACCACCTCAAAGAGTTCAAGGAGGATGCAACGTTCAACTATTTCAACGAGTTTGGATTGAACGAATACGTCAACTTCCTGCGTGACACCAAGGATATGAGAAACAGCACCATCGGCAAGCAAATGGGATTCCTCAAATGGTTCCTGCGCTGGAGCTTCAAGAAAGGACATCATCAGAACATTGCATACGATACGTTCAAACCGAAACTGAAAACCACCTCGAAAAAAGTAATCTTCCTGACTTGGGATGAACTGAACAAGCTGAAAGACTACCAGATACCCAAGGATAAGCAATACCTGGAACGTGTGCGTGATGTTTTCCTGTTCTGCTGCTTTACGAGTTTGCGGTATTCGGATGTTCGCAATCTGAAAAGAAGCGATGTGAAGTCCGACCACATCGAAATAACCACAGTCAAGACTGCCGACAGCCTGACGATTGAACTGAACAAATACAGCAAAGCCATACTGGACAAATACAAGGACATCCATTTCGAGAATTACATGGCTCTGCCCGTCATCAGCAACCAGAAGATGAACGATTACCTGAAAGAGCTGGGCGAACTGGCAGAAATCAACGAGCCTGTACGGGAAACCTACTACAAGGGAAATGAACGTATTGATGAAGTCACACCCAAATACGCTTTGCTCAGTACCCATGCGGAAGAAGGACATTCATCTGCAATGCGCTGGCTCTCGGAATCCAGGCACAGGTGGTCATGAAATGGACGGGACACAGCGACTACAAAGCTATGAAACCCTACATTGACATAGCGGATGATATTAAGGCAAATGCCATGAACAAGTTTAATCAACTATAAAAGTATCAAACAGTTTCATAGATAGTTACCAATGACTATATTTGTAGAAATTATCATCACAATATGAGCAACAAGGAATCCAACATAGAGAAAACGAATTTTGATGCATTCATACAAGCGGTCGGTTCGGAAATAGAACAGGCACAAGTAAGGCTGATTGTTGCAGCCAATGCACAAATGCTGTTCCATTACTGGAAGATAGGCAATTACATCCTTTATCACCAGCAGCTGCACGGATGGGGAAGCAAAATCATCAAGCAGTTGGCAAAGGCTATCCGACTGCATTACCCTGAAAAGAAAGGCTATTCGGAACGTAACCTTACCTATATGTGCCAGTTTGCAAAAGCATATCCTTTAAGAGCGTTGCAAAGTTTCATAGAAACAGATGCAAGCCTGTCTGTCCCAACCATACAGAGTGTGACCAATGAAGTATTAAAACTGAATGACAAGCAATTTACGCAGGAACTTACTGCGCAAATACAATCGATTGATTGTCAATCATTAGCAATTACGCAGGAAGTTCCTGCGCAATTTGAAGATGTGGGAAAAACCGTGTCTGCCATTTACAGGATGGGAATCAGGGAAATAGAAGAAGTTTTCTTGACCTCTCCTATAGCCAAAATAAACTGGACAAGCCAAATGACTATACTTGACAGTTCGCTACCTTTAGGTCTAAGCTACTGGTACATGAAGCAGTCTGTGGAAATAGGATGGAGCAGCAATGTATTGAAAATGCAAATTGACAGTGATTTGTATAGCCGACAAATCAGCAACAACAAGGTAAACAATTTCACGACCACACTTCCGGCTCCACAAAGCGGCCTTGCCAATTACCTACTCAAAGACCCGTACATCTTTGATTTGGCAGCAGCCAAAGAAAAAGCAGACGAAAGGGATATTGAAGCACAGCTGGTGAAACACGTTACCCGCTACCTGTTGGAAATGGGCAACGGTTTTGCCTTCGTTGCCCGGCAGAAGCACTTCCAAGTCGGAAACAGCGATTTCTTTGCCGACCTGATTCTATATTCCATTCCGTTGCACGCATATATCGTGGTAGAATTAAAGGCTACCCCATTCAAACCGGAGTATGCAGGACAACTGAACTTCTACATCAATGTGGTGGATGATAAACTGAGGGGAGAGAATGACAACAAGACTATCGGGTTGTTGCTATGCAAGGGAAAAGACGAAGTTGTGGCACAATACGCATTGACAGGCTATGACCAGCCCATCGGCATCAGCGATTACCAATTGAGCAAAGCGATTCCCGAGAAACTGAAATCAGCGTTGCCCAGCGTGGAAGAAGTGGAAGAAGAACTGGCCTCTTTCCTTGACAAAGACAATAACACTCAAAAATAGTTGCGTCCATGAAAGATGTAATTACAACGCTGATTCCCCGATACGGAGAATTGAACAGAATATATAAAGACTGGTTTGATAATAAAGGTTTCTCTTTTGAAAAGCAGAAATTCATTACCAAGTTCTATCTGGACTACAATGATGTAACGGTTCTTGAAACAGCCATTCTTGAACTGGTGTTTCATCTTCCACAGGAGCAATACACACTGATTCTGAATAGCCTGAAAAAGGAAGTATGCGAAAACATAAGTTATTACAAGAAAGGATGTATGCCGGATGAACAGACCGTTTACAATATCTGCTTCCGAGTTTCAGAAATCTATAAAGAAGCCATAGAAGAACAGCAATACAAGACGACCAAGCTCCATGCTCCGCTAAACGAAGCATACCACCGATACGATTCCATAGGTTATCGGGAACACACTGCAGAGGATGAAAAGCGTGCGGAAATGGAATATGAACGGTGCAAAGATGAATACGAGGAGAAAAAAAACAAGCTGACCGAACTCTACGATCTGCAAAAACAGACCAGAGAGAAAGCCCTGCAATATGCAAAAAGCCGTTTCAATGAAATCTATCGGCTGGGCTGCCACCTCAAAGAGACATTGGCGAAATATGTATTTGATGAAACAAACGAGCCGGAAGAGCCAGCCGAACAAGAACCAAATGCCCCCAACATACAGGAAGAAGTGCTGGGAACGAAACAGACTGAGTATTTCAATATGGAACTGCTTTCGCTCATTCATGTAACCTGCGTGGGAGAACAGTTCGAGAATATTTCCGAACATGATTTCTATACCTGCATGAACCTGCTACCAAGCGACACCAAACCCCAAATCAGACCGAGAGAAAAAATACGTACCTGCTATCTGATATTCCTGATGAGCGAAAAACTGCCCAAACAGGACAGGGAGAATTGGAAGAGGAATATCCTGAAAATATTGGATATTGAGGAAAGCTACTACAAGTCAAAGTACAAAGACCCTGTTTCCGATTTCCCCAGTGACAGCAACCGGAAATTTGCCAAAGAAATGGATGGTATATTCCGATAATCTGTGATATGCCCTGACATTTTACGAAACAACCACTTTTACCACTCAAATTAAATTTTTGAGTGGTATTTTTATTATCTGATATTCAGATAAATAACAAGATATTCCATTTATATCAACCACATCCTTACCACTTACAACCCTACCTAATTTTGCATCGTTCGAGAACAGAGATAACAGCCAGTGCGCAGGGCTGATTGTTAAACGACTAAATAGATTGAACGATGAAAAATCTTCAAGAATTATTATCAAAACCCGTCTGGCAGATGACAGGTGAAGAGTTCATATTCCTAAGTAAGCACGCTTCCCGTCAAACGGAAACGCAGCCACAGCCCATTACAGACACAGAAAGAAAATATGTGTACGGAATACTGGGCATAGCCAAACTGTTCGGGTGCAGCCTACCCACCGCCAACCGTATCAAGAAAAGCGGAAAGATTGACAAGGCAATCACTCAGATAGGACGTAAGATTATCGTGGATGTTGAGCTTGCCCTTGAACTGGCTGGAAAGAAAACAGGAGGACGGAAATAACGGGAGGCATGGCTATGGACTATATGAAAGAGACTAAGGAAATATCGGCTGAAGAAGCCATAATCCTTTGGCAAGCCTCACGTTTGAGCCTGTCGAAAAGTTATGAGAAAGCACCTGAAATCCTTAAAGTACATGATTCTGTCATTGGGACATTGGGTAATTTCAGCGCATCCATCGGCAAAGCCAAAAAAAGTAAAAAACGTTCAATGTATCGGCTATCGTAGCCGCTGCATTGAAGAACGGCACAGTGCTGCGGTATGTGGCTGAACTGCCTGAAGATAAGCGGAAAGTGCTTTATGTTGATACAGAGCAAAGCCCTTACCATTGTCTGAAAGTCATGACGCGCATTTTGCGAATGGCTGGTTTGCCAGATGATAGGGACAATGAGAATCTTGAATTTCTTGCCTTAAGAAAATACACGCCTGAGCAGCGTATCAGGATTGTGGAACAGGCTATTTACAATACACCCGAAATCGGTCTTGTAATTATAGACGGCATACGGGATATGGTGTATGACATCAACAGCCCCAGTGAATCAACACGCATCATATCCAAGCTGATGCAGTGGACGGACGACAGGCAGATACATATCCATACGATACTGCATCAGAACAAAGGGGATGAGAACGCAAGAGGGCACATTGGTACGGAGTTGAACAACAAGGCGGAAACCGTATTGCAGGTAGAAAAGGACAAGGGCAACGGTGACATCAGCCATGTTTCAGCCATTCACATCCGGGCAATGGACTTTGAGCCTTTCGCATTCCGTATCAACGACAAAGCCCTTCCCGAACTCATTGAGGGATACAAACCTGAAACAAAGAAGCCGGGAAGACCCGAAGAAGAGAAGTTCGACCCTTACAGGCATATCACCGAGCAGCAGCACCGTATCGCATTGGAAGCCGTTTTCGGGCTGAAAGAGGAATACGGCTACAAGGAACTGGAAGATGCCTTAATCAAGACCTATATGTCAGTGGGTGTAAAGTTGAACCATAAAAAGGCGGTATCGCTCATCACCATGCTCCGCAACAAACGGATGATAGTGCAGGAGACAGGCAGAAAATACACATTCATGCCTGACTTCCACTATTAGCCCATTTCCCTGCAATCACTTCACTATATTCTCGGGGTGTATATATTAGGAATATAGTGAAGTAATCAGAATAGCGGATTATCTGCATAGTTTAGGATATTCTCCCGTCAAGCAACAAGGTGTCAATCTGTGGTATAAATCACCGTTAAGGGAAGAAGCCGAAGCCTCGTTCAAGGTAAATACCGAACGTGAACAATGGTATGACTTCGGTTTGGGTAAAGGTGGTGGTAGGAGTCAGAATCTATGTCATTCCCGAACTTTCCACCGATAACGAACAGTGGATAAACCCGACTTCGGCACTCCCGAACTGCGAACTCATTATGACAATATCAAGCAAATGGTCAAGGAAAAAAGACCGAACGTGCCATGCAGGAAAAGGAGCGGGAACGCAAAGGGAAAGAATGGAAAGATTATCAAGGTGGCGGGATGCTCACCCATCCGTGAAGGAGTATTGCTTATCAGACCGGACACCACACTGGCTGATGTACGCAAATTCGGTGAAGAGTGCCTGGAACGTGGACAGGCAAAAGCTGTTACAT
>VOFG01001239.1_pt1 | contig 139582 bp, 158 predicted proteins | sample 5384171 | NCBI WGS metagenome assembly VOFG01 (sample SAMN12384726, study PRJNA508395) | human gut metagenome | isolation source: healthy gut F | host: Homo sapiens
GGTGGATTTTTTCAAGAAACATAATTATCCCATTCATTATGTCGGAAATCCGTGTGTAGATGCCGTACATTGTTTTAAGCAAGGATATACCGAGAGCTTTGATGAATTTACCTTTCGTAACGGGTTGGATAAAAAGCCGATTATTGCTTTGTTGGCTGGTAGCCGTAAACAGGAGATTAAGGATAATCTACAGCGAATGATACAAGCATCCCGTAACTATATAGAATATCAGTTTGTTATTGCGGGAGCCTCCTGGAATATCTCCCGAATTTTATCAGGCTTATATGGGGACTGATACTAAAATTATATTTGGGCAGACATATAGCTTACTAAGTCATACTACGGCTGCTTTGGTTACCAGTGGTACAGCTACGCTTGAAACAGCCTTGTTCCGGGTGCCTCAGGTGGTGTGTTATTATACTGCTGCAGGAAAACTGGTTTCATTCTTACGCCGATATATTTTAAAAGTTAAATATATTTCTTTGGTCAATTTGATTGCTGGTCGTGAAGTGGTGGCTGAACTGGTAGCGGATGGCATGACCGTAGAAAATGTGAAGCAACAATTAGAAGCAATCCTACCTGGGCAAATGACTCGTGAGAAAATGTTGCAGGATTATGATGCGTTGATTAAAATTCTAGGACAGGAAGGAGCTTCTGAACGGGCAGCCGGAAAAATCGTTGAATTTTTATCTCAAAAATATAACAAGGTCCTTACAGTAAGACTGAAGGAGGCCTGTTATCAATTTTCGCTTATATTATTCAATAAAAGAAATGATATACAGATAAACAACCGCTGCAGGAACCGCCATCAGGGTGCTGTCAAAGCGATCTAGCATGCCTCCATGACCAGGTAATATATTGCCTGAGTCTTTTATTCCAATAGTGCGTTTAAGCAGCGATTCTGTCAAATGCCTAATGTGCCGATACCACAACGGTCAGGGCTAATCCTATCCAGATACTGATTGGCATAAACGGAAATAAATGCGCCATTACGATAGCACCTATGATACTGAAGACTCCTCCACCAATGGAACCTTCCCATGATTTTTTAGGGGATATTCGTTCAAACAAGCGATGTTTTCCGAATAGCATACCTGTACAATATGCTCCCGTATCATTAATCCATGTGAAAATAAATATTGACAACGGCAGTATCGGGTTGTACTGTACGTGATAATTTGACAATTCTCCTTCATTTCCAATAGAATGATAGGCCAGTACGTTTAACATAGCAAACGAAAGTGCGATGTAGATTTGGCTCATCATAGCATACGCCCAGTTGTTCAGTGGATTCTTTTTCTTTAAATATAGCTCGCTGACAAGCAGGTATATGATAAGAAATAAGTAAGGAATCAGTATTTCTGTTTGTCCAGGCATGACACCTAAATAGGCAAATCCGAAAAACAGAAAAACACCGGCCAACATACATATAGGTTTGTTTATCTCTACATCCGGTTGTTTGCTCACGATGTTCCCGAACTCATGAATGGTCAGGGCTGTAATCAGAGCAAACAATAGGGTGAAAGAGATAGGACCTCCAAGAATACAACCAATAAGTACTCCTACGAAGATTATTCCCGTAATTGCTCGTTGAATAAAGTTATTTTTCACGTTAGTAGGTTTTTGTTCGGTTATGCTTCTTCTTTTTCCTGGTTTTCTTCCTGTGAAGGGGTGTTGTTTTCACTAGAAGAGTTATTTTCACCATCCGTATTTTCCTGCTTGTTTTCCAGTTGTTTGGTTTCCGGTAGCTGCTCATTGGCTGCCATAATTTCTTCCGAACGGGAAGTCCATGGACGTTTACCGAAAATCTTTTCAACATCTTCAGCAAAGATTACTTCTCGGTCAATTAACAGCTGTGCCAGTTGGTTGTGGCCTTCACTGTGTTCTTGCAGCAAGGCCTTTGCACGCATGTACTGTTCATTAATCATGTGCTGTACTTCCTGGTCTATAAGCTCAGCTGTATGCTCACTGTAAGGTTTCGTAAAGCTGTAATCTTCATTGCTGTTATAATAGCAGAGATTAGGAAGTTTATCACTCATTCCTGCGTATGCAATCATGCCGTAAGCCTGTTTGGTGACTCTTTCCAAGTCATTCATTGCTCCGGTGGAGATGTGTCCGATAAAAATTTCTTCAGCAGCACGTCCACCTAATGTGGCACACATTTCATCCAGCATTTGTTCCTTTGTAGTGATCTGTCGTTCTTCAGGCAGATACCATGCTGCTCCTAACGCACGTCCTCTTGGGACAATGGTTACTTTAATCAGCGGGTTGGCATGTTCCAGGAACCATGAGATGGTGGCGTGACCTGCTTCGTGAAGTGCAATGGCACGTTTTTCGGCGGCAGTCATGACTTTTGTTTTCTTTTCCAGACCACCTACGATACGGTCGATTGCAGCTAAGAAATCATCTTTATCTACACTCTTCTTTTGATGACGTGCTGCAATAAGAGCAGGCTTCATTACATACATTGGCAATGTCTGCACCACTGAATCCAGGGGTTTGACGCGCTAACAAATCTACATCCACGTTGCTGTCCAGCTTCAGAGGTTTAAGATGAACACCAAACACTTCCTTTCGTTCATTCAGATCAGGAAGGTCTACATATATTTGTCGGTCAAAACGTCCTGCACGCAGTAAGGCCTTATCCAAAATATCTACACGATTGGTTGCCGCTAAGATAATGACTCCACTGTTTGAACCAAATCCGTCCATTTCTGTCAGAAGCTGGTTCAATGTATTTTCACGTTCGTCATTTCCTCCCATGCTTGGGTTTTTGCCACGGGCACGGCCTACGGCATCAATCTCATCAATAAAGACGATACAAGGCGATTTTTCTTTTGCCTGACGGAACAAATCACGTACGCGAGAAGCACCGACACCGACAAACATTTCTACAAAGTCTGACCCGGAAATAGAGAAAAAGGGTACATCGGCTTCACCTGCTACGGCTTTGGCTAACAATGTCTTACCAGTTCCCGGAGGGCCTACAAGCAGAGCACCCTTTGGGAATCTTTCCACCTAGTTCTGTATATTTTTGCGGCTGTTTCAAGAAATCTACAATTTCTTGTACTTCCTGTTTGGCAGCGGCTTGTCCGGCAACATCCTTAAATGTAATGCGGTTAGTCCCTTTTTCAAAAAGCTGTGCTTTGCTTCTTCCCACATTAAATACATTTGAGCCTCCTCCGGCTCCTCCTCCGCCACTCATGCGGCGCATGGCAAACATCCAGATACCGATAAGGAAGACAAACGGCAGAACGTTCCACAGGATTATGCTAAAATAGTCACTTTTCTTTTCGTATTGGATAGAACCGGTAAAGTTACCTTCTTTGGTCTGTTCATTCAGAAACTTATCTAAAGCTTCCATGGAACCGATTTGTACGTTGATGGAAGGACTTCTTCCAACTTTGCTGGCATCTTTTTTGAATACATCTACAATGTGGTCTGGCTTGATATACATTTCCACCGCATTGTTGTCGTATGCCACGATTTTGTCTGCATAGCCTTTGGACACCATTTCCTGAAATTCGGTATAGTTCACCTCTTTGGTGGCACTTCCTTCGTCTCCAGAAAAATAGAGAAAGGCAAAAATCAAGGCAATTATGACATAAAGCCACGTTAGATTAAAGCGTGGTACATTGATTTTTGGTTTATTGTTATCACTCATATTTCTCTTTCCTTATTATATATTAGTCTAAATCTGGTATGTTGGTCAGTTTGGCATCTGCCCACAAGTGTTCCAGATTATAAAATGTCGTACCTCCGGTAAAAAAATATGTACAATGATGTCACTATAATCCATAGCTACCCATTGTGCATTTCTTTGGCCGTCTATGGCATATGCTTTAGTGCCGGTCTCTTTTCTTACATGTTCTTTGATGGAGTCTACAATTGCCAATACCTGACTGGGAGAGTTTCCCTGGCAAATGATAAAATATTTACAGATGGTATCTTCTATTTCGTTTAAATCAGCTACTACGATTTGCTTGCCTTTTTTCTCTTGAATTCCTTCAATGATTTTTTCTATTAAAGTCGTTGTTTCGTTCATTCTTTTGATTATTCCTATTTTAAAATTGAAAATAAAGTTCTATATATAACATAGGACAAATATACTTGGTTTTCTGTATATCCGAAAATTTTTACTTGAAAGATGAAGAAAAAAGAAGAAAAACATGTTTTTTGAAAGAAAAAAATGCCGAAAAGCTTTGTATGTTCCAAAAAAGTTGTACCTTTGCACCGTCAAAACAAAAAGATGACAATCGTTCTCTGATTTTGGGCTATGGTGTAATGGTAACACAACAGATTCTGGTCCTGTTTTTCTTGGTTCGAGTCCGAGTAGCCCAACTTCATTTGCTGCATTCTCACGGAGAGAATAAAGCGTTATTGGGCTATGGTGTAATGGTAACACAACAGATTCTGGTCCTGTTTTTCTTGGTTCGAGTCCGAGTAGCCCAACAAAAAAGGTGTTCTGAGTAATCAGAACACCTTTTTTGTTTCTTCTTTTTCTTATTCTCCTTGGTGAATGCTCTTAATTCCTATCCGCATTCAGAATCAACTTCTTATGCTATGATTCATAGGACTTGTCGATGCTTAACAGATGTTAATGCGCGCTGTTGTGAAAACAAAATGTTCGATATTGTAGTTATTAAGTCATCGAGATTGATAAAAGTAATTAGGTATTAAAGTTTTTGAATGAAAAAATGAAAAAGGTAAGTTTTTTAGTAGCATCGTTAGCTGTATCTGCTCTTTCTGTGAATGCACAAAAAGCGTATGAAGGAACTCGTTTCTTGGATAATTGGTATGTAGGTGTGAAAGGTGGAGTAACTACTCCTACAGCTCATTCTGCATTTTGGCCTAACATGCGTGCTGAAACTGGCATTGAGCTAGGAAAACAGATTACTCCGGTGTTAGGTGTTTCTTTTGAGGGATTGACAGGTATCAATACATCTTTCAGCAAAACAGCTTTTGATGATTTGAATTTAGGTGTGTTGGGTAAGATTAACTTAAATAATCTTTTTGGGGGATATAACGGTGAACCCAGATTATTTGAAGTAGAAGGTATCGCCGGATTTGGTTGGGGACATGATTTCATGAACTCGGGTAGTGGTTATGATCGCTCTTATATGGTAAGCCGTTTTGGTGCCAGCTTTAACTTTAACTTGGGTGAGAAAAAAGCATGGGCTGTAAATGTACGTCCGGCTATTGTTTACAGAATGGATGGCGACCGTGCACAACAACTGAATGTAAACAAGTCGAAGATTGAAATTTTGGCTGGAGTAACTTATCGTTTCGCAAGCAGCAACGGAAAGCACTATATGACTATTCAGAAGCCATACAACCAGGCTGAGGTGAACTCACTGAATGAAACGATTAATGCCTTGCGTGTAGAAAATGCCCGTAAAGATGAAGCTTTAGGAGCAAAGGATGCAGAAAATGCACGTTTGGAAAAAGAGTTGACAGATTTGCGTAATGCACCTAAGCAGGTAGAAACTATTATTCAGAATACACATTCCAAGTCATTGGAATCAGTTATTACGTTCCGTCAGGGAAAGACCACAATCAGTACTGATCAGGTGCCTAATGTAGAGCGTATTGCAACTTATATGAAGAATAATCCAAAGAGTACGGTATCTATCAAGGGATACGCTTCTCCAGAAGGTAGTGCCGAAGTAAATGCACGTGTAGCTAAGCAGCGTGCGGAAGCTGTAAAGAATATGTTGATAAGTAAGTATAAAATTAGTGCTTCACGTATCACAGCTGAAGGTCAGGGTGTAGGATCGATGTTCTCAGAACCGGATTGGAACCGTGTAAGTATTGCTACTTTGAGTGAATCAGAATAATTCTTTTTTTATTGAAATAATGTAGTCTGAAGGCTGTTGCAGGTAAATACTGTGGCAGCCTTTTTTATGTCTCTTTGTTTTCATGTATGTTTTTACATTTCTTGTACAGATAAAGACTGGGAAAAGTAACTGAAAATCCTTATCTTTGCGAGGAATTTGTAAACTCATGGGAGAACGTACACGATACAATGATTTTGCCTGGTTTTTGGCCCTTCATTTTCCTTTTAAGGTGCAAAAAATCTCATTGAATGTGGGATTTACTTGTCCGAATAGAGATGGTGTAAAAGGATATGGAGGATGTACCTATTGCAATAACCAGACCTTTAATCCGGCATATTGTCGGACAGACAAGTCTGTTATGCAACAGTTGGAGGAAGGAAAAGAGTTTTTCGCCAGAAAATATCCGGAAATGAAGTTTTTGGCATATTTTCAAGCCTACACGAATACCTATGCAGAATTGGGACAAGCTGCGTCAGATGTATGAAGAGGCATTGCGGGTAGAAGGAGTTGTCGGACTCGTTATCGGCACGCGTCCTGATTGTATGCCCGAAGAATTGCTGGATTATCTGGAAGAGTTGAATAAGCGAACCTTTCTTTTTAGTGGAATATGGTATTGAGAGTACGGATAATCATACTTTGCAGCGAATAAACCGGGGACATACTTTTGAATGTACGGTGGATGCCGTAAAACGTACAGCGGAAAGAGGGATACGTGTGGGAGGTCATGTGATTTTAGGACTTCCGGGAGAAAATCATGAAGCTATCATCCGTCAGGCACGGCAGGTGTCTGAACTTCCTTTGACAACGCTGAAAATGCATCAGTTGCAGCTAGTGCGTGGTACACGGATGGCACATGAATATGAGTTGTGTCCTGAAGATTTTCATTTGTATGAGGTAGATGAATACATTGATCTTGTGATTGATTATCTGGAGCGTGTGCGTCCGGATCTTGTGCTGGAACGTTTTGTTTCGCAGTCTCCCAAGGAATTGCTGATAGCTCCAGACTGGGGCATTAAAAATTACGAATTTGCCGTTCGTATGCAGCGTCGTCTTCAGGAAAGAGATACCTGGCAGGGAAAATTCTATGAAGAAGTAAAAAAGGAAACAATATAATATCAAATTTTTAAATTAGTTAGGATTCAATGGAAATTAAAGGTAAAGTTCATTATGTCGGTGTGAACGACCGTACAAAAGCTTTGTTTGAAAATTTGTGGCCACTTCCTTATGGCGTGTCTTATAACTCTTACCTGATTGCCGATGACGATATGGTTGCATTGGTCGATACGGTAGATGTGGCTTTCTTTGAAGTATATATTAAAAAGATACGCAGTGTTATCGGAGACCGTAAAATCAATTATTTGATTATAAATCACATGGAGCCTGACCATTCCGGTTCAATTGCTCTGATTAAGAAATACTATCCTGAAATCGTATTGGTAGGTAACAAGAAGACTTTCGAAATGGTAGAAGGATATTATGGAGTAACAGGTGAACGTTATGTGGTAGGTGATGGAGATTTCCTGAAACTGGGACATCATAACCTTCGCTTCTATCTGGTACCCATGGTACACTGGCCGGAAACAATGGTAACTTTCGATGAAACAGAAGGTATCCTGTTCTCTGGAGATGCTTTCGGCTGTTTCGGAGCATTGAACGGAGGATGCATCGACCGTAACATCAATACTGATATTTATTGGAATGAAATGCGCCGCTACTATGCTAATATCGTAGGTAAGTTCGGTAATCCGGTACAGAAAGCCTTACAGAAATGTGGAGGACTGCCTATCAAGACAATCTGTCCGACTCATGGACCGGTATGGGAAGAATGTATTCCGCAAGTGGTAGATATGTATGACAAACTGAGCCGCTATGAAGGTGAAGAAGGTGTAGTGATTGTGTATGGAACCATGTATGGTAATACAGAAGAACTGGCTGAAGCTATTGCAGAAGAACTGAGTGCACAGGGCATCAAGAATATCATTCTGCACAATGTTTCTCATACGCATCATTCTTATATCCTGGCCGACATCTTTAAGTATAAAGCTTTGATAGCAGGCTGTACTACTTATAACATGCATTTGTATCCTGAAATGGAATCTCTGTTGAGCAAGGTAGCCGCTCGTGAAATGAAGAACCGCCTGTTTGGTTACTTCGGTTCGTTCACCTGGGCCAGCGCAGCAGTGAAGAAATTGGGGGAGTTTACTGAAAAACTGAAATTTGAAGTAGTAGGTAATCCGGTAGAAATGAAGCAGAGCATGAAGGCCGACAATTATGCACAGGCTAAGGAATTGGCTAAGGCAATGGCCGACCGTTTGAAAGCAGACCGTAAATAAATCATCTTTTTGATAGATATAAAAAACTTCCACTAAAGGATTTTCCCTTGGTGGAAGTTTTTTTATGGAGTGATATCTGCTTATCAGTCTTTTGCTTGGTGTACGGTCAGTTGCGGGAACGGGAATCCGATGCCTTCTTTGTTGAATGTGTCGTATACGATTTTATTCATGTCAAAATACACATCCCAGTAGTTTTCAGTCTTGGTCCACACACGTACCTTAATATCTACACTGCTGGCAGACAAAGCTCCAAGTCCGATAAAAGGAGCTGGAGTCGTGAGGATTCGCTCATCGGCCGCAATGATTCGCTCCAGTACAGCTTTTACTTTTTTCATAATCTTCTCCGTATTCCACTCCGAATACCCATTCAGCGCGGCGCATGTCTTGTTTGCTGTAATTGGTGATGGCATTGCTGCTCAGAGCACCGTTTGGTACATAAATAATTCGGTTGTCTACCGTAGCCAGAATGGTGTGGAAAATCTGAATTTCTTTTACTGTTCCGCTGGCACCTTGTCCGTCGATGTAGTCTCCTACCTTGAAGGGCTTGAATACTAAGATGATTAATCCTCCGGCGAAGTTAGACAGGTTTCCGGACAATGCCATACCGATTGCCACACCGGCAGAAGCTAAGATTGCAGCGAAGCTGGTGGTTTCCACTCCTAATTTGCTGATGATGGCAAATACTAAGATTAGGTTCAGAAGTATGCTGAGCAGACTTTTTTTAAGAAGGTCTGTACACTGATTTCCAGTTTACGTTTTTCCAGAATTTTGCTGACCAGTCGGTTGATTTGCTTGATGATAAACCGGCCGACGATGTAGATGATAATGGCAGCCAGAATGTCTTTTCCAACCTCGATTCCCCAGTTGAGCAGTCTGTCCAGCAGCCTGTTCTACGTTAATTTTTGAAGCAGTGTTGCTTTGCTTGTGCTGTAGCTTGTAATAATGTAAGTAACATGTGTAATGTGAATTAAATTTTTTATAGTTAATCATTCATTTAATATCCCCTTGCCTTGTCGGACAATTTCAGGTACATCATCACAACAATTTATGACGGTAGAAGGTTCAATACCTCCCCTGTACCTCCGTCAATAATAAGGTCTACTTTCTCTCCAAACTTTTCGTCAATCAGTTCCGGTTCAGTGATGTATTCAATGTCTTCTCCTTCCTTTAACGGCAGAGTGGTCGTCAGAATCGGTGCATCGAGCAACCGACAGATTTCACGGATGATAGCATTATCGGGTACACGGATACCCACTTCCTTCCGGTTGCGGAAGATTTTGGGCAAGCGGCTGTCTGCATTCAGGATAAAGGTAAACGGACCGGGCAGATTGCGTTTCATCAGTTTGAAAGTGGCATTGCTCACGCGAGCATATTCGCTGATGTTACTCAGGTCGTAACAGATAATGGATAAATTATTCTTGCGCGGATCGATATTTTTCAGTTTGCAGATACGCTCAATAGGGCGTTCCTTCAGCGCATGACAGCCTAATGCGTATACCGTGTCTGTGGGGTAGATAATGATGCCCCCATCGTTCAGAATGTCTACTATGCGCTGTAGGTCTTCAGGTCGGTTGTTTTTAGAATATAATTTAAGTAACATGGCGTTATCTACGAAGATTTGACTTCGTATGAACGCAAAAATAAGAAAATTATTTCTTTTTCTTTCGCAGTTCTTCTGCAATTCGATAGTGAATGGCGCTTCTATTTCCTTTCCGCTTTTTTCGAGTGCTTCAGCAAAATATTCATGAGCACCGGCATGCTGTGGTTTCAGGCTGGTAGCCTTGTCCAAATCGGAAAGCGCTTCTTCCGTTTTCCCGGTCAGCAGACGAAGTTTTCCTCGGTTGTACACTGCTTTGAAATCCTGTGGCCGTAGTTGTACGGCACGATTCAGGCATTCCTCAGCTTCTTCCACTCGGTTTTCATCAAAGAATGTCACTCCTTTTCTTACCCAGGCATCCACATACTCCGGATACAGCTCCAGAGCCTTGTCATAGTTGGCTTGTGCTGCCCTCGGGTCGTGTGCCTTAGTGATGCATTCGTTTCCCATCAGGTAATATTCCCGGGCGTACTTCTGTAAATTCTGGCGCTGTTGTTGCATTTGCTCCTTCAGCAATCGGTTTTCTTCCTTTAACCGGTTGATGATGCCTAATTTCCGGCGGATAAAACGCTGTATCAACGGTTTTTCAATGTCATATCGGCTGTGGATAGCCTTAAAGAGAGTTCTTCTAAGAATTCGGCGAAATTGCCTTTGTCGAAAGCTTTTTACAGAGGCTACGTATTGAATGTCTGCCTGTGCCTGCTTCATGGCTCTTTCAAATGTCTGATTGTCATTGAAGCGCTGGGCAAAGCTGACAATTTCCGGTCGGACAAACACATCTGCGTGCGAAATCCGCCGCTTCAGCTGGATGCCGTCCAATGAGGTGCAGCGGCTCAGGGCTACATAAGCCTGTCCTCCGGCAAAAACTCCTCCCGTAAAGTCGATAACTACCCGGTTGAAAGTCAGCCCCTGACTCTTGTGTACGGTGATGGCCCAGGCCAGCCGGATGGGGTATTGTGTAAATGTGCCTAATTCCTCTTCTTCTATTTTCTTTTCCGTCTCGTTATATCGGTAGCGGATGTTGCTCCAGCTTTCCTTGTGTACATCGAATTCACTCCCGTCTTCCGTTATTACATAGATGGTACCGTCTTCCGAAAGGCCTGATACCGTACCGATGGTACCGTTTACCCAGCGTTTTTCCTGGTCGTTCTTGATGAAAATCACCTGTGCTCCCGGCTTGATGACCAGTTCCATCAGGGTAGGGAGGCTGCTTTCCGGAAATTCACCATGTATTTCTCCTTTTAATGTGACTGGTTCGCCTGGCAGTTCGTTGAGTTTCTTTTCGTTGATATAATCTACATTGTCCCTCCGGGTGGCCAGCGTGATGTACAAATCATTCTCTTCCGGGCAAGGAGGTGTCGGCGTATAACGGGTGTTCAATAGTTGTAAATCCGCATTTCCGGCAGTATTGGTCCGGATATGGTCGAGCACGCTGACGAATACTTGGTCTGTTTGTCGGTATACCTTGGTGAGTTCGATGGATACCAGTTCCATCTCCTGGAACACTTTAGCTGAGAAGAAATACGGATTCGGATAAAAACGGTTCAGAATCTCCCGTTCGTCACTTTTTACTACCGGCTCCAGTTGGAATACGTCGCCCACTAACAGCAGCTGTTTTCCACCGAACGGTTCACGTAAGTTATGAGAGTACGTGCGAAGCACCTTGTCGATAAAGTCGATGATGTCGGCCCGCACCATGGAAATTTCATCAATGATGATGAGCTCGATGTTCTGAATGAGTTTCCGGTGATCGGAAGAATACTTCAGAAAATCTTTCAGTTTTCGCCCCTGAAACTTCGGATCATCGGGCAGGAGCGGATGAAACGGGAGCTTGAAAAAACTGTGCAGGGTACTGCCACCCGCATTGATAGCGGCAATGCCCGTAGGAGCCAGTACCACATATTTCTTTTTGGTATGCTGGCAGACGTATTTCAGAAATGTAGACTTACCCGTTCCCGCTTTTCCGGTCAGAAAGACCGATTGGCGGGTGTATTGGATGAGTTTCAGTGCATTCTGAAATTCGGGGTTGTCGGTATCTATCAGGGTAGAAGTCATCTGTCATTGTGTTTAGAGATTCATGCAAAGATACGGACAAATGGGAAATAAAAAAAGCGGTTAGAAGTCTAACCGCTTTTTCGTCAGAATATTTACGAGAAGCCTTTCGGCATTTATCAGATTCGTCTTTAAAATGCTGAACTTGTCAGCGTCGCAGTTTTATTTGCGTCTTCCGTCATTCAGCATTACATAACCCCAGATCATTGGATCTGCATTTGCAATCTTGTGGAAAATGTTTTTTACCTTTTTCATAATTGTTACCCTTTCTTTTTTAGTTAGTTTAATTAAATCTTCTTAGCGGACTTCCCAGCCGGCCGTTGTACTTGTTACCTTATTTACCTTGAAAACTTTTTATTGGCTTTTTCTTTTTAGCCTTTCTTTTTTACACTGCAAAAATAGGCCTTTTTTTCTTTACAAAATATGTTTTATAGCATATTTTTCTTGTAAAAGGCCAATTTGTTGATGTAAATCAAATCCGGAGGCAGGGTTATTTCTTTTCAATTACATTTTCCCCTTTCTCTCCCGAAAAACTCGTAACTTTGCAGCCGTTTTGTAGAATACCTATGGCAGCAAGAATGAACAATCAGTACGAAGAACGCCTGGGAACGGAGCGGATGCTTCCTCTCATTTTCAAAATGGCTTTACCGGCAGTGGCCGCGCAGTTCGTCAATCTCCTCTATAATATAGTAGACCGTATTTATATTGGTCATATACCGGAAATCGGGACAAATGCATTGGCGGGAGTAGGCGTGACCACCTCTATTGTAATTCTGATTTCTTCTTTTTCGGCTATTGTGGGGGCTGGAGGTGCGCCGCTGGCTGCCATGGCATTGGGACAAGGCGACCGGGTGCGTGCAGGGAAATTCTTAGGCAACGGTTTCATGCTGCTGATTCTGTTTACCGTGCTGACTTCGCTGGTATCCTATTTGTTTATGGAGCCTATTCTGCGGTTTGCGGGGGCATCTGCCGTTACACTCCCCTACGCAGAAGATTATCTTTCAGTGTACTTGCTGGGTACCTTGTTTGTGGAAATCTCTACCGGACTCAATACGTTCATCAATTCACAGGGGCGTCCCAATATTGCGATGTATTCTGTCTTGATTGGGGCCTTGCTGAATATCGTGCTCGATCCGATTTTTATTTTCTGGTTTGATATGGGCGTAAAAGGAGCGGCACTGGCCACTATTCTTTCGCAGGCATGCAGCGCCTGGTGGGTGTTAGGCTTTCTATGTTCCGAGCGTGCCTCCTTGCGTTTGCAAAAATGTTACCTGAAATTCGATCGCCGTATCGTCGGTGGGATGTTGGCTTTGGGGGTATCTCCCTTCATTATGGCCAGTACAGAGAGTCTGGTAGGATTTGTGCTGAACGGCAGTCTGGAGAAATTTGGCGATATATACGTAGGAGCCCTGGCTATTTTACAGAGTGCCATGCAACTGGTCAGTGTGCCACTTACAGGATTTGCCCAAGGTTTTGTGCCGGTGGCCAGCTACAACTACGGACATGGTGACCGCCAGCGGATGAAAGACTGTTTCCGTATTGTACTGACGGTAATGTTCTCTTTCAATTTTGTCCTGATGTTGCTGATGATTTGTTTCCCTACGGTAGTCGCTTCGGCATTTACGAGCGATCCGGAGTTGATAGCCACCGTAGAGCATGTGCTGCCGCTCTTCCTGGCTGGAATGACAATCTTTGGTTTGCAGCGCGCCTGCCAGAATATGTTTGTAGCCCTTGGTCAGGCACGGATTTCTATTTTTATAGCTTTGCTGCGTAAGGTTATTTTGCTGGTACCTCTTGCTCTGGTGCTGCCTCGCTTCTGTGGAGTGGAAGGCGTATTTATGGCCGAAGCAGTTTCGGATGCTACGGCTGCCATCTGTTGCACATTGCTCTTCTTCTGGCAGTTCCCGAAGATACTTCGCAAGATGCAGAATCTGGTACAGAACTAATTTTACGATTTCGATAGGTAAGTTGTTTGAAACACAGAGAGATAAAGTGGCAAATGCTTAATCATATTCTCTGTTTCACAGTGTGGGATACAAAAACCACACTGTGGGATATATATTTCACACTGTGAAATACAAATCCCGCAGTGTGAAACAGAGAATTCTTCGAAGCGTTCTGAATTATGCTTTTCGGAATTTGTAATTATATGTCGGGAGAGGTGGAATTTCCTGATAGAAATTATCGGCTATGCTATAAATCTTTATAACTTTATCCTCCAAGTATATAGTGGCTATGATTGGGGTGGCTTAAAATGCAAAAACGAATACGGTGGTGTTTCCGGGCTGCCTAGCTCGGTGTGCAAGTTTTATTTATTGAAAACCAAGTCTTATAAATGAAAAATATAATAGAGAGTATCAGAAAGCAATATCCGGTGTCCGATTTGACCATAAAGGAACTTGAATCCTATTTAACACCTTGCAGTTTTCCTAAAAGGTATCAACTGATAAAGGAAGGTATTTATTGTAAGTATGCTTATTTTATAGAGAAGGGTATCTTAAGAGCCTATTGGGTGGTCGATGGAGAGGAATACACTACCTCGTTCGGAGCAGAGGGATGTATTGTTTTCAGCATGGATGAATTGTATTACAACAAAAAAAGCGAAGAATATGTGGAAACGCTGGAAGAAGTGGAAGCCTACAGAATCAATATAAGTGACCTCAAAAATCTTATGGAAACCAACTTGGAGTTATGCAACTGGGGGAGAATCATACATCAGAATGAATACAGACGGTTGCACAGGAGCCATAAAGAGAGGTTGTCATTGCCGGCAAAAGAGCGTTATGAAGAGTTTCAGAAACAATTTCCGGAAATATGCAAAAAGGTAAATCTGAAATACATTGCATCCTATTTAGGAATCACTCTTTCTACCCTCAGCAGGTTGCGAAGCAAAAAACCGTAATTTGATTTAGGACAAATTTTTAATGGATGAGATTCCCTATCTTTGCGCGATGTAAATGTATTGTATAAATCCTAATCAGTTTAATTTATCTCAATATGAATCATCGAATCTCATCATCAGCTTTTGCAGATACAAAACCGCATTATGAACTTCTTGACGGGCTAAGAGGGGTGGCCGCATTGCTTGTGGTGTTCTATCACATTTTTGAAGGTTTTTCTTTTGCCGGAGGAGGTACACTCATTACTGTCATTAATCACGGTTATCTGGCCGTCGATTTCTTCTTTATACTGTCAGGTTTTGTCATCGGATATGCGTACGATGACCGGTGGAAGAAGAACATGACATTAAAAGGCTTCTTTAAGCGGAGACTTATCCGACTTCATCCGATGATTATTATGGGGGCGATAATCGGTTGCATCGCTTTCTTTGTGCAGGGAGGAGTGAAATGGGATGGTACGCATGTAGCTACTTCCGCGGTCATGTTGGCACTTTTGCTTGCAATGTGCTTTATCCCAAGCTTATCCGGGAGGCGGGGTATGACGTACGCGGGAACGGAGAGATGTTTTCCTTGAACGGACCGAGTTGGTCATTGTTCTTTGAATATATAGGTAATATACTTTACGCTCTTTTCATTCATCGTTTGAGTAATAAGGCGCTGACAGTATTGGTTATACTGCTCGGTTTGGGACTGTCCTGGTTTGCTTTGTTCGATGTGGTAGGTTATGGTATGATAGGAGTGGGCTGGACACTCGATGGACTGAACTTTTGGGGAGGTATGCTGAGAATGCTGTTTCCTTTCACGTTAGGTATGCTGATTTCAAGAAATTTCCGTCCGTTCAAGATTCGAGGCGCATTCTGGATTTGCAGCATTATCCTGTTGGGACTTTTTTGTGTGCCTTATATCGAAGGTAACTCACCGGTATGCTTGAATGGTGTGTTCGAGATGATATGCATTGCGGTGGTATTTCCTCTATTGGTGTGTATGGGGGCATCCGGCAAGGCGACAGACAAGCTGTCGACCGCTATCTGTAAGTTCTTGGGAGATATATCTTATCCGCTTTATGCCATTCACTATCCTATTATGTATGTATTCTACTCATGGCTTATCGAGAAACAGTTGTATACGTTGGAAGACACTTGGCTGGTGGCCGCTGTCGTATATTTCGGAAGTATCGCATTGGCATACTTGTGTCTGAAGCTCTATGATGAACCCGTGAGAAGGTGGCTTGGGAGTAAGTTTGTGAAATGAGGATGAATAATTCTAAATGATATACAATCAATCTCCCCAAATGTCTGAATTTTTGTATCTGACATTTGGGGAGATTTTGTTATCCATTATAATTACGCTTTAAAAGGCTTGCGGAATTTACATCCGTTTTTCCACTGAGAGCATCCGTAGGCCGTCTTTCCTTTGATAATGATGCCAGTGCCGCATACAGGGCAGGCTTTTCCTAAAATGCTGTCATCGGCTGGCAGGTTGTCTTCCTTAGGTGCTTCGGGAGTGGCTGCTTTCTTGCTGGCCCGTGGCTTGCGGGGAGCCGCTTTTTTCTTGGGCTCTTCTTCACCGTTTTTAGGGGAAGCTGTTTTTTTCAGTGGAATTTTAGGGCTGTCATCGGTCGTAACGGTTACACGGCGGTTGCTGTTGTCGCGCAGTACGCTGTAAACTATTTCGGTGACCATCTGCTTCAATTCAGCTAAGAAGGTACCCGCATCGTAACTTTTCCGTTCGATTTCGCGCAATTTCTTTTCCCAGATACCGGTCAGTTCGGCCGATTTCAGCAATTCTTCGTGAATCAACTGAATCAGTTCCACTCCGGTAGGAGTAGCAATCAGATTTTTGCGTTCCTTGCGGATGTAATGCCGTTTGAACAAGGTCTCGATAATGGCTGCACGAGTAGAAGGGCGACCGATACCGTTTTCTTTCAGGGCATCCCGAAGTTCATCATTGTCCACCGCCTTTTTCTCATTGAGCATCGGGCTATGCGGACCGCTTTCTCCTTTGGTGAAAGCAGGCAATACGCTTTCTTCCTCGTTTTCCTTCCCTTCTTCCGGAACGTCCTTGGCAAAGATTATGCGCCAGCCGGGTTCCAGAATCTGCTTTCCGGTTACCTTGAACTCTATCTGGTCTGCTTCACCGATGACGGTGGTGGTAGAAAACTTACAGTCGGGATAGAACACGGCGATGAAGCGGCGGGCAATCAAATCGAACACCCGTTTTTCCATGTCGCTGAGGCCTTGCGGTTGTACCCCGGTGGGGATGATGGCATGGTGGTCGGTCACCTTGCTGTTATCGAATACTTTTTTCGATTTAATCAGTGGTTTTCCGCTTAATGCCGTCGTGTAAACAGCATAGTCTTTCAACCCCTCCAGAATTTTAGGGCACTTGGGATAAATGTCGTCACTCAGAAAAGTGGTATCCACACGCGGATAAGTAGCCACCTTCTTTTCATATAATGACTGAATGAGCTGCAAGGTCATGTCGGCCGAGTAGCTGAATTTTTTATTACATTCCACCTGCAAAGAGGTCAGGTCGAACAAGCGGGGAGGCGCTTCCGTTCCTTTCTTGGAGGCTGACTTCGGTTACGGTAAAGTCTACATTCCGGATGCGTTCCAGTAATTCCTTTCCGGTCTGTTCGTCGGTAATCTGCGGAATACCCCGGTTGGCATCGGGCTGTATTTTCTTCTTGGCCGAAGGATTCTCTTTTTCCTTTTCAGCCTCTTCAGCCAGTTCCTCATCGCTCTTTCGTATGATGGCCGAGAACACTGTATCGCGGTAGACCGTTTTCAGTTCCCAGTATTGCTTGGGTACGAAGTGTTCGATTTCCTGTTGTCTTTTTACAATCAGGGCCAGAGTCGGAGTCTGTACTCGTCCGATGGAAAGTACCTGTTTGTTCTGTCCGTATTTCAAGGTGTATAGTCGGGTGGCATTCATGCCCAAAGTCCAGTCGCCGATGGCGCGGCTCAGTCCGGCTTCGTAGAGAGGCTGGAACTCAGCCTGGTCTTTCAGGTTGGCAAATCCGTCGCGTATAGCTTCTTCCGTCAATGAGGAAATCCAGAGCCGTTTGACCGGACATTTGGCACCGGCCTTTTGCATTACCCACCGCTGGATGAGTTCTCCTTCCTGGCCGGCATCCCCGCAGTTGATAATCATTTCGGCTTCCTGCATTAGTTTTTCGATGATGTGAAATTGCTTTTCAATTCCGCTGTCGTTTATCAGCTTGATTCCGAAGCGAGGAGGAATCATGGGCAGGCTGCTCAGACTCCAGCTTTTCCACGAGGGAGTATATTCATGCGGTTCCTTCAGGGTACACAGATGGCCGAATGTCCAGGTTACCTGGTATCCGTTTCCTTCAATGTATCCTTCTTTTCGGTTTTTGGCTCCCAGCACATCGGCAATGTCGCGTGCCACGCTGGGTTTTTCGGCTATGCAAACTATCATGGTCTTTCTTTCAATATGGAGCAAAATTACGTAAAGTTGCCTGAATAGAAAAATAAAATCTTTATCTTTGGACAGAAATGACTGACAACCTTTCTTTTGGCAAGGTTTTTGCTAAAAGAATTAGTATAACAATTAAATGAAGAAATTATGTTGATTTGGATTGTATTTATAGGTATTGCGATTATCAGTTACCTGGTTCAGGCAAACCTGAAGAGTAAATTTGAAAAATATTCCCAGATGCCGTTGACCAATGGCATGACAGGAAAGGAAGTGGCGGAGAAGATGCTGCGTGATAACGGTATTTACGACGTGACGGTGACCAGTACATCGGGAATGTTGACCGACCATTATAACCCGATGAACAAGACGGTAAATTTGAGTGAAGGGGTCTACGGTAGTACAAGTGTGGCTGCGGCAGCTGTAGCTGCTCACGAGTGTGGGCATGCGGTACAGCATGCGCGGGGGTATGCGCCTTTACGTATGCGTTCGGCTTTGGTTCCGGTGGTACAGTTTTCTTCTTCCATCGTATCTTGGGTGTTGTTAGCTGGTATTCTGATGGTCAACTCTTTTCCTCAGCTGCTGCTTATCGGTATCTGTCTGTTTGCCATGACCACGTTGTTCAGTTTTATTACCCTTCCGGTAGAAATTGATGCAAGCCGTCGGGCGTTGGTATGGTTGAGTAGTGCTGGAATTACCAATGCGTTTAATCATCAGCAGGCTACGGATGCCTTGAAGTCGGCTGCCTATACGTATGTCGTAGCTGCCTTGGGTTCACTGGCTACGCTGATTTACTACGTAACGATTTATATGAATCGTCGCGAGTAAGCATGAAATCCTTTCGTTTTGTGTGCGGAAGGTAGAAATTTTATTCGTATTTTTGCTCCGTTAATTTAAAGACTGATTCATTATGGCAACAAAACCAAGTATACCTAAAGGAACAAGAGACTTTTCGCCGGTAGAAATGGCGAAACGTAACTATATATTCAACACCATTCGTGAGGTATTCTATCGCTACGGCTTTCAGCAGATAGAAACTCCTTCTATGGAAAACCTGTCTACTTTGATGGGTAAGTACGGGGAGGAAGGCGATAAGCTGCTTTTCAAGATTCAGAATTCAGGTGACTATTTTTCTGGACTGACAGATGAAGAACTGTTAAGCCGCAATGCAGCAAAATTGGCCAGCAAATTCTGTGAAAAAGGTTTGCGATATGACCTGACAGTTCCTTTTGCGCGTTACGTGGTAATGCACCGTGATGAAATCACTTTCCCGTTTAAGCGTTTCCAGATTCAGCCGGTATGGCGTGCCGACCGTCCGCAGAAGGGACGTTATCGTGAATTCTATCAATGTGATGCCGACGTGGTGGGCAGTAACTCTCTGCTGAATGAGGTGGAACTGGTGCAGATGATTGATGCTGTGTTCCAGAAATTCGGTATCCGTGTTTCCATCAAGATTAATAACCGTAAGATTCTGATAGGTATTGCAGAAATTATCGGAGAAGCCGATAAGATTGTAGACATTACAGTAGCTATCGACAAGCTGGATAAAATTGGTTTGGACAATGTAAATGCGGAACTGGCATCAAAAGGTATTCCGCAGGAAGCCATCGATAAGTTGCAGCCGATTATTCTGTTGAGCGGTTCGAACGAAGAAAAAATAGCTACGTTGAAGAATGTGCTGGCTGCAAGTGAGACAGGTTTGAAGGGGGTAGAAGAAAGCGAATTTATCCTGAAAACAATTACCGGGCTGGGTATTCAGTCGGAAGTGGAACTGGATCTGACACTGGCTCGCGGACTGAACTATTATACGGGTGCTATCTTTGAAGTGAAGGCGCTGGATGTACAGATTGGTAGTATCAGTGGAGGTGGCCGTTACGATAACCTGACCGGTGTGTTCGGTATGGAAGGTATGTCGGGAGTGGGTATCTCGTTCGGTGCTGACCGTATTTACGACGTACTGAACCAATTAGATTTGTATCCGAAAGAAGCGGTGAATGGTACACAGCTACTGTTTGTCAACTTTGGTGAAGCCTGAGGCTGCGTATCTATTGCCGGTATTGGCACAGGTACGTGCGGCTGGTATTCGTGCAGAAATCTACCCGGATGCTGCCAAAATGAAGAAACAGATGAGCTATGCCAATGCAAAGATGGTACCGTTTGTAGCTATTGTGGGTGAAAATGAAATGAAAGAAGGAAAAGTCATGCTGAAGAATATGACAAGCGGCGAACAGTCGCTGGTTACTCCGGACGAACTGGTAGCTGCCATCAACGGATAAGCGTGAGCGTTAATCATAAATAAAACACAGGTTTCACGGAAGAAACGGAAGAGGCAGATGCTTCAGATTTTTGTTTCGTGAAACCTGTTTTTTTATAGGCGTTTCGAAAATTAGTAGAAGATATGGAATTTGTATATTTGATTGTTGGCGTGATAGTAGGAGGGCTGCTGGGTTATTTGTGGGCTGCGAGAAAGTCTGTTTCTTTGCGATCGGAGTTACAGATGAACCAACAGCATGCCCAGGATTTGCTGAAGGCGGAAAAGGAACGTACTGAGTTGCTGACAGAGCAGTATCGGAAGGAAACGGAAAGGTTACGTGGACAGTTGGATGAACTTTCCGGGAAATGGGCAGAAGCAGGTCGGGCACTGGCGACTTCACAGGCAGAACGTCGTAACTTGGAAGAGCGTCTGGAGAACCAGAAAGAGGAAGTGGAGAAGTTACGGAAGCAACTGAATACGGAGTTCGAGAATATGGCCAACCGGATTTTTCAGCAGAAGACGGAGGCATTCAACCGGCTTAGTTCGGAAACCTTGAGTAACCTGTTGAAACCTTTCGGAGAGAATTTTAAAAGAATTCAAGCATCAGGTGGAAGAGGTGTACGATAAAGAATCCAAGCAGCGCTTTTCTTTGGAAGACCGTATCAAGGAACTGATGCAGTTGAACAAGCAGATTAGCGATGATGCCAACAACCTGACCCGCGCTTTGAAAGGAGATTCCAAGATGCAGGGAAACTGGGGTGAAATGATATTGGAGACTATCTTGGAAAATTCCGGTCTGAGAGAAGGAGAAGAATATTTTCGTCAGGAATTTTTAAAAGATGAACATGGTGAACCGCTCAAAAATGAATTGGGACAGCGGATGCAGCCTGATGTGTTAGTTGTATATCCGGATAACCGTCAGGTAATTATTGACTCAAAAGTATCGCTTACGGCATACGCAAGCTATGTGGCCTCTGAGGATGCCGTGCAGCGTGAACAGTACTTGAAAGCACACCTGGCTTCTGTGAAAGCTCACATTGATGAGTTGAGCCGGAAGGATTATTCCAGCTACAATGTGTCTTCGTTGGATTTTGTGATGATGTTTGTGCCCAATGAACCGGCTTATCTGTTGGCATTGCAGGCTGATCCGGACATCTGGAATTATGCTTATCAGAAGAAGGTCGTGTTGATTAGTCCGACCAACCTGATTGCAGCGCTTCGATTGGCCTTGGATTTATGGAAGCGGGAGTATCAGGTGAAAAATATTCAGGACATCATCAAGCGAGGAACGGTGCTTTATGAAAAACTGGTGGGATTTACCGAGACTTTCGAAAAGATTGGAGATTCTTTGCAGGCAGCTTCCGTGGCTTACAAGAATGCGTTGGGGCAGCTTTCGCAGGGGAAGGGCAACCTGATTCGGCAGGCGGATATGCTCACGGAATTGGGAATTACTTCAAAAAAGAAATTTTCCTCGCGTATACGGCAGGAAGTTGACAAAGGTATTACGCCGGTTACTCCTGCAAGAGATTTGTTTTCGGAATCGGAAGAACAATAAAATTATATAGAAAGGAGAAGCTCCATGGACTTGCGTTGAGTGTGCCATGGAGCTTCTTTTTTATTTCATATTGAGATTAAAGTTTTGCAACGTATTGCTGGGTGGATTTTCCATTATGTGTATTGAAGGACAAGGGGAAAGTGTCAGAATTGACAGCGGAACAGCCATTCTTGTCAGTCTGCTCATGCCAGAATGTCAGTCTTTTGTTTTGGCACGCTTTTCGCAGAAAGATAGGTGCTTTAACGCATTTGATAAACGATAAAATATAAACTAAATTATAGCATTATGAACATTAAACCATTAGCAGACAGAGTCCTGATTCTTCCGGCTCCTGCAGAAAAAAAACAATCGGTGGTATCATTATTCCTGACACAGCGAAAGAAAAACCGTTGCAGGGTGAAGTAGTGGCAGTTGGCCATGGTACTAAAGACGAAGAAATGGTCTTGAAAGTAGGTGATACTGTATTGTATGGTAAATATTCTGGTACTGAAATCGAATACGAAGGTGTGAAGTATTTGATGATGCGTCAGAGCGATGTACTGGCAGTTTTGGGATAATTTAGGTAATTAACGAATTTAAGATTAGAAAGGAAATTCACTATGGCAAAAGATATTCTCTTCAACATTGACGCTCGCGATCAGTTGAAAAAAGGTGTAGACGAACTGGCTAATGCAGTGAAAGTAACACTGGGTCCGAAAGGTCGTAATGTAATCATCGAAAAGAAATTCGGTGCTCCTCACATTACAAAGGATGGTGTAACTGTAGCAAAAGAAGTGGAATTGAGCGATCCGTTCCAGAATACAGGTGCTCAGCTGGTAAAATCAGTTGCTTCTAAGACGGGTGATGATGCGGGTGACGGTACAACTACTGCTACTGTATTGGCTCAGTCAATCGTAGGTGTTGGTTTGAAGAACGTAACTGCTGGTGCAAATCCGATGGATTTGAAACGTGGTATTGACAAGGCTGTGGCAAAAAGTTGTGGAATCTATCAAGGCTCAGTCTGAAACTGTAGGTGATAACTACGACAAGATTGAACAGGTGGCTACAATTTCTGCAAACAATGATCCGGTTATCGGTAAGTTGATTGCGGATGCAATGCGCAAGGTTTCTAAAGACGGTGTTATCACTATCGAAGAAGCTAAGGGTACAGATACTACAATCGGCGTGGTAGAAGGTATGCAGTTTGACCGTGGCTACTTGTCTGCTTACTTTGTAACTGATACTGAAAAGATGGAGTGCGTGATGGAACATCCGTATATCCTGATTTACGATAAGAAGATTTCTAACTTGAAAGATTTCTTGCCTATCTTGGAACCGGCTGTACAGAGCGGACGTCCTTTGTTGGTTATCGCAGAAGATGTAGACAGCGAAGCGTTGACAACTTTGGTAGTTAACCGTCTGCGTGGTCAGTTGAAGATTTGTGCTGTGAAGGCTCCGGGCTTCGGCGACCGTCGTAAGGCTATGCTGGAAGATATTGCCGTATTGACTGGTGGTGTAGTTATCAGCGAAGAAAAAGGTTTGAAACTGGAACAGGCCACACTCGAAATGTTGGGTACTTGCGACAAGGTAACTGTTTCTAAGGAAAACACTACTATCGTAAACGGTGCAGGTCAGAAAGAATTGATTCAGGAACGTATCAACCAGATTAAGGCTGAAATCAAGAACTCTACTTCTGACTACGATAAGGAAAAATTGCAGGAACGTCTGGCTAAATTGTCAGGTGGTGTAGCAGTTCTTTACGTAGGTGCTGCCAGTGAAGTAGAAATGAAGGAAAAGAAAGACCGTGTAGATGATGCCTTGTGTGCAACTCGTGCCGCTATCGAAGAAGGTATCGTACCGGGTGGTGGTGTAACTTACATCCGTGCCATCGATGCATTGGAAGGCTTGAAAGGTGACAATGCAGATGAAACTACAGGTATCGAAATCATCAAGCGTGCCATCGAAGAACCGCTTCGTCAGATTGTAGCTAACGCTGGTAAGGAAGGTGCGGTTGTAGTACAGAAAGTACGTGAAGGTAAAGGTGACTTTGGTTACAATGCCCGTACAGATGTATACGAACACTTGCATGCTGCCGGTGTAGTTGATCCTGCAAAGGTTACTCGTGTAGCATTGGAAAATGCCGCTTCTATCGCAGGTATGTTCCTGACTACAGAATGTGTCATTGTAGAAAAGAAGGAAGAAAAACCTGAAATGCCGATGGCTGCTCCAGGAATGGGTGGCATGGGCGGTATGATGTAATCTTCCCCTTTCAGATATAAAGTAAATCCCAGTCGGAATTTCTGGCTGGGATTTTTTTTGATAAAGAATCTGCAAAATTTATATATAGCTTTCGTGAGGTGATTCAAAAAGTTTGGATTATTCTATAGTTTTGTGTATTTTCATCAAGTGTTTTACGAATTACTAAAAATAATATGGTATGACGAAAGAAGAATTGATGCGTAAGGCTATTGAGTTGTCAGTGAAGAATGTAGCTGAAGGTGGCGGTCCTTTTGGTGCTGTCATTGCAAAGAACGGTGAGATTGTAGCTACGGGAGTGAACCGTGTGACGCCGGATTGCGACCCGACCGCCCATGCAGAAGTAAGTGCCATCCGTGCGGCAGCTAAGAAACTGGGTACATTCGATTTGAGTGGTTGTGAGATATATACTTCTTGTGAGCCATGTCCCATGTGCTTAGGTGCAATCTATTGGGCACATCTGGACCATATGTATTATGGAAATAACAAGCACGATGCGGCAGCTATCGGCTTTGACGATGCCTTTATTTATGAGGAACTGGATTTGAAACCGGCGGAAAGACGTCTGCCCTCAGAAGTTTTGTTGCCGGAAGAAGCTATTCGGGCTTTTCAGGACTGGACTGAAAAAACGGATAAGGTGGAATACTAAAATGATTGGGTAATAAGGTTGTAATGCCTTTATATTTTTTATGTTTCCCACGGCGGAACCGTACGTTTTTCATACCGGAAACGTATGTTTTCGCTGTGGGAAACTTATGTTTTCCTTAGGGGAAACCTAATAGGGACAAGACTGTTTTTCAGAAAAGTGAGTAACGTTTCCAAGTTACTTGTATTCTTGTTATTTCTGATTTAAGACCGTAGTAAATTCTCGTTCAAAATTGGGCGTGAAAACGTTTTTCCCTAAATTCTGCCGAATTTCACCCAGTGACCAGAAACGTCCTCCTGCCAGTTCTTCACTGGGAGAGATGGGACTGTCGAATACGGTCTTGTGCGAAAATACCAGCTCTTTTTCCCGATCTGATTCAAACACGTAATGTGTCAGTAGTTGAGAAGTAAAATCGGAAATGCCGAGTTCCTCTCCGGCTTCCCGTTTCAGTGCCATTTCCACGCTTTCTCCCAAGTCTACATGTCCTCCTACGGAGGTGTCCCATTTTCCCGGTTGGATGTCTTTCCATTCCGGACGCTTTTGCAGATACAATTCTCCTTTGCTGTTGAATACATGCAAGTGAACCACCGGATGCAGCAGCTTGCTGCCGTTGTGGCATTCTCCTCGGGTAGCGGCACCTGTGATGTTTCCTTCTTCGTCTACGATGGGAAACATTTCTTCGCTATTGTCTGTCATTGTCTCTTCTGTTTGGGGTTAGGGGATAAGTAAAGATGAATCTCCGTAGCTCAGGAAGCGGAAATCATGCGCCAGCGCGTAATCGTAGATGGGACGCCAGTTTCCTTTCACAAAAGCAGAGACCAGTAACAGCAGGGTGCTTTGCGGCTGGTGGAAGTTGGTAACCATTTTCTTGACGATATGGTAATTGTATCCCGGTGCAATGATAATCTGTGTACTGGTATGCAGGGCATCGAGCTGGTTCCGGTCCATGTAGTCGAGTATCTGTTGCAGGGCTTCTGTGGTACTTAACTCCGGATGAGTTTCGTAGGGTTGCCATTGCTGTACGTGCAGTTCCTGCTGGCTGGCATCGGGGTGCTGTGACAAAGTGACACCGATGTAGTAAAGGCTCTCTAGTGTACGGACAGAAGTGGTTCCTACTGCCACGGCTTCACCTCCATGTGCTAAGAGTTTCTCTATGGTTCCACGGTTTACGGAAATGTATTCCGTATGCATTTCGTGGCCTTCTATTTCTTCACTTTTCACCGGTTTGAAAGTGCCGGCTCCAACGTGTAGGGTGACTTCTTCCAAATCCACTCCTTTTTCTTTGAGAGCGTTCAATACGCGTTCCGTGAAATGCAGACCGGCTGTAGGGGCGGCTACGGAACCTTTTATTTTCGAGTAGACGGTCTGGTAAGTTTCCTTGTCGCTTTCTTGTGTCTCTCTGTTCAGGTAGGGGAGGAATGGGCAGCTCACCGAAGAATTCCAGAATGTCGGCAAAGGTTACTTCCGGATTGTCCCAGGTGAAATCAATCCAATGGCTGGTGCCGTGACATTCTCCACGGGTAGCAGTTAGCGTCAGTTTCTTTCCCTTTACTGTCATTTCCTTGTGCAGAGGCCCTTCTTTCCATTTCTTCAGGTTGCCAATCATGCAGAGCCAGGCAGCATGCTGGGTTTGCTGGAAGTTGAGTACATAGTCGTTGGGCTTGATGGGCTCCAGACAGAAAATCTCAATCAGTGCGCCGGTTTCCTTGCGGAAGTGCAGACGTGCCTGAATGACTTTCGTGTTGTTGAAAATCATGAGGGTACCGGGCTCCAGGTAGTCCGGAAGGGAGGTGAAATGTGTTTCACTGATTTGCCCGTGCTGATACACCAGCAGCTTGGACTGGTCGCGGACTGGCAGCGGAAATTTAGCGATGCGTTCATCCGGCAACGGGTAGTTGTAGTCGCTAATCTTTATATGCTTTGTTTCTTCCATGTCGTTTATTTTTTTGCAAAAGTACAACAAATAGCAGAATCCTCCTAACATAATAATTTTTTCGTGGACTTCCTTTTGCAGACTGCTGAATAATTTCCATATTCCGTGGAAAGTCGTTACATTTGTGAGTGTAATAAATTGAAGACAGATTATGAAAATAGGAGATAAAGTACGCTTCCTGAGTGAAGTAGGTGGTGGCATTGTCCGGGGATTTCAAGGAAAGGACATTGCCTTGGTGGAAGGAGAAGATGGTTTTGAAATTCCTATGCTGATTAGGGAGTGTGTGGTAATACAGACCGACGATTATAACATCCCGTTAAAATCTACAGCCAAGCCTTCTGCACCGGAAGTTGAAGAAGAGGAGGAAGAAAAAGAAAAGCCGATAACTTATCGGGCACCTGAAATCCGTGGAAATGATGTACTGAATGTATTTCTGGCCTACGTGCCGCAGGATGTAAAGTCCATATCCTCTACTGCGTTTGATGCCTATCTGGTGAATGACAGTAACTATTTTATTGATTATTTGTATCTTTCGGCAGAAGGTAAGAGCTGGACCTTACGCAGCCGGGGAACGGTGAAACCGAACATGAAGATGCACCTGGAAGAGTTTGAAAAGAGTGCATTGAATAGCATGGAGCGTGTGGCCGTACAGCTTCTGGCTTACAAAGATGACCGTACTTTCTTACTGAAACAGGCGGTGAATCAGGAGTTGCGCATTGATACCGTGAAGTTCTACAAGTTGCATACTTTCCAGTCTTCTGACTTTTTTGAGGAACCGGCCTTGATTTATGAGATTGTCAAGGATGATGAAACGGTAAAGCAGGTATATGTTTCGGCCGATGACATCAAGAATGCACTGTTGCAGAAGAACGTGCAGGACGTACCGGCAAAGTTGCAGAAAAAGCAGCATGTGGTAAAGAATGAAATAGTGGAGGTCGACCTGCATATCCATGAACTGCTGGATGATACTACCGGTATGGGAAATGCCGAAATGCTGAATTATCAGCTGGATGTGTTCCGCAAGACATTGGAGGAATACAAGCAGAAGAAAGGGCAGCGGATTGTGTTTATCCATGGAAAGGGAGATGGTGTATTGCGTCGGGCTATCTTGGATGAGCTGAAACGCAAATACAAGACTTATCAATGGCAGGATGCTTCTTTCCGTGAATATGGTTTCGGGGCTACAATGGTTACAATACATTAAAAGATATGGGAACGTTAAAAGAAATGCTGGCGGCCGACCGTTTTGCGGCTGAGACTGGAGTGGAATTACTGGAAATCAGTCCGGGATATGCCAAAGCTCGGATGAAGGTGACTGAAAAGCATCTGAATGCCGGAGGAGTTTGTCAGGGAGGTGCATTGTTTACATTGGCCGATTTGGCATTTGCCGCTGTGGCCAATAGCCGTGGACGTCTGACTTTGTCACTGAATGCCAATATCACTTTTCTACGTGCTATCAGTGAGGGCTATGTATATGCGGAGGCTACTGAGACGTTCAATCATGGAAGGGTACCTTTCATTGAGGTGCGTTTGGTGGATGAGCAACAGCAACTGATTGCGGTGCTGACCAGTTCCGGATATCGGAAAAGCGAAGAATTGAATATCGACGAACTGGAATAAATTCGGAGTATAGGAGAATGTGTCAAACGGAGAATGCTCGTTACTGAAGTGGGCATTCTCCGTTTGTATTTTGGATTAGATTTGTTCAAGGGCCTGACTCAGGTCGGCAAGCAAATCTTCAATGTGCTCGGTACCGATGGAAAGACGGATGGTAGACTGTGTGATGCCTTGTTCTGCCAGTTCCTGGTCGTTGAGCCTGGGAGTGTGTCGTACTGGCCGGGTGGATGACCAACGATTTGACATCGGCTACATTGGCCAGCAGGGAGAATATCTCCAGGTGGTCGATGAAGCGGTGCGCTTCCGTACGTCCGCCTTGGATTTCAAACGTGAAGATGGAGCCGGCTCCTTTGGGAAAATATTTCTGATAAAGGGCTGGGAAAGTGTGCTCAGGAAGTGACGGATGGTTGACCTTTTTCACTTTAGGATGGTGCTGCAGGAAGCCTACTACCTTCAGCGCATTCTCTACGTGGCGTTCCACTCTGAGTGAGAGTGTTTCCAGTCCTTGCAGAAGGAGGAAAGCATTGAACGGACTGATGGCGGCTCCGGTATCGCGTAACAGAATAGCACGTATTCGGGTGATATAGGCCGCAGGACCTGCCACATCGGCAAAGCAAAGTCCGTGATAACAGGGGTCGGGGCTTGTCAGTTGGGGGAATTTACCGGAAGCTTTCCAGTCGAATTTGCCGGAATCCACAATGATACCTCCTAATGACGTGCCGTGTCCTCCGATAAATTTTGTGGCAGAATGTATGACGATGTCGGCACCATGTTCAATGGGGCGTAGCAGATAAGGAGTAGCAAATGTGTTGTCAATCAGTAAAGGAATTTGATGACGGTGAGCTATTTCCGCAATGCGGGCAATGTCGACAAGTGTGCAGTTCGGATTTCCTAAACTTTCAATGAATATCGCTTTGGTATTAGGCTGGATGGCCTGCTCCACGTTGTCCAGTTCTGCCGCGTCTACAAAAGTGGTGTGTACCCCACGGCTGGGGAAAGTATGTGCCAGCAGGTTGTAAGTTCCTCCATAAATGGTACGGGCCGATACAATATGGTCACCGGTACGCGTGATATTTTCAAATGCATAACTGATGGCGGCAGCTCCGGAGGCTACGGCCAGGGCGGCTACTCCTCCTTCCAATGCAGCTACCCGCTGTTCCAGTACACTTTGGGTGGGATTGGTCAGTCGGCCATAGATGTTGCCGCTGTCTTCCAGACTGAAACGGGCTGCGGCATGGGCCGAGTCATGAAAGACGTACGAGGTCGTCTGATAGATGGGGACAGCTCGTGCATCGGTCGTCGGATCGGGATTTTCTTGTCCCACATGTAACTGGAGGGTTTCGAAGTGTAGCTTAGTTCTATCCATAGTCGTAAGTGTATAAAAGTGATTAAATGATATTGCAAAAGTAGTTTGTGTGGTTATATCATCCAATATTTGATGGAAATATGGATAATTGTTCTGTAAAATGATAATTTAAAAGAAAAAACTTGTAGATTTGCTGTCGTAAAACAATTCATAATAGAATAATATTCTTATGACAGAAAAACTGGATAAAGTGGATTTGCAGATTCTCCGTACGTTGCAGGAGAATGCCCGGTTGACCACTAAAGAGTTGGCGGCACAGGTCAGGCCTTGTCGTCTACTCCTGTGTTTGAGCGGTTGAAAAGGCTGGAAAGGGAAGGATACATCAAGAAGTATATTGCCGTGCTGGATGCCGACAAACTGAATCAGGGATTTGTGGTATTCTGCAATGTCAAATTGCGCCGGATGAATAAAGATATAGCCATGGAGTTCACCCGTATCATTCAGAACATTCCGGAAGTTACGGAGTGCTATAACATTTCCGGAAGTTACGATTACTTGCTGAAAATCCATGCCCCGAACATGAAATATTATCAGGAGTTTATTATTAATGTACTGGGTACAATTGACAGTCTGGGTTCGTTGGAAAGCATGTTTGTCATGGATGAAGTGAAGCATGACTATGGACTGCACATATAGGAGCGGGGAAAGCCTTTTCTATGTATTTATTCCATAAACAGAATAGAACATAGAATATTATTCTAATTCTATCCGTCTTTAATGGGAAAAACAGTCCGTTTTTTTCTAAATATCTTCCGATTGTTGGTGGATAGCACTTTTGCTTGTATCTTTGCCGACAAATTATACAAATGCACTATGAAAGTAATAGATTTGATAAAGAATAGTAAGGAACCCGTGTTTTCCTTTGAGATTTTGCCACCGTTAAAGGGAAACAGTATACAAAAAGTATATCACATCATTGATAAGTTGAGGGAGTTTGACCCTAAATACATCAACATCACTTCACATCACAGTGAGATAGTGTATTTGCCGCAGCCCGACGGAAACCTGAAGAAGACTACGGTACGCAAGCGCCCCGGAACGGTAGCTATTGCAGCTGCCATTCAGAATAAGTATGGCATTCAGGCGGTACCTCATATCATCTGTAAGGGATTTACGAAGGAGGAAACGGAATATGCTTTGCTCGACTTGAATTTCTTAGGCATTAACAACTTGTTGCTGCTGAGAGGAGATTCCAAGCCGTTGGACATTGCAGAAAAAGATTTGTGTCTGTACCATGAGCATGCCACTGATTTACAGGAACAGGTGAACCATTTTAATCAGGGCATTGGACTGGATGGCTCCAAGATAGAAGGAATTGAAACACCTTTCTCTTATGGTATGGCTTGTTATCCGGAAAAGCATGAAGAAGCTCCCAATATGGAATCCGACCTGTTCTACTTGAAAGAAAAGGTACGCAATGGGGCTGATTATGTAGTGACACAGATGTTTTTCGATAACGAGAAATACTATGCTTTCGTAGAGCGTTGCCGTCAGGAAGGTATTGACGTGCCCATTATTCCGGGAATCAAGCCTGTGGTATTTAAGAATCAGTTGAATGTATTGCCTAAAGTGTTCCGCACAGACATTCCTGAAGCCTTTGCTTCAGAACTTCGTAAATGTACGACGGACGAAGAAGTGAAAGCTGTAGGAGTGGAATGGTGCAAGGCACAGTGTAAGGATTTGCTGGCACACGGAGTTCCTGGCCTGCACTTTTACACATTCATGGCATCCGACAGTGTATATAAGGTAGCCAAAGAGGTATATTAACCTCTTTGACTGTTTACATCGCAATCCTTCTTAACCGGATACGCAGGTTGAATAATTCAGCATCTGTGTGCGGGGAAGAGGGATTGTGTGGTTTTATGGTGAGGCTATGCTCTTTTCCGTTTACCGCATCCGGTATGATGAAATCCTGACGGTAGGCTTTCTGTTCCTCGGCAGGACGCAACAGATAAGCCGTTTCGTCTTCAAAACGGTTATAACTGCGAAGGATTACCTGATTCTTTCCTTTCTTCAGTGGAAGAATCACTTTTTCCGTGCGGAACTTCGTGCGATACGGGTTCAGATGCTTGGCTATGAGTTTTCCGTTCAGGTAGACCTCCATTCCATTTCCGGCACCAATTTCCGCCAGAATATGCTGTGAACGCGGGGAGTCTATTTCTCGCATCACATAATAGCTGGATAGAATCGGGCAGGAAACCTTGTCACTGTCTTTATCTGTTTTTGATCCATGATTTACCTGAAACAGGCGCATGCTGTAAGTCTGCATCCAGTTTCTCTGCTGAGTGGAACACTCCACTGCCGGGGCCACATACGTAGGTATCTCCCCAAGTGGTACCTGAAAAGCAGTTTCTTTTATCTCTTTTCCTTTATCCAATGTTACGGAGTAGGTCTTTCCATCTAATATCAGGTCTATTTCTCTTCCGGCCTCCTGCGAAGTATAGATAATTTCTAGTTGTTTCAACAGAAGTTGTTCGAAATTCCAACTGTATCCCGTAATGCTACGGTAATTCGTATAGTAGTCAAAGCAGGAATAGCTGTATTGCGGTGTAGCATTACGCGGAGTAAGTATGGCATTTCTAATGGTCTTTCCAGGGAACGGTTCAATCTTTTTATCGAAGGAAAGAGTCAATACGTGTATTTGTTTGTCCTTGTAGGCTGAGGCCGGTACGGTCAATACTACCTCGTTACCATATTGCAGGTAAGTAGCCATTTTCCCGTCTCCTTTCTGCAGAAGATAGCCGGGCATTTGCAGGGTAATTTTTCCATCTGCCGGATATTTCCCAGAGAGAAACAAGTACAGGTGATTGTCTTTGCGTGTCACTTCTCCCCATGTAAACTCTTCCTGGAAAGGAGAAGCCTCTGTCTGATATACAGCGTAGCCATAGCGGGAAAGCCAGTCGCCCATCTGCTCCAACACTTCTTTCTCAAAGTCAACTACTGCTCCGTTTCCCTTCGGACCGATGTTCAGCAGATAATTTCCTCCTCTGGAAACCACGTTAATCAGGCTTCGAGTTTTTTCACGTACTTTGCTCTCTATGCTTCCCCGGTCTTGCCATGCTCTGTATCCCCAAGTCTCATCGAACATGGATGCGGCACTCTGCCAGGGAGCATGAAGGGTTTTGTCCGGATAGTCATTGTCGGCCATTACGCAGAAATCATACTGGTCGTTGCCCAGGCGTCCGCTTACCATGCAGTCGGGCTGGTATTGGTGTACGAGTTCATACAATTCCTTACTTTGTGCCGGGGTATTTGCTCCCATATCAAACCAGAGTTCAGAAATCTTTCCATAATTGGTAAGGAGTTCCTTCAGTTGGGCTTTCGAAAAAGCATGGTGTGCTTCTGTAATAAAGTCAGCATTATGAGGTGACATGGGCGATGCATACGGATAGTGCCAGTCGATAAGCGAATAGTACAGTCCGAACCGCAGTCCATGACGGCGGGCAGCTTCCGACATTTCTTTCACGAAATCCCGTTTGCATGGAGTTGCATCGTATGAGTTGAAGGAAGTAGTAGCCGTTTTGAACAGGCAGAAGCCATCATGATGTTTACTAGTCAGGATAATGGAATGCATTCCCGCCTTTTTTGCCAGTACGGCAATGGAGTCAGCATTAAACTGCGTCGGATTAAACTGGCCGGCAATTTTTTCGTAGTCTTTCTTGGAAATTGGGGCAAAAGCCTGAATCTGTTCACTGTATCCATTCTGCACCTGTTTACCCTGCCATACCCCGCCTAATTGTGAGTAAAGTCCGAAGTGGATAAACATGGAATATTTGTCTCCGTGCCATTGGCGGAAGGCTTCTTGAGATACCTGGCCTTTTGCTCCCAGGCCTATCACACACATCAATAGAATGATAAACAGTTTTTTCATGGCTTCTTATTTATGCTCTTTAAGAGCAAAGATAACGAGTTCTTTGTTTTTATGCCGCTTTTTTATGTAATTTTGCAGCCGATTTTAAAAACCATTAAAAGTACGTTAAATTAAAATGAAAAAATTATTTCTTTTTGCGTTTATTCTTCTTTCTGTATGCGCAGGAAAAGTGATGGCTCAGAACATTCAGTTGCATTATGACCTTGGTCGTGCCTTGTATAAGTCATTGGACGAACGTCCATGGGTGACTACAACGGTCGAGATGTTCAAGGCAGACAAGTGGGGTAGCACTTATTTCTTTGTCGATATGGATTATACAGACAAAGGAGTGTCATCTGCTTATTGGGAAATCAGCCGTGAACTGAAATTCTGGAAGGCTCCTGTTTCTGCACATGTAGAATACAACGGAGGGTTGAATTATATCAACAATGCCTTCCTGGGAGGTGCTACCTACTCATGGAACAGCGGTGATTTTTCCAAGGTATTCGGCGTACAGGTGCTGTATAAATATATTCAGAAGAATGAGAAACCGCATAACTTTCAGTTGACAGGTACATGGACCCTGAATTTCTGCAAAGAAAAATTTACTTTCAGCGGATTTGCGGATTTCTGGCGTGAAAAACATACGGATGTAGATGGAAGTAACCATGACTTTGTATTCATCAGCGAACCGCAGTTCTGGGTAAACCTGAATAAGTTCAAGCATGTAAACAAAGACTTGAACCTGAGTGTAGGTACAGAATGGGAATTGAGTACGGATTTTGCCGATCGTAACGGATTCTATTTCATCCCGACGCTGGCCATGAAGTGGTCTTTCTAAACCGGTTGAATCATTTAAAGCGATTATAAAATGAAAATGCTGGAAAAATTATTCGGTTTTAACCCTCGTGAGACGCGTGTGCGTACGGAAATCTTGGCCGGAATCACGACCTTTCTGACCATGGCCTATATTTTGGCTGTCAATCCCAACATTCTGGCGGCTACAGGTATGGACAAGGGAGCGCTTTTCACGACGACAGTCATCGCTTCGGCTTTTGCTACGCTGTTGATGGCCTTTTATGCCAAATTGCCTTTCGGATTGGCACCGGGAATGGGATTGAATGCGTTTTTTGCCTATACCGTTTGTCTTACGCTGGGCTATACCTGGCAGTTTGCTCTGACGGCTGTACTTTTGGAAGGAATTATATTCATTCTGCTGACGGTAACCAATTTGCGTGAAAAAATCGTAGATGCGCTGCCCTTGAGCCTTCGCAATGCCATTGGTGCAGGTATCGGCTTGTTCATTGCGTTCATCGGTTTGCAGAATGCCGGTATCATTGTGAATAACGATGCGACTTTGATTTCATTGGGAGATATTACTTCTGGTTCAGCCTTGCTGGGCATTATCGGCCTTCTGGTTACTTCCATCTTGTTGGTGAAGAAAGTCCGTGGAGCCTTGCTGATAGGAATCTTGCTGACGACCGTCATCGGTATTCCTATGGGATTGACACATCTGGATGGCGTGTTGAGCACTCCTCCTTCTATCGAACCCATTTTCTTCCAGTTCCAGTGGGAGCATATCTTTACAAAGGAAATGGTGATTGTTGTGTTTACTTTCCTGTTTGTAGATATGTTTGATACCATCGGTACGTTGGTCGGAGTGACTACAAAGGCCGGAATGGTGACAAAAAGATGGAAAGATTCCTCACCTGAAGCAAGCCTTTTTAGTGGATGCCATCGGAACAACAGCCGGTGCCATGCTGGGTACCAGTACTATTACCACTTTCGTGGAAAGTGCTTCCGGAGTGGGCGAAGGCGGACGTAGTGGACTGACTTCTTTTGTTACGGCAGTGTGCTTCCTTCTGTCGTTGTTTTTGGCTCCGTTCTTTTTGGCAGTACCGGGTGCAGCCACTGCTCCTGTATTGATTCTGGTAGGTCTGATGATGATGTCTTCTGTGAAGAAAGTCGATTTTATGGATTATTCAGAAGCCATCCCGGCGTTTATCTGCATCATTTTCATGCCTCTGGCTTACAGCATTTCCGATGGAATTGTGTTGGGAATGATCAGTTACGTCTTGATTAATCTGTTGTGCGGACATACCAAGAAGCTTACACCGGCCATGTATATTCTGGCCTTTATCTTTGTCTTTAAACTCTTCCTGTAAGCTTTTGTATTATATTGGAAATTGTTGCGGAAATGCCTGAGCGATCACTGCGGGCATTTCCGTTTTTTTATGTCGTTTCCATGCACTTGCTTGACAGATTTTTCCCTCCCTGAAGGGCTGTTTTTCCTTATCTTTCAAAATGCCCTTATGTTCAATCCCAAATGTACTTGCGTTTAGAATCAAACGTCCTTGTGTTTTACTTCAAATGCACTTGTGTTTCAAGTGAAACGTCTTTACGTTTTTCTTTCCTGCTTTTTATGCAGAAAATTGGAACAATTTTCTTTACTTTGAATGAAATTGATAACTTTGTGAAACTTATATCTTTTAAATGTTCAATTTTTAATAAGTAACGACATGAATGATTCTTTTTTGGAAACACGACAGGTCATAAAACGTTATGCCAACCATACGGCGCTGGATGGAGTAAGCATCACGGTGCCCGAAGGACAGGTATTTGGTTTGCTGGGACCCAATGGGGCAGGAAAGACCACATTGATTCGTATTATCAACCGTATTACAGCTCCCGATGACGGTGAGGTGTGGTTTGACGGACGGCTCTCACGTCCGGAAGATATTTATTCCATTGGCTATCTTCCCGAAGAGCGTGGACTTTACAAAAAAATGAAGGTGGGCGAACAGGCCATCTATCTGGCACAGTTGAAAGGATTAAGCCGTCAGGAGGCTAAGAAAAGACTAACCGACTGGTTTGAACGCTTTGAAATCATGCCTTGGTGGAACAAGAAACTGGAGGAACTTTCCAAAGGTATGCAACAGAAAGTGCAGTTTGTCATCACGGTGTTGCATCGTCCCCGCCTGCTGATTTTCGACGAACCGTTTTCAGGCTTCGATCCGGTAAACGCAGAACTGCTGAAAAGAGAAATTCTGAAATTGAAAGACGAAGGACATACCATTATATTCTCTACGCACAACATGGCTTCTGTGGAAGAAATCTGCGACCATATTGCACTGATCAATCATTCAAAGGTGGTGCTGCAGGGAGCGGTAACGGACATTCGTTCACGTTATAAAAGTAATCAGTATGAGCTGACGATGCAGTCTTCGAAACCGTTGCAGAATTCGGATGCCTTTGAAATTGTCAGCAGTGAGGTGCAGGATGAGCAGACGGTAAACTATAAACTGCGGAAGCTCACTTCCATTTCCAATTCTGAGTTATTGTCACTTGTAGGTGCGCAGGGCGAAATCTGCAAGTTTACCGAATGTATCCCTTCCATGAACGATATCTTTATCCGTACGGTAGAGGGGAAAATCTAATCAAAAAATCTTTCAGCTATGAACAAGACATGGATTATTATTCAGCGTGAATTCATAAACCGGGTAAGCAAAAAGTCGTTTATCCTGCTTACCATATTGATGCCGTTCATTTTTGCGGCACTTATTTTTGTCCCGTTGTGGTTGTCTACGGTCAAGGGCGGAGACCAGAAACAGGTAGCCGTCATTGATGCCACCATGAAATACCTTCCTCAGTTTAAAGACGATGAATCCTGGCATTTTTGGGAGTTCCCCAGATGGGCTTTCTTTTCGAAGTGACTCTACCCAGTTTGATGCCGTGGTCGAAATCAAGGCCGACCTGGCTGAACATCCGGAGGCCGTAACGATTTATTCGCGGAAAGAAGTACCCAACAGTCTTTCGCGGCTGGTAAGTGAAACACTTGACGAGCAGGTGCGTCAGGACAAGTTGTTGCGTTATGATATTCCGCAGCTGCCTTCCATCATGCAGGATATGAACCGTAAGTTGAATATCCGTACGGTAAAATGGGGAGAAGACGGGAGCGAAAGTGAATCCAATGCAGGAGCGGCTATGGCAGCCGGTATGGTATTGACTTTGCTGATTTACATGTTTGTGATGTCATACGGAGGTATGGTGATGCAAAGTGTGATGGAAGAAAAGACCAACCGTATTGTAGAAGTCATCGTTTCCTCTGTGAAGCCCTTTCAGTTGATGATTGGAAAAATTATCGGTATCGGACTGGTCGGTGTGGCACAGCTGGCTATCTGGGTGGTGCTGATTGTGGTATTGTTGGCTGTGGCCGGTGGAATTTCCGGTAGTTCGCCTGAACTGATGGGAGGAGCATCCGGTTTGCTGGCTACCCTTCAGGGATTGAATCTGGCCAAGATGGGAGGACTTTTTATCTTGAATTTTATCGGAGGATACCTGGTGTATGCTTCCATATTTGCGGCTATCGGGGCGGCCATCAACGGACAGGAAGATTCTCAGCAGTTTATGATGCCGATTGTTCTTCTGTTGATTTTTGCCCTCTATGCAGGTATCTATAGCTCTGATAATCCCGACGGACCGTTGGCTATCTGGTGTTCCATGATTCCGTTTACTTCACCTATTGTTATGATGGTGCGTCTGCCTTTCGATGTACCGGTGTGGGAAACGATGCTGTCAGTCGTTCTTTTGTATGCTGCCGCTTTCGGCATGATTTGGATAGCCGGAAAGATTTATCGGGTAGGTATCCTGATGTATGGAAAGAAACCTTCTTTCAAGGAAATGATTCGCTGGATTACGTATAAGTAAAAGTATTCTGTTGAATCTTTAAAATAGAAATGGCAGGTGCGATAGGAAACTTTAATCATTTACACCTGCCATTTTTATGTTTCAATTATAAATGATAGATGAGAGATAATTGGGGGCTGGTTATAAAAACTCCCAGTTTGGAGCGTTTTTCGAACATCTTGTTTGGGATTTCAATCTTTTCATCGAGGTGCTTGAATATATAATATTCTACAGAGATTGTTTGTTTAAATAATGCGCGTATCCAATACCTAAATCGAGGTAGCTAATCATTCCTTTTAATAGTTGCGCCTCATGAACAGACGAAAATTGTGGAGCAAGATAAAAGATTTGGATATTTTCATGTAAGGATGAATTTTGTGCACTTTCCGGAAATGAGAGTCCATGCATATAGTGTTTAAAGGCAAGCCCATAACCTATATATTTGTGATGTCTCAAAAAATCTATACCATATTGAAATCCGCGACTACTTTTTTTAGGATTGCTGTACCATAAAGATTCTCCTGTTCCTTCTTGATTGGCAGAGGAGGCTATACCGAAATTAAAACGGATAGAAATGTCTTTTTGAGGAATTTGATTGTTCTCATGATTACAAGGTTTGTAAAGCTTTATTTGCAAATATATAAAAAAATAACATTCTATTTTCCGATATGGATATTTAACTTATCAAATCTTTTGGAGAGAACGTTTTCGATAGTAGTATAAGCGTAGCTGTGTATAAAAAAGTAAGTCCCGAACATAAAGTCCGGGACTTACTTTTTTATGGAAATTATTTTTTATTCCTCTTCTGCTTCTAACAACAGTTCCATTACCTGGCAAGCTGATTTAGCCACGGAAGTACCCGGGCCAAAGATAGCCATTACACCAGCTTTATACAAGAAATCGTAGTCCTGTGCCGGGATGACACCACCTGCAAAGACCAGAATATCTTCGCGGCCCAGACATTTCAATTCGGCAATGATTTGCGGAATCAATGTCTTGTGTCCGGCAGCCAATGAAGAAACTCCCACTGCATGAACATCGTTTTCTACTGCTTCGCGAGCGGCTTCTTCCGGAGTCTGGAACAACGGGCCCATATCCACGTCGAAACCACAGTCCGCAAATCCGGTAGCTACTACCTTGGCACCACGGTCGTGTCCGTCCTGTCCCATCTTGGCAATCATGACACGCGGACGACGGCCTTCTTTCTTCGCAAATTCTTCGGTCAGTTCGCAAGCCCGTGCGAAATCTGCATCCTTTTTACTTTCTGATGAATACACGCCTGATATTGTTCTGATAATTGCTTTATAACGTCCTACGACTTTTTCGCAGGCGTCAGATATTTCTCCCAGTGTGGCACGTACGCGAGCGGCTTCTACGGCCAGTTCCAGCAAGTTACCCTTGCCAGTGCGTACGCATTCCGTAATAGCGTCCAATGCCTTGTCCACTTCAGCCTGGTTACGGCCTTCTTTCAGACGGCGCAGGTTCTCAATCTGTTCCTGACGTACGGCAGTGTTGTCCACTTCCAGAATATCAATCGGGTCTTCTTTTTCCAGACGATACTTGTTTGTACCCACGATAGTCTGCTCACCCGAGTCGATACGAGCCTGAGTACGTGCAGCAGCTTCCTCGATACGCATTTTGGGCATACCGGTTTCGATGGCTTTGGCCATACCACCCAGTTTCTCGATTTCCTGAATGTGTTCCCAAGCCTTGTGGGCGAGTTCGTTCGTCAGGGTTTCCACATAGTAAGAACCGCCCCACGGGTCCACATTCTTACAAATCTGCGTTTCTTCCTGAATGTAAATCTGAGTATTACGTGCAATACGTGCCGAGAAGTCGGTCGGAAGAGCAATAGCTTCGTCCAATGCGTTGGTATGCAGTGACTGCGTATGTCCTAATGCAGCAGCCATGGCTTCGATACAGGTACGTCCTACGTTGTTGAACGGGTCCTGTTCGGTCAGTGACCATCCTGAAGTCTGTGAGTGTGTACGCAGTGCCAGTGATTTCGGGTTCTTCGGATTGAACTGTTTTACAATCTTGGCCCACAGCATACGTGCGGCACGCATCTTGGCTATTTCCATGAAGTGGTTCATACCGATAGCCCAGAAGAACGACAGACGCGGAGCAAAAGCGTCAATGTCAATGCCGGCAGCCACTCCCGCACGAAGGTATTCCAATCCATCGGCCAGTGTATAAGCCAGTTCAATGTCGGCGGTGGCACCCGCTTCCCTGCATGTGGTATCCCGAAATAGAGATAGAGTTGAATTTCGGCATCTTCTGAGAAGTATATTCAAAGATGTCAGAAATAATCTTCATGGAGAAGGCAGGCGGATAAATATAGGTGTTACGCACCATGAACTCTTTCAGAATATCGTTCTGGATGGTTCCGGCCATTTCTTCCAGTTTGGCACCCTGTTCCAGTCCGGCATTGATGTAGAATGCCATGACAGGAAGTACCGCACCGTTCATAGTCATGGAAACAGACATCTTGTTCAAAGGAATACCGTCGAAAAGCACTTTCATGTTTTCCAGTGAACAGATAGATACACCGGCTTTACCTACGTCGCCCACTACACGCGGATGGTCAGGGTCGTATCCACGGTGTGTCGGAAGGTCGAAAGCTACTGACAATCCTTTCTGACCGGAAGCCAGGTTACGACGGTAGAATGCGTTGGATTCTTCGGCGGTAGAGAATCCGGCATACTGACGGATAGTCCACGGGCGGAAGGTGTACATCATAGAGTACGGGCCACGAAGATAAGGAGGAATACCGGCTGCATAGTTCAGGTGTTCCATACCCTCCAGGTCTTCTTTCGTATATACAGGTTTCACCTGAATCTGTTCAGGTGTTTTCCAGTTGGCAGTAATGCCATTTTCTTTCTGCCATTCCATGCCATTCTGCGGATGGAAACCGGCAAATATATCGATTTGTTTGAAATTCTGTCTCATAATTCAATTCAGGATAAGAGTTTGCTGTTGTATTCGCGTAAGGTTTCCAGTACGTTGCAACGCACATGAATGAAGTTTTCGATGCCGGCAGCCTTCAGTTCTTCCATGCAAGCTGGAGCGCCGGCTACGATAAACATAGCACGTCCGTTGAGTGCCTTGAAGGCTGGGATAGCATATTCCGCATATTCATCATCGCTGGAGCAGATTACCACGATGTCTGCCTGTGCTTTCATGGCTGCTTCAATTCCTTCTTCTACGCTGGCAAATCCTAAGTTGTCAATAACCTGATAGCCTGCACAAGCCAGGAAGTTGCATGAGAACTGTGCACGAGCCTGACGCATGGCCAGGTTACCGATGGTCAGCATGAAAGCGGCTGTTTTTTCGGCCGTTTGCCTGAATTTTCAGTTTCCAGTCGAAGAGCCTTCAAATTCGCTGGCTGCACGTGCGGTTTCCAGTTTGGTCAGAGTGCCTTCTTCTTCGTGTGCTTCTCCATCGCAACCGCATTTCTTGCATCCATCCAGCGGACGTTTGTCTCCTGCCAGTTCATTGAAATTCGGATACTGGTTGGTTCCCAACAGGATTTCTTTACGTTTGAAACCGCTTCATGACGGGCTTTGTTGCTTTGGTTTACAGCTTCCTGAATGCTTCCTGCCTTGACAGCCTGCAACATACCTCCTGCTTCTTCAACAGAAAGGAAGAGGTCCCAAGCCTGTTTGGCAATGGCTACAGTCAGATTTTCAATATAATAAGAACCTGCAGCCGGATCAACGATACGGTTCAGGTGTGATTCTTCTTTCAACAGCAACTGCTGGTTGCGGGCAATTCTTTCAGAGAAATCGTCCGGTGTTTCATAGGCTTTGTCGAATGGAGATACCGTGATGGAGTTGACTCCGGCAATGGCAGCACTCATGGCCTCAGTTTGCGTACGGAGCAAATTCACGTGTGCATCGAACAAAGTAAGGTTGAAATTGGAGGTCTCTGCATGGGCTACCATCTTGCAGGCACAGTAGCAAGTGCCGTCGGCTCCTGTATTCTTGCAGTCCGTACGAGGGCATTTCGGTGCGTATTGTTTTACCATGTCAGCCCATAGCATACGTGCGGCACGGAATTTGGCGATTTCCATAAAGTAGTTAGAGCTGATGCCAAAGTTAAATTTGATTTTCTTGGCAGCCAGTGCGGCTGGAACGCCTGCTTCTACCAACTGGTTGAGGTATTCATTTCCCCATGCCAGTGCATATCCTAATTCCTGATAAATGTAGGCTCCGGCGTTGTTCAACTGTACAGAGTTCACGGCAATGCAGCGGAAGTGCGGGTATGCGGCCAGTGTTTCCACCAGTTCCTTACCCGTGGCAATGACAGCGCTTACGTCTTTTTCCCTTTTTGCATCATTTTGCTGATAGGGTCGAAGTTGAGTGAGCCTTTCAATGCTTTTCAGGTGCATATCCTTTTTCTGGAAATAGGCTACCAGCAGTTGTGCCAGTTGCAGCGTATGACGCTGGCAGGTAGAAAGTTCTCAGTTCCACATTCGCAGCAGATGTCTTTCAGCAAAGTATCGAGGTATTCTGCATTGAGTTCTTTGGCTTTGATATGGAATCCGAGTGAGTCTACACCTTTATTTAATATATCAAGGGCTTTAGCGTTGGCTTCAGCCGCATCGTTTACGGTAATGTCCTGACGGATAAACCAAGTGTTATCGTCTTTCTTGATGCCTCTGATGTAGGGATATTGCCCGGGAAGTCCCTCTGTGGTTTTCAATCCTTCCAAATCTTCCTGACGGTAGAATGGTTTCACCTTGAAACCTTCGTTGGTTCTCCATACCAACTTCTTCTCAAAATCGGCTCCTTTCAAATCTACCGTAATCTTGTCCATCCATTCTTGTGTGGACACGGGCGAAAAATCTGAAAAGAGTTTTTCTTTACTATCTGCCATAGTGAATTAGTGTTTTTGGGTTGATATTCAGATTTAAAATTATCACACAGGTTGTAGCCTGCATGGGCAAATATACAAATTTTCCGCTTGTTTATTCCACATTACCCCTTTTTTATAGCTATAGAAAGCTAAAAACATTAAACGTGCGTAGAGGGCGCTGAGAGCCTTTTGGACAGGAAACGAGTGTACGGAACACATCATAGAGAAGGTTGGAATGAAAAAAAAGAAAGAAAAGTTTGCCCTATTATTTTTAATTGGTTACATTTGCCCACTGAATAAACAAATTTAATATCTATGAACTGGCTACAAGATTTATTGACGAATCCCAACTCGATAGCGCATATAGTGGCATTGTATGCCTTTGTAATTGCGGCGGGGGTACTGTTGGGAAAAATTAAATTCTTCGGCATATCGCTGGGAGTTACATTCGTCTTGTTCGTAGGAATCCTGGCTGGACACTTCGGTTTTACTGGAAATCCTGCCATCCTTTCTTTCGTGCAAGATTTCGGACTGATTCTTTTTGTCTTCTGTATCGGACTTCAGGTCGGTCCTTCATTCTTTTCTTCTTTTAAACGGGGAGGTATTACATTAAACCTGCTGGCAGTGGGAATTGTGTTCCTGAATATTGCCGTAGCATTGATTCTGTACTTTGCTTTGCAAGGCAGAGTAGACATTCCGATGATGGTGGGTATCCTGTGTGGAGCGGTTACCAATACTCCGGGACTTGGTGCGGCGAATGAAGCTTTGCAACAGTTGCACTATCAGGGACCTGAAATTGCCATGGGATATGCCTGTGCTTATCCGTTGGGGGTGATGGGTATTATTCTTTCCATGATTATTATCCGCTATATCTGCCGGGTAGATGTGCAGCGTGATAGCGACGAGATTCAGAAAGAGGAAGAAGCCAATCCGCCATGAAGCCTTATACTATCTCGCTGAAAGTGCAGAATGAGGCGCTGAGCGGTAAGACGTTGTCGCAGGTGCAGAACTTCCTGGCACGTGACTTTGTATGTACGCGTATTATTCAGGACGGCCATATGATTACGCCGAATGCCAATGCAGTGCTTCGCCTGGGGACCGTATGTTCCTGGTTTGTGCGGAGGATGACTCAGAAGCTATCATGGCCTTCATCGGTCCGAAAATCGAACAGGATTGGGATGCCACTAACCAGCAGGACAAACCGATGGTGTCTCGCCGTATTTTGGTGACACAGCCGAATATCAACGGAAAGACGCTGGGAGAACTTCATTTCAGCAGTATGTATGGAGTTAACGTGACACGTGTTAACCGTTCGGGTATGGACTTGTTTGCCGCTCGTCAGCTTCGCTTGCAGGTGGGCGACCGTGTGATGGTAGTTGGTCCGCAGGATGCCATCGAACGTGTGGCTAACTTGCTGGGTAACCAGTTGCGTCGTCTGGACCATCCGAACATTGTAACTATTTTTGTCGGTATTCTTTGCGGTATCCTTTTCGGAAGTTTGCCTATTGCTATTCCGGGCATGCCGACTCCGGTCAAATTAGGCCTGGCTGGTGGTCCGCTGATTATCTCTATTCTGATTGGACGTTTCGGACATAAAGTGAAACTGGTAACTTATACCACCATGAGTGCCAATCTGATGCTTCGTGAAGTGGGACTGGTACTCTTCTTGGCGAGTGTAGGAATCAAGGCCGGCGAGAACTTTGTGCAGATGGTAGTAGAAGGTGATGGCGTGTTGTATGTGGGTCTCGGTTTCCTGATCACTTTCATACCGTTGATTATTACCGGTATTATTGCCCGCTGGCATCACCGGGTGAACTATTTCACGTTGATGGGGTTGATTGCCGGTAGTAATACTGACCCTCCAAGCTTTGGCTTATGCCAATCAGATTGCAGGAAATGACGCGCCAGGCTGTAGGTTATTCAACCGTTTATCCGTTAACTATGTTTTTGCGTATTCTTACGGCACAGTTGCTTGTCTTGCTGATGGCAGGATAAAGATATGGGCGATAGATAAAAATGGAGCGCTCTAAATCTGTTTTAGATCTAGGGCGCTTTTTTGATATCCTGACATGATTATTATGATATTAGTAGCTTTTATGTGTTGGGAAATGAAATATGAAAGATTTGATTATATCTAATAAATTTTACGCTCTTGTTTTTGCCTAGCCCATTCTACATGATGTTTTTCAGAAAGCTTTCTGAGTAAGATTGCAGAGCTCGAACAAATAGATGCGTGAACGAGTGGGCTTTATGGCTTGTTATTTGGGTATTCAGGATTTTCTTGATATCTTGCATTGTCAATTTATCCGGATAGAATTTTATGAAACAAATATTACATAAAGTAGGGGTGTTACTGCTGATTGTATGGGGGATGTGTGTTCCCTCGTTATCGGGATATGCCATGACGGATAGTGAGTTTGCTACATGGACGGGAGTACGGGTAGACTGGCAGTTCAATCCTCGTGTGAAGTTTAGGGGAACATTTCAGACTCGGACGCAAAATGGCTTGAAAAGAAATGGAACGGGGACGTTTGAATGTCGGACTGAATTACCGTGTGTTACCCCTCATGCAAATAAAAGGGTATTACGAAGTGCAATATCGTGACCGTGGAACTGCGGGGATGGAAAGTTGGACATCGCTATCAAGCCGGTTTTATTGTTTCAGGGGCCAAACGAAATATAAAGGTCTTGGCTGGCGGGAACTTTTGCAACACACATTTATTGGCGGAGCAAATGAGGTGCAATTACGTTCGCGTTTGAGAGTGGCTTATGAACCTGAAAACTGGATAGCATATCCTTATTTTTTTGTGGAAACGTTTCAGCCGCTAGGCGACGAGGCTTTCTTTTCGCTGCCGCGTGTCCGTTATCGTTCGGGGGGGCGTTGCCCTCTTTCCCGGAAAACTGCTTTGGATGTATATTATTGCCGCCAATATGACGTGAAGCGTTGCCAGAATATTTTAGGACTTAATTTGGAGATAAAATTGTAATGGAAGAAAATATGAGTTTTTAGAATTAGTAAAGATGCGTCACTCCGTTCGGAATTATGAAAACCGTGCGGTGGAGAAAGAAAAATTGGATTACATAATGGAATGTGTACGTCTGGCTCCTTCAGCAGTAAATTTTCAGCCCTGGAAATTTGCGGTGATAACGGATGCGGACAGGCTGTCACAGCTGAAAAAGGCTTATCCAAGAGAGTGGATAGAAAATGTACCTTGTATGATAGTAGCTTGTGCGAATCATGAGGAATCCTGGCACCGTAAATCAGACGGAAAAGACCATGCAGATATTGATGTGGCCATTGCTGTAGAGCATCTTTGTCTGGCTGCTACGGAACAAGGATTGGGCACTTGCTGGGTGTGTAATTTTGATGTATCTCTGTGTCGGGAAGTACTTAACCTGCCTGATTTTATGGAACCGGTAGTGCTGATTCCTGTGGGTTACGCCCAAGCACAAGAAGTGTCAGCTAAGAAACGCAAATCGTTGGATGAGATATTATTTTGATAGCAATAAGGGGATAACATAAATAAAATATCAAATATTTAACTAGTTTTAGTAGTAGTTCTTTATGGAATTTCCTACTTTTGGGACGCTCTCTGAATCGCTTTTCAGGGAGCGTCTTTTATGTATATTCTAATTAGTTGAAAAATGGAAAACATTGAATTAGGATTATTGCTGATGGTGGTCGGAATGGTCACAGTCTTTGTAATTCTGCTCATTGTTATCTGGTTAAGCCGAAGCCTTTCTGATTTCCATTGTAAATAAAGTTGCTCCTGAAGAAGCACCCAAAAAGAAGGTGGCTGCTACAGGTGCATCTACCGATGCTGGTGCAATGGATGCCATTAAGGCGGCTGTGGATATATTGACAGCCGGAAAAGGTCAGGTAATAAAAGTAGAAAAACTGCAGTAATCTGTTAGAAAAACACGCATGTATTAGTCATGGAACAGAAAGAAGTCAAATTTAGTTTGGTTTTTCGTGATATGTGGCAGAGTGCCGGAAAATATGTACCGCGAGTAGACCAGTTGGTGAAGGTGGCCCCAGCCATTATCGAAATGGGGTGTTTTGCCCGTGTAGAAACAAACGGGGGAGGTTTTGAACAAGTTAACCTGTTGTTTGGTGAAAATCCGAACAAGGCTGTCCGTGAGTGGACGAAGCCTTTTCATGAAGCTGGAATTCAGACACACATGCTCGACCGTGCGCTGAACGGTTTGCGAATGAGTCCGGTACCGGCCGACGTACGTAAGTTGTTCTATAAAGTAAAGAAGGCTCAGGGTACAGACATTACCCGTACATTCTGTGGATTGAACGATGTACGCAATATTATTCCTTCCATCGGTTATGCACATGATGCCGGCATGATTTCTCAGTGCTGTCTTTGCATCACTTATTCTCCGATTCATACCGTAGAGTATTATCTGGATATGGCCAAGAAGCTGATTGATGCAGGATGTGATGAAATCTGTATCAAGGATATGGCGGGTATTGGTCGTCCGGTATTCCTGGGTAAGCTGGTGGCAGGTATCAAGAAAATCAAAGATATTACGATTCAGTATCACTCTCATGCAGGCCCGGGCTTTAATATGGCTTCTATTCTGGAAGTGTGCAAGGCTGGATGTGATTATGTGGATGTAGGTATGGACCCGTTGTCATGGGGTACCGGACATGCAGACGTGATCAGTGTACAGGCCATGTTGAAGGACGCCGGCTTCAAGGTGCCTGAAATCAATATGCAGGCCTATATGAAGGTACGTTCCCTGATTCAGGAATTTATGGATGATTTCCTGGGATTGTATATCAGTCCGAAAAACCGTCTGATGAACTCTTTGCTGATTGGACCGGGACTTCCGGGTGGTATGATGGGTAGCTTGATGGCCGATTTGGATACTAACCTGGAATCTATCAACAAGTATAAGGCAAAACGCAATTTGCCGTTCATGACTCAGGATGAACTGCTGATTAAACTGTTTGATGAGGTAGCATACGTATGGCCGCGTGTGGGGTATCCGTGTCTGGTAACTCCGTTCAGCCAATATGTGAAGAACCTGGCCATGATGAATGTCATTCAGCTGGAAAAAGGCAAGGAACGCTGGGGAATGATTGCCGACGATATCTGGGACATGATTTTGGGAAAAGCCGGACAATTGCCTGGCAAACTGGCTCCTGAAATTGTGGAAAAAGCTGAACGTGAAGGCCGTAAGTTCTTCACAGGCAACCCACGGGACAACTATCCTGATCAGTTGGAAAAATACCGTCAGATGATGTGGGAAAAGAAATGGGAAACCGGACAGGATGATGAAGAGCTCTTTGAATATGCCATGCATCCGGCTCAGTATGAAGCCTATAAGAGTGGAAAGGCAAAAGCTGACTTCCTGGAAGATGTGAAGAAACGCCGTGAAGCCAAGGAAGAGATCCACATGGCTAATGACCAGACTAAAGTCTTGACAGTAGACGTAAACGGTCAGGCTTATCGTGTAACTGTAGCCTTTGGCGATGTCAATCCATCTAAACTTTCTGCACAGAATCAGCCTGCTGAAGCAGCTCCGGCTGCTCAAGTTCCGGCTGGTGAAGGAAAAGAAGTGCTTTCTCCGCTGGAAGGTAAATTCTTCCTGACGAAGAGTGCACAGGAAACTCCGGTGAAAGTGGGTGACAAGGTGAACAAGGGAGATGTGATTTGCTACGTAGAGGCCATGAAAACTTACAATGCCATCCGTGCTGAGTTTAGTGGAACCATCACTGCTATCTGTGCAAATTCCGGTGACTCCGTATCAGAAGATGATGTATTAATGAAGATTTTGTAATGGAAGAGATATTAGAAAGATTATATGATATGACCGCTTTCAGCAACATTGCTGCTGACCCGCGGTTTCTCATCATGTATGCCATTGCTTTCGTCTTGCTCTATCTGGGTATCAAGAAGCAGTACGAACCGTTGCTGCTGGTACCCATCGCTTTCGGGGTGTTGCTGGCCAACTTCCCGGGCGGTGATATGGGGGTAGTGCAGGCCGATGAAAATGGAATGGTCATGGTGAACGGTGTGATGAAGAACATCTGGGAAATGCCGCTTCATGAAATTGCACATGAACTGGGGCTGATGAACTTCATTTATTATATGTTGATTAAGACGGGATTCCTTCCGCCGATTATATTCATGGGAGTAGGTGCACTGACCGATTTTGGTCCGATGCTGCGTAATCTTCGTCTGTCTATTTTCGGTGCGGCTGCTCAGCTGGGTATCTTTGCCGTATTGCTGGTATCTATTTTGATGGGCTTTACTCCCAAGGAAGCTGCTTCTTTGGGTATCATCGGAGGTGCCGACGGTCCGACAGCTATCTTCACTACTATCAAGCTGGCTCCGCATTTATTAGGTCCGATTGCCATTGCGGCCTATTCTTATATGGCGTTGGTACCAGTTATCGTGCCGCTCGTCGTACGTTTGTGGTGTACAAAGAAAGAGCTGTCCATCAACATGAAGGAACAGGAAAAGAAATACCCTTCAAAAACGGAAATCAAGAATCTGCGTGTTTTGAAAATTATTTTCCCGATTGCATGTACTACCATCGTGGCCTTGTTCGTGCCAAGTGCAGTGCCTTTGATTGGTATGCTGATGTTCGGTAACTTGGTGAAGGAAATCGGTAGCAATACTTCTCGCTTGTTTGATGCCGCATCTAACAGCATTATGAATGCAGCTACTATTTTCCTGGGTATTTCAGTTGGTGCAACCATGACTACCGATGCTTTCCTGAACTGGACGACTATCGGTATCGTAATAGGTGGTTTCTTAGCTTTTGCACTTTCAATCTCAGGTGGTATTTTCTTCGTGAAGATATTCAATCTGTTTACGAAAAAGAAAATTAATCCGTTGATTGGAGCAACCGGTCTTAGCGCTGTGCCAATGGCCAGTCGTGTAGCCAATGAAATTGCCTTGAAATATGACCCGAAGAACCACGTGTTGCAATATTGTATGGCAAGTAACATTTCGGGTGTAATCGGATCGGCTGTGGCAGCTGGTGTACTGATTTCATTTCTTGGATAAGTAAACGTGATTTAGCTTCTTTGGACAGGATTACAAAGAGATAACTGTCAATTTGCAGGATGGAAATCTCTTTGTAATCCTGTCTTGTTTTTGTAAGAATTTCTCAGGAGGTCTACCCGTTTGAAAACTTTTGAATGACTTAATTATACTGTATGAAAAAAAATATATTGTTTAACCTTAGTTTCGTTTTTCTGATGTTGTTAGTCTCTTGCCATAAAGAGATGGAAGTGACTTCTTTTGAAAATGTGACAGAAAGTGTAACCCTGCAGTCGGTAGTAGGGGACGAGGCTATTATTTTATTTACAAGTTTTGGCACATGGAATGTTACGACAGATGCGGTGTGGTTAAGTTTGTCTCCCTTATCGGGTGAAGCTGGGGAAGGACAAGTAAAAGTTACAGCTATTTTTGAGAATAATACAAATAAGTTACGAGAAGCAAAAGTAAAGTTAAGTTCGGGAGATGAAGTTTGCGAAATATCCGTTTTCCAAGAGATTGGTGATTATGTGCTTCCCGAAAAGATGAGTATCTTGTGGATGTCGATGGAGGTATGTTTACTATCCGTTTCGAGACGAATGTAGAAGCGGAAAAACTGAAAGTATATACATCTTCGGAGCCAGGAAGCTGGTTGAGGCAAGAAAGGCTCTTCTCGTTCAGCAACGACTGAAACACAAGAGGTGACATTGAATGCTGCTCCTAATAGGGGAGGAATGTCACGGTCGGCCTATTTACTTTTTATTAAAGAAGAAGATGGAGTGCAGAAAGAACTAGCTACGGTTAAAATATCTCAGCTAGGAGGACAAGTGCTTGAGTCAGTTGATTACTCAGAAGACGGTAAAATAGATACTTTGCAGCAGCATACTAAAGGGGATGGTATTCCAATTGTGTTGATGGGGGATGGTTTCGTGGACCGAGGAATTGGCTAATGGAACTTATCGGAGCGTTATGGAAAAAACTATGGAGAATCTGTTTACTGAAGAACCCGTGAAATCTCTGAGAGAATATTTTGACGTGTATATGATTAATGCGGTATCTGAAAATAATGATTTTGGCATGGGATATAAGACGGCCTTCAGTTGTAAGCTGACAGGTGGAAATAGTACAACGATTACGGGTGATGATGCTTCTGTACAAGTGTATGTGGGAAAGGTATTAAAAGAAGAAAAAAGGAAAAACTGCTTGGCGGTAGTGGTGTTAAATACTTCTGCTTATGCGGGTACCACTTATTTCGGATATCAGGATGGAAATGGTAAGTTTATAGAGTTTTCCATTGCTTATTGTCCGGTCATTGAAAGTCTGGAGAGTGAATATTTCCGGCAAGTATTGGTACATGAAGCGATTGGACATGGTTTTGGAAAACTGGAAGATGAATATGTATATCCGGAAAAAGGAAGTGTTACTACATTGGAAATGCAGCGGATACGCATCATGCAAGCGAACGGATGGGCGCAGAATGTGGATTTTACCGCATCGGCGGATACTGTTCTTTGGGCTCCTTTTTTAACGGACTCTCATTATCAGAATGAGCATTTAGGTGTTTATGAAGGGGCTTGTACTTATTCTGAAGGAATTTATCGCCCATCCGAAGATAGTATGATGAACTCAAATACGTGTGCTTTTAATGCGCCTTCCCGTAAATCACTTTATGAAAAGGTGATGAAAATAGGAACGGCTGTAGAAGAGGTGACATACGAAGACTTTGTGGCATTTGATATAGCTCATCTTCCTGAAATGATGCCTATGGCAAATTATACACGTGTTACATCCGTTGGCTATCCATTTGCACGTCCGGTATGGGTAAGCGGGCAGCGTTTCCGTTAGTTTCTGCCTAGATATTCGTTGATGACGGCCAGAAAATCCTTTCCGTATTTCTCTTTTTTGAATTCTCCAATTCCGCTAATCTCACCAAATGCCTCAATGTTGCTGGGCTTCTTCAGGGCAAGCAGATGCAGGGTTTTGTCGGATAGTACAATGTAAGCTGGAATGGCCAGCTGGTCGGCCAGTTTTTTGCGGAGCTGACGAAGTGCTTCAAACAAGCCTTCATCTTCATCTTCAAATACGGTGGGGGTGAATAAAGGTACAGGAGAAGCTGTTTTGTTTTCTTTGGCATAGCCTTTCTTTCCATAGCCTTCTTCTCTTTTAATGACTACCAGTGGTGCGCGTTCTTTTCCGAACAATACTTTTCTTCCGGCTTCTGTAATTTTTAAATGATTGCTCTCGTTATAAGCGATTTCAAAATATCCTAAATTTAACATCTGGAGCAAGTAATCTTGCCAGTCTTTTCCAGGCACATCCCTGCCTGTTCCGTAGGTTTTCAGTTTGTCATATCCTTTTTCCATGATTTCCTGACTGGCATATCCTTTCAGGATGTCAATTAAAGTGCGGGTACCGATTTGTTGGTCGGCACGGGCAATGGCACTTAATGCTTTTTGCACAATGATGGTACCATCGAAGCGTTCAGGAGGGTTCTTGCATACATCGCAGTTTCCACAGTCATGATCCATGGTTTCTCCGAAATAGTTTAGAAGAATTCTCCGTCGGCAAATGTCGGATTCTGCGTATTGTTGCATGCGGTTCAACTTTTCCAGGTTGATTCCTTGCTGGTTACTTTCTGCCGCAAACCTTGATAACAGAATAATGTCGCCAAAAGAGTAAAAGAGAAGGGTTTCGCTAGGAAGTCCGTCGCGTCCTGCTCGGCCGATTTCCTGATAAAAATTTTCTATACTCTTGGGCAGGTTATAATGGATGACCCATCGGACATTAGACTTGTCAATTCCCATACCGAATGCAATGGTCGCGCAGATAATCTGTACACGATCATTGATGAAATCATCTTGTGTAATTTCCCGCTGTTCGTTTGACATTCCTGCATGATAAGTTGCGACATCGAATCCTTCCTTCTCAAGTAATTGAGCCACTTTTTCAGTTCCATTTCGGCTCATGCAATAGATAATTCCACTTTCATTACGGTGTCTGCGCAGGAATTTGACAATGGCTTTGATTTTTTCCTTCTGTTGATATCCTCTTTTTACTTCCAGACTTAAATTGGGACGGTCAAAAGAAGAAATAAAGATTTCAGGGTTGCGCATTTCCAGTTGCCGTATAATATCCTCTCGAGTAATCTTGTCGGCGGTTGCAGTCAGGGCTACTACTGGGACATTGGGAAAATATTGTCGTATAGCTTTCAGTTGTGTATATTCAGGACGGAAGTCATGTCCCCAATGAGAAATACAATGGGCTTCGTCAATGGCAAACAGGGATATATTGATGTCGCGTAACAGGTAATTCATTTCCGACATCAGTCTTTCGGGAGATATATACAGTAGTTTTACCCTTCCTTGTAGGCATTCAAAGTAAAAGCTGGGCGTTGGTGGCGTCGTCATTTGTGCTATTTAATGCACGAGCTACGATACCATTAGCCTGTAGAGATTCCACTTGGTCTTTCATGAGAGAAATTAATGGGGAAACGACAACGGTGGTTCCCTCCATCAAAAGAGCCGGTAGCTGATAACACATGGATTTTCCTCCTCCTGTCGGCATCAGTACTAATGCATCTTTCTTTTGAAGAATTGTAGAAATGATTTTTTCCTGTAGTGGACGAAAAGAAGTATACCCAAAATAAGATTTGAGTGTTTTCAGCATTTGTTCTCTCATGTTTTTAAATTTTGTGCACAAAGATATATAAAAAAATAAAAAGTTGCCGTTTTATCGTATTCTTGTGCGAATATAAGGTTTTTTGATAAAGTTTTCAGGGTTATTGTTGCGAAATCAAAAAACTTCTACGATTTTTGTATAATTATGTTCTAATGACGTTTAAAAATGAATTAAGATGAGTACATCAGAAAGTTTTAATTATATAGTGGAACAGTTTGCCGATTTGCAACTGTTGCGTTATCGTGTGGATGGTTTTGAAAAGTTATCTTTAAAACAGAAAAAGTTGATTTATTTCCTTTCACAGGCAGCATTGGAAGGAAGAGATATTCTTTTTGACCAAAACGGAAAGTATAATTTGCAGATTCGAAAATTGCTGGAAGCGGTTTTATGTATCCTATTCAGGTGACCGTAATAGTTCGGATTTTCAGGGGCTGGAAGTTTATTTGAAGCGCGTTTGGTTCTCTAGTGGCATATATCATCATTATGCATGTGATAAGTTTGTGCCTGCTTTTTCACCGGAGTTTTTGCGTGAGTGCATAGCACAAGTAGATGTGGCTGGTCTTCCACTGAAGGATGGTGAATCAGTTCAGGATATGTGTGACAAATTGTTTCCTGTAATCTTTGATCCTAAAGTTATGCCCAAACGTGTGAATCAGGCAGATGGAGAGGACCTGGTGATAACTTCTGCAGCCAATTACTATGAAGGGGTAACTCAGGATGAGGCTGAGAAGTTTTACATGATTCAGAAATTGGCAAAGTGGTCCACATCCTGTTATGTATGGAATGAACAGTCGTCTGGTGCAAAAGGACGGAGTCATACAAGAAGAAGTCTGGAAGGTGGATGGCATGTATGGAGAAGCGATTGAAAAGATTATTTATTGGCTGGAAAAAGCCAAGTCTGTGGCTGAAAATGAAGCTCAGTGTGAAGTAATCCGTTTGTTGATTGATTTTTACCGTACGGGTGATTTGAAAACATTTGACACTTACTCCATTGCCTGGTTGAAAGATACGGAGTCTAAAGTTGATTTTGTCAATGGCTTTATTGAAAGTTATGGTGACCCGTTAGGAATGAAAGCAAGTTGGGAATCAATTGTGAACTTTAAAGATGAAGAAGCTACTCACCGAACGGAAGTTATCAGTCAGCATGCGCAATGGTTTGAAGATCACTCTCCAGTATCTCTTGCATTTAAAAAGGGAGTAGTACGTGGCGTTTCAGCCAAAGTTATTACAGCTGCCATGTTAGGGGGAGATTTGTATCCGAGTTCGGCGATAGGAATTAATTTGCCCAATTCAAACTGGATTCGCAGTCTGCATGGGTCAAAATCTGTGACTATCGGGAATCTTACAGATGCTTACAATAAGGCTGCAAAAGGAAATGGTTTCCGTGAAGAATTTGTGTACAGCCAGGAAGAAAAAGATTTGCTGGAAAAATATGCTGACATTACGGGTGACCTTCATACGGACTTGCATGAGTGTGTAGGACATGGATCAGGAAAACTGCTTCCAGGAGTTGATCCGGATGCCTTGAAAGCGTATGGCTCTACGATAGAAGAGGCACGAGCAGATTTGTTTGGCTTGTATTATTTGCCTGATGAAAAGCTGGTGGAACTGGGATTAACTCCTGATGAGGAAGCTTACAAGGCTGAATATTATGCTTATATGATGAACGGACTTCTTACGCAGATGGTACGCATAGAACCGGGCTGTGATTTGGAAGAAGCTCACATGCGTAACCGCCAGTTGATTGCTCGCTGGGCTTTGGAAAATGGCAAATCAATGAATATTGTGGAACTGGTGAAGAAAGATGGAAAAACTTATGTGAAAATAAATGATTATCTTCAGCTTCGCGGACTTTTTGCCGTGTTGTTGAGTGAGATTCAACGTATAAAGAGTGAGGGAGACTATGAAGCTGCACGTGCTCTTGTCGAAAAGTATGCAGTGAAACTGGATGCAGAACTTCATGAGGAAATCTTGAGCCGTTACCGTTCACTCCATCTGGCTCCTTACAAGGGATTTGTCAATCCGGTATATTGTCTTCAATATGATACCGAGGGACGGATTGTGGATGTAAAACTTGATTATACAGAAGGCTATACAGAACAGATGCTTCGTTATGGTCGTGATTATTCTAATTTGACTATTTGATTATGGCAGAAATACAGGATACAATCAGGGAAATAAAGTCGAAATTCCGCTTGTTTATGAATGGAATGGTTTCCCAAAGTATGCGTGAAAAAGGTATTGATTATAAACTGAACTTTGGTATTGAATATCCCCGTATTAAAGAAATAGCGGCAGATTATCCGTGTAATCATGAGTGGCACAGGCTTTGTGGAAAGAGAACATCCGCGAATGCAAGATTATGGCCGGATTACTTCAGCCTGTCGAGGGTTTTTGTCGGGAAATCGCTGAAATATGGATAGAAGACATGCGTTATCCTGAATTGGCAGAATATACGGTAATGAATTTGTTCCAACGTTTGCCATACGCTTCGGAAGTGGTTTTTCCATGGATAGCCGATGAACGGGAATATTTTCAATTGTGCGGATATCTGTTGATGACTCGTTTGCTAATGAAGGGATGGACGCTGAATGAAAGAGCAGAAGCTGAATTCCTGGATCAGGCTTTTACCGTACTGGAAGGAGGAACTGAAATGCGTCAAGTAGCGGCTAAGGCTATATGTAAGTTTGCTTTACAGTCGAAGGCAAATTCTCGTACCGTACTTCGTATGTTAGGGAATTTATTGAAATCTTCTAAGCCGGAAATCAAAATGGTGGCAGAAGAAATAAAAAATGAGATAGAATATGGCTTGTAATCTTTCTAAATTACTCAAAAAAATATAACTTTGACCGCTGAACGATTATTGGGATGGAAGAGAATATAAAAGATACAGTCAAACAAATCCTTACAGAGTATTTGCAGAAGAACGGGCATCGGAAGACGCCTGAACGGTATGCTATACTTGATACTATCTATTCCATTAAAGGACATTTTGATGTTGATGAGTTGTACAGCTATATGGCGGAGAAGGAAAAGTTCCGGGTCAGCCGGGCTACTCTGTACAATACCATTATTCTGCTTATCGATGCAGGACTGGTCATCAAGCATCAGTTTGGCAACACTTCCCAGTATGAACGATCATATAATAATGAAACCCACCATCACATGATTTGTACCTGTTGTGGAAAGGTGTCGGAGTTTGAAGACGACAACTTAAAGCAGGCTATTGCACAGACAAAATTGAAGGGATTTTATGCTTCACATTATTCTCTTTATATTTATGGTTTGTGTAGTAAATGTATGGCGGCTAAGCGGAAAAAGAAGTAGTATAAGGAATATATAAAACATAAAGAATCATGAAAGTAGATGTTTTGTTAGGTTTACAGTGGGGCGACGAAGGAAAAGGTAAAGTAGTCGATGTGTTGACTCCCCGTTACGATGTGGTTGCTCGTTTTCAAGGAGGCCCGAATGCCGGACATACTCTTGAATTTGAAGGTCAGAAATATGTGCTTCGTTCTATCCCTTCTGGAATATTCCAGGGTGATAAAGTGAACATCATTGGTAATGGAGTGGTACTTGATCCTTCTTTGTTTAAGGCTGAGGCTGAAGCGTTGGAAGCAAGCGGACATCCGTTGAAAGAACGTTTGCACATCTCTAAGAAAGCTCATCTGATTCTTCCTACTCATCGCATTTTGGATGCAGCATACGAAGCAGCCAAAGGGAGATTCGAAAGTAGGAACCACCGGAAAAGGTATTGGTCCGACTTATACGGACAAGGTGAGCCGTAATGGATTGCGTGTAGGCGATATTCTGCATAACTTTGAAGAAAATATGCAGCTGCCAAAACTCGTCATGAGGCTATTCTGAAGAGCCTTAATTATGAATATGACATTACTGAACTGGAAAAGCAATGGATGGAAGGTATCGAATATCTCCGTCAGTTCCATTTGGTAGACAGCGAGCATGAAATCAATCGTTTGCTGAATGAAGGTAAGTCAGTACTTTGCGAAGGTGCTCAGGGAACTATGCTTGATGTGGATTTCGGTTCTTATCCTTTTGTGACTTCATCTAACACTATTTGCGGGTGCTTGCACAGGATTGGGATTGGGCCCTAACAAGATTGGTGAAGTGTACGGTATTATGAAAGCATATTGCACACGTGTAGGTTCAGGTCCGTTCCCTACAGAACTTTTTGATGAAACAGGCAAGACTATTCGTGATTTAGGTCATGAGTATGGAGCGGTAACAGGACGTGAACGCCGTTGTGGATGGGTTGACTTGGTTGCTTTGCGTTATGCGATTATGGTTAATGGAGTAACTCAGTTGATTCTGATGAAGAGTGATGTGCTTGATGATTTTGATACCATCAAGGCGTGTGTAGCTTATAAGGTAAACGGCGAGGAGATAGATTATTTCCCGTATGATATTACAGAAGGGTGGAACCTGTATATGCTGAACTTCCAGGTTGGAAAACAGATATGACGAAGATGACGAGTGAAGATGAATTCCCGGAAGAATTCAATGCATATATTACATTCCTGGAAGAACAATTGGGTACTCCGATCAAGATTATTTCTGTAGGTCCTGACCGTGCACAGACAATTGAACGTTATATCGACTAATTTTTTGTTGACATAATATTTTGAAAGCCGTCCCTTTGGGGCGGCTTTTTTATTTTTATTCTGTTAAATTTTGATTTGACAATTCTTTCATACTATTCTTGTTGGATTAATCATTCTGCTTGTTCTTTGTGTATGCTGGTTTGTGGATTATTTAAATTTATTTGTCGTATTTCTCTTACGGTTTGATTTATATTTCTGATTGAATATTTCATATTTCTTTAATATTATGAATTAAAAATGAATTGATATTCGATTGTGCTATGTCTTTTGATTTTTGATTCTGTTTTTCGGTGATATTTTGTTGTTTATTTGAAGAAATATGTATCTTTGCGATGTTGTTAATAGGTTTTAATATGTATTTATGAAGTATTATCAACTGAATGAGATTTATTTTTATGTTTAATCAAAGGAGGGATTTATGAAAAGAAAACTAACATTGATGCTGGCCCTGCTGTTTGTATGGACAGGTGTAGCATGGTCGCAAGGAGTAACTGTAAAAGGTGTGGTAACTTCCGAAGAAGACGGATTGCCCATTGTCGGGGCTTCAGTATTGGTAAAGGGGACTACCCAGGGAACCATTACAGATGTGGATGGTAACTTTATGATTTCAGGGGTGAAAGCTGACAGTAAGACCTTGATTGTTTCATTTGTGGGAATGAAAAGCAAGGAGGTGGCGATAAAAAAAGGTGAACTTAAGATTGTAATGAAATCAGATGCAGAAGTTTTGGATGAGGTAATGGTTGTTGCATACGGAACAGTAAAAAAATCGCTTTTACCGGTTCTGCTACAGTTGTGGATCAGGATAAAATAAAATCTCCTGCTGTATCTTTCGATAAATCTTTGGCTGGACAGGTTTCTGGTGTGCAGGTTATGTCGAATTCTGGGCAGCCTGGATCTGGAACTTCATTTCGTATTCGTGGATCTGGTTCATTGAAAGTTCTTCAAACGAGCCTCTTTATGTGATAGATGGGGTTGCTACAACTTCTACTGAATACAGTTCTATTGCGGAAGAAAATGAATCTAGCTCGAATATTTTGTCTTCTATTAATCCTAATGATATTGAATCGATTACGGTCTTGAAAGATGCAGCAGCTTGCAGCTTTGTATGGATCGCGTGCGGCTAATGGCGTAGTTGTAATTACTACAAAAAGTGGAAAAGAAGGAAAAGCTCGTGTTAATTTTAATGCACAGTTCTCATGGTCTAAATTGGGCAAGGCGTATGATATGATGAGTTCTGCTGATATGTATAAAATGATTTATCAGGGATACCGTGCTAAGGGTGAAACTATGGAGGAAGCTAATGCGAGTGCGCAAGGAGCATTAACGCATAACCCTTATAATGTAGAAAATCCATTAGATGAAAATGGAAATGTAGTTGATGGTGCTAAATTGGTCGTGGATACAGATTGGCAGAAAGAGGTGTTTCGTACAGCTCCCTCACAAGATTATAATATGAATGTAAGTGGAAAGAATGATAAAACAAATTACTTCTTTTCAATAGGATATACAAAGCAAGGCGGTATAACTCCGGCGAGTGACTTTAAACGTTATTCAGCTAAAGCTAATATTAACACCAAAGTTAATAGATGGTTTAATGCTGGTTTAAATGTTACTTTTTCACATTCTATTCAAAATACGACGGTAGAGAGAGCTCTGCAGGTGCAAGTCCTTTGTATAATGCTTTATCTTTCCCCAATGCGGTACCGGTATATATTGTAGATAATGAAGGTAATCCGGTTCTTGATGACAATGGTAATAAGCAATATAATTTTACCAATCCCGTTTCGCGTGATTTTAATCCTTTAGCAATACCTTTAATGGATGTCAATCGGAGTAAATTTTATCGTTTGCTGGCATCTGGTTATGCTGAAATAACTTTCTTTAAAGGGTTCTCCTTTAAAACTGTTTTCTCTCCAGATTATGTATCAACAGATGAACACCGCTATTGGAATAAAGAACATGGGAATGGTCCAACTTATAATGGACGTTTGGATAAATATCATCATGTAGATTTGATGTATACATCTACTAATACATTTAATTATACAAACATATTTAAAGATGTTCATAGTTTAAATGTAATGGCAGGTATGGAGTATTGGCAAAGTACCTATGAAACATTATATGCTGGTGGTAGAGGCTTGCTTGGAGATATGCAGGAGTTGGCAGGAGCTTCAGGTTCTTTCTCTCCTTCTTCTGATACAACTAAAGAAACATTGATTTCATATTTTGGACGTGCTGAGTATGCATATAAGGATAAGTATAACTTTTCTGCAAGTCTTCGTGCTGATGGCTCTTCTATCTTTGGAGCTGATACTAAATGGGGAACATTCTGGAGTTTAGGAGCATCTTGGCGAATTAACCAAGAGGACTTCTTAAAGGATATTGAGTGGATTGATAACTTAAAACTTCGATTGAGTTATGGTACTTCAGGTAATAAAAGTGGATTGGCTCGCTATGCTTCTTTAGGCTTGTGGACAACTTCGGCTGATTATTTATATGGTTCCAATATCGGAGTTGGACATGATCAATTGGTAAATGCTTTATTGGGCTGGGAAAAGCAAGGAATGTTTAATGTGGGGGTTGATTTTAGTTTCTGGAATCGTTTTTATGGGTCTGTAGACTTCTTCAATAAAACGTCAGATGGTTTGTTGTATGATGTCCCATTGGCTTTGCAAAATGGATTAAGTTCAATTACAATGAATGCTGCAAAGACTTCCAATACAGGATTTGAGATCGTTTTGGGAGCTAATATATTAAGAGGGCCATTGGTTTGGAATATGGACTTGAATGCTTCATTCATTAAAGATAAAATTAAAGATTTGAATGGTGAAAATGATGTTCGTATGACGGATTATCAGAAAATATGGTCAGTTGGAGGTAGTCAATATGAGTTTTATATGCCTACTTGGGCAGGTGTGGACCCTGATAATGGTAGTCCTCTTTGGTATAAAGTCAATGACGATGGAACACGTACCACTACATCTGTTTATAGTGAAGCAACTTATGAGAGACAAGGACGATCAACTCCATTGGCTTATGGTGGTTTTATAAATACTTTTTCTTATAAGAATTTTGATTTGACGATTCAGCTAAATTATTATGGATGCATTGGAAGCATGGACAACCCCAGGACAACATACTAATGTTCCTAAATATGCGGTTAATAATGCTACAAATTCAGCAAGTTTGTCATCTCGTTTCCTTTATGATGCGACAAATGTTGTCTGAAAACAATTACTTTATCATATACTTTACCTAAGAATCTGGGAGTCTTTTCGAAGGTTATTTCAGGGGCAAAACTTTTGGGTTTCTGCTGATAACCTGTGTACATGGTTCGCTGATAAAGGATATAAGGGATATGATGACATCGATATATATGGTGTGCAAGGGTATAAAACTTATCCGTATTCATTCCCTACTCCACGGACATTTTCTATTGGTGCGAACTTGACTTTTTAAATTTAATCTAAACAGATATTGATATGAAGGCTAAATATTTATATGTTCTATTATTTTTATTTTCATTTTCATCTTGTTCGGATGATTTGCTTTACCAAGAACCATCCACTTCTTTAACAGATGAAAGTGTATTGGAAAGTGCAGAAAATGTTAAGGCTGTTTTGATGGGTGCATATTCTTGGACTGGACATTTTCATTATTTGACTATTGGGCAAATTTCACTTGATGTAATGGGAAATGATTTGAAAATTTCAAATGGTAATTACCACTACTCTACCTATAACTGGCTGATGTATTCGTATGCTTATCAGCAGTATCCTCGTGAGTTTGATGGATGGTGGAGCGCTTATTCTCCTTACATGTGGGAAAAGGCTTATAAGGCGATAGATGAATGTAATCAGATTATTGTTAATGCAGACAAAGCTTCCTGAAGGTTGTGACGACCTGCTGGCACAAGCTTATGGAATTAGAGGGTGGAATTTCCTGAACTTGTATCATTTATATTGTGCTTCATATACTTCTGCAGGTCCTTCAGGGCAAGGCTTGTTTTTGCGTTTGACTCCAGCCGATGCAAGCGGAGATAATGCTCCAAGGTCTGATTTGGCTACATCTATGAAGCGTATTATTGATGATTTTACTTATGTATATAAAAATTCTACGGGAACAGATAGTTATTTTATAAATAAGCGTGCTGTAGCTTTGCTGTTGGCTAGAACTTATTTGGATATGGGAGAGTATGATAATGCAAGAATGTATGCAGAAGCTGTAGGTAGTCCGTTTGATGGTTCTGATTTAATGACCAAAGAAGAATATCAATCCGGTTTTAACACTATCAACTCGGAGTGGTTATGGGGATTTAATTTTACTTCGGAAACGACCAACATCTATGCTTCTATACCTTCTTTTTATCAGGTAGCAACGGCTAAAGATAAAGATTCAGGTTACGGAACACTTGGTTATGGTACTCAAGTTGACTATGATTATTTATTGAAAAACGGTGTGGATTATTTAGTAGGTTATGGAACTGTAAGAGCCTGCCAAATCATTTGTAGATATATTTGAGAATAATGATTGTAGAAAATTGTTCCCATTTTATTTGGATAGCAAAGATGGTTATATCACTTCTAAATTTACCTCTAAGGTGTCATTGGGTATAGCTGACTATCCAATGTGTCGTTTAGCTGAGGCGTATTTAATAGAAGCAGAGTGTTTGTTGAAAGGCAGTCAACCAGATGTCGTAAAAGGTTTGCAGATATTAAACGCATTGCGTGTGAAGAGAGGGGAATCACAACTTACTTCTGCTCAGTTTACATCTGATGAAATATGGAAAGAACGTCGGCGTGAATTATATGGTGAAGGATTTGCTTTGTCTGATATTAAACGTTTGCAGAAACCTTTGGAGAGGGTTGGAGAAGAACATTGGAGTGATGTGATTACTCTGCCGGCAAATAGCCCAAGAATGATGTTCCCGATTCCTGCTGATGAACTGGATTATAATAAGAGTGCCACATCAGATGATCAAAATGAATATTGGAGATAATTATGATTGGTTTTTTAAGGAAGTAGAAGTATATGAAAAATATAGCGGTAATAGTTTGTCTAGTATTAGGCTTGTGTGGGTGTGGAACGAAACAAGCCGATAATAGCTTAGTGCTTAATTTTGAAGGTCGTTCTATAGATATCGCGCCTTATTTTAAAGATTTTCCTTATTCTATATTTACAATTAGTAAGGATGGAAGTAAAGGCTGTTGTTTTTCAAAACGGGAGAAAACAGACTCTTCAGTGGATGGACATTGCTAAGGGAGCAGATTTGTGTGAGGCTAAAGATGTAGTAGATGTAGATTTTGCTACAAGAAATGGATGGCATGCCCAATATAACGCAAATGATGGTATGGTTTATTGGATTGGCGATGAACATAATGAAGAAATCATAAATATTTATCGTACTGTGCCTGGGTCTAATCAGGTAGAGAAGCTAACAGATGTTCCCTATATATATGCGTGGGATTTTAATCCTGATGGAACTAAAATTGCTTATGTTTCCAGAATGGGACAAAATGAAAATCGGTTGGATGAATTGCATATTTTGGATTTGAAAACTTTGCAAGATAGTCTGTTGAGGACTGATGAAGCCTGATTTTCGATATACTTGGGGAGATATTAGTTGGCAGCCTGAAGGTAAGGGGGTTATATTGCTGGCTTTAAAAGACATGGATCGTACTTATACTAATGTCTTGTATATAGATTTGGCGACAAAGGTATCAAAAGTGTTGACTGATCCATCTAAAGAAGGAAGTCTTTCTGGTACGATGGTGTTGCCTGAATGGGTTTCATCAGATAAAAGCTTTGTTTATTTCTGATCAGGATGGGTATAATAACTTATATTCATTTACTTTATCAACTGGAGAAGTAAAACAGCTTACTCATTATACCATGAATTTGGATAATGTTTGTTTACTTTCGCTGGAAGATAAAAAGATGGTTTTTGCTCTTCAAAGCAATCCTGTGCATACTAATATGATTTTGTTTCGATCCGGAATCAGAAAAGGTTGTCTATACTCAAGAGTCATCATTGAATTTACAACTTGGAGGTGTTACGGGGAATACGGTTACCATGTTGGCGGGTGGAACTACTACTTTGTTCCAGGTCGTAAAAAGGCTGTTGTGGATCCTTCTCAAATAAAAATGGAAACAGTAATGGATATTCCAGATGACTTGAAAGAAAAGTTAGTGCATTCTACAGCTGAAAGATTAGAAATACCAACTTTTGATGTGGACTCTTTAACAGGTAAGCAGCGTATTTTGCATGCTTATCTTTTCAAACCTAAAAATCCGTTGCCAGAAAATAAAAGTTTATTGATGGTCGAATCTTTTTATGGAGGTGAGAACCGGTATTCTTCCGAGTATCAGATACTTAATCAGGCTGGTATTTATGTGTTGAGTGCTTCTCCTCGTGGAAGTGCTGGCTTTGGTCGTGATTTTGCAGCTATGAATGACCATGATTTGGGAGGTAATGAAACATTGGATATGATTTACGTTTCTCGTTACGTGGCAGACAAACTAAGTATTCCATCTCAAAGAGTTGGAGTATTTGGCATGAGTCATGGAGGGTATGAAACAATGCGTCTGATGACTTTCCCCGGTGAGGTAAATGGATATAAGGCTAAGTTCCCATTTGGATTTGGAATAGAAACAGCAGGTTTTTGTGATATTATTCGGCAGCATCATCATTCTAACATTCCTGACTGGACTGCTCTTGAGGCCGGTGATCCAGTAAAGGATTCTTTAAAATTGGTAGACCGATCTCCAATAACACATGCTGATAAAATAACTGGTCCATTATTATTGATTCACGGTGATCATGATAATAGAGTAGATATTGGTGGTTCTCAGTTTATGGCTGATAAATTAAAAGAGTTGGGTAAGACTTATCGCTTTGTCAAGTTCCCAGGTTTGGGCCATGGAATTAAAGGTGTGGAAAACAATAGAAAATATTATTCTGAGTGCTTAGACTTTATCGAATCAGAAGTATTGAATAAATAATATATGTCTCTCTTTTAATTTGCATTTTGAAGGGGTTTCTCAGTGATGAGGGGCCTCTTTTTTAGTACGCCCAGCATGGGCGTGCGCTATAGGGTGTAAGTCCCGAACGAGCCCTGATAGTGGGAATCGTTAGCCCAAGGCAAGGGTGTCCTTCGCGAGGATGAATCTGAAGGAAGGCTGGCGGCAAACTCTCGGCTCTACGAACAGAAACTGATTATAAGGCTACATTTGGAGGACAAGTTTGCTAAACAAAATAAAGTCCTATAACTATCCGAATCCCTATGTAGTAGAATCAGAGGGTATATGAGATGAAAGCGTACGTTCTTATCTGGGGAGGTCTCACGGACAGATGCACCACAACTGTATCTGGTTGAAACAAGATTTGTCGTGAGAAGTCAGCCGAAGCCATAGTACCTGTTACTCACCATAATGGGGAAGGGCTGAACCTTAATTATGTAAGATACCTGAATGTTACCTTATGATGGGAAGAAAGCCGAACATAGAAACTCTATCCGACCAATCGGCGCAGAGGGTGGAACCTGAAGTGCTGATTGGTATGCAGACTTTCATTGGGATAACTGAAAATCATCTTACAGCCATTAAACGGGGAAAAAGGAGAGTTATTGGAATACATTCTTTCCCCTTCTAATCTAAACCTTGCTTATAAACAGGTAAAGAGTAACAAGGGTATTGGCGGCATTGACCGTATGGAAGTGGACGAGTTGCTTCCTTATCTTCGTTGCCACAAGGATAAGCTAATAACTTCCATTTATGATGGTAACTACCATCCGAACCCCGTGCGTCGTGTGGAGATTCCCAAGTCGAATGGGAAGACACGTAACTTAGGTATTCCCACGGTTGTTGACCGTTTGATTCAGCAAGCCATCTCACAAGTGCTTCAACCTCTTTATGAACCTCAATTTTCACCAACCAGCTATGGTTTCCGCCCTCATCGTAGTGCTCATGATGCGTTATTAAAATGTGGCGAATATATCTCTGCCGGTTATGTGTTCACGGTCGATATGGATTTGGAGAAATTCTTTGATACAGTCTGCCATAGTAAGTTGATAGAAATCCTGTCACGTATCATCAAAGACGGTCGTGTCATTTCTCTGATTCATAAATATCTGAACTCCGGTGTACTTATAGGAGGCAAGAAAGAGGCCAGTCGGTCGGAGTTCCTCAAGGTGGTCCGTTGAGCCCCTTATTAAGCAATATAATGCTTAATGAGTTGGACAAGGACTGGAGAGACGTGGGCATTTGTTCGTTCGGTATGCTGATGACTTGGTCATCTTTTGTAAAAAGCCGTCGTTCCGCCCAACGCACATTGGATAATCTGCTTCCCTTTATTGAAACGAAACTTTTTCTAAAGGTGAATAAGGACAAGCCCCATGTTGCTTATATGCGTGACATCAAATTCCTTTCCTATGCCTTTGGTCGTAGAAATGGCAAATGCCAATTCTACATCCATGTCGATAGTATCAAGAAGATGAAGATTAAGATACGTGAACTCACCAGCCGTAATAACGGCTGGAGCTACGAATATCGTAAACAACGTTTGACTTGGTATATCCGTGGCTGGCTCAACTATTTTAAGTTTGCAGGTCTCAAAAGTAGGATAAAGGAATGGGACGGCTGGCTCCGTCATCGCATACGGATGTGTATTTGGAAGTCTTGGAAACGAGTCCGAACCCGGTATCGAAATCTGAAGAAGTCTTATTCCCGATGAGAGCCGTGTGCGAATGGCTGCCTTTTGTCGTAAGAAATACTGGCGAATGGCAAGTCATCCCACTGTACAAGCGGCTTTGTCGGATGAGCGTTTGCTTCATTTGGTTACCCTACTTTTTAAGATGTACTATCATCCTGTGTTTAAAGGTTAATTAGGGAACCGCCGTATGCCGAACGGCACGTACGGTGGTGTGAGAGGTCGGAACGGGAATTAATCCCGTTCCTCCTACTCGATTTTTATGAATTCTGTTAACCACATTGAATATTTCGCCCTGGTGGTTAATGTATGTTGTAAAGCATTCTTTTTAGGCCTTACGTTTTGCTATTTCGGATAAAATAAATACTTTTTGTACTGTGTTTTTCATAGTATTAGATTTAAGGTTAACAAAGGTTGGAGTTCAGCGGAACTCCTTTTTTATGCCCTTTTTCGTGTGATATTTCCTTTTGTTTTTGTTCGTGAAAAAAACGCCCTTGCGTTCCATCCAAAACGCACTTGCGTTTGAACTGAAACGTCCTTGCGTTTGAAGTGAAACGCACTTGCGTTTTATATCAAATGTACTTGTTCGTTTTTTTTGAAGGCTTTTTCCGGGGACGGATGAGGTGTTTCCCGTCCGTCATAATTCGTCTGTGCTTACGCGCGCACGCATACACGCACGCACGAATTATATAATGTAGTGTTTTTTACACACAATTTCTCGCATAAGTAAAAAATATGCTTTATAGAATAAAGTAAATCAGGGAGTTAGATAAAACCCTGAAAAAATATTGCAAAAAAGTGTGTGGTAAAAGTTGCAGAAAAGGAAAAAGTCTGTACCTTTGCAACCGCTTTCGAGAGGGAGAGCCGCTGAAGATGACAGACTGAGTAAAGGCTGAGGCTACGGGAGAGAGTGCCGGATGCTGCACCGAGTATCTTACCTTGCGATGTGCAAGGGAGCGAGAAAAGGTAAGCCGCACGCCTTCTGAAAACCTTCTGAAAAATTTTTTCAAAAAAAACTTTCGAAAAAATTTGGAGGTTACGAAAAAACGCCTTACCTTTGCAAACGCTTTCCCGCTGAAACGGGGGCTTGAGAAAAGACAGTTCTTTGAAAGACTTTAGATAAACAGACTAGGATGTAGTACAAGAAGTAGTTCTATATATAATGTATATATGGGATGAACGGAAGACAACCGTCAATAACCCTTGGAAACAAGGAAAATGAAAAAAAATCGGTTTCCTGAACAGAGACAGAACATGCCCGAAAGGGTAGTAAAAATATTTTACAATGAAGAGTTTGATCCTGGCTCAGGATGAACGCTAGCTACAGGCTTAACACATGCAAGTCGAGGGGCAGCATGATTGAAGAACTGCTTCAATTGATGGCGACCGGCGCACGGGTGAGTAACACGTATCCAACCTTCCGTACACTCAGGGATAGCCTTTCGAAAGAAAGATTAATACCTGATGGTATCTTAAGCACACATGTAATTAAGATTAAAGATTTATCGGTGTACGATGGGGATGCGTTCCATTAGGTAGTAGGCGGGGTAACGGCCCACCTAGCCTACGATGGATAGGGGTTCTGAGAGGAAGGTCCCCACATTGGAACTGAGACACGGTCAAACTCCTACGGGAGGCAGCAGTGAGGAATATTGGTCAATGGACGAGAGTCTGAACCAGCCAAGTAGCGTGAAGGATGAAGGTCCTACGGATTGTAAACTTCTTTTATAAGGGAATAAAACCTCCCACGTGTGGGGTCTTGTATGTACCTTATGAATAAGCATCGGCTAACTCCGTGCCAGCAGCCGCGGTAATACGGAGGATGCGAGCGTTATCCGGATTTATTGGGTTTAAAGGGAGCGCAGACGGGTCGTTAAGTCAGGCTGTGAAAGTTTGGGGCTCAACCTTAAAATTGCAGTTGATACTGGCGTCCTTGAGTGCGGTTGAGGTGTGCGGAATTCGTGGTGTAGCGGTGAAATGCTTAGATATCACGAAGAACTCCGATTGCGAAGGCAGCACACTAAGCCGTAACTGACGTTCATGCTCGAAAGTGTGGGTATCAAACAGGATTAGATACCCTGGTAGTCCACACGGTAAACGATGGATACTCGCTGTTGGCGATATACGGTCAGCGGCTTAGCGAAAGCGTTAAGTATCCCACCTGGGGAGTACGCCGGCAACGGTGAAACTCAAAGGAATTGACGGGGGCCCGCACAAGCGGAGGAACATGTGGTTTAATTCGATGATACGCGAGGAACCTTACCCGGGCTTAAATTGCAAAGGAATAATCTGGAAACAGGTTAGTCTTCGGACCTTTGTGAAGGTGCTGCATGGTTGTCGTCAGCTCGTGCCGTGAGGTGTCGGCTTAAGTGCCATAACGAGCGCAACCCTCGCCGCCAGTTACTAACAGTTAAAGCTGAGGACTCTGGCGGGACTGCCATCGTAAGATGTGAGGAAGGTGGGGATGACGTCAAATCAGCACGGCCCTTACGTCCGGGGCTACACACGTGTTACAATGGGCGGTACAGAAGGCAGCTACCTGGCGACAGGATGCCAATCCCTAAAGCCGCTCTCAGTTCGGACTGGAGTCTGCAACCCGACTCCACGAAGCTGGATTCGCTAGTAATCGCGCATCAGCCACGGCGCGGTGAATACGTTCCCGGGCCTTGTACACACCGCCCGTCAAGCCATGAAAGCCGGGGGTACCTGAAGTGCGTAACCGCAAGGAGCGCCCTAGGGTAAAACTGGTAATTGGGGCTAAGTCGTAACAAGGTAGCCGTACCGGAAGGTGCGGCTGGAACACCTCCTTTCTGGAGCGAAACCGAAAAGGTTGGTTTCCACTTGTACTGAAGATGAGTTTGTTTAACGAAATAAAGAGAGAAAGATGAAGCCGAGTCGGTACAGACGAGGTTGAACTGAATCACAAAGCTAGTCCTATAGCTCAGTTGGTTAGAGCGCTACACTGATAATGTAGAGGTCGGCAGTTCAACTCTGCCTGGGACTACCCGAAAGGAAGAAAGAAAAAAAACTTCCTTAAAATTTTGCAGGAACGAAGGGAAATGCTTACCTTTGCAGCCGCAAAAAAAAGGGGGATTAGCTCAGGCTGGCTAGAGCACCTGCTTTGCACGCAGGGGGTCAACGGTTCGAATCCGTTATTCTCCACAATAAAAACGGTCTATGACATGATGTAACAAGCAAAAGTAATTTTAGTACGAAAGCTAAAAGTATATATCATCCCGCACGCATCGCAAGATGCGCGTGCACGTGATAAGGAAAGTAGGAAAGGGCGCATGGCGGATGCCTTGGCTCTCGGAGGCGATGAAGGACGTGATAAGCTGCGAAAAGCTTTGGGGAGGTGCAAATAACCTTTGATCCAAAGATTTCCGAATGGGACAACCCGATATCCTGAAGGGATATCACCTTACATAGTAAGGAGCTAACGCAGGGAACTGAAACATCTTAGTACCTGCAGGAAAAGAAAATAACAATGATTCCCCCAGTAGTGGCGAGCGAACGGGGAAGAGCCCAAACCACACATGTTACGGCATGTGTGGGGTTGTAGACCACGGCGTTGCAAGAAATCTTGTGAGAAGAACAGCCTGGAAAGACTGACCATAGACGGTGACAGTCCGGTACTCGAAGCAAGTTGAAGTCTAGTGGTATCCTGAGTAACGCGGAACACGAGAAATTCTGCGTGAATCTGCCGGGACCATCCGGTAAGGCTAAATACTCCCTGAGAGACCGATAGCGAACCAGTACCGTGAGGGAAAGGTGAAAAGCACTTCGAACAGAAGAGTGAAACAGTACCTGAAACCGTGCGCCTACAAGCGGTCGGAGCACGAAAGTGTGACGGCGTGCCTTTTGCATAATGAACCTACGAGTTACCGTATTTGGCAAGGTTAAGGGTCATGAGGCCTGCAGCCGAAGCGAAAGCGAGTCTGAACAGGGCGTCAAGTCAGATGCGGTAGACGCGAAACCAAGTGATCTACCCTTGGCCAGGATGAAGTCTGGGTAACACCAGATGGAGGTCCGCACCAATAAGCGTTGAAAAGCTTCTGGATGAGCTGAGGGTAGGGGTGAAAGGCTAATCAAACTTGGAGATAGCTCGTACTCCCCGAAATGCATTTAGGTGCAGCCTCGCGGGTTACTGATGTGAGGTAGAGCGACTGATTGGATGCGAGGGCTTCACCGCCTATCAAGTCCTGACAAACTCCGAATGCGCATCAGTTTTACCCGGGAGTGAGGGCATGGGTGCTAAGGTCCATGTCCGAGAGGAGAAGAATCCGGACTATCAGCTAAGGCCCCGAAATGACAGCTAAGTTAAACTAACGAAGTCTGATTGCTAAGACAGCTAGGATGTTGGCTTGGAAGCAGCCATTCATTTAAAGAGTGCGTAACAGCTCACTAGTCGAGGAATCGGGCGTGGATAATAATCGGGTATCAAGTTGTCTGCCGAAGCTATAGAATCAGCAATGATTGGTAGGGGAGCATTCCATTCTGCGTTGAAGGCGTGGCGTGAGCCATTCTGGAGCGTATGGAAAAGCAAATGTAGGTATAAGTAACGATAAAGGGGGTGAGAAACCCCCTCGCCGAAAGACTAAGGTTTCCTGATCAACGCTAATCGGATCGAGGGTAAGTCGGGTCCTAAGGTTCAGCCGAACGGCGAGACCGATGGCAGAAACGGTTAATATTCCGTTACTACCTTTGAGGGTGACGTGGGGACGCAGTAGTGACACCGCCGCCGGCTGACGGAATAGCCGGTTAAAGAGTGTAGACGTCGATTTCCGCAGGCAAATCCACGGAAAGAGTCGAACTTGACAGTATGGAACGTCCTTCGGGACAATCCAATAGTGCGGGTAAGCAGACTGCCTAGAAAATCCGCTAAACATAACTTCAGAGGTACCCGTACCGCAAACGGACACACGTAGTCGGGTTGAATATACTAAGGCGCTTGAGTGAATCACGGTTAAGGAACTAGGCAAACTGACCCTGTAACTTCGGGATAAAGGGTCCCTACCCAGAAATGGGAGGGCGCAGAGAATAGGTCCAGGCAACTGTTTAACAAAAACACAGGGCTGTGCTAATATGAAAGTAGACGTATACAGCCTGACACCTGCCCGGTGCTGGAAGGTTAAGAGGAGATGTCATCGCAAGAGAAGCATTGAATTGAAGCCCCAGTAAACGGCGGCCGTAACTATAACGGTCCTAAGGTAGCGAAATTCCTTGTCGGGTAAGTTCCGACCTGCACGAATGGTGTAATGATCCGGACGCTGTCTCAACCGTGGCTCAGTGAAATTGTAGTATCGGTGAAGATGCCGATTACCCGCGATGGGACGAAAAAGACCCCGTGAACCTTTACTATAGCTTAGCATTGAATTTGGGCACGCGATGTGTAGGATAGGTCGGAGGCTTTGAAGCAGGCACGCCAGTGTTTGTGGAGCCGCTGTTGAAATACGACCCTTCGTTTGTTTGAGTTCTAACTTCGGTTTGAAGGACATTGCTTGGTGGGTAGTTTGACTGGGGTGGTCGCCAAAAAAGCGTAACGGAGGCTTCTAAAGGTGCCCTCAGGACGATCGGTAACCGTCCGCAGAGTGTAATGGCAAAGGGCGCTTGACTGGGAGACAGACAAGTCGAGCAGGTAGGAAACTAGAGCATAGTGATCCGGTGTTTCCGTATGGAAGGGACATCGCTCAAAGGATAAAAAGGTACTCCGGGGATAACAGGCTGATCCCCTCCCAAGAGTTCATATCGACGGAGTGGTTTGGCACCTCGATGTCGGCTCGTCACATCCTGGGGCTGGAGAAGGTCCCAAGGGTTGGGCTGTTCGCCCATTAAAGTGGCACGCGAGCTGGGTTCAGAACGTCGTGAGACAGTTCGGTCTCTATCTATCGTGGGCGTATGAAATTTGCGTGGCTCTGACACTAGTACGAGAGACCGTGTTGGACTGACCTCTGGTTTACCGGTTGTGCCGCCAGGCGCATCGCCGGGTATCTAAGTCGGGATCGGATAAGCGCTGAAAGCATCTAAGTGCGAAGCCGGCCACAAGATTAGATTTCTTGAGGGTCGTTGAAGACGACAACGTTGATAGGATGCAGGTGTAAAGCTGGAGACAGCAAAGCCGAGCATTACTAATTGCCCGTCAAGGCTTTTCCTTATCCGCGCGGGAGCGGATGGAAGTCATCGAAAGGATGATATATATACGTTTAGCATGAATGAAGTGCTGAAATTGCTTGCTTGTGAGTCATGAATACATAAATGATATTCAGGTGACTATTGCACGAAGGTTCCACCTCTTCCCATTCCGAACAGAGAAGTTAAGGCTTCGTCACGCCGATGGTACTGCGCAAGTGGGAGAGTAGGTAGTCGCCGTCTTAACTGAAGCCCTGAAGCGGAAACGCTTCAGGGCTTTTGTATCCATAACTCAGATTTTATTGTATCTTTGCAACTGATTAAATCTAATTATATTGTTTTTTAATTATCGAATAAGTATGAGAACACGCATCTTACACCGTTGGAAAACGGTTTTCTAGGGGATTATTGGGAATATTTTCATTGTCGGCACAGGCAGAGGGAACTGACTATACACCAACTCAGAGAATCTGCAAGCCCGAAAAAGAATTTCAAGATGGTAAGTTTGGTATATTTCTGCATTGGGAATATATAGCATGTTTGGCCAAGGAGAATGGTATATGAATACCGCTAACATTGATTGCCATGGTATGCGAAAATTTGCATCGGGATTTTATCCTTCACGTTTTAATGCGCAGGGTGGGTCGCTGCAATTAAAACTGCAGGGGCCAAATATATCTGCGTATTACTTCCGCCATCATGATGGATTCTCTATGTTTGATACGAAATATTCAGACTATGACATCGTGGATGCGACTCCTTTTAAGCCGGGATGTGATAAAAGGTTGGCCGAAGAGTGCCTAAACAGGGAATAAGATTGCATTTTATATTATTCGCATCTGGACTGGACACGTGAAGATTATTATCCGTTGGGAATCAAGGGGCATGGAACTGGACATACCTCACATGGAGAATGGGCAACTTATTATCAGTTCATGAATCATCAGGCACGGAATTGCTGACTAACTATGGTCGATTGGTGCTATCTGGTTTGATGGAATGTGGGACCGGTCCGATGGGTTTGACTGGAAGTTAGAGGAACAGTATAAACTGATTCACAAATTACAGCCTGCATGTCTGATTGGAAACAATCATCATAAAACTCCTACCCAGGTGAAGACTTTCAGATGTTTGAACGTGACCTTCCTGGTGAGAATAAAGCTGGGTTGTCTGGGCAGTCAGTGAGTGCTCTTCCGTTGGGAAACTTGCGAAACGATGAACGGCATGTGGGGATATAAAATCACAGACCAGAATTATAAGTCGGTTACTGATTTAGTTCGTCTGCTGGTACGTGCGGCTTGAGTAAAGGAGCTAATCTGCTGATGAATATCGGCCCTCAGCCTAATGGTGAACTTACGGCTGTGGCTGTAGAACGTTTGAAGGGAGTAGGAGACTGGATTAATAAAATATGGGGAAACCATTTATGGCACTACTGCTGGAAATGTGATGAGTGCTTCGTGGGGAACCACAACCCGTAAGGATAATATGCTTTATGTACATTTATTAGCGGACCACATGCCTCAGTTTGTGACTTTGCCAGTGACGGAAAAAGTCATTTCTTCTACTTTGTTCGGTACCGATGAAAAAGTGAAATGGGAGAAAATCCAAGGCGGAATTGTATTGCATACAGAAAATCTGCAACCTTCTGTAGACTGTATTGTGGCTCTAAAACTAAAATAATTTGAATTTGAAATAAGAAAAAAAGGATTGTCTGACACTTCAATAGTTGTGACAATCCTTTTCTTGTTTATATTACCACAAGAAAAATTAAATATCATGGTGATAAAACAATTTTGGATACAGATTTATATAAGTTTACTACTTCATACGCTTATATAAAGTTATTCATATGCCATTGGAACCTTTACTTTTAAAGATAGGGATGAGACTGAATATACGGAAGGATTTCTGGAAGCCTTGAAAAACGAAATCCATAATCTGGAAATGGTAAAACTGACATCGGAAGAGCAGGAATACATGACACATTGTCGCTTTTTGCCCAGTGTGTATTGGGAGTGGCTTTCTTCCTTCCGTTTGATCCGAATAAAATAAGTATGGTTGGACGACCAGCATCATTTGCAGATGACAGTGACTGATTATCTGTATAAGGTGACTCTTTATGAAGTGCCGCTACTGGCCATTGTTTCTGAAATAAAAAATCAATTTTTGAATCGCATTCCAGACAAACAGGCAATATTGGCAAAACTGGCTGAAAAAGGTGAATATGTCGAATGCACACCAGATGCCTTTCTCCGAGTTTGGTACACGCCGACGCTTCTCTTTTGACGTGCAGAAACTGGTGGTGGAATATCTGAAGGAACATGCACGGTATTGTACCGGTACATCGAACTGTCACCTTGCCATGAAATATGATATGCGTCCTATGGGTACCCATCCTCATGAATGGTTTATGTTTCATGGGGGCTCAGTTTGGTTACAAGCATGCCAACTATATGGCATTGGAGAACTGGGTAAACGTGTATGACGGTGATTTGGGAACAGCCTTGTCGGATACTTATACATCTGATTCATTCCTCAGCAATTTCAGCCGGAAGCAGGCAAAGTTGTTTGACGGTGTACGTTGTGATTCCGGCGATGAATACGAATTTATAGAGCGGTTGATTGCCCGGATATAAGGAATTAGGAATAGACCCAACTACCAAAACGATTATTTTCAGTAATGCCTTGGATTTCGAGAAAGCACTGAAGATTTATCAGTATTGCCAGGAAAAATCCGCTGTTCCTTTGGTATCGGTACCAACTTGACGAACGACACAGGTTATCAGCCATCTAACATTGTGATGAAATTATCACGCTGCAAGATGAGTCAGAGTCAGGAATGGCGTGAATGTGTCAAGCTTTCGGACGATATGGGCAAGCATATGGGAAGCATGACAGAGGTAGAAGCCTGTCTGCATGAGCTACGTTTGCTTACAGAATGATAGATTTATAGTCTGTTGCTTTTGTTTGTGTGAATTTGTTGTTTAAATAGTGAAAAAACTTTCTTTTTATTTTCTTATTTCAAAATATTGTATACCTTTGCAGCATCTAAAAGGAAATAGATAAAACGAACGATTATGAACAACTTGTTTTTACATATTTTGCTATGCGGTCTGATTAATCTGCTGGAAAGCCCAGTGGGAAGTGAGTCGTGCGCATACTGATAGTAAAAATGAAATTATATCAAGCCTTTCTCACTTCCTTGTGCGAAAGGCTTTTTTTGAGATAACAAGAAATAAAAAGATAATATTATGAGTGACAGATTATTTATTTTTGATACGACTCTTCGCGACGGGGAGCAGGTACCGGGATGCCAGTTGAACACAGTAGAAAAGATTCAGGTGGCAAAGCAGCTTGGAAGCTTTGGGAGTAGATGTATAGAAGCCGGTTTTCCGATTTCAAGTCCGGGAGATTTTAATTCCGTGATTGAAATTTCGAAAGCGGTGACTTGGCCGACTATCTGTGCGCTGACTCGTGCCGTACAGAAAGATATTGACGTGGCGGCAGAAGCTTTACAATATGCTAAGCATAAACGTATTCATACCGGAATCGGTACTTCTGATTCGCATATCAAATATAAATTCAATTCAACCCGTGAAGAAATTATTGAACGTGCAGTAGCTGCCGTGAAATATGCAAAGACGTTACGTAGATGACGTGGAATTTTACGCAGAAGATGCCGGACGTACGGACAATGAATATCTGGCACGCGTAGTAGAAGCAGTCATCAAGGCTGGAGCTACGGTAGTGAACATTCCGGATACCACAGGCTATTGTTTGCCTGATGAATATGGTGCAAAAATCAAGTATCTGATGGAGCATGTCGACGGAATAGACAAAGCAATTATCTCTACTCACTGTCATAACGACTTGGGCATGGCTACGGCCAATACTATCAGCGGAGTGCTGAACGGTGCCCGACAGGTGGAAGTAACTATTAATGGTATTGGTGAGCGTGCCGGCAATACTTCGTTGGAAGAAGTAGCCATGATTTTTACGCTGTCACCATGACATTCAGATTGATACTAACATCAATACACAAAAATCTATCCAGCGGACGTGCTGCCTTGAAGAACCGCCTTCAAGTGCTGGGCGTGTCACTCGATCAGAATAAACTGGATAACATCTACGAGGAGTTCCTGAAACTTGCCGACAAGAAGAAGGATATTAACGACGATGATATTTTGGTATTGGCAGGTGCGGACCGTTCGCAGAACCACCGTATCAAGCTGGAGTACTTGCAGGTGACGAGCGGAGTGGGAGTACGGTCGGTAGCCAGCATCGGACTGAACATCTCCGGTGAGAAGTTTGAAGCCGCTGCCAGTGGGAACGGTCCGGTAGATGCCGCTATCAAAGCATTGAAAATTGCCGGACTGCGTGCCAGAGGTCTTAAATGTTTCCGTCCGGAAAAGATATTCTGTATGCCCGACCACAATACGCCGACGCACGATCAGGATAAACCGATCGAGGATGCTGTTTCGAAGACGCAGGTGGATACGCTGGCTAAGAATGCGAAAGATTTCGGTCTGGAGCATTTCGGCATGATGAATAAGAAAAACGGCATTATCCATGTGGTGGGTCCGGAACGCGGACTGACTTTGCCGGGTATGACGATTGTGTGCGGTGATTCGCATACTTCTACTCATGGCGCCATGGGGGCGGTGGCTTTCGGCATCGGCACAAGCGAGGTGGAGATGGTGCTGGCTTCGCAGTGTATCCTTCAGACGCGTCCCAAAACGATGCGCATTACGGTGGACGGCCGGCTGGGCAAGGGCGTCACTGCCAAGGATATGGCGCTCTATATGATGTCCAAAATGACAACCAGCGGTGCTACGGGCTACTTTGTGGAGTATGCCGGAGAGGCTGTGCGCAGTCTGTCTATGGAAGGACGCCTCACTTTGTGTAATCTCAGTATAGAGATGGGTGCGCGCGGCGGTATGGTGGCTCCGGACGAAACCACCTTTGCATACATCAAGGGACGTGAGTACGCTCCGAAAGGGGGAGAATGGGACAAGGCGCTGGCATACTGGAAAACGCTGAAAAGTGAGGAGGATGCCGTCTTCGATAAGGAGGTGCGCTTTGATGCCGCTGATATCGAGCCGATGATTACCATCTACCAGTAATAGAAATTTTGAAGGACGTCAGGGACCGGGTTCACGTACTTTGCTGGCAAGTCCGTGGTGGCTGCTGCTGCCGGTGACCGATTAACCGGAGAGATTTTATCTAAATTAAGGTTCAAGAACGTTAATTTTTAGACAGAAGAACAGAAGAATAAAAAATGAGCTGCTCTCTATGAAACAGAAAATTCAATAAAAATCAATAACAACAGCACTTGTGTACCTCTTCCTTTGGAGAATGTAGATACCGACCAGATAATTCCTGCCCGCTTCCTGAAAGCCACTACACGCGATGAAAAGTTTTGGTGAAAATCTGTTTCGCGACTGGCGGTACAGCCGACGGTTCTTGAATGAGGAATTTGTTTTGAACAATCCCTACTTATGGCGGGCAAATCCTTGTGGCGGGCAAGAACTTCGGCTAGCGGTTCCAGCCGTGAACACGCTGCGTGGGCTATTGCCGGCTATGGTTTTAGGGTGGTGGTAAGCAGTTTCTTTGCAGATATTCACAAGAATAACGAGCTGAACAACTTCGTGCTTCCCGTTGTGGTGAGCGAACCGTTCCTGAAAGAACTTTTTGCTTCGATTGAAGCCGACCCCAAAGACGGAAGTAGAAGTAAACCTACCCGAACAGACCATCACCAACAAGGCAACTGGAAAGTCTGAAGCATTCGAAATCAATGCCTATAAGAAGCATTGTCTGATGAACGGACTGGATGACATTGACTTCTTGGTAGAGAACAAAGATAAGATAGAGGCTTTGAAAAGGCACGCAACTGACCGTAAAAGAGTGATTATGAATAATCATCCGAGAATAGAAATAATGGACACTACGTTCCGCGACGGGGAACAGACCAGTGGCGTATCGTTTGTCCCTCACGAGAAGTTGATGATAGCCCGTTTGTTGCTGGAGGATTTGAAGGTAGACCGAATCGAAGTTGCTTCAGCCCGCGTGTCGGATGGTGAATTCAATGCAGTAAAAATGATTTGTGACTGGGCTGCACGCAGAGGTTTACTACAGCGGGTAGAAGTCCTGGGATTCGTTGACGGAAAGATGTCGGTCGACTGGATTCATGATGCAGGAGGACAGGTAATCAACCTGCTTTCGAAGGGATCTGAAAAGCATTGCCGCTATCAGTTGAAGAAGACTTTGGAGGAACATCTGGCCGACATACGGAATACGGTAGACTATGCGCACGAAAGAGGGCTTGAAGTCAATTTGTATCTGGAAGACTGGAGTAATGGTATTAAGGATTCACCGGACTATGTATTCGGTTTGGTAGATGGTTTGCGCGACAGCGGTATCCGTCGTTTCATGCTTCCTGACACCTTGGGAATTCTCAATCCCTTGCAGGTTATCGAATTCATGCGTAAAATGAAGAAGCGTTATCTAGACCTTCACTTTGATTTTCACGCGCACAATGACTATGATTTGGCTGTAAGTAATGTGCTGGCAGCTGTATTGAGTGGAGTGAAAGGATTGCATACCACCATCAACGGACTGGGAGAACGGGCAGGTAATGCTCCTCTGGCCAGTGTGCAGGCTATCTTGAAGGACCATTTTCATGCCATTACGCGCATCGATGAAAGTCGCTTGAATGATGTCAGTCGGGTAGTGGAATCTTATTCCGGTGTGACGATTCCTGCCAACAAGCCCATTGTGGGAGAGAGTGTGTTTACACAGGTGGCTGGCGTACATGCCGATGGAGACAATAAGAATAAACTCTACTTCAACGACCTGCTTCCGGAACGTTTCGGTCGTGTGCGTGAATATGCCTTAGGAAAAAATTCCGGGAAAGCCAACATCCGCAAGAATCTGGAGAGTATGGGACTGGAACTGGATGAAGAATCCATGCGTAAAGTCACCGAACGAATCATTGAACTGGGCGACCGCAAAGAACTGGTCACTCCCGAGGATTTGCCGTATATCATTAGTGACGTGTTGAAGCACGATGGCATACAGAATAAGGTAAAATTGCTTAGTTACTTTGTCACCCTCGCCAAGGGATTGAAGCCGATGGCCACGCTTAGCATTGAGATTAACGGGAAGACCTATCAGGAAAGTTCTAGCGGCGACGGACAGTACGATGCTTTTGTACGTGCGTTGCGCAAGATATATAAAGGTACATTAGGAAGAAAATTCCCGATGTTGCTGAACTATGCTGTGACCATTCCTCCCGGCGGACGTACGGATGCCTTTGTGCAGACCGTTATCACCTGGAATTATGAGGATAAGGAGTTCCGTACAAGAGGGTTTGATGCCGACCAGACAGAGGCAGCCATCAAGGCGACAATTAAAATGTTGAACATGATAGAAGATTTAAATTAAAAGCATACAATTATGGATTTTAAAATAGCAGTATTAGCCGGTGACGGAATCGGACCGGAAATCTCCGTTCAGGGAGTAGATGTAATGACAGCCGTTTGTGAGAAGTTTGGTCACAAGGTGGATTATAAATATGCACTTTGTGGAGCACATGCTATCGATGAAGTAGGTGATCCGTTCCCTGAAGAAACTTATCAGATTTGTAAGGATGCTGATGCCGTGCTGTTCTCAGCAGTAGGTGACCCGAAATTTGACAATGACCCGACCGCAAAGGTACGTCCGGAACAGGGATTGCTGGCTATGCGTAAAAAACTGGGACTTTTTGCCAATATTCGTCCGGTACAGACCTTCAAGTGTCTGGTACACAAATCTCCGTTGAAAGCCGAACTGGTAGACGGTGCAGATTTTCTCTGTATCCGTGAACTGACAGGCGGTATGTATTTCGGTGAAAAATACCAGGATAATGACAAGGCATACGATACAAACATGTATACTCGTCCGGAAATTGAACGAATCTTGAAAGTCGGCTTTGAATATGCGATGAAACGTCGTAAACACCTGACCGTGGTAGATAAAGCTAATGTATTGGCTTCTTCTCGTTTGTGGCGTCAGATTGCACAGGAGATGGCTCCTCAGTACCCGGAAGTGACTACCGACTATATGTTTGTAGATAATGCAGCCATGAAGATGATTCAGGAACCCAAGTTCTTTGATGTAATGGTTACAGAAAATACGTTCGGCGATATTTTGACAGACGAAGGTTCAGTAATCAGCGGTTCAATGGGCTTGTTGCCTTCGGCTTCTACAGGAGAGAGCACACCGGTGTTTGAACCGATTCACGGTTCATGGCCACAGGCAAAGGGACTGAACATTGCCAACCCGCTGGCACAGATTCTTTCCGTAGCCATGTTGTTTGAATATTTCGACTGCAAAGAAGAAGGCGCACTGATTCGTCGTGCAGTAGATGCTTCTTTGGATGCCAATGTACGCACTCCGGAAATTCAGGTAGAAGGCGGAGCAAAATATGGAACAAAAGAAGTTGGTGCCTGGATTGTAGACTATATTAAGAAGGCATAAAACGAAAAATCTTATTAAATAGAAAGGGAGGTCGCTTCATGGCAGACCTCCCTTTTATGTTTAGAACTTCTTGATTCGGATATGGCAGTAAGGTTCTCCTCCTGTCTTGTTATAGTAGTGCTGGTGATAATCTTCAGCCGGCCAGAATTCGGATGCCGGAGTAAAGGCGGGTATTTACCTCGTAGCCTTTTTCTCTTAACAGCTGGATGATTGCTTCTGCTTCTGCTTTCTGCGCTTCGTTCAGATAAAAAATTTCACTTCGGTACTGCGGACCTATGTCAGGACCTTGTCCGTCTGTCTGTGCCGGGTCGTGTATCTCGAAGAAAAGTTTGCACAATTCCCTGTAAGTGGTCTGCTCCGCATCGTATTCCACTAATACGGCTTCTGCGTGTCCCGTAGAGTGTGCTTTTACTTCCTGATAAGTTGGGTGCTGTTCTTTTCCTCCCGTATATCCTACTGTGCTGCCCACGACTCCTTTGGCTCTCTCCATCTGGTGTTGTACTCCCCAGAAGCATCCGCAGGCAAAAATGGCTTTTTCTATTTTCATGATAATCGTCTGTTTAATGATTGTTCAAACTTACAAAAAAATATTGTAATCCCTCCTGAGTTAGAGGAAGAAATACTACCTTCGTCGCAAATTCAAACGAAAGAAGAAATGAAATACATTGTGTGTATTCTTTGTGTATGGGTACTCAGTCTTCCTTTGCAGGCCCAGTCATATAATGATGTGGTAGAGCAGGCAATGGACTGTGTGAAAAAGGACAGTCTTGTGCAGGCGGAACGTCTTTTCCGGCAGGCACTGAAAATGGAACCGGATAATGCCCGGAATGCCCTGCTGTTTTCGAATTTAGGTACGGTGCAGAAGCGTATGGGAAAGACAGATGAGGCCATTGAATCTTACACGCTGGCATTGAATATCATACCCTATTCCACCACCATGTTATTGAACCGGGCTGCTCTCTATCTGGAAAAAGACTTGATACAAAAGGCGTATCTGGATTATTGTAATGTAATCGACCTTTTGCCTAAGAATCTGGAAGCCCGTCTTTTTCGTGCCTATATTTATATGCAACGTCGCGAATATAAAGAAGCACGTGTAGATTACAATGTGGTACTGGAGCAGGATGTGAAAAACAAGACGGCACGTATCGGGATTATCATGTTGGACGAGAAGGAAGGACGACATCAGTCAGCGATGGACGCTATGAATCTGCTGGTTTCAGACTATCCTCGTGATGTATCCGTACTTCGGATGCGTGCCAATATGGAGTGGGAACACGGACAGGCAGAGGCCGCTTTATTCGATTTGGATGAAGTCTTGAAACTTGACTCCCGGGACGCATCTTGTTATGTGATGAAGGGAGATATTTATTTGCAACAGAAAAGAAAGGCAGAAGCCCGAGAGGCATATGAGAAGGCGTTGGAATTGGGAGTATCTCGGGCTGAATTGGCTGAAAAACTGAAACAATGTAAATAGTATTTGATAAAAACTTTCGTTTTTGTTTGTACTTTTTAAAAAGTTTTTGCTATCTTTGCCTAAAATAGGTGACGTGTGATGCAAATTCGTTCGGTTATAAAATTGGGAGTAGTGCTTTCCGTGGTACTTTTTTGTATCGGGATTGCTTTTTATGGTTTTGCCCGTTTAAGTATGGCCGATAAGGAAAGCCGTGTGGATGTTTTTGAATTTATTCCTAAAGATTGTGCGGGTATTCTTGAAACGGATAACATTGATAATTTTATGCATGGCTTTTCACAGGCAGCCTACTCTTCTCAGTTGGATACGCTTCATCGTGCTGGTTTGATGAATGATATATTGAGTGATTTGAGTCGGTATTCTTCAGCGGCGGCTCATGGACTTTCCTATCAAATGAATCATGTGGTATTCAGTTTCCATTATCCCCATACAGCCATGGATGTGGTGGCTTATTTCCGTATTGGGAAAGAAGGAAAGCATCAGCTTATTGAGGCGGTAAAAGGAAAACATGGAGCTGATTTTGTGCCGAAAAAAGAAATTTATCGGGGCAAGAAAATAGAAATTTATCCACTTAGTTCTACGAAATATCTGTCAGTGTATACTACAGATGGTTTGGTAGTAGTCAGCTATCAGAAAAAATTGATAGAGCAGGTGATTGATGCAGTGAAGGACAATAGTTCACTCCGTGAAGATTCGGTTTTACTTCTATTCATCACCCTCAGCCGGCTAGCTTTATTACGATTTATGGGCGTACACCTTCAGTCCCATTCTTAGGAAAAGAGTCCTGCCATAGTTGGAGTGAATATGATATTCATTTGAACAGCGAAGTCTTTTATTTGAGTGGGCAGATGAAAGAAGAGCAAGCCGATTGTCTGGACCGTATGTTGCAGGCTGTCAATACAATTCCTGTAGTTTCTGAGAAAGACAGTTTACTGGTGGTATCGGGGCATGAGCGAGTAGACTCTTGTATCTCTAAGGTGATTGCCTCTCCCTCTCACACCCTGTTTGATGAGTGTGTGTCAAATTTATCGCGTGATGCTTCCTATATTATGGTGACTGATATGGAAAAAGTGGCAGCTTCACCTGAACAGTTTGTTTCATATCTTCCTCCATTCCTTATTCGTCATGCTGATTTATTCCGTTCTTTTTATTCTTTCTATACAGTTTACGGAAGTAAACAATCGCTTGTCACATATCTTTGTGTTTACGTATAAAGAGTGATTAGATTTATCTTAATCGGTTCTTTTCAAAGTGAGGGCCTGCTTTGAGGTGAAAATAAAGTAGTGATACTACTGTCAGTGAGGCTCCGAACAAGTAGGCTATTTTGAAGGTAGCAATTTCGGCCAAATATCCTCCTGTAAGCATTCCTATTCCCAAGCCTACATCCCATGAAGTCAGGTAAGTGCTGGTGGCTGTGCCACGCTGGCTGTTGGGGGCTAAGTTTACAAACAGGGTATTGTAAGCTGGAAACATAGTACCAAATCCTATTCCTAACAGTAGTGAAATCAGGAAGAAAATTCCCGTAGTCACTTCTAAATTCCACTTGACCAGCCACCCGCATGCAGTCAGAGCGAAGTAACATCCACTTACCAGATACAATCCTGCCGCAATTACTTTGGTGACTAATCCTTTGTCGACAAGTCGGCCGCTGAACAGGCGGCTCACTGCCATGCCGACAGCCATCAGCGTAAAGAAGAATCCGGTTTCTGCTGTAATACCTATTTCTTGCGCATACATGGCCACGTAGTTGGTAGTCATTCCATAAGGAATGGAGAGCAGCAGGAGGGTGAATCCCGCAGGAAGTCCTTTTAGCAGAATGAAGCGGTCGAGCGATATAGGAGCACGCTTCACTGGAGCCTTATAAGGTGTACGAACGGTCCAGGCCGCTATAAATCCGATTACACATGAACCGAGCGCATACGAGAAGATAGTCGTATAAGAAGCTCCTCCACTGTGCAGGAACAGACCGAACATGGGACCGATTGACATGGCAATGTTGTTGGTAAGTCCATAGTAGCCCAACCCTTCTCCTCGTCGGGAAGACGGCATGATGTCGATAACCAGCGTGTTTCCTCCTACCGTAACCATACCGAACGAAAATCCGTGCACAATGCGGAAGATAATAAATAAGGTCAGTGCTGTTGCAGTCATATAGCCGGCAAAAATCAGTGTGAAAATGAAATAAGCCAGCAGGTATAATGGTTTTCGGGCAAATGTATCCAGAATATATCCGGAGAAGGGGCGGATACATAAAGAGGAAATCGTATAGCAGGAAAGAATAACTCCAATAGCGGTGTGTGAAGTGTGGAATACTTCCGACAAGTAAAACGGAAGGATAGGGGTAAGAAGCCAAAATCCGAAATAGAGCAGGAAGTTGGCAGCCAGGATGGCACAGAAACTCGGAGTGACAAGTTTTTCTTTTTCCATATTTCGCCGAAAGAAAAAGGGAGATGGCTGGTTTGAATAGATAAACACGGATTACACTAAGGAAGTTGATACCTCCGGTGTAATCCGTGTTCTTATGATGATGTTACTATAAATCAGTTCGCTGATTCAAATTCTTCAAGGAAGCGTGTGTCATTTTCAGAGAACATACGCAAGTCTTTAACTTTGTATTTCAGGTTGGTAATACGTTCCACTCCCATACCGAATGCATAACCGGTGTAGACTTTGCTGTCGATGCCGTTTGCTTCCAGTACAGCCGGGTCTACCATGCCGCATCCCAAAATTTCTACCCATCCGGTATATTTACAGAACGGACAGCCTTCGCCACCACAAATGTCACAGCTGATATCCATTTCAGCACTGGGCTCTGTGAACGGGAAGTAAGACGGACGAAGACGGATTTTAGTTTCCGGGCCGAACATTTCTTGTGCAAACTGCAGCAACACCTGTTTTAAGTCTGTAAACGAAACGTTCTTGTCGATATACAGACCTTCTACCTGATGGAAGAAGCAGTGTGCACGGTAGCTGATAGCTTCATTACGATATACACGTCCCGGACAGATTACACGGATAGGAGGCTGTGAAACTTCCATTACGCGGCTCTGTACAGAAGAGGTGTGTGTACGAAGAATAATGTCAGGGTGACTTTCAATGAAGAATGTATCCTGCATGTCGCGTGCGGGATGGTCTTCTGCAAAGTTCATGGAAGAGAATACATGCCAGTCATCTTCTACTTCCGGACCGTCGGCAATAGTAAAGCCCATACGGCTGAAAATATCGATGATTTCATTGCGGACAATCGTCAACGGATGACGTGTTCCAAGATTAACCGGGTAAGCTGTACGGGTCAGGTCAAGTTCGGCAGCTCCGTTGTCCTGATTGTCGAATGCTTCTTTTAAGGTTGCAATCCGTTCCTGTGCAAGGTTCTTCAACTCATTTAATTTCATACCTACTTCTTTCTTCTGTTCAGCAGGTACATTACGGAAGTCAGCCATCAGTACATTGATGGCACCTTTTTTTGCTCAGGTATTTGATTCGTAACGCTTCCAGTTCTTCTGGATTCTGCGCTGTGAGTCCTTTTACTTCCTGAAGCAACTGTTCTATTTTTGCTAACATATCTCTTCTTTAATTATTTTGTTTGCAAAGGTAAGGATTTAAACTGAAAAATTCAGTTTTTCGTTCAACAAAAAAGAAAACTCTTGTTTCTGAAACAATGATAAGAAAAAAAAGGTATTTTTGCGGCGATATTTGAGGAGACCAGATGAAGAAATTAATCATTGGATGCTGTTTGCTGGCGCTGATGGCATCTTGCGGAGGAGGAAAAAAGAAAGTGGATCCTTTTGCCGCATTGACAGAACAAATTGATTCTATGAAAGTTCTGCCTGATTCGATTCAGGATACCATTGTGGTGGAAGAACAAATACCTGCTTCGGCAGATGAGAGTTTTGCCGATTTTTTCTACAATTTCGCGTCGGATGCAAAGTTTCAGCGGTCGCGCGTGCTATTTCCTTTTTCATTGTATAAAGGCAAACAGGTGAATCGTATCCAAAAGAAGGACTGGAAGCACGATCCTTTATTTAGTCGGGAGCAAGCGTACACGGTGCTTTTCGATAAGGAAGAAGATATGGAAATGGAAAAGGATACCAGTATGCACAGTGTACAGGTAGACTGGATTTTTCTGACTGAGAAAAAAATCAAGCGTTATTATTTTGAACGGAAAAAAGATTCTTGGTTCCTCGAGGCCATTAATGTGGAGAAAATGGCAGAGGAACACGATGGTAAAGAAGATTTCTATACTTTTTATGAACGTTTTTCACGTGATTCGCTTTTCCAGAAGGAACGTTTGCATGAACCTCTGTATTTTGTAACGGCCGATCCCGAAGATGAATTCCAGATATTGGAAACCACGCTGGAACCGGGGCAATGGTTTGCTTTTCGTCCCCGATGATGAAAGGAAAGATGACTAATGTACACTATGGCCAGCCTGAAAATATACATTCCGATTATAAGGTAGTAGAATTCAAAGGATTTGGAAACGGCTTTAGTAATACACTCTATTTTGAACGGCGTGAAAATATCTGGCAACTTATCCGGTTTGAAGATTTGAGCGATTGATGCATTATGAAAGACTATACAAATTACTCATTGCTTCCTTATAATACATTCGGAATGGATGTAAAGGCAGCTCGTTTCGTGGAATATGAATCAGTGAATGAACTGCTCTGTTTTTTGAAAGAATGGAAAGCACAAAAGACTCCTCTTTTACATGTAGGAAGGGAAGTAATCTGTTGTTTGTGTCCGATTATCAAGGTACTGTTTTGCATTCTGGTATTAAAGGAATGCAGGTGGTAGGTGAAACCGATGAATGGGTAGAAATACGCGTTGGTGCTGGTGAGGTGTGGGATGACTTTGTAGATTATACAGTCAAGCAAGGATGGTATGGTGCCGAGAATATGTCCTTAATACCTGGAGAGGTAGGGGCTTCGGCCGTGCAGAATATCGGAGCGTATGGAGTAGAGGCCAAGGATTTGATTGTGTCGGTCGAAACGGTAGCGGTGAATGATGGAACCACTCGTCTTTTTAAGCAAGATGAGTGTGGATATGCGTACCGTGAAAGTGTATTTAAACGAGAGTTGAAAGGGCTTTACATTGTGACTTATGTCACTTATCGCCTGAAAAAACAGCCGGAGTTTCATCTGGATTATGGAAATATCCGCTCCGAGCCTGGAGAAGGAGGGAGGAGAATTGTCACTGGAAAAACTTCGTAGTGTGATTATACGTATCCGTGAGGCGAAACTTCCTGATCCGGAAAAGATTGGAAATGCCGGCAGGCTTCTTTATGAATCCCATTGTACCGCTTGCACAATTTGAAGATTTGCTCAAGGAATATCCTGATATGCCTTTTTATAAGGTAGGTGATGACCGTGTAAAAATTCCTGCAGGATGGATGATTGACCGTTGCGGATGGAAGGGCAAACGGCTGGGAAATGCCGGAGTACATGACAAGCAGGCATTGGTGTTGGTGAATCTGGGAGGAGCTACTGGAAGTGAAGTGGTCGCCTGGCAGAAGAAGTCGTTCGTTCTGTGAAAGAAAAATTTGGAGTGGCCATTCATCCGGAAGTGAACTTTATTGGAGTAAAACAATGAAAATAACAATTTTAGGAAGTGGAACGTCTACGGAGTGCCTCAGGTGGGATGTACTTGTAAAGTATGTACAAGTTCTGACCCGCTGTGACAACCGTTTGCGCTGTTCCGGTCTGGTAGAAGTAAATGGAGTACGCATTCTTATCGACTGTGGTCGGATTTTCGCGAACAGATGCTTCGGCTGAATGATTTTCGTGCGATAGACGGAGTGCTGATTACCCATAAACATTATGACCATGTGGGTGGTCTGGACGATTTGCGACCTTTCTGTCAGTTTCGTGACATTCCGGTGTATGCGGAAGATTATACTGCCACTCGCTTGAAGAACCGTATGCCTTATTGCTTTACGGAAAACCTTTATCCTGGTGTACCTCATATTCCATTGAATTATATTAAAGAAGGCGAACCGTTCGTGGTTTCTAATGTAGTCGGAAATCAGGTGGAAGTAATTCCTTTCCGCGTGATGCATGGAAAGCTTCCGATTATGGGTTTTCGTATTGGAAAAATGGCCTGGATTACAGATATGCTGCATCTTCCTGAAAGTTCATACGAGTATTTGAAAGGATTGGATTGTCTGGTGATGAATGCCTTGCGTATTGAATACCATTGGACGCATCAGTCGTTGTCCGCGGCATTGGAGCAGACGGTCCGTATTGCAGCTGGGAAAACTTACTTTATCCACATGAGCCATCAGATAGGTTTGCATGCGGAAGTGCAGGAACAGTTGCCGGAAAATGTGTTTTTGGCATATGATGGACTTGTGATAGAACTGGATGAGACGGGGGAGAAGAAATAACTCATAAGATAAATTAATACACCTATCATGCTTTTTTATTGATAAATCTGTATCTTTGTACCCTATTAAGTAGACATTTAAGTAGAAAAAATCAAAATAATAGGAAAAATGGCACAAGAAGACGTTTTCAAGAAACTTGTTTCACATTGTAAAGAATATGGTTTTGTATTCCCGTCAAGTGATATTTATGATGGGCTGGGAGCCGTATATGATTACGGTCAGAACGGTGTGGAACTGAAAAACAATATCAAACAATACTGGTGGCAGAGCATGGTGCTGTTGCACGACAACATCGTAGGTATTGACTCTGCTATCTTCATGCACCCTACTATCTGGAAGGCTTCTGGTCACGTAGATGCTTTCAATGACCCTTTGATTGACAATCGTGATTCAAAGAAGCGCTACCGTGCCGATGTCTTGATTGAAGATCAAATTGCTAAATACGACGAGAAAATCAATAAGGAAGTAGCGAAGGCTGCCAAGAAATACGGAGAAGCATTCAATGAAGAAGAGTTCCGTAGCACCAATGCACGTGTGCTGGAACATCAGGCAAAACGTGATGCATTGCATGAACGTTATTCAAAGGCTATGAATGCCAACGACCTAGCCGAACTTCGTCAGATTATTCTGGATGAAGAAATCGTATGTCCGATTTCTGGTACAAAGAACTGGACAGAAGTTCGTCAGTTCAACCTGATGTTTACTACTGAAATGGGCTCTACTGCAGACGGTGCTATGAAGGTATACCTGCGTCCGGAAACTGCTCAGGGTATTTTTGTGAATTACCTGAACGTGCAGAAAACAGGACGTATGAAGATTCCGTTCGGTATTGCACAGATTGGTAAGGCTTTCCGTAATGAAATTGTAGCTCGTCAGTTCATCTTCCGTATGCGTGAGTTCGAACAGATGGAAATGCAGTTCTTCGTAAAACCGGGAACAGAACTCGACTGGTTCAAGAAATGGAAAGAAATTCGTTTGAAATGGCATAAGGCGCTGGGCTTCGGTGATGATCACTATCGTTATCATGACCATGAAAAACTGGCTCACTATGCTAATGCTGCTACTGATATTGAATTCCTGATGCCGTTCGGATTCAAGGAAGTAGAAGGTATTCACTCACGTACTAACTTCGACTTGAGCCAGCACGAAAAATTCTCAGGAAAGAGCATCAAGTACTTTGATCCGGAAATCAACGAAAGCTATACTCCGTATGTCATCGAAACTTCTATCGGTGTAGACCGTATGTTCCTGAGCGTGATGAGTGCGGCTTATCATGAAGAAAAACTGGAAAATGGTGAAACTCGTGTGGTATTGAAATTGCCAGCAGCTCTGGCACCGGTGAAACTGGCTGTCATGCCGTTGGTGAAAAAAGATGGTCTGCCTGAAAAGGCTCGTGAAATCGTGAACGACCTGAAATTCCACTTCAACTGCCAGTACGATGAAAAAGATTCTATCGGAAAGCGTTACCGTCGTCAGGATGCTATCGGTACTCCGTACTGTATTACCATCGACCACCAGACATTGGAAGACAACTGCGTAACCTTGCGTAACCGTGACACCATGGAACAGGAACGTGTGGCTATTGCAGATTTGAATAATATCATTGCAGACAAGGTAAGCATCACTAGCTTGCTGAAAACATTGCAGTAATAAATTAAACCTACATGAACAAGAACCTATTTTGGCTGATTGCCCTGTTATTCCCCTCTTTCTGTCGGTTTTGTGTCGTGTGCAGAAGACACAGGCCTGTGGAAGATCCGTATGTGAACTGGCAAGTTCGTAATGAACACTATATCGATTCCATTGCGGATGTGGCTCGCGCAAATTTGGGAGAAGAAGTGGGAAAATGGAAAATATATCGGAATTATAAAATTGCGAATGAAAGTACGACTCCGGGATTGGGGGTACAATTGTTACTAATCCTTACGAAACTCTTGCCAGTGCGAGTGATTCTGTATACATGAGAATTATTGAGGTAGGAAAAGAGGAAGGGTTGACCCCATTGTTTACGGATAGTGTGAGCGTGTATTATCGTGGAAAACTGATAAATGGAACTGTATTTGATCAAAACTATACAGGAGATTTGGATGAAAAAATCCACGTGCCTACTCATTTTGCATTGCAGGCTAATCAGACAGATGGATTGATTGTAGGTTGGATCACTGCATTGCAGTGGATGAAAGAAGGTGAACGTGTGGAATTATATATTCCGGCTGCCCTTGGATATGGCACACAGAATCAGTCTTCAATTCCCGCAAATTCAGTTTTGATTTTTGATTTGAAGCTGGAAAAAGTAATTCATCCTGATGGCATAGAAAGCTACAGTTTGAAAGTAGACTGATTGTAGAATTAATATAGAAAAAAGACGGTGAGGAAGTGGCTTTGAGACACTTCTTCACCGTCTTTTTTGTGATAGTGATGTGGGTTCAGGAGTAAGAAAACTGGTTTTTGTAGTGAAGTCGAAAGCTCAGGTAGTTATTAGAAAAAACGTTTGTCTCCTTTTATGTTTCTCCTGCCGGAAATGTACGTTTTTCATGCAGGAAACTTACGGCTCCGCGTCGGAAAACGTAGGGCTTACAGGCGGGAAACATAAAAAGTTTTGATTCGATATTTCATTTACGCGGGTATATTTAGAACTTTTCAGGTGTGTATGAGATTCAATAGAGAGTCGGTAAGCGTGTTCTGCGTTGATGCCTTTTGTTTTTTAGGAGATTTCTTCGTATTTTTGTGCCCGACAGAAAAAGGATGAAGCAGATATTAGGTACATATTGTTTGCTGTTGGTCAGCCTGTGGGTGCTGGTGGTAGGTGTGTTTCCACACCATCATCACAATGAGGCGTTTTGTGTCAGTCCGGATATGGAGACTTGCGCTGCGTCATCGCATGACGGATGCGAAGGACGGCACCATTGTACAGGGGATGCCGACAAGCATGCGTGCGACATCAGTTGTGTTACGCACCTGTCTTTTTCTGTTCCTCATCATTTGCCGGATTTTACCCCGGACTATACATTCTATACTTTGATTTATCTATCCTCCCTTTGTCTGGAAGCTCCATCTGTTTCCGTTGAGCGAGGGGATATGATTTCCTATTACGTAGAAAAACTGCACGCACGGCATTTTTCTGCTGTTCGCAATTTCCGTGCTCCTCCTTTTGCTGTTGTAGCTTGATTTTTAGGGAGTTACTGCACTTTGCAACCTGTTTGCAACGTGTGGAAATTATTTTTGCAAACAAAAAACAACAGTATTCAATGAAAAACTATATTTTGACAGGAACATTGTGTATGTTCCTTTTTGGGGGATGCGGCGAACACGCACACGACCATGAGCATGAAGGTCATGACCATGAAGCGGAAATACATGCAGAGGAAAAAACAGCTCATTCAGATGAAATCACACTGACGCCGGAGAAAGCAAAAGCGGCTGGGGTGGAATCTGAAGTGATTCACCCAGGAGCCTTTCGGGAAGTGATACAGGCTGGCGGGCAGATTCTGTCGGCACAAGGCCAGGAAGCAACGGTGGTAGCGGCTTCCTCGGGAGTGGTGTCTTTCTCCCGCAAAATTGCTGAAGGTATTGAAGTGGGCCAGGGTAGTGAACTGCTGAGTGTATCCGCTGAGCACATTCAGGAAGGTGACCCCGTGAGAAAGGCAAAGGTGGCTTATGAAAAAGCCAAGGAAGAATACGAACGTGCAGAAAAACTGGTAGGCAGCCAGATTGTATCACAAAAAAGAATTTGCGGCTTTGCGTGAGGCATACCAGAATGCCCGTCTGACATACGAGGCTTTGCTGCCCAGCAAATCGGGTAAGGGAGTAGCCGTGAAGGCACCTATCGGCGTTCGTGAAAAACTGCCTGGTGAAGGAAGGCGATTACGTAACGGTAGGACAGCCGTTGATGACGGTGACTCAGATGCGCCGCTTGGTGCTGAAGGCCGATGTGTCGGAACGTTATTATGCACAACTTCCACGCATTGTATCGGCTAACTTCAAGACACCTTACAATAATAAAGTCTACTGTCTGGAGAACTTGGGCGGAAAAGTGCTTTCGTTTGGAAAATCGTCAGGAGATACGTCTTATTATGTACCGGTGACATTCGAATTTGACAACCGTGGCGACATGGTTCCAGGTGCATTTGTGGAAGTATTCCTGCTGTCGGGCGAACGTCAGGGAGTCATCAGTTTGCCGGAATCGGCGTTGACCGAAGAACAGGGACTTTATTTTGTGTACTTGAAACTCGACGATGAGTGTTATAAGAAACAAGAGGTACAATTAGGAACTTCCAACGGAGAGCGGGTAGAAATTCTTTCCGGTCTGAAAGACGGAGATACCGTGGTGACTCGTGGTGCCATTCATGTGAAACTGGCTGCCGCTTCCAATGCCATTCCGGCTCATTCACACAACCATTAAAAATGACCCGCTATGCTGAATAAAATTATACAATTTTCGCTACAGAACCGCTTGCTGGTTCTGGTGGCTTCGGTGTTGTTGCTGATAGGGGGAACCTATACTGCTTTCCATACCGAAGTGGACGTGTTCCCTGATTTGAATGCGCCTACCGTAGTGGTGATGACCGAAGCCAACGGGATGGCTGCCGAAGAGGTAGAGCAGTTGGTTACTTTCCCGATAGAGACTGCTGTAAACGGAGCGACTCATGTACGCAGGGTACGTTCTTCCTCTACCACGGGATTTTCTGTCGTATGGGTGGAATTTGAGTGGGATACCGACATCTACCTGGCACGTCAGATTGTGTCGGAAAAATTAGCGGCGGCAGGCGAGGACTTGCCCGACAATGTGGGTAAACCGACATTGGGTCCTCAGTCGTCTATCTTAGGAGAGTTATTGATTGTGGGATTGACTTCCGACTCCACTTCCATGCAGGATTTGCGTACCATGGCGGACTGGACCATCCGTCCGCGTCTGCTGTCTACCGGAGGTGTGGCTCAGGTAGCTGTGCTGGGAGGCGATATCAAGGAATATCAGATTTTGGTTCATCCGGACCGTATGCGCCACTACGGCGTGACGTTGGGCGAAGTGATGGAAGTGTCACGAGGCATGAACCAGAATACTAACGGAGGTGTCATTTATGAATACGGAAATGAATACATCGTGCGTGGAGTCATCTCTACCGACGATGTGCGTAAGTTGGGACGTGCTGTTATCAAGACTACTCCGGACGGAGCACCCATTACCCTGGAGGACGTGGCCGATGTACGTATCGGGTCACAGCAACCCAAGTTGGGACTGGCTTCCGAAAAAGGAAAGCCGGCGGTACTCATTACGGTGACCAAGCAACCGAATACCGGAACCATTGAGCTGACCGAAAAACTGGAAGCCGCTTTGGCCGATTTGCAAAAGAACTTGCCGAAGGATGTACATATCTCTACCGACATTTTCCGTCAGTCACGTTTTATTGAGGCTCTATCAGCAACGTGCAAGACTCACTTTACGAAGGGGCCATTTTCGTAGTGATTGTGCTGTTCCTGTTCCTGGCCAACACACGTACTACGATTATTTCACTGATTACCCTTCCCCTGTCGCTTGTGGTAGCCATCCTGACCTTGCATTACCTGGGACTCAGTATCAATACCATGAGTCTGGGTGGTATGGCCATTGCCATTGGTTCGCTGGTGGACGATGCCATTGTGGACGTGGAAAATGTATGGAAGCATCTGCGTGAAAACCGTCAGTTGCCGTTAGCGGAACGGAAGCCGGTACGTGAAGTTGTCTTTCAGGCTTCACGCGAGGTACGTATGCCTATTCTGAACTCTACGTTGATTATCATTGTCAGCTTTATTCCTCTTTTCTTCCTGAGCGGAATGGAAGGACGTATGCTGGTTCCGCTGGGCATTTCCTTTATCGTTTCTTTGTTTGCTTCTACGATAGTAGCTTTGACCCTGACTCCGGTACTTTGCAGCTACCTGTTGGGTAAAAATACGTCCAAGGAGAGGGATTGCCCAAGGAAGCATTCCTTGCCGTATGGTTGAAGAAATATTATGAGCGTGCCTTGCTCTGGGCGCTGGAACATAAGAAGACGGTGTTGGGAGGAACGATAGCTTTCTTTATCGTGGCGTTGGGAATTTTCTTTACCTTGGGACACAGCTTCCTTCCTTCTTTTAATGAAGGTTCCTTTACCATCAATGTCAGTTCATTGCCGGGTATTTCACTGGAAGAATCCGACAAGATAGGCCGTCAGGCAGAAGAACTGCTGCTTTCGATTCCTGAAATTCAGACTGTGGCCCGTAAGACAGGACGCGCAGAGCTGGATGAACATGCGCTGGGAGTGAATGTATCCGAAATAGAAGCACCTTTTGAATTGAAAGACCGCTCGCATGCCGAATTATTGGATGAAGTACGTCACAAATTGTCGGTCATAACGGGGGCCAACATTGAAATCGGGCAGCCTATCAGCCATCGTATTGATGCCATGTTGAGCGGTACACAGGCCAGCATTGCCATCAAGCTGTTCGGCGATGACCTGAACCGGATGTTTGCCATCGGTAACCAGATAAAGGAAGCGGTGAACGATGTAGAAGGAATTGCCGACCTGAATGTGGAGCAGCAGATTGAGCGTCCGGAACTGAAGATTGTGCCGAAGCGTGAAATGCTGGCCAAGTACGGTATCTCGTTGCCGCAGTTCAGTGAGTTTGTCACGGTCAATATGGCCGGTGAGGTCGTGTCGCAGGTATATGAACAGGGAAAGACCTTTAACTTGGTAGTACGTGCCGCAGAGTCTGACCGTGGTACGATGGAACGTGTCAAGGAACTGATGATTGACGATGCACAAGGCCGGAAGATACCTCTTTCCTACGTGGCAGATGTGACTTCTTCCATGGGCCCCAATACCATCAACCGTGAGAACGTAAAACGAAAAATCGTAATCTCGGCCAATACCAGCGGGCGTGACCTGCGCAGTGTGGTGAACGACATCCAGCAGCGGGTGGAAGAAAAAATCAGCTTGCCGGAAGGGTATCATATAGAATATGGCGGACAGTTTGAAAGTGAACAGGCTGCCAGTCGTACCTTGTTACTGACTTCCCTGATGAGCATTGCAGTGATTTTCCTGTTGCTGTACATGCAGTTCCACGATGCGGCAGAGAGTGGCGTTATCCTGTTGAATCTGCCTTTGGCCCTGATTGGAGGAGTCTTTGCCCTCTTCCTGACCACGGGTGAAGTCAGCATTCCCGCCATTATCGGTTTCATCTCGTTGTTCGGAATCGCTACCCGTAACGGAATGCTGCTTGTTACACACTACAATTTGTTGCGTGAAGAACAGCAGTTGGGAGTGCGTGAAAGTGTGGTGCGCGGTTCGCTCGACCGTCTGAATCCGATTCTGATGACGGCTCTGTCCTCTGCTTTTGCATTGATTCCGCTGGCCTTGCGCGGCGATTTGCCGGGAAATGAAATTCAGAGTCCGATGGCGAAGGTCATTCTGGGAGGTCTGCTGACTTCTACTTTCCTGAATGCGTTTGTCATTCCCATTGTGTACGAGTTAATGAACCGGAAGAAAAACCTTAAAAGAACAGAAGAATGAAAAAATAGGATGGATGTGGCTTGCAGGACTGGCATTTGCCAGCAGCGTGCAGGCACAGAAAATAGAAGAAGTATTGCAGTCTGTAGAGCAGAATAACAAGGAACTGCAGGCGGTCTTTCATTCTACGGAAGCTGCCAAGATGGAAGTGCAGACGCAAAATAACTTGGAAGATCCCAGTGTGGAGTACAGCCCGTTCTTTGCCAAAGGAGTTGACGGAATGGCCAGTTCGGAACTGGTGGTGACACAGGGATTTGATTTCCCGACCTTATATGCGGCACGTAATCGTTCCGGGAAACTGCAGAAAGATGTGCTCGATCGTCAGCAGCAGGCGCTTCGCCGCGATATTCTGCTGCAGACCAAGAATCTGTGTCTCGACTTGATTCGCCTGAATCAGGAACAGGCTTTGCTCATGGAACGGCAGAAAAATGCCGATGCCCTGTTGCAGTTGTTTGAAAAGCGTTTGAAAGAAGGCGATGCGAATGCCTTGGAGGTGAATAAAATCAAGATGGAACGCATGAAGGTGCAGACGGAAGTGGCACAGAACCATGCGGCACATCGTACGGCACTTCAGCAACTGCTGGCGATGAACGGCAACCTTCCGTTGGAGTTTGCAGAAGACCGTTATCCGGCAGTGGAAGCCATTCGTGACTATCATACATTGTACAACGAAGTAATGATGCAGGATGCAGACCTTCAGGCGGCAGATGCGGCTTCCCGTGCGGCTGCGGAACAGGTAAGCGTGAACAAGCAGAACTGGCTGCCCAAGCTGGAGGTCGGTTACCGTCGCAATACGTCGGTAGGTGAGAAAAGCAACGGTTTTCTGGTCGGAGGAAGTTTCCCGATATTCTCTAACCGGAAGAAACTGAAGATTGCCAAGGCACAGGCCTTGAGTGCCAATCTGCAACTGGACAATACCCGCTTGCAGGTGGAAGCAAGAATACAGGGACAATTCAATGAAATGCAGCAGCAGCTTCAGGAAGCAATGCAGGCCTATGATGTGCCTTTGATGCATCATACCCTCCGCTTGCTTTATGATGCCGTGACTGCCGGACAACTTTCGATTATTGACTTCTATGTAGAGGCCGATAACGTGTACGGCAACCTGCAAAGTTATATTACCCTTGAAAACCAGTATCAGAAACTGATGGCAGATATTTATAAAAACCGTCTTTGATAGGTTCTAAAAAAATCCGTCCCCGGTAATTAGCGATAAATTACCGGGGACGATTTTTTAGTCAAGTCAGTTTGTCATTCAAATCTTTTCTAATGGAATATTCAGGGCTTTTGCCACTCCCTTTCCATAATTTTCATCTGCTTTCATGCAGTTCCGTATATGGCGAAGCTTGATTTCTTCCGGAATATCTCCCATAGCTCTTGCCGTATTTTCGAAGAGCACCTGCTGCTGGGTGGGAGTCATCAGTCGGAACAAGTCGCCCGGCTGAGAATAGTAATCCGAATCATCTTCCCGGTAGTCCCATTGGTAAGCGGCTCCATCGAGTTCCAATGGCGGCTCCTTGTATTCCGTCTGGTGCTGCCATTCTCCGTAGCTGTTGGGCTCATATCCTAACGTAGACCCATGGTTCCCGTCCACGCGCATCTGTCCGTCCCGATGATACATGTTCAGGAAAGGACAACGGCTGCGGTTGACCGGAATCTGGTGATGGTTCACTCCCAGTCGGTAGCGCTGTGTATCTCCGTAAGAGAACAGACGTCCTTGCAGCATACGGTCGGGCGAGAAACTGATACCCGGCACCACATTGGCCGGATTGAACGCTGCCTGCTCTACATCTGCAAAGTAGTTTTCCGGATTGCGGTTCAGTTCCATCACGCCCACTTCAATCAACGGATATTCTTTCTGCGACCAGACTTTGGTCAGGTCGAACGGATTGAACGGACAGTTCTTGGCCTGTTCTTCCGTCATTACCTGAATGTACATAGTCCATTTGGGGAAGTCGCCCTTCTCAATGCTTTCATACAAATCGCGCTGGTGGCTTTCACGGTCTTTGGCAATGATGGCTTCTGCTTCTGCATCGGTCAGGTTCTTGATGCCCTGCTGCGTATGCAGGTGGAATTTCACCCAAGTGCGTTTTCCTTCTGCGTTGATAAGTGAGAATGTATGGCTTCCGTAGCCGTGCATGTGGCGGTAAGAGGCCGGAATACCTCGGTCGCTCATGGTGATGGTTACCTGATGCAGTGCTCTTCATTTTCCGGTACATACTGCCTGTCCTGAATTTATACGTGGTAAAAAGAAGGGTGCGATGTGGAGATATGCGTCCTGCCATCTGCAGGCTGCATGCACTCCATTTCTTGTGAGGGTGCTGTCCGACGACGAACCAGCCGCACGTCCAGCATCCGGAGATAAGGAAGTCCGTCTCGTTCAGCTTTTGGGTGTTAAAATCAGAAATGGCACTCAGGCTGACGTTCAACCCTTTTGACCAGAGATACATGGCTATCTCTCGTGCGAAAAAGGCAGTCTTTCCTTTGTGGCTGTAATATAAGACAGTGGCTTTCATCTTATTGGCAACAACATGGTTCTTGGGCAATTTTTGTTCATTGTTTTTGCAGTTTGTGCCGAGACAGTTATTGCCAGCCAGGCACACATTAAACTGATGATTTTTTTTCATATAGCGTTTCTTTTTTAACAAAGATAAGCGGGCTGAGAATATTTATTTATATTTGCAAAACTCATTTTTTTGATAATATCCATAGATAAAAACGATAAGGACATGGAACTGCGTCAATTGAAATACTTTAAGGAGGCCTGCGAACTACAGAACTTTTCAGAGGCTGCGCGTGTGTTGCACATCTCTCAAAGTACCCTTTCACAGCAAATCAAACAGCTGGAAGATGAGCTGGATGTGCTGCTGTTCGACCGCATTGGCAAGCGGGTTGTACCTACGGAGGCCGGGTTGGCTTTTCTGCCTTATGCTGTCAGGGCAATACGCGATGCAGAAAACGGGAAACAGATTATTCGCGACCTGAAAGGTATTGAAACGGGAGTGCTTCATGTAGGAGTGACTTACAGCATGAGTCCGTTATTGATTGCAGCGTTGGGATTATTTTCCAAGACTTATCCCAAAATAAAGGTCAATGTCAGTTTTGGCACTTCCGAAGAGTTGTTGGACAGATTAGAGGCAAATCAGTTGGATTTTGTGTTGTCCTTTAAACCGGAAGGCGTGTCAGAGCATCTGGAAACCATGCCTTTGTTCTCTTCCATGCTCCGCTTTATTGTGCATTGTTCCCATCCGTTGGCCGAATTGTCGTCCATCACCTTGAAGCGGCTTTCTGAAACTCCCCTGATTCTGCCGGGAAAAGGATTTGCCACCCGAAAAAGAGTAGACGACCTGTGCCGGAAGCATCAGTTGGAGTTGACGGTAGGCGTGGAGATGAACGACATGCATACCATCATTCATACCTTGCGTGAAGGATATTGGGGAACTATATTGACGCAGGCGGCTGTACGTGGAGAAGAGAACCTTGTACAAATTCCGATATTGTGTGCCGACAAGCTGACTTCACAAGGTTTTTTGTTCTGGGCACAGGGAGATTACCGTAAGAAATCGGCATTGGCTTTTGCGGATTTTCTCCGAAAAGTGGCAGGAGGAGAAGAGAGAAGCTAAATAATGATAAGATGTAAAAAAGACAGGTCCCTGTTTCTCTTAATCCGTTCTGAATTATTAACTTTGTCGGTCGATAAAAATTAAAACAGAAACACAGCGCTATGCCATTAAATTTACCCGATAAACTGCCCGCAATTGATTTGCTGAAGGAGGAGAATATTTTCGTTATCGATAATTCTCGTGCCAGGCTCACAGGATATTCGTCCGCTGAAAATTGTGGTGCTGAACCTGATGCCCATCAAGATTACTACAGAAACCGATTTGATTCGTTTGCTTTCGAACTCTCCTCTTCAGATAGAGGTGAGCCTGATGAAGCCTGAAAAGTCATATGTCAAAAAATACGCCGGTGGAACACATGAAAGCTTTCTACCGTGACTTTGAACTGATGAAGAATGAGAAGTTCGACGGAATGATTATTACGGGTGCACCGGTAGAACATCTCGATTTTGAGGATGTAAATTATTGGGATGAAATCACGGAGATTTTCGAATGGACCCGTACGCATGTGACTTCTACTTTTTATATCTGCTGGGCGGCACAGGCGGGATTGTATTATCATTATGGCATTCCGAAATATCCGCTGGAAAAGAAAATGTTCGGAATTTTTGAACATCATATCTGCGACGGATTCCAGCATTTACCTATTTTCCGTGGGTTTGATGATGTGTTTTATGTACCGCACAGCCGTCATACGGAAGTTCGTCGGGAAGACATCGAGAAATGTGAAGGCTTGCAGGTGATTTCGGAATCGGCCAACTCAGGTGTACACATTGTGATGGCTCGCGGCGGACGTGAGTTTTTCGTGACCGGACATTCCGAATATTCGCCTTATACTTTGGACACGGAGTATCGCCGTGACCTGGATAAAGGACTTCCTATTGAAATGCCTCAAAACTATTATCGTGGGGACAATTCGGAGAAAGGACCGCTGGTACGCTGGCGAAGTGTGGCCAACCTCTTGTTCTCCAATTGGTTGAACTATTATGTATATCAGGAAACTCCTTACGACATCAATCAGATAAAATAATGCTCAGACAACGTCCTATCGAACTGCTTGCTCCGGCAAAGAACTTGGAGTGTGGAATGGAAGCCATTAATCATGGTGCCGATGCGGTGTATATTGGTGCACCTCGTTTTGGTGCGCGTGCAACTGCCGGAAATTCTCTGGAAGACATTGAAGCCCTGGTGCGTTATGCACATTTATATCGGGTGCGTATTTACGTGACTGTCAATACAATTTTGAAAGATGAGGAACTGGCAGAAACGGAGAAAATGATTTGGGATTTGTACCGGATTGGGGTGGATGCCTTGATTGTGCAGGATATGGGGATTACCCGTCTGAATCTTCCTTCGATTCCTTTGCATGCCAGTACGCAGATGGACAACCGCACTCCGCAAAAAGTAAAATTCCTGGCTGAGGCAGGTTTCCGTCAGGTGGTGTTGGCCCGTGAACTGACGCTGGATGAAATTGCAAAGATTCATGCAGCCTGTCCGGAAACACCGCTGGAAGTGTTTGTACACGGAGCCTTGTGCGTAAGCTATAGCGGACAATGTTATGTCAGCCAGGCTTGCTTTGGTCGTAGTGCCAACCGGGGAGAGTGTGCACAGTTCTGTCGCCTGAGTTTTGATATGGTAGATGCCGACGGGAAAACGATTGCCCGTGGCAAACATCTATTGTCCTTGAAAGATATGAACCAGAGCGAGAACCTGGAAGCCTTGCTGGATGCCGGTGCTTCTTCACTGAAAATAGAAGGACGGTTGAAGGATGTGGCTTATGTAAAGAATGTGACGGCTTACTATCGCCAGAAATTGGATGCGATATTCAAACGCCGCAAAGAATATATACGTGCTTCTTCCGGTACGGTCCGCCTGGCCTTTCGTCCGCAATTGGACAAGAGTTTCAGCAGGGGCTTTACCGATTATTTCCTGCACGGACGTACACCGGATATTTTCTCCTTTCATACGCCGAAGTCGTTAGGTGAGGAAATGGGAGTGGTGAAGGAAGTACGCGGCAACTATTTTACCGTGGCAGGTGTCAAACCTTTTAGTAACGGTGACGGACTTTGTTATCTGGATGAGGCGGGAAAACTGCATGGATTCCGGGTAAATCGCGTAGAAAACAATAAACTTTATCCGCAGGAAATGCCACGCCTTCGACCGAAGACCAAGCTTTACCGTAACTTTGACCAGGAGTTTGAGCGGGTGATGCAGAAAAAATCGGCAGAGCGGAAGATAGCCGTGGCCATGGCATTGGAAGAAAAACAATTTCGGATTTACACTGACTTTGGCCGATGAGGACGATAATAGCATCAGCGTGACATTGCCGTACGACAAAGCACCAGCGCGTACACCCCAGGCTGAAAACCTGAGAAATCAGTTGGGCAAGTTGGGAAATACGCCTTTTGAACTGGAACGCTTGGATATTTCTTTATCGGGCGACTGGTTTATTCCTTCGTCAGTGCTGGCGGATTTACGTCGTACGGCAGTAGAGAAACTGCTGGAGGCTCGTCGCATCAACTATCCACAGGAAAGAGTCCGTTTCCCGAAAACAGTTCATGCTTTTCCGGCAGGCGAACTGACTTATTTAGGAAATGTGATGAACGGCAAGGCACAGGCTTTCTACCATGACCATGGAGTGAAGCGCGTGGAGCCGGCTTTTGAAAAGGAAGCACAGACCGATGCGGTGTTGATGTTCTGCAAGCATTGCCTGCGTTATAGCATGGGATGGTGTCCGGTGCATCATAAGGTGAAGTCGCCTTATCGTGAGCCGTATTATTTGGTAAGTACGGACGGACGACGTTTCCGCCTTGACTTTGACTGTAAGGTTTGTCAGATGAAAGTCTCATTGGATAATCGGGCATCTTCATGAAGCACTTACAATATTTTCTGGGCATACTCTTTCTGTTGCTGTGTATGACGGCCTGTCATTACCGCACCACCTTGTCTTCGGCTGTAAAGAATGGTTCAGAAGACTCGGTTGCCGTGTCGGTACAGAAAGAACGCCCGTATGCACTGAACAGCAATTTTCGTGTGACAGCAGATACACTCTGGTTGCGTCTGCTTCCGTTGCTCGACTCTATTCCGGTAAGGGAAGGAGATGAACTGGTGGTAGCAGAAATATCGCTGCGCACGGAAATGCAGGATGACTCTGTGTGGGTGAAGGTGGCACGTGACCAGGAAACTATAGGCTGGATTCCGGAACATCAGCTTTTGACGCACATTGTCCCTATAGACCCGATATCACGCTGTATCCACTTGTTCAGCAATTCACACACTTTACCGTTCTTTCTGGTATTGGCAGTGTTCTTTCTTTGCTTTGTGTACCGTGCCGTACGACGCAAGCAGATAAAGCTCATTTGGCTGAATGACATTGACAGTGTGTTCCCTATTACGTTGTCGTGGTTGCTTGTGGCAGCTGCCACACTTTATAACAGCATGCAGCATTTTGTGCCGGAAACCTGGGAACGGTATTATTATGATCCGTCCCTGAATCCGTTCGACCTGCCTTTTGTGTTAGGACTGTTTGTGCTCAGTGTATTCTTCATTTTGCTGTTAGGAGTCGCTTTGCTGGATGATTTGTTTCATCAAACCTCTTTTGAAGTAGCCTTCTTCTATCTGCTGGGACTGGCTTCCTATTGCATATTTCTTTATATCTTCTTTACTTATTTATGGGTATACCTGGCTTATGTGGGCTTTATCGGATATACCTTGTGGTGTATTCGCCAGGCTCCGGAAATCGCACGGTTATCCATACGCCTGTGGTTCTTGTGGCGCAAAAATGAGATCGAAAGGCATTTGCCCGCACTGTGGCGCATTGAATGAGTAAGAATCGGCAGAATTTTGTAATTTTGCATTTTCCAAAATCAAAAATCTTAAAACGTACCAAATATGATTAGTATAGATGGACTGACCGTAGAATTCGGAGGGACCACCTTGTTCAGTGACCTGAACTTTCAGATTAATGAGAAAGACCGTATTGCCCTGATGGGTAAAAATGGAGCCGGAAAATCGACGCTTCTTAAAATTTTGGCAGGCGTTCGGCAGCCCACCCGTGGAAAGGTGACAGCACCGAAGGACTGTGTGATTGCTTATCTGCCTCAGCACCTGATGACGGAGGATGGTCGTACGGTGTTTGAAGAAGCCTCTCAAGCCTTTGCCCATTTGAAAGAAATGGAAGAAGAGATAGAGCGGATGAATAACGAACTGGCTACTCGTACGGATTATGAGAGTGACTCCTATATGGCTTTAATCGAGAAAGTGGCAGCCATGAGCGAGAAGTTCTATGCCATCGACATGACGCATTTTGAAGAAGATGTGGAGAAGGCCTTGCTGGGATTGGGATTCTTGCGGGAAGACTTTAACCGTCCGACCAGTGATTTCAGCGGAGGATGGCGCATGCGTATCGAGCTGGCCAAGCTGTTGCTACAGAATCCGGACGTTCTTTTGCTGGACGAGCCTACCAACCACCTGGACATCGAATCTATCCAGTGGCTGGAAGATTTTCTGATTAACAGCGCCAAGGCAGTGGTAGTCATTAGTCATGACCGTAAGTTTGTCGATAATATTACCACACGTACCATCGAAGTGACGATGGGGCGTATCTATGATTATAAGGTGAACTATTCTCAGTATCTTGTATTGCGGAAGGAACGCCGTGAGCAACAGATGAAGCAGTATGAGGAACAGCAGAAAATGATTCAGGAAACCAAGGACTTTATCGAACGCTTCAAGGGAACATACAGCAAGACGCTTCAGGTACAGAGCCGTGTAAAAATGTTGGAGAAACTGGAGCTGATAGAGGTGGACGAAGAAGATACCTCGGCCTTGCGTTTGAAGTTTCCTCCCTCTCCGCGTAGTGGAAACTATCCGGTTATCATGGAAGGAGTCGGTAAAACATACGGCGATTATGTAGTCTTCAAAAATGCCAATCTGACCATTGAGAGAGGAGATAAGGTGGCATTCGTCGGAAAGAACGGAGAAGGAAAGTCTACTTTGGTGAAATGCATCATGAATGAAATAGACCATGAAGGTACGCTGACGCTGGGACATAACGTACAAATCGGATACTTTGCACAGAACCAGGCATCCTTGCTGGATGAAAATCTGACGGTGTTTCAGACCATTGACGATGTGGCCAAAGGTGAAATCCGTAATAAAATCAGAGACCTGCTGGGAGCATTCATGTTCGGTAGTCCGGAGGCTTCCATGAAAAAGGTAAAAGTGTTGTCGGGGGGGAGAACGTACCCGTCTGGCGATGATAAAGCTTTTGCTGGAGCCGGTCAACCTGTTGATTTTGGACGAGCCGACCAATCACCTGGACATGAAAACGAAGGACATTCTGAAGCAGGCGCTGGTAGATTTCGACGGTACGCTGATTGTCGTATCTCACGACCGTGACTTCCTGGACGGGCTTGTGACGAAAGTATATGAGTTCGGAAACCAGCGTGTGAAAGAACATTTGTGTGGTATTTATGAGTTCCTGGAGACGAAAAAAATGGAGAATTTGCAGGAACTGGAGCGTAAAAATGCCTGAAATCACCCTTTTTTAGAGAAAAACAGGATTTTGAGAAAAAAAGTTCTCAAATGTTTTGCAGGTTTAAAATAAGTTACTACCTTTGCACTCGCAATCGGGAAATGACCGATGCGACAAAGGATTGATTCGCTAGCTCAGCAGGTAGAGCACAACACTTTTAATGTTGGGGTCCTGGGTTCGAGCCCCAGGCGGATCACTCAGAAAAAAGCGATTATCTTGAAAAAGATAGTCGCTTTTTTCGTGTTGTATGCTCGGTATGAGTATTAGGGAGCAACGTAAAAATGGGTCAACGTAAAAACGGGTCAGCGGATTTCCCCGGTTGGCAAGCTTTCTTTTAAGCGTATAGCCTAGCCAGTCTGAACATGAAGAATTTCAGATCAGCCACCCCTCTTAACTGGCTTCGAAAAGTCTTTGATTTTAGCATTGAACGACTCCGCTGAAGCATTTGTCAATCGTTCTTCAAAATAATTTATGATGGTCGTACTATGGTTTGAAAACGTATCAAGTACCTTGTTGAACTCCATATAGTCAAACTTTTCCACTTCATTGTACCATCTTGCGAGATTTAGCCTTGCTTCATCGAGACCTGACTTCTTGTTGAAGATGTCTGTCAGTTTCATGCTAAGGCTGTATCCTTCCAGAAGCTTGGGGAATTTATCAAAGAGAATGGCAGCCCTGGTCTTTTTGCTGTTCATTCCATTTGCTCCAGTGTTTCAGTATAATGTGCTTGCTTCTGCTTACTATCTGTGGCAGGGTTTCTCCGTTCTCCATTCTTTCAGGTTCCCATTTCCCTATTCTTTCCCTTTCCGCCTTACTCTTTGTTTCTTTCTTCTTTTGGCGATGCTCCCTGATAGCCTGATTTTCCGCATCAAGTACTTTCCACCGATAGCGTATTCTTAACTGGTCAACAGCTTCAGACATGAGCTGCTGTACATGAAAACGGTCATTGATCAGCTTTGCGGCAGGAAACACCTTTCTGACTGTCAGCATCATGGCTGAAGATAAATCTGTAGTGACAGTCTTGACAGACAGCCGTTTCCGGTGCGGAAGCCTGCGCAAGATTCCGCTTACCGCATCTGTGGCCACTCCACGAACTATTGCAACTAAAGCACCCTTACGACCTTTAGCTGCTTTATTGGTCAGAATCGTATAAACATCTCCATTGCTCAGGCAAGTTTCATCCAAAGAAAGGTTTTCTCCAATATTTTCAGGATAAAGGAGGTAGTCATGCGCATGTTCGAGCTGATCCCAGTTCCGGTAATCACTGATTTTCTCCTTGTATTGTTTACGAAGAGTCTGCCCTTTTACGCCATAACGTTCCGCAAGCACACAGATGCTCACAGGAGTAGATTCAATCTCCTTCTTTTAAAAAAGAGACGAACTCAGAATTGAGCCGTGTACCGTCAAATTCGGATAAATCCCAGTCATAACTGAAGATTTCATTGGAAGATTTGTCAAGCCATTTACGTTTACGAACATGGAGATAAGTGGCGCGACCACGAATAGGATAGTCTTGGATTGTACGATACTCACCAAAACCATAGGATATGATATCCGGATTGATCTTTATCTTCTTTTAGTTGAACTTTTTTCATCAAGATAAATATCAAAACGGTCAGCACTCTTGTCGAAATTGACAATATCAAAGTTGTCTATAAGCACATCCGGAAGGATGGCACGAAGGAGTTGTGCGGGTTTCATAAAACAAAGGTAAGCAAAGATAGCTAATTTTAAAACTTACCAACCAGATATTTCCGCTGAGCCGTAAAAAACCTGAGGGCTTCATTATTTAAGTATAATTTTTTAGGCAGTATGAATAGAAAGCCTTTTCCTTAAGTGAAGTAACATGGTATCTTTAAAAGCCAAAACGTGAAATATCCATATCTTGCTTTTTAGTCTCTTTATATCCTTTAAACTTGTAACTGAATGAAAGAGTCAGTGCCCGTTCGTACTCTTTTGTTGTCATGTCTAACCATTGATTCCTATTACGTACTTTTGTATGTGGATTTTTGGAGTTAAAAATATCATTGGCTTTTTAGCTGTAACATGGCATTTCCATTTGGAAGTGTGTAACGGATTGCCATATCTATCCCACCTAAAGGTCTGATGATATAACTGCCTTGAATAGCTTCTGTTTGTCCAAATGCGGTTAATTCTAATTTGATATTCGGTTTGCCGCTTAGTGTGAAGGTGTTGTCCCACATGCCAACTCCTATCCATTTTTTGTTGTTAAACGGAGCGTCAAAATAGCTTTCAGCTTTATCGTGTTTCAACATCAAGTTTAATACAAGTTGACTGTCCCACCATTCACCTAATTTGAAGGGAAGAACAGAGGTTAATCCGAATTGGCTCATATAATCCCAATTCTGGAAATTATAGATAACCTGTAATTGTGAGGGGTTCAGATAAACCATTTGTGTAAAATAATCTGGTTTGTAGCTATAACTCAAACGGAAAATATACTTCCGTTTGAGGATGTAGGTAAGGTTTCCCGAGTAGTTGGTATATGGTTTTAAGGCTGTATTGCCAACAGATAGCTGATAGTTGTTTAAAAAAGTGGTGGCACCTCCTAACACCCAATAGTCAGGGTACGTTTTGTCGGAACTGAAAGACATGCTGAAGGATGTGTGAGGGAGAAATGATATAATTCCCCTGAATCATAGGGTAAAACTGCCCATTTCTTATAATCCATCATTTTGTAGTACTCCAGTGCTATTGAGGTACTCACGTCTAAATTCTGGCTAAAACGATATTTGAATCCGCTATATATGTTATAGGTATATTCATGAATTTTAGAATCGGTGTTACGGTTTTCTAATTCACTTTGGTTGTATTTCTGTTTATTCTGATTGCTTACAAATGCAAAAAAAGCACCGTAATTTATTTCCCAGAAAGAGGATAGAGAGTGCTTCTGGTTGGTATAAATTTTCAATCGGTTAATATTCTGATTCGACTGGCTTATGAAATCGGCAACATCATTTGTGGAAGAATAAGTAGAGAATGCTTGTTCTTCTTTATTGCTATAATTAGTGTAGTCTACTCCGATGTTTAGGCCAAATCCTGATATATAATTGAGTGATGCATTATGCATTTGTACTTTATCTGTATAAATATTTTGGGATTGGAATAAATTGCCGGTAGCTCGTAAGTTGCTTTGGTTTTCAGGGGTGAAACTGGCTGTATAGTCTGCACTTAAACTGCTGTTCTCGTTAAACTTATACGTACTTCCTAAACGCCATGTATGTTTGGTTTTTCTTCCGTCTCCATCTGTATATTGGTTGATGTTATATAACTCCTCATTAACGATGTGTTTGGTTTTCAACTCATTTCCTTGTCGGGTATACATGTTGTTTACATGATACATAAAATCGACATCCAGTTTGGGACTCATATGTGCAAGAGACAGACCTCCTCCACCTCCAGCTTCATTCTGTTGTACATAGTTGCCAGATACTTCCCCCTGTAAACCGCCTTCTCCTTTCTTATAATTTTTCAAACGGATATTGATTGAAGCTCCACGTACATGATACTGTGGTGGAGTGGTGTACATTATTTCAATTTGCTCTAATCGAGATGCCGGGGTACTTTTCAGTAACGCTACAATTTGTTCATAGCTCATGGATGAAGGATGTCCATTCAATATGAGATGAATTTTACCAGCTCCTGCCAGTGTTAAGGTTCCTTCTTGCTCAAGGATGCCGGGTACTTTTCGGATAGCTTCATAGGCATTGGTAACCAGTTTATCAGCAGTCAGTTGAGGAATGTCATATGCTAACCTGTCACCTTTTACTGTTACCAAAGGGCGTTCACCTTTTACAACTATCTCTTTTAATGTGTGGTCTTTGGGAGATAATACAATATTGCCAACATGAATATCTGCATAAGTCTTTTCAAAGGTGTGGTAAAGAAGGTGCTGAATTATCAGACGAAAATTATTTTGGGGGTTGTGAAATAGGAAATATCCTTCGGAGTTCGTAATCAGGAAGCTTCCACAAAAGCGGAATCAACGGATTGCAAAATCACGGTGGCTCCATCTACTGCACATGAATCTGTGTCAATGACTCTTCCTTGTATTGTTTGAGCTGTTGCATTTAAGTGCATTGACCATACAACGATAACATTTAGAAACCAACGAAAGGCTTTCATTGCATAACGAATTAAGAAATAACAAATCAAAGATACTTACTCACTCTTTTTCCCCTGGAAGAATTCTTCCGTCTTGATGGCTTTTACACGTTCCTCTGCATATTCAATGGATTTTTTGGTAGAAGTCTTGCTTGTTTTCATTTTGAACTGCTTGTAAGAATTTTTCGAACCAGGTTTTTTTCCTGACTGGTATTTTTCATTAAATGATTCAAATATCCTAAACGAAAAAGGCTCATGTAATTGCGCGGATTGTACTCCAATACTTTTTTATGACACTTGATTCCTTCTTCGTATTTGCGTGATGAGGTATAGTTGGAGGCTTTGGTTTCATAAAGGAAAGATATTAGCATTTTGTCGGGTTGCAGCAGAACGATAGCTTCATCAATGATTTCATTTCCTTCATTCAAGAATCCCGGGTTGCTGGCCGCAATTCCATATTGAGAAAGGATATACACATTTTTCGTTGCGTCTGTTCTGTTGCAAGTCTCAAGTAATCGTAAGAGCCTTGTGAGAAACTGTCCCGACGTGCATACGACAATCCTAAATAGTAGTTGGTACTGGCTTGGTTGTCTCCTTCCTTTTTTATTTTTTGATACAAATCAATAGCTTTCTGGTATTGTTCTGACTCATAGTATACATGTGCTTTCAATCTGTTGATAGCCAGATCGGTAGAATCAATTTTGGTGTATTTTTCTAAATAGTAAAGTGCGGTATCAGGTATCTCCAGCGTGAGGCAATTCTGTACTAATGACAATACATTAGGTTGATTCTCAATGTTTTGTTCAGCCATTTGGCGCCGATACATCAATGCCGAATCGGGTAATTCCAGTTTGTCATAGCATTTGGCCAACAAATCCAGCTTTTGTTCCGAAGTGTCATGATTTAAAGAGTCGCGATATAGCCTGATACTCTTTTGATAATAGCCTCTTTGGTAATAGCAATTTGCAACGGCATGTACCAATGTATCGGAGAAGTGAAATTGCAGAGCGCGTTGATAACTCTCTAAAGCTTTCAGAAACTGACGTTTCTGAAAGCAGATTTCTCCTTGAGCATACATTATCTTCCAGTCTGCTGTATCAGTTTTTTCAAAGGTGATAGATGAGGCTTGACAAATGGTAATTCCTGCTAGGTAGCATATAAACATAAATATTTTCATATCTTTTTTATTTTTCAGGTTGGAAAGAAACAGGTAGCGTAAATTCTATTCTCACTTTTGTCCCGTCGGCCGCTCTGGGGAGACCATTTGGGAGAACCTTTCAGCAATGTGATTACAGCGTTTTCAAAAAGGCTCTTTCTTTGGGAGCTTCAAGCACTTTAAAGTCGCAAAGTGTGCTATCTGTGTTTACTACAAACCGGACAATTACTTTTGCTTTTATGTTTTCTAGACCTTCGGGGTATTTCAGATTCTGACCGAACCATTGGTAAAAGGCTGTTATGTCCTTATCCTTGTCAAAACGAGGTTGCCGGGTTATTTGATCTTCCGGATATACGGATATGGTTTGTAGCATTTTGTCTTCTGTTGTTTTTTTATCTTGTGACAGAAGCCATTTTCCAGCTAATAGAATGAATAGCAATATAACCGCAGAAGCTAATATGTATATTGTTTTTTTTCTATGAGGTGTTTTCCTTTCGCTTCCCAAAAAGTATACATCATTTTCTTCTTTCATAATATACCTGTATTAAATTGTTTTTTCAATTAATGATTTTAATCCTCGCAAAGCTTCTTTGGATACATGAAGTGTGTATTTGACTGGAGAACTTGTATTCGCTAAAATTAGTTCTTGTTTGTTGATATTGATGACGTAAATAAAATTACTGTTGATTAGCAATCCTCGGCCAACACGGATAAACATCTTGGCACTATTTTTTAGTTGTTGCTCGATAATTCTTTCAAAGGATGATAAGTTAAAAGAAAAAGTATAATCCTCGCCATTTATCAATTTCATGGTAGTGTAACTTCCATCTGAACTGATATAAGCGATATCATTATTGGCAACCCTGACTAAAAGGGCATTGTTGGATACAATTAAATATTCAATCATAGCATCTAAACGTGATGTTGTTTTATGCAAATGAAAGAATTTTTATGGATATAGTCACTTTGTCAAGTGAACCGTTTTATGAAATCCCCGTTTCATTTTATGAAATTCAATAGGTCTTTGTGCCTTGTTTGAAACACAAGTACGTTTCACTTCAAACGCACTTGCGTTTAATCTAAAATGCACTTGCGTTTTAATCAAAACGTACTTGCGTTTTAATCAAAACGTACTTGCGTTTGAGAGGAAACGTACTTGCGTTTTTGAGTGCCAATCTCTATCTCGTTTAGAGAAAATGGTAATGTGTTGATAGCATGTAGTTTATTGAATTTTCTTCCGATAAGAAGTCGGTGTCATCCCCATATGCTTTTTAAAGCACCGGTTAAAGTGTGCGACTGATTCAAAGCCGCATTCCAGACTGATTTCTGAAATATTCCATTTCCCGTTTAATAATAGTTTGCAGGCATAGCCAATTCGCATGTCCGTGATATGGTGTCTGAATGTTTTTCCAGTGTTTTCCTTGAAAAAACGGCAGAAGGCAGTTGGGTTCATGGCAGCGTATGAGGCTACATCCTCCAGGCAGATTGGCTGGGTGTAATGCTTGTTGAGGAAGGCCATGACCTTTTCAATCTTTCGTCCGTTAAACCGCGCTGGAACTGGGTCATAGGCTGGAGAGGAGATGACTTTTTTTCTGGAGTAAGATGCGTCAGTGCATCCAGCAGTTGCAGGAACTCCACTATTTGTCCCACCCCTTCTTTTTGTGGGATGCGCTTTATTATCTGCGGAATATCATCCGTGCAATTGGATAGTGAAAACAGCAGTCCTCTTTGTGCCTCTTCCAGCAGGCGATTGATACCTTGAAACTGGCTGTAGTGCGAGAAAGCATATTGCATGAAATCCTTTTCAAACTGGATGATAACCCCGTTCACTCTTAATTCTTCCTTCAAGTCATATTCCGGTGCGTTTTCCAGGTAATGAGGAAGGTTGGAACCTAAAAGAAACAGTTGCTGGTCGGAGAAATCGGTCATGCCGTCGCCTGCCATTCCCAGGCCATATCCCTTTTCGATGTAAATCACTTCAAACTCACTATGGAAATGCCAGGGATAAGTGAAGTTCTTGTAATCGTAGAACCGGACCTTCAGCGGGTGGGCATCCGTAATATCCAGTTGTTCATTGAGTATCTTTCTCATGTTAGGAAAAGGAAAAAGTAAGATACTGCAAAGTTACGCAAATAACCTGCAAAAATTGGCAAATGTTCATGTTTATTTCTCCTCTAACTTTGGGGCAGATAAAAATGGACATAATATGAACAGTTTGTTTGATGTATCCGGAAAAGTGGCTGTAGTTACAGGCGGTTCCGGGGTATTGGGAAGTAACATATCTGAAGGCCTGTTGAAGGGCGGAGCCAAAGTTGTAGTGATTGGAGCACATTCTGACCGGGTGGAAAAAGCGTTGGAAAGACTTAGAACGACCGGGGGAGAAGTTTGCGGTTTTACCTGCAATGTGCTCGACATGGACAGCTTGCGGGAAGTGAAAGAAAAGTGCTGGCCCAGTGGGGAAGAGTAGACATCCTGGTCAATGCAGCGGGAGGAAATATCCCGGAGGTACGCTGACCGAAACGCAGCACGTGTTCGATATGAAGGTGGAAGACTTGAACAAGGTGGTAGACCTGAACCTGAACGGTACGGTATATCCTTGCCTGGTGTTCGGAGAAGTTATGGCCGCACAGAAAAGCGGTAGTATTATCAATGTGTCTTCCATGGCGTCTTATGAAGCCATTACCCGTGTGCCGGGCTACTCCATGGCCAAGAGTGCAGTAGAGAATTTCACCCGCTGGATGGCTCAGGAAATGGCCTTGAAGTTCAGTGAGAAGATTCGCGTGAATGCCATTGCGCCCGGTTTCTTTATCGGAAACCAGAATCGTGCCGTACTGATAAATCCTGACGGTTCGCTGACGGAACGTAGCCGGAAAGTCATAGCCAAGACTCCGATGAAGCGTTTTGGTGACATCTCAGAACTGAATGGAGCCGTACAGTTCCTGTGCAGTGAGGCGGCCAGCTTCATTACGGGAGTTACTTTGCCCATCGACGGAGGATTCAGTTCATTCAGTGGAGTATAATTTAAGGGAACGGTAACGATGGAAAAGACTTGGAGATGGTTTGGTAAGAAAGACCGCATCACGCTTTTCATGCTTCGGCAGATTGGGGTGGAAGGCATTGTGACAGCGCTTCACGAGGTGCCCAACGGAGAGGTTTGGACCACAGAGGCGATTAATGACTTGAAAAACTATATTGAATCGTACGGCATGAGGTGGTCGGTTGTAGAAAGTCTTCCGGTGTGCGAGGCTATCAAATACGGTGGCCCTGAGCGTGATGCCTTGATAGAGAATTACAAAATCAGTCTGGCTAATTTGGGGAAATGCGGAGTGAAGACGGTGTGCTACAACTTTATGCCGGTCATCGACTGGATACGTACAGATTTGCATTATGCCTTGCCCGACGGAAGTTCTTCGCTTTACTTTAACCGGATACGTTTTGCCTATTTCGACTTGAAGATTTTGCAGCGTGAAGGAGCGGAGCGTGATTATTCACCGGAAGAATTGCAGAAGGTGGAAGAACTGGACCGCCATATTACTCCTGAGGAAAAAGCCGAACTGATAGATACGATTATTGTTAAAACTCAAGGGTTTATCGACGGTAACATTCAGGAGGGAGAACAATACCCTGTCCGTAAGTTCCGCGAACTGCTTGCATTATATAAAGGAATAGACCGCCAGAAGCTGAGAGAAAATCTGTGTGAATTCTTGAAAGCAGTGATGCCGGTGTGCGATGAATATGAAGTTAATCTGTGTATTCATCCGGATAATCCTCCTTTTCAGGTGCTCGGTCTTCCGCGTATTGTCACCAGCGAAGAAGACATTGACTGGCTGCTACATGCCGTGGACAATCCGCATAACGGACTGGCTTTCTGTGCCGGTTCCTTGAGCTCCGGAAGTCAGAATGATACCCGTGAACTGGCCTGCCGCTTTGCTCGGAGAACCCATTTTGTCCATCTTCGCAGTACGGAAATATTGCCTGAAGGAGATTTCAGAGAGACATCACATCTGGCCGGAAGAGGTCATCTGCTGGAGCTAATCCGTATTTTTGAGAAAGAAAATCCCGGACTGCCCATGCGAGTAGACCATGGACGTACGATGCTGGGCGATGAAAAAGAAGGATACAATCCCGGTTACTCTTTCTACGGACGTATGTTTGCCCTGGCACAAGTGGAAGGTATGATGGCAGCAGTCCGTGATGAAATGACCAGCGGGATGATATAACTCAGGGCTGTTTTTGCGTGCGGTACTCTTTGGGAGAGATGCCGGTATTTTTCTTGAAGAAAAAGAGGAGCTAGTTCCGATTTTGAAAAATTTTGTGCGGTAAAAGGAAGATGAAAACTTCGTCATAATGTCTAATTTTGCAGCGTTTTAAAAAAAGGACATTATGACAAGAAGCAATTCTCAATTATTTATTCTCGTATTCTTAGGTATATTAACCGCATTTGGTCCGTTTGTGACTGATATGTATCTGCCTACTCTGCCTGCCATGACTGACTATTTCCATACTACTTCCTCACAGGTGCAGTTAGGATTGACGGCCAGCATGATAGGATTGGCTGTCGGACAATTGTTCTTTGGGCCGCTGAGTGACAAGTATGGTCGCCGGCTTCCTTTGATTGTGGCCATGTGTCTGTTTCTTTTAGCTACGTTGGGATGTCTCTATTCCCGGACCATTATGCAGTTTGTGGGCTGGCGAGTGGTTCAGGGAATAGCGGGTGCCGGGGAATTGTGATTTCACGCTCCATCGCAGCCGATAAGTATTCCGGCAGGGAACTGGCAAAGATGCTGGCTATTATTGGCTTTGAATATCAACAGATTGAATAAAACTCGTACGAGAACGGGCAACGGATAAGAAAAAGCTGGACTGTGTAGAACTGCCATATTTCTCATGCTTTCAAATAACTCTTTAATTCGATTACAAAGATAACATTTCTATTTTAAAGGACATAATAAATGACTTCAATCTTATCGGATAAGATTGAAAAAAAAATAAATATTCAGTAGCCGAGTCCCCATAACCACAGGCAAAGGTAACTCGTGTTCTACTCGTCCAAGCAAGGCCAAGCCCTTCGGGTTCGTGGAAAAAATCATCCTCGCCCGAAGGGCTTGCGGTATTTTTTCCCGAAGCCTTGCATGTACGGAACACGACCTTTTAAAGCCTGTAGTTATGGGAACTCCGGCCCCGAAATGCCGGACTAACAAATATTGATTGTTATGTTACAACAGATGGCAAAAGACAAGTACAGTATCGAAACACTCAGAGAATTGAATGTTTCATACGACCGTGAACATTGGCTTACGCAGGATGATGTGGATATGGCCAACAATTACGTGCAACTCATCGAACGGACACGCTCGGAAATCACACCGCAAGTCGGTGACAGAGTGGTATATGTCACCGAGCATGGAGATTATTACGGACATGCCCTAATCGATCACATTCACAGGGATGAAGAACGCCTGTCCGTATGCGAACGGCCCTATGTGCCTTTTGTATGGAAGGAGGACGGAAGCATCCGTCTGAGTGTCAGCGGTGGAGCATTCCACCGTGTAAACCCGAAGGACATGAAATTCCTGAAATGGACGGAAGGTGCTTTCAAGGATTGGGGAAGCTGTGGAGCATGTGCCAACGGCTCGGTCACATTTCTTGCTAGAGTGCCGCTATGGTTCTATGCCGAACCAAATCCAAAGTATGGCAATTACACTACCGAGACCTACCGGAAATTTTACCTGAATAAAAGAATGGATACGGAAGAAGGCAACCTTTATCAAAGTTTCGATATCGCTTTCAGGGATGAAACCGATTTCAGACAGTTCCTGGAAGACTATGAAGGAACGGTGTTCAAGGGAAACTGGGCAAATCAAATTGTGGTATGGTGCTTCCGTCATGAAAACCGTTTTATCACGCAAGACGAATGGAATAGAATTGATGAACCGGCTGTTGAACGGAGACTCAATTTCTATCCTGAACAAGTCAAGATAGTCAAGGACATGGAACAGCACATCACGTATTTCTACCGGATCAAGCCGCAAAATTTCTAACATCTTAAATTACAACCGATATGCAGACAACAACATCAATCAAGGCCGGTAACGCTCCCGACCTGCTTTCCGGCATCTTGAGCGTACAAGTAAGAAACGAGGAAAAGATTACCGAACAGGACAGGCTCTATTGCCAGTCACAGCAGGATCTTCTGTACAAGACACTCAACCAGATAGAAAAGTGGTACGCCATCTTCAAGGAGGATGCGGAACAGTACCGGAAAGAAAGACGGTTCAAGTACGAGGACAACGGCAAAGTCTCCATCCGCGACTTTTATTTCCACAACGGGCAGGATGATTATTCGCACAATGAGTTCAAACCGTTCAATCTCATTAACGACCTTGTGGACAAGAGCCACAATGCCAATGCGAACTTTGCCAACCGCATCATTTCCTATTTCAACAAGACCTACAATGTGGATGTCCCTGTCCCGAAAATTGACGGACAGACATTGCCTATGGGATTCAGACCGGTCTACCAGACCTATGTGGATTCTGTCATCGAACATCTGGGCGGAAAGAGTTTCCGGGAAACTGCCGAGGAGGAACTGCTGGCCCGTTTCCTGAAAACGGTACGACCCTCCCGTTGGAGCAAAGTCAAGCCCGAGCTGAAAAAGGACAAGATAACATTTCCTGATATCGTATATTGGGACAGCATCCATCTGGAATATCACGGTGAATACGAATTCTCATACGACTGTCGAAACAAGGTGAACATCTTCTGTGAAGGTATAGCCTACGGTTCGGATAACCTGATAAACGGCTCAACCGGAACAGTTATCGGACTTGATGAGCGGAACGTGGACATCACACAGTGGTACAGTCTCACCACGGACAATGCCCGGCAGATCAAATTCTACAAGAACGGACGCATCGACATACGGTTCAAAGACAGTCCGGCTGCCGAAAACTGTTACAGACGGCTCCGTCTGGACGAAATCACGCTCAATGAAGATTGATTCATGAAAAGTTTAATCCTGCACCCCGTAAGGCTTCCTTGCGGGGTGTTTCCGTTTTTAACCATCAAAAAGTAAAAGCATGTATGCCATCATACCCCAACAGATTCCCCGGGACAAGCGTGCCGAGGTAAACGAGAAAATCCTTTTTGCCATCGATTCCGGCAAGGACCTCATTCCGAAGGAGAGCATCTACAACTGCTACACAGGTATCGGAGGACTGCACAATCTCAAGCAGGCAGATTTTTCCAGCTATCACAGGTATGCGGAAGCCAAGAAAGAATTCGAGATGGGTCAGTTCTTCACCCCTCATGAGCTATGCCGGAGCATAGTGGAGGTTCTTTCCCCGACCTCTTCGGAAATGGTGCTTGATATGTGTTGTGGAATGGGCAACTTCTTCAACCACCTGCCGAACCTGCATAACACCTACGGCTTTGACATAGACGGCAGGGCTGTAACCGTTGCGAGACACCTCTATCCGGAAGCCCATATCGAAAAATGCGACATACAGCAGTACCGCCCGGAACAACGTTTTGACGTAATCATCGGTAACCCGCCATTCAACCTGAAATTTGACTGTAAACTTTCACAGGAATATTATATGGATAAAGCATACGACGTGCTCAATCCGGCAGGATTCCTGATGGTCATCGTACCCGTGTCATTCATGCAGAGTGAATTTTGGGAGAAGACACGTGTTGCCAATATCAACAGCAGTTTTTCCTTTGTCGGCCAGACCAAACTGAATCCGGATGCTTTCGATTCCATGGGAGTACACAACTTCAGTACGAAAGTCATGGTATTCCTGCGCAGGTCACGCCACATCGAAATGCAGCCCTACAATGCGGACGAGTTCATTCCGATGGAAGAGTTGAAAGACCGCGTCAGGAAGACAAGGGCGATGAAGCAGAGAATCCGGATTGACCTCATGCGGGAAACCAACCGGATAGACCGCGAGGAACTGGAAGCGTTCGAATACAGGCTCTCCAAGTATATGTATGAGCTGAAAGCCCATGCCGTACTGAACAGGCACATTGAGAAGGCAGAGGCACTTGTATCCAAGTTCCGCAACCAAAAACCACCGGAAAATGCCACGAACCAGCAGATCAAGGACTGGGAACGTAAAAAACTGACCACAGGCAAGGTGCTCGGAATCATCCGCAAGTACATCACTTCCCAGCATTCAGTACCCCGCAAGGAAGTGGCACTGGTGAAGACCTCCTACGGTTTCAAACTCAAACCATACGCACCCCGTCTGCTTGACAAAGTCACACACAAGGCTGCAAGCATCAACGATCTCATTCTCGGGAGGGCTGAACTTCCGGTACCGGAAACCGTAACGGAAAGGAACAGGCTTCAGATCCGTGCGGCGGAGAAACTGATACGCCGAAAACAGAAACAGTATGAGATGCAGAACCTCCGGTTTGCGGATATGGAAGAAGATGTCAATCTGAAGGAATATCTGGACCGGAGCACATTCATCAACAAGGACGGCGAGGCATGTGAATTTACAGCCCTGCAAAAACATGACCTGAACCTTGTACTTCAAAAACGCTATGCCCTGCTGAACTGGCAGCAGGGATCGGGCAAAACTGCGGCTGTCTATTACCGGGCCAGATTCCTGCTCAAATTCCGGAAAGTAAGGAATGCCATCATCCTTGCACCGGCCATTGCCACCAATATGACCTGGATTCCGTTCCTGTCGGTAAACAGGGAACGGTTCCGTGTCATCCGGGCAGAGAGCGACCTTACAAACGTACCCGAAGGCATGTTTCTCGTCGTTTCAACCTCCATGCTCGGCAAACTGAGGAGAGGGCTGGTGCGCTACGTGAAACAAACTTCCCGGAAACTGTGTCTTGTTTTCGACGAGTCGGACGAAATCACGAATCCGACTTCACAGCGCACAAGAAACATCCTGTGCATATTCAGAAGGCTCAAGTATAAGATTCTTGACACCGGAACGACCACGCGCAACAACATAGCGGAACTGTACAGCCAGTTCGAGCTGCTCTACAACAATTCGGTGAACATGGTGTGCTGGAGCCCGCAGGTCTATCACGAAAACAAGGAACGTGAGATAGAGGAAGAGAACAATACGGATTACGGGACTCCATTCCCGGCCTTCAGGGGGCACGTCCTCTTCCGTGCCTGCCACTGTCCCGGAAAAGCCACCGTATTCGGCATCGAGAAGCAGAATCAGGATGTCTATAACAAGGAGGAATTGTCGGAACTTATCGGCAAGACGGTCATCACACGCAAGTTCAGGGATTTCGCAGGAGAAAAATACAAGATACAGACCCATACCGTCAGTCCGTCGGATGGAGAGCGTGAGGTTTACCGTGTCATCATCGAGGAATTCTGCCGTATCTGTGAGCTGTATTACAACAGTACGGGTGATGCGAAGAAGGATGCCGGACTCCGGCTCATGCGGCAGATCAAACTGCTCATCAAGGCCTGTTCTGTTCCACACCTGATAGAGGGTTACTCCGGTGACGGGATTCCGAACAAGACAAAGTACATAGAGAAACTGGTGCGGAAGATACCCGGGAAAAGTGGCTGTCGGCTGTACATCGATAGCCGCATTCGACCTTTACGAGAACCATCTCCGCAAATGCTTTCCCGACCGCCCGGTATTCGTGGTCAAGGGAGACGTGGCATTCAAAAGGAGGCAAAACATCGTAACGGAATTTGATTCCACCATCAACGGCATACTGATATGCACACAGCAAAGCCTGAGCAGCTCGGTGAACATACCTGCCTGCAATCAGGTGATACTGGAATCCCTGCAATGGAACATTCCCCGCATGGAACAGTTCTACTTCCGGTTCATCCGCCTCGATTCCAAAGAAATGAAGGACGTTCATTATGTCACCTATGAGGACTCGGTCGAACAGAACCTGATGGCACTGGTACTGACCAAGGAACGGCTGAACGAGTTTATCAAGACAGGAGAAGTCAAGGAACAGTCCGAGATATTCGAGGAGTTCGACATTACGATGTCCGTCATCGACAGCCTGCTTGTCCGCACGCAGGACCGTGAAGGCAAAATACACATCAGCTGGGGAAGCCAGCGAATAGCAAACTGAATATGAACCGTATGAAAAGAACCGGGAGTTCCATTCCCACCGACAAAGGTAGTCCGTGTCCTCCTTGGCCGTGCAAGGTCATGCCGCAAGCGGTTTTCGGGAAAATCCTCCTCGCCACGGCTGCGGTATTTTCCCGAAAAACCCTGCACAGCCGGGACACGGCACCTTCTCGAAGTCGGTGGAATGGAATCCCCGGCATTCGCATACATAATAATGAAAAGGATATGAATCTAAACAATGCAGAGATTGCCGTGACAACACAGCATCTCATTGATATAAAGAATTACAGGGACTACTGGCTGCACATGTCAGACTACAGTGACATGGGTGAATTCCTGTGTGCCTGCTCAGACCTGTTCCCCGGAGAGGAAGAACCGCAATACCGGTATCCCAATGGGAGAACATCCCTGACATACTGGTCAGCCGTGAATGGCTCTGCCCAAACTTCTTCGAAATCAGGGATGCCCTTGAAAGGCTTGAAGAGGAAGAAACCGAATTCTTCATGGCCTGGAGCAGGAATTACGGCTATGACATCAGTACGGATGATCCACACATGATTGTCTCGCACTATCATGACCTGTACGGAGATGCCGTTGCCGAGAAGGAAGAGGACACTGCTGACTTGGCAGAAGATACGCTGATATATACAGGCATATCAAGCAGCTATTGCGACATGCTTCCCTTCCGTTACGAGATATTTGATGATAATTACAATTAAATGGAAAAATATGGAAATCAACTTCAAAGGACCTGTCATGCCCATTGACCCGTACTCACAGCTGGCATTCGTCGAGATTCTGAACATCATACTGACGGCTGGACATATCGTGGATGTAAACCGTTTCCTCATCAGAAGGAACGTCAACCCCCGGTTCGGCTCCCTGTCAGGTTATTTCAGGTGGTCGTTCGCCGAAGACCGCTTTACGCTCTGGCAACGTACGGACTACAACTCCACGATGTGTTTCAGCCACAGGATACTGGACTTGCCCTTCGGTGTCCTGGCCGCAAAAGACAACGGGAAAGAAACGGAATTCTTAAACTGAAAGGAGGACAACATGGAAACGATATTCAGAATACCCAACAGGGAAATCGCAATGGCTGCATTCGAGAGCCTACGCCATGAGGGAAAGAAGGATGCGGCGCTGAAACTGGCCGGTGCTCTGCTCAAGCACACGTACATCCCGCTCGGTATAGGTGATACAGATTGGGAAATAGATACGGCACTGCGCAAGTACGGAGGTGAGCCTGTAACGGGATATGGGTATACGGCATATTTCCATTTCAGCGGAGAAACAGAAATGGAAAAAGAGAAATACGAAAAATTCATGAAAGAAAACGGATAGCAAGGGAGCGGCCGCAAGGTCGCTCTCTGCATTTATAACCACATGTACGGGAAACAGAATCCTGCCGTACACAGGTAACGAAAATGAAAGAACAGAAAAAACTGACAATGGAACTCGTCAAGTCCCTCATGGACGAATCCTACACACTGGTGTGGACGGACTACAATGACAACCTTGACAATCATCTCGACCTGATTCATGAATGCCTTGCAAGTAAAAGCCAAGAAAAATTGTGGGAAAAGGCAGATGAATGGTACAGAGATAGCGAATGGGAAGCAGTTCGTGAAATCATCACAAGACTGAAGACGGAATGTACCGCATGCTTCCATGTTGATGAAAAGACGGTGGAAGCTTTCTTTGAAGAGCACGAAGATGAAATACGCGATGAGATATACGGTCGCAACGATTCGGATGTCCTTGCGGAGCTGATAAAGAATACGGATGACATCCCTGTCCGTGTGGAGATGCTTTCCAATTATGACTGCATCAACTCCGACTGGTTTGAGTCACAGGGCGGCTACCGGTATGAAGAAAGCTACTTCGGGGATATGGTAGACGCGCTGAACCTTAATCCGGCAAGTGTGAAGAAGCTCCTGACGGAGCATGGCTGCAAGGTTTACGGACATTTTCCGAACCGCAAAGGAAGGAACGGCAAGGAACAGGTATCCTATGAACAATTCTACCAAGAACTCATCAACTCCTGTTGCGGTGCCAACCTGTTGACCTATACCGGCAGGGTAAATCTGAAAGAACTGTACGAATCCGGATTCTCACCGGGTGAAGTTGTCATTCCCAAAGGCAACTACTGCGGGCTTTTCAGTTCCGCTTACGGCGGTGGCAGCCTGCTTGAAATGGAGCTGAAACAGGATGTCAGGTTGAAATTGGAAATCAACGGCTACCATGGTTTCCGTCTCCGTTTGGACGAGGAACGGAACAAGTATGACTATTCCATCGGACATGTGTATGGAGTGGACGATTCTTTCTTCGGTGAGAGGATAAGCCTTGTCACTTCGGACGGGAAGAAGGAACAGCAATCAAACATATAATATCAACAACCAAATTATAGGAATTATGGCAAAATACAAAGTAAGAGTAAGATACGCCTTCGAGGGCACTTACACGGTAGCGGCAGGAAGCTGCGAAGAAGCAAAAAGAGTGGTAGAGGAAGACTGCGGTCTGGTATTGGGCGGCAATATCCACACGACATGTAATGAGGAAGAGGTAACGGACTGGAACTTCGGCATCCATCCCGAATCGCTGATACTCTCGATTAAGGAAACAGGCAGGAAAGCCCGGGTGAAATACACCGCAATGGATTTCAGCGACCGGATTGAGGAACTGCGCAATGACATCATTGAAGCGATACGGCAGTTGCTTCAGGCGTACTCACTGACGGAACTGGCCTTTACGGACAGGGAAGATGATCCGGTATGGATAGTCTGGTTCGGGAAAAACGGAGACCCGTATGAATGCCGGGTCACGGGTGTCCGGATAACGGCAGGCAGCCTGACCGTCATTGCCGAAGAGAAAGAAAGCGGTGACGAAGTGGAATGCTACGGACCGTTTGAACTCGGTGCAAGCAACATCGACTGGCTCCGTGAAATATACGAAGCCGCGAAATTGGAATTGGAAACACCCCGTCATGTCAAATCTTAAAAGAGCAGGATATGTATTTACAGGCAGAAAACGCAGTCTCCAGTTTCTTCTTCTATATGTGGAACGCCTGGAGTGAGGAAGAATGCAAAGCCGTATATGGCAACATGTATCCGCATTTTTGGGAAAAATGGTGCGTGGCGACGGACAAGGGCACATTCGGTGCAGCGGAACGGTTCTATATGGAACTCTCGGAAGACAGCCGCAGGCTTCTGGTGGAGCGGGCCGTCTCGATATATGACGGACGACGCTTCAGAAACAGGAACAGGAATTCGACCTCGACCACAAGGAATATGTCATCAACCGCCTCGCAGGGGCATAACAGACAACAGCCATGACCTATTTTCAGAACATACATTCGCTGGCGGACTTGAAGAAAGAATATCGCCGGCTGGCATTGCAGCACCACCCGGACAAGGGTGGTGACACTGCAATCATGCAACGGGTGAATACTGAGTTTGAAAGGCTTTTCGACATTTGGAAAGACAAACCGGATATATCTGCGACTTCAACCGGATATGAATATGACCATTCGGGAGCCACAGCAAAAGAATACACCGAATATGTATATAATGAATACCGCTGGAAAGGCCGCAATTACAAGGGACAGCACGCACCGGAGATTGTGGAACCGCTACGTGCATGGCTCAAGGATACCTATCCGGGATACAGGTTCTCGGTCAGGCGCGAGAATTACCACTCCATCCACATACGGCTGATGAAAGCGGATTTTGAGGCGTTCACCAAAGAATCAGGAAAGGTCCAGGGAGATGTCAACCACTACAACATCTCGTCCGACAAGACCCTGACAGACCGGGCCAAAGAGGTCATGCAGAATATCTGCGACTTCGTCATGTCGTACAACTTCGATGACAGCGACCCGATGACCGACCATTTCCACACCAACTTCTACCTCACGTTAGGGATAGGCAGTTACAGACAGCCATACAGAGTGGAACTGCCCGGACTCAAGAGCAAAGACAAACCGCAAGCGTTCAAGCATCCGGAAGGTCCGGCACACAAGGCTCTGCGGCAGGCATTGGGCAAAGCACGCTTTGACTTCATTACCAGCCTCAGGTTTTCCGGAAAACTGATTCTCGGAGAGGATGCCTACGGCTCTACGGGAGAACACTATTTCTGGCCGAAGCAGTATTCCAGTGCCAGAAACGCACAGAAACGGATGGACAAACTCTCGGAAGCCGGCATACAGTGCCGACTGACGGGGTATAATGGAGGCTATATCGAGTTCCTTGGCTATACGCCTGAAACGGAAAACCTTTTAGAACAGGAACGAGAGGAATACACCCGGGCATACCGGGCATGGGCATCAGAGCAAAATACATCCCAAAAGATGAAGACGATAAAATATATGAATCATTCAAATCAAATCCAACAGCAACAACCATGAAAAAGAAGGAAATCATACAAGAACTGAAACGCTACGGCTACAGCCGTGTGAACATTGACACGGACAGAAGGACCTCTAAAACATTCTATACCTATCGTGGAGGTATTCACATCAACGGTACGGAAAACCTGTCATTCCACATCGTACCGCCACCGGAAAGTTTCGGACTGGGACGGTTTGCCATATGCGCTACACGGAACGGGGAAAGCTCACAGCTGGGAACAGAACATGCTCCGTTCTTTTTTCAGCGCCTGTTCTCCTTTCTAAAAGGTGAGAGAACAGAGCATGAGATTATAGATGAAATTGTATTATAAAATAAGAGGCTGCGTTGCTATTTGTTTTTTTTAACAATGCAGCCTCTTGAATTACCACAGAAATTTTGTAACATTTTTCAATTCATATGCCTTTATAAAAGAATCTATTTGAATCAAATCTTTATCTTCATGATATGATATTATCCAAGGCTTATTTTTCCCAATTTGTTTTGCAATCTCTCTCATGTAAGGCCAATCAATTTCAGAAAATGAATGACCATAAACAACAACTTGCTCTATATTAGACAGACCCTTGAAAAAATCCTGATTTGCATTTATAATATATTCGCAATCCTTTACGAACTCATTCATCCATACTATTATTTTACTCCATGTATCTTGAACAAAAATATACTCCCCTTCATCATTATATACCTCATCCGTATCTCTTGGATTATCATGCCCAATGATATAATTATTTTCAGAAAGACGAGAACCATGGATGTGTAAAATATTTAATTGTGGAATCCCATATATTTTTTCTAAAGTTTCTGTATAGTTGAATGTCAGGTATTTACTACATGATGGTAAATCGAGGAGTTTATCTGCTACAGTTATATCAATACTATTCACCCATTCGGTAAAAGCCTCAATAAGTTCATCCAATACAGGCCTAAATATCCAATCAGGAGAATCTTCTATTGCAGCAACCGAACGTGTAGGATGATCATAATCAAATTCTTCATCCGGCTTGCAAAACTCAAGAATACTATCCTCATCATATTCACCAAGCGCTTTTTCAATATCCCCCCATATCTCCCGTTGATTACTGAAAAAAATGTCCATAAGGTTGATTAGCTGATCTCTTTTATTCAATATCAGCCATTGCTTGAAATCATAATAACTTGATTTGATACCACTGGCGAGATCAAACCCATTACCTATAACAAAAAGTGTATTCTGATCAATTCGTTCAAATTCGGGGAATAAACTATGCATATATAAAAGAGAAGTTTATATTGATTTTGTATCTGCTATCTCAATAAATAATACATTACAACTCACGATTCAGCACCATTGCCAGCGGGAACATAAACTGGTTATAGGCTTTCAGTTTTTGCAGGTTCAGCACATATCCGGCATAAGGATTGGTCAAATCGGTATAGAAGAACACATCGGTAAATCCGGCGTGTTCCTCCACAATTTCACCCGCTAATGGTATCTCCTCCACATTGAACAGCTCCAGAGGCAGTTCCTCCAGACGGGCCTGTTCCGCATTTCCCAACACATTGAGGTTGCGGTTAAACAGGACGAAACCTTTCTTCCTGTAATCCACACGCATACCGTACGGACGCTCCACAAGAAAAGCATCCGCCGCTTTCTTTATATAGTTTTCCATGATTCTGAAATTAGAAATTGCAAAAATACATCTTTTGTCCGGCAATGGCGAACAAATCAGGAAGAGAATCGCCACAGCCCATGCAAAGCACACTACCGTGTATTTTATTTCCCACCCTGCAAAGGTAGTCCCGTGTCCGGTGTACCCGGCCAAGGTCAGGCCCCTGCGGGGTTGGCTGAAAGAAAATCATCCTCGCCTGACGGCTGCGGTATTTTCTTTCGCCAAACCTTGCGGGTACTGCCACGGGACAATCAGGCAGGTGAGAAATAAAAATACCGGCTCCCGGAGCCGGACGTGTTTAACAGATAAAATACAATGAATCATGAAAATCCTGAATCAAGAACATTTCGAGAATGTAAAGCGTTATGCCGAATCCATCGGTGACACCTCACTCCGGAAATGCCTGGAACGGTTGAAGAGCTGGGAGGAAAATCCTGACTATCCCAGCGAAATCTCACTCTACTATGACCATGCCCCGTACTCGTTCGGCTTCACCCAACACTATCCCGACGGAAGGACAGGCATCGTGGGCGGCCTGCTCTATCACGGAATCCCGGATCGTTCTTTCGCCGTGACACTACAGCCGTTCCATGGATGGCAGATACACACCTGATGAGAGGCAAACAACAATATTAACTTTATAAAATTCAATATGGAAACGACATTGGCAGTAATGGAAAGACAACAGCAGTTTGACTTCCAGAATAACGGAATTGAAGTGATGAACTTCGAGACACTCCAACGCACCTATAAAGAAAATGACATCTACAATAACCCGGTGCAGGGCATCTACCATTACCAGGTCATCCGCCGCATGATGAACATCTGTGAGAAATACAATCTCGATTATGAGGTAGAGGAAATCTTCGCTGCCCAGAACAGAAACAAGACACAGCCGGGAGTGAGCATTCTCCCGCAGGTAGAACAGACACATGGCGAAAAAGCCGTGGAAGCCCATATCCTGCGCCGTATTTTCGCTACTATCCGGATCAGGGATTGGGAGACAGACGAGCTGACAACCACACTGGCCGTCGCCTACCACCAGGACGGCATACAGGCAGCCATAGGCCCTTGCGTGAAGATATGCCATAACCAGTGCATCCTCTCACCGCAGCGGAGCATCAGCAATTACGGGAAAAAGAAGGTGACAACCGATGCGCTCTTCGAAACCGTGGACGGCTGGCTGGCCAATTTCAAAGTGAACATGAACGAGGACATTGCAAGGATTCAGCGGTTGAAACGCCGGATTATCCCGATGGAGGAAATCTACCTGTACATCGGCCTGCTGACAGCCTTGCGCGTTTCCCATGACAGTTCGGACAGAAACCTGTCATCCACTGTGGAAACCTACCCGCTGAACCAGAGCCAGATTTCTGTCTTCACGGAAGAGGTACTGAAACTGGCTATGAGCAAAGGACAGATTACCGCATGGGACTTGTACAATGTCTTATGTACAGCTGTACATAACACGTTATATGAGTAGTAAATCATTATGTGAAGTACCATCTTTGAAATCATTATAACATAATGATAATCAGATAATAAAAAAGACATGTAGAAAAATTACTGTACATAACTATTTTGTATTTTAGCTCTATATTGGGATAACATCCCCCAATAAGAGCAGATATGAATAAAAATATTAAAATTCAAGGATGGAAGATTACTGAACAACTCTCCAGCTATCTGGAGGAACGAGGTTCCACATCCAAAACACTAAAATCGCATAATAAGAACTGGCAACGCCTATATGATTATGCGCAGAAAGAAGGTTTGAGCGTTGATTTTCAATCCATAAATTCTGTTAGAAAATTGATAAGTCAATACCTCCTATCTGTAACTCTATCAGCGACTGATCTACGGTCGGCTTTGAATTCGTTCAAAATATTGAAGGAATTCGCTCTTAATGGTAAACTTAAAGAACGATGTCAAACATTCGATTTCTCAGGACCGATTGGTGCAAAAATGCTGGATCTTATTTCTGAGAAAGAAACTCAACATGTAAGTCAAACTACGATTAGAATTTACAAAACCAATCTTTCAAGATTTTTAGATTATCTAAATTCTCAAGATGTCAGACATGTGTATGAACTTAAAAAGGAACATGTAATACAATATATAAATCAGTTAGACAGTGAGTATAAAAGCATGCTCTATCAAAGTGTCTATTATACAAAAGTTTTTCTAAAATGGTTGTTCCATAATAAATTAATGGAAACAGATATTACGATAAACATACCTTCACCCAAGTTTGTCCAACAACCCCAACTACCTTCTGTATACTCAACAGAAGAAATAACAAAAAGTTCTAAATACAATAGACAGAGGCAATCCAGTCGGCAAAAGGAATTATTTATGTTTACTGTTGGCTGCAAGATTGGCGTTAAGAAGTTCCGATATACGTAATCTTAAATTTTCCAATATCTTTTGGGAAGAGAATATTATAAGACTTATACAAGTCAAAACAGGACATCCAGTTGAACTACCCTTGCTTCCGGAGATTGGAAATGCCATAATTGACTATTTAAAATATGGTCGTCCCGAGTCCGATTCTCCATTCATAATTCTAACTAGCATACCTCCTTATGAGCCTCTTAAGCCACTCAGAATGTATCGGATAACAATGAAGGCTTTCAAACGAGCTGGAATTAGCATTCTAGACAGGAAACATGGGCCACATGCCTTGCGTCATTCGTTATCATCCAGAATGTTGGAAAGTTTAACTACAATGCCTGTAATCTCAGAGGTATTGGGCGGATCAACAATGTTCTATTTACGTATTGATACAACATCTTTAAAACTTTGCGCATTGGATGCTCCAGAATTAAAAAATTCATTTTATGAACAGTTTAAATGGTAACATCATGAGGAAAATAAGATTTAATGGGGTCTATAAGGACTACTGGAAGAGTTTGTACAGTTCAAACGCCAATGTGGGTTCAAGTATGTAACAGCCGAGAAAAAATGCTTGTACTATTTGACAAACTGACAATTGAACGTGGTGAAACGGAAACTTCACTCGGGATTGAGTTAGCTCGGGCATGGGCGGTAAAGAGACCTAATGAAACCGAAAGCTACCGCTATAAAAGAAGTGTTGTATTCAATCAGTTTGCTTTGTACTTAAGAAAACAAGATAGACCTTGTTCAATATGTCATGTTCCTCCTTATAAAACATACTTTATCCCACATATTTACAGCTCGAAAGAACTAGAACAGATTTTCTCTGTATGTGATAATCAAGTATGTATGCCCATAAGAAGAGATTCTGTTATGTTTGTAATGCCTGCCTTGTTACGCTTTTTATTATGTACAGGACTGAGAATAGGAGAAGCCCTTGGACTTTTGGATACGGATGTCAATTTGCAAAATAAAATGCTTATAATTAGAGACTCAAAGAATGGGAAAGAGCGTCTCGTTCCGTTTTCGGATTCTTTAGCAACTATTCTAACCCAGTATCGTATACACCGGGTAAGGCTAAACCCCAGTCCCTCGACATCTCACTTCTTCCTTTCTGCACGGGGTCGAAGTCTTGAACCAGGCGATATATATGTCTGTTTTAAAAGGATATTACACAAAGCGGGAATACCATTCAAAGGGAATCATTATGGACCAAGAGTACATGATTTTAGGCATACATTTGCTGTCAGATCTTTAGTTCATATGCTGGAAAACGGAATGGATATTTACTGTTCATTGCCGATTCTTTCAACTTATTTGGGACATCAATCCTTAGAAGCCACGAATAAATATGTCCGTCTTACCAAAGAAATGTATCCAGATCTTGTATATACTATTGATACAATATATACAGATGTTTTTCCTTCCATTGATGACAATAAAACAGAATAATAAATAGTATGAAAACAACAAATTTTGCAAAATATTTATCCGAATTTCTGACAGTATACATGGTTAATGAACGTGGATTCAGTCATAATACAATAAAATCCTATCGTGATACTTTTGTTCAATTCATCTCGTACATATCAGAACATAAGAATATAAAAATTGACAGATTTGATTTTCCCATGATCACCCAAAATATGGTGATTGAATTTCTTGACTGGTTGGAAAAAGAAAGAAAATGCAGCATTCAGACAAGGAACAACAGGCTCGCTGCAATACATTCTTTCATAAAGTACGTACAATACCAGTACCCTGATAACCTATATGAATTTCAACGTATTCTGAGTATAAGAAATAAAAAGCATACAAAAGGAAAAATCAATTATTTGACTATTGAAGGAATATCGCTCCTTCTCTCCATGCCAAATAAACACAGTATAAATGGGCGACGAGACTTGGCCTTACTATCTTTAATGTATGATATTGGAGCCCGAGTGCAAGAGATGGCTGATCTGAAGGTAGAAGATGTTCATTTGGATAAACCGTTTTATATCAATGTATGTGGAAAAGGAAATAAAATTAGAACACTCTTCAAAAAGCAGCATGAATTCCACCTTCCTTGACAGTGATCCTGAAAGATTCTCCCTTTTTTCATTTACTCTTCAAAAAGCAGCATGAATTCCACCTTCCTTCTCCGTTCGATGCTCGGAACCACTTTCCCTTTATAGCACCTGAAAGAGACATATTCCTTGTAAATATTACGGTCTCCCGACTCCAGCTTCTTCAACAGACGGCTTTTCGGTCTTTTCCCATAGCCTTTTAATCTGTAGGGCCCGACATTATATGAAAGGACTGCTGCCAATAAAGAATCACGCCCCAGATAACTGAACATGCGGCACAGCTTACGGAGGTCTTCCCTCAGAATGGAATCTCCCTGTGCTTTGTAATACCGTTGGTAAACTTCTCCCCGGGAAGAACTTTGTGCCCCCACCCGATATAAGGCCAATGCTTTTTCTCTCCATGCCAGCCCTCGAATCGCTTGACACACTCGACCGCAAGACTGAACTTGTCCGGACTTGCCTTTACCGGATTCTCCGCCCTTGAAGGCATACCCGGAAAAAAGACCGTGGCGGAAAGTACCGCAAACCATATTGCTTTTAACTTCATCATAGGCAGGACCGGCTTAGTGTCCGACAATTGTGACCGGCAATTCCTTAGTATCCGCAGTCACGACGGAATCCTCGTCCTCCGTCTCGTTGTTGAAGTCAAAAGTCAGCCTGCAAAGCTGTGCCGGCTCGCTGTTGTCCTCAAAATAGATGTCGATGGTCTGCTGATCCTCGCATTCAGAAGTGTAGTATAACCTGAACACTTCCCTGTCAAGGGGATAGCGGTCATTGGGCAACAGCACCATCCCGTCATCCATGCGGAGCGTGCCCTTGCCGTCCGGCTGGAAATAGCGGATGGTGTAGCGTGCATCGGAAAAATGTCCTTCACGTTTGAGTTCACAGCGTATTTCCACCGTCTCGCCTTTCACAATACGTGTGGGAACAGGCAGGTTCTCCACTTTGAACGGGTAAGACTGCTGTACTTCCATTTCATCAGAACAGGCGGACAACAGCAAAACCGCCAGACTCAGGAACAAGACTGCCACCATTCCGGCCAATCCTCTTTTTTTATTCATTGCATTCATATTCTATCAGATTTTAATACGTTATACTTTATTCGACACTTACAGGAACTTATGTTGCAGGTATTCGTTCAGGTCCTTGTAACCTTTATACAAAGAGGAACAATCCACCAGTTTATCCGCATAGCGTTTACGGAGCGCCTCCAGCGTACGCCGTCCGGCTTCATCCCGGTCCAGATAACAGTTGATCCTCTCGTACCTGTCAAGAATAGGGAACGAGCGTTCCAGCAATGACACTGAGTTCAACACAAGATAGTCGTCTCCATATCCCAGACCGAGTTCCAGCCACGAAAGGCAGTCAATAAACCCCTCGAAGAGGTTGCATGTGTCCGAACCGTTATCCATCAGTGAAATGTCCTTAGGTGACAGGCTGGCCTTGAAAAAACGGTTGCGCAACTCGTATCCGTCGCTGACATTCCTGAATCCGATGGCGAAATACCGTTTCCCGTGCAAGGTATATCTGACTTCCCGACAGTTCGGTACAGCCACATCGCTGCTAATGCCGCGTTCTGCCAGATATCGGAGCAGGACTCTGTTGTATAGAGGACCGAAGCGTACATTCGTGAAACTCTCCTTCTTGAGGAGATCCTCCCTGTCACTCCCATCAGTGCGGGAAACGGTCTTGTGCTCGGGGGCGAGACCGCCCCATGTCTCTGTGATGAACCTGGCCTGCGCCTTGAAATCCCCGCTGCCGATAAACTCCCCGGCAAGGTTGAATATGTCACCTCCCTGTCCGGTGCCGAAGTCATGCCAGATTTCCTTTCGTACATTCACCTGGAACGAGGCGGTGCGTTCCTCCCGATACGGGGCCAGATACCAGTATTCGTCACCCCGTCTTCTTGCCGGTTCATATCCCATCCTTGCCAGAAAAGCGGCGATAGGGATAGCTTTTATCTCTTCTATAGTCATAGATGGTACAGTTTTAATGGATAATGAATTTGATTCCCAATCCGAATTGGGTTGTAAACAGTTCCAGGAAACTTCCCCACAAGGCACGTTCCCGGATATTGGCAAGCAGGACAATACGGTCTGTCAGGTAAGTCTCAAGCTCCAGGGTTATCGCACCGCCATAAACAAACGCATCCTTGGCGAGCAGCGTTGAACCGTCAAACAGCATCCTGTCTCCCCAATTTACGGTTTCATAGCCGGCCAGTGCGGAACCGCCGATGGAGAGAAAGACCGTCCTGGACGGGTCCGACAGGAATTTCAGGTAATAGCCGCCTTCTGCCGTGAACTGTGCGCAGGGCACATTCACGTTCCGGTACCCGTAATTCTTCATCAGATACTCGACACCTATGACCCAACGGTCGGCTCTTTTGGTATATCCTGAAACGGCAAATCCGGCATAATGATTCAAGGGGGATTTCGAGCCGTTCGCAAATCCTCCGCGCAGTTCCACGCCCTTCATTCCGGGCAGGTACCGCTGGGCATGTGCCCGCCCCGGGAACAGGGCAAGCGACACGGCTGTAACGAATAGGAACAGATACTTCTTCATGACTACTTCACTTTAAGTTCGTTGATAACTCTGGCTCTCACGATATCTTCACTTTCCACGGTGAAGGTCTGGTGCCTTCCACCGCTTTTCTCGTGCATTTCCACCACCAGCACCTTGTCCGAGGGAATGGTGAATTTATCTAGGACGAAAACGGTGCGCCCGTCCTTTTTCCCTGCGACAGTTGTTACATAGTCGTAAGCACGCAAAGGAAATATCACCTGCTCCTGGATGGCGGTACGTTTCATCACCTTCTTGTCCACAATCTTGAATGTCACGAAATCCACTTCATAAGGCACGTTGGACCGGTTCCTGATTTGTGTATGAAAGTACAGCAGCCCGTTATGGGTGTAAAGACCGCGCAGCAGATACTGGATGCCGAACGCCTTGCTCCCGATATGCTTGATGTGCCTTTTGTTGTCCTTGTGGACGGACTTCGAAATGAGATATACCAGTTTCGGAGACTCGCTGCCGAGTTCCTTCAGGTAAATGTCAAGGGCGTTGTTGGGACGGTTCACTTCGCTTCCGTCATGGATGAAATCCTTCATCTCGATGTTCAGCAACAACGGTTCTTCCGCATACTTTACATTGAATGTATAGAAACTTCCGCTTTCGGTTATCACGGACATGTTGGTCTCCTCACGGAAATTCTTTACGGTAGCCTTTACACGGATGACATTTTCCGCGCCGTCCGCCTTGCCTGCAATGAGGTTCGGCGATCCGAGATCTACATAACGCACCGAAGACGGGAAGATGATATGCGTGGTCTTGTCGTAAGTCACTTCCAGACCGTACGGCGGTATCATCCGGTCGAAAGTGAGTTTTCGGGTCAGCCCGTGATAGAGGTCCCCGTCTTCCTCTTTTTGGGGATACACTTCCTTGACCGGTGTGATTCCTTTGTTTACTACCGCTGCGCTGTCGGTTTCAGTCTGGGCAAAGGCGCCCATGGTGCCCCATGCAAGGGCAAGCATTACAAATAACTTCTTCATGTTGATTGAATTTTAATGGGTTGTCATTGATTGTCATTCTGATAAAGCATCAGGGTATAGCCGGATTTGAGATGCACCTTCTCTTCACGCATCTTCCGGGAGATGTACTGCGAGACACCCTGTATGGCACCCTTCCCGAGTTCGGAAAGCAGCTGGTCGCCTGCCGACTGGTTGGTGATGGAGATGCTCGTGCCGAGATTCTGCCCCAGATTGGCGGCAACCTCCTTGACAGTGTTTGCTTCCATGGATCCCGGAATGAAGATACCTTCCTGTCCATCATTGTCATACACGGCAAGTTTCACGGGGATGATGGTACCGCCATATTCCACCTGAAGGATATTGACGTGAAGCCTTTCTCCCTGTATGCGCCCTTCTCCGATGAGCAAGGAGTTTTTGGGAAGGACATGCTTTCCTATACGCATCGGTTCTTGCAGTCTCATCCTCACACCTTGACCGCTGATTACAGTCTGGTTCCCGTGGATGCAGGCCCGTATGGTATTCCTCACGTCTTTTTCATCCCTGTGGCCAATCGGGGTATGGAATCTTTCCGCCAATGTCCTTCCCGTTAATGACACGGAATCCCGGACCGGTTGCGGCAACGATGATACTACAGGTGTGGAGACCAGCCCGACGGGAACGGCTTTCATGTTTCCATCCCGTCCTCTTTCTCCATCATCCGGATGGTTTTCCTTGTTTTTGCCGCCATTGCCCGGCATGTACTTGGCCGCGAGCTCGTATGACTTTTCCAAGAGTGCCACCTGTTCCTCATAGCCCGGCTGTGCATTCTGTGCGGCAGCCGCCTGCTTCAGCTGTTCCACTTCGGCTTTCAAGGCCTCCTTTTCCGGGTCTTCCTGCGGTGACTCGTAAAAATTGCCGAGGGTCCTGTTGATGTCATTGTAGGCTGAAACGGATGAAAAACGGGCTTCCTCCCTTCGGCCGGTTTCATACAAGCTGCTTTCCTTGTCATCCGCATCCGGTGACAGCTGTATGCGAGTTCCGGAATTCTCGTCCGAAATGCCGGAGAAGTCTCCCAGCGTGCGCATTTTTTCTGCCTGTTTGCGCTTCATGTCCGCCTGTTCGTAAGCAGCGATCTTGTCTCCCTCTATGCCGGCTTCCCCTCGGGTCAGGCAGTTCGGTATTGAAGCCCGCATTTTTTTCCTCCTTTCGTCTGTCCTCTTCAGACGGTGCGAAGATGAACCACATCGCACCAAGGAAGAGAAGGAACATTCCTGCAAAAACCAGATATTTCCTGATTTCCAGCCTCTGTCTCAATTTGTCTGCATTATTATTCATTTTCTTCCTGATTGAATTGGTTAAAGAAATCTTCCATTTCCTGCATTTTTTCATCCGGAATTGTATCGGCAGGAACTATATCCGGAATGTCCAACGGGGCTATCTCAATGATGTCCCGCTGTACATCCTCCCGTCCGATGTCATAGATGGCACGGAAAATCAGATAGAAATTTCCGAGAGTAAACAGGACAGCCGGCACGATGACTGCCAGCATTCTCTTTTAGGAGAAAGCCCGGCACACAAATCCCGAAGCTTTTCTGCAACGGTTTCCTTGATTCTTATAAACATCTGTTTCATACATTCGAAATTTTAACGGTCATACACTCTGATATCCCTGTTCTCCACCACACGGAAGGCTTCAAGGATGAAACCGTGCGGATTATTGTCGCTGCGGGTGGAGTTCAGCAGCCTGCCACGTGTGACAAGGCTGCGTTCGGTTACACTCTTCTCCCTGATAATGGAGAGTTTCGCATAGGTCACGACCTCATACGGATAGGTGTTGAAATCGCACCTGACACTATCAATCCCAATCCGCTGGCTCATGTTTCCCGAAATGATCCGGTTGTAATATCCCTGCTCTGCCAGATCCACATAATGGGCATAGGCAGAACGGTCGCAGAGGAACATCGCCCGTTGGATATTACCCTCAATCGCGCTTTTGTCGGGAGACAGCGTAAAGAACAGTTCATGAAACCTCCTGACATGTTCCCTTGCCTCCACCGGGCGGTTCTGTTCCAAGTCTTGTGAAAGGGCCAGCATCAACGACTTTCCCTCATCCAGGACATAGATCTTCTCCCGTTGCGCTTCCGCAAAGCTGTAAGCCTTCCATACTGAAAATCCCACAAGAAGCGTACAGACACACAGATAGATGATTCCGAACAGGCGGAGGTGTCTGAAACTTGTCTCGATATTCTTCAATGATTTGAATTCCATTCTGTAAATGTTTTATACTGTTATTGCCTAAATTCACTTGACCAGCCTTCCGGCAATGTTTCCCACCGCCGCTCCGGCACTTCCTGCCACCACAGAGCCGGTCTTGGATGCCGCTTGATTCACGTTCTTTCCATAATTGCCCGCACCGCCTCCGGCCTGCACAATCCAGTTGGATACGGTCGGGATGGTGAAATATCCGATAATGCCGATTATCAGAAACGTGATGTAAACTGCGTTTGAACTGTCAGGGATGAAATCCGGATCGGAAAGCTGCTCGATGTCCCTTTGTAGCATCAGCACCTGGATTCTCGCCAGCACACTGCTGAACAGGTCACTGACAGGAAGCCAAAGGTAGATGCTGATGTAGCGGACGAACCACTGGCTGAGAGATGCCTGGAACCCGTCCCAGCAGGAAAGGGCAAAGGAAACGGGCCGAGTATCGAAAGAACGATCAGGAAGAATGTCCTCAGCGTATCAACGACCAGTGCCGCAGCATTGAAAAGGAGTTCCAGCAGTTCCCGGAAAAAATCCTGTACAGACTTTTTCATGTTATACATGGCACGGTCCACATACATTCCGCAGGCCTCTATCGCATCCAATGCGCCCAGTTCGTCCAGTTTGTTGTCAAAAGCCTCCTTGTCCACCAGATAGGCAGTCTCGGGATTCCGTTTCATAGCCTCCATCTCCAGCTTGTCCTTCTGTGCCCGGTACTCGTTCATGTCAAAGGTCTGGCTTTCGAGAATCGTATGCGTGCCTTTCACGACCGGTGACAGGATGCTGTTCAGCGTACCCAGTACAAGTGTCGGAAAGAACATGATACAGAGTCCCAGAGCGAACGGACGAAGAAGCGGAAATACATCCACGGGTTCGGCACGAGCCAGAGCCTGCCATACACGATATGCCACATAGAAAAGAGCACCCAGCCCGGCAAGCCCTCGGGCGACACCGGTCATCTGTGAGCAGAGCGGCATCATTTCCACATACAGATTCTGTAAAATCTGATGCAGGTTGTCAAAATTTGCAGCCAACAATACCATAAGCATTCGGAATGAGGATTACCAATAACGTTCGTTCGGTGAACCGTAGAGAGCCATTACACGGTCCAGGTCGTTCCGTTTCTTGGCACGCAGGTAGGACACCCCGATATTCTTGTTGGTATAATACTGCACCAGGCTTCGGTTTTGCAGCATGTCGTTGTAGCAGCGGTCGATGATGTCCATCCTTTCCTTGTCGTTCATGGAAAGCCCGTTCTCGTTGACTACCGTCTTCAGGTCGTTCAGCAGGTGGGCACTTTCTTCCAGCAGTTTGGTGTATCCAAGGGCAATGGCACTCAGTTCTTCCGGTGTAAAATAAGGGTCGCTGAGCATACGCTCGAAGCTGGTGACATAGATGTCCGTGATATCTCCCACCATCAGGATGGTCTGCTGTACCTTGCGGGCATCCCGGACAAGGTTCTTGACCTTGCGCAATCCGTCGTAATACTCCTTGCCTTGCTTGTAGATTTTCACGGTTTCCTGAAAATTATTGAGCATATTATTCGCCGTGGAAGACGTATGAACAATGTTCT
>VOFG01000305.1_pt1 | contig 139312 bp, 158 predicted proteins | sample 5384171 | NCBI WGS metagenome assembly VOFG01 (sample SAMN12384726, study PRJNA508395) | human gut metagenome | isolation source: healthy gut F | host: Homo sapiens
GGGTCGCTCATGCGGCTCACGCCACCAGCGGCACGGATGGCGTTGCGTCTAGCGTACATGGTGCTGCCCGATGAGCTGATGGAGCGGTTTAGGTGCAACCTTGGTTTCTATGCCTCGTCGGTGAGTTCTGTCGACCAGGTCGCTTTGGCTCGTTTGCTGGAATCGGGTGATTACGAGCGGCATGTGAACCGCGTGCGCGTTCGTGCTCGTGAGGCGCGTGATGGCCTGATGGCGCTTGTGCGGAAAGCGTTTCCGGCAGGGGAGGTCTCGATCGAGCAGGCAGATGCGGGCCTTTACTGTACCGTGGTTGCGGAGCGTGGAACGGGCGGAAGCTCTTTTGCGCAGGCTCTCGCGCGCTCGAGCATCCCTTTTGTCGATATCAGTGACTGTTATTGGTGTGCCGATGGCGCATCTGTCCCTGAAAACTCAACTCAAATTCTTGTCCAGTATGACGATCTGAGTCCAAAAGTGCTAACTACCTTGGAATTGCAGCTAATGGGGGGCACTCTGCAACCTAAGTGAGTAGACTTTTAGCACTTTGGCGACCAGGAAGTTTTGTAACAAGCTATCTACCTGCGGTTTTGAAAAGCAGGATGACCGGCCTGCTCGGGATGTTCAAAAAAGTCTACTCACTTGCCGCGCAAAGCTCCTGCATGAGAAAAAAATGGGGTTTTCAACAGGGCTTCGTCCAGCTCTTGGCAAGCTTTTGGCCAGTTGGGGAGGGCTGTTGAAAACTTTGCAGTCCGTTCGGCGCCATTTTTGGTGCGTTCGCGCCAATGCGTGACTGACTGGGTTGAAATTCGTGTTTTCCTGTGCCTATGAAGGATCTACTTTGTGACATATCGGCTTTTAGGTACTGGCGTTTGCCTCCTCAAGTCCGCGCTTTGTGTCCGCCGCTTCCACGACCGGAAGAAGACCGGCAGCGATATGATCTCGCCCGCAACCCGACGGCTGCGGTCGCGCTCGGTTTTCCGTTGTATACATTGGTTCGGACGAGAAACAAACGGACTTGTCCTGCCAGCATTAGGCAGCGGCTGTTTCTTGGTGAGCTCCCCAGGAATCCGTGCTGGAAACGGAGCATGGGTTTTTGATTACGTCTCCTCTACTGACGGCATTCATCATGTCGCGGCACCTGACGGATCTCCAGCTTCTTTTGGTATTGGCGGAGATGTGTGGCTTGTTTGCGGTGTGCGCTCTGCCGGCGGCACTTGAGGCGGAGCTTTCGCGTGCAATTGATTCGGGCGCGATTTCGACAACGTTCGGTTGGGTGCGCTGCCCGTCCGAGGACGGCACCGCCTCAAATTTATGGCGTCGAGACGCTTTGGTTTTGGGCGGAGACCTTGACCGTTTTTGTTCAGATGTTTGCGGGATGCGTTACGGCAATAGATTTATGGCGGTATCGCAACTCGTTCCATTGGGTGCCGCGTCGCCTTTGAGGTCGAGGCGTATTTGCTACTTGCACTGCCGCGATCCCTGGGAGGCGAAGGTTTTTTGCGACATAGAGCTTAATGTTGAAGTGATGCTAGGCACAAGTGCTCGAGCGATTGTGGGAAAGTCCCGTATATATATCGACCTACTTCTTTCTTCACCGGACGGTAGGCGACAGGTGGCCATTGAATGTCAGGGAAAGGCCTCGCACGGACGCGCAGGGGATGGCTTGCGTGACGCTGACCGCATGACGGCCCTTCAGGCCATGGGCTACGATGTGCTTCTCCTGACACGCAGACAGATATCGGATGAGGATAGATTCCGCGCGATCGTTAAGGCCATATGCAGGATGCTCGATGCTGAATATCGTGATAAAAGCTCGGATGAGCAAAGGGCTGAGATATTACTCCGGTCTGAACTATTCATTGACTGGACAAAATTGGGAGTAATCGACGGAAAGATGCCCGTTAGACACAAAATGGCTCGATCGTGGACGGCTGCGAATCTAAGTGAGTAGACTTTTTGTCACTTTGGCGACTAGGTCGTTTTGCAACAAGGCATTTACCTGCGGCTTTATAAAGTGATATGGATGGTCTGCTCGGCAAGTTCCAAAAAGTCTACTCACTTAGTTTTTGACGAGAAGCCGATGCCGAAGACGGTCCTATTTCAGGGCGTTAACAAGTTCGTGAGGCACGAAAAAGGCCCGAACCAATACGGTCCGGGCCTCATCGAGCTTGAGGTTATGTCTCAGGCGGTTGGCTTAGCCAAAGTAGCGCTTGAGCAGGCCCTCGAACGCCTTGCCGTGGCGGGCCTCGTCGCGGGCCATCTCGTGCACGGTGTCGTGGATGGCATCGAGGCCGGCGGCCTTGGCACGCTTGGCAAGATCGGTCTTGCCGGCGGTGGCGCCGTTCTCGGCCTCAACGCGCATCTCGAGGTTCTTCTTGGTGGAGTCGGTCACGACCTCGCCCAGGAGCTCGGCGAACTTGGCGGCATGCTCGGCCTCCTCGTGCGCGGCCTTCTCCCAGTACAGGCCGATCTCCGGATAGCCCTCGCGGTGCGCGACGCGCGCCATGGCCAGGTACATGCCGACCTCGGAGCACTCGCCCTCGAAGTTGGCGCGCAGGTCGGCAACGATGTCCTCGGAGACGCCCTCCATCTTGGCGACGCCCACGACGTGCTCGGCAGCCCACTCGAGCTGACCCTCCTCCTGCTTCAGGAAGCGAGAACCGGGAACGCCGCACTGGGGGCACTTAAAAGTCCTCGGGCAGCTGGTCGCCGTCGAACTCTTCCACATAACCGCAAACGGGGCAAACAAACTTCATGATTCGATCCTTTCGATCGATGGCGATTGCGCGCTCGTCCGGTCCCGTAAGGGCCCTCTCCGGACGTGCGTCTTGACGAGTTCTATTATCCATAAATGCAACCAAATGTGAAGCCTATTAGGAATGATTTTTAATAAAACAATTTTGAGATATGAAGATGTTGATTGATTAACGATTGGCAGGCCGTCTTTGACCGCCGATGAGTACAATCGGTCGAGCAAATGTTGACCTATCAACAAATAAGGGAGTTTCCTTTATGCATCTAGCCCGTCGCGCCTGGTGCCGAACATATCAGACGGTTTTTCGCATTGCATTGCCGATCCTGCCCTATACCGAGCCGCGCATTTTAGAGCATGCCGAGGATGTGCCCGCGGTGCTTCAAAAGCGCTCGATCCAGAAGGTCCTTATCGTGACGGATCCCGGCATTGCCCGTCTGGGGCTCACGGCACCGCTCGAGACGGCGCTCGCATGCAGGGGATTGGCGTTACGGTCTATGCCGAAACGCGTGCAAACCCCACGGTCTCAAATGTGGAGGAGGCGGCGTCCCTGTATCGAGAGAGCGCCTGCCAGGCCATTATCGGTTTTGGCGGAGGATCGGCCATGGACTGTGCCAAGGGCGTGGGAGCACGCATTGCGCAGCCAAACAAGCCCATCAACAAGATGCGTGGCCTGCTGCGCGTCCATCGTCTCCTGCCGCTGCTTATTGCGGTTCCCACTACCGCCGGTACGGGAAGCGAAGTCACGCTCGCGGCGGTTATCACCGATGACGAGACGCACTATAAATACCCCATTAACGACTTTGTGCTTATCCCGCGTTTTGCGGTCCACGACCCCGAGTTTACGCGCGGGTTGCCGGCGTCCATTACGGGGCAGACGGGTATGGATGCCCTGACGCATGCTGTCGAGGCCTTTATCGGGCGAAGCACCACGCCCTATACGCGCAAGATGGCGCGACAGGCGGTTCAGCTCATCCACGATAATTTGCTTGAGGCCCATGAGCATGGAGACAACATGCGTGCGCGTCGCAATATGCTTTCGGCGGCGTATAAGGCGGGCGTTGCCTTTACGCGCTCCCTATGTTGGATACGTTCATGCCATCGCACACAGCTTGGGCGGGCGTTACGGGATTCCGCACGGCTTGGCCAACGCGATCATCCTGCCGCACATGCTTCGCGCTTATGGTGACGCCGCCGCTCCCAAGCTTGCCGATCTTGCTCGCATGGCGGGCATTGCGCCGGCTACCGCGCAGGACAGTCTTGCGGCCGAGGCCTTTATCGATTGGGTCGACCGCATGAACGAGGCCCTGGGAATCCCCAAATATGTCTCGGGTATTCGCCGCTCCGATATTCCGCAAATGGCGGTCCATGCCGATGCCGAGGCCAATCCCCTGTACCCCGTTCCGCTTTTGATGGACCGCCCGGAGCTCGAGCATATGTACGAGGTCGTCGCGGGTGGTATGTTTGAGGACGAGAACTAGGAGGGTCCATGAACACCGAGGAAATTGCGCGCATCGTCGGCGATCAGCGCGCCTACTTTAAGACGCACGCCACGTTTGATGTTGATGCTCGACGTCGTGCACTCGTGAGTTTACGCGATGCGGTGCGGGCCCACGAGGCCGATATTGCCCATGCGCTCAAGACCGATTTGGGAAAGTCGCATGACGAGGCCTATATGTGCGAGATCGGCACGTCGCTTTCCGAGATTCGTCATCAGATTGCGCATGTGGCTCGATGGAGTCGTCCGCGCCTGCGTCCGTGTGACCTTGCCAATGCCGTGAGTGTGTGCAAAACGCAAGCCGTGCCCTATGGCGTCACGCTTATCATGGCGCCGTGGAACTACCCGTTTTTGCTTACGCTCGAGCCGCTGGCCGGTGCCCTTGCCGCGGGCAACACCGTGGTTATCAAGCCGAGCGCCTATGCTCCGGCATCGAGCGCGGTGCTCAGGCAAATCTGTGAAGAGACATTTGATCCGCGCCTGGTGACGGTTGTCGAGGGCGGGCGCGCCGAAAACGAAGCGCTGCTCGACGAGTGCTGGGACAAGATCTTCTTTACCGGTAGCGTTCCGGTCGGCAAGCTCGTCATGGAGCGCGCGAGTAAAAACCTTACGCCCGTGACGCTTGAACTGGGCGGAAAGAGTCCCTGCATCGTGGATGCGACGGCAAACTTGAAGGTCGCGGCGCGGCGTATCGCCTTTGGCAAATGGCTCAACGTGGGGCAGACCTGCGTGGCGCCCGACTACCTGCTGGTCGATACGCGCGTGCACGACGAGCTGCTGGGCCTCATCAAGGAAGAGACCCGCCGTATGTTTGGCGAGCATCCGCTCGATAACGAGGACTACGGGCATATCGTCAACGCCAAGCATTTTGCGCGCGTGCGCGGGCTGATCGATCCCGATAAGGTCGTGCTTGGAGGTACCGCGCGCGAGACTTCGCTCAAGATTGAGCCGACGATTTTGGACGGCGTGTCCCCGATGACGCCGTGATGCAGGAGGAAATCTTCGGTCCCATCTTGCCGGTGCTGACGTTTGAGAGCCTAGACGAGGCCGAGACGTTTATTACGGATCGTCCGACGCCGCTGGCCCTGTATATCTTTAGCCAGGACCGTGCGGCTCAGCAGCGCTTTGTGCGCTACGTGCCCTTTGGCGGCGGCTGCGTCAACGACACGATCATGCACTTGGCTACGAGCCATATGGGCTTTGGCGGCATGGGTGCGAGCGGTATGGGCCAGTACCATGGCCGCGAGAGCTTCGATACGTTTAGCCACAAGAAGAGCATCGTGAACAAGGCTACGTGGCTGGACGTGCCATTCCGCTATGCCCCTTACGCAAGCTGGAAGCACAAGTTCGTGCGCATGTTTGTGCATTAGAATCAGATGACATAGGGGCAAACAAAATAGCCGCCCCCCGCGTAAGCGAAGACGGCCACTTCTCACGATGAAAACGTGTATCGGGTTGGCAAGACCCGCTGCCGCGGGTGCCATTCGTGCTCTATCTTATCTGCAAGCGCTCTGTCTCGCAGACGTTGCAGCAAATGGGTGAACGGTGCGAGCGGGCGAATTCGTGTCCGCACGGTTCGTAGACTTCTCACTAAGGTTAAGCGCCGGTTTACCCGGCCGTTAGAGGAGTTGCCATGTACGAGCCTTCACGTGTTCTTTTGTCGTTTCATATCGCAGGATTTCAGTATGCCGACGGTGCCTTGGTCTTGGGCGATCTTAATGTTGGCGATAAGCTGACGCTGTGTGCCGAGCGCGATAATCCCCATGACCCCGAGGCGGTTGCGATCTATTACGGCAACACCAAGCTTGGGTATGTTCCGGGAAACGAGGTCGGCCCACTGTCCTTGATGATGTATTACGGCCACGAGGACGTTTTTGAGGCCCGCGTACAGCAGGTTGCGCCCGAGCGCAGCCCGTGGCATCAGGTGCGCGTTGGCCTCTATGTGGTGGATGCTCGCTAGCCGGCAATGGAGATTGTCATGTTTGATGACGATGACCTGTTCGATTTGACGGATGATCCGTTTGTGTGGGATCTGCTACTCGACGACGATGAGCTGGAGCAGGACCGTAAGAAGCGGCAGGACAAGAATGCCCAGGGTGACGCTTCGAAAAAGCAAGACAAGCGCCGCCGAGGACTGTTCGGCGGGCTCTTTGGATAACCGCCGCATCGCTGCATCTGTATACTTAGCACGAGTTGAACGCATTGCGAAATGAGGACAGAGACGATGATGTGGTTTACCGCCGACCTGCACCTGGGCGATACGAATATCTTGCACGATATGGATCGGCCGTTTGATTCGGTCGAGGAGATGAACCGCAAGGTCATCGCTGCCATCAATGAGTGCGTGGCGGCGGACGACCGTCTTTATATCCTGGGTGACTTTACCTATCGCTTGCCCCTAGCGGATGCTGTGCGCCTTCGCGAGCGTATCGAATGCAAGAATGTGACACTCATCCGTGGCAACCATGACGGCGACTGGGAAGATCCGGACGCGCCGCGCATTTGGGATGAGGTGCGCGATTATCTGGAGGTTGCTCCCGGCTATGCCAAGGGCCACCGTCTGGTTATGAGCCACTACCCCATGCTCAGCTGGAACGGCAAGGCGCGCGGCACCATCATGCTGCACGGGCATATCCACAGCAGGGGAGACCGCGCCAACGCGCGCAACCGCGACCGCGAACGTCCTATCCTTCGCTACGATGTCGGCCTCGACGCCAACGAGTACAAGCCCGTAAGCCGCGATCAGATTCTTAGCTTCTTTGGGCTATAGGGCGCCAGAACCACCACAAAGGGACAGGCACCTTTGTGGTGGTTCTGGCGCCGCTGCCATTATGGCGGCGGCGCCTTTTTTGTCCGCGTGCCGCGGTAGAGTGTAGGCAATTGAAATGTGCGTCCAGCAAGGAGCTGCTATGAACGAGATTAAGTGCCCGCATTGCGGCGAAGTATTTAAGGTCGATGCGTCCGGCTATGCGGACATCGTCAAGCAAGTGCGCGATGCCGAGTTCTCGCGCGACCTGGATGAGCGTGTGAAGGCTGTCCAGCGCGAGGGCGAGCAGGCGCTGGAGCTTGAGCGCTCGCGTTCGACGGCTGCCTTGCAAAAGGCGGAGTCTCAGCGCAATGCTCAGCTTGTCGAGCAGAGGAACGCTGCAGCTCAGCAGCTGGCACAAGAAGTCGCCAAGCGCGATGCTGAGCTTGCCGAGCTGCGCGCTAAGCTCGAGGGCGCTGCCGTAGAGCGCGAGAGTGCAAGCCAGCGCGCGGCGGTAGAGGCGCGAGCCAATGCTCAAAAGGAAAATGCCGAACTCCAGCGTGAGATTGATAGCCTGCGTGCGCAGCTTGGGCGCAAAGATGACGAAGCAAAGCTTGCCGAGTCGGCGGCGCGCAACGCTGCTCAAAACGATTTAGCTGCACGTGATGCTCAGATTGCCGAGCTGCAGGCCAAGCTTGCCGCGGCGGACAAGGCCCAGGAGATGGCGCTTGCCGCCGCTGCGGCTGAGTCGCAGCGCGAGCTCGATGCCGCTCGCAGCGAGGCCGAGCGCGCGCTTACTGACTATCGCGCGACGGTACAAGAGAAGTTTTCCGCCGCTAAGGCACAGTCCGAGCAAGAGGCCGAGGGTCTGCGTGCCCAGCTGCGCGAGCAGGAACTGATGGCAAAAATGAACCTGTCGGAGGCGGTTGCCGCGGCGGAGCGAGAGCGCGATGAGGCACGTGCCAAGCTGACGAGTGAGCTGGCGGTGCGCGATTCTCGCGAGGAACAGGCTAAGGCGGCGCATGAGCTCGAGCTCGCGCAGGCCAAGCGCGCGAGCGATGACCTGATTCGCTACAAGGATGAAGAGATTGAGCGCCTTAAGGACATGAAGGTCCGCCTGTCCACCAAGATGGTGGGCGAGTCGCTTGAGCAGCACTGCGAGACCGAGTTCAACCGTCTGCGCATGACGGCGTTTCCCAACGCGTACTTCGAGAAAGACAACGATGCGTCCGAGGGTACCAAGGGCGACTTTATCTTCCGCGAGTGCGACGCGAGCGGCAACGAGGTCATTTCAATTATGTTCGAGATGAAAACGAGAACGACGAGACTGCGACCAAGCATAAAAACGAGGACTTCTTTAAGAAACTCGATCACGATCGTCGCCAGAAAGGCTGTGAGTACGCGGTGCTCTGCACGCTGCTCGAGCCCGAGAGCGAGCTCTATAACGCAGGGATAGTCGACGTGAGCTATCGCTACGAGAAGATGTACGTGATTCGCCCACAGTTTTTCATTCCCATGATTACGCTTCTTCGCAACGCCGCTATGGGTTCGCTTCGCTATAAGCAGGAGCTGGCGGAGTACAAACAGCAGAATATCGACGTTACGAACTTCGAAGCCAAGATGGAGAAGTTCAAGAACGATTTCGGCCGCAACTACGAGATTGCGAGCCGCAAGTTCCAAACGGCAATCGATGAGATCGACAAGACGATTAGCCATCTGCAGAAAACCAAGGAGGCGTTGCTGTCCTCCGAGAACAATCTGCGCCTAGCCAACAAGAAAGCCGACGATCTTACTATTCGCAAGCTCACGTGGGACAACAAGACCATGAAGGCCGCGTTTGACGAGGCGCGCGGGGCTGCGTCAGAGACAAACGATGAGCCCGCCGAGGCGGATTCGTATGAGGTCGAGGATGCCGAGTAGGGCATAGCGTATAGTGCAAAAAGCGGGGCCGCTGGCGATATTGCCAGCGGCCCCGCTTCGTTCCAGTATGTGCGGCTAGTCCTCGAGCAGGTCTTCGATAAAGCCGACGCGGTAGTTTTTGAAGATGACCTCGCCACCGTCTTGCGTGGCGTCCAGATCGACATCGCCCATGATGCCAAAATCGTGGTCGCCATCCTCGTCAGCAAAGATCTGGTGCACGTGCCATACGTGCGCGGTCTTCTCGTCGGACTCGTCGATGGAAAACATCGCGGCGCTGCGGGCATCTCCGTCGGTGAGGATTTCCTCGTGCTGCTCGTGGTAAGCGTCGAGTGCTTTTTGCCAGCGGATCTCGCTCATGCCCCAGTCGTCGTCGAGCTCGCCCAGGTCGCGAACATGCTCGCGGGCGGCAAAGGGTCACGCGGCGGAAGAGCGCGTTGCGCACCAGCAGGGTGCAGCCACGGCGGTCTGCCACGACTTCGTCGATGCCCTGCGGCGGTGCGGCGTCGAGGGCTGCCGGGTTGCCGGCGTTCTCCCACTCGTCCACCAGGCTCGAGTCCACCGAGCGCACCACAAAGCCCAGCCACGAGATAATGTCGCGCAAGCGCTCATCGCGCTTCTCGATGGGCACGGTGCGATCGAGGGAACGGTAGGCCTCGGCTAGGTAGCGCAGCAGAATGCCCTCGGAGCGGGCGATGCCGAGCTTTTGAATGTAACCCTTAAAATCGCTCGCGCTTTCCAGCATATCGCGCAGAACGCTCTTGGGCGAGAGCTGGTAGTCGTTTGCCCAGGGCACTTCCTGGCAGTACTTGTCAAAGGCGGCGTCGAGCAAATCCTCGAGCGGCTTTTTCGTACGTGACGTCCTGAATGCGCTCCAGACGCTCCTCATAGTCGACGCCGTCGGCCTTCATCTCGGCCATAGCACGATACGTGCTGCGCGCTCCTGTGCGCGCAGCACCTGTTTGGGGTCCTCGAGCGTCGCCTCGACCATCGAGATGAGGTCCATGGTGTAGGTCTCGCTCGCGGGGTCGAGCAGCTCCAATGCGGCAAGCAAAAACGGTGAGAGCGGTTGGTCGAGCGCAAAGTCCTCGGGCAGGTCGACTGTCAGCGCATAGTCGATGTCCGGCGCGGCGTCGGCCGGAGGCGTCGGATGCGGGCGGCACCTCGGTGCGCACGACGACGCCGGAGTCGATCAGCGTGGCGAAGATCTCGTCGGCGCGAACCTCGAGCTTGGCCTTTTCCTCAGGGGTCTGCAAGCTCGTCTCGATGAGGTCGTGTACGCGGGCTCGGGCATCGCCGCCCTGCTCGACCACGCTAATCACCATGGAGTGCGTGATGCGCAGGCGCGGCTTGAGCGTCTCGGGCTGTGTCTCGATCAGGCGCTCAAAGGTCTGCTTGTTCCAGGTGACAAAGCCCTCGGGGGCCTTCTTCTTTTTAATCTTGCGGAGCTTCTTGGGGTCGTCGCCCGCCTTGGCCATGAGTTTGGCGTTCTCGATTTCGTGCTCGGGGGCCTCGGCAATTACCATGCCCTCGGTATCAAAGCCAGAGCGACCGGCGCGACCGGCGATCTGGTGGAACTCGCGGGCGCGCAGGCGACGCATCTTGTAGCCGTCGAACTTGGTGAGCGCGGTGAGCACCACGGTGTGGATGGGTACGTTGATGCCGACGCCAAGCGTATCGGTACCGCAGATGACGGGCAGCAGGCCCTGCTGCGCCAAACGCTCGACCAGCAGACGATAGCGCGGCAGCATGCCGGCGTGGTGCACGCCGACGCCGCACCGAGCAGGCGCTTGAGGATCTTGCCGAAAGCCGTCGAGAAACTCGTGCCCTTGGCCGCTTCCTTGATAGCCTCGCGCTGCTCCTTGCTGGCAATGCCAAAGTTGGCGAGGGATTGCGCCGTCGCAAGTGCGGCATCCTGGCTAAAGTGCACGATGTAGAGCGGGGCCTCGCCGCGACGCATCGCGAGCTCGACGGTGCCCTCGAGGGAGGTCGTCACATAGTCGTAGCTCAGCGGTACGGGACGCGGGGCGTCGACGACTAGGTCGCAGGTAGCGCCGGTGTGTTCCTCGAGCGAGGCGGCGATCGCGGTGACATCGCCGAGCGTGGCGCTCATGAGCATGAATTGCGTGTGGGCAGGGTGAGCAGCGGCACCTGCCAGGCCCAGCCGCGATCGGGGTCGGCAAAGTAGTGGAACTCGTCCATGGCCACGCAGCCCACGTCGGCGTCCTCGCCCTCGCGCAGTGCGTCGTTGGCAAGGATTTCGGCCGTGCAGCAGATGACGGGCGCCTTGGTGTTGATGTGCGTATCGCCGGTGATCATGCCGACGTTGTCGCGGCCGAGCACCTGTACCAGGTCGAAGAACTTCTCGCTGACCAGAGCCTTGATAGGAGCCGTATAGTAGCAGCGCTTGCCCTGTGCCATGCCCATAAAGAGCATGCCCAGCGCGACGAGCGATTTACCCGATCCGGTCGGTGTGCCTAAAATGACGTGATCGCCGGCAGCCAGGTCCATGAGGGCCTCTTCTTGGTGGTCCCACAGCTCAATGCCGCGATCGCTCGTCCATTCAAAGAAGCGTTCGAAGGCTTGATCGGGCGAGAGCCATGGTTCGGGCTCACTGCCATCCTCGGGCTCCCACCAGGTGGGGGAGAGCGCGCCGAGCGAGCCAAACTCGGCTTCGGTTCCCGTGCCGCCCGAGAATGAGCTGGCGGCCCCGGCGCCGGAGACGGTGCTGGCGGCGGTATCTGTCGTGGTCTGTGCCATGTGTTTGCTTTCTCTCGCCGTTTGTCCGCCATCCATTATGGCGTAGCGTCGCATCGATGCGTTCGCAGGCAAGAAAATGCAGGAAATGGGCGTTCTGCCCAGCCGTTTGGTGCAGTTGCCAGCTAAGTGAGTAGACTTTTTGCAATATCGCGAGCACATGGCTTTTGCGTAAGGGATTTACCTGCACTGATAATTGTTCTCGGGGGAAGCGGGCACTGCGGGGCGCGGCAACGGCGCGCGATTTCCGCGTCGCAGCGCTACCCTGATGCTGAATGCCGGGACGATGACCCACTGACCTGCTGACGCCTCTTCGGCCGTCCTCAAATCCGACCTGTCTCGCCCCGGCATCCGCGTCCCGGAGTCCTGCCATGACCTAATAGGAGCATGAGCGCGGACAATCGGACAAGCCAATTGGATTGTAGCGCTCCCGTCAGTGCAATGTCTGGGAGACCCGGGCGCGGAGCAGGCGGCAGACCGAGGGGAGCGAAAATGGAAGGCGAAACGGTCATCGCGGGCGTCGACACGCACAAGGACGTGCATGTTCTGTGCCTGCTCGACGGCCTCGGGAGGAAGATCTGGGCAGGAGCTTCAGGGGCCGACCCCGAGGGCTACGACAGGCTGGCGGAGGCGATAGGCGACCGGGGAGCTGCATGGTCGTCGGCGTCGAGGGCACGGCATCGTACGGGGCCGGGCTGACGAGGAGGCTCGTGGAGCTCGGGTACAACGTCGTCGAGGTGCTCAGGCCCAAGAGGGACAAGGTGAGGCCCGGCGAGGGAAGAGCGACCCGCTGGACGCCGAGCGCGCGGCGCGCAAGGCGGCGTCCGGGAAGGGCTGCTCCGTGCCGAAGTCGCAGGACGGCTGGGTCGAGGCGGTGCGCCAGCTCTACGTCGCGCGCAGGCTGGCCGTCGCGACGTCCACGTCCTGCGTGGCCTGCGCGAAGTCGATGCTCACGACGGCCCCTGAGCGCCCTGAGGGAGCGGGTTCAGGGGCCGCGAGCGGCCGAAGGACCTCATGCCGCTGCTCGCGCGCGGGAGGAAGGCGGGCGACGCGCTCGAGGAGAGCGTGCTGGCCTCGCTGCGGTCCGTCGCGGCGGTCTGGAAGGAGGCCCGCAGCCAGGTCGAGTCCCTCGACGAGCGCATCCGCGCGCTGCTGGAGGCGAACGCGCCCGCGCTGCTCGGCGTCGAGGGCTGCGGCACCACGACCGCCGCCGCCCTGGTCGTGGCCGCCGGCGACAACCCCGGCAGGCTGAAGGGCGAGGCGGCGTTCTCGATGATGTGCGGCGCCTCCCCGATCCCCGCGTCGAGCGGGAAGACGGACCGGCACAGGCTCAACCGCGGCGGCAACCGGCAGGCGAACTGGGCGCTCTACGAGATCGCGATCAAGCGCATGGCGTACGACGAGAGGACGAGGAGGTACGTGGCGAGGCGGACCTCCGAGGGGAAGTCCCGGCGGGAGGCGGTCCGCTGCCTGAAGCGCTACATAGCGCGGGAGGTGTACCACGTGCTCATGGACCCGAACCCCGACGGCGCCGCGCCGGAAGGCCCCGAGCTCGCGAAGATGCGCAAGGCGATGCGGGTGACTCAGAAGAAAGCCGCCGCGGAGCTCGGCCTGTCCGCAGCCACACTCGGGCACTTGGAACGGGGGAAACGGCGGTCGACGAAACTGGAGAGGAGGTATTACGAGCTCCTGTGCGAATTGGAGAGAGCGCTCCCGCAAACTGCCTCTTGACAACTTATAGGAGCGTCGGTTTTAGTTTTCGTTATGCAGGTTGTGCTTGGCTATTGCAAAAAAGTCTACTCACTTAGGCTTGAGGGTCGTTTGTTGGCGCCTATTCGCGCTTGTTTGCCGACGCCGCGACCATAAGAAGCCCCTAGGACTCCTGCGGTAAGCGCTTCTTGCCCTTGCGGGCGCGGTTTCTAAAGTTCTCGACTGCCTCTTCCATGCCCAGAGGTACATAGGTGAGCTCATCGAGGTTTTCGGGCAGGTAGCAGGCAAGGCTTTGCTCCTGCGCGCGGCCCGCCGCGAGCTGCTCTTCGATGGGTTCCGCGCCGGGCGTAGCGCAAATGCCATAGACGGCGGCGCCCATCTCGCGCGTGCGGCATTCATATTCGGTCTCGGGATGCTCGGGATGGTCGCGGCGGACGTCGTCACTTACCCAAAGCGTATCGTAGCCGGCTGCGGCAAACTGTCCCAGGGCGTAATCGCGCAACGGTTTGCTGTCGGTTCGCAGCGTTACGGTGGCGCCGGCTGCAAAGAGCGGGCGATAGAGCATCAGATGGTCGACATGGACGAGGCGCTTTTTGGCGTACTTGGCCTTGGGATGCGGCGTGGGAAAGTTGATGGTGATGGCATCGAGCTCGCCTGTGGCAAATAGCTGCGGCAGCGATGCGGCGCCTCGAGGCAGAACGAGTGCGTTGGTCAGTTCATGCTCGCAGATTTTCTGTGCGGCATAGGCGATGCAGATGGGCTCCTGATCCATGCCGATGAAGAGCGTTTCGGGCTCACGGCGAGCGCGCTCAACTAGATAGGTGCCTTTGCCACAACCAAGATCCAGGTGAAGGTGTTCGAAGGGCTTGCTGCCAGCTGGCGCGCAAGCCTTGCGCCAATCTCCGGCATAAGCCTCGGGGTTCGTCTCAATCGCATCGGCGTAGCGCTCCAGGCGCTCCTCGAGCACAAAGTTCTTAGGCGTGCGAACGTGGACGTCTCCCATGAGGCTCCTTGGTCATAAATGCGAAACGCATGGCCGCGCGTTCCGTCAATGGGTTGAAAAAGGGTGGGCATAGTTTGCCCGAAAGATGCGATGCGGCTCGACGGCGAGTCGTCGGTGCCTACAGGCGCTTGAGGATCACGTAGCGGTTGAGCTCGCTGCTGCGACCGTCGGCGTGGAAACGCTCAAGTTCGCGCACGGGGACCTCGCCGCTCTTGTAGAACGTACGGACGCCGCGCACCAGGTCGGTAATCTGCTGATCGTCAAAGTGATGGCAATAGCGGTAGGCGTGGCGGTCGTTTTGCCAGCCAATAAGGTGGTCGCCGGCTTCAAACTGCGCGGAATCATAACCCTCAAACGGCGGGGTGAGCTCGGCGCGGGCTTCGGCGCGAACGGCCTTGCGCGCCATGCGCTCGTCATTCATAAACTCCCAAAAGCTGATGGCGATGATGCCGCCCGGGCGTGTCTGGCGCACCAGGGCGTCGAGCACGCGTACGCGGTACTCGCACGACGGCACGTGGTGCATAAAGCCAAAGCAGACCGAGATGTCGGCGAGCGGGGCATCGAAAAGCACATCGGGCGTCTCGGCGGGATTGAGTTTCATGAGGGCATCGAGCACATCGAGCTCCTGGAAGTGCAGGTTGGGAATGCGCAGCGCGTGGCCATGTGCATCGATGGCCAGGTCTTGGCACGAGTCGACGCCATAGAACTCAAACGGACAGCTGGCATCTGCCGAGGGGTTTGCTCCGTCGACGACCTTGGCGGCAAGTGCGCCGCCGGCGGCAAAGTTCTCGAACCGCATATTGCCGCAGGCAAGATCGAAGACGCGGACGGGATGCTCGATCGTGGCGACGTCGAGCTGCCCGAGCGCGATATCCATGGTGCGCACCCAGCCGGGCCACGGGGCCTGGCGCGTATCGGAGAAGGAGGCGGAGTGCTCGCGATAGAACGTGTTGTTGAGCTGGATGAGCGATGAGGCGAAATCGCGGTTCACGGCGCGGAACTCCCTCCGTTGGCGGTGCGGAATAAACAGTACGACCATACTACCGTTAACGCTGCAACGGGGACAACCAAGCTACGGGTCATTGCTTTGTTTGGACACATTTCCGCAGCTCATATGCACCCGCAACCGCCGGTTGTCAAAAATCTCACTAGAATAGGTGGCATGCTTTTGGCGGTGGCGGATAGATTTTTAACTGTGCAAGGCGCCTTAAGAACAAAAACGGTCCGGCGGCACGGCTGGCATCACATAGGAGGAACCATGAATGTAGAAACTGCGCAGCGGCTCGCCGACCTTCGTCGCAGCAAGGGTTTTAGCCAAGAAGGGCTGGCGCGAAAGTTAGGGCTGTCGCGCCAGGCGGTCAGTAAATGGGAACGCGCGGAGAGCTCACCCGATACCGAGAACCTGATCTCGCTCGCCAAGCTCTATGGCGTGAGCCTGGACGAGCTGCTCAATCCGAGCGACGAGATCGAGGACGATATCGAGTTTGAGAACGAGGACCGCGCCCGTCAGCGCGAGGCCGAGGCGGCAGAGCGTGCTCGCACCCATGAGGCGGCGGCGCGCGCTACCGAGGCGGCAACGCAGGCGAGTGATGCTGCGGCCAAGGCGGCGCAAGCGGCAAGCTGGAGTGCGCAGGCCGCCAATGCGGCGACGGCGCAGGTGACGGGCGGTGGCGCGGCCGGCCCGACTCCGGTGAAGGGTCCGTTCCAGTCGTTCCCGTATTGGGCCGTGTGCTGGCTGCTGTTCTTTTTACTGATGTTCCTGTTTGGTGCCGGTCCCTTTGCCGCGCTGATCTTCTTCACGATTCCCATCTATCGCTGGGTGGCGCGTGCGCTCGATGGTGATTGGGCGCGCGGGGATATTCAGGTTGGTCCGGCGTCGGTGGCGATCAAGGCCCAGGGGAAGGATACTTCTGCGGAACCTGATGCTGGTGTGGCTACCGCGACTACCGCTGAGCCGATTGCCAAAGAGGGTGATGAATGATGAAGCTTTCGCATGAATCCAAGCTGCGCCTGGGCGTCGGCATCGGAGCGTTTGTACTGATTATCGGGCTTGTTTTTGGCGTTTCGCGGACTTTGATTCATTTTGATGGCCCGTGGGATCTCGACGATGTTATACCCGGCTTGTCCGGTATGGACGATGCGGTTGACGAGGACGATTTTATGAACGATGGCGGTAACTATTCCGCTCGGCCTCAGCAGCTTTCGTGTACGACTTTTGATGCCGATGAGTTCCGCTACCTCGATTTCGATATCGCTGCGGCTACGGTGGACGTCAAGGTTGTTGATGGTAACAAGGCTCGCGTTATCGAGCGGGGACGCGTTGCCAATGGTATGGATGCCTCAAGGCCGCGACGCAGAACATCGCATCCGTCGAGGACTCGACGCTCAAGGTTTCCCAGTTTGGAAGTGATGACGGTAAGGCAATCGATCGCTCAGTTACGGTCGAGCTGCCGCGCCGTGTTGCCAGGAACATCTGAAGGGAGTCAACGCGCACGTGGGCTCGGGTGATCTGCAGATTGCCGGTGTCACCTGTGATGGTTTCGACCTTTTCCTGGGTGCGGGAGATGTAGAGTTTGCGGGCAGCGTGACTGATGCGCTCAGTGCTGAGGTCGGTTCGGGCGATGTGACGTTCGAGCTCTACCAGGCCCCCGCGAAGTCGATGGACGTGAGTGTGGGCTCGGGCGATGTGGAGATGATGGTTCCGAACTCGACGGGCTTTAAGGCAAGCCTTACCTTGGGCAGCGGCGACTTCGAGAGCGATTTCCTTCCGCTTGGCTACGACGGCGAGACCATTTTGAATCTTGAATTCGATAACGGCGATAAGTCTGCTACGTATCGTTTTGAGGTCGGTTCGGGCGACATGTCATTTGATTCAGAGTGACGGGCGGTTATCGAAGACTTATATACCATAGCTGCGCTGTTTGATGGAGGTGCCGGAGCCGTGACGGCTCCGGCACCTTTGCCTTTACAATGGGGTCATGGAACAGATTATCTTGAACATACTCGAGGCTCTGCGTCGCGGCGAGACCGTGGACGACAAAGCGCTCGTCAAACTGATACATGCCGAGGCGCGCCGTGAGGGTGCCGACAAACGCGATTTGGCCAAGCGCCGTCTGCTGCCGTTCTACCAGCGGGTAAAACGTGAGGAGCCGGCTCGTTGGGCTGGGTGGAATGTCGATGCCGAGCTGGAACGTCGACTGCTGCAGGTGCTGCGTATGAAGCCTCGTCGCACGGCTTCGGGCGTGGCGACCATTACCGTTATCACCAAGCCCTGGCCATGCTCGGGCGATTGCCTGTTTTGTCCCAACGATCTGCGCATGCCCAAAAGCTACCTGCACGCCGAGCCGGCGTGCGCCCGTGCGGAGCAAAATTGCTTTGACCCGTATCTGCAGGTGAGTGCCCGTTTGACGGCGCTTTCGCAGATGGGGCATGCGACCGACAAGATAGAGCTCATCGTGCTCGGCGGTACCTGGAGCGACTATCCGCAAGGGTATCAGACATGGTTTATGTCGGAGCTTTTCCGGGCGCTCAATGACGATGCCGTCGCCGGCGTGGCGGCAAACCCCATGTTGGCGCGTCCAGGCATCAGCCGTGCCGAGGCAGGGCGCCTGCTCGATGACGCTCCCGCCGATGCCCTGCCGCCGGTGGTAACAGAGTGCCGCGAGCGCTATCGGGCTGCCGGCATTGCGACAGACGAGGCTGAGCTTGCTGCCGGCGTTGCCGACGAGCAGGAGCGTGTGGATGTTGCCGTGGGCGGCTATAACCGCGCGGTGCGTCGTCTGTACGGACCCGGTACGCCGTGGGGCGAGGTTGCCGAGTGGCAGACCGCCACGATGGATGAGCTTGAGCGCCAGCAGCGCGTCAACGAGACGGCGAAGCATCGCGTGGTGGGGCTCGTTATCGAGACGCGCCCCGATGCTGTAACGCCGCAGGCCCTCAAGCTCATCCGCCGCCTGGGTTGCACCAAGATTCAGATGGGCATCCAGAGCCTCGACCAGCACCTGCTCGATATCAACGAGCGCCGCATTTCGGTGGCTCAGATCGAGCAGGCGTTTTCGCTTGCGCGCCTGTTTGGCTTTAAGATCCATGCGCATTTTATGCTCAACTTACTGGGCGCCACACCCGAGGGGGACAAGCGCGACTACGAGCGCTTTATGACCGAGGGGCCTTTATGCCCGACGAGGTCAAGGTCTACCCGTGTGCGCTCATTGAGGGTTCGCGTCTGGTGGGCTGCTATGAGCGCGGCGAGTGGCGTCCCTATACCGAGGACGAGCTGCTCGATGTGTTGGCCAACGACATCGTGGTGACGCCGGCGTTCTGCCGTATCAGTCGCATGATCCGCGACTTTAGCTCCGACGACATCATGGTGGGCAACAAGAAGCCTAACCTGCGTCAGCTCGTTGAGAACCGCCTGGCTGCTCGGGGTGACGGTGCGACGGTGCGCGAGATCCGTTACCGCGAGATCAGCACGGCGGGTGCCGACTTGGATGAGCTATCTCTTGATGAGGAAGTGGCGTACGAGACGCCGGTGACGCACGAGCGCTTTTTGCAGTGGGTGACGCCGCAGGGCAAGATCGCGGGCTTTTTGCGTCTGTCTCTGCCCGATCGTGCTTTTGTTGCCGCGCATGCGGACGAGTTGCCGACGACGCCGGACGAGGCGATGATTCGCGAGGTACACGTGTATGGCATGGCGGCGCGCGTGGGGGATCAAGGCCAGGCGGCGCAGCATCACGGGTTGGGGCGTTTGCTCGTAGAGCGTGCGTGCGAGATTGCCCGAGATGCGGGCTATGCGCGCATCAACGTGATTAGCGCAATCGGTACGCGCGAGTACTATCGCCATCTTGGATTTTACGACCATGGACTCTATCTGCAAAAGGAGCTCTAGATGAACAAGCCGAGTGTTTCTGCTGGCGTCGTTGCCGGTGTTGCTCTGGGAGCCGCGGCGCTTGGTGCGGCCGCTGTCGCTGTTCGTGCTGCCTGTCTGCAGGTTGCGCGAACCCGCAATGGGTTGGCGCGCGTGAAACGCGTGCACGATGAGGGCGGCGATGAGATTCGCGTGCTCGTGCAGGGCGGCGTCTACCAAAGCGCAAGCTATGTTGGCGATCGTTGGGCAGAGCCCGTCTTTGCGTATTATCGTGCATTTGACGATGTGTTTGAGGCCGAGGACGCAATGCGTGACGCTTATGGTCACGGTATCGACCGTACGCTTATGCTGGGCGGCGGTGGGTTTGCCTATCCCAAGTTCGCGCTGATGTCGCACGAGAGCTTGCGCATGGACGTCATTGAGTACGATGCCGAGATTACGCGCCTGGCGCGCCGTTGGTTCTACCTGGACGAGCTGGAGCGCGCGGTGGGCGACCGCTTGCGGGTGATTACCGCTGAGGCTCGCTCATATCTGGGCGTGACGAGTGTGGGCCATCGTCGCTACGACGTGGTCGTGAGCGATTGCTTTGGCGGTGCCGAGCCCGTACGCGAGCTGGCGACGGTTGAGGCGTTGCGTTTGGTGCGGGGCAGCCTAAATGTCGGTGGCGTCTACGTTGCCAATATCGTGAGTGCAAACGAGGGGAGCGATGTGGCGTTCCTGCGCGACTGTGCCGCCACGGCGCTTGAGGTGTTCGACCATGCTTGGGTGGTCCCATGTGGCGATGCGGAGTTCGGCGGCGAGGAGAACTACCTGCTTATCGCCAGCGACGGCGACTACGCCTTTGCCGAAGCTGTGCCCTTCGACACCGACTTCCTCGGCACCGTCCTTCACGACAAGTAAGTCTTTCCGTCCCAAAAAGACTGGTCTTAGGCGTGGTCGCGCCAGCTGAGGACGCGCTGCTTCATGCCCTCGATGTCGAGCACGCCTTCGGCGAAGCCTTTGCGCACGAGCTCCTCGGGAACGTACTCGTCGTAGCGATCAAAATAAGGTACCTCGCCGGGATAGACGAGCTCGATGGGGTCGGAGTCCTTTTCGGCCTCGGCTGCGAGCACCTCAAAGAACGTCTCCTCGTCGGCCTTCATCTTAAACTGCATAAAGTATGGACGCGACGGATCGAGCCCGCGAAGGCCCAGCTCCGCGGCACACTTAATCTTGAGCATACGTTCGAGCGCCAGAAAGGCGTAGCTGCCCAACCAGGGGAAGAGCACCCAGGTGTCGCCACCCAGGTTGATGAGCGGCTTAGTTCCCGCGCCCGAAATCTCGGCCGTATGGCGAGCCTGCGCCAGACGGGCCCGCGCGTTACCCATCAGGTACGGATACGTCGCGTGCTCAGTGAGCGCCTTGCGCATGCGCTCGAGTACGTGTGTATTGATGTCGCCGGGGCAGTCGCCAAAGTAGGCCGGCACCCGGCCCTTGACCTGCGTGGCAAAGACGGTGTGACGCTTCCAGTCCACTTCCTCGACAATCCAGCAATGGCCGGCGATGGCAATGCGCTCACCGGGCGGGGGCGGGTTGACAATCGTGCCCAGCTCGGCCGATTCGCTGCGAACGGTGAACTCCTCGTTTTCCTGGAACACGGCGTAGAACTTAAAGTTGTTAATGATGCGCTCGCCCGCGAGACCCACGATGAGTCCGCCGCCCTCGGTGACTTGGATATGGTCGATCTTGATGAGGTGACGCAGCAACACGCGATAGTCATCGGCCGAGATGCGATGGAAATAGCTGAGCGTGAGCACGCGCTGGGCAAGCTCTGCCGGCGTGAGTTCGCCGGTGCTGGCGAGGGTCGACATAGTCTGGTGGTAGAGCAGGCTGTAGGGGAGTCGATCGAGCTCGGGCGGCTCGACCCACTTTTCCTCGCGATAGAGTTGTACGAGCGCGATGCCCTGCAGGAGCTTCCACGGAATGGTCTCGGGCATCATCGTGCGCGGCTCGGGTTCCTCCTCGCGCATGACAAACCACATCTCGGGCGGAAGATCGCGGCGCCCCGTGCGGCCCATTCGCTGCAAAAAGGAGCTGACGGTAAACGGCGCGTCGATCTGAAACGCACGCTCCAGACGGCCGATATCGATACCGAGTTCCAGCGTGGAGGTGGTGACGGTTGTCTGTGCCTGCTCCTCATCGCGCATGAGTTCCTCGGCCGTTTCGCGCAGCGATGCCGAAAGATTGCCATGGTGGATGAGAAAACGGTCGGGCTCGTGCCGGCTCTCGCAGTAGCTGCGCAGCATGGAGCACACGGCCTCTGCCTCCTCGCGCGAGTTGGCAAAGACCAGGCACTTGCGCCCGCGGGTGTGTTCAAAGATATAGCCCATGCCGGGGTCGGCGTTGTCGGGCGCCGTGTCGGTGGGGTTGAGAAGCGCCTGCTCATCGGCCCGGGGGATATCGACTTCGCCCTCGGGGGCCGAAGAAGTGCGACGGTCTTTGGGAGCGGCCTTGCCCCGTGCCCGCTCACGACGTTGACGGCGTTCCTCCTGTGTAAGCTGTCCGCTGTGGCGCACGTCTTGGGCGCCAGCCGGCTAGCGCCGCGGGCGCCGCCGGCTCAATACGCTCGCAAGCAAGCATCTCGGCTTCTTGTGGACCCGTGCTCTCGAATCCCCGCTGCTGTGCCTGGGGACCCGAGTTGTAGAAGTGCTCCATGGAGATGCGCCACACGCGGCGCGGTTCCTCAAAGCGGGGGATGATGCAGTCGCGTCCTGTTCCCTGTGAGAGAAAGGCGCCCGTGCGCTCGGGGTCGCCGATGGTGGCAGAAAGGCCGATGCGGCGGGGCCGCACGCCCGCCATGCGCGAGAGGCGCTCGATAAGGCAGAGCGTCTGACCGCCGCGGTCGCCGCGCATGAGCGAATGAACCTCGTCGATAACCACATAGCGCAGGTCGCAGAACATACGAGGGATTGCCATGTGCTTATGGATCAGGAGCGCCTCGAGCGACTCGGGCGTAATCTGCAAGATACCGCTCGGTTTTTTGATGAGCTTAGCCTTGTGCGACTGCGAAACATCGCCATGCCAGTGCCAGACGGGGATATCGGCCTCTTCGCACAGGTCGTTGAGGCGGACGAACTGATCATTGATGAGTGCCTTGAGGGGGCCGATGTAGAGGGCGCCAACGCTCGCGGGCGGGTTCTCCCAAAACTCGGTCAGGATGGGAAAGAAGGCTGCCTCGGTTTTGCCGGAAGCCGTGGATGCCGTCAGGAGCACATTGTCCTGAGTGTTAAAGATGGCATCAGCTGCTGCAACCTGGATGGAGCGTAGACTCTCCCAATCGTGGGAGTAGATGAAGTCTTGGATAAACGGGGCGTAGCGGTCAAAGGCGTTCACGGGGCCTCCTCTCAAAAACGAATCTCTCAACGCGGCTGGCAACGGCTTGCTGCATTGCTGCTTCAACGTTTGCCCAGATAAAACCTGCCAAAATAAACCTGTCCCGTTTTGGCAGGTTAGATGGTGAATTCGGCGAAGTTGCGGTCACCGTCTGCAGCGCCGGTGTCGCCTGTTGCGGCTGCCGGCGCCAGCGCGTCGCCGCCGACGCTTTGCAGTAGCTCGGCAACGTTGGCGTCGGGGTTCTGGCATAGGATGTCGAGCAGCTCGATAAAGTCACGAATGACCTCACGCGGCGTCAGATGCGTGTCGGCCCCACGCGGCCAAACTCAATCTTGAGGAAGTCCACCAAGTCGTTCTCGGTAAGCGTGGGCGTCCAGCCAAAGTAGCCGGCATGGATCTGCATGAGTTTTCGATGAGCACCAGCAGCTCCTCGTAGGTGAGCGGCTGCAGGTGGATGACGGGAGCCAGCATGTCCGTCATGTCCTCGCGGGCAAAGCGGCCCTGAGCGAGTCGGCTGCGCAGGGCCTCGTAGGAGAACACACCGCGGCGCCGGTCTTCGATGGAGGTTGGCGTGCCGCCCATGATCATGCCCAGGTACTGCGCCTTGCCCTGGAGCGTGTCGTTGTACATGGTTAGGATCTTCTCGTAGTTGTATTGGCGCGTGATGGCGTTGGGAATCTTATACAGATTCACGAGCTCGTCGATGAGCACCAGCATGCCCTTGTAGCCGCCGCAGACCAAAAAACGTGCGATGAGCTTAACGTAGTCGTACCAGTCGTCATCGCTGATGATGGTCGAGGAGCCCAACTCGGCGCGTGCCTCACTCTTGGTGCGGTACTCGCCGCGAATCCATTTGGTCACGCGGCTCATAGCTTCTTCGTCGCCCTCGGATACGGCCGCGCGGTAGCGGCGGAGCATACGGGCGAAGTCGAAGCCGTGGACCATTTCCTCGAGCGGGGCCAGTTGGGCATTAACGGCAGATTCGTCGGCGTCGGCGCAAGAGGCGACCCAGCGATCCAGGATAAGGTTGAGCGCGCCGCCCTCGGGGCGCGTTTTGGTCGATATGTTGCGGATGAGTTCGCGGTAGGTGGCAAGGCCCCTGCCCCTGGCCGCCCTGTAGGCGGCGCTCGGGTGACAGGTCGGCATCGGCGACGACGAATCCCTCGCCCATGGCGTGCGTGCGGATGGTCTGGAGCAAAAAGCTCTTGCCGGCTCCGTAGCGACCGACCAGAAAGCGGAAGCTCGCGCCGCCGTCGGCGATGAGACTCAGGTCGGTGAGCAGGGCGCGGATTTCGACCTCGCGCCCTACGGTGATGTAGGGAAGGCCGATGCGCGGGACCACGCCGCCCTTGAGCGAGTTGAGAATGACGGCGGCGACGCGCTTGGGCACGCGGGGTGCTGCGGATGCGGTATCACTCATAGTCTAGGTATCCTCTCACGTCTGCTTCGTAGTCCTCGATAATTTGCGGTCCTGCCGCGCCAAATTCAATTACGGTGTCGCCCACCAGGTCAAAGAGCGCCTCGTTGATGCTATCGACGAGCATGTCCTCGCTCTGGCCCGAGTGCGCCACTGCCGATGTCGCTTGCGCTGCGTTGTGCTCGAGCAGTGCGCGCAGATACGCGGTTGCGGCGGGTGCGAGTTCGCTCGCGGCGTCAGTGGGCGCAGCCGCTGCGCGCGGGGGCGTCGGCGCAAGAAGCGGCGCCACGACACCAAACTGTTCGGTGGAAATGGTTGGCTCGTCGGCCTCGTCCTGCTCTGCGGCCGCCGTGACCGGCTCGACAAACGCGTCTGCTGCGGGCTCGGCTTTCGGCTGCTCGGAGTCCACCGTATCGACCTCTGCGAGCACATCGTCCTCGCGCTCCTCATCGATCAAAAGCGCCTCACGCGTTTGTGCGGCGGCGCTCCGAATGTGTCCCAGCTGACTCAAATCGATATCGATCTTGACGGGCTGGTGCGCGGCATCCCACGAAAGCCATGCCACGATCTCGTCATCGATGATCTTGGTCAGATATTTGGGGACCTTCTCCTCCTTTAGGGGGTGGGCGGGGTCCAGCGCCAGGCGTAGGCGTTGGTCGCAGGCGCGCATCATTTCGCCGAGTTTGCTGCTCTTTTGCCTGCTGCCGTGGATACGCATGCATTCCCAAAAGCCGTTTTGGCAACGGTAGATATGGATAGGATCCAGGCGGTATTCGCAGTCCTCGTGGCGCTCGGGCGCAAAGAATACGGCCGAGGCAAAACATGGTGTAGGGCATGGCCGTCTCCTCCCCAAACAAGCTCGCTACGATGCCGGTCTTTCGGTTCGTGTCATAGTAGCGCGCCATACGGACATACACGGCGCATGCCACGTGGCGCAGGTCGCGATGGTGGGAACGGTCGAGCCGTGAGTTATTCAGGTTGTACGTGGAGAGGGCGTTTATAGCGGTCATGAGTCGCTCCTCGCCTGCCTCGTCGGGCGGAAGGGGAGCGTGGGCTCGGAGGTTTTGCGACGCTTAGGGGTCTGGCCGGACGGTGCCTGTGCTGGTACAAGGTCTCGAGCCGCGCGCCGCAGCTCGATAAGGGCGTTATCGAACATGACGGTTTTAGAGTCGCGAAGCAGCTTGGGGTCGAGCCCGTGGAACACGGCGTAATCTTGCAGCCACACGCGTGCAAACCGGTCGATGCCGGGCTCGAAGGCACGGTAGGCATCCCAAAAGGCCTTGATCTTGCTAAAGCCATCGAGCGGGTCATCAACGCCGATGCCGCAGATCAGCTCATAGAGATACAGGAAGGCAAAGGACGTAGACGTTTCCTCGACGGTTCCGCGGCGCACTTGGGCACGCCAGGTAAAAGTAGCCGCGCAGCTGCCGGTCGCTCATGGCGTTGTAGGTGGGGAAAGTACGACTTAAAGGTGCCGTTGTAGGGACAGTCGTCCTCAAAGTCGGCCATCAGCAGGCCCTGGCGGTAAAAAAGCTCGGCTTCCGAAAGCCAGCGGCCCGCACCGCCCTTGGGGTCATCCTGCCAGCGCGATATCTCGCGCATTTTGCGGTACTGGTCGGGGAGGAAATTCTGCATCTGTCGGCCGGTTTTGAGAATCGGCTCGTCTGCGTAGATTTCGTTTGAGAAACGGGCGGACTGATGGGTCCGAGCCTCGGCCATAATGCGCTCGATGAGCATTTTGATGTCCTGGTCGGCCACCGCTTCTCCTCTCCTAACGCAGCTTCGGTGACCTCATATCATAGCACAGCATCAAACAGGTGTTCGAGATACTGCTGCGTAGATAGATTTAGAACAGGAGGGCGTAGATGACGGCGATGACGACGGAGGGAAGCATATTGGCCGTACGGAAGGTCTGAGGACGGATGAGGTTGACGCCGACGCAGAAGATGAGCATGGAGCCTACGAGCGAAAGGCTGTCGAGGGCTGCCGTGGTCATGATGGGGGAGAGTGCGCCGGCAAACAGCGTGATCGTCCCCTGGAACACGGCGACGGGCAGGGCGGAGAAAATGCAGCCGCGGCCAAGCGACGCCGTCATGGTGCAGACGATGATGCAGTCCAATGCGCCTTTCAGGGCAAGCGTTGACCAGTCACCGAGCAGACCGTCCTGGATCGATCCCACAATGGCCATGGCGCCGATACACACGGTGAGTGAAGTCGAGACGAAAGCGTTGGTGAACTCGTTATCGCCCTCACTGCCAGTCTTGCGCTTGAGCCATTCGCCAAGGTTCTCGATGGCGGCTTCCAAGTTGATGGCCTCGCCGATGAGCGAACCGAGCGCAAATGAGACGATGAGCATGGTGGTGCCGGTGGTCGCTAGCGCCTTCCCATCGATAAGGAGCATCTTTTGCATGGTGCCGCCAAGGCCGATAAACAGGACGCACAGCCCCGATGCTTTCATGAGCGTGTCTTGGATGCGCGGTGTAATGAAGCGGCCGCCCGCTAATCCCAAAAGACCGCCCGCAACTAAAAGCACAACGTTGATGATTGTTCCCAAGCCCGGCATGAGCCCTCCTGTATTGATGCCAACGTGGCAATCGTAGCAGAACGAAATGCGAGGTACATCGCGACTCATCTAATACGTTATATAAGTGGTATTAGGAATGATGCGCGGCATTTAAGCCTCAGGTGGTTGTCGGGACATAGGGATAGTATTCAAAGCGCAGTGTCATAAGCCGCTGTGGGGATTCAATAGCCGCGGCGATGATATTGGCATCGCGGGCACGATCAAACCCTTCGAGTTCGATCTGATACGAGACGTCTTGCATAATGTCCAGACGTCGCCAGGCCAGGAGTGTGTCGCCATCGAATTCCAAGGTCTTGCCTCCGTCTGGGGGAACGGCGTATAGACGCAGCTTGGCGGTGGTTGCAGGGTCGACAACCGTGATCTTTTTTTAATTTCGTTTCGAGTATTCTTGGCGCCCAACAAGGTGAGCAGTGTTGGGGCCACGACCTCGCCCGATGGCAAAAAGACGACTTCGATGGATTCAGGAAATGCGATGATAGCCGACTTGCGGACGGGCTGATTGGCGGCGGCAACTTCGATGTTCGCAGCGTCGATGACCTCTGTGTGGTCGAGCGTGGCAAGCACGCAGCAGTTACCTTCATCGATCTCTTGAGGATCAGCAAGCCCCAGACTGTCCGCGAGCTCGGGATCGTTTGGATCGGCAGCGGGCTCATTCGGCGCTTCGAAAGAAGCTGGGACGCTGTTTGTCGGCGACGGCGTGTCGCCCGCACCTGCTGCTTTGTCCGCGCTCTCTTCTTGTATGGTTGCGTTGATGGGTTCGTCGTTTGGGGAGCGTCTTGGCGTCAAACGCGGAGGGAGAATTCCGATGGCTCCGGATCCGTTCCACTCCATTTCGAGAAGCGCCGGGTCGGCAAGAATGCGTTGCCTGCTTTGCGCGTGGGCATCGATTTCAATAGGGCCTGCCTCTATCCCTCGTGTAAGGCTGAGTGATCCGGCTGGCTTCTCGAAATGAGCGTCTGTGTCTTTGGTGCTGACGGCGTAGAACAGCAGGGACGCTTCTCCCGCCGCGATGGCATCGGTACCGGCTTTGGTCAGCCGCAACGATGCCGTGAATGAGAGGATGGGCTGCGTGTCGTCTGCATTCGCGGCGGCGCAGCCCAGACATATACCGCCTCCTTTCTCGAAAAACGCACCGTCGAAGGCGACCTTCGCTCCGTTCGCCGAGTCATCGACCGAAGCGATGTCGATGCGCAGCTCTAAATTGCATGGATCGCCATCTGCATCGAGCACAACCGAGCGCCACGTGCAGACGGCGCACCCCGCCTGGGAGCCGTTTGCCTTGTTCGAACGCTTGATATCCACGACTATCGAGCCGTCCGTATTACGACGAAGGCATCGAGGTTGAGATCACGGCCTGTGCGATCGAAAAACGCTCGCACGCAATGGCGCTCGACGGATTTGGTGCGGAACTTAGGGCTACTGGTAAGGAGTCTGCCATGACGGGGAGTCGCCCAAGCGGCGACAGGCGTTCCGGTTGCGAGCGCGCCGCAGAGTGCGACGACGGGCAAAAGGTTCTTCGATGCCATGGGGTCTCCTTAGCTAATTTAGTGCGGCCTGTCCGTGTTTTGTTTCTGGCTGCGTTTGATGTGCAGACCGAGGCCGGCGGTTCCCGCGCCTGCTGCTGCGGCGCCTGCTGTCAAGAGCCATCGTCTGTCGCCTGTCTGCGCCAACGGTTCCTCGCGGTCGCCGCGGTCGAGCTCCGAGAGGTCGACCGTCACTTGCGTGGCGGCCTGCGCCTGTTCTTGCTGGGCAAAGGCCATGGCTGGCCCAAACGCTAGGATGCTGACGGCGGCGGCCAGGGCGACGGCCTTATGCCGTGTGCGCACCGGGCTCGACCGTCCAGGTGATCGTCGCAACCTGATCGCCTTCGCCGGTTACGCGGAAGATGTCGCGCGTGACGCGGGCGACGTTTCCGCTTGTCTTGAGCTTGATTTTGTCCGTGCCGCCGGCAATGCCCTGGTAGCCCATGTCGAAGGCTGCATTCTTGGAAAGATCGAGGCCCGTCCCTTGCGCGGCGGCGCTGGCGTTCTGGAGCGCGCCGTCGGGGGCCGACCTTAAAGTCGATGGAGTTCTGCGCGGTTCCGGCCTTGGCGTCGGCGGCAATGGTCCAGGTGTTCATGGCGTCGATCTTCATGTTGGTGACATGGATGCCGTAGGCCGAATGATTGTCGATGGTGGTCGCGTCTTCTGAGGGGCCCTGAAGCGTGCCGTCGGCCTTGGCGACGAAGGGAATAACCGTCGGAACTTTGAACTCAACGTTGTCGATCTCGGTCCTGACCATTACCTTCGTGGTTCCAACGCGCCCGGCTGCCATAGCTGGCGTCGGGGCGGCGCCCATTGCGAGCGCGAGCCCTGTGCCCACGACGAGCGCTCTGGCTCCGTTCATGTTCCTGGTGATGTCCATGGTCGTTCCTTTCTATTCGCCGCGGGCCGTCCCCGCGATGATTGGACGAATGCTGGTGAATTGCATGCGGTGCCGTGTCGGCCGGAAGGCTAGTTCTCGGTTTGCTCAACCCGTACCTTGACACGTGTCGGATTGCCGTGGCTGTCGAGGGTCTTTGCATCGAGTGCCTGGATCTCGATGTACGCCTCGCCTTCTTTGATGTCGCCGGCGGGGCACGTCTCGATTGTCTTGCCGGTCTCGACCACACCGGATTCGTACATGGTCTCGTCGTTTTGGATGACGCGGAATCGCTGGGGAAATTTATTGTCTTGGACGTTTTGCACGTTGACGCGCAGCTTGCCGTCCTCCTGCAGCTGAGCGACCGGCGCGACCGAAATCGTCATCATGTTGTCGCGGACGATGGCGTCGAGCTCATCTTGGATTTCCTGGCGCGTTTTGCCCTCGGCCGTCGTAACCGAAGCGCCCGCCTCGGGTACGGGCTGCGACTGCCAAACGTATAGTCCTACGGCGACAAGGGCACAGACGATGGCCAAGCAGGCAACGATCAGCTTCTTTGCGACGACCCGGGCCTGCAAAGTGGGGTGGCTTCTTCGCGCTCATGCGGCATCCTTGGCGGTATAGATGCGCGCAAAGGTGGACGGGTTCGCTCAAAGAGCATGTGAAGCATCAGGCGGCGTGAGTAGACAAGCTCGTCGAAGTCGGGAGGGAGCTCGATGTCGTGGATATGCGCGATGCGGTGGGCGAGCGCCGAGAACGACTCGGGGTCGCAGATCACATCGGTGGTAACGTGGTAGACCGTCGTATCGGGGAATGCCTCTTCGTCGAAAGGCAGGAGATGGGGATCGTCGTCGACTTCGATGGCGATGCCGTACTGGGGCCAGTAATATGCCATGGGAACCTCCCTGCTTCTGGGGCCAAAACTTCTATCGGTTTTGGCTGTCGACGCCGACCGTATCAGCCGCTACTTGACCAATTTCTGACCAAATGCTTGACGGATTGGCGTCTCCGCAGGTAAAAAGGCGGCAAAGAATACTCCAACTTTTTCGAGCGACAATCGCGCGGTCGGCGACGGCGGGGCCATATGTGTCAAAAGCATCGTCTGCCGAGGAAATCAAGCCGCTCGCCGAATTGCACGAACGTAAAAACGCCAATTATGGAGACGGTCTCGAACACGTCGACGAAACGATGCGGTAACATCTCCTGCAAACACTGTAGTTAGCTAAAGGGGAGTTCGCGTGTCTGCAACCATCAAACCCTTCACCGACGAGTTCGAAGAGTATGGCCGCGATGAATCTCGCGCATCGGGCGAGGCCTCGAGCATTTCGTTTCCGACAACGGAAAACGAGGTCCGTGCCATTTTGGAAAAGCTCCATGTCGAGCGTGTTCCGGTAACGGTTCAGGGCGCCCGAACCGGCCTTGCCGCCGGCGCCGTGCCCCACGGCGGGCATATCCTCAATACTTCCCGTATGAATCGCTATTTGGGCCTTCGCCGCGATGAACAAGGCCAATTTCTGCTGCGCGTGGAGCCGGGCGTTGTGCTCTCGGAGCTGCGTAAGCAGCTGAGCAAGAAGGTGCTGCCGACCGCTGGTTGGGACCAGGCATCGCTTGAGGCTTACGAGGAGTTCCAAGAGGCTCCCGAGCAGTTCTTTCCCACCGATCCCACCGAGGCGTCTGCCTGTCTGGGCGGCATGGCGGCATGCAACGCCTCCGGTGCCCGTAGCTACGCTTACGGCCCCATGCGCCCCCACATCACAGGTCTTCACGTCGTGCTGGCTGATGGCGATTTGCTTGAGCTTCGGCGCGGCGAGGTTTTTGCCCAGGGCCGCCACCTGTCGCTCGTGCCGGCAGCGGGCCGTACACTCGAGCTCGATCTTCCCGGCTATACCATGCCCAAGACAAAAAATGCTTCGGGCTATTTCGTTGCTGACGATATGGATGCCATCGATCTGTTTATCGGTGCGTGTGGCACAATCGGCGTTATCACCGAGCTCGAGATTGCCCTGCAGGTGGCACCCGCGGTCGTTTGGGGCGTGAGCTGCTTCTTCGACAGCGAAGACAAGGCCGTGTCCTTCACCGATTCTGTGCGTCCCGTCCTGTCCCATGCGGCTGCCATCGAGTACTTCGATGCTGGCGCCCTGGATATTCTACGTCGCCAGCGCGAGCAGTCGACGGCGTTTGCCTCGCTGCCTGCGCTCGACAAAGACGCCAAGGTCTGTGTCTACGTGGAGCTCGACTGCGACGACGAAGCCCAGGCGATTGAGGAGCTGTATCACTTGGGGTGGGTACTGGAGCTTGCGGGCGGCAGTGACGATGCGACATGGGTCGCGCGCGCCGAGGTCGATCGCGAGTGTCAGCGATTCTTCCGCCATGCGGTGCCCGAGAGCGTCAACATGCTCATCGACGAGCGCCGCCGCATGGATCCCACCATCACCAAACTGGGTTCGGACATGTCGGTGCCCAACGCGCACTTGGCCGATGTTATCGCCCTCTATCGCCGCACGCTGGCGGAAAGTGGGCTTGAATCTGCCGCTTGGGGGCATATCGGTAACAACCATCTGCATGTGAACATTCTGCCGCGCAATGCACAGGATTATCGCCGCGGCGGAGAACTCTTTGCCCAGTGGGCTTCCGAGGTCACGGCCATGGGCGGTGCCGTCTCCGCAGAACACGGCGTCGGCAAGATCAAGGCGGGCTTCTTGGAGACGATGTACGGTCACGAGGCCATGGTCGAGTCGGCGCGGCTCAAGCTCCAGCTCGATCCTGCCGGGCAGCTGGGTCGCGGCAACCTGTTTTCGGAGAAGCCCTTGGATGAGCTCGTCCAGAAAGGGGGCGCGTGAAGATGAGCGATTTCCGTATGGTGGTGTGCGTCAAGGCCGTGCCGGGCAGCACCGAGGTCAAGATGGACCCCAAGACCAATACCCTCGTGCGCGATGGCAAGCAGGCGGTCATTAATCCCTTTGATGCGAGCGCTTTGGAATGCGCGCTGGCGCTGAAAGACGACTTTATCGGCTTTGGCATGGACGTGCGCGTGACGGTGGTGTCGATGGGCATCCCCGCGACCGAATCGCTGCTGCGCGACTGCATCGCTCGAGGCGCCGACGACGCGCTGCTGCTGACCGACCGAGCCTTTGCGGGCGCCGATACCCTGGCAACCACCTATGCCCTCAAGTGCGGCATCGAAGCGCTCGACGAGGACTTCGACCTGCTCATCTGCGGCAAGATGGCGGTGGATGGCGATACGGCCCAGATTGGCCCCGAGCTTGCCGGCGCCTTTGAGATTCCCTGCGTGACCGATGTGAGCTGCGTGCAGAGCGCAGGTTTTACGACGTGCGGTGCGCTTTCGCTCGTTCACGGTTGCGATGCCGGCGAGGAGACGGTCTATCTTGAGATGCCGTGCGCGATGACGACTGCCAAGGAGATTGGCCAGTTGCGTATGCCGAGTATTGCCGGTATTCGCGCGGCGGAGGAGGCGGACGTGCGCGTGGTCAGTGCCGCCGACGTGAACGCCGACCCCGCGCGTTGCGGTCTTGCCGGGTCGCCGACACAGGTCGTGCGCTCGTTTGTGCCCGACCGTGACCAAACGTGCGAGGCCGTTGAGGGGACGGCGTCCGAGCAGGCGGCAAAGCTTGCCAAGATTATCGAGGGGATGGCATAGATGAGCGGACTGATTATCGATAGCGAAGCCTGTATCGGCTGCGGTCGCTGCGTTCGCGCCTGTGCCTCGGGCGGCATCGTAGTGGAAGGCGAGCGACCCAGCCGATGCGCCCGCGTAACCGACGGCTGCATCCTATGCGGTGGGTGCGTCGACGCCTGCCCTGTCAACGCTATCTCGATCGAGCGTGACGAGGCCGCTGGTGCGGTGGACCTTGATGCATATCGAGACATTTGGGTATTCGCGCAGACCGACGAGCACGATACGGTGACTCCCGTTGCCTATGAGCTTATGGGCAAGGGCCGCGAGCTTGCCGATGCTCGCGACTGCCGTCTGGTGGCACTGATCGGTATGGGTCCCGAGGGTTCTCTCGGCGACCTGGAGCATCTGGTTTGCGCGGGCGCCGACGAAGTCCTGGCCTGTCGCGACGAGCGCCTGCGCCAAAACGATGCGGAGGTCTACGCCCGCTTGATCTGCGATTTGGTAGCCGAACGCAAACCCGAGGCCATCCTATACGGTGCGACCGCTTTTGGCCGCGAACTGGCACCCGGCGTTGCCGTGCGCTTGCAGACGGGCCTTACGGCTGACTGCACCGTACTTTCGATGGATACGGAGACGGGACTGCTGCAACAGACGCGTCCGGCGTTTGGCGGCAACCTGATGGCCACCATCGTCTGCCCCAATCATCGTCCCCAGATGGCAACGGTTCGTCCCGGCATCTTTAAGGCGCCCGACTTTGACTACGACCGCTCCGGCACGATCACCCAGATATCGCTTGCGGATGATGCTAAGGCTCGTGTCGAGATCTCGATTCCCGCCGAGGAGTGGAGGCAGCAGGCCTCGATCGCCGATGCCCGAACGCTTGGTCGTGGTGGGCCGCGGCATTGGCTCCAAGAAGAATCTGCCCCTGATGCGAAGGCTCGCCGAGGCTCTGGGAGCCGAGCTTGGTTGCACGCGACCTGTCGTGGAGGCCGGCTGGTTGGAGTATCGCCATCAGATTGGCCAGACCGGCGTATCGGTTTCGCCCAAGCTTCTCGTGAGTATCGGTGTTTCGGGCGCCATCCAGCATCTTGCCGGCATCGGTGGGGCAGAGTGCATTATCGCCATCAACGAGGACCCGGATGCCCCCATCTTTGGTGCTGCCCAGTACAAGGTTGTCGGCGATGCCGTCGAGGTCGTCGAGGAACTGCTGGCCCAGCTTGAGCGCTAGGCGCGCGCCAGCCAGTCGCGCATCTCGTCCTTAAGGCGGCTCCAAGTCGCCTGCGTGGCGGGGTCGGTAAAGGGCCGCGTAATGCCAAAGGGCGCGTCGAGCAGGCGGTGGATATCGCCCTGTTCGCGCGCCAGCGCGCGGCTTGCTGGATAGACGAGCTCAAACATAAAGCAGATGAGTCCCACCAGGTAGTCTGCGGGCTCGTTGCGTTCATCGCGTGCGACGCAGCGGTGCTCGTCAAAGGCGGCAAGTGTCGGCGACGAGAAACGGCTGCCGAAACGTCTTCTCGTCCACCTTGAGGATGGTGTCGACGGTGCTGTCGGCGATGGTGCGCATAATGTCGATCTTGTCACCATCGCGCACGATATCGCAGAAGCACCGTGTACGCTCGTCGAGTAGTGCCGGCAGGCGAAAGTCGCTGTGATAGGCGATGCTCGCTCGGATGAGCTCGTCATGCGCACCGGTTTCGATAAAGTCACGGATGTTTGTCGTGGCGGGTGCATCGGCGGGATTCTCGCCAAAGAGGACCTCGATGCCCAGCGCCGCATGGCTCATGCTCTCGGCGTCCTTAAAGGTGTCCCAGCGTCGCAGCTGCTCAAAGCGGCCCATATCGTGTAGCAGGCCGCAAAGCCATGCCAGGTCAATATCTTCTGACGACCAGCCCTGCTCGCGCGCTACGGCATCGCATGCCTCGGCCACGTGGTGCGTATGCTCGATTTTGAGCGCGATGCGTGGGTTGGTGGCGTCGTAGGCATCGGTGTAGCTTTTGAAGGCCGCGCGCGCCCGGTCTCGATCGATAGCTGTCATAATGACTTCCTAAAAAGTTGTGTCTTTCGATCCGGTGGCAATTGTAGGTGAACTCGGTTGCTGTCGGATGATGATTCTGCCGTATCGCTACATGCGGCTCGGAGACCTTGTCAGGGTGAGAAGCGTATGGTGCTCAAAATCGTTAGAACCGTCTGGCCGGTGATGCTTACCTATGTTGCAATAGGCGCGCCGTGCGGAATGATCATGGGGCAGACGGGAATGGAGCCCTGGATGGTCTTTGCTCTGAGCAGCACGTTTGTGACGGGCAGCGGGCAGTTTATGATCTGCAACCTGTGGCTGGCGGGTGTGCCTGCAGCATCGATCGTCGCGAGCGTCGCCGCCGTCTCCTCGCGTTTTGCGCTTTACTCGGCATCGATCGCGCCGCATCTGACGGGTGCCTCGAAGTGTCAGACGCTGGCTGTTGCCGCGACACTTACCGAGGAGGCATACGGCATCTCGCTTGCCAAGTTGGTTGAAGGGGAGGATTGGGGCCCGCGTGAGTCCTTCGTGCTCAACGTGATCCTTATCGCAACATGGGACGTTTCGTGTACGACGGGCGCCATCGTCGGCGCCGTTGTCGATGTTCCCACCGCCATTGCAGCCTTTGTCTGCACCTCACTCTTTATCTGCCTGCTCTTTTCGCAGCGGCTGTCGCGCGGCAATGTCGTGGCTGCTGTTATGGCTGCGGTGTCTGTCGCCATATGCAAGTTCTTGGGCCTCACGAATATTGCCGTGCCGGCAAGCGTCGTGGCCGGCATTGCCATTGCGTTGGCGTGCGATGCTGTATTTGACGGAAGAGGTGCCCGCGATGCCCGTTAACGAGTTCTTGGTTCTGTGGCTGTCGTCGTGGGCTGCTATCGCGTTCTTTCGCATCGCGCCGGCGTTCGCCTTGCGCGGGCGGACCCTGTCGCCCCGCATTACCGAGGCCCTGGGCTATATCCCGCCCGCTGCCTTTGCCGCGCTGGTCGCCAACGACTTGGTGAGCCCCGGCGCGTTCGACGCGGGACTCTGGCCTGCCTTGGTTCCCTGGATTGCGGCCGCCGGCGTCGTGGTCGTGGCGGTCAAGACAAAATCGATGCTGTGGTGCTGCGTCTCGGGCATCGTACTCTATATCGTCTTGAGCCTTATATAGGGGTGGCGTCGCGGGCGCCGAATCTCGTTCCATCCCAACTTGTCGAATTTTTCACCGAGCTGGTCTATTTCTTCTGGTACCATGGTCAAACTTTACTGTAGCAAAGCATGACGTGGGCTTTTGTTCCGCGTCAGCGGAAATGGGGGTTTCATGGCACAGGAAGCGACTGCCAACGAGCAAAAAGAAATTCAAGGTTCCGCGCATCCCGGGCGACATCATGATCTATCCGATGATCGTCGGTCTTTTGCTCAACACCTTCTGCCCGCAGGTTTTGAGATCGGCGGCTTCTTTACGGCTGCCTGCCGCGGTGGCTCCAATACCATCGTCGCCGCGATCCTGCTGTTTGTGGGCGCCGGCATCAGCTTTAAGTCCACGCCGGGCGCTATCAAGACCGGCATCGTCGTGCTGATTCCCAAGCTGGTCGTCGCGGCAGCCCTTGGCCTAGGCGTGGCATATTTCTTTAACGACAACTTCCTGGGTCTGAGCTCCGTGTCTATCATCGGCGGCATTACGTTTTGCAACATGGCGCTCTATACGGGCATTATGGGCGAGTTCGGCGATGAGTCCGAGCAGGGCGCCGTCGGTATCCTGTTCTTTACGGCCGGCCCCGCCGTCACGATGATCATCCTTGGTGTTTCGGGTCTTGCCAACATCCCTGTCGGCACCATCATCGGATCCATCCTGCCGCTTGTTATCGGTATGGTCCTGGGCAACCTGTTCCCGTTTATCAAGAACCTGCTGGTCCCCGGCGCCAATCCCGCGATCGCTGTCATCGGATTTCAGCTTGGCGCGTCCATGAGCCTGTCGAGCTTTATCACCGGCGGTATTTCCGGCATCTTGCTGGGCCTTGTCACGCTGTTTGTCGTCGGTCCCATCACCTTTGCGTTCGAGCGCCTGTGCGGTGGTAACGGCAAGGCTGCCGTGGCTTGTTCCACCATCGCCGGCACGGCTATGACCACGCCGGTTGCCCTCGCCGAGGTCGCGCCGCGCTACGCCGAGCTTGCGCCCACCGCGTACGCCCAGATCGCCACTGCCGTTATCATCACGGCAATCATGGCTCCGATTCTGACCGGCTGGGTCGACAAGAAGTTCTGCCAGGGCAAGGAGGATCTGTCGGTCGAAGGTGTCGAGGCCATTGAGGAGGCCGTCGCGACCGACATCGATGGCGAGTAACGGCCGTTACCGATAATTGATTCCGGCGTGCAATTCGCGCCGTCCGAGCGCCCGAACAGAAACTGTTTTGCAGTGATGTTCGGGCGCTTTTGCTATGATTCCCTTTACCCCTGCGGAGTAAAGGGGTGTTTATTGCCCTGATTCGAATTGGGCGATTCTGACCATTCGGATATTGAAGGGATGGCGTCTAGTGGTTAAGGCACTCAAGATTGAGATATTCCTGCTATGCATGATTGTTCTTATCGGGCTTGCCGCGCGAAGTCGTCGCTCCTTGTTCTCGAGCACCCTGCAGCTATTGTTTAGCATGCTTGGCTACACCTCTGCCGCGTACATATTATTCGATATGATCTGGACGCTTTCGGATGGTGCGGACGGCACGTTGGGTATTGCTGCCAACTGGATTTCCAACGCGGTTTCGTTTTCGCTCTTTGCCATCGCGTGTCTCATTTGGTTTATTTATTCCGAGACGATGCAGGGCTCTCGCCTTGTGACCTCGCGCTATAGGGTGGTGCTTGTAACGTTGCCTACGGCTCTGGTGGTCGTGCTGGCTTTTACCAGTTACTGGACGCACGCCTTGTTCTATATCGATTCGCAGGGCGTGTATCGTCGCGGCTTTGCCTATATGATCCAGCCCATTGTCAGCTACTGTTACGTTATACATACGTCCCTGCATGCGTTTGTGCAATCTCGCAGGGTCGAGAGCCTGCAGACGAAGGCTATCTATCGAACCTTGGCATTTTTCGCCATTCCGGCCCTGGTGGGCGGTACCTTTCAGATCGTATACTCGGTGCCTGGCCTTTGTGTCGGCATAATGATTAGCATGTTGCTGCTCTACATTATCTGCCAGGAGCAGCTCATCTCGACCGACCCGTTGACTGGCCTCAACAATCGCAACCGTTTTGAGACCTATATCCTGTCGCTCTTCTCAAATGTGGATCAGGCCGAAGATGTGTATCTCTGCTCATGATGGACGCCGACGGCTTTAAGCAGATTAACGATCGCTATGGACATGTGGAGGGCGACCATGCTCTTCAGGTTATATCCGCTGCGCTCAAAGAGGTCTGCTCGGCGTCAGGTGGCTTTATCGCACGCTACGGTGGCGATGAGTTCGTGGTGCTCCAAAAGGCAGTGGCGGAACGGGATATCATGCATCTGTGCGCGACAATCAACGACGAGCTCGCGCATGCCGAGGTGCCGTATGCATTGCGGATGTCCATCGGTTACGCGCGGGTCGGCGATAGTGTTGATACCTGGCAAGACTTACTTCGCGCTGCCGATGCGGAGCTTTACCGCGTCAAGGCCGAGAAAAAAAGAAAGCTCGCGTTCAGATACGCTAGGAAAAGGGGCACACGACCGTTGCGATGGTCGTGCGCCCCTTTGCGTTTGTGGGGGCCACCGGCCATAATGCCCAGGCGCGGTGCGGCAAGACGGGCGTCTGCCGCCGCGACTCGGTACGAAATCAACGAGAACCAGTGTGCTCCATTAAGCTAAAGTATGCGAATGCCCTCCCTAAAAAGGTGAGTTCGCTAGGCTTTTTTGGGTTTGTTGACGATGATGATGCCGCCGCAGACCAACAGCAGGGCAACGATGACGGTAACGGGGCTCGTGCCCGCGCCTTCGCCGAGCAGCAGCGCGCTCAGCAGCACACCAAAGACGGGGTTCATAAACCCAAAGACCGAGACGCGGCTGACGGGGTTGACGGCAAGCAGGCGCGACCACAGCGAGTAGGCGACCGCGGAGATAAGCGCCATGTAGATGATGAGCGCGATGGCGGGGGCAATCGCCGTGGGGGAGAGCGCGCCACCCATCAAAAAGCCGATGGCGGTGAGGACAAGGCCGCCGACCAAGAACTGCCACCCGGCAAGCAAGACGCCGTCGTGCTCGCGCGCGAGAAGATGCCAATCAGGCAGGTCGAAAGGGCACCCGCGACGGTGGAGGCTAGGATAAAGCCCTCGCCATCGAGCCTGAAGCCAAAGGTGCCATCTGCGCCCGAAAGGTTGACGAGAGCGACGCCGGCAAAGCCCAGCGCACAGCCAAGCACCTTGGCCGTATTGAGCTTCTCGGTGCGAAACGCCAGGGCGGCAAAGAGGATTGCGAGGAAGTTGGCGCTGGCCTCGATGATGGAGCTCGACATGGCGCTGGCGCGCGAGAGGCCCAGATAGAAAAAAAGAAGTACTGCCCGATAGTCTGGAAGAGCGACAAGACAAAGATGGGCTTGATGTCGCGAGCCTGCGGAATGAGGGGGCGGCGTTGGGCCGCACTCATCCCAACGATAACCAGGGCGCCGGCAAGCGTGAAGCGCAAGCCCGCAAAGAGCAGCTGCGAGGCGCTATCGTGCGCTGGGATACCAAAGAGTGCGTAACCGATCTTGATACAGGGAAAGGCCGATCCCCAGAGTGCACAGCAGACGAGGCAGCCCAGGATGAGTCCGGGCAGGGTGGCGAGATACGGCTTGCGGCTTTCCATGATGTCCTTCCTACATGCGCGAAGCAAAAAAGAACCCGCCACCGGATGTGCCGGTGGCGGGTGTTGTTACCCGAAGGGATTGTACCCGATGGGAAAGGTTTAAGCGAAGTAGGCCACGCCGCTCTCAAAGATCGGCATGAACTTATCGCCGGGGACATGCTCGGGCACGTTGCGGTACAGGTTGTCGCCGCGACGCTCGGCATGGCCCATCTTGCCCAGGACGCGGCCGTCGGGGCTCGTGATGCCCTCGATGGCGAGTGCGGAGCCGTTGGGGTTGACGGAAAGGTCCATGCTGGGCTTGCCGTTCTCGCCCACGTACTGCGTGGCGACCTGGCCGTTGGCGATCAGCTGGGCGAGCACTTCGTCATTGGCGACAAAGCGGCCCTCGCCGTGGCTGATGGCGACGGTGTGGGGTCGTCAGGCTGCACTGCGACAGCCACGGGGACAGGTTGGACGAGATGCGGGTGCGCACCAGACGGCTCTGGTGGCGACCGATGGTGTTGAACGTCAACGTGGGCGCATCGGGCGTGGCGTCGACGATGTCGCCGTAGGGCACCAGGCCGAGCTTGATCAGGGCCTGGAAGCCGTTGCAGATGCCCAGCATCAGGCCATCGCGGGCCTTGAGCAGGTCGCGGACTGCCTCGGTGACCTCGGGAGCGCGGAAGAACGCCGTGATGAACTTGGCAGAGCCGTCGGGCTCGTCGCCGCCCGAGAAGCCGCCGGGGATCATAACGATCTGGCTTGCACGGATGCGGCGGGCAAGCTCGTGGGTGCTCTCGGCGACGGCCTCGGGCGTGAGGTTGTTGATCACGAAGGTGTCGGCCTCGGCACCGGCGGCACGGAAGGCGCGGGCGCTGTCGTACTCGCAGTTGTTGCCGGGGAACACGGGGATGATCACGCGCGGGCGGGCGATCTTGGCGCCGCCGTACACGTGGATATCCTTGGCGCGGAAGTCGATGGTCTCGACCTCGGGGGTCTCGCCGGCGCTGCGGTAGGCGAAGACGCCCTCGATGCCGCTCTCCCAGGCCTCCTGAAGCTCGGAGAGCTCGATGACTTCGGAGCCGGTGTCGATGACGTAGCCCTCGACGGTGGTGCCCAGGGGCTCGACGACAACGCCGTCGGCGACCTCGGGCAGCTCGGCGTCCTCGGCGAGCTCGACGATAAAGCTGCCGTAGAGCGGGGTGAAGAGGCTCTCCACGTCTACATCCTCGGCAAGCTCGATACCGATCTGGTTACCGACGCACATCTTAAAGAGGCTCTCGGCGCCGCAGCCGTAGCCGGGCGTGGAGACGGCCAGGGCGTCGCCAGTAGCAGTGAGCGCCTCGACGGCGTCAAGCGCGGCGAGCAGCTGCTGGGCGTCGGGGCGGTAGTCCTCGCCATAGGTGGCGGGGGCGATGCGGACGACGCGGTGCGTGAGGCCCTTGAACTCGGGCGAGACGGCGCGGGCCGCCTTGCCCACGGCGACAGCGAAGCTGATCAGGGTCGGCGGAACGTTGAGCTCGCCGGCTTCGTCCTCAAAAGAGCCGCTCATGGAGTCCTTGCCGCCGATGGCGCCGGCACCCAGGTCGACTTGGGCCATGAGGGCGCCCAGGACGGCTGCCGTGGGCTTGCCCCAGCGCTCGGCCTCGGTGCGCAGACGCTCGAAGTACTCTTGGAAGGAGAGGTAGGCGCGCTTGTGCTCAAAGCCGGCGGCAACGAGCTTGGCGATGGACTCGACCACGGACAGGTAGGCGCCCGCAAACTGGTCGGCCTCCATCAGATAGGGGTTGAAGCCCCATGCCATGGCGCTCGCCGTGGTGGTCTCGCCGTCCACGGGGAACTTGGCGACCATGGCCGAGCTTGGGGTGAGCTGCGTCTTGCCGCCAAAGGGCATGAGCACGGTCGCGGCGCCGATGGTGGAGTCGAAGCGCTCGGAAAGGCCCTTGTTGGAAGCGACGTTGAGGTCGGTGACGAGCGAGGTCATGCGCTCGGCGAGCGTGGTGCCGGCCCAGCTGGGCTGCCACACGCTGCGGGCACAGACGTGGGCGACCTGGTGCTTGGGCGCACCGTTGGAGTTGAGGAACTCGCGGGACAGATCGACGATGGCGACGCCGTTCCATGCCATGCGCATGCGCGGCTCGGCGGTAACCTCGGCGATAACGGTCGCCTCCAGGTTCTCCTCGGCGGCGTAGCCCATGAACTCCTCGACGTCACCGTCGGCGACGGCGCAAGCCATGCGCTCCTGGGACTCGGAGATAGCGAGCTCGGTGCCGTCCAGGCCGTCGTACTTCTTGGTCACGGTGTCCAGGTCGACGTACAGGCCGTCGGCAAGCTCGCCCACGGCAACGGAGACGCCGCCGGCGCCAAAGTCGTTGCAGCGCTTGATCAGACGGCAGGCGTCGCCGCGGCGGAACAGGCGCTGCAGCTTGCGCTCGACCGGGGCGTTGCCCTTCTGGACCTCGGCACCCGAGGTCTCGATGGACTCGGTGTTCTGGGTCTTGGAGGAGCCGGTGGCGCCACCGATGCCATCGCGGCCGGTGCGGCCGCCCAGCAGGATGATCTTGTCGGTGGGGGGCGGGGCACTCGCGGCGCACGTGGTTTGCCGGGGTAGCGCCCACGACGGCGCCGACCTCCATGCGCTTGGCCACGTAGCCGGGGTGATAGAGTTCGTTGACCTGGCCGGTGGCAAGGCCGATCTGGTTGCCGTAGCTGGAGTAGCCGGCGGCAGCGGTGGTCACGAGCTTGCGCTGCGGCAGCTTGCCCTCGAGCGTCTCGGAAACCGGGACGGTGGGGTCGCCGGCGCCGGTGACGCGCATGGCCTGGTACACATAGCTGCGGCCGAGAGCGGGTCGCGGATAGCGCCGCCCACGCAGGTGGCGGCACCGCCGAAGGGCTCGATCTCGGTCGGGTGGTTGTGGGTCTCGTTCTTAAACAGGAACAGCCAGTCCTGGTCCTCGCCGTCGACATCGACCTTCACCTTGACGGTGCAGGCGTTGATCTCCTCGGACTCATCGACATCGGTCATGACGCCGGTCTTCTTAAGATACTTGGCGCCGATGGTGCCCATGTCCATGAGGCAGACGGGCTTGGCGTCGCGGCCGAGTTCGTGGCGCATCTCCATGTAGCGGTCGAAGGCTTGCTGCACCACGGCGTCGTCGATCGTCACGTCGTCCAGGACGGTGCCGAAGGTGGTGTGGCGGCAGTGATCGGACCAGTAGGTGTCGATCACGCGGATCTCGGTGATGGTGGGGTCGCGCTCCTCGTCGCGGAAGTACTGCTGGCAGAAGGCGATGTCCGCCTCGTCCATGGCAAGGCCGCGATCGGCGATAAAGGCGGCAAGGCCGGCCTCGTCGAGCTCGCGGAAGCCGTCGAGCACCTCGACGGGCTGGGGCTCGGGGGTCTCCATGTACAGCGTCTCGGGCAGGTCGAGCGAGGCGATGCGCGCCTCGACGGGGTTCACCACGTAGTGCTTGATGGCCTCGATGGCGGCTTCGTCCAGAGCGCCCGAGATGATATAGACCTTGGCGGAGCGCACGGCGGGGGCGCTCGCCCTGGCTGATGAGCTGCACGCACTCGCTGGCGGAGTCGGCGCGCTGGTCAAACTGGCCAGGCAGGAATTCGACGGCAAAGACGGCGCCATCGCTTGCGGGGAGCTCGTCGTAGGTCACATCGACCTGGGGCTCGCTAAAGACGGTCGGCACGCAGGAGCGGAAAAGCTCCTCGTCGATGCCCTCGACGTCGTAGCGGTTGATGATCCTCAGGGCCTCGATGCCCTTGATGCCGAGAATTTCGGTCAGCTCGCCCTTGAGCTGCTGAGCCTCGACGTCGAACCCGGGTTTCTTCTCCACGTAGATACGAGAGACCATTGGTTCCTGCCTTCCTGATCGGTTGGGCGTACGGTACGGTATGCGGCAGCGGTCGGTTTGCGGGGTCTGCCCTGCGGTCGCCTTGAGCCACATGTTTGTAAACCTCACTATGATACGACAGCTCGCGGCGCGTTGAGGACGGCGAGGGTGCTACAGTGAAGCGCAAACAAGAGAAAGGCATCACATGGCATTCGTTTCGCTCGCCATCATCGCACTCGTGGCCTTTGCGAGTCCTTTTATCGCCTCGGCGATTCCCGGAAAACCCGTTCCCGAGACGGTCTTTTTGCTCGTGCTCGGCGCGGTGCTGGGACCCCATATGCTCGGCGTCATCCATGTAGATGCTGAGGTCTCGCTTGTGTCCGAGCTGGGCCTGGCCTTCTTGTTCCTGCGTGCCGGCTTTGAGATCGACCCCAAGAGCATCACGGGCGTCGAGGGGCGCTACGGCTTGGCGACGTGGGTCGTCACGTTTGGTATCGCCTGGCTTGCCGTGCGCTTTACCCCGTGGTTCTCAGTCAGTCATTTCGACGGTATCGCCGTGACGCTTGCCCTCACTTCGACGGCGCTCGGCACGCTCGTGCCCATCATGCGTGAGCGCTCGCTCACTGGCACGCGTGTGGGCGACTCGATTCTCGCGTATGGCACCTGGGGTGAGCTCGGCCCTGTGCTCGCCATGTCGGTGCTGCTGTCTGCCCGCACTGGCATCCAAACGCTCGTAATCCTTGGCTTGTTTGCGGTGGTTTGCGTGTTGCTGGCTGTGGTCCCAAGCCGCTCCAAGCGTGTCGGCAGCCGCTTCTTTGCGTTTGTCGAGGAACGCGCCGATACCACGTCGCAGACCTTCGTGCGCCTGACGGTGCTCATCCTGGTCACACTCGTGGCGTTCTCGGCCGTCTTTGATCTCGACATCGTGTTGGGTTCTTTTGCCGCCGGCTTTGTCTTGCGCTATATCATCCCCGAGGGCAACCATACGCTCGAGACCAAGCTCGATGGCCTGGCCTACGGCTTTTTGATTCCGGTATTCTTTACCGTATCGGGCGCAAAGATCGATCTGACGGCCGTGGCGTCGCGCCCGGGTCTGCTCGTGGGCTTTATCGTGGCGTTGTTGATTATTCGTGCCGTGCCCATTCTTATTTCTATGAGCATTTGTCCTGCGACGCGCGATGTGTCGGCGTATGGTCGCATTACCGTGGCCCTGTACTGCACCACGGCCCTGCCGATCATCGTTGCCGTGACAAGCGTTGCCGTCAACGCGGGCGCGCTGTCGCAAGATATTGCGTCGGTCATGGTCGCTGCCGGTGCCATCACGGTGTTCTTGATGCCGTTGCTCGCGCAGCTCTTCTACCGCGTGGTCGACGCCGCGCCGGTCGCCGCCGTGGCAGAAGTTGCCGAGCATCCATCCGATGCGCTCGACATCCTGCGCGCCCATCACGATTTGGCGAGCCTGCTCGCACGTGAGCACGAGCTGCTGACTTCGCATGGCCATGGTCGCGTATTCGAGGGCTTGCCTACGCTCGATACGATTGCCGAGCGTCTTTCCGCCGAGGCGGCGAGCGGGCCACATCGATGCCCGCATCGTGGACGCGGCGCATCTTCTTGCCGATAAGACCTATGGTGATGAGGTCGACCCGTCCGAGCTGACCCCGCGCGAGCGTCGCCGCCTGGAGCGCGCCAAGCTCGCCGTGCGCGAATACCGCCGCCGCATGTTGGAGCTCTATGCAAGAGAAGAAGCCGAGGACGACGACGGCAAGTAGTCGATACTCTCTCGGGGAAGCCGCGTCCCGCTTTGAAGGCTCGGAACGGGATGTGGTTTCCGAAACGGGGGCCGTTGGGAAACTGTGTCCCGGAATGGGCGCTCAGAGTGGGATGCAGTTTCCGCGAGAGATCCGTTGCGGAAACGGTATCCCAGAATCGGCGTTCAAAACGGGGCGCTCTTTCCGAAACATGGCCCTGAGGGAAGCTGCGTCCCGGTCTGAGTCGGAATTCCGGGACACAGCTTCCCTTTCAAACAGAAGAAGGCGCGCTGCCTGCAGTTGATGCAGACGGCGCGCCTTCTTTGTTGGACTATGTTGAGGCTGGGAGCTGAGGCTTGTGGTCCCTTAAGAGCGGGCGGCTCCGTCGACGGGGAGCACGGCGCCCGTGACGTAGGAGGACATGTCGCTCGCCAGGAAAACAAAGGCGTTGGCGACATCCTCGGGCTCGCCCATGCGACCCAGCGGAATGGTGGCGACGATGGGCTTAATAACCTCTTCAGGCAGGTTGGCGACCATGTCGGTTTTGGTTACACCGGGTGCTACGGCATTGACGCGAATGCCCATGGGGGCGAGCTCGCGCGAGAGCGACTGGACCATGCCGTTGACGGCAAACTTGGACGTTGGATAGCCGACCCCAGAGGGCTGGCCGTACTTGGCAACCATCGAGCTCGTGGTGGTGATGGTGCCGCCGTGGCCGGCCTCGGTCATGATCTTGGCGGCAGCTTGGTGGCCATTAAAGACGGCGACGACGTTAAGGTCCATGACCTTTGCGAACTCCTCGGCCGTGTAGTCCAAGAGGGGTGAACGCTGGGAGATACCGGCATTGTTGACGACCGTGTCCAAGCCGCCCATGTCGGCTGCAGCCTGGGTAAAGGCCTCGGTCACGGCTTCGAGTGAGGTGAGGTCGCAGGAGCGGCCCCAGACCTTGGCGTCGGGATAGGCGGCTGTCAGCTTCTCAACGGCCGCATCGGCGGTCTCCTGACGCGAGCCAAAGACGGTGACGGCGGCGCCTTCCTCGATAAAACGGCAGGCGATGGCATAGCCGATACCGCGCGTGCCTCCGGTGATGATTGCTTTCTTGCCCTCGAGCAACATGGTATTTCCTCTCATCGCGGGCGGACATTCGCAGCACAGCGTAGCCGTAACTGGAATCGGCCGTGTTTGCATATCGGTGAACGGTAGCCCGCGTTACCGATGAGCGGCTCGCGCAAATGTGCTCTGCCGTTGTGCTTAGGGCAGGAGACAAAAGGGCTCCCGTCCCGCATCGGACGGGAGCCCTCAAAGCGTGTATTGCTAGGCGAGCGTTGAGCTAGTTCGCCATGACGCCTTCGGTCCAAGCCTCAACGTCCTCGATGCGCAGGACGTTGGCGACCTCGGCTACGCAGTCGACGCTGGCAAGCTCGGCGGTGGCAGCCTGGACGTCCTTCTCGAGCGCGCGGTGCGTCAGGAAGATGACCGAGCAAGTATCGCTGGCGCCCGACTTGCCGTCCTCGACCTGGTTGATGAGCGAGATCGAGATGTTGTGCTTGGCAAAGATGTCGACCGTCTCGGACAGGGCACCCACGCGGTCGGCGACCTTCAGGCGCACATAGTACTTAGTCTGGAGCTCGTCCATGGGCTTAAAGGCGAGGTTGTGACCATAGGGCTCAATCTCGGGCAGCGGAGCCACGCCGCGGCTGATCTGCTCGGAGAGCGACAGGATATCGCCCACGACGGCGCTCGCGGTGGGGAAGGAGCCTGCGCCGGCACCGTAGAACATGGTCTCGCCCACGGCGTCGCCAACGATGAACACGGCGTTCATGGCGCCGTTGACCTTGGCGAGCACATGGTCTGCCGGGATGAGCGTGGGATGCACGCGAACGTCGACGCCGGCGTCGGTGTTGCGGGCGATGCCCAGCAGCTTGATGGTGTAGCCGAGCTCGCGGGCCTGGGCGATATCCTCGGCACCGATGGTGCGGATGCCCTGCTGGTACACATCGTCGGTGGTAACGCGGGTGCCAAAGCCGATGGAGGCGAGGATGGCTGTCTTGCTGGCGGCATCGAAGCCGTCGACGTCGGCGGACGGTCGGCCTCGGCATAGCCCTTTGCCTGTGCGTCGGCAAGTACGTCGGCGTAATCGGCGCCCTCGGCGTCCATGCGCGACAGGATGTAGTTGGTGGTGCCGTTGAGGATGCCGGCGATGGTCAGGATCTTGTTGCCTACCAGGTCGTGCTCAAGCGTGCTCACGATGGGGATGCCGCCGCCGCAGCTGGCCTCGCACTTAATCTGCACGCCGCACGCGCGCCTTCTCGGCAAGCGTCTCGACGTGACGGCCCAGCAGGGCCTTGTTGGCAGAGACGACGTGCTTGCCGTGCTCAAAGGCAGTGGTGAAGATCTCGGTTGCGGGATGCTCGCCGCCGATCAGCTCGACGACGATGTCGACGGCGGGGTCGGTTGCGACATCGTGCCAGTCACTCGTAAAGGCCTCGCGCTCAATGCCTGCTGCCTCGGCCTGCTCCCAAGCAAGCGCGCAGGCGCGGGTCAGCTTAAGGTCGATGCCGTAGGCTGCCAGGTACTCATCGTGGTGGCTCTTGATCAGACGGGCCACGCCGCCGCCGACGGTTCCCAGACCGATCAGACCGACGTTCACGGTGCGCATGGGTTCGCTCATAGATAGCTCCTTCGTGCATCTTATGGATGGATTAACCGCTTAAAGGTTGAGTGCATTCTAGCGTGAAGTGCGGGCGCGTGCTTGCCTGGCAGCGGGAGCAGCACAAAACGCCACCCCCGAAACGCTGCGGAAACATTGGAAACACGCTCGCTACAAACGGAACTCCGTAACAAACTGTCAACGTTTGCACCATAAGGTTTGCTTCACCGACCCCACCATGGGCACCAGCGCCGCGAAGTTCTTGGCCGAGAAGTATACGGACGCCAAGGTCGCCCTGTTCTACAACTCCGGCGATACGTACAGCTCGGGCGTTGCCGACGCCTTTGCCGAGCAGGCCAAGGCGTCCAAGCTTGATATCGTTGATACCGAGACCTTTAAGGACGATTCTTCCACGAGCTTTACCAACCAGCTCACCAAGGCCATGCGCAAAGATCAAGATCGAGGGCCTGACGGGCGAGCTGACGTGGAACGATGAGGGCCAAGTCGAAAAAGCCCGCTACGGCCTATGTGATTCAGGACGGCAAGTACATCGCCGCCTAAGTGCATATAACGAGACCGGTGGGGCCGTTTTATTCAGGGCGGGGACGCCTGTAACAGAACGGAAACATTACTTTCACACAATAAAGTGGCATTACTGCATAAACTGACAGAAATACGCATGATTATGGATAAATGAACAAATCCAAAGAAAAGTTGAAATAATCGCCACTTTTCTTAACTAAAGCGTCTACTATTTTGCGAACGCCGAACACGGCGAAGGATGGCCTGTCGGGTAACCGAAACCCGACGAGATTTGAGAGGAGAGCCGCATGTCGAGCCTCACCGGTAAGTCATTGAACCCTGTTATGAATCGCAGCGTTATCGCGAGCGCAGCAGGTCTGGGGGCGATGTCCATTCTAGCTGGCTGCTCCTCCAACGGCGGCGACAGTGGTTCCGCTTCGGGCGACGCTTCGTTTAAGATCGGTACCATCGGCCCGCTGACCGGCGCCAACGCGTCCTACGGCAAGTCCGTTACCCAGGGTGTCGAGCTTGGCTGCAAGGATTTCTCGACCAAGGAGCTGCCGCTTGTCAGCAAGGCCGAGGACGACCAGGCCGATGGCGAGAAGGCCGTCAACGCCTTTAACACCCTGCTCGACTGGGGCATGCAGGCCCTCGTCGGCCCGACCACCACGGGTGCGTCGGTTGCCGTTGCCGCCGAGTGTGGTAACGACCCCAAGACGTTCATGATCACCCCGTCCGCGTCCTCCGAGGACGTCACCGACGGCAAGGATTGTGTCTTCCAGGTTTGCTTCACCGACCCCAACCAGGGTGTCAACGCTGCCAAGTTCCTGGCGCAGAAGTATGCGGACGAGAAGTTCGTGCTGTTCTATAACTCCGGCGACGCCTATTCTTCGGGCATCGCAGATTCCTTTTAAGGCCCAGGCCGCTGAGTCCAAGCTCGAGATTGTTGACGAGGAGACCTTTAAGGACGATTCCGCCACGAGCTTTACCAACCAGCTGACCAAGGCCAAGCAGGCCGGCGCCACCATGATCTTTGCGCCGATCTACTACACGCCGGCGTCCGTCCTGCTCAAGAACGCCAAGGACATGGGCTACGACGTCAAGATGATGGGCTGCGACGGCATGGACGGCATCCTGGGCGTTGAGGGCTTCGATACCTCTCTTGCTGAGGGTCTGCTGCTCATGACCCCGTTCTCCGCCGACGACGAGAAGAACGCCGACTTCGTCAACGCTTACAAGGATAAGTACGGCGATACCCCCGACCAGTTTGCCGCCGACGCCTACGACGGCGTGCACGCGGTGGCCGAGGCCGTCAAGGAGGCCGGTCTTGGTGTCGACGCCGATCCGACCGAGGTCGCCGAGAAGCTGTCCAAGGCTATGCTCAAGATTACCGTTGACGGTCTGACCGGCAAGCTCACCTGGAACGATAAGGGCCAGGTCCAGAAGGAGCCCACGGCGTACGTCATCACCGACGGCAAGTACGTACAGGCCTAATTGGCCGCCTTACATAGAGCGGTTTTGATCCCAAGCAGGGGAGGTTTTGGCCTTCCCTGCTTGCTTGGTATCTAGGGACAGTGTAACGTCCCTGTTTCATACATTAACTGGAAACCTATCCGAAAGGGGGGATGTGGAACATGACGGTCTTTATCCAATACCTGGTCAACGGTCTGTCCATGGGCAGCGTCTACGCCATCATCGCCTTGGGCTATACAATGGTGTATGGCATTGCCAAAATGCTGAACTTCGCCCACGGCGATGTCATCATGGTTGGCGCCTATGTCTCGTTCTGCGCCACGTCGTATCTCGGCCTCCCGGGCTGGGCATCTGTAGTTCTCTCTTGTGTGGTCTGCACGGTTCTCGGTGTTCTCATTGAGGGTCTGGCCTATAAGCCGCTGCGCCAAGCAGGCCCGCTGGCCGTTCTGATCACGGCCATCGGCGTGTCTTACTTCCTGCAGAACGCCGCGCAGCTTCTGTGGGGCGCCACGCCCAAGAACTTCACTTCGCTCGTCACCTTCCCGGTGCCGGAGTTCTTGGCCAAGTTTAACGTAAGCGCCGTCTCGCTCGTCACCATCGTCGCCTGCCTGGTTATCATGGCCGGCCTGATGTTCTTTACAGGTAAGACCAAGATGGGCAAAGCCATGCGCGCCGTGTCCGAGGACAAGGCCGCCGCTCAGCTCATGGGCATCAACGTCAACCGCACCATCTCGATGACGTTCGCCATCGGCTCGGCACTTGCCGCCATCGCCGGCGTGCTCCTGTGCTCCTACTCGCCGGTGCTGCAGCCCACGACGGGCGCCATGCCTGGCATCAAGGCCTTCGACGCTGCCGTCTTCGGCGGCATCGGCTCCATTCCCGGTGCCTTTGTCGGCGGCATCCTCATCGGCATCATCGAGGCGATGGCGCAGGCTTACATTTCCACGAGCCTTGCCAACTCCATCGTCTTTGGTGTTTTGATCATCGTCCTGCTCGTCAAGCCTGCCGGCCTCTTGGGCAAGTACGTCCCCGAGAAGGTGTAGGTGAGCGCTATGAAGTTCCTTAAAGACAAGCAGACGCGTCACGACTTTGTTACGTACACCATGTGCCTTGTGGCGTTCGCCATCGTGTTCTTTATGCAGTCTAACCACATGATCCCGCGCATGATCGCCGGTCAGCTGGTTCCCATTACGGCCTATATCGTCATGGCCATCTCCCTTAACCTCGTCGTCGGCATCGCGGGCGATTTGTCGCTGGGCCACGCGGGCTTTATGAGCGTCGGCGCCTATACGGGAATCGTCACCGCCGTCGCACTGGAGAGCGCCGTTCCGTCCGACCCGATGCGCCTGATTGTCAGCATTGTGGTCGGCGCTATCGCCGCTGCCATCTTGGGCTTCTTGATCGGTATCCCGGTCCTGCGCCTGAGCGGCGACTATCTGGCCATTGTGACCCTGGCTTTTGGCGAGATCATCAAAGAGGTCGTCACCTGCCTCATTGTGGGCGTCGATTCCCGCGGCCTGCATGTGATCTTTAACATCACGGGTAACTCCACGATCGACGACCTGCACCTGCTCGAGGACGGCACCGCCATCATCAAGGGCGCGCAGGGCGCATCGGGCGTGTCGACCTATTCGACCTTCCTTGCCGGCGCAATCCTGGTTATGGTCGCGCTCGTGATTGTGCTCAACCTGGTTCGCAGCCGTACCGGTCGTGCCATTATTGCCGTGCGCGACAACAAGATCGCTGCCGAGTCTGTGGGCATCTCCGTCACCCAGTACCGCATGATTGCCTTCGTGGTTTCCGCTGCCCTCGCCGGCGCTGCCGGAGCCCTGTTCGGCGGTAACTTCTCGCAGCTTTCCGCCACTAAGTTCGACTTCAATACGTCCATCCTCATTCTGGTGTTCGTGGTCCTGGGCGGCCTGGGCAATATGCGCGGCTCCGTTATCGCCGCGGCGCTGCTCACGGTGCTCCCCGAGCTGCTCCGTCAGTTCTCGGACTACCGCATGCTCATCTACGCCATCGTGTTGATTCTGGTCATGGTCTTTACTAACAACCCACAGCTCAAGGCGTTCTTCGCACGCATTAAGGACCGCTTTGCTTCCAAGAAGGAGGTGGCAGCCGATGCCCAGTAAGTTTGAGTTCAACAAGGGCAAGATGGTCCCGTATCCTTCTGGCGCCATCGTTCCCGACCGCGACCTGGGCCAGCGCCCGGCGCTCGAGTGCATTCACCTGGGCATTGAATTCGGCGGCCTTAAGGCGGTCGACGACTTTAGCCTAACCATCGGCAAGACCGAGATTGCCGGTCTCATCGGCCCCAACGGTGCCGGCAAGACTACGGTCTTCAACCTGCTCACCAAGGTGTATCAGCCCACGCACGGCACCATCCTGCTCGACGGTGAGGACACTTCGGGCAAGTCGGTCTACCAGGTCAACCGCATGGGTATTGCCCGTACGTTCCAGAACATTCGCCTGTTCAATACCATGACGGTGGAGGACAACGTTAAGGTCGGCCTGCACAACCAGGAGCGCTACTCCGGCTTTGAGGGCGTGCTGCGCCTGCCGACGTATTGGAAGCACGAGAAGGTCGCCCACGAGCGCGCCATGGAGCTGCTGTCCATTTTTTGATATGGAGCACCTGGCAAATGAGCAGGCCGGATCGCTGCCTTACGGCGCCCAGCGTCGTCTGGAAATCGTTCGCGCGCTTGCCACCAACCCCAAGCTGCTGCTGCTCGATGAGCCTGCCGCCGGCATGAACCCGTCCGAGACCGCAGAACTCATGGCGAACATCGTTAAGATTCGTGACACTTTCGGCATCGCCATCATGCTTATCGAGCACGATATGTCGCTCGTTATGAACATCTGCGAGGGCATCTGCGTGCTTAACTTTGGTAAGGTCATCGCCAAGGGCACGGCCGAGGAAATCCAGAACAACGATGCCGTTATCGAGGCGTATCTGGGCAAGCAGGATAAGGGGAGAACTAAATGGCAGAGTCGATGCTTTTTCCGTCTACAACATCAACGTCTGGTACGGCGCCATCCACGCCATCAAGGACATCTCCTTTAACGTTAACGAGGGCGAGATCGTGGCCTTGATTGGTGCCAACGGCGCCGGCAAGTCCACGACGCTTAAAACCGTCTCGGGCCTGCTACGTTCCAAGACCGGCTCCATCAAGTTTATGGGCGAGGACATTACCCATACGCCTGCCGATAAACTGGTGGGTAAGGGCCTGGCCCAGGTGCCCGAGGGCCGTCGCGCCTTTTGCAGATGACGGTCGAGGAGAACCTGGAAATGGGCGCCTATACGCAGCCCAAGTCAACGGTGGCTCCGGGTCTCGAGCGCGTCTACGAGCAGTTCCCGCGCCTGAAGGAGCGCCGTCGCCAAGTCGCCGGCACCCTTTCGGGCGGCGAGCAGCAGATGCTCGTTATGGGCCGCGCTCTTATGAGCAACCCTAAGCTGCTCATGCTCGATGAGCCCTCCATGGGTCTGGCGCCGATTCTGATTGAGCAGATCTTCCAGATCGTCGAGGACCTGCACAAGGCCGGCACCACGGTGCTTTTGGTCGAGCAGAACGCGCAGATGGCACTTTCCATCGCTACACGCGGCTATGTACTCGAGACCGGCAAGATCACCATGACCGGCACCGGTCAAGAGCTGCTGCACGACGATAACGTCCGCAAGGCCTATCTGGGTGGCTAGGAGGTTCCGCCGTTCTACCGAACGGCGGACCAGTCGACGCTGCGCGGGCACCAGAGCGACAACTTGTCATTCAAAGAGGGCGGCATGACCAGAAGGTCTATGCCGTCCTCTTTTCATGCCAATTTGTTCGCTCTGGTGCCCGCTCGCTGTCCGTCCTCTGCCTGCGGCGTTACTTTGGTTCTGCCCCCTTTATGTTGCGGTGGAATAGGGACTAAATGGGAGTCTAAGAGGCCAAAACAGTCCCTATTCCACCGCAACTTCATGGGGATGTGTGAAAATACCCGTCGGAAAACATCTGCTGTCTTTGGGGGTCTATCTATGGTGTACGAGTTTTGTGCCGAGAACTTTGAGCGGGTGCCGGCGGCTATCGATGCCGGTGCAAGGCGTATCGAGCTGTGCGACAACCTTGCCGTTGGTGGCACCACGCCTTCGGCCGGCGTTATCAGCGCTACGACCAACTATGCCCACGAGCACGATGCACGGGTGATGTGCATGATTCGCCCGCGTGGCGGCGACTTTCACTACAACCAGGACGAGCTGCGTATGATGGAGATGGACCTGGGCCTTGCCGTGAGCGCCGGCGTTGACGGCTTGGTCTTTGGCTGCTGCAAGCCCTGCGCTGGCGGATGGGCGCTCGACGAACTTACGCTTGGCGCCCTCGTGATGGCTGCGGGCTGCGCGACCGAGGAATGTAAGCGTGAGCCCATCGACATCACCTTCCACATGGCGTTTGACCAGCTCTCGCCCGAGGCTCAACTCGATGCCGTCGACACACTCGCCGATTGCGGCGTTACGCGCATCCTGACGCACGGCGGTGCCGCCGGCACGCCGATCGAGGACAACCTGGAGCATCTGTCGCGTCTTATCGAGTGTGCGGGAGACCGCCTGACCATCCTTCCCGGCGGCGGCATCACTACGGCAAATCGCGACGCGGTCGCGGCGGCGCTAGGCGTCTCCGAGCTCCATGGCACCAAGATCGTGCCGCTAGAGGTATAACCCGTGGCGCTGGTATTTGACGTTCAGCAGGCGAGCGGTAAGCCCGACGATAATCGTCGCCCTGGCACCGCGTGCCCCTTTTGCGACACGGAGGGGCTTGCCAACATCATCCAGCGCGATGGTGACTGCATCTGGCTCGAGAATAAGTTCAAGACATTGCGGGCCACACGTCAGACCGTATTGATCGAGTCTGCCAATCACGACGCCGACCTGGTGACCTATGAACCGGATGAGCTCCACCATGTGATGCGGTTTGCCCTGGGTTGCTGGCAGCAGATGATCGATTCGCAGCAGTATCGAAGCGTGCTCATGTACAAGAACAAAGGCCCGCTTTCGGGCGGCAGCCTCGTCCATCCGCACATGCAGATTGTGGGTTTGGAGCAGGAAGACGGCTATGCTTCGCTGACTTCTGCCAATTTCGAAGGCATCAATGTCTGGCGACAGGGGAGAATCGCGGTCAACATCTCAACCGAACCGATCATGGGGTTCTTTGAGATCAACGTTTCAGCCCCGCAGGGAATCGCCGCCAGCGATGACACGAGAGACCAAGTCGAGGCGGATCTCTTCGCCGACGCAATCCAGGTAGCTCTGCGCTATATCTTGCACGAGCACCATGGCGGTCGTGCAGAGTCGTACAACCTGTTCTTCTATCACATGAGCGGCCGGACCATTGCCAAGGCGCTTCCACGTTGGGTGGTTTCACCCTACTTTGTCGGGTATCGGCTGGCTCAGGTCAATGCTGAGACCACGCTCGATGTCGATGCGGAGCGACTCCGCGCACATCTGGAGGCGCTCACATCGTAAAGTGAGCGCCCGCACACTGCGGACGGTTTAGCGCGCCATTGCATCGCGGCCGGCCTCGACCCGCTTGCGCTGGGCGGCGCGCTCCTCGCCGGTCAGACGTTCAAAGAGATGTCCGATAAGCGAGGCGAGCACCTGCTGAAACAACGTTCCACATGACGGGAAACGCAACTTCGCCCGGAAAGTATTGCGTGGCGATGACGGCGCCCGAAGAGATATTGCGCATGCCGCAGGTAAAGCACATGGTGGTCGTCTCGCTATACGGCAGGTGCAACGCGCGGGCGACCAGAATGCCCACGACAAAACCGCTGATGGCGAACGCCAGAATAAAGAGGGCGACTTCCAGGCGCACCGCGTTCATGTGTAGCACGTACTCGCTCATGGCGGTGGAGTTGGAGGCAATAACGCCCATCATCATGAACTTGCAGGCGGGCGAGAGCGCGGGGGAGAGTTTCTCGTGTCCCCAGCCGTGCGTGAGCTCGTTGATCACGATGCCGAGCACGGCGGGGATGGCAATCATAAAGGCCATGTTCTGCATCATGCTCGGAACATCGATTGCGACGGTGGCGCCCAACAGGAGCTTGAGCGTGAGCGGAATCGTTACGGGCGATATAACCGAGGACGTCAGGATGATGGTGAGCGCGAGCGGGCCGTTGCCGCCGAACATGCTGATCCACATAAAAGCGGTGACGGCCACGGGCACACTGTACTCGAGCACGATGCCGCAGACAAGGTTGGGGTTGGAACCAAAGAACAACGATCCCATGGCATAGGCCGCGATGGGAATAAGCGCCGCCGAGACCAACAATGCCACAATCAGGTGCAGCGGACGGTGGAACACCTCGGCTACCTGGTGAAAGGTGTTGCTGAGCGCACCTTGGAACGTCATAAAAGCAAACAAGGTGGGAACGATGGGCTTGAGAACGCCGATCTGTTGAGGAAAGAGCACGCCGAGCGCCACGCAAATCGGAACGATGATTTGCATGTGCCCCGCGAGAAACTTGCCCAGTCCAACCCATTGCTTCATATGCTCTTGTGACTCCCTTTGCTCGTGAATCCGTTTTGACTGGATATGCTAGACGCTCACATGTGTCCGTGCGTCAGAAACGCTCGATTATTTCGAGGGTATTACCGGCATCGTTTACCGAAACCGCGGCGTGCTGCGGCGATTTGCGTCCGCGCCGCACGGTATAATAAATCCGTTCAACAGATCTGCCTGCCGAAGCGGGCATACACAGAGGACTCATCGCTATGAACCGTGAGAGGTATTGCGGCGACCTGCCCCTATCGGGGGTGGGCGCCTATGTCATCGCTTAAGACGACGCATCGCTGGGCGGTCGCTCAGCAAAATCCCGAGCTCGAAAAGGAGCTTTCGGCTGGTCTGGGCATACCCGGGCTGGTGGCGCGCATTATGGTTGCGCACGGCATTACATCCATCGAGGAAGGCCAGCTATTTTTGACGCCTTCGCTCGACCGTGATTGGGCCGATCCACTCATTATCCCGGGCATGTCGGTCGTTGCCGACCGCGTCGAGCGTGCTATTCGCAACCGCGAACGCATCGCCGTCTTTGGTGATTTCGACGTCGACGGTATTACATCGACCTGTCTGTTGACCGAGGCACTGCGCACGTTTGGCGCCGATGTTACGCCGTTTATTCCACATCGCTTTGACGAGGGCTACGGTCTTTCGCGCGCGGCGCTCGACCGCGTTAACGAGCTCGCTCGTCCCCAGCTGATCGTGACCGTCGATAACGGCATTGCCGCCAAAGAAGAGGTTTCCTATCTGGAGAGCCTGGGATCGATTTGGTGGTCACGGACCATCACGAGCCCTCCGATCAGGTGCCGCAGGGCGTGCCCCTGACCGACCCTAAACTCGAGGATAAGGGCCCCTCGCGTGAACTTGCCGGTGCCGGTGTGGCGCTCAAGCTGGTGCAGGTTTTGGGCGAGCGTCTGGGCAAGCCGTCGTATTGGCGTTCGCTGATTGAGGTCGCGGCACTGGGCACCGTGTCCGACATGATGCCGCTCACGCCCGAGAATCGCGCACTGGTCGCCGAGGGCATCCAGCAGATGCGCGTGACGGCTCGTCCCGGTTACATCGCGCTTGCAGCGCTCGCCAAGGCCGATCTGGCTACCATTACGGCGGACGGTCTATCGTTCTCGCTCATTCCCCGCTTAAACGCCGCCGGCCGCATGGCCGATCCCAAGCTGGCGCTCGACCTGCTGCTTGCCCGCGATCCTATCGAGGCAAGTGCACTGGCGGCCGAGCTCGAGGAGATCAACCGTCAGCGTCGCGAGATTGAGGCGGAGCTCACGCGTGATGCCATGGCAAAGGTCGAGGAGACCTATGATGGCGGTCGCGCAATCGTCGTGGGTGGCGAGGGCTGGCACGAGGGCGTTAAAGGCATCGTGGCGAGCCGCCTTACCAACCGATATCACGTGCCGGCGTTGCTCTTCTCTATCGAGGACGGTATAGCACGTGGCTCGGGCCGCTCGGTGGGCAAGGTCAACCTGTTCGAAGCCGTCGAGCGCTGTTCCGACCTGCTGATTCGCCGCGGCGGGCATGCCGGTGCGGTGGGCGTGACCATCGAGGCGTCCAAGCTCGACGAGTTCCGTCGTCGCCTTTCCGCTGTGCTGTCCGAGCTTCCCGCCGAGGACTTTGAGGACACCGATGAGGTTGCCGCCACGGTCGACCTTTCCGAATTGAATATCGAGACCATCGAGCAGATTTCCCGCCTTGAGCCGTTTGGCCAGGGTAATAAGGTGCCGCTGCTGGCTGCCGAGGGCGTGACGATGTGATCGTGCCGTGGTGGGTAAGACCGGCGAGCATATGCGCTTCGTGGCGACGGATGGAGCCGCGAGTGTGCCTGCCATTATGTTCCGCGTACCGCAGATCGATAGGCTTATCAATTGCGACAGCGCCGTCGACTTGGTGTTCGAGGCCGTTGCCGAGCATTGGCAGGGGCGTGTGAAGCCCAAGCTCATGATCAAGGATGTCCTGGTCCGCGATACCACGCTGCCCAGCGTCGACGATCCGGCATGTGAGCTTCGCCGCGGCGTACAACCGGCGGATTCTGGACTGCGCCTGGAGTCGCGTAAACGCGAGACGCTTGCCCAGCTTTCCTATACCGAGCTCACGCGCTCGCTCATTCACAGCTTTATCGGATCGAACCAGCCGCACCGCGCGCAGGTCGAGGCGCTCGATGCCCTGGCCGATCACCAAAGTGTTCTGGCCGTTATGGGAACGGGGCGCGGCAAGTCGCTCATCTTCCATGTGCATGCCGCGCGCGAGGCGGTTCTTCGCGGGCGTGCGAGCATCTTTGTCTATCCGCTGCGCGCGCTCGTTGCCGACCAGGCCTATCACCTTTCCTCGACGATGGCCGCGCTCGGCATTGGCGTAGGCGTGCTGACCGGCGAGACCGTGGAAGCGGCGCGCGATGACGTGTTTGCCGGCTTGGCTTCGGGCCGCACCGGCATCGTGCTCACGACGCCCGAGTTTCTGTCCATTCACCGCGATCGCTTTGCGCGTTCGGGGCGCATCGGTTTTGTCGTTATCGATGAGGCGCATCATGCCGGTCTTGCCAAGGGCGGCGACCGCAGCGCCTATCTCGACATGCCCGATATCCTCAAGGCCCTGGGCGACCCCGTTGTCATGGCGGCAACGGCTACCGCGACGGCTCCGGTTGTGGCGGAGCTTGCTCGTGTATTACCGATTACCAGGACGGTGGTCGACGAGACCGTTCGCGAGAACCTGCAGCTCGAGGACGACCGTGACCTTGCGAGCCGCGAAAATCGCCTGGTGTCGATCGTGGCGACGGGGGAGAAGACCGTCATTTACGTGAACTCGCGCGACCAGTCCGTGGCGCTTGCCAAGACGTTGCGCAAACGCGTGCCTGACTGTGCGACCCATATCGCGTTCTATAACGCCGGGCTTGCGCGCTCCGATCGCCGCCGTGTTGAAGAAGCCTTTAGAGACGGAAGTCTCAGCTGCATCGTTTCAACCTCGGCTTTTGGTGAGGGCGTCAACCTGCCCGATATCCGCCATGTCGTGCTCTACCACATGCCGTTTGGTGCGATTGAGTTTAACCAGATGAGTGGCCGTGCCGGCCGCGATGGCCAGCCCGCCGTGATTCACCTGCTCTATTCGTCGCGCGACGCCCGAATTAACGAGCGCCTGCTCGATTGTTACGCGCCCGAGCGCGATGAGCTTGTCACGCTCTATCGAGCGCTGCAGACCATGTGGCGCTCCAACCGCGGCAAGACGGGGGACGATTCATTCTGCGCGAGCGATATCGACATCGCTCAGATGTGTCTTGCCATCGATGCTCGCACGCCGGTCGACGAGCGCTCGGTGGAAAGCGGCCTGGGAATCTTCGAAGAGCTTGGTTTCTGTCGCGTTTCGGGGTTTGACGATACGCGTCGCATCGCGATGGCCGAAAATCCCGGTCGCGTGCAATTAAGCAGGTCAATTCGCTATTTGGAGGGCTTGCGCTCGCGCATGGAGTTCTCGGCTTTCCGGAGCTGGGCGCTCGATTCGTGCGCTTCTGATATGCTAGCCAAAGTTAACCGCCCGATCGTACCGCGGGCCTAGGGGAAGGGGACCTCGATGGATGCCGCAGCCCGTACCGCCCATGATTCCACCCTCCAGCCGTTCTCGGAGATGGAGCACTATAAGCATGCTGATGAGCTGCCGCCCGAGATTATGGCGGACAGCTACGACAAGCTGGAGCGCCTGTGCCTCAAATATATGAATGAGGATGACTTCTCCAAGGTGGAGCAGGCCTACTGCTTTGCCGCCGAGAAGCACTGCAACCAAAAGCGGCGCTCGGGCGAGATGTACATTAACCATCCCGTCGAGGTTGCCATCATTTTGGCCGATCTTAAGATGGACTGCGATGTGGTGTGCGCCGCGCTGCTGCACGATACCGTCGAGGATACCGAGACCTCGCTTACCGATGTTTCGGGTCTGTTTGGTGATACGGTGGCCGAGCTCGTCGATGGCGTGACCAAGCTCACCAACATCGAAGTCGACAGCATGGACGAGAAGCAGGCCCTCACGCTGCGCAAGATGTTCCTCGCCATGTCCAAGGACATTCGCGTCATCATCGTCAAGCTCGCCGACCGCCTGCATAACATGCGCACGCTTGCCGCCCTGCGCGAGGACCGCCGTCTGTTTAAGGCGCGCGAGACCATGGACGTATACGCGCCTCTGGCCGACCGCCTGGGCATGAGCTCAATCAAGTGGGAGCTCGAGGACCTGTCCTTCTTCTACTTGGAGCCCGATGCCTACCAGCGCATCGCGCGCATGGTAGCCGAATCGCGCGAGGTTCGCGAGCGCTATCTTGCCGAGACCATCAAGACGCTCACCGATGAGCTCAATCGCATTGGTCTTGAGGGCTTTCAGATCAACGGTCGTTCCAAGCACTATTGGTCCATCTATCAAAAGATGAAGCGCAAGGGCAAGGAGTTCTCCGAGATTTACGACCTGGTGGCGCTGCGCGTCATCACTCATTCGGTGCGCGATTGCTATTCCACGCTTGGTGCCGTGCATACCTTGTGGCATCCCATGCCCGGTCGCTTTAAAGACTATATCGCCATGCCCAAGGTCAATAACTACCAGTCACTCCATACGACGGTTATCGGCCCCACGGCCCGCCCGCTTGAGATTCAGATTCGAACCTATGAGATGCACGAGCAGGCAGAGTACGGCATCGCCGCCCACTGGCTGTACAAGAAGTCGGGCGGATCGTCTGCCTCTAAGACCAACGATGCGCAGCGTCTGGACGACCAGATCAACTGGCTTAAGCACTCACTCGACTGGGCGGCGTCTGACGAGATCACCGATGCCAAGGAATACCTGCACTCACTGAAGGTCGACTTGTTCGACCAGGAAATTTTTGTCTTTACGCCCAAAGGCGAGGTCATGGCGCTTCGTGCCGGCTCCACACCGCTCGACTTTGCCTATGCCGTTCACACCGAGGTCGGGCAACCACTGCGTCGGCGCCAAGATCAACGGTGCGGTGGCGCCGCTCACGCACGAAATCAAGACGGGTGACCGTGTCGAGATTCTGACTAACAAGAGCTCTAAGCCGTCGCGCGATTGGCTTAAGATCGTCAAGACGCCTTCCGCCAAGTCAAAGATCCGCCGCTATTTTGCCGCTGCGACCAAGGACGACGACGCTGCTGCCGGCCGCGATATACTGGCCAAGGACCTGCGCAAGCGCGGGTATGGCATCTCTACGCCGCGATCAACGCGTGCGCTCAACGCCGTAGCGGAGCAGTTTAACTTCAAGCAGCTCGAGGACCTGTTTGCCGCCGTCGGCGCCGGCAAGGTTGCCCCGCGCGCTGTGGGCAATAAGGTCGAGCAAATCTTGGACCCCAAGCCCGAGGAACAGCTCACCAAGGCCGAGGCTATCGCCGAGGTCGTGAAACAGCCTGCTCGCGGCTCCAACCGCAAGCCGCAAAAGCGCGGCAAGAGCGCAAGTAACGGCATTATCGTCAAGGGCGAGAGCAACAGCGGCCTGCTGGTCCGTCTGGCTCATTGCTGCAACCCCGTGACGGGCGACGACATCGTCGGCTTCATCACGCGCGGTCGTGGCGTTTCGGTACATCGCGCCAACTGCCCCAACGTCAAGGGTCTTATGGAACATCCCGAGCGCATGATCGATGTGGAGTGGGACGGCGCTGCCGACACCCTCTTCCAGGTCGAGATCGTGGTCGAGTGCTTGGACCGTATGGGCCTGCTCAAGGATGTCACCATTGCCATTGGCGATGCGGGCGGCAATATCCTTTCTGCCGCCACGTCGACCAACCGCGAGGGTATTGCAACCCTGCGCTTTATGGTCGAGATCTCGGACGCGAGTGGTCTGGATCGCTGCTGGCTTCCATCAGCAGTGTCGATTCGGTCTACGACGCTCGCCGTCTTATGCCCGGCGAAGGCGGAGCTCAGCTCAAGCGCCGTGTGTAGGTGCGAGAGCCTCTCAGCATCATAGATATTGGTTACGTTCGAGGCATCGTTTGGTGCCTCGAACGTATTTTAGAAGGAGGGTATGCGCATGGGCGATATGACTTTGGACCTGACACCCCGAGGTGCGGCTTCGATTGAGGCGCTCGTCAACGGCCCCATTCAGACCAACAGTTACGCCGTGATTTCGAATGATGAGTGCTTAATCGTCGATCCGGCGTGGGAGGGCGAGTGTCTTGTGGAGCATATCCGCACCGCGCATCCTGAGGTGCGCGTACTCGGCTCTGTCTGCACGCACGGTCATGCCGACCATGTTGGCGGGGTTGCCGGGGTTCGAGCTGTCGTTGGCGACAGCGCGCTATATGAGTTGTGCGCTAAGGACGTGACGGTACCTCGCGCAAATATCGAGGAGCAGCGCGCCATGTGGGGTATCGAGACACCCGATCCGGGTGAGCCGACGCGTTTGCTTGCCGAGGGCGATACAATCGAGGTGGGCGACGTCTGCCTGCAGGTGATCGAGACGCCGGGGCATACGCCGGGCGGCATCGTCCTGTTCGCCGCGACCGAGCGGGGAACATCGCCTTTGTGGGCGACACGCTTTTCCCGGGCAGCCACGGTCGTACCGATCTTTCCGGCGGTGACGAGGCGGCGATTATGCGCTCGCTCTCCAAACTTGCCAAGATGCTTCCGCCCGATACCGTTTGCTTGACGGGCCATGGCGATTCGACCACGATGGCGCGCGAACTTATGCAGAACCCGTTTATGCAGATGTAGGCCCGAAGCCGTCGTCCGAACCACGAAGACCGCTCAATCGTCAAGCTATTTTCCCCAGTGGGTCGATTCTGTGGGGCAAACGGTCAAAATTTGTCCAATCGGATGGTATTCGTGAACAAACGAACGTTTATGCTCGGGTATGTCGTGGTAAAATCTCAGGCGTTATCGGAGCAACCTTACAGGAGGTTTCTTTTATGCTCGTCAACGCAGCAGACATGCTCAAGAAGGCCGAGGCCGGCAAGTACGGTCTCGGTGCCTTCAACACCAACAACCTCGAGTGGACCCTGGCTATTCTCCAGGCCGCCGAGGAGGCCAAGTCTCCGCTGATCCTTCAGTGCACCGCTGGTGCCGCTAAGTGGATGGGCGGTTTCAAGGTCTGCGCCGACATGGTCAAGGCTGCCGTCGAGGCCACGGGCGTTACCGTTCCCGTCGCCCTTCACCTCGATCACGGTTCTTACGAGGACTGCTTCAAGTGCATCGAGGCCGGCTTCACGTCCATCATGTATGACGGCTCTCACGAGGAGACCTTCCAGCTTAACCTCGACCGCACCAAGGAGCTCGTTGAGCTTGCCCACCCAAGGGCATGTCCATCGAGGCCGAGGTCGGCGGCATCGGCGGCACCGAGGACGGCGTGACCTCCAGCGGCGAGCTCGCTGATCCTGCTGAGTGCAAGCAGATTGCTGACCTGGGCGTCGACTTCCTCGCCTGCGGTATCGGCAACATCCACGGCGTGTACCCTGCCGACTGGGCTGGCCTTTCCTTCGAGCGCCTGGGCGAGATTAAGGCTCAGACCGGCGACCTGCCCCTCGTCCTGCACGGTGGCACCGGCATCCCCGAGGATCAGATCAAGAAGGCCATCTCCCTGGGTATCTCCAAGATCAACGTCAACACCGATCTGCAGCTCGTCTTCGCCAAGGGCGTTCGCGAGTATATCGAGGCTGGCAAGGATCAGCAGGGCAAGGGCTTTGACCCCCGCAAGCTCCTCAAGCCTGGTCGCGAGAACATCGTTGCCCGCACCAAGGAGCTCATGGAGGAGTTTGGCTCCGTCAACAAGGCGTAAGTAGCGGTTTAACTTTCCCGTCGGAGGCCCCGTTCACCCGAAGCTTTTCCCATTGCGCTCACCTGGCTTTGCCAGAAGTCGCGCAATGGGAAAAGCTTCGGGTGAACGGGGCCTTCTTCGTTAACTCGCTACAGGGTTACTGGGCTGAATTCATTTTTTTGACTACCGTTCGATGGTGTTGATGGCTCCCTTGTTGGGGCTTTCTTTTTATCTCGCTACAATGGGCTTCAAGAGTTCTAATGACTTGGAGTTTGGTATGGCTGTTATTAATGTGCTGCCTTCGGATGGGAAGGTTATTGACGAGGGTCCTGTTGGTTGTTCTGTTGATGTTTGCAATGATGACTTCCGTTTTCTAGATGTTGGCTTGCCACCCGAGATCCTGCGTTTAAAGGATGCGGGGTATCTTTCGCAGGCTATTGAGGCTTGCGACCGCCTACTTGCCCAAAAATCCCGATCCCTCGCTTGCTGCCTGCGTTCGTGCCGAGCGGTATCGCATGATCGAGACGCCGCTTCATTTTTCGGTGTCGCGCGATCGAGCTATTGCGATGATTCGCGAGGAGTGGCCTGAGTTTACCGAGGGGCAGTTTGACGATCTGATTGACCGTAAGCGTATTGACTGGCGCTTTATCGATGGCGAGCTGTTCGTTCTCGACAACTTCCTCGATTCGCTTCGCGTATATCCCAAAGAGGTCCCCGGCATGCGTCCCGATCCTACGGACGGAATTGCACTGCGCAACGAGATGCTCAAGGAGATGGAGTCACAAAACGGATTGACTCGCGTTATTACGCTTAAGGCGTCCTTGTCTGTCCCCGGCGCTCTAGAGGGGGAGACCGTTCGCGCTTGGCTTCCCGTAGCCGCCACCTGCCGCCAACAGTCTCAGGTCGAGATTCTCGACATGACGCCGGAGGGTGCTGTTGCTCCCTGCGAACGCTTCGGCGCGTACCGCCTCGTGGTCTTCTTCGAGTGAGCGCTCATTCTCGGTGACTTATCGTTATCACATCGATGCTGCTTATTGTGATGTCTACGGTGGCGCACTTCCGGTTCATCCGCGTATGGACGCGCCTCTGCCCGAGGATATTTCCGAGGATCGTCCGCACATTGCATTCACGCCGTATCTGCAGCAGCTGACGGCCGGTGTTGTTGACGGACTCGAGGATCCGCTCGATCGCGCCCGTGCTATCTATGATTACCTGACGCAGTATATCGACTATCGCTATCAGCCGCCGTACTTGCTTTTGGGATCTATTGCCGATGACTGCGCGCATTCGCTCCGCGGCGATTGCGGCGTTATGGCGCTCACGTTTATCACCATGTGCCGTATCGCGGGCGTGCCTGCCCGTTGGCAGAGCGGCCTCTACGTTGCGCCCGATTCGGTGGGGTCGCACGACTGGGCAGAGTTCTATACGCCGCAGACCGGTTGGCTCAACGCCGACGTGTCATTTGGATCTTCTGCTCGCAGGATGGGGGAGGAGTGGCGCCGCCGTCACTACTTCGGCAATCTCGACCCATGGCGTATGGTGGCCAACAATCGATTCCAGGCAGAGTTTGAGCCCTCTTTCGACGGCATGCGCGAGGACCCTTACGATAACCAGATGGGTGAGGCTTCGGTCGACGGTCGCGGATGCCGTCAGCGCGAGATGCTACGCACGGTCGAACTCATCGAAATGCTCGAAGTTCCATTTTCGGACTAATCGGTAGAAAGCTGTGATAAACTAACTCACGCATTACGTGCCCGAGTGGCGGAATTGGCAGACGCAGTGGACTCAAAATCCACCGTTGGCAACAACGTGCGAGTTCGAGTCTCGCCTCGGGCACCATACATGCAAGCGAGCGTTCAAGGGGTTGCGGCCCCTTTTTCGTGCCGAACTCGCGTGAGCGCGCGAAGCGTTAAGCAAACAGGCCTGCGGCCTGTTTGTAGCGGAGCGTGGCGAGGGGCGCCGCGCGTCCGAAGCCCGGGGCTTCGCGGGAAGCGAAGGCCCTTCGAGTCTCGCCTCGGGCACCATACATGCAAGCGAGCGTTCAAGGGGTCAAGGCCTTTTTCGTGTACGTAATGTGATAACGCGCTGTACGTGTTATTATTCGCAAGGCGTTGTTCCCGCAATGCCCTAAAGAGGAACCCGAGGGTTCCCACCTTTTTGGCGCCAATGAGCAGCTGACTGGTCATACAACTTAGATTCCCTTCCTCAAATCGAGGATGTCTATGTGTACGACCTGGTTGCTGAGAAGCGCCGGGTTATTTTTTATGAATGGAGGTAGGGAAAATAGCTAAGTCTGATGACACCCGCATCAACGACGAGATTACTGCATCTTCGTGCCGTTTGATTGGCGTCGATGGCTCTCAGCTCGGCCTGTTCGCCATCCGCGATGCCCAGCGCGTCGCCAACGACCAGGGTCTGGACCTCGTGGAGATCGCTCCCAACGCGGAGCCTCCGGTGTGCAAGGTCCTGGACTACAAGAAGTTCAAGTACGAGCAGGCCATGAAGGCCAAGGCTGCTCGTAAGAACCAGTCCAAGGTCGAGGTCAAGGAAATGAAGTTCCGACCCAAGATCGACGTTGGCGACTACGAGACCAAGAAGGGCCACGTTCTGCGTTTCCTCAAGAAGGGCGCACGCGTTAAGATCACCATTATGTTCCGCGGCCGTGAGATGGCTCACCCGGAGCAGGGCCTTAACGTTCTCGAGCGTCTCGCCGAGGATCTCAAGCCTTACGCTACGGTCGAGTCCAAGCCTAAGATGGAAGGCCGTAACATGCTTATGCTGCTCGCCCCGATTAAGGGCGCCTTCGATGAGGATAAAGCGGCAAGCGATACCAAGTAACTAGTGTTCTGTAACCGATTAAGGAGAAGTTCATGCCTAAGATGAAGTCCCACAGCGGCACCAAGAAGCGTTTCCGCAAGACTGGTACCGGTAAGCTTATGCGCGCCAAGGCTTTCAAGAGCCACATCCTGAGCAAGAAGTCCACCAAGCGTAAGCGTGGCTTCCGTCAGGAGACCGAGATCGCCGCTGCCGACCGCAAGGTCATCAAGTCGCGTCTCGCCTAAGTTCGCGTTCCCGTTTTTCGTTTTACCGTCTAGGAGTTGATAGAACATGGCACGTATTAAGCGCGCTGTTGCCGCCAAGAAGAAGCGCCGTACCGTTATGCACCGTGCGAAGGGTTACTACGGTGCCGCTTCGCGTACTTACAAGCATGCTAAAGAGCAGGTCCAGCACTCCCTGCAGTATCAGTATCGTGATCGCCGCAACAAGAAGCGCGAGATCCGTTCTCTTTGGATCACTCGTATCAACGCTGCTGCTCGCCTGAACGACATCTCTTACTCTCAGTTCATGCACGGCCTGAAGGTTGCCGGCATCGAGCTCGACCGCAAGGTCCTGGCTCAGATGGCTTACGAGGACATCGAGTCCTTCAACGAGCTGGCTACCATCGCCAAGAAGGCTCTCGAGGCCTAATAGATTCTCTTGAATCGCTAGGGGAGTGTCGCGTTGTGCGCGGCGCTCCCTTTTATCTGAAGCGCGGTTTACATTGCTAAAAGCGCGGGTAGATATACACTTACAGGTGACCGATCTCTATATATTCCTGAACCAAAGGGTCAGCAATATATCTCCTTGCCGCGCGGCCCGGTGCAACCGGATCGGCCGCGGGGCGTGCACCTTGAGAACCGGATACTGCGAGGATGGACACACCAGTTGTGTCGCATCCGGGCAGACATCGAACCATTTGAAATGGTCTAACTTGGATTTGTTTTCGCAAGGCCGCCGAGAGGCGGCCCCGAGAAATTCCTTTTCCTATACTAGAACCATATGAATCGAACGGAACCGATCAGCGATGACTGAGAGGACCGGACGGGCTCGAAGCCCAAATATTTTGGACGGAGAGTTCGATCCTGGCTCAGGATGAACGCTGGCGGCGCGCCTAACACATGCAAGTCGAACGGCACCCCTCTCCGGAGGGAAGCGAGTGGCGAACGGCTGAGTAACACGTGGAGAACCTGCCCCCTCCCCCGGGATAGCCGCCCGAAAGGACGGGTAATACCGGATACCCCCGGGCGCCGCCGCATGGCGCCCGGGCTAAAGCCCCGACGGGAGGGGATGGCTCCGCGGCCCATCAGGTAGACGGCGGGGTGACGGCCCACCGTGCCGACAACGGGTAGCCGGGTTGAGAGACCGACCGGCCAGATTGGGACTGAGACACGGCCCAGACTCCTACGGGAGGCAGCAGTGGGGAATCTTGCGCAATGGGGGGAACCCTGACGCAGCGACGCCGCGTGCGGGACGGAGGCCTTCGGGTCGTAAACCGCTTTCAGCAGGGAAGAGTCAAGACTGTACCTGCAGAAGAAGCCCCGGCTAACTACGTGCCAGCAGCCGCGGTAATACGTAGGGGGCGAGCGTTATCCGGATTCATTGGGCGTAAAGCGCGCGTAGGCGGCCCGGCAGGCCGGGGGTCGAAGCGGGGGCTCAACCCCGCAAGCCCCGGGACCCCCGCGGCTCGGGTCCCGCAGGGGGTGGCGGAACTCCCGGTGTAGCGGTGGAATGCGCAGATATCGGGTGGAACACCGGTGGCGAAGGCGGCCCTCTGGGCCGAGACCGACGCTGAGGCGCGAAAGCTGGGGGAGCGAACAGGATTAGATACCCTGGTAGTCCCAGCCGTAAACGATGGACGCTAGGTGTGGGGGACGATCCCCCGTGCCGCAGCCAACGCGATAAGCACCCCGCCTGGGGAGTACGGCCGCAAGGCTAAAACTCAAAGGAATTGACGGGGGCCCGCACAAGCAGCGGAGCATGTGGCTTAATTCGAAGCAACGCGAAGAACCTTACCAGGGCTTGACATATGGGTGAAGCGGGGGAGACCCCGTGGCCGAGAGGAGCCCATACAGGTGGTGCATGGCTGTCGTCAGCTCGTGTCGTGAGATGTTGGGTTAAGTCCCGCAACGAGCGCAACCCCCGCCGCGTGTTGCCATCGGGTGATGCCGGGAACCCACGCGGGACCGCCGCCGTCAAGGCGGAGGAGGGCGGGGACGACGTCAAGTCATCATGCCCCTTATGCCCTGGGCTGCACACGTGCTACAATGGCCGGTACAGAGGGATGCCACCCCGCGAGGGGGGCGGATCCCGGAAAGCCGGCCCCAGTTCGGATTGGGGGCTGCAACCCGCCCCCATGAAGTCGGAGTTGCTAGTAATCGCGGATCAGCATGCCGCGGTGAATGCGTTCCCGGGCCTTGTACACACCGCCCGTCACACCACCCGAGTCGTCTGCACCCGAAGTCGCCGGCCCAACCGAGAGGGGGGAGGCGCCGAAGGTGTGGAGGGTGAGGGGGGTGAAGTCGTAACAAGGTAGCCGTACCGGAAGGTGCGGCTGGATCACCTCCTTTCTAGGGAGACACATTCTTAGAGAGACAAACTTTAACTCGAATAGAGGGCAGGAGCCCGTCCGGCAGATGTCTTCCCGGTACGTCCCCGCAGCACCCGGTCCCCGGGGTCGCACCCGCGTACCTTGAGAGCCGCATAGCGATAGGAGAGAGATGGAAGAATTCTCTTCCAGACTCGATTCTTTTCTGCGATTAAATAGAGAGAATGATAGCAATCATTCATCCGATCCAAACAAGAAGAATTCACTTATATATGAGTGAGGAGCATCTGATCGCGAGCACAGTGAAGACACTGTGCCGCGGTATGAGATACCCGAATTGCGACATACGAGCGCTATTCATGATATCGATTAATTAGATTAGTTAGCGACACGTGGATATCCCGCGGGCCCGATGCGGTCCCGCAAGATACCACGGGCGCACGGCGGATGCCTTGGCACAGGGAGCCGATGAAGGACGCGGCAAGCTGCGATAATCCCCGGCGAGGAGCACACATCCTTCGACCCGGGGGTCTCCGAATGGGCGAACCCATGCACAGCAGTGTGCATATCCCCCCCCGCTGAACACATAGGGGGGGAGGACAACCCGGGGAACTGAAACATCTAAGTACCCGGAGGAGAGGAAATCAATCTCGAGACTCCCCGAGTAGCGGCGAGCGAAAGGGGACCGATGGCCAAACCGTCGAGCGGGCATACCCGGCAGGGGTTCCGCCGACGGGGTTGCAGGGCCGCGCATCCGGGGGCTGCCGCCCCCGGGCGCAGGTCCGGCTGGGGAGCGGAACGGCATGGGAGGGCCGGCCGCAGCGGGTGACAGCCCCGTACGCGAACCCAGACCGGACGGCGCGACGCGGTCCCTGAGTAGGGCCGGGCACGTGAAACCCGGTCCGAACCTGGGTGGACCACCATCCAAGCCTGAGTACTACCCTGTGACCGATAGCGCACCAGTACCGTGAGGGAAAGGTGAAAAGCACCCCGGGAGGGGAGTGAAACAGTACCTGAAACCGTGCGCCCACGAGCAGTCGGAGCACCTTTATGGTGTGACGGCGTGCCTTTTGTAGAATGAGCCAGCGAGTCGCTGGCGCGGGGCGAGGTTAACCGAAAGGGAGCCGGAGCGAAAGCGAGCCTTAACAGGGCGACTTGAGTCCCGCGCCGCGGACGCGAAGCCGGGTGAGCTATCCGTGGGCAGGCTGAAGCGGGGGTAAGACCCCGTGGAGGGCCGAACGCACGTCGGTTGAAAACGGCGGCGATGACCTGCGGATAGGGGTGAAAGGCCAATCAAACCCGGAGATATCTCGTTCTCCCCGAAATAGCTTTTAGGGCTAGCGTCGCGCGTTCACCGCCGGAGGTAGAGCACCGGATGGACGGGGGGCTTCGCCGCCTACCGAATCCAACCGAACTCCGAATGCCGGCGGCCCAGAGCGCGGCAGTCAGAGCATGTGGGCTAAGCTGTGTGCTCGAGAGGGAAACAGCCCGGACCGCCCGCTAAGGTCCCCAAGTTCCAGCCGAGTGGCAAAGGATGTGCGTCCGCCCAGACAACCAGGATGTTGGCTTAGAAGCAGCCATGCAGTCAAAGAGTGCGTAACAGCTCACTGGTCGAGTGGACATGCGCCGACATACACGGGGCTAAGCTGGACACCGAAGCGGCGGGATTTTGATTTATCAGAATCGGTAGGGGAGCTTCCCATGGGCGGAGAAGCCGGAGGGCGACCGACGGTGGAGCGCATGGGAGTGAGAATGCTGGCATGAGTAGCGAGAGACGAGAGAGTAACTCGTCCGCCGTGAACCCGAGGTTTCCTGGGCAAGGCTAATCCTCCCAGGGTCAGTCGGGGGCTAAGGCGAGGCCGGTAGGCGTAGCCGACGCGCAGCAGGCAGACATTCCTGCACCGCGCACGCGGCGCTACGACCGACGGGGCGACGGATGGGGGTGGCTCGGCGGGGTTCTGGACGTCCCCGTGATGGAGCGCGGCCCGCGGACCAGGGAAATCCGGTCCGCAGGAGGGCGAGGCTCCGGACGAAGCGATTGAGCGAAGCGAGTGAGCCCGAGGTCCCTAGAAAAACCCCTAGGCAGGCGCGTGCGCGCCCGTACCGCAAACCGACACAGGTGGGTGGGTAGAACATACCGAGGCGATCGGGTCAACCATGGTCAAGGAACTCGGCACAATGGCCCCGTAACTTCGGGAGAAGGGGTGCCCGCGCGTACGTGAACCGGCTTGCCCGGGAGCGGAGGCGGGCCGCAGTGGAGAGGCCCAAGCGACTGTTTACCAAAAACACAGGACTCTGCAGAAGCCGCAAGGCGACGTATAGGGTCTGACGCCTGCCCGGTGCCGGAAGGTCACGCGGAGGAGTTAGCCGATTCGGCGAAGCCCCGAAGCCAAGCCCCGGTAAACGGCGGCCGTAACTATAACGGTCCTAAGGTAGCGAAATTCCTTGTCGGGTAAGTTCCGACCTGCACGAAAGGCGCAACGACTTGGGCGCTGTCTCGACCATGGACCCGGTGAAATTGCACTGGTCGTGAAGATGCGACTTACCCGCGGAAGGACGGAAAGACCCCGTGAACCTTCACTGCAGCTTGGCATTGGCCGCTGGTCCCGCGTGTAGAGGATAGGCAGGAGGCATCGATCCGGAGGCGCCAGCCCCCGGGGAGCCGCCCTTGGAATACTGCCCTCGCGCGACCGGCGTCCTAACCCGAGGCCGTCAACCGGCTCGGGGACCGTGCCAGGCGGGCAGTTTGACTGGGGCGGTCGCCTCCTAAAGGGTAACGGAGGCGCGCGAAGGTCCGCTCGGGACGGTCGGCAACCGTCCTTTGAATGCAAGAGTACAAGCGGGCTTGACTGCGAGGCCCACAAGCCGAGCAGGTGCGAAAGCAGGCTCTAGTGATCCGGCGGCCCGGCGTGGGTGGGCCGTCGCTCAACGGATAAAAGGTACTCCGGGGATAACAGGCTGATCTTGCCCAAGAGTCCACATCGACGGCAAGGTTTGGCACCTCGATGTCGGCTCATCGCATCCTGGGGCTGGAGCAGGTCCCAAAGGGTACGGCTGTTCGCCATTCAAAGCGGTACGCGAGCTGGGTTCAGAACGTCGTGAGACAGTTCGGTCCCTATCCTCCGTGGGCGTAGGAGAACTGATGGAGGCTGCCCCCAGTACGAGAGGACCGGGGTGGACGCACCTCCGGTGAACCGGTTGTCGACCAACGGCACGGCCGGGTAGCCGCGTGCGGCGCGGATAACCGCTGAAGGCATCTAAGCGGGAAGCCGTTCCAGGGATTAGTTCTCCTTCCGGTAAGGGCCCAGGTAGACTACCTGGTCGATAGACGGCAGGTGCAAGGACGGCGACGTCCTCAGCCGAGCCGCACTAATCGCCCGAGCTCTTCCGGAACCGCACCTCGCGGCCCGCGGGACATGCGCTCAGGAGCGCGGTCCGGGCACGAGGATGCCCCCGAGTCACCTCCCCTATACGCCATGCGGCCCCCAGGGCACGTGAGAGAGACACCGGACACCGTAACGGTGGGCGCCGCCCACCGGTCAGCGGCCAGAGCATGGGGGGCACGCCCGGTCCCGTTCCGAACCCGGAAGCTAAGCCCCATCGCGCCGAGAGTACTGCGGGGTCAGCCCGTGGGAGGCCAGGGCGCCGCTGACCGGTGGACGGCACCGAGCCGTACGCTTGAACTGAGAAGGGGGAGGCCTCGCGGCCTCCCCTTTTGCGTTATATACACGTTGTACTTTGGGGACCTAGCTCCCCGTATTCGCTCTTACTGTTTGGCTGTATTTTGAGTTCTTCTAGTGTATTTGAGCGATAATTACTCGCATTGGCGTTAGGGAGGGCTTGATGTTTACCGTATTTGTCTTGGGCAATATTGCTTCGGGTAAGTCGACTGCCTGCCGCTATTTCGAATCTCGTGGCGCTATGCTAATCGATCTGGATGAGCTTGCAAAATCGCTGTATGTGCCGGGCTCTGATATCGTCAATGCTCTCGCGGATGAATTCGGTTGGGACATTTTGGATGAGGATGGCGGCATTCGCCGCAACATCCTCGCTTCTCGAGCTTTTTGCTTCTCCTGATTCGGTCGCACGGCTCAATGGCATTGTGCATCCCGTTCTCATTGAACAGCTTTCGCTTAGGATTCTCGATCCGGTTTGTTGTACGGTTTCATCTCCTCGTTATCGCTTTGCAGTGGTCGAGGTTTCTGCTCCGACTGGTTTTGAGGATGCATTTGGCTTGGCTGATGAAATTCTGGTCATCAGCGCCCCTTTGTCAGTTCGTCGCGAGCGCGCTATTCAACGTGGCATGGAGCCATCTGATTTCGATGCCCGTTCTGCTTGCCAGCCCGAAGAGTCTGCGCTGTGCAATCTCGCTACAACTGTGATTGACAATGCGGCAGACGATAACTCGCTCTTTGAACAACTGGACGCATGGCTTTCGCGCCATGGGTTCGGGGATGCAGTGGATAAGGAGGAGGCCGATGCCTAAGACACGTTTCCTTACGTGGTATCGCCTTATACCGCTGGTTGCCGTTTTTGCCTTCGGCCTTATCTCATTCGTTTACTCGTATGCTCCTGCCGCTTTCTTTAAGCCGCTGTATCCGATTGACTACGAGGCGTATGTAAAGCAATCCAGTATTTCGCATAATCTGGATCCGTATCTGGTGTGCGCTGTCATTAAGTCTGAATCGAATTGGGATCCCGAGGCCGAGTCGAATCAGGGTGCTCAGGGATTGATGCAGCTGATGCCCGAGACTGCCCAGGATATGATCGCCAAGGGCCTTGTCGACGGTGGCGAGTATTCGGCCGACAACCTTAACGCATCCGGCTACGAATATCGAGTTTGGCTGTGCGTATCTCTCGTATCTTCTAGCGTATTTTAACGGGTCGACTGACAGTGCCATTGCCGCCTATAACGCCGGCATGGGCAATGTCGACGGATGGGCGCAGCAGAGTACGTCGCTTCATAATGCAATCACCTTTCCCGAGACGCAGGCGTATCTGATTCGTGTCAATAATGCCTGGGTTCGCTACAAGACCCTCTATCCCGATCGGTTCGTATAGGACTATGCCTGCCGCCTGCGTATACTGCAGATATATGAGTTAGGAGTATCCATGGCGGAATTTGAAGTAGAACGCGTTGGTGGTGAACTTAAGCGCTTTGGCGTTGAAGGCTCTGACGTGCCGTTTAAGGTCGTGTCTCCCTATGAGCCTGCCGGTTCCCAGCCTAAGGCCATTGAGTCGCTTGTGCAGGGCGTGAGGGACGGAGACCGCTATCAGGTTTTGCTGGGCGTGACTGGTTCGGGCAGGACCTTCACGATGGCAAAGACTATCGAGGCCCTGGGAAAGCCGACGCTGGTCATGGCTCCGAATAAAACGCTCGCCGCTCAGCTTGCGAGCGAGCTCAAAGAGTTCTTTCCCAACAACGCTGTGGTCTACTTCGTCTCGTACTACGACTACCATCAGCCCGAGGCGTATGTGCCGCAAAGCGATACATATATCGAGAAAGACTCCTCGATTAACGAAGAGGTTGAGATGCTGCGACATCAGGCGACCGCATCGCTGCTCTCTCGACGCGATGTGATCGTTGTCGCATCGGTCTCGTGTATCTATGGCATTGGCTCTCCTGAGGACTATGCGGGTCTGGCTCCAAACGTCGACAAGAAGGTGCCGCTCGAGCGCGATGACTTTATCCATGCACTTATCGACATTCAATATGATCGCAATGACTATGACCTGGCACGCGGCACGTTCCGCGTGCGCGGCGACGTTGTCGACGTGTATCCGCCTTATGCCGAGCATCCGTTGCGGTTTGAGTTCTTTGGCGACGAGGTCGAGCTGATTGCCGAGATCGATGAGGTCACCGGTGAGATGCTTCGTGAGTACGAGGCCATCCCCGTATGGCCGGCATCGCACTACGTGACCGAGAAGCCGAAGGTCAAGGCGGCTCTGAAATCGATCAGCGAAGAGTGCGAGAAGCGCGTGGCGGAGCTCAAGGCGACCGACAAGTTGCTCGAGGCGCAGCGTCTGCAGCAGCGCACCGATTATGATCTTGAGATGCTCGAGACGATGGGCTTTTGCAACGGCATCGAGAACTACTCGCGTCATCTGGACGGTCGCAAGCCGGGTGAGCCGCCGTTTACCCTAATCGATTACTTTCCCAAGGATATGCTCTGCATCATCGATGAGAGCCATGTGACGGTGCCGCAGATTCGCGGCATGCACGAAGGTGACCGCTCGCGTAAGGTGACGCTGGTGGAACACGGTTTTCGCCTGCCCTCGGCGCTCGATAACCGCCCGCTTCGTTTCGATGAGTTTGAGGCGAGGATTCCCCAGTTCATCTACGTTTCGGCAACACCGGGCGACTATGAGCTGCGGGTTAGCCAGAACGACGTTGAGCAGATTATTCGTCCGACCGGTCTGCTCGATCCCAAGATCGATGTGCGTCCGGTTCGTGGGCAGATTGACGATCTTGAGGACGAGATTCGCGAGCGCGTTGCCCGCAAGGAGCGCGTGCTGGTGACCACGTTGACCAAGCGCATGGCCGAGGACCTGACCGACCATCTGCTCGACGCGGGCATTAAGGTCAATTACATGCACTCTGATACGGCGACAATGGACCGTGTCGAGATCCTGCGAACGCTGCGCGAGGGCAAGATCGATGTCCTCGTTGGCATCAACCTGCTTCGCGAGGGCTTGGATCTCCCCGAGGTCTCACTGGTGGCAATTCTCGATGCCGATAAGGAAGGCTTCTTGCGCAACCGCCGTTCGCTGATTCAGACGATTGGCCGCGCGGCCCGTAACGCCGATGGCGAAGTCATCATGTATGCAGACGTTGTGACCGATTCGATGAAAGAGGCCATCGAGGAGACGCAGCGCCGTCGTGAGATTCAGATGGCATATAACGAAGAGCATGGCATTGTGCCCAAGACAGTGCGCAAGGCCATCAACGACATCTCAAGTTTTATTGCCGAGGCCGAAAAAACCGTGGGTTCCAAGGGGCGCTCGAAGGGCGACTCCCTTGGCCATGGCGCATTCTATACGCCCGATGAGTCGGGCGAGGGCGGCGTGCCGGAAACGGTGGCGCCCGAGCAGACACTTGCGGAGCAGATGGAAGAACTGCCGCATGACGAGCTTGTGCGGATTGTCGAATCCATGGAAGAGGATATGCGTAACGCTTCTGCCGCCATGGACTTTGAGGAGGCGGCGCGCCTGCGCGATGCCGTCGTTCAGATTCGGGCGATGCTCGAGGGCGCGTCTGAGGACGAGACGATCGAGCGCTTACGTTCACAGGCCCGCAAGGGTTCCACGTTCGCATCGGGCAGAAAACGCCAGGGCGCACGGTTTAAGAAATAGCGAACAGGCCCCGAGTTCCCTGTGGAGCTCGGGGCCTGTGTCTTTTTGCGTGCTGGAATTCGTGCGCTAGAGGTCTGCGATCAGGGCTTCGGCACAACGGATGCCGTCGGTGGCCGCGCTCATGATGCCGCCGGCATATCCAGCTCCCTCACCACAAGGGTAGAGGCCCGGGGTCGACACGGCATGGCACGTTCGGTCTCGGGTGACAGTGACAGGTGAGCTCGAACGAGTCTCCACGCCGGTAAGAACGGCATCGGGGCGGTCGTAGCCTCGTAGCTTTTTTCCGAGTAGGGGAAGTCCCAGGCGGAGCGACTCGACGATATGCTGCGGCAGGGCTTCGTCAATTGCCGTCCAGGTCACACCGAGCGGATAGGTGGGCTTTACCTTTCCGGGCGCCTTGCTGGCGCGTCCTGCGAGGAAATCTCCGACGAGTTGTGCCGGTGCGTTCCAGTTGGAACCGCCCAGGCGATAGGCGGCCGCCTCGCAGGCGCGCTGGAGCTCGATGCCGGCGAGCGGGTCATCGTTGGGAAGGTCCTCAGGCGTGACGTTAACGAGCAGGGCGGCGTTTGCGTTGCGTCCGTCGCGGGCATTGAGGCTGGCGCCGTTGACGCACAGGTGGCCCTGCTCGGAAGAGGCGGCGACAACCTGCCCGCCGGGGCACATGCAAAACGAGAACACGCTGCGGCCGTTGGGAAGATGGGCGACGAGCTTGTAGGGGGCTGCTCCGAGGGCAGGATGTCCCGCCAAGGCTCCATATTGGGCTCGGTCGATATCGCGCTGCGGATGCTCGATGCGAACGCCCATGGCAAAGGTCTTTTGTGCGAGGGCCACGTTGTGGTCCTTAAGGAGCTCAAAAATATCGCGAGCAGAATGCCCGCAGGCGAGGATGAGGTGCTTTGTCTCGATTGGCTCGTAAGCGGCGTCTTGGGACGATTGGACATCAATACCGGTGATGGCGCCAGACGCGTCGATGTGAATGGCGACGAGCTTTTGTTCGATAACGGACGATACCTCCGAGCTGCTCGATGCGCTGGGATATAGCGGTGACAACCGTGGGAAGGATGTCGGAGCCAATGTGCGGCTTGGCATCCCACAGAATATCGCGGGGCGCACCCGCCTCGACGAAGGTTTCGAGGATAAGGCGATGGGCGGGATTTTTTGTTCCCGTATTGAGCTTGCCGTCCGAGAAGGTCCCCGCGCCGCCCAGACCAAACTGGATATTACTCGGGGTCGAGGATGCGCTCCTTTAGAAAAGAGGTCGATCGCATGCGAGCGGCGAAATGCCGGGTCGCCGCGCTCGATGAGCAAGGGCTTAAGACCTGCTTTGGCGAGCGTTAGCGCGGCGAAAAGGCCAGCACATCCGGCGCCGATGACGACGGGGCGCTCTTTGGGTGCGCCGGAAACGGGGAAGGGGAATGAAGGCTCATCGTCATCTATCGCGCGTACGCGCGAGCGGTCACGTTCGGAAACGCTGCCGACCGCCTCTCGCTCGAGGTGGGGACTGGTCAGCTCAACACGAAAGCTCAGGATAAAATGGACGTCTCGTTTTTGCGAGCGTCGATTGACTTGCGGTGCCCCTCGATGGACTTGATCTCGGAGCCCTTGCAACGTAGGACGCGCTTGGCGACTCGCTTGCCAACAATGAGGCAGGCATTTTCATCGCCGGCTTCATCGAGCGACGCGTTGACTTGGGTGATTTCGATCATCGAGGTCTCCTTAGAGGCAGAAAGAGGCCGTCCGGTATCCCAGACGGCCCGAATGCGTTTTTGATTATAGACTGCGCGGCTACAGGCTGCTTGCAGCGCGAATGCCCGAGAGCCATGCCCACGCAAGGTTAAAGCCTCCGCAATCGGCGTCGATGTCGAGCGCTTCGCCGCAGACGTAAAGCGGGGCGTCGACAACGCTGCGCGCGCGTAGACTGGGTGTTGAGATGCTCTCGACAGATATGCCACCACGCGTGACCTGCGCCGAGCGCTCCTCGGCGGTTCCTTCGACGAGCAACTTAAAGTGCTTGAGGATCGAGACCAGGTGGATGACATCGTTGGAGCCTGGATGGCACTGCTCGAACGCTGTGCAGACGACGCGGGAGAGTTGCGGGGCAAGCATACCGTCGAGCCAACGGGGATCGCGGGGCGAAAAGCCGCCGAGCAGCTCAACGCGCCGGTTAAGCATATCGAGCAACTCGTCTTTAGAGAGGTCGGGGAAAACGTCGAGCAGGATCGTATCGCCGCGCTGGATACGACGGGAGAGGTTGAAGACAGCGACGCCCGAGATACCGAAGGTTCGAAACAGGACTTCACCGTCTTCGTGCCAGAGCTCATTATGATTGCGGGCGAGCGTCAAGCGGGCGCGGACGCGCAGGCCATCCAACGTCTTGAGTGCCGCCCGATCGCCGACGACCGTTGCCGATACGGGGCAGAGGATGGGGCGCAGCGAAGTGAGGGGGAGGCGAAACGTATCGGCGATACCGGTGGGGTTGCCACCCGTGGCGATAATTACGGCATGTGCCTCCAGGGCCTCGTTCTTGCGAGGGACATCGGCGAGCGCTTTCCGAAGCGAGCGGAGCTCCGATTTTCGGTCGTCGTGCTTTTTTGCCTTGAGCGCCCGCGCTGGACGGTCTATTTGGAGTGCCCAGCCTTCGGAAGCTTTGTGTGCCGAGGCAACGTTGGCTCCGCAGATTAAGGTGATACCCAGGCGGTCGCAAACATTGAGAAGTGCGTCGCGCACCGATTCGGCGCGAAGGGAGCGCGGGTACAGCCGGCCTTCCTCGGAGGTTGTCATGATGCCCAGCGAGGAGAAGAAACCCATAAGCTCTTGTTCGGGTTGGGGGCCCATGACAGATTCGACGAATGCGGGGTGGTTATACCGCTGAGGATCAATCGATTCGTTGGAGAGGTTGCAGCGGCCGTTACCGGTCGCAAGGAGCTTAAGGCCGCAGGCGACATCGCGCTCAACGATGCAGACGCTTTTGCCAGCGCGTGCGGCCGTAACGGCGGCGGCGAGACCCGAGGCCCCACCGCCGATTACCAGGACGTCATAGAAGGCGCTCGTGTTCACTTAGGCCTCGTCGGTCTCGTGCGGGGCGATGGCCTCGACGGCAGAGACGGCCTTGGGCAGCATGCCATCGGGCAGCGCGGTCTCGACTTCACCCTTATCGCAGGCCTCGGCGAGTGACGGATTGATGGGAAGCTGGCCCAAGATGTCGAGGTTGTAGCGCTCGGCGACTTCGGGGAGCTTACTCTTACCAAAGACCTCGATCTTCTTGCCGCAGTCGGGGCACTCGATATAGCTCATGTTCTCGACAACGCCCAGAATGGGGACGTTCATCTTCTCGGCCATGTTGACCGCCTTGGCGACGATCATCGAGACCAGATCCTGCGGGCTCGTGACGATGACGATGCCGTCGACGGGCAGTGACTGGAAGACGGTGAGTGCGACGTCGCCTGTTCCCGGAGGCATGTCGACCAGCAGGTAGTCGATGGGGCCCCACGAGGTCTCGCTCCAGAACTGCCTGATGGCGCCTGCGATGACCGGACCGCGCCAAAGGACGGGGTCGGTCTCGTTTTGGAGCAGAAGGTTGGAGCTCATGACCTTGACGCCGTGCTCGGAGATTTCAGGCAGCATGAGGTTGCCAAGGGCATGGACGTGGCGTCCGCTCATACCGAACATCTTGGGGATAGAGGGACCGGTGATGTCGGCATCGAGGACGCCGACCTTGTGGCCGTGACGGGCAAGCTCGGTGGCGATGGCACCGGTGACAAACGACTTGCCGACACCGCCCTTGCCGGAAAGCACGGCGATGACGCGTTTGACCTCGGACAGCGTGTTCTCCTCAAATTGCGACGGCGACGTTTGTCCGCCGGCGGCCTGTGCATGCTCGCAACCCATGTATGACTCCTTTGTATATGTTGGGGCCGGGGCCCCGTGATGTGACACGAGCGTCATTGTACCCTCGTTTGCGAGCGGGAGTCATTTGCGATGCATTTGGGCCGAGCGTGCTTGCAATACGATGGGTCCAAGCGAATGGGCGGGCTTACTGAACTTTGCTGGCGAACTCGAGGTATTGCATGCGCTGCAGCTTGTCGATCGTCGAGGCGTATGGGCTGTCTTCAGATTCCAAGTCGTAGCGCAGCCCGTCGGCACCAAGGTAGCCGGCGACATTGATGGTGGGCACATCTGACCTTGTGGCAAGCAGAGCCTTTTGATAGTCGGTGAGCGGGGCGCCGATCTTATTAAGGGTAATGGCTGCAATCTCGTTTGCCCCGACGGTGTCGTAGACGTTGAGCTCGGTATTGCCGGCGATTTCATAGTTAGCCCAGACAAAATATGTCGACTGATAGATACGGAAAGCGTGGCTTGCCGTATCTTCCTGAGGGTACAGCTCGTCGTTGAGAGTCGTTGCGGCGCTCGGCTGATGGTCGCCAAAAAGACAAGGACAACCGGTCTGCCGATATTGCGGAGCTCGTTGATAAAGTACTCGAGGTCCCGGTCGGATGCGTCGATGCAGGTAAGATAGGTGTTGAGCGCGCTATTGGCACCCTCGCTGGCTCCCTCGACCCAATAGTTTGTCAGCTCCTCGGCGGGAACGGTGCCATAGTCGTAGCCGCCGTGATTTTGCATCGTGACGTCAAAGATGAACTGCGGGGCTTCGTCGGTTCTAAGCAGGTCGAGTATCTTGTCGTAGGTGGCGTAGTCGCATACGCCGGCATGGTAACAGGGCGCACCTTCGAAATCGCCGATTGAAAGAAAGTCTCCAAAGCCCAGCTGCTGATAGATTTTATCTCGATGGTAGTTGACGGGGTTTTGCGGGTGCATAGCGGTAGCGGTATACCCAAGCTCCTTAAGGTCCTTTGCCAGGCTGTTGACGCCATTCATCTGATATAGCTGATAGGGATTTTGCCTAATCCGACAAAGGCCGTTGTCGCTCCGGTCAAAAATTCGAATTCGGAGTTCGCCGTTCCGCCACCGGCGACCGAAGCGAGCATGGTGCCGCGAACAAGTGTGTCGGGAAGCGAGTTGTAGAATGCGGGGCCGGTGTACCCGGCCGCCTGGAGCTGCTCAAAGCACGAAAGGTCGCTAAAACTCTCGTTCATGACGGCAACAATCGTCGGCTTGATTTCATTGAACTGGGCAACGGCCGCCGCGCGCTGCTCGCTCGAGCCATACGTGCTGTCGTAGGTGGCGGCGAGCTCCTGCTCGATGCTCTGCGCCTCATCGGGCGTATAGCCTTCGGGCTTCTCAATGGGCAACTCGTTGACCATTTCGGTGAACGAAGTGATAAAACCCTGAGACGCATACGTGGTGATGGGCTGCCAACGGTCAAATCAAAATTCAGCGCCTGCTCCAAGTCGATGCTGGAAAAGCCCGAGAGCCCCACAACGGTCACTAGCAGAAAAGCGCAGAGGTTAGCGGCGATTGCGGGGAAGACATGGGTGGGCGTACGGAGCTTGTGCGGTCGGATAAGCGAAAGAAGCCCCAGGGAAATCTCCAGCAGGGCTAGAGAGGTTACGATTCCGGCGGTAAAGGTAAACTCGTATCCCTCGCTCACTTCCATTGCGGTGCCAAGGGCCAAGATATCGCTTGGCAGGATGGCCTCGCCTTTAAACGTTATGACGAAGTGCTCGGCAATGCCAAGGATGCAACAGACGACGGGCACGAGGGCCATGACGCCTCCATGACGCTGTCCCAGCAAATAAAGGGAGAGCAGAACCGTCGCGAGCAGCCCGACGGAAAACCCGAATGAGTTGGCGGGAATGCGATAGAACGTTTCGTTACAGGCAATTTCGAGTGAAACGAACGAGAGCGCTGAAACAGCGGCGATGACAAGGATGTCACGGCAAATACAGGCAACCGTTCCCGTCGCAAGATCGGTTTGGTCGATAAGTCCCGAAACCAAGGGCTCGACAAGAAGTATGACGGCGGTAGCACCGAGCGCCGAATAAGAAAGGACCCATAGGGGAATTGTCCTCATTTACGAGCAATTGATTCGTAATCCATGCAGCTACCATGCCGAGCGGGATGAGGGCGTCGCGCACCAAAAGACGCGGGCAATGGGCGGCTTTTCATTGTGTTTGATTGAAAAATATACGCGCACCACGACGATGGCCACGATAAGGACGGCGATGAATATGGGCAGATTGGCCATGTCGCTCGAAGTGATTTCAAGGGGGATATCTTCGGTCATGGACGTTCCTCTGTTACGGCAAATTAAGTTCAGTATTAGATTACTGTAACCTTTCCACGGCATTTCGAGAAACAAAGCGCCCGATACGCAAAGCTAAAGGTCTGCGAATCTTGTATTACGAACATCTGTGCGCGTCGAGTGCGCTAAACTCATCGGCAGTATGATTCGATGCAATAGGAGGCAAGGAGCTTCCATGTCTGATTCTTCTATCGTTATTCGCGGCGCTCGTGAGCACAACCTCCGTGATATCGATGTTTCCATTCCGCGTGACCAACTCGTGGTCATTACCGGTCTTTCTGGCTCGGGCAAGAGTTCGCTGGCATTTGACACTATCTATGCCGAGGGCCAGCGTCGATACGTCGAGAGTCTTTCGAGCTATGCGCGCCAGTTCTTGGGCCAGATGGACAAACCCGACTTGGATTCAATCGACGGCCTTTCGCCGGCGGTGTCGATCGACCAAAAGACGACGTCTAAAAACCCTCGCTCGACGGTTGGCACTGTAACCGAGATTTATGACTATCTGCGCCTGCTGTTCGCCCGTGTGGGCACCCCGCACTGTCCCGAATGCGGCCGCGTCATTGAGCGCCAGACGACCGACCAGGTTGCCGACAAGGTCTTGGCGGCGGGGGAGGGCCGCCGCGCGTTTGTGCTGGCACCGGTGGTGCGCGGGCGAAAAGGCGAGTACACCAAGCTGTTTGAGGACCTTCGCGCCGAGGGCTTTAGCCGCGTGCGTGTCGACGGCGAGGTTCGCTCGCTTGATGACCCTATCGATTTGGATAAGAAATTCAAGCACGATATCGAGGTCGTGGTCGACCGCATCGTGATTCGCGAGAACTCGCTGGGCCGTATTGCCGAGTCCGTTGAACAGGCGACTGCGCTGGCGCACGGCAATGTGAACGTATACTTGCTGCCCGACCGCGACGCTCCCGAGGGACCGAAGGCGAGTTGCTGGAGTATTCGCTGGCGTTAGCGTGCCCGGAGCATGGACACTCCATCGATGACCTGCAGCCGCGTGATTTTTCGTTTAACGCTCCCTATGGCGCATGTCCTGAGTGCGACGGCCTGGGCTTTAAGAAAACCGTTGATGCCGAGGCGCTGATCGAGGACCCCTCGAAGTCCATTGCCGACGGAGTCTTTGGTAGCCTGTTTGGCAATTCGAACTACTATCCGCAGATTTTTGCTGCGGTCTGCAAACACTTTAAGGTGAGCGCTGATACGCCGTGGGAGGACTTGCCCCTCGCGTGCGTCGTGCATTCTTGGATGGCCTGGGCGATACGAAGATCTCGGTCGACTACCAAAAGCTCGACGGACGTCGCAGCCAGTGGGATACCAAGTTTTCGGGCGTTCGCAACATCCTGTACGAACGCTATACCGAGACGACGAACGAGAACACCAAGGCGCGCCTGGAGAAGTACATTCGCGAGGAGCCGTGCTCGACCTGCCACGGCGCTCGTTTGCGCTCCGAGATGCTCGCCGTCACCGTGGGCGGTAAGTCCATTTACGAGGTTTGTTGCCTGTCGTGCCGTGAATCGCTCGAGTTTTTGAGGGCTTGGAACTCACCGAGCGCCAACAGTTTATCGGCGGCCGTATCGTCAAGGAAATTCTGGAACGTCTGCGTTTTCTGGTCGATGTTGGACTCGACTATCTGACACTCGATCGCGCCTCGGCGACGCTTTCCGGTGGCGAGGCACAGCGTATTCGACTGGCAACGCAGATCGGCGCGGGTCTCATGGGCGTGCTCTATATTCTGGACGAGCCCTCGATCGGTCTTCATCAGCGTGACAACGAGCGCCTGATCAAGACGCTCGAGCGCCTGCGCGATATCGGCAATACCGTTATCGTCGTCGAACACGACGAGGATACAATCCGTGCCGCCGACTACGTGATCGACATGGGGCCCGGCGCCGGTGTCAACGGCGGGCACGTAGTCGCGGCGGGAACGCCTGCTGATATCATGGCGTGTCCTGAGTCGATGACGGGCGCTTATCTGACCGGCAAACGAATGATTCGGGTGCCTGATGAACGGCGCAAGCCCGGTCGCGGCTGCCTTAAAATTACGGGCGCTCGAGCCAACAACCTCAAAAACGTTACTGCCAAGATCGAGTTTGGTACGCTTACGGTTGTTACCGGCGTGTCGGGATCAGGCAAGAGCTCCCTGGTTACCGACACCATTGCGCCTGCCCTTACGAATGCTATTCACCGTTCGACGCGCCCCGTGGGTCCGTATAAGAAAATCGAGGGCATCGAGTGTATCGATAAGGTTATCGATATCGACCAGTCGCCGATTGGCCGCACGCCGCGTTCCAACCCTGCTACCTATATCGGCCTGTGGGATGATCTTCGCGCGCTGTTTGCGAGTACGCCGGAGTCGAAGGCGCGCGGCTACTCGCCGGGTCGTTTCTCCTTTAATGTGAGTGGCGGGCGCTGCGAGGCGTGCAAGGGCGACGGGCAGATCAAGATCGAGATGCACTTCCTGCCCGATATCTATGTTCCCTGCGAAGTTTGCGGCGGTAAACGCTACAACCGCGAGACACTCGAGGTCACCTACCGTGGCAAGACCATCTCGGACGTGCTCGACATGAGCGTCACCGAGGCGCTGGCCTTCTTTGGGAATATCCCGCAGATTAAGCGCAAGCTCCAGACGCTGTACGATGTAGGCTTAGGCTACGTGAGCCTGGGCCAGCCCGCCACGACGCTCTCGGGCGGCGAGGCGCAGCGTGTGAAGCTCGCCAAAGAGCTTCATCGACGCCAGACGGGCAAGACGTTCTATATTTTGGACGAGCCGACGACCGGGCTTCATTTTGAGGACGTCCGCCAGCTGCTCGATGTGCTGCAGCGCTTGGTCGAAGCGGGCAACACGGTGCTGGTGATTGAGCACAACCTTGATGTCATCAAGGTTGCCGACCGCCTGATCGATATGGGTCCCGAGGGCGGTAACGGCGGCGGAACCGTCGTGGTTTCGGGTACACCGGAGCAGGTTGCGGACTGTCCGCAGAGTTATACGGGCAAGTTTTTTGGCGCCGTTGCTCAGGCGTGACCGGGAGCGCCAGGCTCAACTTGATGCTCAGTAAATAGGCGATTCAGTTTATGGGCGCCATCGACTCCTCGTGATTCGATGGCGCTTGCTGTGTCGAAGTGACGTATGCTGCCGAATTGGACATATACTTAATCTTTGCGTCCGAATGCGAGGGAAAGGATATGTCATGGCAAAGGCTGTAAAGACGCCAAAAACCAATGCGATGCGCGAGCTGGAAAGTGCCGGCATTTCCTATGTTCTACATACGTACGAAGACGATGGTGATGAGTCGGTGGGCCTGGGGGTCGCGATTTCGGAGCAGCTTGGCGAGGAGCCCGGTCAAGGATTTAAGACTTTGGTCTGCGTGACACCGTCCAACGACTATGTCGTGTGCTGCATCCCTGTTGCCGACGAGCTCGATCTAAAGTCCGCCGCGCGTGCCGCGGGGGAGAAGTCCTGGCCATGATGCATGTGAAGGATTTGCTTGCGGCGACTGGCTACGTTCGCGGCGGCTGCAGCCCGGTCGGTATGAAAAAACGCTACCGGACGCTCATTGATGAGACATGTGTCCTTTGGGATACCATTTTTATTTCGGGAGGCAAGCGCGGTTATCAGCTCGAGCTTGCACCCGATGATTTAATTGCATTTTGCGGGGCGACGGTTGCCGCGATTACGAGAGAGGACTGAGCGATGCCGCAGGAAGAATTGAAGCGCGGAGCTCATTTTGCAAGAGAATCTGCGCCTCAGACACCCTCGTCCGAAGCTCCTTCGTCGCGAGATGACACTGACGACATGGGCTCGTCGGACTACTCCACGGTTGGTCGTTCCGCCGGGCTTATGACCATCCTGACCATCGTGTCTCGCGTCACCGGTTTTATCCGCACGTGGGCAATGGCGGCCGCTATCGGCATGTCGCTACTCTCGTCCTCCTATCAGGTCGCCAACAACCTGCCCAATATGCTCTACGAACTCGTGATGGGCGGCATGCTCGTGACGGCGTTTTTGCCCGTGTACATGGGCGTGAGGCGTGAGCAGGGTCGCGAGGCCTCGAACGAGTACGTGGGCAACCTGCTCGGCATTCTGCTTTTGGTGCTGGGTGGCATTTCGTTGCTGGGGACCGTGTTCGCCCCGGGCTTTATTTGGACGCAGTCGTTCCTTTCGGGCGATGGCGGCAGCATGGATACCGCTGCGTTCATGTTCCGCTTCTTTGCCATCCAGATTCTGTTTTATGGTTTGGGCTCGGTGTTCTCGGGCGTTCTCAACGCACACCGCGACTACTTCTGGTCGACGTTTGCCCCGGTCCTCAACAATGTGATCGTCATTGCGAGCTTTATGGGTTTTGCGCCCGTGTCCGCACAGTTTGGCGAACGTGCCGGCATCATCTTGATTGCGGCCGGTACGACCCTCGGTGTCTTTTGTTCAGATGGCATGTCAGATCCCCCGCGCTTGGCAAGCACGGCGTGCATCCCCATATCCATATCGACTTTAAGGACCCCGCACTGCGCCAGACGATTGCGCTCGGTATCCCGACGCTGCTCGCCACGGTGTGCATGTTTGTCTCGACTTCTATCACCAACGCTGCCGCGCTGGTGGTCCAGCCCGAGACTGGTCCTTCCGTCATCGCCTATGCGCGCCTGTGGTACACGCTGCCCTACGCGCTGATTGCCGCCTCGCTTTCGACGGCGCTCTATACCGAGCTCTCTCACGACGCACAGGAGAAGGATTACGACAGCGTTCGCACGGGCATTTCGCGCGGTGTCGCCCAGATGCTCTTCTTCCTGATTCCGTTTGCGATGTATCTGATCGTCTTCGCCCGTCCGCTCAACATGATCTACTGCGCCGGCAAGTTCGATGAATCCGGTGTGGCGCTGGTGTCGGAGTTCCTTATCTATCTGGCACTTTCCCTGCCGCTCTACGGCGTGGTCGTGCTGATGCAGAAGAGCTTCTCTGCCTTGCTCGATATGAAGCCCTATAGCCGCTATTGCCTGTATTCCGCCATCGGCCAGGCCGGCTCGGTTCTGCTGTTTGGCGTTGTGCTGGGCTTCGGTATGCCGGCAATCGCGCTTTCGTATGTCGTCGACTACGTGATCTTGGTCGGTTGCTCGCTGTGGTGGCTGCGTCGTCGTCTGCGTGGCCTTCAGGTCAAATCTATCCTGCATGGCGGTTTCTTTTGGCCTTTTGTTCGGCGGCCTGGGTGCTGCCGCAGGCGCCGGCGTCATGTGGGCGCTTGAACACTTTGTCGGGGCACTTGGCGGCTCGATTCTGATTACTCTTGGCTACGTTTGCGTTGCGGGTGTCGTCTCGCTTGCTGTTACCTTTGGCCTTGCCGTCGTCCTTAAGATGCCCGAGGTCTCGGCGCTGCTTCGTCGCAAGTAGGTGCGTGTGGCCGGTCACGACAACATTCCAACACTCGCCGAGCAGGTTTCGCGCGTTCCCACGCAGCCCGGATGCTACCTTTGGAAAGATGCCAAGGGCGATGTCATCTACGTTGGCAAGGCGAAAAACCTGCGTTCCCGTATGCGCCAGTACGTGACGCTGCAGGATGAGCGCCAAAAAATACCGCTCATGATGCAATTGGTTGCGAGCTTTGACTACATCGTTGTCGAAACCGAGCATGAGGCGCTTGTACTCGAGCGCAACCTGATCGGCCAGTACCATCCGTACTTTAACGTCGACCTCAAGGATGACAAGAGCTACCCCTTTATCGCCATTACAAAGGGCGACCTGTATCCCGCTATCAAATACACGCGTGAGCGTCATAAGCCGGGAACGCGCTATTTTGGACCCTATACCGATAGCCGTGCGGCACGTGAGACGATAGATACGCTGCGCAAGGTTATCCCCCCATCTGCTCTGCATCCTGTGCGGAGTGGCGTCGTTGTCGCCGTATCATCGAGTCCCACAAGGGCGAGGAAGACATCGTCAATATGATTTGCGCACAAAACGGGCGTCCCTGCTTCGACTACCATGTCGGGCGCGGGCCGGGCGTGTGTCGGCGCGATTTCCCCGGCAGACTATGCCAAGAACGTCAAGCGTGTCGAGCGCTTTTTGTCGGGCCATCGCAAGGATGTCGTCGACGAGCTGACTTCCGAGATGGCGGATGCCGCCGAGGCACTCGATTTTGAGCGCGCGGCACGCGTCAAGCGTCGTTTGGAGGTCATCAGGGGTCTGGACGACCGTCAGCAAGTCGTTTTTCCCTCCAGTGTCGATATCGATGTCATCGGTTTCTATCGCGAGGAGACCATCTCTGCCGCTTGCGTCTTTGTCGTGCGTGAGGGCCGAACAGTTCGCACCTGCGAGTTCATTCTCGACAAGGGTCTTGATGTTGACGAGGAAGAGCTCCAGTCGGGCTTTCTTAAGCGCTATTACGACGAGACGGCTGATATTCCAGCTGAGATAAACCTCTCTGTCGAGCTTGAGGATGCGGAGGCGCTGGGGGAGTGGCTTGCAGGTAAGCGCGAGCGTTCCTGCCATCTCCATAGGCCGCAGCGTGGCGAAAAGCACCGTTTGCTCGATATGGCATCAAAATGCGCGCCATGCCCTCATGCGCTACATGATGCGAACGGGGTACGCTGACGACCGCACCAATCAAGCGCTCCTAGAGCTCGAAAGCGCGCTGGCGCTGCCGGCGCCGCCGATGCGTATCGAGTGCTTCGATATCTCGACGCTGCACGGAACCTTTACCGTCGCCTCGATGGTGGTGTTTACCAACGGGCGCGCCGACAAGAGCCAGTACCGTCGTTTTAAAATTCAGGCCGAATTGGACGAGGCAAACGACTTCGTGTCGATGTCCGAGGTTTTGGGACGACGCTATGCTCCCGAGCGCATGGCCGACGAGCGCTTTGGCTCGCGCCCCGATTTGCTCGTTGTCGATGGCGGTAAGCCGCAATTGACCGCTGCGATCAAGCAACTTGAGGCTCTTGGGCTCGATATACCAGTTTGTGGCTTGGCAAAGGCCGATGAGGAAGTTTTTGTGCCTTGGGACGAGACTCCCGTCGTGCTGCCGACCGGGTCCGCGTCGCTCTATCTAATTAAACAGGTACGCGATGAGTCCCACCGATTTGCCATCACGTTCCACCGCGAGTTGCGCGATAAAGCCATGACGGTTTCGGTACTCGATGACGTTCCGGGCGTGGGACCCACCAGAAAACGTGCCCTTATGCGCCATTTTGGCTCGATGAAGCGTTTGCGCGCGGCGAGCGAGCAAGAGATCGCGGAAGTTCGCGGCATACCTGCCGATGTTGCCAAGGCGGTCCACGAGGCGCTCGTTGCATGGAATGCCGAGCGCGCCCAGACATCGGCCAACCGTTCCGAAAACTAAATGCGCTTCTAAACAACTGATATACATGATTGCGCGATTTTCAACCATTTATTACGCCATGATTGCCTGCTGGTTTCGGGTTTTATTAACGCTAAAACGTTTGACTAACCCAAGCGAAAACCCTGCTATCCTGCGGGTTGACGAAGACTGATATCTCACCTCGCCGATACATACTGTCTGGCGAATCGTTTGTCAACGAATTCGGTGAACGGTAGTAAATACCGTTCAAGCGTATGTATGTATCGGTCGCCGAGCGCGGCACCTCAGTTGGGTTCGTCGGTAGGTAAGGTATATATCGTCCGCAAGTTGCGCGGGGGCAAGTCTAGGTGCTCCCCGAGTAAGATTCTCTATTGATAGGAGAAGACATGGCCATCATCAACAAGGGGTATGTCCAGGCGTTCGTTCCTCGGCCTCACCGGCAGCGTCGCTGCTGTCGCAGGGCTTGGTCTCACCGGCTGCGGTGGCAGCTCTAGCGACGAGGGTTCCGCTTCCGGTTCCACCGATTCCGCCAACCGTGGCGGCGGCGTGATCACCGCTGGTTCCGCTTACGCTCCGTCCAGCTTCGATCCCGCCAGCACCGGCTCCGCTGTGGGCCTGGGTGCTAACTGGCACGTCGTCGAGGGCCTCTACGGCATCGATTACCACGACTACAGCACCTTCAACGAGCTCGCCACCGACGATCCCAAGTCTGTGGACGACACCACTTTCGAGGTCACCATCCGTAAGGGTGCCAAGTTCTCCGATGGCACCGAGGTCACCGCTGACGATGTCGTTGCCTCCTACACCGCTTGCGCCGCTTCCGCTACCTATGCTCCGTTCTTCCAGCCCTTCGAGTCCATCGAGGCCAAGGACGCCAGCACCGTGACGGTCAAGACCAAGGTCCCCAACTTCTCCCTGCTCAAGGATCGTCTGGCCATCGTCCGCGTTACCCCGGCCACCCAGACCGAGGAGGATCGCGCCAAGCAGCCGATCGGTTCCGGCCCCTGGATGTACGACTCTATCTCCGATACCGAGATCACTCTGGTTCCCAACCCCGAGTACAACGGTGAGTATGCTGCCGAGGATAAGAAGATCCAGTACAGCATCCTGACCGACCCCACCGCTCGCGTTACCGCTCAGCAGGAGGGCTCCACGCTCGTTATGGAGCTCGTTACCGCTGACGCCGTCGACCAGCTCGAGAGCGCCGGCTGCAAGATCGATAACGTTCAGGGTTTCGGCACCCGCTTCATCATGTTCAACGTCGCCAAGGAGCCTTGGAACAACGTCAAGGTCCGTCAGGCCGTCATGTATGCGCTCGACACCGAGAAGATGGTCAGCAACACCTTCGCCGGCCTTGCCACCGCTGCCAGCTGCTACCTGCCCAAGAGCTTCACCAACTATCATGAGGCTTCCACGGTGTACAAGACCGACGCCAAGAAGGCTAAGAAGCTCATCGAGGAGTCTGGCATCACCCCGGGTGCCATCACCCTGCGCACCACCGACAACGAGCAGATTAAGGGCATGGCCGCCCAGGTCAAGAACGACCTCGACGCTCTCGGCTTCGATGTGACCATCCAGACCGATACCTCGCCGGCTACCTACGCTGCCATTGACGGCGGCGAGGCCTACGATATCCTCCTTGCCCCTGGCGATCCTTCCTGCTTCGGCGCTGATCCCGACCTGCTGCTCAACTGGTGGTACGGCGACAACGTCTGGATGCAGACCCGTTGCCCGTGGAAGGAGTCCGCTGAGTGGCAGAAGCTCCACGGTCTCATGGACGAGGCTCTTGCCGCCGAGGGCGACGAGCAGCAGAAGAAGTGGAACGAGTGCTTCGACATCATTGCCGACAACGCCGTTCTGTACCCCGTTGTCCACGTCAAGACCGTCTCCGCTTCCTGGGACGATCCGTCCACTGCGCCCAACGGCGAGGCCCTCGATGGCTTCAAGGGCATCGGCACGACGAGCATGTCCTTCAGGGGCGTTGCGACCGTCAAGGCGTAAGACTCGCTTGAGTCTGTATGCAGGATGTCGGTCGTTGGGATCGTATCCTCATAGTTGAAACAAAGACCCGGGCGGCAACGATGTCGCTCGGGTCTTGTAATGAGTATCCGTACTCATATACCAGTTGGTCCTACCGACAAAAGAAAGGGGAGAGAACGTGAACAACTTGCTACGTTTGATTGGAAGGCGTCTTGTGGCGCTGCCGATTATGGCATTGGGCGTCACCGTCCTGGTGTTCTTCCTTATGTCGTTCTCCAAGACCGACCCCGCCTACACGGCGTTGGGTGACGGTGCCTCGCCCGAGGCGGTTGCCGAGTACCATGAGAAGTATGGTCTGGACGACCCTGGCCCGTGCGCTACGTGCGCTATATGGGCGATTTGATCCATGGCGACATGGGCACCTATGGTGCTGCTCGCAACTCCGTTGCCAAGCGCATCTCCACGGCCCTGCCCGTCACGATGCAGCTGACCTTCATCGGTCTTGCCATCGGTGCGGTCGTTTCGTTTTTGCTCGGCGTCATCGCGGCACTGTATCGCGACAAATGGCCGGACCAAGTGATCCGCGTCTTTTCCATCGCCGGCTTGGCAACCCCGTCGTTCTGGCTTGCCGTTCTGTTGATCCTGCTGTTCTCTTCCTACCTTAAGGTGCTCCCGGCATCGGGTGCTCTGCCTCACTTCACCACGAATCCGGTTGGCTATCTGGGACGTATGATCATGCCCGCTATCGCCTTGGCATTTCCGCTGACGGGCCAGATGACTCGTATCGTGCGTACCGCCATGGTCGAGGAGCTCGACAAGGATTATGTCCGTATGGCTCGCGGCGCCGGCGTTCCCGAGAAGGTCGTCGTCGGCATCAACGTTCTTCGCAATGCGCTGATCACCCCGGTCACCACCCTCGGTCTTAAGATCGGTTACCTCATGGGCGGCGCTGTCGTCATCGAGGTTATCTTCAACCTCCCCGGCATGGGCACCGCGATTCTGCAGGGCGTTCAGGGCAACGAGGCGAACCTGGTTCAGGGCGTCGTCATCGTCGTTGCTCTCGCCTTCATCATCATCAACATCGTGGTTGACATGCTCTACCTGCTCATCAACCCGCGCATCAGGACGGTGTAGATTATGGTAAAGATTCGAGAGAAGCAAACCGAGCAGCTCGAGAAGGCTGCCTCCAAGGGGCTCAAGCTCGGTGGCTGGAAGAAGATGACGCTGTCTTCTAAGATTGCCGCCGTCGTGCTGGTGCTGGTCGCCCTGACTGCGATTCTGGCGCCCCTTCTTGCCCCCTATAGCCCGGTCGAGATCTTTACGGCTCGCCAGGCTCCCGGCAACGGATTTATCTTCGGTACCGACGATAAGGGTCGCGACATTCTGTCGCGTATGCTCTACGGTGGTCGTTACTCGCTGATTATCGGCTTTGGCGCCACTGCCATGGCTCTGGTCTGCGGCTCCGGTGGTCGTGGGCGCCCTTGCAGCGGTTTCGCGCAAGGCCGTCTCCGAGACGATCATGCGTATCTTGGACATCATCATGTCCATCCCGGGCATCGCCCTCGCGGCCGTCTTCGTCTCCATCCTGGGCAACTCCGTGCCGTCGATCATCTTCGCCATTGGCTTTATGTACACTCCGCAGATCGCCCGTATCGTGCGCGCCAACATCGTGTCCGAGTACGGCGAGGACTATGTTCGTGCGGTCATCGTTTCCGGCGCCAAGGCTCCGTGGATTTTGATCAAGCATGTTCTGCGTAACTGCATCGCCCCGATCATGGTCTTCACCGTTACCCTGGTCGCCGACGCCATCATCTTCGAGGCCTCGCTGACCTTCATCGGCGCTGGTATCCAGGAGCCCACCGCTACCTGGGGCAACATCCTCGCCGACGCCCGCGGCGGCGTGCTCGCTGGCCGTTGGTGGCAGGCGCTGTTCCCCGGGCCTGGCCATCATGATTACCTGCCTGGCGCTCAACATCCTCTCCGAGGGCATTACCGACGCTATGGCCGCTGCCCCTCCGCCGCCCTGGATCCGACCGATTCCTCCAAGCGTCGCGAGGCCGACCTGCTGGTCTCCGACCCCGTTCGCGCCTACAAGGAGCAGGCCCAGTCCTCTCCGCTCGCCTTGGAGCCCTGCGCGATGTCGAGCTCAAGCGTGACGATCGCCATGTGCCCGACGAGTCTGTCGAACCGATTCTCTCGGTCCGTGACTTCTGCATTCAGTTTGAGCATCACGGCGATATCAACGTTGTCGACCATGTCAGCTTTGACGTCCGTCCTGGTCAGACCATGGGCCTGGTGGGCGAGTCCGGTGCGGTAAGTCCATCACCACGCTGGCCATCATGGGCCTGACCGACGATGACGAGCACCTTTCCGGCGAGGTCCTCTGGGAGGGCCGTGACCTGCTCAAGATGAGCAAGAAGGAGTGGTTCGGCCTGCGCGGTACCGATATCGCTATGGTCTATCAGGACGCCCTGTCCTCGCTCAACCCCTCCATGCTCATCTCTGCCCAGATGAAGCAGCTCACCAAGCGCGGCGGAACCCGTAGCGCCGAGGAGCTCCTGGAGCTCGTCGGCCTCGATCCCAAACGCACGCTCGAGAGCTATCCGCACGAGCTTTCCGGCGGCCAGCGTCAGCGTGTCCTGATCGCTATGGCCCTTACCCGCGACCCCAAGCTGGTCATCTGCGACGAGCCCACGACCGCTCTGGACGTTACCGTTCAGAAGCAGGTCATCAAGCTGCTCAACGATCTTCAGGCCAAGCTCGGCTTTGCCATGATCTTCGTTTCGCACGACCTGGCGCTGGTCGCCGAGGTCGCCCATAACATCACGGTTATGTACGCCGGTCAGGTTATCGAACAGGCGCCCACCAAGGAACTGCTCACCAACCCGATCCACGAGTACACCCGCGGCCTTCTGGGCTCCGTTCTGTCCATCGAGAGCGGTTCGGGCCGTCTGCACCAGGTGCCCGGCGCCGTTCCGAGCCCGCGCGATTTCCCCAAGGGCGATCGCTTCGCGCCCCGCTCGAGCCATCCGCGCATCGGCCTGGACACCCGTCCGGTCTTCAAGCGCGTGCCCGGCACCGAGCACTTCTATTCCGAGCTCCCCGACGAGGTGCTCAAGGCAAATGGTTTGACCCCTCACGCGGAGGTGATGTAGATGAGCGAGACCGCAGTCAACGGCGTCGAGCCGATCATCTTCCTTGATGACGTCCACGTCACCTTTAGGACCCGTACCGGCTCGATTCTCCACCCCAACCTGGTTCACGCCGTCCAGGGTGTAACGATTAAGCTCATGCCCGGTCAGACGATCGGCATCGTCGGCGAGTCCGGTTGCGGAAAGTCCACCACCGCTAACGTCATGTGCGGCCTGCAGGCCCCCACGAGCGGCAAGGTCTACTTTTAAGGGCAAGGACGTTACCAAGCGTACCGCCGAGGACCGTCGCCACATGGGTCGCGTCATCTCGGTCGTGTTCCAGAACCCGGCCACGGCGCTCAACCCCCCGTATGGTCGTTCGCGAGCAGCTGCTCGACCCCATGCGCGTCCACAACCTGGGTACCGAGGCCGAGCAGGAGAAGCGCGTCAAGGAACTCTTGGAGCTCACCGGTCTGCCCAGCTCCGCTGCCGAGGTTCTTCCCGGCCAGCTTTCGGGCGGCCAGCGCCAGCGCGTCGCAATTGCCCGTGCCCTGTCGCTGAACCCCGATGCCATCATCGCCGACGAGCCCACCTCGGCTCTGGACGTTTCGGTCCGCGCGCAGATTCTGAACCTGCTGACCGACCTTTAAGAAGGAGCTCGGCCTGGCCATGGTGTTCATCAGCCATGACATCCAGACGGTCCGCTATATCTCTGACGACATCATCGTTATGAATGGCGGCAGGATCGTCGAGCAGGGCGAGGCCAAGCAGGTCTTCCAGCACCCCCAGGACCCCTACACCAAGATGCTGCTCGGCGCTGCGCCGTCGCTGCTGCACCCCAAGCTCGGCGAGTAGCCTCGCTTTCCCTCCCGTGCGCCCGGTTCCCTTGCCGGGCGCACCTCCGTTGCGATTTCGAAAGGTTGGGTTCACGAGCCATGCCAAGTGCTCAGGAGCTACAACATCAATTTGGTGAATATCGAGGCGCCATGCCCCGTCCATCAGATTTCGATCTCTTTTGGAAGGATCGCATGGCCGAGGCCGACGCCGTCGGGCTTGACTATGCGATCGAGACGGCATCGGTCACCGATGCCGCGACCTGCCAGCTTTTCGACCTCTGGTATACCGGCATGTGTGGCGCTCGCCTGCATGCCAAGTACCTTAAACCCGTCTCGGACGAGCCCGTGCCATTGGTGCTTCAGTTTCATGGGTATCCGGGTGCAAGCCGCAGCTGGTTTTTGAGCAGGCGTCGTTGCGGGCATGGGCATGGCACTCATCGCCCTCGACTGCCCCGGCCAAGGAGGTCCCTCCGAGGATATTGGTGGATTTGAAGGCACGACGGTTGCCGGGCATATCGTTGCCGGTATCGACGGCGACCCGGCCAATCTCTACTATGTCCGCCTACATCAGGATATTCGCATTCTGTGCCGTATTGTTCGCGAGCTCGAGGGCATCGATCTTACCCGCGTGTATGTGAACGGCGCATCGCAGGGCGGCGGTTTGGGCATTGCAACCTGTGCGCTTAACAGCGAGCTTATCAATCGCGCCGCCATCCTCTATCCCTTCCTGTCGGATTTCCGTCTGGTCTGGGATTTGGATGCCGACGATATTGCCTACGAGGGTCTGCGCTATTGGTCGCGCTGGTTTGACGAGGACTCGACTCGTATTGAGGAGGCCTATGCCAAACTGGCGTACTTCGATTCCAAGAACTTTGCCCCTATGGTCAAATGCCCCGTGCTGTTTGGCACGGGCACAGCCGATATCGTCTGTCCTCCGGCGACGCAGTTTGCGGTCTACAACAACCTGACCTGTGAAAAGCGTCATGAGTTCTTTGAAGGCTTTGGCCACGAGGAGATTCAGGATTTTGACGATCTGATCATTCCGTTTTTCTGTAAGGGAGGGAGGCTCATGTCTAAGTGCGAGAGCAATATCGATGAGCTGATTGTCCCCGAGCTTGCGGGAATTGCTGGGACGGTTTCGTCAAGGCTCGCAGAATATCGGGACTGGCGCGGTGATGTCCAAGCAGATGTTTCCGATTTAGAGACATGCGCTTCGAATCTTGAGATTCAAGGTCCGGCCATTACGGCGATTGACTTTGTTAATCCCTGCGCCCGTTACTCGGAGGTCTCCTTTGAGCTCGGTGACGATGCGATTCACGCTCGTTTGATCGAGCCTGTCGGTCGTGCCCGAGTATCTGAGCGCGTGCCGCTGTGCCTGATGTTCCACGACATCGATCGGCCTGTGCGCGGCTGGCATCACATGACGAGATTTGCCGCCATGGGGTATGCCGTGCTTGCACTGGATGACGATGTTGCTGGTGCGGACGACCTGCAGAGGGGGATTTCTTCGCCCGCTTTTGTCGAGCGCGTCCGTTGGGGTTGCGCGCTGGCGAAGGTGGCGCGCAATCTTGATGGCATGGACCCCGACCGCATCTTTGCATGGGGTGAGGGTCTTGGCGGCGGAGTCGCGCTGGCGGTTTCTGCTCTGGACGAGCGGGGCCTCGCCTGCACGGCGGTTGCCAATCCGCTTCCTGACGGCCTCGAGGCGCTGTCGTCTCGGGTGCGCGGATCGGTGCTCATGGGCACATCGCTTATGGATACCGTGAGCGATCCCAAGGATCAGTTTGCCGTATTCAACGGTCTTGAGTGTGACCGGAGGCATATCATCTATGCCAAATACGCTCACGAGCGCATCAATGCGTTCGAAAACGAAGTCGTCGACTTCTTTAACCAAACGTTCTACCCGTGTTCTTTGGCCTAGACGGCCTGGACACTGCCAACAAGAGTGGGCGGCATAGGGCTGCCCGCCAGACAACTAAGGAGATTCTTGTGGCAACTCAGAAATTCACCGGCGTTATCCCTCCCGTCGTTGTTCCCGATACCGAAGACCACCAGCTCGATGTTGCCTCCTTTGAGCGCAGCATCAACCGCATGATCGATGCCGGCGTCGATGGCTTGTTCTTCTTGGGCTCCTCGGGCGAGGTCGTCTTCTCCACCGACGAGCGTCGCCGTCAGATCATCGCCGAGGCCGTCCGTATCGTCGACCACCGCGTTCCCGTTCTGGTCGGCATCATCGACACCGAGACCGAGCGCATGATCGAGCACGGTAAGGTCGCTCAGGAGCTGGGCGCCGATGCGCTTGTCGCCACCTGCCCGTTCTATGCCCTGCAGGGCATGACTGAGGTCGAGGAGCACTTCCGCATCCTGCATGAGGAACTCGACCTGCCCATCTTCGCCTACGACATTCCCGTGTGTGTCCACACCAAGCTCCCTTGGAAGCTCCTTGCCAAGCTCGGTGCCGAGGGCGTTCTGGCCGGCGTCAAGGATTCCTCGGGTGATGACATCTCGTTCCGCTACCTCGTTCAGGAGAACGAGAAGAACGGCCATCCGATGAGCATTCTCACCGGTCACGAGGTTGTTGTCGACGGCGCCTACCTCGGTGGCGCCGACGGTTCCGTCCCGGGTCTCGCCAACGTTGAGCCCGAGGGCTACGTGCGTCAGTGGAAGGCCGCTCAGGCTGGTGACTGGGCTACCGTCAAGGCCGAGCAGGACCGCCTCAATGAGATTTCGCACATCTGGGATGTCACCTCGGGCGTCCAGGGCTATGCCGGTGGCGTCGGCGCCTTCAAGACCGCTATGAACCTCATGGGCATCTTCGACAGCCCGACCATGCCGCGCCCGGTGAAGGCCATGACCGGCGAGAACGTCGAGGCGATTAAGAAGGTCCTTCAGGACAACGGTCTCCTTTAAAGCTTTCCCGGGCACCCGATCTTGGGGCTCAAGCGGTCGAGCGTGACCCATTAGGTCAACGCCCGACCGCTTTCACCCCAACCTCGGGCACCCGGGAAACCTTTACCAAGCTGCGGCGATAACGCAGCCTTCATTTCCTGTAGTTGTTTTTTATCTCCTAAGGAGAGCGACATGGAGAACAAGTACGTCTGCTCTGTCGATATCGGCGGCACCAAGATTGCGACCGCCATTATGGAGTACCCGGCTGACGGTAGTGTGCCCCATCCCGTTTTTGAGGCCGAGGTTCCCACCGAGGCCCAAGAGGGCGGCGAGGCCGTCTTCCAGCGTATCGAGGCGTCCATCAAGGCTGCTCTCGAGGCGAATCCCGATGTCGAGGTCCTTGGCGTCGGTATCGGTGCCGCCGGCGTTGTCGATCCCAAGACGGGTGCCATTGCGTATGCCAACGAGATCATGCCCGGCTGGTCCGGCGTTCAGTTGGGGCCGCGTCTGCGCGAGGACCTCGGTCTTCCCGTTGCCGTTGTAGGCGACGTGCAGGCTCATGCTCTGGGCGAGGCCCACTGGGGCGTCGGCAAGGGCAAGTTCTCCGTCTTGTGTCTTGGCATCGGTACGGGCATCGGCGGCGCATATGTCGAGAACGGCCGCGTGATGCAGGGCTTCCATGGTGCTGCTGGCCATATGGGCCACATCGAGTGCTCGGCTGCCGCCGGCATTCCCTGCGCCTGCGGGCGTTCCGGCCATCTGGAGTCGGTTGCTTCGGGCACTTCCATTGGTCGTATGTACGATGAGCGCTTTGGCCGCGTCGACCCCAGCCGTCCTTCGGTCGGTCGCGATGTGAACGACCTGTGCCGTGCGGGCGACGCAAAGGCGACCGAGGTCATCCATGACGCCGGCTTTGCGCTGGGTGCCAGCTTGGGCTCGCTCGCTAACATCCTGGACCCTGAGGTCATCGTGCTTTCGGGTGGCGTGATTCACCAAGGTCCCGATTGGCGTTCGCAGACGTGGAAGGATTCGGTGCACGAGGGTTATGCCAGCCAGGCGCTCGATCCGCTTCAGGACACGCCGATCCTCATCGGTTCGCTGGAGGGCGACGCGCCGCTTATCGGTGCCGCCGAACACCTTCTTGCGTCGTTGAAGTAAACATAACTACCAAGTGCGCCTTCTGAGGTGCCGCAGATTGACGTGAAAGAGGAGCGAAGCGTACTTCGGTACGCGAGCGACGGTTTGAACGTCAAGGTGCGGTGTCTCAGAAGGCTGTTTTGAGAAAGGTTGAGTCGAACATGACCGTTGATCCTTTGATCCAGTCCCTGAAGGGCAAGCTCGTCGTGAGCGTTCAGGCGTATATGGGCGAGCCGCTTCGTACGCCCGAGACCATGGCTCAAATGTCTCGCGCTTGTGAGCTCGGCGGCGCCGCCGCCATTCGCTGCCAGGGCCTTGCCGACATTGCCGCCATTAAGGGTCGCTGTGAGGTTCCCGTCATCGGCCTGTGGAAGGATGGGCACGAGGGCGTTTACATCACGCCGACGCTGCGTCACGCTCGCGCCTGCGTTGCTGCCGGTGCCGATATCGTGGCGATCGACGCCACCGATCGTCCGCGCCCCGATGGCAAGACGGTCGAGGATACCTTCCGCCCGCTGCACGAGGAGGGTGTGCTCCTGATGGCCGACTGTGCCACCATCGAGGATATTCGTCGTGCTGTCGACATGGGCTTCGACCTGGTATCCACCACGCTTTCTCACGGCGTCGCCGCCATCGACTGCACCATGGCCGATGGTCCCTGACCTGCCGCTCCTGCGTCAGGCGACCGAGGAATTCCCCGGCCTTCCCATCATTTGCGAGGGCCGCGTGCATACGCCCGAGGAGGCTCGCGCTGCAATCGACGCCGGCGCGTGGGCCGTTGTCGTCGGCACCGCCATTACGCACCCTACGAGTATTACAAGTTGGTTCAAGGCTGCGCTTGAGGCGTAAGACAGGCCTCGTATCCGCTCGGGGCGGTATACTCAATATAGGCAATTGACCGCGCGGGATCCGGGTTGCTGGGTCCCGCGCTTGTTTTCGGGAGGCAGCACATGCAAAAGGGAGATGCCATGGATGCGGCGGAGCGCTCGGAGCGCATCCCCGATATCGTCATCATCACCGGAATGTCCGGATCAGGCCGCACACAGGCCATGCACGTGTTCGAGGACATGGGCTATTTTTGCATCGATAACCTGCCTCCGCGTCTCATCGCCCAGCTTGCCGAGCTCGTCGGCATCAATACGGGCGTGGGCAGGCATCTCGCCGTCACCTGCGATTTGCGTAGCCAGGGACTGTTCGATGAGCTGCTCGATGCCGTTGCCGCACTCGAGGAGCGCGAGATGAGCTGTGACATCGTGTTTCTCGAGGCCTCTGACGAGGTGCTGATCCGTCGCTATAGCGAAAACCGCCGCCGCCATCCCATTGCCAAGCCGGGGAGACTACGGCCGATGCGATTCAGCGCGAGCGCCTGCAGCTGCAGGGTGTGCGCGATCGAGCCGATATGATCATCGACACGAGCCGCCTGCGTACCTCTGCCCTGCGCAACAAATTGCGCATGGCGTTCTCCGAGTTGTCCGACCAGCAGCTCATGGACGTTCACGTGTTCTCGTTTGGCTTTAAGCACGGTATGCCCGTCGAGGCGGACATTATGATCGACGTTCGTTTCCTGCCCAATCCGTTCTACGATCCCGAGATGCGCACGATGACCGGTCTCGATAAAAAGGTTTCCGATTTTGTTCTGGACCATCCCAAGACGCAGGAGTTTTGGAAGGCTTGGACACAGCTGCTCGATACGGTGATGCCGGGCTATATCGCGGAGGGCAAGCCGCAGCTTTCTATCGCCATCGGCTGTACAGGCGGCCAGCACCGCAGCGTTGCCATTGCCGAAGCCACGGCACGTTATTTGGAAGGTGCCCAATATCACGTGAGCATTTCCCATCGCGACCTGTCGCGCGCCAACACGAAGGCATAGGCCTGCATGTCGTTTACCGCTGAGGTGCGCGACGAGCTTGCGCGCTGCGAACCCGAATGTGAATACTGCGATTTGTCGACGCTTGCCGCCCTGACGCGTGTGAGCGGTACACTTTCGCTGGCCGGCTCCGGGCGGTATCGTTTGACGGTCGCGACCGAGACGGCGCCGTCGCGCGCACGATGATCACACTGACGCATCGCATCCTTAAGCTCAAAACGGAATTCACCGTTCGTAAATCTGTATTGCATAAGGTTCGAAACTACCTCATCACCTTGCCTGATCAGCCAGACCTGGATAAGGCTCTGGTGCTGCTGGGCATCCTCGACCGCAGGGGAGGACTTGTCGCCGGCGTGCCCCGGCATATCGTTGCCCGTCCCTGCTGCAGGCTTGCCTATATCCGCGGCGCGCTCATCGCGGGCGGCTTCGTGGCCGATCCACGCGGCGATTTTCATTTGGAGATCGCGGTGCGGGAGAGCAATATGCCAAGGGGCTTTGCGATCTGTTGGAGCAGATTGGGGTCCATGCTCGTGTTAATGCACGGCGGGGTCATATGCCGTGTACATTAAGAGCGCCGAGGAGATCGAGCAGCTCCTAAAGCTGGTCGGTGCCAAGCGCAGCGTTGCCGAGATCGAGGAAGCGCGCGCGGTCAAATTGGTTAAGAACGACGTAAACCGTCGCGTGAACGCCGAGCTCGCCAACCAGACCAGAAGTGCGGGTGCCGCCCAGCATCAGCTTGCGTTGATCGATGAGCTCGAACAGCGGGGTTTGCGCGACACACTTCCGGATGCCTTGGCGGTTTTTGCGACCTGCGCGAGCGCTATCCCGATCTGTCGCTGCGTGATTTGGGGGAGATGGCTGACCCTCCCTTGTCGAAGTCGGCCTTGTATCACCGTGTTTTGCGCCTTGAAAAGCTCATTGAAGCAAGCGAGTAGTTTAAAGTATCGACTTATATACGGATTTAGCTGCTACTTTTTATTCTTTAAAACGTTTTAACGTAAATTTGATTTTCAATTTCGAGCATTCTCGTGAATTTCAAGTCAAAAAAAAGGTATATTAGGCGAGTGGTTAGTTTGTGGGCCTCAACGGCGGGCGCTGTAGCTTGCGGGGGCCTTACGAAAGGAGACACAATGGCAGTAAAGGTTGCTATTAACGGCTTCGGTCGCATCGGTCGTCTGGCTTTCCGTCAGATGTTCGGTCATGAGGGCTCCGAGATTGTCGCTATCAACGACCTCACCTCTCCCGATATGCTCGCTTACCTGCTGAAGTACGACTCCACGCAGGGCAACTACGCTCGCGATCACGAGGTCGTTGCTGGCGAGGATTCCATCACCGTTGACGGCAAGGAGATCAAGATCTACAAGGAGGCCGACGCCAACAACCTGCCTTGGGGCGACCTCGACGTCGACGTCGTTCTCGAGTGCACCGGCTTCTACACCAGCAAGGCTAAGGCTCAGGCCCACATCAACGCTGGCGCCAAGAAGGTCGTCATCTCCGCTCCGGCTGGCAGCGATCTGCCCACCATCGTGTACAACGTCAACCATGAGACGCTGACCGCTGAGGACAACATCATCTCCGCTGCTTCCTGCACCACCAACTGCCTCGCCCCGATGGCCAAGGGTCTGAACGACTTCGCTCCCATCGTGTCCGGCATCATGACCACCATTCACGCCTGGACTGGCGACCAGATGCCGCTCGACGGCCCGCAGCGCAAGGGCAACAAGCGTCGTAGCCGCGCCTGCGCCGTCAACATTGTCCCCAACACCACCGGTGCTGCCAAGGCTATCGGCCTGGTTCTCCCCGAGCTCAACGGTAAGCTCATCGGTGCCGCCCAGCGCGTCCCGACGCCGACCGGCTCCATCACCAACCTCTACGCTGTCGTTGACAAGAAGGTCACCGTCGACGAGGTCAACGCTGCCATGAAGGCCTACGCCGAGACCATCTCCGATACCTTCGCTTACAACGAGGACGACATCGTCTCCACCGACATCATCGGCGAGACCCACGGCTCCATCTTCGACGCCACTCAGACCATGTGCTCTGACCTCGGCAACGGCCAGACCCTCGTTCAGGTCACCTCTTGGTACGACAACGAGAACTCTTACACCTCTCAGATGGTCCGCACCATCAAGTACTTCGAGAAGTTCGTTGCTTAATTTAGCTTTTAGCGAATAGCTCGTTGAGCGTCTAAAGAAGGGCGCGGCCTTATAGGGCTTACACCCTAGGGTCGCGCCCTTTTTATAAGAAATCGTCTGCCGTAATGGGAGGCAGACACGTACGAAAGGTAGAAGCAAACATGGCCTTTACCAAGAAGACCGTCCGCGACATCGATGTCGACGGAAAGCGCGTTCTCGTCCGCGTTGACTTTAACGTGCCTATCAAGGATGGCGTCGTTGGCGACACCACCCGTATCAAGGCTGCCCTGCCCACCATCAACTACCTCGTTGAGCACAACGCTCGCGTTATCCTCATGAGCCACCTCGGCCGTCCCGAGGGCACCGGCTTCCAGCCCGAGCTGTCCCTCGAGCCCGTCGCCAAGAAGCTCGCCGAGCTCTCTGGTCTTGACGTTGCCTTTGTCGCCGACACCTACGGCGAGAAGGCTGCCGAGGCTGTCGCCGCCGTCGAGCCGGGCAAGGTCCTCGTTCTCGAGAACGTCCGTTTTGATAAGCGTGAGAAGAAGAACGATCCCGAGATCGCCAAGAAGCTCGCTTCCTATGGTGACGTCTTCGTTCTCGATGCCTTCGGCACCGCTCACCGCGCCCAGGGTTCCGTCGTGGGCCCCGCCGCTTACCTGCCCGCAGTCGCTGGCTTCCTGCTCGAGAAGGAGGTCGACACGCTCACCGGCATCTTCGCCGAGCCCGAGCGCCCCTTCGTCGCCATCGTCGGTGGTTCCAAGGTTTCCTCCAAGATCGGCGTTCTCGATCACCTCATCGACTCCGCTGATACCCTGATCATCGGTGGCGGTATGGCCTACACCTTCTTCCTGGCTCAGGGCCTGTCCGTCGGTCAGTCCCTCAAGGAAGAGGACTGGGTCGAGCGCGCTGGCGAGATGCTCAAGAAGGCCGAGGAGAAGGGCGTCAAGATCCTGCTCCCCATCGACAACCGCGTTGCCGATCACTTTGGCGAGGACGCTGTCCCCGAGGTTGTCGCTTCCGACGCTATCCCCGACGATCGTGAGGGTATGGACATCGGCCCCAAGACCGAGGAGCTTTACGCCGAGGCTGTCAAGGGCGCCAAGACCGTGTTCTGGAACGGCCCCATGGGCGTCTTCGAGTTTGACAACTTCGCTCACGGCACCCAGGCTATCGCCGAGGCTGTCGCCGAGGCCGACTGCACCTCGATCATCGGCGGTGGCGACTCTGTCGCAGCTGTCAACAAGTTCAACCTGGCCGACAAGATGAGCTGGATCTCCACCGGTGGTGGCGCTTCCATGGAGCTCGTCGAGGGTAAGGCCCTGCCCGGAGTGGAGGCGCTTCTCGATGCCTAATCGCACCCTTCTTATCGCTGGTAACTGGAAGATGAACAACGACGTCGCCGAGGCTGCCAAGCTCGCCGACGAGCTGGCCCAGGCTCTGCCCGAGGTTCCGGCCGGCGTTGAGGTGCTCGTCTGCCCTCCGACCATCGACATCACCACGGTTCATGACCGCATTCAGGCTGCCCCCATCGCCCTCGGTGCACAGAACGTGTACTGGGAGGCCAAGGGTGCCTTCACCGGTGAGTCCTCTTGCGACATGCTCAAGTCTGCTGGCTGCACCTACTGCATCATCGGTCACTCCGAGCGTCGCGACTACTTCCACGAGACCGACGAGGACCAGAACAAGAAGGCCAAGGCTCTCGTTGCCGCCGGTCTTGTTCCCGTCTTCTGCTGCGGCGAGTCCCTCGAGGTCCGCGAGGCTGGCACCTATGTCGAGCATGTCGTGAACCAGGTCAAGGCTGGCCTTGCTGGTCTTAGATCACCTGCCCCAAGCAGGTCGTCGTCGCCTACGAGCCCATCTGGGCCATCGGCACCGGTAAGACCGCTACCGCCGAGGACGCTCAGGAGGTCTGCGGCGCTATCCGTGAGACCCTCAAGGAGATGTTCGGCGAGGAGCTCGCTAACGGCATCCGCGTTCTCTATGGTGGCTCTGAAGCCCGGCAACATCGCCGAGCTCGTTGCCAAGCCCGACGTTGACGGCGCCCTCGTGGGCGGCGCTTCGCTCAAGGCTGCCGACTTCGCCTCTATGGTCGTCAAGGCAGGCGAGTAAGGACATATGGCACAGCGTCATCTTCCTGCACTCCCTGATCGTTATCATGGACGGCTGCGGCCTGGCTCCGGCCGATGGCGAGAACGCCGTCGCCGCTGCCAAGACGCCCTTCCTTGATAGCCTGTACGAGAGTACCCCACACCACGCTCGGCGCTTCCGGGCGAGGACGTGGGTCTTCCCGACGGCCAGATGGGCAACTCCGAGGTGGGTCACCTCAACATCGGTGCCGGCCGCATCGTGTTCCAGGAGCTTTCGCGCATCAACAACGCCATGCCGCAAGGACGGCTCCATCGCTAAGAACGAGGTCTTCGTCAAGGCTATGGACGACGTCAAGGCTGACGGCAAGACTCTCCACCTCATGGGCCTTTATGAGCCCTGGCGGTGTTCATTCTCACATGAACCACGTCGAGGCTCTGGTCAAGATGGCTGCCGAGCACGGTGTCAAGACCGTTCGCGTCCACGCCTTCATGGATGGCCGCGACGTTGACCCGCAGTCCGGTGCCGGTTACATGAGTGAGTTCTGCGCCTTCCTGGCCAAGATCTCCGAGGAGACCGGTTGCGACGCTCGCGTTGCCACCGTCTCGGGCCGTTATTGGGCCATGGACCGCGACAACCGTTGGGAGCGCATCCAGCGTGCCTACGACGTCATGGTCAATGCGTCCGATGCCGATGTCGACCCCGTTGCCGGCATCAAGGCCTACTACGAGAAGGACCCGCGCGGCGACGAGTTCGTCGAGCCCTTCGCGCTGCCCACAACGAGGGGCATCCACGAGGGCGACGCGGCCATCTTCTTCAACTTCCGTCCCGACCGCGCCCGTCAGATGACCCGCGTGTTCACGGACAAGGAGTTCGACGGCTTTGAGCGCGAGCAGATCAAGCTCTCGCACTTTGTGACGATGACCGAGTACGATCCGACGTTTGACGTCGAGGTCGCCTTCCCCAAGACGTTCCCCGAGAACGTCCTGGCCGACGTTATCGCCGCCAACGGCCTGAAGCAGCTGCACACCGCCGAGACCGAGAAGTACGCCCACGTGACGTTCTTCCTCAACGGCGGCATCGAGCCCAAGGGGGCGAGGAGCGCGTGCTCGTCGCTTCCCCCAAGGTCGCTACCTACGATCTGCAGCCCGAGATGAGCGCTCCCGAGGTTACCGAGATCGTCGCCGCTATTAACGATGGGATCGCGCTGATTTCTACATCGTGAACTTCGCGAACTGCGACATGGTTGGTCACACCGGTGTCTTCGACGCTGCCGTTAAGGCCGTTGAGGCTGTTGACGATGCCCTGTCCAAGGTTGTCCCGGCGATTCTCGCCAAGGGCGGCTTTGCACTGATTACCGCCGATCACGGCAACGCCGATCACATGTTTGACGTTGCTTCCGACGGTTCTAAGCATCCGTTTACGGCGCACACCACCAACCGCGTGCCGTTCATCATCGTTGATGAGAAGGCACAGCTCACCGGTATCGGGGACGGTCGTCTTTCCGATATCGCCCCGACTATGCTCACCATGGCTGGTCTGGAGCCTTCCGCCGAGATGACGGGCCGCGTGCTCGCCACCGAGGCCTAAGAGAAAACAAATACCGTTTTCTAGCAAGGGGTTGTCCACAATCGGACAATCCCCTTTTTGGTATTTCTGCCATTTCCGCCCCCGTCCCCGAGTGGCAGGTAGGGGAGAGCGGGGGATTGTGGTACAGTACTGGAGTTTGAACTGTTCTATTAAGGAGCTTATCTATGGGTCCGTTCCAGATTCTTCTGTTTGTCGTTTGGGCTGTCTCTGCCGTGGCGCTGACGATTCTCGTCCTGATGCATTCCGGTAAGGGTACCGGCGTTTCGGATATGATTGCCAGCTCGCTGTATAACTCCAGCTCTGCCACGGGCGTTATGGAGCAGAACCTTGACCGCCTGACCGTCATCATGGCTGTCGTGTTTGCCGTGTGCGTCGTGCTGTGCATGTTCTTCTTCCCGCAGGGCATCGTGGGCTACTAATCACGAGCCGCATAAATATTGAAAGGGTCCCGCAAGTGCGGGACCCTTTTTGTTCAAGACTTTAGTCCGCTGGCCGCGCAGCGGCTTTTTTAAACCACCGCTACGCGGGTGGAGACAAACGGCTTTACAAAGCCACCCCTCCGACCGATATTGACGATTGTTCAGGCCGTCAAGAATTCGAGTCGAAGGGGTGGTCGCCATGGCCCAGAAGGCCTACAGCCTTTCCCACACGAAGTGGATGTGCAAGTACCACATCGTGTTCACGCCGAAGTATAGGCGCAAAGTGATCTACAACCAAATCAGGAGCGACATAGGGGAGATCCTCAGGAAGCTGTGCGAGTACAAGGGGATCGAGATAATCGAGGGGCACCTGATGCCCGACCACGTGCACGTGCTGCTGGCGATCCCGCCGAAGTACAGCGTCTCGAGCGTCATGGGCTACCTGAAGGGGAAGAGCTCGCTGATGATATTCGACAGGCACGCCAACCTCAAGTACAAGTTCGGCAACAGGAAGTTCTGGGCGGAGGGCTACTACGTGTCCACCGTCGGCCTGAACGAGGCGACGATCGCCAAGTACATCAGGGAGCAGGAGTCCCACGACATCGCGCTGGACAAGCTGAGCGTGAAGGAGTACGAGGACCCCTTCAAGAGGGGGTGATGCTGCCGGTTCGACCGGCGCGCCATGGGTCAAGATGCACTAGGCCTGGACGAAGTCCGGGCCCGCGCCTTTAGACGCAGCCCGGGGCCCGTGGGTTATACCCTAAGAGCAAACCACCCTTTTAAGGGTGGTTCTGATTTACATATTTGTAACAGAGTCAAAATATCCTCATATACTTCGCCCAACTAAAGAAAATCTCGACCGTTAACCGGAATTAGCCCCAAATCGTGCATAAAATGCGCTACTGTATTGCAATACGTTGGTCCGCTTTGTATAACCAGCCAAAACGGCGGACCGCGTTTGAATGGTTCGATTGGGCTGTCTTGACGTTGCCCGACCGAACTTACTTTGTCCTATCTCATAAGGAGGATGGCATGGCTGATTCTATGTTCCACCAGCCCGTTATGGGTCGTCGCGCCTTTGTCGGCGGTACCCTTGCTGCGAGCTCCATGGCTTTTTCTTGCCGCATGCGGCAAGAAGGGCGGCGACGCTTCCGGTTCTGGAGTCCGGTTCGACGCTGAACTTCTACATCAACAACCCGGTCTGCATCGACCCCTATAACGTCCAGGAGGACCAGGGCACTCAGGTCGAGTACCAGCTCTTTGATGCTCTGACCTCTTATGACGCCGAGAAGGGCGAGATCGTTCCGCTGGCTTGCGAGTCCTTTGAGGCCAACGACGACGCCACCGAGTTCACCTTCAAGATCAAGAAGGCCAAGTTCCACAACGGTGACGACGTTACCTCCAAGTCCTTCAAGCTCGGTTGGGAGCGTCTGGTCAACACCAAGTCGGCCATCGCTACCGAGTACGGCCCTTCCGAAGTCTCCTATCACCTTTCTATGGTCGAGGGCTATGACGACCTGCTTGCCGGTAACGCTACCGAGCTCAGCGGTGTTACTTGCCCCGGACGATGAGACCCTCGTCGTCAAGCTGTCTTCCGCTTACGCCGACTTCCCCTTCGTCGCCTCTCACCGGCTCTGGCCCCGGTTCCCGAGTGCGCCGAGTCCGATGTCAAGAGCTTCTATCTTGCACCGGTCGGTAACGGCCCGTTCATGATGGACGGCAAGTGGGGAGGATGGTCAGGAGATCAACCTCAAGAAGTTCGACGATTACTATGGCGACAAGGCCAAGATCGATGGCATCCACTTCCAGGTCATCAAGGACATGGAGACTGCTTACAAGGAGTTCCAGGCCGGTAACCTCGATGTCTGCGACGTTCCCGTTGCTCAGATCGATGCCGCCAAGAAGGATCGCGGCGTGTCCAAGGACGGCTAAGCACCATGGGTGACGGCGAGCGCATGCTGCTCGGCGCCGAGCCTTCCACGTACTATCTGACCTGCAACACCACGGCCGAGCCGTTCAACAACGCCGACCTGCGTAGGGGCATCTCCCCTGGCCATCAACCGTGAGGCCATCTGCAAGACCATCTTCAAGGGTACCCGTACCCCTGCCGACGGCATTGTTCCTCCGGGCATCGATGGCTACAAGGAGGGGCGCATGGGAGTTCTGCGCCTACGATGTCGACAAGGCTAACGAGTACCTCGACAAGGTTGCTCCCGCTGGCGCTAACGGGGATCGTGGCATTAGCGTGACCCTTTCCTACAACCAGGACGGCGGTCACAAGGAGATCATGGAGTCCATCATCGGCGACCTCGCCAAGGTTGGCGTTACCGCTGTCTCCGATACCCCCGAGTGGTCTGCCCTGCTCGAGCAGTATCAGAACTTGAACTATCAGTTCGGTCGTCTGGGTTGGATTGCCGACTACCCGATCATGGACAACTTCCTGTATCCGCTGTTCCACTCCGACTCCCTCGGTGGCGATAACCGCTCTGGTTACAACAACCCCGAGTTCGACGCCAAGGTCGACGAGGCTCGTACTATTGTTGACGACGAGGAGCGCGTCGCTAAGATGCAGGAGGCCGACGCAATGGTCGCTGCCGACTGCCCGGTCATCCCGATTATGTTCTACACGCACACCATCGTCGGCTCCGATCGCATCAAGCACCTCTATGTCGATCCGCAGAAGCATGCCGAGCTGGGTACCGCTGAGCTCGCCTAAGAGTTTGCAGCTTCCGTGAGGGTCAAGTATTTACGTAGACCTCATGGGAAACATACAGTTCTCCCTAACCTGGGGTAAACTGGCTGATGGTAATTTTGGGATGCCGGTCTGGCGATCGGCATCCCATTTGGTTAATCCCTAGATAGGGGAGTGGTATGGGTAAGTACATCGTTAAACGTGTGCTTCAGTTCATCCCGGTGTTTTTGGGCGTTACGCTGATTCTGTTCGCCCTCCAGAATATCGTGCCGGGAGATCCGATCAAGCTGATCGGTGGAGACAAGGCTCTGTCCCCGAGGTGGAGCTTCAGCTTCGCGTCCGCTATCACCTGGTCCAGTCGGACGAGGACGGCAACGCGATCCTGACGAGAACGGCGACCCCGTTCAAACGTCGCTCGTAGACCGTTACTTGTATTACATGAACGGCCTGCTTCATGGCGATCTGGGCAATTCGTATCAGCGCAAGCTGCCGGTTACGGAAATCTTTGCCCAGAAGTATCCGTATACGGTCAAACTCGCCGCGTGCGCCATCGTGCTCGAGGCAATCATGGGTATCGGTGCGGGTATCATTTCGGCGGTTAAGCGTTATTCCTTCTGGGATATTTTGGTAACGCTCACCACGTCGATCCTCGTTGCGGTCCCGGCCTTCTGGCTCGGTATGTTGCTGCAGCTGTTCTTTGGCGTCATCCTCAAGGACGCCACGGGCGGTGCAATCTCCATGCCGATCTCGGGTGCCGGCGGTTCCAGCTCTCAGTATCAGGATTGGATGCACTATGTGCTTCCGACCATTACGCTGGCTTCGGTTTCGACCGCTTATGCCGCCCGCATTATGCGCTCGCAGCTGCTTGACGTCATGAACCAGGATTACATCCGTACGGCAAAGGCCAAGGGTCTCTCCAATCGTGCGATCATCATCAAGCATGCGCTTAAGAATGCACTCATCCCCGTCGTTACCTATATTGGTGTCGACTTTGGCGGCATGCTTTCGGGCGCCATCCTGACCGAGACGGTCTTTAACTGGCCCGGTATCGGCTATGAGGTCTATCGCGCCATTAGCATGCGTGACTGGCCCATCGTTATGGGCGGCGTTACGCTCATCGTCGTCGTCGTCATGGTGATCAACCTGCTCGTCGACATTAGCTATGCATTCCTCGACCCGCGCATCCGCCTTGGCGGTCCGTCGGATAAGGCCTAAGGGAGGTACGTCTCATGCAGGAAACTGATTCTCAGTCTCAGGAGCAGGCTACCGCCACCAAGGCCGCATCTGCTCCCGCCAAGTCCCGCACGCTGTGGGGCGACGCTTTTAAGCGTCTTCGTAAGAACAAGCTCGCCGTTATCGGTGTCTGCTGGATCATCATCGTCGTTGTGGTTGCCCTGACCGCAGATCTGTGGGCTAAGCCCTGGCTCGGTTCGCCGACGGCTTCCGACTCGACCACCATGGCCGAGACGTCGCTGCTGGCTCCGTGTGCCGAGCACCCGTTTGGCACCGACGCCCTAGGTCGTGACATTCTCGTCCGCGTTATCTACGGTGCACGTGTTTCGCTGTCCGTCGGCATTATGGCCACCGCGATCTCCACGCTGATCGGTCTGGTCATGGGTGCTCTGGCCGGTTTCTACGGCGGCATCTGGGATACGATCATCATGCGCTGTGCGGACATCTTCCTGGCGTTCCCGTACGTGCTGTTCGTTGTCGCCATGATCGCCGTTATCGGCCGTGGTCTTCAGAACGTCTTTATCGCCATCGGTATTCTCGGCTGGCCTTCGATTGCGCGCGTCTTCCGCTCTGCAATCTTGACGGTCAAGGAAAACGACTATGTTGACGCTGCGCGCGCGATGGGTGCATCCGATGCTCGTATCGTCGTGCGTCACATCTTCCCGAACTCCGTCGCCTCTATCGTGGTCTACGCAACCATGAACATTGGTGGCGCCATTCTGACCGAGTCCGCCCTGTCCTTCCTCGGCATGGGCGTTATTCCGCCTACGCCTTCGTGGGGCTCCATGATTCAGGACGGTCAGCAGTATCTTCTGACCGCTCCTGGATGATGATCATGCCCGGTCTGGCAATTCTCTCGACGGTGCTCGCCTTCACCCTGCTGGGTGACGGTCTGCGCGACGCCCTCGACGTCAAGATGAAGGACGCATAAGGATGAAGAAGAACAAGAACTATGTGGACCTGAAGGACCAGCCGGTTCCCGAGGGCCAGCATCTGCTCGAGGTCGATGACCTTAAGATGTATTTCCACACCGAGGATGGCGTCGTTCGCGCTGTCGACGGTGTGTCCTACACGCTCGATCGTGGCGAGACCCTGGGCGTCGTCGGTGAGTCCGGCTCCGGTAAGTCCGTGACCGCCATGACCATCATGGGCCTTATCTCGATGCCTCCGGGAAAGATCGAGGGCGGTGACGTTCGCTATCGCGGTCGTTCTATCCTCGAGATGACCGAGGAAGAGATGCAGCACATTCGCGGCAACGATATCGCGATGATCTTCCAGGATCCTATGACCTCCTTGAACCCGGTCTATAAGATCGGCAAGCAGGTAGGCGAGGGTCTTCGTCTGCACCGTGGCTACTCCAAGCAGGAGGCGCTCAAGCGCGCCACCGAGCTTTTGGACCTCGTTGGCATACCCGAGCCCGAGAAGCGCGTCAATGAGTATCCGCACCAGTTCTCTGGCGGTATGCGTCAGCGCGTCATGATTGCCATGGCTCTTGCCTGCGATCCCGATATTCTGATTGCCGACGAGCCCACGACTGCTCTGGACGTTACCATCCAGGCTCAGATTATTGAGCTTATGCAGGAAATGCAGGAGAAGAACGGCAACGCCATCATCATGATTACCCATGACCTGGGCGTCGTCGCCGATATGGCCGATAAGATCATGGTTATGTACGCCGGCCGTCCCGTCGAGTTCGGTACTGCTGAGGAAATCTTCTACGAGCCGCCACCCCTACACCTGGGGCCTTATCCGCTCCATCCCGGAGCAGGCCATCGAAGAGAAGAAGCCGCTTACGCCGATTCACGGCAACCCGCCTTCGCTCATGAACCTGCCCGAGGGCTGCGTGTTCTCGCCTCGTTGTCCTTATGCGACCGATAAGTGCCGCAAGCAGCGCCCCGAGCGCGTTGTCACCGAGTCTGGTCATTACTCTGCATGCCACTACTCCGGTGACCCCGAGTGTCGCAAGAACGCTCCTGAGACGTCCCGTACGCGCAAGGATTCCAAGAAGGGAGGCGAGGCGTAATGGCAGATACCAACGAGCGTACTCCGTTGCTGAAGGTCGAGCACCTCTCTAAGGAGTTTCCCGCTGAGTCCGGCATGTTCGCCAAGCGCTTCTCCAAGCGTGTCGTCTCTGCTGTGAACGACATCTCTTTTGAGATTTATCCTGGCGAGACCTTTGGTCTGGTTGGTGAGTCTGGTTGCGGTAAGTCCACGACGGGTCGCACCATCATGCGCTTGACCAAGCCGACCGCCGGTAAGGTGTTCTTCCAGGGCAAAGATGTTGCCGAGATGAGCAAGCATGAGATCAAGGACATGCGTCGCGAGATGCAGTTTATCTTCCAGGATCCTTATGCTTCGCTGAACCCTCGTATGACCATTGGCGAGATCGTCTCCGAGCCCATGACCATTCACGGCGTGGGCACCAAGGAGGAGCGTATTGAGCGTGTCCGCGAGCTGCTGGACGTCGTCGGTCTGAACCCCGAGCACATCAACCGCTATCCGCACGAGTTCTCCGGCGGTCAGCGTCAGCGTGTCGGCATTGCCCGCGCGTTCGCTCTGAAGCCCAAGCTGATCATCTGCGACGAGCCTGTCTCTGCACTTGACGTTTCCATTCAGGCCCAGGTTTTGAACCTGCTGAAGGAGCTTCAGGATAAGTTCGGTACTGCTTATCTCTTCATTGCTCACGACCTCTCCGTCGTTCAGCACATTTCTGATCGCGTTGCCGTTATGTATCTGGGCAAGATGGTCGAGGTTTCGGACTGGAAGACGCTCTACAGCGAGCCTCACCATCCGTACACGCAGTCGCTGCTGTCTGCCGTGCCGGTGCCCGATCCTGATATCCAGAAGACCCGCAAGCGCATCATCCTCGCCGGCGATCCGCCGTCACCGCTGGATCCGCCGACCGGCTGCCGTTTCCACACGCGCTGCCCGATCGCTCAGGGCATCTGCTCCGAGAAACTTCCCGAGTTTAAGGAAGTTGCCCCGGGTCACTGCTGCGCCTGTCACTTCGCCGAGCCGTTCCCGATCAAGGAATCGCACATCGACCTGTAGTCGGTTGTTTGTCCGGGCCCGTGCTGGACTTAGTTTTCAGAACGTCCTCGACCATGGAAACCCCCTTTATCCTGCTCCTTCGGAGCTGCGGATAAGGGGTTTCCTGGTCTGCGGAATGTTCTGAAAACTAAGTCCAGCACGGGCCCTGTGTTACCACTGCAGAGGGGTGCGATTCCTAAATCGCTCACTTTATCTAATAAGATATTTAGCGAGGCCGGAGCTTTAGCTCCGGCCTCCCCATATAAGGGCTCGGCTTTGCCGAGCCACCAAATTTGAATCAGCCCCAGCACATGTTTGAGAACTGTGCCTGAAGCATGTGCCCCTAGGGCAGGAATGAGGTTGCTTTCCAACGCATTCCGCAGGGGGCGGCATTATTTTGTAGCGCGAAGCACGGATCAAAATAATGCCGCATGCCCGAGGACGCGTTGGAAAAGCAACCGATTCCCTGCCCGAACAGGTCAGTCTATCTGCGCATTTACAAATTCGTAAACTTTTTTGAAAAAAGTGCTTGCACAGTTCTCGAATCATAGGTTATTATCTTCCTCGTTGAACGCGCGGGTCTAACAAAACGAACCGCGAATCAACAACATAGCATGTCGGAGTGGCGGAATTGGCAGACGCGCTAGCTTGAGGTGCTAGTGACCGCTTTTTGGTCATGCGGGTTCAAGTCCCGCCTCCGACACCATCGCATTTGAGAAGCCTCTTCGGAGGCTTTTTTGTTACCGATAGACGGTGGGGTCCACGATGGAAACGCTTGAACGCAACGAGTGGGCAGACGTTGCCCAACTAGTCGAGATCACGAGCGATGCTGTCATCATCTGCGAGCTCGACGGAACCATTCTGCATGTGAATAATCGCTTACTTGGTTTGATGCGCGAGGAACGCGCCGACGTCATTGGTGGAGATGTTAAAGACGTCCTGTACTCGTCCGCTTTTGAACGTGCGACGGAACATCGTCTGCCATTTGAAACTGATGGCTCCGAGAACGAACTGATGCTCAAGCTGAGTGACGGCTCCTTTATCCCCGTCTTGGTTCGTGCGGGCTCCGTAACGCCTCCACGCATCTTTTTGGGCGCCGCGCGCCACGTGTCCTGGTGGCGCTCCATAGCATCGAAGAACAGTATTCGCACGACCGTCAGCTCAAGCGTGCTCTTTCGGAGCTTAGAGTGGCTAACAAGCGCCTCTCTGGCACGCTCTCGGTCATTATGAGTACCGTGGGCTCCGATGAGCTGCCCAGCCTACTTGATACCGTTTTGAACCAGCTTGTAGGAACGCTCGATGCTTCGGGTGCTGCTATCTATTTTTCTGAGAGCGGCGGTTTTAAACTTCGCGGTGTTTCCAAGGAGCTGTACGACAGCTACCTGCCTGAGTTTTTGCCGTATGGCGCTGGCATTCCGACGTATGTTCTTCGTGAGTCGCGTGCCTGTCGCTTGTCGATTCAACAGGACCTTAAGGGTGATAAGGCCGCCTCCGGTATGTTTATGGACCTGGACAATCGTTCTAAGCACCTGTTGCGCATGCAGGATATGCCTCCGTACCGCAGCGAGATCTGTCTTCCCGTTTTTACGGTACGCAGATCCTTGGCGTGCTGGAAGTTGGTTGGAAACGCCCCAGGCACCGCTCGCCTATGACGTTAATGTACTCGAGGTCATTTGCGATTACTTGTCTATCCAACTGGTCGGCATGGCATCGAGTCTTCGCTCTCGTCGCACGGCCGAGCTTGGCCGCTCGCTCAATGTCTTACGTGATGAGTTGTTTACCTTTCTAGACGATTCCGTCGCGGCTACCCAGGCGGTATCGTCCGAGATCTGCAATATGCTCAACTGCCATTTTGCCCTGTTGAGTATGACGCCAGTCTGGATTCCTACGTCATAGATTTTGAAGGCGGCAGTCGCGTTGCTTTGCCGGACGATCCCGAGAAGCTTTTCTTTTCCACGACGGCGCCAGCGGCACGTCTGGGGGCTGGCCCTGATGGCTTTGAGGCATCTGTTTTGGGCGGTACGAGTGCCGAGGACCTTAAACACGTCCGTATAACTCGCGTTGACGAATCGATGCCTATGGGAGGCTGGCTTAGGGCGCATGGTCTGCCTTGTCAAGGGTCTCTACGTCGACTCCGGCATCGAGGCGGGGGCGACCACGCTCTAAGGGTGATGGCAAGCACAGTAACGACACAATTGTTCCTGCTTCTGTTGCGAAGAGCCCGACGACGCGCGCGCTACTGCTTCGTGATGGCAGCCAAGAGCCGATTGATGACCTTGAATATGACTACTTGGTGCACTTGGCGCATGACTTTGAACTGATCTACGAAGGTGAATCTCAAAAGCGCGAGGAGCGTCATATCGCTCAGACCCTTCAGATCGGCATGAGAAATTCCCTGGGGATGTTCCGGGTATCGCGACCGATTCGGTATACCTTTCGGCCACGAACTCGGCGTTGGTCGGCGGCGATTTCTATACGCTCATCCGTCTTCCCGACGACTGCGCCGTCATGATTCTGGGTGATGTGTCTGGCAAAGGCATTGAGGCCGCATCGATGTCCGCGCTCGTCAAGACGGCCCTGACGGCATATGCGTGGGAGGGCGCTGGACCGGCCCGCATGGCACGCTCCCTTAACAGTATGCTCATGGGCTTTTCGAGGGTCGAGACGTTCGTGACAGCCTTTATCGCCAAGATTGACCTGAAAGCCGGACGCGCAACGTATTGTTCGGCGGGCCATCCTCCGACCATGGTCATCAGGCCAGAGTCGATGCCACTGGGTGGCGGCGAGGCTCGTGGGGAGAGGTCGAGCTACTTGGATGCCAATCGGGTGTAATCGGTGCCTTTGAGAGTATGGTGTACGAGACAGGCGTGTTTACGTTCGCCCCGGCGACATGCTCTTCATGTATACGGATGGAACGATTGAGGCCCGCGACCGCACCGGAGCGTTCTTTGGCGAGCAGCGCTTGCGCGATCTTCTGCTTTCTGTTTCGGGGGAGGGCGTGTCGGGCATTTGCGGCAAGGTCTTGGGCGAGCTTGACCGATTTACCGAATCGGCGCTGGACGATGACATTGCATTGGTGTCCCTTTGAGTTTTTACGGGGTCGTTCATAGACGGCGCTGAACGGGCTGAATCCGCACGGTTGGGGAAACGAATGCATCGAGTGGGCTTTTTGGGGAACCATGGTCGTATGAATGAGTGGAATGACATAGCGGTTTTGACGCCACCAGGCGATATCGACATCGCCACGGTGCCTGCGCTGCGTCGGCGGTTGATGCTTTGATTGGCCGCGGCGTGCGTCGTGTTGTCATCAACTGTCAGGCTGTTAGCTTTATCGATTCGACGGGCTTGGCATTCCTGCTTACGCGCGCTCGTGAGCTCATGAGGCGAGAAGGCCTGCTTTCGCTCGTCAATGCATCAGGTGAAGTTGTTCGCTTTTTGGAGATTGCTCGTCTTGTCGATATCCTTCATGTCGCGGGGCCGGCACGGGAGTCTATTCCCGCCATTCCGGTGGGGGAGCTGCCTCGCTGGAGTAAGAGCGTCGAGGTCCGTCAGGGTATCGAGAATCTTCCATACTACCGACATCGCATCGCCGAACTCCTTGAATCGCTTCCGTTGCGCCGTGACGAGCGCTACGATGTCGCATTGGCGTCGGGGGAGGCGCTGGGTAATGCCTATGACCATGCGGGCGGTATCGGGTGCGTCCTGACGGTTCAGGCCTATGGCGATCGCGTTGTGGTTGAGGTGCTTGATCGAGGTGCCGGCTATTCTATCGATGAAACGAGCGAGCCGGTCGCATCCGAGGAGCGCGGCCGTGGCATCAAGCTTATGCGTATGCTCGTCGATAACGTGGAGGTTGCTCGTCGTACGGACGGCGCCGGCACGCGCGTACAGATGGTGAAGCTGTTTAGCGGAGCGCTGGAATCGTGTGCCTAGCCAATCGCTTTAGCGCGTTTAGCTACTAAGAACATGCGGCAGACAAGTTTTTTGAAAAAAGTACTTGCGTCTTTTGGACAACTCGCGTAAATTAATAACCCGCAAGCGGACATGGCTCAGTTGGTAGAGCACAACCTTGCCAAGGTTGGGGTCGCGGGTTCGAGCCCCGTTGTCCGCTCCATTGCATTTCCGGACCGTTTGGGCGGTCCTTTTTTCGGCGAAGTGGCCAAGTGGTAAGGCAGAGGCCTGCAAAGCCTTTACCCCCGGTTCGAATCCGGGCTTCGCCTCAGGCAACATCCGGGCGCTCCGGCGCCCGTTTTGTTTTACATATGCGGACATGGCTCAGTTGGTAGAGCACAACCTTGCCAAGGTTGGGGTCGCGGGTTCGAGCCCCGTTGTCCGCTCCAACTATCTTACGCGGTTCTAACGAACCGCGTTTTTGTTGACGCTGCGCGAGCCGGGCACCCCATCTTGCCCCTCAATCGTCGGTCGCGTACATAAAGTACGCTTCCCTCCTCTTTCGCGGCAACCTGGGGCACCCGGAGCCCGCTCGCTGTCGTGGCCGGGGGAGTGGGTCTTCCGTTCTTTTCACTAATCGGTCGATTCGTCCCGGGAGGTTCGAACCCGAGAGGGAGCGAGCTTCCTGGGTCGTGGCTGTGGCGTTGTTTGCCGCGAATGTCCGCTTTGGGCGTATCATCGTGGGCATCTCGCATAACCTCGTTGCAAGGGAGATACGCCCTATGGCTACAGAAAAGTCTTCTTCGCGCTCATGGATGTCCGATGCCGCGATCTATCAGATCTACCCGCGCTCGTTTAAGGATTCGACTGGTTCGGGTCTGGGCGATATCGCGGGCATTACCCAGCAGATGGACTATCTTGAGCGGCTGGGTATCGAGGCCATCTGGCTGAGCCCGTTTTACCCTTCGCCTCTTGTTGATGGCGGCTATGATGTGGCGGACTACTGCGATGTCGACCCACGTCTCGGCTCGCTTGACGACTTCGATGATATGATCGCTGCGGCTCACGCGCGCGGCATCAAGGTCATCGTCGACATCGTGCCCAACCATTCATCCAACCAGCACCCCTGGTTCAAAGCCGCTCTTGCCGCCGGCCCCGGATCGCCCGAACGCGCCCGTTATATCTTCCGCGATGGTCGCGGCGAGCATGGCGAGCTGCCTCCCCACCAATTGGAATGCCAACTTTGGCGGCCCCGCATGGACGCGTGTTGCGGACGGTCAGTGGTATCTGCACATGTTTACGCCCGAGCAGCCGGACTTTGACTGGTCATGCCCTGAGGTTCACGCGCTCTTTGCGACGTCCTGGCGTTTTGGAGCGATCGAGGCGTCGACGGCTTTCGCATTGATGTGGCGCAGGGTCTCGCCAGGATCTCGACCGCGATGACCTCGACCGGTGGCATCTCGCCGAGGGCGATGACATGGTTGACGACGGCACCCATCCGCTGTGGGACCGCAATGAGGTCCACGAGATCTATCGCGAGTGGCGCCGCGTGTTCGACCGCTATAATCCGCCGCGCAGTGCCGTTGCCGAGGCGTGGGTGCTGCCCGAGCGCCAGTATCTCTACGCGCGTCCCAGCGAGCTTGGCCAGACATTCAACTTTGAGTTTGCCAAGGCCACTTGGACCTATGATGACATGCACGCTGCAATCGAGAAGGGCTTGAAGGCAGCCGTCGAATCCGATTCCGCCTCGACCTGGGTACTCTCCAACCACGACGTGCCGCGCGTGGCGACACGCTATGCCCTGCCGCAAATCAAGGCGACGCGCTACCACCAGATTGCGCTCGACTGGCTCTTGCGCGACGGGTCGTCTTATGACGAGGACCGTGAACTCGGCGAGCGCCGCGCGGGCGGCCCCTTTTGCTTGAGCTGGCGCTTTCCGGGCTCGGCATACGTGTATCAGGGTGAGGAGCTCGGCCTTTTTGAGGTGGCTGATATCCCGTGGGCTGCACTCGAAGACCCTGCTGCGACCAATACGCACGGACCGAAGCGTGAGAAGGGGCGCGACGGCTGTCGTGTGCCCCTGCCGTGGGTGGCGGCGGACGATCCCCGCGCATGGCGGATCGTTTGGAGTTTTCGCCGGCAGACGCCGATGCGGCGCCCCATCTGCCGCAGCCTGCATGGTTTTCCGATTATGCTGCCGATAGGGAAGAAGTGGACCCGACATCGATGCTTGCGCTCTATCGTGACGCCCTCTGGCTGCGGCGCAAGCTGCGCGGGTGCGCCAACGATCTTGCGTGGCTCGATCTTGACGGGCGCACCGGTCTTGCGGATGGTGCCGAGGGCGCTGAGGGCGGCGTCATCGCCTATCGCCGCGATAACGGCTGGGCGTGTGTGACGAACTTCGGTGCAGCACCCGTGGAGCTGCCGGCGGGCAGGGTCCTGCTCACCTCATCACCGCTTGCAGACGGCAGGCTCGCGCAGGACAGCTCTGCCTGGATCATGCTCGGTGAGATGTAGGGGCATCTCGCTGCGAGCCTGCGTTTGTTCGCGCCTTTCGTGACGACTGATGCCCTCGCGAGAGCGTCGCAAAACTTTTCAAAAAAAGTTCTTGCATAGGATGCGGGCATCACGTAAGATTAATCCTCGTAAGCGGACATGGCTCAGTTGGTAGAGCACAACCTTGCCAAAGGTTGGGGTCGCGGGTTCGAGCCCCCGTTGTCCGCTCCATTTGGGCGTTTAGCTCAGGGGAGAGCGCTTCCCTGACACGGAAGAGGTCAGAAGTTCAAATCTTCTAACGCCCACCAAATGTTCGCAGCTCAGAGGCTATGTCCTCTGAGCTGTTTTTGTTTTGCTACCAAGCACGCCGTCAAATATGCCAGCAAATATTGATCCAAGGTCCCCGTAGAGGTGCCGGCAGGTTGCATACGTCCTGGCCGACCGTAACCGCAACATGTTGGTCAAGCATAATCTTTTGGATTCTTTTGGCGTGAGCGGCTTGGTTTTGGTAGGATTTGTCAGCGGCTTGACTAAGGGGGTTTTATAACTGCCATGCAGGTAGCCGTGTTGGTAACGTTTTACCGACTTGCCAAGAACCCCTCATAATTAATGCGTCTGCAAAATGACTAATTGCTTTGACCTGCTGAAACACTATATGTTGTGTTTGACCTAAAAAAAGAATACAGGATATAGATGCCTCTTTGTCGTATGATAGATGGCGGACAGAGAACGAGGACCTTATTCGCCCCATTTGGATGGATCTTCGAGCCCCTTGATTGGCTGCGAGGATTGTCCGCATGAGGGCCTATGGTTTTCGAAAACACAGATTGCGCGACGGCGCCGCAAGACAGGGGCAAGCCCTGCCGGGTATCGTTTGGCTCTGAAGCGCAATACGATTTCGACGCGAAAGAGGCAAGAGGATGAAGATCATCAAGCGCAGCGGCACCGAGGTTGTCTTTGACATCGATAAGATTGTCAATGCCATCCGCGCCGCAAACTTGGAGGTCGAGGAGAGCTCTCGTCTTACCGACCGCCAGGTGGTTTACGCGGCACAAAACGTCGCCGAGGCATGCGAGAACGCGGGCCACACCGTGTCGGTCGAGGAGATTCAGGATCTGGTCGAGGACGAGATTATGCGTCTCGACTGCTACGAGGTTGCCCGCCACTACATCATCTATCGCTATGTTCAGAGCCTGAAGCGCCAGAAGAACACGACCGACGACAAGATTCTGTCGCTGATTGAGTGCAACAACGAAGAGGTCAAGCAGGAGAACTCCAACAAGAACCCGACCGTCAATTCCGTCCAGCGTGACTACATGGCCGGCGAGATCTCCAAGGACCTGACCCAGCGTGTGCTGCTGCCCCAGGAGATTGTGGATGCTCACAATGAGGGTCTGATTCACTTCCATGATTCGGACTACTTTGCCCAGCACATGCATAACTGCGACCTGGTGAACCTGGAGGATATGCTCCAGAACGGTAGTGTTATTTCGGGCACGCTGATCGAGAAGCCGCACAGCTTCTCGACTGCCTGCAACATCGCGACGCAGATCATCGCTCAGGTTGCTTCCTCCCAGTACGGTGGCCAGTCGATTTCGCTGACCCATCTTGCCCCGTTCGTCGAGGTGAGCCGTCAAAAGATTCGCGGCGAGGTCGCCCGCGAGCTCGAGGAGCTCGGCGTTTCTGCATCTCCCGAAAAGGTCCGCGAGGTTGTTGAGGACCGCCTGCGTGACGAGATCCGTCGCGGCGTTCAGACGATTCAGTATCAGGTCGTGACCCTTATGACCACGAATGGCCAGGCGCCGTTCGTGACGGTCTTTATGTATCTCAACGAGGCCCGTACGCCTCAGGAGAAGCACGACCTTGCCATGATCGTGGAGGAGACGCTTCGCCAGCGCTACGAGGGCGTTAAGAACGAGGCTGGCGTGTGGATCACCCCGGCATTCCCCAAGCTTATCTACGTTCTCGAGGACGATAACGTTCACGAGAATTCCCCGTACTTCTACCTGACTCAGCTGGCTGCGAAGTGCACCGCCAAGCGCATGGTGCCCGACTACATCTCCGAGAAGAAGATGCGCGAGCTCAAGCTGTCGAAGGGGCGAGACCGCGGGCAACGGCGACTGCTATACCTGCATGGGTTGCCGCAGTTTCCTGACGCCTGACCGTTCGGGCAACGGCTTTAACAATGTTGCCAACGCGCTGAACTATGACCCGACCAAGCCTAAGTACTATGGTCGCTTTAACCAGGGTGTTGTAACCATTAACCTGCCCGATGTCGCGTTGAGCTCGCACCAGGATATGGACAAGTTCTGGAAGATCTTCGATGAGCGCCTTGAGCTGTGCCACCGGGCCCTGCTGTGCCGCCATGAGCGCCTGATGGGCACGCTTTCGGATGCCGCGCCGATCTTTGGCAGTACGGCGCCCTGGCGCGCCTTAAGAAGGGTGAGACGATCGACAAACTGCTCGTGGGCGGCTATTCCACCATCAGCCTGGGTTACGCCGGTCTGTATGAGTGCGTCAAGTACATGACGGGTCACAGCCACACCGAGAAGGAGGGCACGCCGTTTGCCATGGCCGTCATGCAGCGCATGAACGACAAGTGCGCGGAGTGGAAGGCCGAAAGCGATATTGACTTCTCGCTGTACGGTACCCCGCTTGAGTCGACGACCTACAAGTTCGCCAAGTGCCTGCAGCGTCGTTTTGGCATCATCCCGGGCGTGACGGACAAGGGCTACATCACCAACAGCTACCACGTCCACGTGTCCGAGGAGATCGACGCATTCGACAAGCTCAAGTTCGAGGGTATGTTCCAGCAGCTTTTCGCCGGGCGGTGCCATCTCCTACGTCGAGGTTCCCAACATGGGACAACCTCAAGGCTGTCATTCGCGTGATGCAGTACATCTACGACAACATCATGTACGCCGAGCTCAACACCAAGAGCGACTACTGCCAGGTGTGCGGCTACGACGGTGAGATCAAGATTGTCGAGGATGACGGCAAGCTGGTGTGGGAGTGCCCCAATTGCGGCAATCGTGACCAGGAGAAGATGAATGTCGCTCGTCGTACGTGCGGCTACATCGGTACCAGTTCTGGAACCAGGGCCGAACCGAGGAGATCCGCGACCGCGTGCTGCATCTCTAATAACCATCCCAGGCCGCCCCGTAGCGAGGCCCCGGGCCTTTACTCGCTATTTCGGACAGTCCTGGCTCACGACGGAGGCGCCACTGGCGCCTCCTGTTCGTGCGGAACTCATATCGAGCAAAGGCCCGGGGCCTCGCTACAGGGGCAGCCAAGTTGATGTAGCTGAGATGCAGCATGCGGCCTGCTCACTCCTCGAAGTTCTTAGCGGAAATGAGTTGACTTGCAACAACGCTTTGCTTGCGATGGCGGTTGAGCTGCAACAAAGTTTTTATTGGACCTCGAACCCTATACTCGATGTTCGCTTCGTTCATTGAGTTACCCTTTGCATGAGGCCGGGACATATCGTCCCGCCCGCAGTTTCGCAGGCCGAAGGCCGAGAATGTTTGAGGACGGGACGATATGTCCCGGCCTCCCGGGAGAGTTACCTATGAACTACGCGAACATTAAGTATTTCGACATTGCTGATGGGGAAGGCGTTCGTACTTCTCTGTTTGTGAGCGGGTGCCGTCGCGGGTGCAAGAATTGCTTTAACTCCGTCGCGTGGGACTTTGCCGCGGGTGAAACGTTCGATCGTGCCGTCGAGGACAAGATTATCGAGAGCCTCGACCATCCCTTTATCGATGGCCTGACGATTCTGGGCGGCGAGCCTATGGAGCCCGAGAATCAGGTGGGGCTTGTTGACTTTATCGAACGCGTGCGTGCGGCCTATCCTGCGGGGTCGGGCAAGACCATTTGGTGCTTTACCGGCGACGTGCTCGAGGAGCTTATGCCGGGTGGCCGTCATCATACCGAGGTGACGAACCGTATCCTGGCCTGCCTCGACATGTTGGTGGACGGCCCGTTCGTTCAGGATCTGTATGATATCTCGTTGCGCTTTAGGGGCTCGAGCAATCAGCGCGTGATTGATATGAACGCCACGCGTGCCCGTGCCGAGCGTGAGAACGTTGCGCTTTGCGACGCCGTGGAGCTTTGGCGAGACGATCCGGTCTATTCGACCCATACTATGTAGCTTGTGGCCGATGCCGGAGGGCGTGGTACCATAGCGCGAACGCGAAATCGAAAAAAGTGAGGCCCAGATGGTCGATCAGGAAAAAAGTCGAGACTGCCATTAAGCTGCTACTTGAAGGTATAGGCGAGGACCCAACTCGCGAGGGCCTGCTGGAGACGCCGGCGCGCGTCGCCCGTATGTATGGCGAGATTGCCGGCGGTATGGACCAGAGTGCCGAGGAGCATCTGTCCAAAACTTTTGCCGTCGCTTCGAACGATTTGGTTATCGAGCGAGACATTACGTTTTACTCGCTGGGCGAGCACCATCTGCTGCCGTTTTATGGCAAGGCTGCGATCGGCTATATCCCTAACGGTCGCGTGGCGGGTCTGTCTAAGCTTGCTCGCACGGTTGAGGTCTATGCCCGTCGTCTGCAGCTTCAGGAGCAGCTGTGCGCACAGGTTGCCGATGCCCTCATGGAATATCTTGCTCCCCAAGGGGCGATTGTGCTGATGGAAGCCGAGCATATGTGCATGACCATGCGCGGCGTGCAAAAGCCCGGCTCCAAGACCGTGACGCTCGCTCGCCGCGGCGTCTTTGAGACCGATCCCGCGCTCGAGGAGCGGTTCTTTAGGATGCTGGGCCGCTAACCATGAGAGTCGTCAACGACTTTACATCGAAGACCGATGAGGGGACGCCGCGTCGCGGCTTTATGGCTTCGGGCCTGACTCCCTTTGGCTCCATGCCTCGCATTGATTACATTTGTGCCAACGGGCTGTTCCGGCGGCACCTGGGCAACATTGCACAGTTGGAATCGGGGCGCATCTTTTGCCGCCACGGTATTGACCATCTGCTGGATGTCGCGCGCATTATGTGGATTAAGAATCTCGAGGAACAGCTCGAATTTGACCGCGAGGTCATCTACGCCACGGCACTTCTTCACGATATCGGCAAAGATGAACAGTATGAATCGGGTATATCCCATGATGTTGCAAGCGAGCGCGTCGCTGATGCGATTCTCGGCGGCATGCCCGATGACGTGGCGTTTGAACCGGCCGATGCCGCAGCCATTAAGACGGCCATTCTGGGCCATCGAAAGCTGCGCGTGAACAGCCAACCGCTTGAGCGTCTGCTCTATGCAGCCGACAAAACGTCGCGCGCCTGCTTTTTGCATGCCCCGCGCGCAATGCTGCAACTGGAGCGATGATAAAAGAACCTGTCGATTCGCGTGTAGTTAGTTTGCGCGGTCGGGGTTCTAAACGAAGGAGACGATCGCGATGACTAACAAAAAACTGCCCGAGAATGCAAACCAAGACCGAGGGTGCCGAGCTTGCCCGTCGTGGCAGGGGCGAGATTTCCGCCGCAACGGCGGTGCCCCATGTGAGCTATGACGATCTGCGCCATGCCGATCGCATTACTATCGACGGTCTCGAGGTCTTTGCCAACCACGGCGTGTATCCCGAGGAGAACGCGCTGGGGCAGAAGTTTGTCGTGTCCTTGGTGCTCTATGCCGACCTGCGTGCTGCGGGGGGAGCACGATAACCTGGACGCCTCGATTGACTACGGCTCGGTGTGCCACGATGTCGATGGCTATCTGCGTGAGCATACGTTTAAGCTTATCGAGGCTGCAGCCGAGGGTGTGGCCCAGATGCTGCTACGTCGTTACCCCCTGATGCTTGGCGTGCGTGTTAAGCTCGATAAGCCTTGGGCGCCCGTCGGTCTTCCCCTGGCAAGCTGCGGTGTCGAGATCGAGCGCGTGCGTTAACCGGTTCTAATACGTCTCTATGGGTGGTTGCTTGAGCCGCTGGGACAGTGCTCTATTGTTGGGGCAGTATGTGTCGAGCAGGGCGTGAAACCGCTGATTGTGGCTTGGCTCGAGCAGGTGGACGAGCTCGTGGGCGACAACCATGTCGAGACACTCGATGGGGTAGGCGGCAAGTTCGCGTGCGATGCGAACGGCGTCGGATTTGGGCGTGCAGGAGCCCCAACGCGTTTTCATGCTGCGTACGGAAACGCGGGAAACGGCGACACCCATTGCGATTTCGTATGCGTGCACCATATCGCGCAGCGCCGTGGTGACCTCGGATGCATAGAGCTGGTCGATGCGGGTCTGGAGCTCATCGGACGTCAGGCCGTCGAGGGTTGCGCGCCGCTGGGCTTGTGGGCCTTCGTCCGATTCATCGGTACCCATAAAACTTGCGAAGGTGGCCTGTTTGGGTCGCGGTGCGGGTGATGCAAAGTTGTGATCGAGCGCATCCTGTACCGTGATGGGCTTGCCCCAAAGTGCAATGATGGACGAGGGACTGAGCGGCTCTCGCGTCGTCGCCTGACGTCGCTCACGCTGGGCAAGTCGGCTGATAATCCAAGCGCCGTTGCGCTTTACAAACGCTTCGATACGCTCACGGGTAGCGCCGAGCGGTGCGCTGGCGTGGACCTCACCGCTCGATGTAACGCGTAGGTTGAAGTTCTTGACGCGCTTTTTGGTAACGACGACGGGGATGGGCGTCCCATCCGGTCGGGATACGGAAATCGTAAACTGCTGCGTCAAAGCGGTCCTTCAGATTGGGGACGGGCCGGCATGTCGACCGTTCGGCTTGCCGGCCCGCTCAAGGGATGTGAAATTAATAACGCTCGAAGAAGGCAAGCGCGTTGTCGCTGCAGAGCTTTTGCATCACGGTCTTGCCAAAATGCTTGGAGAGCATGTTCTGGAACTCGGGCATCATGCTGGCATCGGAGAGGAAAGCGGGCACCGTGGCACCGTCCCAGTCGCCGCCGAGCGCGATGACGTCCTCGCCGCCCAGGTCGAGCCAGTGCTCGATATGTGCCGCCAGCTGGTCGAAGGTGACGTCTGCGGCGGTCTTGTCGGTTGCGTCGTTGGAAAGGAACTCGCTGCAGTAGTTGAGGCCAACGATACCGCCCATGTCGCGAATGGTGCGGAACTGGTCGTCGGTGAGGTTGCGCTTGACGCTGCAAACCGCACGGGAGTTGGAGTGGCTGGCGACGAAGGGACGCGTGGCGTGGGCGACAACCTCGTCAAAGCACTCATCGTTGAGGTGGGAGACGTCGAGTACCATGCCGGCGTGCTCCATCTGCGTAAAGTGCCTCGATGCCGGCGGCGGTGAGACCGGCGTGGGTATCGTGTCCGCTCGCGAGCGGTCCCTGCGCGTTCCAGCTGGTGATGACATGAGTACGCCCAAACTCTTAAGCACCTCGATCAGCGCGGGGTCCTCGGCAAAGAACGTGGCGTTTTCGATGGTGTGGATACAGGCGATCTTGCCGTCCTTGAGAGCGGGGCGAATGTCTGCGGCGCTGCGCACGTTGACCATGCGGTCGTGGTTGAGCATTGCCTGGCCGCTCATATGCGCCATGATTTGCGCCTGGAAGCGCGCGGCGTGGGCGGTGGGGATCTCGTCGGGGACAAACGTAGCGAAGCACTGTGCCCACGGCGTGTTGCCGATCTTTGCGAGCGAGATGGCGCAGGCGTTACCCTTGATGAGGTCGAAATCTTGCGGATGCGTTTCGTCGCCGGGGAAATAACCGTCGGTGCCGGCGGTAAAGCGCAGGTCGAGATCGAGCGTGGCCCAGCCGATTCGGTCGGCGGTGTCGCAGTGTAGGTCAAATACGGGATATGCCATGGTTCCTCCGGTTGCAGCGTTTCTTTGCAAACTGTCTTCAAATTGTATGACTAGGGTATAGTTAGCGCCATATGTTCATGGCGGCCCGTGTTGTGCGCCGCCCTTATCACGGAGGTTTCCATGTCCAACCAGGGCAAGAAGGTCAAGACTCTATCGCGGCACGCTCGACGACGGCACGCAGTTCGATAGCTCCTACGATCGCGGCGAGCCGCTGGAGTTCACCTGCGGCGCCGGCCAGATGATCAAGGGCTTCGACGCCGCTGTTGTCGACATGCAGGTGGGTGAGAAGAAGACCGTGCACATTCCTGCTGCCGATGCCTACGGCGAGCACAATCCCGAGATGGTTCTGACCTTCCCGGCCGAACAGGTTCCCAACATCGAGCAGATCGAGAAGGGCATGAAGCTCTTCCTGTCCACGCCGAGCGGTATGCCCGTCCCCGCCGTGGTCATCGATGTAACGCCCGAGGCCGTGACGCTCGACGCCAACCACGAGATGGCCGGTAAGGACCTCAACTTTGATATCGAGCTCGTCGAGGTCGAGGGTTAGAGTATGCCTGAACGCTTGGTTTCGACGACATGCTTGGGAAATCTCAACGATCCGTCCTATGAACTCCTGCTTCGCCGGAAGTTGGGCGGCGTCTTTGAAGTTGACGAGCTACTGCTCGATTGGGACCAGGCTGATGCATACGCGTTTGTGGGCGTGACGGAGCTGGGGCGCACGGTCGATGTTCGGCTGGATACTGCCGACGGCGGTCGTCTTGCCGACGGCGACGTGCTCGCCATTGACCGTTCGGGCATGGTGCCCGTGGCGGTTGTCGTGCGCTTGCGCAGCGCCGAGGTTTATTTGGTCGAAGTTGACCGCATGGACCCGATTGCGCTCGCGCATTCGTGCTGGGAGATCGGCAACATGCATGCGCCGCTCTTCCGGGGCGACTCGGACGAGCATACTGTGCGCATGTATACGCCGGTGCAGCCTGTTTTGGGCCGCATGCTCCGGGGTGTCGAGGGTGTTCGGCTCTCGCTGGTTACCCGTGAACTCGATGCGGACCGGCGCTTTGCGTCGAGTGCGGCGGAGGTCGTCGTGAGCATGGCTCCCGACTTTACCATCGTAAAAGGCGCGCGGCTAAGCGCGCGTATGCGCAAGACGGGCTTTGAGGGGCGACCGATCAAGGCCCGTCTTGCTGTTGATATGAGGCTTTGGGGGAAGCATATGGGTCTTGAGGGAATCAAACTGATTGCATGCGATTTGGACGGCACGTTGCTGCATCCGGGGGAGCGCGAGCTGCGTTCCGAGGCCTTTGAGCTTATCGATGAGCTGCATCGTCGTGGTATCGTGTTTATGCCGGCGAGTGGCCGTCAATATGCGAGCTTGCGCTACCTGTTTGCCCCGGTGGCCGATGAGCTCGCCTATGTATGCGAAAACGGAACCCTGGTGATGAGCGAGGGGCGTGCCGTCGTCAAGCGTTCCATGGAGCGTAGCCTTGCTATGGTTATCGCGAATACCGTGGTTGCGTATCCCCATACCGACATGACCCTTTCGTGTGAGGGGCACATCTACACTATGAGCGGCAACGATACGTTCGTCGACCATTTGCGCTATGTGGTCCACTGCGATGTGGCGGTGGTCGACCGTCCCGAGGACATCGACGAGGATGTCATTAAGATTGGCTTCCAGACGCCCGAGGTGGATTATCCGGCGGCCCGGGAGTGTTTCGAGCGCCTCTTTGGCGACCGTGTCAATGTGATGACGTCAGGAACCGCATGGACGGACCTTATCGGTTTGGTTCGGGCAAAGGGCTCCGCGCTTGCCGATTACGGTCGTGTCCTGGGGATTTCGCCCGATGAGATGATGGCATTTGGCGACAATGAGAACGATCGCGACATGCTCAACGTCGTGGGCCATCCCTATCTGATGGAGAGCTGCAACCCCACCATGCGCGGTATCAACGATCGCGTCCGTTACGTGCACACGGTCGAAGAAGAACTGCGCCGCCTGCTCGCCGAGTAGGTTTTCGGGACATGCCTAGAAATGTACTGTTTGCTGTAACGGATGGGAAAGTAGATTTGCAGGCATGCCCCAAAGGCTACCGGCAGTCGGGGGGCAGAGTCCCTCAAAGATGGTGTAGTGCGAGCTGACGCTCCATCCGATTTGTTCGGATGCCCTGGCGTCGAGCTGGGCATCGAAGGGGGAGCGGCACGTCGATGACGCGGCTGCACGAGGTGCAGATGATATGTGCGTGCGGCTCGATGGTGCGATCGAAGCGGCTGCCGCCCGGCGTCTTAATAGAGAGAATCTCGCCGGCGTCGGCTAAGAGATTGAGGTTGCGGTAGACCGTGCCGCGGCTGATCTTGTCATCCTGTTCGCGTACGACATTGTAGATTTCGTCGGCGGTGGGATGGTTATAGCTTTGGCGCACAGCGTCAAGAACCAGCTTTCGCTGCCTGGTATTCCTTCTTTGCACCGCCATGCGCCTTGCCTCTTTTCTGTAAACGGCATGAAGCAAATGATACCTTATTTAGAACACAATACTAATAGCGAGGGCTAAAACTATCCTCGTGGGCAAGCGGGGTGCGAGCTTGGGCGTCTACAAGGCGAAAACGTGTCCCCATGCGCTCATAGGAGGCATGAAGCGCCTCGAGCAGAGACACGATGTTTGCCGGCGTGCCCTGTAGCTCCATCTCAACCGAGCCGTCTTCCATATTGCGCACCCAGCCGGTGAGGGAGCGCGCCTGTGCGAGGTTGGTGTTGGTGAAGCGGAAACCGACGCCCTGGACTTGCCCCTCCCACCGCAGGAAATAGCGCTGCGGGGCGTCTTGAGGTGGCCTCGTCGCTTGCGAGCACGGTGAGCCTGCGGCGCAGCTCGAGCTCGACGCCAGAGAGCTTTTGGGGTTCGCGGCTGCCGCCGGCGACGCTGGAGAAGAACGTATCGAAGAAGCTCATCGCTAGGCCTGCTTGTCTGCGTCGGCCGGGAAGGTAATGCCGGCCTGCTGGCGTACGGCATCCATGATGCGCAGTGAGACGAGCGTGACATCGCGGTAGTGTCCGAGCTCGTGGCGTCCCGCCGGGGTCTCCCAAATCTCTTCCTTAACGTTATCGATACCGCCGATGGCGGTGATAAAAGTCTGTGAGTTCGTATTCCATGGTGTTGCTCGATTTGGGAAGGTCGAGCACGCGGCCGTTGTCGCCCTGTTCGCGCGGTACCTCGGTCGCCGAGCCGCGTACGACGTCGCCGCGATAGTCGATGCGGACGTTGCGGGGCGTGGACAGATGGTCGATCTGGATAGTGCCACGCTCGCCTTCAATCTGCGAGGGCAGCAGGTCATTCGTAATTTTGGAGTGCGCAAGCTCGACGGAGATACGGCCACCGCCGTAGCTGGCGAGGATGGAACCGCAACCGTCGATGGGGCCATGCGTGAGCTCGTCGCGTGGCGGGGTCGAGCAGAGTAGCCATGCTCGTAAGGCCGGAGGGCATGCCGAAAATCTCGACCATGGGCTCGACGGTGTAGACGCCGATGTCCATGAGGGAACCCGATGCCATATTGCAGTCAAAGATATTGGTGGCGCGCCCCGCGAGAACCTCGTTGTAGCGCGAAGAATACTTGCCAAAGCGCAACGATGCACGACGAATGGGCGCAATCTCGCCCAGGGCGTCCTCGACGGCGTGGAAAGCGGGGTCATGGAGCGGGGCGCATGGCCTCGAGGGCTACGACGCCCGCCGCCTCGGCTGCGCGAAAGACCTCGAGCGCCTGCGCCTCGGTGGCACAAAAGGGCTTTTCGACGATAACGTGCTTGCCGCCGGCGATACAGGCGAGCGCCTGCTCGTAGTGGAGCGCATTGGGGCTGCCGATGTAGACAGCGTCGACGTCGGCAGCGGACGCAAGCTCGTCAAGCGCGGTGAAGTAACGCTCGCCGCCGTGCTTAGTGGTGAAGGCGGCGCCGCGATCTGCATCGCGCGAGAGCGTGCCCACAAACGCGGCTTGGTCGTTGGCGTTGACGACCTGGATAAAGTCGTCGGTAATCATGGATGTGCCGATGGTCGCTATACGCAGCATATATCCCCCTCGTGCCGTTCGGTTTACAGGATGAGTGTAGCGCGAGGGGGCAGGAAATAGCGTGCGAAAACGCCGTTACAGGTCGCTCTCGTTAAAGCCGGTGTCGATATCGAGGTTGCTGCCGTCGGCCGCCGTGGTGGCAAGCTCGTCGCAGCGCTCATTGAGCTCATGGCCGGCGTGGCCCTTAACCCAGATGAACTCCACCTTGTGCTTGCTCTTTGCGGTGAGTAGGCGCTCCCACAGATCGCGGTTCTTAACGGGCTGCTTGTTGGCGGTCTTCCAGCCGCGTTTTTTCCAGCCGTCGATCCAGTGCTTGTTGAAGGCGTTAACAACGTACTGCGAATCGGAATGGACTTCGACATCGCAGGGGCGGTTGAGCGCCTCGAGCGCCACGATGACGGCCATGAGTTCCATGCGGTTGTTGGTGGTCTTAGCGTAGCCGCGCGAAAGCTCGGAGGTGAAGGTCTTGCCGGCGGGGTTGGTGTATGTGAGCACGGCACCGTAGCCACCGCGTCCCGGATTTGATCGGGCCGAGCCGTCGGTATAGATGATGACCTTCACATGGTTCCTTTCGTTGGGTACGTTTCGTGTGAGTGACCATTGTAGCGCCATGCCCGCCGGGGGCTAGCAATCTACGATTTCTACCCCGTCTTCCGACAGTTAGTTGGCATGGATGATGCGGTTGAGCTCGTCGAGGTATTGCTGCAAGAGGGGAGAGGGCTTGCGCTCGTCGTGCATGATATAGCCTACGCGCATCGTTGGGGCGTCTGCTAACGGGATCGATGCCATACCCCATTGCATTTCATTGAGAGGACGCCGGTCGACAGGGTGTAACCGTTCGACGTGATAAGTAAGTTAGTAAGTGTTCCGCGGTCCGAGATTCGTATGTTGCGGTCGCAAGGGATATAGCTAAAAGGTTCCTCGGCGTAATAGAAGGAGTTTGAGGTTCCCTGCTCAAAGCTGTAGCGCGTATAGGGCGTGAGGTCGGCAAGGGACAGCTGGGGGCGGCGTGCGAGTGGGTGGCGCTCGCTAACGAAGACGTGGACCGTCGCGTCGAATAGGGATGGAAGCTTGCACGGGCATCGGCGAAGGCCTTCTGCAGAACGCGGGCGTTAAAGTCATCCAGATACAGAATGCCGATATCGCTGCGAAACGCACGGACGTCATCGATGATCTGCGATGTGGTGGTCTCGCGCATGATGAACTCGAACTTGCTGTCGCGGCAGCGCTCGACCACGTTGACAAAGGCCTCGACCGAAAAGGCGTAGTGCTGGGCGGAAATGGCGAGGCGGGCTTGCGGGGTGCCGCCGTCCTCGTAGCGTGCCTCGAGCATGTCGGCCTGCTCTACGACCTGGCGCGCATAGCCCAAAAGCTCGGTGCCGTCGTTGGTGAGCGTGACGCCGCGGCTGGAGCGCGTAAAGATCTCCAGATGAAGTTCCTGCTCCAGGCTTTTGACGGCGTTTGAGATGTTGGACTGAGCGGTATAGAGGCGCTGGGCTGCGGCGTTGATTGAGCCGGACTCTGCCACGGCGATCAAAAAGCGAAGCTGTTGGAGGGTCATCGGCGCCCGTCCTTTCGATAGCTATCTAAAAAACAGATAACAGGTTAGCGCTTTTAAGTGATTGACCCAGGGAAACAATGCTCGTACTATTCAAAACACACAAAGGCGGTAGGTAATTAAGCCAACCACGGAACCGGGATGCGAAAGGGGGCCCGCATATGAATTGCTTACCAAGACGAATGCCGGGCTCCTGTTTGCGCCCGTCGGCGTGATCAGGAGACAGCGACTTACTTCTCTTACGCTTATTACTTTTTGTTCGATCAAGGAGATCATCATGAGCCAGTTTATCAACAACCCCGAGCACACCTTTGGTTTCGATACCCTGCAGCTTCACGTTGGCCAGGAGAGCGCCGATCCCGCATCCGATTCCCGCGCCGTGCCTATCTATCAGACCACGAGCTATGTGTTCCGCAACTCCCAGCACGCTGCCGACCGCTTTGGCCTTGCCGACGCCGGTAACATCTACGGTCGTCTGACCAATTCCACCCAGGGCGTCTTTGAGGACCGCATCGCCGCGCTCGAGGGTGGCGTTGCCGGCCTCGCCGTCGCCTCTGGTGCCGCCGCCATCACCTATACCCTGCAGGCGCTCGCTCAGGCCGGCGACCATGTGGTGGCCCAGAAGACCATCTACGGCGGTTCCTACAACCTGCTGGAGCATACGCTCTCCCAGTTTGGTGTCGAGACCACCTTCGTCGATGCCCACAACCTGGACGAGGTCGAGGGCGCCATCAAGGACAACACCACGGTCATCTATCTCGAGACGCTCGGCAACCCCAACTCCGACATCCCCAACATCGACGCCATCTCCGAGGTCGCCAAGAAGCATGGTCTGCCAGTCGTCGTCGACAACACCTTCGGCACCCCGTATCTGTTCCGTCCGCTGGAGCATGGTGCCAACATCGTCGTCCACTCCGCAACTAAGTTCATTGGCGGCCACGGCACCTCGCTGGGTGGCGTGATTGTCGATGGCGGCAACTTTGACTGGAAGGCGAGCGGCAAGTATGCGCAAATCGCCGAGCCCAACCCCTCCTACCATGGTGTCTCGTTTGCCGAGGCTGCCGGCCCTGCTGCCTTCGCGACCTATGTCCGCGCCATCCTGCTGCGTGACGAGGGCGCTTGCATTAGCCCGTTTAACGCCTGGATTCTGCTCCAGGGCACCGAGACCCTGTCGCTGCGCGTCGACCGCCATGTCGAGAACACCAAGAAGGTCGTTGAGTTCCTTGCCGGCGACAGCCATGTTGCCAAGGTGAACCACCCGAGCCTGCCCGATCACCCCGACCATGAGCTTTACAAGCAGTATTTCCCCAACGGCGGTGCCTCGATCTTCACCTTCGAGATCAAGGGTGGCCAGGAAGCAGCTTGGAAGTTCATCGACCACTTGCAGGTGTTCTCGCTGCTCGCCAACGTGGCCGACGTCAAGTCGCTCGTCGTGCACCCGGCTACGACTACGCACTCCCAGCTCTCTGCCGAGGAGCTCGCCGAGCAGAACATCACGCCTCCACGATCCGTCTTTCCATCGGTACCGAGAACGCCGAGGACATCATTTGGGACCTGAAGCAGGCCTTTGCCGCGCTGGACGAGTAAGGCGACTTGTGCAAAGACCCCTTGCGACTCGATAGGTATAACTGCATAAAATGCCTGCTCAAGGCGCCTGTGCGAACAATGTTTGCGCAGGCGCCTTTTGCATAGAGAGAGCGCTATTACAGGGTTGTTGGCATGCTTTATGCAATCGAGATGTGGAAAACTCCTGTTGAGAGGATGTGAGTTTTACGCAAATGACGTGCACCTTTTGAGAAAAACCGCAGGTCGCGATTTGCCCGGGGTACTATGCAGCGCGATTGAATCACACGCAGCTCAAACGCAGCAAAAACGCACTACGGAGGTTTCCAGCTACATGAGGATCGATTCACGAAAACCGAAAGCCGCCGCCCTTTCCGCCGCTCTGACCGTGGCGCTTTTGGCGGGCGCCGGCGCAACCGATGCCCACGCGGCAACACTGTCCGACACGGTCGGATCCTACGCCGTCCGAGGCGACGCTGATGCAGCCCGTCGACTATCGCGGCGACGGCTTTGGCTCCATGCAGGAGTGGAACGCCTCGATGGGGGCCAAGCGCGATTCCCTAGAGGTCCGCGCCCAGATCATCATGAACATGTACGGTGACTATGCCACCGATGACGAGCGCGCTGTACTGCAAGGTTGTATCGACGGTGCGGGCAGTCTTTTGACGATGGAGGAGGTCGACGCGAAGTCGGCCGAGCTCGACGAGCTTCGCTCCGCGCTCGAGGATGCTAAGCGCGAGGCGCTCGAGGCTGCGGCCGCCGAGGCAGAAGCTGCCGAGGCCGCCCAGGCTTCGTACTACAACGCCGGTTACACTCCGTCTTACGCGTCTGCCGCGTCCTACGCGAACGGATCGGGCCTGACGCGCTCTGCGGGTGTCAATAACTACAACGGGCGCCGCGAGACCTATTACAGCAGCAATGTGCTTTATCACTATCGCACGGGCGAATGGACTCAGGATTCTGAGGGCTTCTGGCGCGATTCCGACGGCTATTACGTTGTTGCCGCGGGCGATATGGCCCAGGGCTCGACCTTTACGGGCTCCAAGGGTGATTGCAAGGTCTATGACTCCGGCTGCGCTGCCGGAACCACCGATTACTACACCGGTTGGTAATTTTTCTGCATCACGGATATTTGGCGGACGGGCGTCTTTACCGAGCTTTAGGGCAACGTAAGGACGTCCGTTCTATGTATGCGTTTGAGTTAACAGAGCCCTTACCGTGGCGGTACGCTGGGCGTATGGATGCGGGGCACACTGGTTCTTGAGAAATAAGGTCTTTCTCTTGGAGGAAGTGGTCTGTGAATGCTCGAGATATTGCCGTTGCCGCCGTCGCGTTGATGCTCGGCTGCCTTGGTCCCACGGCCGCGCTCGTCGCGGGCATGCAGGGGACATGCGGGGCTGCTCCTATCGTGGTCGGCGCGCTGATCGCGGCCACGCTGCTGGGAAGCGCAGGCGTGGTTCTTTGCCGCGACGATGAGGACGAGGTGCCGGGGTCGCAACGCTAACTGTTGTGAGATCGGCCGCCGGTCATAGACGAAGATGAAGGCCGCCGCAGGGGAAAGGTTCCCTTGCGGCGGTTTTGCTGTTAAGGCTGTTGAATGCGGCGCGTCGGCGCTACCAGCTTTTCTCGATATCGCGGATGCGCCGATAGAGCCACTCGTTTTGCGGTGCCTGGATATCGTGTTTGGCTGCGAGGCGGCAGATGGTGCCCGCGAACTCATCAACCTCGGTTTTGCGCCTTGCGATGCGGTCTTGAGCCATCGAGGGCATACCGGCGGGGTCGATTCCCTCGATGAGGTGCACCATTTGCGTCAGGTCTGCCTCGGTCAGTTCAACGCCCTCGGCGTTGGCGACCGCAAGCGTTTCGCGCATGGCGGAAACAAAGCAGCGACGCTGCTCGGAGCCCGGCTCCGTGGCGCTTCCGTAGGTCCCGCCGTAGGCCATGCAGGTCTGGTTGATGCCGTCGTTGAGCATGAGTTTGGCCCACATGCGGTGGGCGATGTCGTCCTCGACGGTATGGGCGATGCCGCAGCGCGTATAGAGCTCGTCGATTGCGGTGATGGTTGCGGGGTTCGTGCCGGCCGCCGCGCCAAAGCGGATTTCGCCCGCATTGGTAAAGGTGAGCGCGCCGTCGAGAAACACGGCGTCCATGCCCTGGCAGATACCAAGAACGGTATGCTCCCAGCCAAAGCGTTCGGCAATCTTTTGCTCGCTCGTAATGCCGTTGCACAGCGAGGCGATGAGCGTGTTGGGTCCCACGACGCGCTCCATAGTCTTGAGTGCTTGGTCGAGACCGGTGGTCTTGACTGTCAGGATGACCAGATCGGCGGGCGTCGCCTCGCTGGCACGGACGGACGTGAGATCGCAGGGCTTGCCGTTGACGGTGAGCGCGTCGTTCGCGTGACGCTCAAAACGGGTGTCATCCATAACGTATTCGACGGCGTCATTGCCGAGGGCCTTGGCAATCATGCTGCCGTAGAGCAGGCCGACGCCGCCCTTGCCGATAAAGGCGACCTTGTTGATCTGCATGTGAATCATCTCCCCATGTAAAAGGCGCCCGCGTAAGGGGCGCCTGATGGATTGTATGCTGCCAGGGTGATTGTGGGTGCGCGGGGCGGCTGTTATGAAAAAACTATTGCGCTGTGCGCTTATGCCGCGGGGCAGACCGCAAAGACGCGGGCGGGGTATCCGACGCCATCGCGGACCTTGGGGAAGGTGCAGAAGATGACGGCGCCTGTGGCGGGAAGCTCGTCCAGATGGTCCATGACTTCGATTTGATGGCGGTCGACCGAGAGGATGTATTGCT